>Ga0307507_10000032_pt1 | contig 194155 bp, 162 predicted proteins | sample 7_EM_MG_FD_207223 | JGI IMG/M metagenome (GOLD analysis project Ga0307507, IMG submission 207223) | Populus trichocarpa ectomycorrhiza microbial communities from riparian zone in the Pacific Northwest, United States - 7_EM | ecosystem: Host-associated > Plants > Roots > Unclassified | place... | reverse complement strand
GCTTTTGACCAAAGCACCACACGGCAGTTTGAAACCTCTGCGTGAACAGCGATTTCGGAGGGTCTGCCTCCATCGTTTACTCAGCATCCTTACAGTTCATAAATCTGCTCAGTTCGTGACACACTATCGATTATCAATATTCTTTTTTAATGTAGAGACGCATAATTGCGTCTCCCGCATGCAAATCACACATGCAAATCACACATGCAAATCGGCCTTGCAATCGCACCTTGCAAATCCTGAATGTCCTGCGGGAGACGCAATTATGCGTCTCTACAACAGCCCCATTTGCTGCAATGTCATACCCATTTTTTCCGATTTATCTGATATGTACTCGCAATGACGGGTTTATATATTGACCAATGAAAAAGCCTCCCGGCATAACCAGGAGGCTTTTTTTGTTGTTGAAGGTTACTTTCTCATCTTCATCGTGTCTTTTTTCATTGTCGTATCCTTCTTCATCTTTTTTCTCTTCATTTTTTTCTTTGTAGTATCTGTTTGCATAATACCATGCGTAGTTTTTACCGCTGCGTTACCGGCAAATGCAAAAACGCTTCCGAAAGAGACCGCCGCTAAAGCAATCATACAAAGTGCTTTTTTCATAGTTGATATGTTTTATAGTTTTTATACTATCAATAACAAATTAACTATTAATTGTTTTTTATTTCGTTTAATTAAATAACGGTACCATTAGGGATAATCGCGCGTTTTTTAACAACTACAATACCGTCCTGCACGGTATGCGTACCGTAATCGCCATCGGGCAGCAATTCGCCGCAATTGATGCTCACGTCATCGCCTATGTAGGTATTTTTATCGATAATGGCATTTTTTATCTTCACCCTGTCGCCTATACCCATAATCGGCGAACTGCTCAATTTCAGTTCGGCAATTTGCTCCAGCGTTTGGTAATTATCGCTGCCCATTACATAGCAATTTTCAATTTCGGTATCAACTCCTATACGGGTACGGATACCGATGATAGAGCGGGTAATTGTTTTAGCGCTGATGATACAACCATCGGCAATAATCGATTTATTTAATGTAGTGCCGGATACCTTCGACGGGGGCAGCATGCGTGCACGGGTATAAATATGGTTTTCGCCAAAAAGGTTAAACTTAGGTATCTCGTCGGTAAGGCCCAGGTTAGCATCAAAAAATGATGGGATGGTACCAATATCTGTCCAGTAACCCTCATACTGATAACTTAAAACTTTATGATCAACTATTGATTGCGGGATAATCTCTTTACCAAAGTCGGTACGGTCATTACCTTCCAGCAATTCATACAGCAGCTTGCGGTTAAAAATATAAATACCCATTGATGCCAGGTAAACCCTGCCTTCGGCTTTCATCTCGTCGCTTACGTCAGATGCCCAGCTTTCGAAGTTCGATTTAGGCTTTTCGATAAACGCTGTAACCATGTCGTCATCATCCGCTTTCAAAATACCAAATCCTGGTACATCAGCCGCATCAACAGGGATAGTGGCGATAGAAATTTCGGCACCGGCATCAATGTGTTTGTTTATCATATCATCAAAATCCATCTGGTACAGTTGGTCGCCCGATAGGATCAGCACATGATCAAACTCATGTACAGCCAGGTGGTGCAAACTTTGCCTCACCGCATCGGCCGTACCCTGAAACCATGATACACTCGATGGGGTTTGTTCTGCCGCCAAAATATCAACAAAAGCATCGCTGAAGCTGCTAAAGTGATAGGTATTTTTGATGTGTTTATTTAACGAAGCCGAGTTAAACTGTGTTAACACATAAATTCGTGTAATACCCGAGTGCAGGCAATTGGAAATAGGAATATCAACCAAACGGTACTTACCGGCAATTGGTACAGCCGGTTTTGAACGTGTTGCAGTTAGGGGCGATAAGCGACTGCCCTGGCCACCGCCAAGCACAATTGAAATTACTTTAGATGTCATATCAGAGGGTTTAAACTTTCATAAAGGTTTATATATTCTTTGGCCGATCTGTCCCACGAAAAATCGAGGGCCATCATGCGCTTGCGGAGTATTTGTAGTTGTGGCTGGTTTTGGTAAAGCGCGGCAGCGCGGTTTATAGCATGGCAAATATCATCCACCGAAACCTGGTTAAACCGGATGCCGTAGCCGCCTTCATCGCCAAAATCAATCACCGAATCAATTAAGCCGCCCGTGCTGCGTACCAGCGGCATAGTACCATAACGTAAGGAGTAAAGTTGGTTAAGCCCACATGGCTCTACACGCGATGGCATCATCAGGAAATCGGCACCCGCATAAACCACGTGTGCCAGCGCTTCGTCATAACCAATAAACACGTTGCACCTGCCGGGGTATTTGGCCTTAAGCTCAAGCAAGGCAAGTTCCATATCTTTATCGCCCGAGCCAAGGATAAAAAAGTTAACCTCATCGCCATATTGCGCCAGTGTACGGTCGATGGCTTCAGGCAACAGGTCGGCACCCTTTTCAATCACCAGCCGGCCGATGAAAGTAAATAAGGGCTTCGAGGCATCCAGCCCAAAGCGGGCACAAATTTCTGCTTTGTTTAATTGCTTTCCCCTGGCCAGTGTCTTAGTGTTAAAATGGCTTGGGATCATGGGATCTTTCAAGGGATTCCACACCTCAGTATCAATACCGTTGATGATACCATAGCCTTTCGCTCTTTCAATATAAAAAAGATATTCTAAACCGTTTGAGTTTATGGTAAGTTCGCGCAGGTAAGTTGGCGATACCGTGGTATATAGCCAACTACATTTTACAGCGGCAGCCAGCGGGTTTATACCGCCCGCCCAATCAAGCAGGCCTATTGAGGCCGGATCAACCTCGGGCAAGTATTGAAAATGCTCCCAGCCAAAAGCCCCATGATACTGGCCATTATGTATGGTAAACACCGTAGGTACATTGGCCAGCCGTTTGTACAATTTGGAATGGTAAAGCAGGAAAGGCACCAGGCCAGAGTGATGATCGTGACAATGAATTATATCCGGTGTTTGCTGCGAGTAGCTGATCCAATCTAAAAAAGCCAGCTGGAAGGCGATAAACTGCTCCCGTTCGTCGGGATAGCTGTATACATTTTCCCTGTCAAGCAGCCCGGGTATGCGGACTAAAAATAATTCGAAACCCAGCTTATCGGTTTTTTCTTTTAAAATTTCAAAATAAAGGCGGCGGGTGTTTAATAAAGTTACCGCGGTAAAAACAACATCAAATTCGTTTTCCTGCGTAAACTTGCGATCATAGTAGGGCATTACAACTGCTGCCTGCAAGCCTGCCAGGTTTTGGTATTTTGGCAGCGCACCAACAACATCTGCAAGGCCGCCAACTTTGGCAACGGGGTAACATTCGGCACTCAAATGGAATATTTTCATTCAGGTTTTATTGGCTCAATTTAAGGAAAGATTACCAAAAGAGAAACCTATAATTATTAATATAGTTTTTGAAATTTACAGAGAAGATTGTAAAAATGTTATTAAAGTTTTGATGGTATCGTTATAAAAATGATACCCAAAACAGCTAATTGAGCTTAATCAACGTTACGTATTGAGTACACTAAGGTGGGGTTATTCACTTGAAACGGATTTTTATTGACAGGATGCCCCATTTATACGGTATATCCCGATGGACTATATGTGGGAGTTGGCAATGTTAGCATTAATGACAGACAATTTAATAATCCATAAACCAATCAAAACTTTCTATCTTTTTATACTCCTTGGGCACGCCTGTTAAAAGTTTCATTTTACCGGGTTCATCCCTTTCATTGCGATTATGAATAAGGTAATACTTTTGCTTTAGGGTGTCAGCAGGATAAATATATTCAACAGTATCAACACGCAAACCGTTCCATTTATATTTATAAAGGGCTACCTCGCCCGGATGTCCATAATCAACACCTCTTATTATTTTTGTAACGGGAAAGAAAGTTGGATTAACAAATTCATATTTTGAAGTAAACCTTTCTTTTCTTGACAAATAAACATCATAGACATTTCGCCGGCAACAGCCAGATGAAGGATACCAATGGACTAAAAAATCCTTTTTATGATCTCCATCAACATCTTTAATAGTATAATCAAGGTAACACATATCATCTATAAACCAACTTGCTACACTATAAAAATCCGGCCCTTTAAGCAACAAAACGTCAACATGGGTTAACATACCCAGGGTACGGGTAACTATAAGATGTTTTTGAAAACTTGAAAATAGATGCCCGAACCTAATGCTACCTGTTGCCGACGATAATTCGTAAGGCCAATCTATTGATTTCTGATAATATATTTTATCCCGATGATATTTTTTAGCGATAGCCAAAACGTCCTTGAGCATTAACTTCAACTGAAGGCTATCTTTAATTTCTGCGTCCCGATATTCTTTTTGTTTTATTAGTATGGAGTCTGTTTTTTTGACTTTTACAACATTATGCTTAACCTCAGGTACCTGAATTTTATTACTATGCCCGCAAGCTGATAACAATGACAAAAGCGGGCATAATAATAAAAGCTTCATGATTGGTGTTGAAAATCAATGCGCCTCCAACCAATTCAACCCCGTACCAATCTCTACCATAATAGGCACCGTTGTTTTAATGGCGGTTTTCATATTGTGCATAATGATGGGTTTTACAATTTCAATTTCGTCATGAGGCACATCAAACACCAACTCATCATGCACCTGCATAGTCATGCGGGCATCCAGCTTTTGGGTTATAAATTCGCGGTGGATGTTGATCATGGCTATCTTGATCATATCTGCTGCCGAGCCTTGTATGGGGGCATTGATGGCATTTCGCTCGGCAAAACCACGCACCGTTGCATTGGCCGAATTGATATCGCGCAGGTAACGGCGGCGGCCCATCAACGTACATACATAGCCATTTTCGCGGGCAAAGTTCATAGTATCGCTCATGTATTGCTTAATACCCGAAAATTGTGCAAAGTACTGCTCAATAATATCCGCAGCTTCTTTACGCGGAATGCCCAAACTTTGCGATAAACCAAAGGCCGATTGGCCGTAAATAATACCAAAGTTTACCGCTTTGGCGTTGCGGCGCTGGTCGCTGGTTACTTCATCCAAAGCTATGCCATAAACATTGGCTGCGGTGGCTGTATGAATATCAAGGTTATCAACAAAGGCCTGCGTCATGTTGGGGTCTTTGCTGATCTCGGCTATAATGCGCAATTCTATCTGCGAATAATCGGCAGATACAATGCTGTGGCCCGCATTTCTTGGGATAAAGGCTTTACGAACCTCCCGGCCGCGCTCGGTACGGATAGGGATATTTTGCAGGTTGGGGTTAACGCTGCTTAACCTGCCGGTAGCGGCTACCGCCTGGTTGTATGAGGTATGCACCCTGCCGGTTTTAGGATTTACCATAGTTGGCAAAGCGTCAACATAAGTTGATTTCAGTTTTTGAAGTTGCCTAAAATCCAATATATCCCTTACAATATCGCTTTTAGCTGCTAACGATAGTAATACATCTTCGCCGGTTTGGTATTGGCCGGTTTTGGTTTTCTTGGCTTTGGGATCAAGCATCAGTTTTTCAAACAGCACTTCGCCCAACTGTTTTGGCGATGCAATGTTGAACCTTACCCCTGCTTTTTCATATACAGTTTTTTCCAGTTTACTAATATCAGTCTCCAGCTCTTTGCTGAATTCGCCCAGCGTAAAATGGTCTATTTTTACGCCTTCAAATTCAATATCGGCCAATACGTAAATCAATGGATGCTCTATCTCGTGAATCAGCTTTTCGCTTTCCACCTCTTTCAATTTTGGTTCGAATACCGATTTCAATTGTAGGGTGATATCGGCATCTTCTGCGGCATATTCTTTTATTTTTTCTATCTCTACATCACGCATGCTACCCTGGTTTTTACCCTTGGGGCCGATAAGCGAAGTGATGGAAACCGGCTTATAGCCCAGGTAATTTTCAGACAGGATATCCATACCGTGGCGGGTATCCGGATCGATAACATAATGCGCTATCATGGTATCAAACAGCTTGCCTTTAACCTGCACATTGTACCATTTCAGTATCAGGATATCAAACTTAATGTTTTGCCCTGTTTTGCCGATACTTTCATTTTCCAACACCGGTTTAAACTCGTTAACTATAGCTTTAACCGCCTCCTGATCTTCGGGGACCGGCACGTACCAGGCCTCGCCGGGCTTTATCGAAAACGACAAACCTACCAACTCGCAATAATTAGCATCAGTACCGGTGGTTTCGGTATCAAAGCAAAAGCTTTCCTGTTTTTCAAGCAAGGCTATCAGCGCGGCACGCTTTTCGGTCGTATCGGCCAGATGGTATTCGTGTGGCACGTTATCTATATTCTTAGAAACTGTTACAAAGTCTTCGCGGATATCCTCCACATCAACTGTCACGGTGGTGCGGGCCATGGCAACAGGCTCGCCAAAAAGGTCGGTTTGGGTGCCGGCAGATTTAAACTCGGTGACGGTAAAATCATCGCCAAACACACGCCTGCCCAGTGTACGGAACTCCAGTTCGGCGAAAAGGGGCTCTAACAGTTCCTTACTTGGGGCACCCACTTCCAGACCTTCCTCGTCCAGTTCAACAGGTACATTTAATAATATAGTCGCCAGTTTTTTTGACAGTAAACCCTGCTCGGCAAATTGCTCAACATTCTCGCGTTGTTTACCTTTTAGCTCATGGCTATGGGCAATAATATTTTCCATCGACCCATATTGTTTAATAAGCGATTTGGCCGTTTTCTCGCCTATACCCGGAATGCCGGGGATGTTATCTACAGCATCGCCCCAAAGGCCTAAAATATCTATAACCTGTTCAACACGTTCTATCTCCCATTTGTCCAGCACTTCCTTCACGCCCAAAATTTCCATTTCGTTCCCCATGCGTGCTGGTTTGTAAATGCGGATATTATCGGATACCAGCTGCGCAAAATCCTTATCAGGGGTCATGCAATAAACCTGATAGCCTTTTTGCTCGGCTTTTTTTGCCAGGGTGCCTATAATATCATCGGCCTCGTAGCCATCTGATGTTATTACCGGGATGTTGAAACCCAGTATCAGCTTCACTACATAGGGTAATGCCTTTGATAAATCTTCGGGCATAGCCTCGCGATGGGCTTTGTAATGTTCGTAATCGGTATGGCGTTCGGTTGGCGCTTGGGTATCAAAAACCACAGCCATGTGGGTTGGCTTTTCTTTTTTTAAAACATCCAGCAGGGTATTGGTAAAGCCCATTACCGCCGACGTATTCATCCCGCCCGAGGTAAACCGCGGACTTTTACTCAAAGCAAAATGCGCCCGGTAAATAAGGGCCATGCCATCCAAAAGAAATAGTTTTTTCATTGATTATTTTATGATTTCACCGATTGATAAATGATTTCACCGATTTTTTTTTGGCGATTTCATAAATAAACGGTGATGACACTGATTATCAGTTTGTATTTTTTTAAAGATTAAATTGATTTGTTCCTTTTCAAAAATACAATTAATGTGGTTTAATCACGCCTTAGCTTTCTTAAAATCATCGAAATAAATAATAGCATCCAATCAACAGAAAAATCGGCAAAATCATTGCCTATCAGCAAAATCTCTTAACAATCGGTGAAATCATTTATCAATCGGCGAAATCCTATTTAAAACTGCACTCCGGGATATGATCGTTCACCATACCCGTGGCCTGCATATGGGCGTAACAAATGGTGGTGCCAAAAAATTTGAAGCCCCGCTTTTTCATATCCTTGCTGATAGCATCTGATTCGGGCGTACTGGCGGGAATTTTATGGTGATGGTTGACAATGGGTTTACCACCGGGCATAAAGCTGTACAGGTATTTATCAAACGAGCCAAATTCCTGCTGTATCCCAATAAACAATTTAGCATTGCTTATAGCCGCCAGTATTTTTAACCGGTTACGAATAATACCTGTATCCTGCATCAGGCGTTCTACATCATCATCGGTAAATGCAGCCACTTTGTGTACGTCAAAATCGGCAAAAGCTCTGCGGTAGCCCTCCCTCCTGCGTAAAATAGTTATCCAGCTTAAGCCAGCCTGGGCAGATTCGAGGATCAGAAACTCGAAAAGCGTTTTGTCGTCATGTACTTCTTTGCCCCACTCTTCGTCGTGGTATTTATTGTATAGTGGGTCGGTTCCGGCCCAGGAGCAACGGATTATTTCTTTGTGGGTTAATTTCGATGACATATTACTGGACCATATTATTGGGTATATTTCGTATCGCAACACCGTGTTCCATGACAGAATAAGCTGCTATATCAAATAACATAGCATATGGCTTAAACCGAGATTTAAACTTTTCATTAATTAACTGAATATTTGCTTTTTGTGAAGCATCGCAGTGAACAATTGTAACGAATTTAAAAACCGTTGTACCATTAGGCTTAACAGGCAGACAATCATTGAATTTTTCACCGTATATATAACCATGTTTACTTGATAAAAACATCAACAAGCTATCAATCGCTTTTTTGGTAATATCCCAGGCTTTTTTCTCGATACTCTCAATAGCTTCTAAAGATGCCAAAGAATAATCTTTAAGTTCAAACAGCCAATAGATATTGTTGACTGCATCATACCAGCAACCATCCATTTCCTTATAAAAATTCCCTGAAAGTGCCGTATAACCAGAACAAGTACTAAATCGAAAATAATTATCATCAGGAAAATTAAGTGTAATACTGCTTTCTGTAAATCCGGGCATGAATGTAAGGCTTATAATCCTAAATCAATTTTAACTTCTTCTTCAGACATTTTAATAGCTTCGTCCGAAATAGCATTTTCAGGAAAATCTTTTTCAAGATTATAAAGTTTATATTCTATAGATTTCCCTTTATTCCTATTTAACACATAACAATTGGTAGATATGCATTCTCGCTTTGCGCTTAAATGCATCTGTTTTAAAACAAAATAATTATGTGTAGCTACAAAGATTTGTATTCCAGATTTAGCCATTAACATTAACATTTCTACTAATTCTCTTGTAGCTTCTGGATGCAACGTGGTTTCTGGTTCATCCAAAAACAATATTGAATTAGAGTTTAACTGCCTATTCCGAATTAAAGTTGTTAATATTCCAATTTTCTTAACACCTTCTGCCGTAAGTTGCATCGGAAATTCTGTATTACCCTTTTTAAACACAAAATCATCTTCCAAACCTTGCTCAATGTGCCCTTCGAACAACTCCTCTAATTTAATATTAACTGTCCGAAGTTCTTCGGTTACATTTCCTCTTTGGGTAGGGATAACTAAAGCTCTTATAAGATCTAAATATGTATCATCAAAACCAGGCATATGTAAGTTATCGCGGGTGGCCCTTATAGCTTTTAAAGACGTTAATACCTCCTTTGCCGGAATGAAAAGGCACCTAAAGTTCTCAGAAATTGACTTGATGCTTTCCTGACAGTCATTTATTGTATTTGTCGTAGTTTCTCCAAAACTGAAAGAAAGCCTGTCTTCATAATTAAGATTCTTGTGACTGAACTCTAAATCCACTCTTAGTTTCTCTTTTGTAAACTTATTAACTAATTCGCCTAATCCCTTTTTGCCAGGCTGATAGGTATCTGTCAATTTTTCGGCAAGTAGCTTTTTAAAACTAATATCTTCATTTCTACTCCTTTTCCCATATATATCGATTGTTTTGCAGGCTGTATAAAGTAACTTTAACAAACCTGTTTTACCAGTATCATTTTTGCCAATAATTACATTTACAGAACCAAAACCTTGACTTTTAAATTGGCTGTAACCCATGAAATTTTGGAGTATTGCAGATTTTATCATATTTTAAGGTGAATATACAAATATTGCAAAATAACTTAAGACTTTACCTCGTTCAGTTGTTCAGTTCATCCCAATATTCAACCGCCCTACGGTAATGAGGTATTACAATTGATCCGCCTACCAGGTTGGCTATCATAAATATTTCGTTCATTTCGTCGTGCTTAACCCCTGCCTCATAGCATTTACCCAGGTGGTATTTAATGCAATCGTCGCAGCGCAATACCATACTGGCAACCAGGCCAAGCATTTCTTTGGTTTTCACATCAAGCGCGCCATCTGCATAGCTCGTGGTATCCAGTGCAAAAAAGCGTTTGATATTGGTGTTGGCAGTTTCCATTATCCTATCGTTCATCCTGGTGCGATAGCTGTCAAATTCTTCTACAAGTTTTCCCACTTTATAATTATTGATTTAGTGAATTGTTGATTCCATTTATTTTTGACAATTTTACTAAATTATTTAGCATCTTCAATTTTAATATTTTATTTTTATCGCAGTATTTATTTCATTCTTTACCGCTTAATTAAAAAACGATGGAAAGCTTGTCGCCCAATATTTTTGTTAAGGATATTAACGAAACTATAAAATTTTATCATCTGCTGGGTTTTGAACTGGTAGTAACCGTACCCGAAACCGGTACCGATCTGGTTTGGGCCATGATGGCCAAAGGTAACGTAACCATGATGTTTCAAACCATGGCCAGCCTGGGCGAAGAGCTTCCGGATATTAGCCGAAAGGATGGAGCTTCGATGCTGCTATATATCAAACTTAAAAACATCCGGGCATTTTTTGAATCGGTAAAATATCTGGTGCCTGTTTTGAAAGGCTTGGAAACAACTTTCTATGGAGCTACCGAGTTTTCGATTAAGGATAATAACAATTACGTGCTTACGTTTGCCGAGGACGAGTAAAACGATTAAGCCAGCCAATGGGTTCAATCATCAAAGTAAGTTTCACCTCCTACTGGTGGATATAAATTTACAACAGGTCGTTGCAGAAGAAAGATGGCTTTTTGCCTAATAATTATGTATCTTCAAACCTCGGGTACCGTTTTGTGTTAAGGTATCTGAAAAACACCAGATAATCATCTACCCTATGCCGGCAAAAAAAATTATAGCCCCTTTTTATGAACGACTTGCGCTTACCCTGCTGGGCTTTCTCGCCCTTGGCTACTTCATCATCGTAGGCAAAGATATCCTCGACCCATTAATCTTCGGGTTTATATTTGCCATCCTATTGCTTCCGGTTTCCAACTTCCTTGAAAAAAAACTGCGCCTGCCGCGCAGCATGTCGTCATTGGCGTCTATCCTTTTATTGGTGGCCCTGGTTGGCGGCATACTATACCTGGTAGGTTCTCAAATATCAAACCTCACCAACGATTGGCCAATGCTTAAAAGCCAGGTATCGCAATCAATACACGATTTACAGGATTGGATACAATCGGCATTCCATATAAACGCGGCCAAACAACTAAAATATGTTGATGATGCCTCCAAAAGAATAATGGAATCGGGAACTGATGTGGTAAGCACTGCTTTTGGCGCAATCTCGTCGCTCATGATATTCTATGTGTTTATCATGATCTTCACATTTTTTATTTTGCTTTACAGGCGGCTCCTCATTCGTTTTATCATCTGGGTATTCAGGGACGAAAACTCGGCGGTAGTGATGGATATTGTAGAAAACGTTCAATCTATTATGAGGCAGTATATCCTGGGTCTGTTGCTTGAAATGTTTATTGTAGCCAGTGTTGCTGTCACCTTTTTTTTATCAATTGGCATAAAGTACGCGGCGTTGCTGGGTATCATTGTAGGTTTATTTAACATCATCCCTTATATCGGTATTTTCACAGCGTTGTTATTAAGCACCATCATCACTTTTGCTACCGGCAATATTGGCAAAACCGTAACCGTAGCCGTTAGCGTAATACTAATACACGCTGTAGATGCCAACTTTTTGCTGCCAACTATTGTGGGTTCAAAGGTGAGGCTGAACGCCCTGATCTCATTTATCGGTATTATCCTGGGCGAAATGATCTGGGGGCTTTCGGGCATGTTCCTTTCTATTCCGGTTATTGCTATTTTCAAAATTATATTTGATCGTATTGAAAGCCTTAAGCCCTGGGGCTACCTGTTAGGCGGCGACTACGAATCCAATAAAAAAGCTGCCGAAAAACTAAAAGTTGAATAATATCAGTTTAAGCATTAGATAATACGAACGTTCGGGTTTTGCAAGAACCATTGCTTCAGCTATCATTTTAAAACAGCTTTTATTTTTGTTTAATTGATGGGTATATCATTAATTTAGCAGCATAACAATTGTGCTGTATTGCAATTGAAAATCTACCTTTAATGATCCGTAAATACCTTGCTTTAAGTGTTATTGTATGTGCGCTGATGCCTTTTGGGGTAAAGGCACAAGTTAAACCTGCGCCATCATTCAGACTGGTACCTTTGGGCGTGCTGGGGGGCATTGATGAAAGCAACCTATCGGCTTACATGCTGGCACCAGGCGGCAGTAACAATTACATATGCTTAGATGCCGGCACACTGCACTATGGCATAAAAAAAGCAATCGAAAACAAGGCCTTCGATGTTTCGGAAGAGAAAGTATTAAGGCAATACATTAAAGGATATTTCATCTCGCATGCGCACCTCGACCATCTTGCGGGCTTAATTATTAACTCGCCCGAGGATAGTACTAAAAATATTTACGGCCTGCAAAGCACCCTCCAAACACTAAAAACCCACTACTTTACATGGGCAAGCTGGGCCAACTTTGCCGATGACGGAGAAAGCCCCGCATTAAAAAAGTTCCATTACAAAGCACTTGAGCCCGGTAACGAGGTGGCTATAGAAAACACCACATTAAAAGTGCAAACATTCCCGTTAAGCCATTCAAACCTCGCCAGTACCGCTTTTTTGGTACACAGCAATGATGCTTATATATTATATTTAGGAGATACCGGCCCCGATGCTGTTGAAAAAAGCGCCAACCTGCAAAAGCTTTGGGAAGCCGTTGCGCAGCTGATTAAAAACAAACAATTAAAGGCCATTATGATTGAAGTTTCGTTCCCCAGCGAACAACCTGATAAAACATTATTTGGCCACCTAACCCCCCATTGGCTAATGGCCGAAATGGACAAACTGGCCGCATTAACCGGCCCGGATGCTATCAAAGGATTAAACATTGTTGTTACACATTTAAAACCGCCGGCAAACAGCATTATCAAAATAAAAGAAGAACTAAAAGTTGAAAACAAATTACAACTAAATTTGGTTTACCCGCAGCAAGGCAAACCGCTTACTTTTTAACAGCTACCAACCCCAATTTAGGATATATGAAAAATATTTTCAAAACATGCCTGTTGCTTTGCTTCCTGATAAGCACGGGCAGCACATTTGCCCAGCAAGGCAAAGTAATTGAAGAGCAAACCGTTAAAAGCAAAATTTTAAAACGCAACGTTAAATACACCATTTACCTGCCTGCCGATTACGAAACCGCCAACCGCACCTACCCTGTAGTATACCTTTTACACGGATACTCTGACGATAACACCGGCTGGTTGCAATTTGGCGAGGTTAACCGCTTTGCCGATCAGGCCATTTTAGATGGTACCATACCGCCAATGATTATTGTAATGCCCGATGGCGGCACCAGCTGGTATATTAACTCCTATGATGGTAAAGAAAAATACGAGGATTTTTTCATCAAAGAATTTATACCCCATATTGAGCAGGCCTACCGCATAAAAACCGAAAGACAATACCGCGGCATTGCCGGCTTATCTATGGGCGGTTATGGTACGCTGATTTACGCTATAAAATATCCGCAACTATTTTCGGTGGCGGCGGCATTAAGTGCAGCGGTATTCCCAGATGAACAAATGGTTAACCAGCCAGATGATAATTACGAACACGTTTTTGGCCAGTTATTTGGCCGTGGATTGAAGGGTAAAGACAGGCTGACTAAAGACTGGCAGGCAAATTCAGTGTTGAACCTGGTTCAAAATAAAACTGCCGACGAACTAAGCAAGGTACGTTACTGGATTGATTGCGGTGACGATGACTTTTTAACCATAGGCAATAGCATGCTGCATATAGCCTTAACAGAAAAGAAGGTGCCCCATGAATTCAGAATGCGCGATGGTGCACACAACTGGACGTATTGGCGCACAGGCATCACCAATGCTCTCAGTTTTATAGGTGATGGTTTCAGGCAGAAGTAATGGATGTGCAGATATGCGGCAGATGTGCAGATTTTAGATGTGCAGATGATGAAATAATGTTTCAATATTGATAAATGGCAAAGGATTTTAACCTTCCTGTTTCGATAGGCCGCTTGGAAAAACTTGCGGATGGTACGCTACCGATAGCAGAATTTTTGAGCGTTTTTTTGGGCGACGATCAAAACAACGCCAGCATGAGGCAGGGCCTGGCTTCTTATTTTTATGATAACGGAGGATCGCCGGAAGTGCGGGAATTTGATATTGTAGACCCTAAGTTTAACACCAATGACTTAACCGGATCATTCAAATGCATATTTACGGTGTATTATTTTTTTACCTGTAGCGATATTAAAAACGATAAACGCGAAAACATAACCTGGAAATTTAAAATTGACGAGACAAACCTAACCATTGCTTTTGTAGGCGAAGAACCATGGGTGTGGGATGCGGATTAACGATAGCCTCTATGTCATTGCGAGGTACGAAGCAATCGCGAACTATGCCTTACGGACCAGCACAGTCCGCGATTGCCGCGCTGCGCTCGCAATGACAAAAACATCGTCAGTCTTGATACTTGATACTAACTACTTGATACTGTACTTACTATGAAAAAACTTATTCTGATCTGCTTCCTACTCTCCGCATCTGCCACATTTGCACAGCATATCCCGGCCGGCAAGGTGATAGAGGAACAAAATGTAAAGAGCGACATTTTGGATTACAACGTAAAATATGCCATTTACCTGCCAGCCGATTATGAAACATCAAACCGTACCTACCCTGTAGTGTACCTGCTGCATGGCTATGGTGACGACCAAACCGGCTGGCTGCAATTTGGCGAGATTAACCGTTACGCTGATAAAGCCATCGCCGAAGGTAAAATTTCGCCCATGATTATTGTAATGCCGGATGCAAAAACTACATTTTACATTAACTCGTACGATGGTAAACGTAATTATGAAGATTTCTTTTTCAAGGAATTTATACCCACTATCGAAAAAGATTACCGCATAAAGGGGACCAAAAAATACCGTGCCGTAGCCGGTTTATCTATGGGTGGATTCGGCACCTTAATTTACAGCATCAAACATCCCGAAATGTTCTCGGCAGCAGCGGCCTTAAGCGCAGCCGTACGTAACGACGAGGATTTTATGGCCATTACCGATGCGCGTTGGACCGAGGCCTACGCCAAAGTTTTCGGCCCCAACCTTAAAGGCGCCGAGCGATTAAATGATACATGGAAAGCAAATTCCATTTTAGGGTTAATTCAAGGCAAAACAGCCGATGATCTTAACGATGTACGTTACTGGATTGATTGCGGTGATGATGATGCCCTAAGCAAAGGCAATTCTCTTTTACACGTTGCCCTGATGGACAAGAAAGTCCCCCACGAATTCCGCATCCGCGACGGCGCCCACACCTGGACCTACTGGCGTACTGGCATTATAGATGCGTTAAACTTTTTTGGAGATAGTTTTAGGCAAAAATAGGCTGCGGATGTGCAGATGAACGAGTGGATGTGCAGATGTGCAAATTTCAGATGTGCAGATGAAAAGGATGAGTTTTAGATATGAGAAATCTCATTTTCAAATTTTCAAATCCTCAGATTTTCAAATTGATTAATCATCTGAAATTTGCACATCTAAATCTATTGGTCACTCAACAAATCAATACAGTTCTTACTCAATTTTGCAAGGCGGGCGGGCAGTGTGCCAAGCGCGACCTCGTTATTTAAGTTGGTATAGAGTACTTTAATAATTTTAAGAGTATTTTCATCCGGATCGCAGGCCTGGGCTTTTTCAAGGTGGGGTAAAGCCAATCGTGCTTTTTCAATATAATTCAGGTTCATCACCACGGGCTTTCCAGAAATATCTTTGATATACAGGTAGCCTAAAGCACGGTGCGCCACATAATAATCAGGCTGGGCAGCCACAACTATTTTGTAATATTTAATAGCATTAATGCTTTGGTTATCGTCTTCGTAAAGTTTTGCCAGCGAGTTATAAAATGCCACCCGCACTTTGGGCGTCAGCTTAGCTGTATCGGGCAAAATCTTTTGGGCAAGGGCAATTGACTGGGCAGCGTCATCATTTAGCTTTGCCACATTAAAATCAAGATAACTATCGTAAACCTGTTCGGCTGTTTGAGCCTGGGTTACGGCTCCCGAAAACAATAATAAAAGCAGCACTAATACCTTTCGGATCATCATTGATAAATTACTTGCTATTAATAGTTATCCTTCTGCCTTAACGCTAAACAAAAACACTACCGATTCGCCCAATATTACCTGGTCGCCTTCATTCATGGGGTGGCCAATCTGGGTCGAGTTAAGCTTAATCAGCTTATCATCGGCTGCTATGCTGATCTTGGTTTTATTGCGCGGTGGTACGCCACCCTCATCGGCAAAAATCATAAAACATTCCGCGTCTTTATTCCATTCAATATGGGCGTGCTGCCTGCTGATAAATTTGTTGCTGGGGTCGTTACTATCAGCCGGAAATATAATCTTGTTCAGCCTGTATGATCCATTCTCCGTTATCACTTTTTTATCCCGGCCAATATTAATCTTACCATCGGTAGCCTTAATCAAATACTCTTCCTGTTCGGCTTCTCCGCTAAGTATCCTGATATAAGCAATGGCCGACGATGCGTTATGCGCTACCTGCCTGCGGGTATGCATCTGGAAAGCGGCGTCAATCTCGGGGATCTTTGGTACATCAGCGGGAAGCTTATCTGCAAAAATCACGTCAATGGTCCAGTCATCGGGCAACTCTATTGCGTAATCATCAGCTAACCGCTGAATCTCGTTCCTGAATACTTCCTTCTCATGCACGTAAACCGCACCTTCGTAAAGATGTTTGTCGTCGGGGTCTGGTGCCAGGTAAAGCAGTAGTTCTTTAATGTGCCTGCCTTCGCCGCCTTCAACCTTTTGCAGGGCCTCTTTTATGAAGCGCAATATGACTTCGCGCAGGCCCTTTACATCAACCTGTCCCTTTTCTCCGCCGCTTTTACTAAAAAAACTAAATGCCATTTTTTTAAGTTTTAATTACACTAATTCCGCGAATTTTATCGAGTTTCACGAATTTGATAAAATTATTTATTGCTGATCTGCAGGCTCGGCTACTTCTCCCGGCACTATACTCTTCATATACCCTTTTTGCAACAGCAACGGAATAACGTGCTTCCCAGCTAAATGCACCGCATCTGACGATCCTTTGGTCGATTCTACACGGATACAAACAACCATATTGCCTTTTCCGTTTGCCTCCGGTGCAAAAAACACATACCAGCCATCGTTTACGCTTTTATTTTTAACAATACGCTCGGGCGTACCGCTTTTACCGGCAACTGCTATACCCAGTATAGGTACCTTTGGCGCGCTTTGGGTTATCATGTATTGTTTCAATAAAGCTGCGTAATCGGGTTTTTCGGCCAGGGTAATGCCGGCCTTTACCGGCATTTTTGTTTTGCCAACATTCAATACAAACCGATTGGCTAATAATACGCCATTATTGGCTACGCCAGATACCAGCCGGGCAACAGATGCAGGGGTAGCAATCAGTTCGCCCTGCCCCCAGGCCATGCCCGAAATACCTTTGGCCCTGGTTTTATGAATATTGTTAGGATCGTACCGGGGCTTGGTATTAAACTCGGTTTTACGCCACAGGTTGCGCCATTTTTCTTCCTGGGCATCGTTTTCGGTAGGTTTGTTATAATAGTAGCCGCCTACCCCATGCAAAAACATCCCGGTTTTCATATACAGATTTACCATATATTCTTCCAGGTGCTGTTGGTTGGCCAGTTTAATAAAATAAACGTTGTTTGATTTGGCAATAGCCCGTTCCATCGTAATGATACCGGTTTCGTCCGGCTCGATACCTTTGGTTCGGATCCGCTCTTCCATACTTACATGATAGGTCACCTTAGATGCGTCAATGCCCAGCTTATTAAATACCGACATAGCAGTTAAAACCTTAGCTGTTGAACCCGGCTGCGAGGCATAGGTAAAGCCCAGATCGGTAGTGGTCATCCAGTTTGATAATTTATTCTGATCGGCTTGCGACATCGTTAGCTGATCCCAGTTGTGCACCGGTGGCAGGGGGTACTGTGCCGATACCAGCACATCGCCGGTATTGGCTTCCATAACCACTACAGATACCCGGTTATCATACAAGGATGTATCAGTAGCTATAGATTGCTGAATTTTTGTTTGCAAATCGGCGTCCATCGTCAGCTTAACATCCCGGTTACGGTTTTTAAAGGCGGCTACTTCGGGGCCGTTAATATCGGCTAACAGCAATGGCGCCAGTTCGCTATAATCCTTCTTAGCTACCGTCATTTCCTTTACGCCACGGGGCAAAAACCTATCTTCCTGGTAGCGGGATGCCTTTACATTATAACTACTGATGGGCATTTTAAAACCACGTAATTCAGCCGCGTGTTCGTACTCGGCAAAATAGCCGTTGGTACTGCCGTTAAATACGCCGGTATTTACATCGCCCGTCCAAAAAAACATTTGTTCTTCAAAGGGGTAAAACCGTTCCAGCCGCTTGTGCACTGCCGAATCGAGGTTATAATCTTTTACCCCTGCTACAGCCAGTTTTTTCTGTTGCTTCGCAATAAGTTCGGGTTTACTGGTAGCCAGGATCAATCCGTTCCTGTCCAATAACGATCCGGCTTGCAGCTTGTTCATCAATATGGCAATCCTTGGGTTATAACTAAACATCCGCAGCCCGCTTTTATCGGCAACCAGGGCGGGTTTCACCACCCATTTTTTATTATCGGCGCTGTAGCGAGATACATTTACCGTTAACAATACCACCCCGGCCAATGCCGCCGCCAAAGCGGGCACCAGGTTTTTATCCTGTTGTTTGGTAATGTAATCCATTTGCACCTGGCTGCCTTTTACCAATGATACCGACAGCAAAAACCCGGTTGCCAATAAATTAATCACCAACGACGAGCCGCCATAACTTTCAAACGGCAACGATACGCCCGACAATGGCAATGCCCCAATAGAGCCACCGGCTATCAGCAAAAATTGCACAAAGGTACATACGCCAATACCGGCGCTTAAGTAAAACAACAAGGGTGTACCAGTTTGCCTGCCAATAATTATCGACCGGTGTAAAAACAGCAGGAACAATATAAATACGGCCGCCATGCCGGCCCAGCCAAATTCCTCGCCTATTGATGGCAAAATCATATCGGTATGTGCTTCGGGGATTGTTTTAGCAAAACCCTGGCCAACGCCTTCGCCTGTTAAACCGCCACCGGCCATTGCCCAAAGGCCGTTGGCTACCTGGTCGCCACCATATACTTCGTTATTCCAGGGATCTTGCCAAATGGCTTTACGCTCAACCAAACGTTCAACCGGGCCGGGGATAATTTTATCTAATCCCGGAATTTTGTCGATAGTTAAAAAAGCGCTGATCACAATAAGCGCCATCACTGCCGATTCGCTCAGATATTTTGGTTTCCAGAAACCAAACAAACCTAATATCCCGAAAGTAACACCGGCACTTAACCAAACATTATCAAAAAACCAGGTAATGAGCACAAAAAGCACCACAAAACCGGCCATTGGCAAAAAGTCGCCACGGGAGAAAGAGAACAGGATGATAAAAGTAAAACAGATTACCATGGCCGGCCCCAAATCGCCCAAAACCAAAAACAGCAGCAGAGTTGCCAAAGTGGCTATCAGTGCCGATGAAAAGAACGATAAGCGCTTACTCCAGCTGGCATACTGGCTTATAAATTTTTCATTAGCGGCAAAAAATCCCGCCAGGAAAATAATCACCAGGTATTTTACAATCTCACTTGGCTGAAAACCCAGCAGGTTTACCTTAACGCCGCTACCCTCGGGCCCGGTACCAAATAAAATAGTACTAAACAAAATGCCCATGGCCACAACAACCCAGGGCCAGCCATTTGCGGCACTGCGCGTATTTTTAAATACCAGCAAACGGTATAAGCCCGAATCGGCAGTAAGCTTGCGCAGGTTGATAAACAGCATAAAGCAGATAATACCAACGCCTATGCCCAGGTAAATGAGGGTATCTTTTGCTAAAAACCTATCCCTTAAGGGATCCTGCAGGCTTAATAAAGTAAGAAACGATATCCCGGTAAGTATCATTACCAGGGGTAATATGATTTGATCGGCCTGCGGATAACGGTAACTTAACAGGATATGGATAACAATAAAGCCTGCAAAAAAGCTGGCAGCAATAATCCAATACCAGGTGTTAAAATCGTCGATGGTGCGTACAATAAACGCTCCTTCTTTTTTCAGGATATTGAAATCGCGGGTTGATAACAGCTTAATGCTATGTGGCGCCTGCACAAAGTTTATTTTTTTATCGCCATCCAGTTCAACTACGCCCTGCGAGCGGCCAAACTCAAAACCCGGCTGCAAGGGTAATAGCTCAAATGCCTTATCGGTAGGGAGGTTTTTAAATTGATAACGACCGCCGGCATCTGTACGGGCAAACGCGGTAAGCGACTGCAATTGCCGCTTTTTATCGGCATTGGCTACAAATACCTTTTTAGCCGTTGGCGAATTTTCGGTGGTGGTGTTTTTGGCGGCTGTTTCCTCGTCCGAATAAATGCTATCCCTCGGCAATATCATATTCAGCCTCACTAAAACTCCGGCAACCGGTTGTTCTTTATGGGTTATCTTGCCACTAATACTATAGTCGCCCAGGCTAAGATCGTTTTCGGCGGGAATCTCAGGCGGATGATTTTTTTCCTGGCTAAACCGGATGGAATCATCACCGGTATAACCCAACAGTTCGCGCGAGTCCAATACCCGCTGCCTGAATGATTCGCCGCCTTGTTCTATAGCCTCATCGGCATTAACATAGTATTTGCGTTTATTCAGTTCGCCCGCGTTATCAAAGGCACCGGCGGCGTTTGCTTTGGCGGCTATAACAGACTGGATGTAATCTACATCTCTTGGGTCATCAAAATAATACCCTTTTTTTAACAGGGCCGCTACGTTCCCGGCCCTGTTTGGGGCATTTAGGTTTACGATAGTGCCATCCTGCAAACGTTTATCAACATCTGTAAATTTTTGCTGTAAAACCGTGTAAAGCTTGCCAAACAGCACGGCCAGCAAAATGCCTGTAAGCAACAAAAACAGCCGTTCTAACCGCCTGCCGGGAGCCTTGGGTGTGCCCTTATCCATTAGTGCTTGATGGCTTTGGGTAATGAATCTATCTTAAACATGCCGCCAAACAGCCTGCCCGACACATATTTTTTATCGGGGAAAAGGTAGGTAGTTTGCACAGGCGCAACACAGTTATTAAACTGCACATACTTTAAAACCAGTGCATCGCTATGTATAGCAACCCCTACTTTAAAACCATCAAATGCAACACTATCCAGCACCACATATTTGCTTTTTGGCGATAGCATGAAAGCCGCGCCTTTATAACCCGAATCGGGTTTAAAAACAATTTTGCCTTTTGCCTTTATGTACAGGCTATCCCTGCCAATATAAATGGAATCGCTTAATACTATTGGCTCCTTAAAGTCAGCGGCCGAAAGTATAAGAGTGTTCCCCTTTAACTTATTCAGTGTGTCCTGCAGCTTTATCTCGCCCGCGCTTTTTGGCCTGGTAACAGGCCTGGCGGCAACCGGTTTTGTTTCATCGTGCTTTAGCTGCTGGTTTATCCAGTATTGCCACACAAATCCGCATAAAACTACCAGTAACAATATGGCAAGCAAAACTACCGCACCGCGGTTGCCTTTTTGCTTTACTGGCACAGTTTCGGGTCCATCGGGTAATTTAGGGCGATGTTTGGGATCAATAATCTCTTCGGCAACCTTAGCCGAAGCCACCGGCCGGGTTACATTTTGAACACGCGGCGCTTTGTTGTTATGCACCAGCACCACGGTCACGTTATCTTTGCCGCCTTTATTATTGGCAGCTTGTATCAGTTTAGCTGCCTTATCTTCTAATTCGCCTGCGCCGGTCAGGATGCTTTTTATCAGGTTTTTATCTACCAGGTCGGTAAGGCCATCGCTGCAAACCAATAACATATCGCCGGGCAAAAACGGCGAGTGACCGGTCTCTACAAAGTCGGCCTCTTTAGCAATATTAGGGTCAAAGCCAAGCGCTTTATTAATTTCGTTACGTTTAGGGTGATCCATGGCGGCTTCTTCGCTTAACCGGCCCGAATCTTCCAGAAAGCCTACAAAGGAGTGATCTTTTGAAATTTTGATGAGCGAATTATCGCGCAGCAAATACAAGCGGGTATCGCCCACATGGGCGTAATGAAACTGGTTATTCTCCAGGTCGACCACCGCAAGCGTAAGTACGCAAGCCATGTTCTGCAGCTCCTTATCGGCTATTTTTTTATCGTAAATTTGTTTGTTAGCATCAATAAAAGTGTTCACCAGTAAGGCGTTGATATTGCCTGCTATGTACGATAAATCTTTGATAATGGTCTCGCGCGCAATTTCGGCAGCAACCTCGCCGCCTACATAGCCACCTACCCCGTCAATTACGCAGGCCAAAATAAAATTGCCATCATTGGCTTTCTGGGCAATAAAGGTATCCTCGTTATTATCCCTCTGCCTGCCGGTATCGGTTAGTCCGAAATAATTATTTGCCATGGCTTGATCTTTTTATGTCGATAAAATGGGCCAGCAATAGCAAAACACATATTGCCAGTAAGCCTATTGATAATATTTGTGACATTACGCTTCGGGTTTAAATATGTTGATGCCGATGATACCATTCAGCAATATTTTTGAGTTAAAAGGCAATTCCACCCATTGCGGCGAGTTTACATCGCTGCGGGTAATTTCCTGCTCGTTAATCATGGTTAATTCGCCAAATGATGACAGGTAAAGCTTACCATCGGCTTTGTTCATGCGGATGCGCAGATGCGGTGTATTTACCCAATCACTGGGAATTTTAAATACAGCGGCATCTTCGCGCGTTTCTTCGTTACCCGATACCACGATGTCTTCATTCTTCATCAAAAACTCTACTTTGCGCCCTACAAACTGCTTATCGGGCATAATAGTATCCAACCGGGCCAATACGGTTTGGCCCGGTTTTACCACATCCTTTTCGTTATAATGCAAGTCATTCGCGTAAGGTAGTTCGTAATAACCTTCGCTGTAATAAGTAAAGCCTTTTAAAATATCATTGCTGATATCTAAAGTTTGGGCAACGCCGGTATGGCGGGGTATAAAGGTTACCCGCAGATTTTCTTCTTTTTTATTGCTTCCGGGCAACAGTTTACCTATAAAGCCCTTATCTCCCTTTTTATAATCGGGATGTGATACCAGCCTGAACACCCATTTTGAACTTGATGGCTCCACCTTTTTGCCCACTTCCTGGTGTTCGCGCAGCAGTTCGTAAAACTTTTTTACCGATTCATGTACAATAATGCCAAACAAACCCGAACGGTTGTTGATAAACTCCTGGTAGTCTTCTTCGTTAAAACTTATAATGTATTCGTGATAAAAAACAACCCTATCGGCAAAAGAAAGCTGCCCAACGGATTCTTTAAATTTTTCGATGATGTACAGGTACACATCATCGGGAGTGAGCGTTTTATTTGCTACAGCAGCCACCGCAGCCGCCTTCCCATTCGGCAGAAACCAGTCCTGCAGACCTATTTTTTGCCAAAATGTAGATTTGGATTCCATTAGGTAAATCTTTTTTTAGATATTAATTATCATTAACTAAAAACTCAATTTTGATGTGTCGGCGTTTTTTATGCTATCGCGATAAAACTGCGGGTCGGATTTAGACTTATGCTTTACACCGCGTAGTATCGAATCTGCCAATGAATCCACCTCGGGCGGAATGCTGGCAGCCGGGTCACTATTAACCGGCTGTGTTTCTGCCTGTGTATCCTTTTTAACCTGGCTATCTGGTTTGGCCTGGGTACTACCCTGGCTTAAAGTATCCCTTGGCGGCGTTGTCGATTTAAAAAAGGTATTGTAAATGCCCTTACGGTGTTTAATGGCCATAACAGATGAAAACCCGGTAAGCGCCACCAATATCACAATTAAACTGATAAACAGCGGTTTTGAAATGCGTACCGCATGCTTGCCTACAACAACAGGCGTTTCGGTGCCGGGGTTTACCACGTGTACGCCCCTCGCGCTTTCGGCCTCCTGATAGTAAAGTAACAATCCTTGCAGGCGCTCATTCTCCTTTAATAATACAGAAGCATTCCAGGAATCATCAACATCGGTGCTGTTTACTGCCGATATACTGCTATATACCAATACCTCCTGCAACTCAACGCCATTGGCGTAACGGTTTTCGGGCTCTTTTTCCAGGCATTTGGCAACAATTTTAAGCAGCCATGCGGGCACCTGCATTTCATGCTGTTTTTTATCATCGGGCCAGCTGGCAGGTAAATTCTTTTTGCGCAATTCCATTACATCCGGAACCTGCTTTTCCATATGGGCCAGCATCACTGCATTGCGGGCGGTTTCGCCATTATCGTTAAGCGGGAAAGGTACCTGGCCGGCAATCAGCTCATACAGGATAATACCATAGCTGTACACATCTGTCTGAAAATACATCAGCCCTTCGTTTTGCTCGGGCGCCATAAATTCAATAGCCCCGGCATGCCTGATACTGGTACGGCGCTGATCGTCAGACATAGCCGAAAGGCCAAAATCAAGCAGCACATAGTTGCCCGTATGGATATTGAACTTTACGTTATTGCTTTTAATATCGCCATGCTTTACCGATACCTTGTGGCAATGCGAGAGCGCGTTGGCCAGCTGATCGGCCAGTTTAATGATTTCCTTGATGGTAAAAATGGCTTCGTGGGGTGGCTTAAGCAAATCTTCCAGATCGGGGCCATCAATATATTCCATCTCGATAAAAGGAAACGAACCGCTTTCGGTAATACCCGAATTGAGGATTTTGACCACATTTGGGTTGGGCTCTTCATTTACCTTTTTTAGTTTTTCAACTTCGTTCTGAAAATTTCTGAAATTTTTATCGTCGGTACTCTCCGTATGGATTGGGGTGGGTAATAATTTTACCGCTGTAATGATGGGGCCGTAGCGCCTGCCTTTATAAACAGAGCCTTGTCCGCCCGTTCGCAAAGCCCCCATATTCTCCAAACCTTCGGTAATTGTAAATACTTTGCTCATTGAGTTATACTTGCAGTGCTGTAAACATAAATAACAATTGGTTAAACTTTGTTATTTCAACATAACGCACATGTTGGCGTTTGGTTATAAAAATATGAAAAAAAGTGCGGATGATCGATTTGAAAATTTGAGGATTTGAAAATTTGAAAATGAGAATCGGAAGATGTGCGGATGATTATCCATTTGAAAATAACTTCCTTCATTTTCAAATTCTCAAATTTTCAAATCCTCAAATAACTCATCAGTTAACAACTATCTCATCCACCAGCAACCAGGCTTTAGCCCCGGCAATGTATTCGCCAGGCGGGATGATGCCTTTGTTGGTACCCTTTACCCTTACATAACGTGCCTGAATGGGATTAATCTCGGCTTTTACCATGTTAATGCCGTTGGCGGTAAACGCTGTTTGCCGGTAAACTTCGGTATAGTTTTTTCCGTCTTCTGATACTTCAAACGTAAGCAGTGTTGGTTCCCACATTTTTTGCCAGTGATATTTTAAAACGTTGATGCCCAGCTGCGATATTTTTTGAATCGAACCGAGATCGACCACGGCGTCAAGATCATTTCCGTTGAAGCCATACCACTGGCCATCATTGTATAATTTGCTGCCAAAAATACCGTTCACCAAACCAAAGGTATTATCAGGATTATAGGCCCCCTGCGGCTGGTTGGCAAGTGTTACAGTTTTACCAATGCCTTTGTGAATGGCAAAACTTTTTTCGTACACCCGCCCGGTTAATTTGCCATTGCCAAATACCGCAGCTTTTATGGTGCCCGATTGGGTGACAGTTAAGGCCTTGTTATACACTTTGCTACCTAATCGCGGCGTCGATCCATCGGTGGTATAAAATATTTCCCCACCGGGCAAGGTGGTACTTAAGCTAAGCGACACCTGGTGGTCTGCAGTTTCACTTACGTTATCTGTTATCTCATCAAAAGTATTAGCGGCATTAATATTCAGCTTTTTGAGCAGTGATTGCTCATACCTTAACCGCCTCAAAAAGCCATCATAATTTTTGTTTTCCTTAGCCGACCAGGCTACTTCGGCCAAAGCCAGCATCCTGGGGAACAGTTGCCGCTCGGCCCGGGCGGGGCTGGGCAGGTATTCGCTCCAGGCATTGGCTTGTACGCCTTTAATGTATTTGGCTTCCTCGCCAATTAGTTCTTTTGTTAAAGGTTCGTAGTTATACACTTTACTTAGCGGGGTGTAGCCGCCGGCTGTTATGGGTTCGCCTGGGTATAACGACTGATAATAGTCCAGGTAAACATATTTTTCGGGCGTCATGATGGCATTGTGGTGTTGTTTGGCAGCAGCTATGCCACCTTCTTCGCCTGTCCAGCTCATGACGGTTGCGCCGGGGGTCAGGCCGCCTTCCAGGATCTCGTCCCAACCGATGATCTGGCGGCCCTTGCTGTTCAGGTATTTTTCCATCCGGCCTATGAAATAGCTTTGAAGCTGGTGTTCATCCTTCAAATGCTCGTCTTTGATGCGTTTTTGGCATTTGGGGCAGGTTTTCCATTTGTTTTTGGGGCATTCATCGCCACCTATATGGATATATTTTGAAGGGAACAGCGGCAATACCTCGTCCATCACATTTTGCAAAAAGGTAAAGGTTTCGTCGTTACCGGCACAATATACATCGTCAAAAATACCCCAATACGTAGCAGTTTTATAGGGGCCGCCGGTGCAACCCAGTTGCGGGTAGGCAGCCAATGCCGCCAGTGCATGCCCCGGCATTTCAATTTCGGGGATAATGGTGATGTGCCTCTCTGTTGCATATTTTACAATGGCTTTAACCTCCTCCTGGGTGTAATAACCGCCATAACGTTGGCCATCAAAAAGGTGAGGACTATCACGCTTGTGGCCTATTATAGTTTCATCCCTGTAAGCCGAAATGCTTTGCAAAAGCGGGTATTTTTTTATTTCTATGCGCCAGCCCTGGTCGTCGGTAAGGTGCCAGTGAAAGGTATTGATCTTGTACAGGGCCAGCATATCAATCCACTTTTTGATGTCCTCCGCAGCAAAAAAGTGGCGGCTTACATCCAGCAGCATGCCCCGGTATGCAAAGCGTGGACTATCTTGAATTGTACAACTCTCAACGGTTATTTTTCCGTCAGACGAGCGCAATAGCTGAATAAGTGATTGCAGGCCATAAAATACACCAGCTTCGTCATGGCCAACTATTTTAATTCTTTTGGGCGTAACGACCAGGCTGTAAGCTTCGTTTTGGCTGATGGCAATGGAATCGACATACAAATTGACAGATGGTATAATCATCTTATTATTCGCCGTCAGCGCATAACCCGCAACTGATTTGAGGCATTGATTGAAGAAAGTGAGGTTAGCAACAGCAATGTTATCCCCAACAGCAATCCCCGTTGCAGGCGAAAAAACAAACATCCCCTTACCTTTTTCAAACTTATACGGCTGCGGTATTATCCCCTGTTGTTTAATTTGTGCCGGTAAATCGCCTGTAATTGATGCCAGGCTTAAGATAGTTAACAGGAATTTGTATGGATGTATAAGCTTTACCATGGATGCGGATTTACAGAGCCTAATATAGCTGATTATAGGTATTTACACACTAAATATAAAAATTACAGGCTGCCAATGGCTTTGCGATAGTTGGTAATAGCAGTAACAATAGATTTTACGATAGCATCCTGCCCGCCAGGCGAATTGAGGTAATCCTCTTCTTCGGGGTTGTTGATAAAACCTGTTTCGATAAGTACGGCAGGCATGGCACTATGGGCCAGCACCAGTACCCCCTGCTCCTTCACTCCTTCGCTTGGGCGGCCATCAAAATCGGTAAATTCGGCATTGAGCAGATCACCGAAGAGAATACTTTGCTTGCGGTATTTTTGGATATAGGCATTCAGGATGATGGCGTTTGATGGATCGGTTTCATCGTAGCTTTCGTAGTTTTGTTTATAATCCTTTTCCTGGAAAATGGAGGCATTTTCACGCACGGCCTCCTCCTGCTCTTTAAGCCTGTGGAAACCGTAAACCAGCAACAGCACCCCCTTGCGCTTATGGGCCGAAGCCGCATTTCCCTCGGGCGATGAGTTGCAGTGGATGGAAACAAACAGGTTACCACGCGCCTGATTGGCTATGTTTGAGCGTTGGTTGAGGGGGATAAAAGTATCATCGGTACGGGTCATCAGCGTGGTAATACCTTTCATGCCGGTATCAATATAAAGCTTCAGTTTTTTGGCAATGGCCAGGGTAACATTTTTTTCAACGGAATATGACCCGCGGGCGCCGGGGTCTTTACCACCATGCCCGGCATCAATAATTACCGTTTTAAAGCGGAAGCCAGAGGTCGCTGGGATGGTATCCCTTTGCTGGGCCCGCGAACTAAAACAACAACACAGGCTAAGCCCTAAACTGATCATTGTCACCGAAAAAAGCTTTATACAAACCCTCATTTTTTAACCGCCTTTTTGCTGCATTTGGGGCACAGGCCGGTTGCGTATAATGTAAAGCCCTGTGGCTCGAAACCGGCGGGCAGGGTTATTGCCGGCAGGTGCAAATCATCAAGGCAGTATACGTTTTTGCATTGGGTACAGTTGAAATGCAGGTGCTCATCATGGTGATGGCCTTCATCGCAGCTGGATGAGCATAAGGCGTAGTTGGCCGTGCCGTTTAAATCAAACACCTTGTGGATAATGCCTTTTTCTTCAAAAGTATTCAGGATGCGGTAGAGGGTTACCCGGTCAATATCGTTCATAACACTCTCCAGATCAGGCTGCGAGGTAGCTGCGCTGCGGGCCGACATCATGGACAATACCCTAAGCCGGGGGGCAGTTTTTTTTAAATGGTGCCTGTTCAGCAGGTCCTCGAAGTGAAAGTTGTTGCGGGCTGGTTCCATTTAAGTTTTACGGGGGTGTATACGTGCAAATATATACAACGTTGCATTAGGGGAGAAATTATAGTGATGCTGTTGCGCAGGTGTCCGGACTTTGTGGGATACAAAAGTTTTCGGGTTCAGGTAGGCAGCGGTTTAAACGGCGGCGAAAACTCACCCCCGCTACGCTGCGCTGGCCTACGCCTGCCTTAAACTACATGATGAGCCCGTTCGCGAATGGCTCAGGAAAGTTTTTTTGGTAAAGAAGGCCACATAACAAAACCGGGCCTTATATTTTTTATCATCAACAAAGTGTGTGTACCAGTATGGGGTGGTACGTCCTGGCACATCCTGAAACACCCTGAAACGGGGTGGTACACTACCTACAGTTAATGTTTTTAATTTAAATTAAACCATGTCCATTTCGCACAAAAACGGTATAACGCAAAGCAATTTCTTTTTTTCTTTACTTCTTAGCGTCCGTCTAAATTTGGTTTACTAATGTTTTTATGCTACTAATGAAGAGCCACAAAAAAACAACAACATATCAACCAAAAAGCATTGCCCTGCAACAGCTTTTCGCTATCGCAGGGCAATGCCATTCTGAACTTATCTAATCTACTTAAAATCCATATCGTAACCCTACCTGGAACTGGTATGGGTTACCGCTTAGGCCAGATACACCGGCGTTGGTGTTTACGGTATAGGCGTACTGTTTATTTACAGCATCGAAGCTTTTGATGGTGTAAATTGAAGTAGTACCAAGATTATGGTTTACACCCCAGTTTTTGTCGATTAAATTGCTCACGTTAAACAGATCGACTGATATCTCCAGGTATTGTTTTTTCAGGATTTGTACCCGTTTGATAAGCCTTAGGTCTATTACACCATAAAACGGGTTGACGCCGCCGTTACGCTCTGCTATTTTGCCAAAGCTTTTTTCGATATAATCTTTCATTCCTTTTTCAACCTTGGGGTTGTTTAATATCGCGTTGATACCATCTTTTAAATATTGCGGTGTAGATGCGGAGTTAGGATTGTAAATATAAGCAAGGTCGTTACTGGCCACAAAATCGCCGTTAACGTTGCCGTTTACAGTTAATGAATACCTGGTGCCGCTTATGCCCGAAAACCGTAAACCCGCGCTAAAGCCGTGAAATGTTGGCGAGCTGCCATAAAACACCACTTTATTGCGAAACTGGTTGTCCGAATAGTTCATGCTACTTAGGTTGCGTGGATCGTCTTTTACATATTGTACCAGGGTAGCGGTGTTTGCTACGTTTCCGTTGTATGATGTATTGTCTTTGGTTTGGTTCCAGGTGTAAGAAAACGATACTTCGCCCTGTTTATAGTACCTGTAATCGGCATCGATAACAAATGCTACCTGGTTTACTTTTCCCTGGCTTTCCAATTCCAGTACCCGGCCAACTTCGGTAGTTTTGCGGCCCTTTGTCCAGTCAGCCGATCCGTTTGCGGCATTGATTGTACCTGCCGGAACGTATACGCCCCGGTTATCTTCGGCCGCAATGCGGAAATATGGTTCATCTACCATGTTTTTATCTACGTACGTGTAGTTATTGCGGCCAAGGCTTAGGTAAGCGCTGGCGGTAACACGAAAGTTTTGTGCAAAAAAGTGGGAATACGAGGCGTTGGCCTTGTAAACCGTAGGTACTTTGGCATCTTTTCCGTTCATGTTAATGGTTGCCATCTTTGGTATTGCAGGATTATTGAGCAGGTCCTGGCCAGGCGCTGTCGACGGATCTTTACGATAAGCCGGAAAATTTGGCGTGGGCACCAGGTTACCGGTAACATCAACACTTTGGATATGCGAGCCATCAAACAGCATATTGTTAATCATGGAATACGGGTTAAGCGCAGAGCCTAAAATACCGCCGCCAAACCTCACGATATCTTTCCCGTTTTGCCCTAAATCCCAGGTTGCCTGTAAACGGGGCTGAATTTGCAGGGTAGCCAGTTTGTTAGATGTATTTAAGCCTAATGTCCGGTAAACTACATCGTTAAAATTCGCCTTATCAAGGTAATCGGTATAATCGGCACGGATACCGGCAGTTAAATCAAAACCAGGAAATAACGTGGTTTGGGCCTGCACATACAGGTTGGGAGCAAGAATGTTAAATTTGATATTATGATCTGCCGAAACATAAATATCCCTTGCAAAACGGTAAGGCGTAAGGTTGTTAAAATTGGTTAGCCCTGTAAAATAAAAACGCCCGTTGGTTTCGCTGCCATAAATGGAGTTCTGGTTGGTAAATGATAAACCACCACCTAAGGTGAAGTTAAATTTTCCCTTTGTCCAGTATACGTTATCGGTAAGCTGTGCTACGTTGTTGTTAAAATAATCGCCGCCGTAACGTTGCCCGCCCAGTTGTATGGCCGTTGAATAGGTTGATCCGTTTGCCGCTGTCGAAGAGATATTCTGTACTATAGCGCGCGGAATATTATCGGCAGGCAACTGGCTGTTGGCAAACATTTTATTGTATTCCCAATAGTGCTGTACTTTCAGTTCGTTGGTTAAAGTAGGGCTCAGAATACTGCGCAACGAGGCCATTACACTATTATTCAAGCTTTTCCTGGTGCTATACACCTCGTAAATATTGATGGCCGTATTATCATTATCCGATTGATTATCCAGATCATAAATAAAGTTATCGCGAATGGTGAGCAGGTTTTTAGCGTTAATCTGCCAGTCAATCCGGGCAAAACCCGCATGGGTATTTTTAAATTTATCAAACTGGCCCACCTGCGGCGAATTGGCGACGCCATACTTTGTACGTGCTATTGATAAAAAGTTATCCAATGTAGCCTGCGTTACATTGTAGCGTTTTTCATCATCGGCAGATTGTATGCTGGCAATATACAAAGGCCGCGAATCTGCCTGGTGGTCCCAGGCGATAAAAAACTGCGCCTTATCTTTAACGATGGGGCCACCCAAAGAAAAGCCATATTGATAAGTAGAGAACGCCTGGTTACGTTTTAAGCCGTTTAAGCCATAAGGGCTTGAAAGCCAGTTGGCCCGCGCATAAGTAAAAGCGCTCCCCGAAAGTACGTTGGTGCCCGATTTGGTTACGGTACTGATGGTACCCCCGCCTGCGTTACCGTAAGTAACATCATAGGCATTGGTAACCACCTGGAATTCGCGCACGGCTTCCAGCGATATGGAGTAAGCCCCGGTTGGCTGTCCGCCAGAAATGGTTCCGCGTGCTGCCATGCCGTCAATAGTATAGTTGGTTGCCGATACCAGCTGGCCATTTAAGCTGCCGCCCGAACTGAGTGGCGATAAATCTGCCAGGGTGGTAAAATTACGACCGTTTACAGGCAGCTTCGCAATGTCTTTAGCGGTAACGGCTGTAGACGAGCCAATGTTTTCTATTTTGTTGCGCGTGGTGGCCGATTTAATTTCGACCACGTTAAGCTCGTGAACTTTGTCTTCCATAACAAACGCAACCTGTAGCAGGTCGCCCTGGTTAAGTGCAAAGTCGGTTTGTTTTTGCGGCGCCATGCCTACAGCTTCTACAGTAATGCTATAGGGCACCCCCAGGGGAAGTTCTTTTAAAAGGAATGTGCCTTTTGAATTTGTGGTGGTTTTGATCATGAACCCGGTCGACTCGTTTTTCACGGTAACGGTTGCATTGGATAAAAGCGCGCCGCCGGGGCCGGATACTTTACCGGAAATACCGGCCAGGTTAGTTTGCGCCAGGCCCGTTGTAACCAACAGGAAGCAGGCTATACCCGTTAGGCATGTTTTTTTCAGGATAGTTTTGTATAAAGTCAGCATTTCTTAAGTATTAGTTAACCGCAAAGGTGTACCTGCTGTATTAACCAAACATTTTCAAAATATTAACCTTAAGTAGTTATTATTTAATCTAAATGTTAATTTGATTGAAATTAAGTGGGGTAATTTGATTAAATGATAATAATAGCTACTGTTATGTTAATCATGCAATGACGGATAGTCCTTAGTCGAAAGTTTTAAGTTCTAAGTCAAAAAGAATAAATTGAGCTTTTGACTTAAGACTTAGTACTATTAACTTAACACTACTTTATTACCGGGCTATTTCTGTCAGTGCAATTGTTTATATGATGGCGTTAACAGGTTTTTCGCGCTAAAACCTAAAGGCGCCAGAAAAAAACAAGCAAATCGCTTTGCGCCTCTGTGTATTCGCGCAAAAACCAGCAAGCAAGACCATGCAAAAAGCACACTAATAATCAGCAACTTACAACACAACCTTTACTTCATCGCAACGACTATCTATTTTTAAATAGCTTTTTGTAAGTTTTGGCAATTATGTATATTACATTCGATATGGATAACATTCCATTATGTTTTAAATAATACGTAACTTGTTTTTATTGCAAAAGAAATTTTTAATTACGACGATCCTTCGTTCAACTTAACGTAAATTAAGCAAACGGAGAGCCGATTTTTTTAAGGCCCTGAGCAGTATGCTTTGTATTATTTAAACCAACGTTATTACTTTCATATTACCCAATAACCCTACATCCCGAAAGATGCAAACACAGGAAAGTACACATGATAATTTGATGGCATTTTTTAATGCCATGGATGAAGTTTTCTTTTCTGTTGATATGGTAAACATGCGGGTATTACAAATCTCGGCGGCATCCGAAAAATTATTTGGTTATAAACCCGCCGATTTTATTGCCGGCAACCGGCTATGGTTTGATGTGTTACACCCGGAGGATAGCTATGTTGATGAGCAAAAAAATTTAGAGCAGGGCGAGCGGGTTTGCAGTCAGTATCGCATTATCCGTAAAGACGGAACGATACGCTGGGTAGAGAAAAAGACCATCCCCATACTGGACAATACAGGGCATTTAATAAGAGCCGACGGGGTTATCAGGGATATCACATCGGGCAAAGCCGAAAAGGAAACCCTTAGGTTAAGTGAGGAGTTGTACCGGCAAATTGTTGAAAGCGCACAGGAAGGTATCTGGACAATTGATGAAAACGAAAAAACCAATTTTGTAAATATCAAAATATGCGAAATTCTGGGCTACTCCGCAGAAGAAATGATGGGGAAAGAGCTGTATGATTTTATGGATGCGGAGGGCAAGGCCTACGCCATAGCCTGCATGGAAAGGCGCAGAAACGGGGCCAAAGAAAATTTAAATATCAGGTATGTAAAAAAAACCGGCGAGGATGTATGGGCAAATATATCGGCCAACCCAATTTTTGATAAAACCGGCAGGTATAAAGGGGCCCTTGCCATGGTAACAGATATTACCCAAAGTAAGCAGGACCAGGAGGCGCTCCAAAAATCAGAAGCAAACCTGCGCGCCATTTTTGACAATACTGATATTGCTTACGTGTTGTTTGATGATGAACTGAACATAGTTTCTTTTAACACGCAGGCGCAAAAGTATGCCGAAGAACGCATAAGCAAAGCGCTGGTGATGTACCAGCCCATGAAAAAGTATTTCCCGGCCGAAAGATGGGCTTTTATAGAGGAGATGCTTGCTAAAGTAATCAGGGGCGAAAGCGCCGAATACGAATTAAGTTATCCAAAAAGTGATAGCACTGCAGAATGGTATCATGTACAATGGTTTGTTGTAAAAAACGATGAACATAAGCCTTGTGGCTTTGTGGTGGCTAACAAAAACATTACCGCATATAAAATTGCCGGGCTTGAACGCGAAAGAATAACGGCCGATCTTATTCAGCAAAATAAAGATTTGGAGCAGTTTACCTATATCGTATCGCACAACCTGCGCGCGCCTGTGGCCAATATAATAGGGCTATCGTATATGGTTGATGAAAAAGATGAAACATTGAATGAAATGCACGAGGTGCTTGAAAAAGCCGCGCAATCGGCAAAAGATATTGATACCGTTATACAGGATCTTAACCACATTTTGCAAACCCGCAAGGTGGTAAATGAACAAAAAGAAACGGTATATTTCAACAAACTGGTGAATGACGTTAAAGTTAATTTGCAGCATATCATCGCAGATGAAAATGTTTATTTTGAATGCGCTTTTGATGAGGCTGGCGCCATATTTACTATACGTAGTTTTATGTACAGCATTTTTTATAATATTATTTCAAACAGCATCAAATATCGCAGGGTTGGTATTGTGCCGCTTATTCATTTGGAAAGCCATCTGCATAACGATAAAATCAGGCTCACTTTTAAAGATAATGGGAAAGGTATTGATCTTGACAAGAATGCCGCTAACCTGTTTGGCTTGTATAAACGTTTTGATACAACCATGCAAGGCAAGGGTATGGGGCTTTTTATGGTTAAAACCCAGGTTGAAGCATTAGGCGGCAGTATAAAAGTAAAAAGCAAACTAAAAGAAGGGACTGAAATTATATTAGAATTTCCGTTTGTATCTTCTTGAAAGAGCCTCTCAATACTACCAAGTTTAAAAAAGACGTTCAAATAATATCAAATTGTGCCCCCTCGGGGTTTCCCCTATGCTATTAAGTTAAGGAATTTACAGGCTGCTCCATCGGAACAAAACATTTGTAGCACTTGTAATTTAACATTTTTGCATGCCGTAGGTATGCTACATAAGTTCCGCAAAAGCCCCCTCTAAATAGCGTAGCTTTCGTGAGCACCAAAAACAATCAAACTGCGAATAATCTCCCCCACCGGGGGGGGGAGACTTTAGCTTCGCGACTGGTAAAACATTTGCTGCCCCCAAATTAAAGTGCTTAAGTTATTTTGAAAATCTTCCTTAGTTATTCAATATTCTGTTGCCGATGTTTAAATTGATCGTGATTTGCCCGAAATGAAAACTTCCGCCCAGTTACAACTATAAAAAAAGGCTAATATCTTATTTATGTATACCTCATTTGATATTGCGCATTTAACCTTATATTAACAGTTCTAATTAATGGTATTGTATGGGAAAACCTTTACCTAAACATACACTGTATTTTTATATGCAGTACATTGTTATATGCGGTGTACTGGTTATCACTGCCCCGCCCGCCAGCCTGGCCCAGGTTAACCATATAAAGGTTTTATTTGAGAAACTCAATTCGGCAAAACAGGATACCGACAAGGTAAACATCTATTATTCTATTTCCAGGCAATATTGGGGCCGAAATGCCGACAGCGCTCTTTTAATGGCGCAAAAATCGCTTGAACTTGCACAAAAAATCAATTTTGAAAAAGGTGTTGCATTGGCCTATGTTTCAAAAGGCGTGGCCCTGGGGTACAAAGGCAAGTGGCCCGAAGCGCTGGAATGCCATTTTAGGTGTTTGCGCATCAGCCAAAAATTGGGGATGGAAGGATTATCCGGGAATGAATATAATAACATCAGCGGCATGTACATCAGTATCGAGGATTATTCAAAGGCGCTTTACTATAACCGGCAAGCATATAAAATAGCCCTGAAACAAAATGATCCCACACATGAGGGAGTAGTAAGCTTATTGATAAACCTGGGCGAAATATTTAAGAAAAAGGGCCAGCCCGATTCTTCCATACTATATAATACCCAGGCGCTGGTTATAGCGAAAAGAGGAAAAAATCCTTTGTACACAACTGTTGCATTATATAACATTGGCGAAAACTATGTTACCAAAAAAGATTACGGGCGGGCACAGGTTTATTTTCACAAAGCACTTGCTATTGCACAAAAAAATAGCGACGATGAAGATATCGCTTATTGCCACAACGGCCTGGCGCTTACCAGTTATTATACCGGTAGCTACAATGCAAGTGTACGCTATGCACAACAGGGTTTGGAAGAAAGTAAAAAATCGGGGATTGTTGAACTTATTGCCACTGCTTATAAAGTTTTGTACTTAACCAATCAAAAAAATGGCAGTTATAAAAAAGCCCTGTACTACCGGAACCTTGAAGTTGCTTTAAACGACAGCCTGAAAACCGACCAAAAAGAAAAAGTTATCCGGAATATACAATCATCCTATGAGCTGGAACAGAAGCAACGACAAATTGATTTGCTGAATAAAGATAAGGTTATAGGGCAAAAAGAGCTGGAAAGGGTAAGAATAAGGCGCGATTTATTAACGGCAGGGGCCATCTCGTTACTCATATTCGCCTTCGTGCTATTCAGAAATTATGCGCAAAAACGAAAGCTTAGCGAACAACTGGCGCTGCAAAATAAGGATATATCGGCACAAAACCTGCAACTGGAAGAACTGGTGCACGTGAAAGACAGGCTATTTTCAATTATAGGGCACGATTTGCGGGGGCCGATCAATACTGTTAGTCATATGATAGATATGGTAAAGGGTAATTACCTAACCGAAGAGGAAAGCAAGTACTGGATTGAGAAAGTATCCGAAACACTAACAATAACTGCGCACCTGGTCGAAAACCTACTGTATTGGGCAAAAAGCCAGATGGAGGGCATCCAGGCTAATCCCGCCGGTTTTGATGTACAAAAGGTAATTGAACAAAATGTAACCCTGCTTAAAGAGCGGGCTGCCGAAAAAAAAGTGATGGTAACAGGCGCCGAACTTGCCCCGCCGGAAACTGTTTATGCAGATGAAACAATGATAGATATTGTAATTAGGAATTTAGTGGAGAATGCCGTGAAATTTTCAGAAGCTGGTGATACGGTTACCGTGAGTGCCCAAAAAAAGGAATCGGCTACCATTATTACCATAAAAGACAATGGTAAAGGTATCCCGGAGGAAGCCCAGGCAAAAATATTTGATAAATTTTCGTCCTATACAACTTATGGCACAGCCAGCGAAAAAGGAAGCGGGCTTGGCCTTTTATTGTGTAAAGAACTGGTAGAGAGAAATAACGGCGCCATATGGTTTGACAGTAAGGCGGGTGTCGGCAGCTCGTTTTATTTTAGCATACCATCATTAAACACACCGCCCCCAAATTAACGGCCGGTAGCATCGCATTTTTCTTATCTTTTGTTAACGTTTTGATATTCACAGCCACCATACCTTTGGGTAAACAAAAACGAAAATATTATGCACACCATATTAGGAGCCGGCGGTACAGTGGCAAATGCCCTTAGCCGCGAATTGATTAAGGCCAACCAAATCATCCGTTTGGTTAGCCGCAAACAGGTAAACATAACAGGTAAAAATGTAACCTGGCAAAAAGCCGATTTGTTAAATTATGACGAAGTTTTGGCAGCCGCCCAGGGCTCAACAGTTATTTACCTGGTGGCGGGCATTGTTTATGATGCCGCCATCTGGAAAGCGCAATGGCCTGTTATTATGCAAAATGTTATCAACGTTACCAAAGCCACAGGGGCACGATTAATATTTTTTGATAACGTGTACATGTATGGCCTGGTTGATGGCCCCATGACAGAGCACACCCCCTACCACCCCAGCAGTAAAAAAGGCCAAATCCGTGCAGGCATTGCCAATATGCTGATGAACGAAGTTAAGGCTGGTAACATCCGTGCTACCATTGCCCGCGCACCCGATTTTTACGGCACCGATTCATTAAACAGTTTTATAGATATGATGGTGATAACCAAATACGCCGCCAAACAAACTGCTCAGTGGATTGGCGACCCGAATAAAAAACACAACTTTATTTACATTCCCGATGCTGGTAAAGCGATGTTCCTGCTTGGCCAAAACCCCGATAGTGATAACCAGGTATGGCACTTGCCCACCCCGCCAGCTGTAACCGGCAAAGAATTTATGACTATTGCCGCCGGGGTGTACGGTATAAAACCTAAATTTATGGTTTTACGCAAGTATATGCTTTGGCTGATAGGCCTGTTCCAAAAAGTGGTGATGGGCACTGTAGAGATGTACTACCAGTACGATCATGATTATATTTTTGACAGCAGCAAGTTTGAAAAGGCTTTTAATTTTAAACCTGCAAGTTACGAAGAAGGGCTAACAGAATTATCAAAAACGCTGTATAAGGCGAAGTAGAGAAAGTCTGGAAGTCGGAAAGTCAGTAAAGTCCGAAAGTAGCTTCTGGCCTTTTCGGACTCCCTGTCTTTCCGACGTTCCGACTCCCAGACTTTCGGACTTCCCGATCTCCGGGCTTCCTAACTTTCGGACTTTCGGACTTCCCGACTTTCGGACTTTCGGACTTCCCAACTTTCGAACTTTCGGACTTCCCAACTTTCGGACTAAATCCGCATATTTGCATATCTGCACATCTAAAAATCATGATCCACAAAAAAACAAGAACATATATCCCGGCTACACTTGACATTAAATGGGAAACCCTTGAACCTTTTTACAACGAACTAACGGACCGCCCAATAAACTCGGTTCAGGAGCTGGAAAAATGGCTGCACGACAGGAGTGAACTGGAAGCAGCTTTAGAAGAAGATTCGGCCTGGCGCTATATCCGCATGACCTGCGATACCACCAGCGAAGAATTGCTGCAAAGCTTCCAGTATTTTGCTACCGAAATTTCGCCCAAAATTGCGCCTTATGATAATGGACTGAATAAAAAGCTAATTGCAAGTCCTTATATCGATCAGTTGGACAGCCAAAAATATTTCGTGTTTTTACGGGCGATCAAAAAAAGCCTGGAGCTTTTCCGCGAAGAGAATATCCCGGTACAAACCGAAATTCAGGTAGAGCAGCAAAAGTACCAGTCGATAACCGGCGCTATGTCGGTTCATATTGATGATAAGGAGTATACGCTGGAGCAGGCATCTGTGTTTTTAAAAGGCACCGATCGCGCTAAACGCCAGCAAGTTTGGGAAAAGATAACCAATCGCCGTTTACAGGAAAAAGACACATTGGATACCCTTTTTGACCACCTGCGCAAACTGCGCCATAAAGTAGCGCTGAACACAGGTTTCGAAAACTTCCGCGATTATATGTTCCAGGCTTTGGGTCGTTTTGATTATACGCCGCAGGATTGCTATGCATTCCATGAGGCTATCGAAAAAGAGATTGTTCCTATCCTGCGCGAACAGGCCGAAAAACGCAAGACAGCCCTTGGTTTATCCGCTTTAAAACCATGGGATATGGATGTAGACGTATCGGGCAAGCCGGCTTTAAAACCGTTTCAGAATGGTAATGACCTGATCGAAAAATCTATCCAGTGCTTCAGTAATATCAACCGCTACCTGGGCGAGCGGTTAGAGATCATGAAAGATAATAACCTGTTTGATGTAGAGAGCCGCAAAGGCAAAGCACCGGGCGGTTACAACTACCCGCTATCAGAAACAGGCGCACCTTTCATTTTCATGAATTCGGCCAATACCTTCCGCGATTTAACCACCATGGTACACGAAGGCGGCCACGCAGTACACACCTTCCTTACTGCCGACCTGGAGCTGAATGATTTTAAACATTGCCCATCCGAAGTTGCCGAACTGGCTTCTATGTCGATGGAGCTGATCTCGATGGACAACTGGAATGTGTTTTTTGATAACGAAGAAGACCTGAAACGCGCCAAACGCGATCAATTGTTTGATGTATTAAAAACGCTGCCTTGGGTGGCCGTGGTAGATCAGTTTCAGCACTGGATTTATACCAACCCCAACCATACCGATGCCGACCGCCGCACCGCCTGGATGGAAATTTATGAGCCATTTGGCGCAGGCTTTGTAGATTGGAGCGAACACCCCGATGCCGAAGCAAACCTATGGCAAAAGCAATTGCACATTTTTGAAGTGCCGTTTTACTATATCGAGTATGGCATGGCCCAGTTGGGTGCAATTGCTGTATGGAAAAACTATAAAGAAAACCCAGGGAAAGGTTTGCAGCAATACATGGATGCCCTAAAACTTGGCTACACCAAAACCATCAAAGAAATTTACGAAACCGCCGGCATTAAGTTTGATTTCAGCGCCGAATATGTAAAGGAACTGGCGGAGTTTGTAAAGTGCGAGATGGATAAGATTGGGTAGAGCCTCATCCTGCCCTCTCCAAAGGAGAGGGTTCTTGAATTGCGGGAGTACAATGAACAAATCATGCTGAGTTATAAAAAACTTGGACTCTGAAAGGGATATGACATTCGAAAATAAAAGACTATAGATCCTTCGTATCTACCCATGACATGTTGTGCTTTCGAGGTGCGCAGGCCTGTCACCCTGAACCTGTCGAAGGGGCGCGTGGAGAGGCCTTTTCCCGCTATGCTTCGACAGGCTCAGCATGACAACGCTCTTTAGTATGTCATTCCTTCTTCAGAATTTCTCGAAATTTTACAACTCAGGATGACAGGAAAATTGCATATGTCATGGGTAGCTTGTTTCAGCACCCCACATGCTAAGTGCATTCCGTGCGGATCAGCCACCCACCTAATCAGCTAAAAAACAACCAATTACCAACCCAAATTTACAGTCAGAAAAACCTACCGGGAATTATTTCTAAAACCGTTTGCCCTTTTTATAGTTAAATAATCTATGAAAAAGACAATTTTAAGTTTAAGCATCGCCCTGTTTGCGACTTTAGGTTTTGGCCAGGTACTTAAACCCGTAAAGATTGATAGTTTGGTTACGGTCTCTTTACCTGCAAACTTTACCAAGAAAGATACATTGGGCCAGCAAATTTTCCAGGGTACGGCCTCCCTCGGTTTTATAAGTGTAATACGCGCTCAAAACGCGGCCAACAATAAACCGCTGAATAAAGAACGGGACCTGAAAAAGGTATTTGATACTTTTGCCGATGGCATCAGGAAACAATCGCGCAACGGCAGTATTATGAACCCGCGCGATACAACTATTGGCAACCTTGAAGCGCGGGTGTTTACCTTAAGGGTTGACAACAGCGGATCGACCGGCGAGGCGGCGCAGTTACGAAAGTTTATTTTGCTATATACACAGGATGTTACTTATACACTTGAATATTACTACCCCGAAGCCAGGACCGACCTTGCCAAAGCCGAATTAAACGAGTTTTCGGGCTCCATTAAACTGGCACCTGATTTGAAACGTAACGACCAGTATATTTCAAACGCAAAAGGCTTGTCGACCCCGGTTAAAGTTGTTTTATATGGCGGGCTGCCACTCATTATCATTATTGTACTGGCGACCATCCGCCGTAAAAAAAGACTTGCTGCCGAGGGTTAATTATTTAAAAACTGTTTTAATTAACCCGGTGCGCCATTTTTCTGAATGGATAAACTGCTTATTTTCCAGCCAGGTAAGCCACAAAACAGTAACTATAACGCCGATAGCCGAACCACCTATAACATCTTCAAAAAAATGTTCGGTAAGGTACATTCTTGAATAGCCTATTAATATGGCCATTAGTAAGGCTGGGATACCCCAGCCTTTTTTTGTTACCAGGTAAGCCAGCACCACCGCTGCCGAAAACGCGCTGGTAGTGTGTCCCGAAGGGAAACTGTTGTAGGTTAGTATTTCTACTCCTTTAACTGTATGTACAGGGCCCCATTCATCTTTAAAATACAAACTGGGCCTTGGGGCATCGGCAATATATTTAATTACCTGGGCTACAAAACCGGTTAAAAGATAACTTGATGCCAGCAGCAGGAATTTACGATAGCTAAATAACAAAAAAGCCAATGAAAGTGTAACCGCAGTGAGGCCGTCGCCAAGGTCGGTCATGTAGGGTTCAATATAATCGGCCCAGGGGCTGTTCCACCCGTTTACCGCAAAAAAAATCTGTTCGCGGGTACATAGTAGTTTGATAACCAAACAGGCGGACAAAACAATAAGGTAAAGTAAAAAAAATGGCCTTATCCTGTATAAAACATCTTGTACCCCTATCTTCATGATGCAAAGTAAGCATATACTTATCTAATGCAAAAAAATCATTATGTTTGGGAATAGGTTGCACTCATTATTTAAATTAAATGTCGAAAAGCATATTTCGTAAAAAATCGGTCTCGAAAATATTACATGATGTTGAATGCGGTTTCAGCGATAGCGAACATCCCGGCACAGTAAACTCCCAGCTTAAAAAAGAATTAAACGTAAAAGATTTAACCCTGATGGGGATAGCAGCCGTAGTTGGGGCAGGTATTTTCAGCACCATCGGCGAAGCCTCGTTTCAGGGAGGGCCGGGAGTAAGTATATTATTTGTTATAACCGCTGTTACCTGCGGTTTTTCTGCTTTATGTTATGCCGAGTTTGCATCACGCATACCCGTTGCCGGAAGCGCATACACCTATGCCTACGCCTCTTTTGGCGAACTGATAGCCTGGATAATTGGCTGGGACCTTTTGATGGAGTACGCCATTGGCAACATTGCTGTAGCTATATCATGGAGCGAATATTTTGTAAACCTGCTTGAAGGTTTCAATATTCATTTGCCCAAATACCTTACGATGGATTATGTTTCGGCACTAAGAGGGCACGAAGCTGTAACCAAACATGGGGCAGTACTTGCAGATATTGCCGACAGGCTGAAAGCGGGGGCAATTGCCTGGGATAATGCCCCCGGCTTAGGTAATTTTAAGCTGATAGCTAATTTACCGGCTCTGGGTATTGTTTTTATAATTACGTACCTGGTTTATATTGGTATCCGCGAAACAAAAAAGGCAACCAATGCCATGGTTATCCTAAAGATAATGATTGTTATTGCCGTTATTATAGTGGGCTTTTTTTACGTTACACCGGCCAACTGGCACCCATTTATGCCTAATGGCTTTGGCGGTGTTATGAAGGGAGTTTCGGGCGTATTTTTTGCTTATATCGGGTTTGATGCTATTTCAACAACAGCCGAAGAATGCGAAAAACCCCAGCGCGATTTGCCACGAGGCATGATATATTCTCTTATTATTTGTACTGTTTTATATATCCTGATAGCGCTGGTACTCACCGGCATGGTAAGCTATAAAGACTTGCAAGTTGGCGATCCGCTGGCTTTTGTATTTGCTAAAGTTGGCCTGCATAAAGTAAGTTACGTAATATCCATAAGCGCCGTAATTGCAACAGCAAGCGTACTATTAATATTCCAGTTAGGGCAACCCCGTATCTGGATGAGCATGAGCCGCGATGGCTTGTTGCCAAAAGCGTTTTCCCGTATTCACCCTAAATATCATACTCCTGCTTTTGCAACTGTAATTACCGGATTTGTAGTGGCAATACCGGCATTATTTATGAACCTTACCGAGGTTACCGATTTAACAAGTATTGGTACGTTATTTGCATTTGTGCTGGTTTGTGGTGGTGTTTTATTACTACCACGCGAAGAGGCGGTTAAAGGCAAATTTCATTTACCATACGCAAATGGTAAATACATAGTGCCGTTAATAACTATCATTATCCTGGGTACAATAGCCTACTTTAAGCCCGCCCCCCAGGTTGAAATGATGCAGTTTAAGAAACTGAGAGAAAAACCCGCCATTATTGACGCCCTTAACGCAGGCGAAATAAAGGCTGTATACACTTCTGTAGTTAAACTCAACACCGGCACCCCTAACCTGACCGACTCCACTTCGCAAAAAAAATATTTTAAAGATTTGGAAGAAGATAAATTTAACAGCGCCTTACGGGCAACACCTATCAGCGAGGTAAAAAAATATCACCTCGGTTTTGATGGCTTCCTGTACAATTTCCCAAATTACCTGTTCTTTATCCTCATTATTATAATTGCTATATATAGTTTTCTCAAAAATTTCTCGCTGATACCTGTTTTAGGGCTCATGAGCTGCTTTTACCTCATGACCGAGCTTGGCTATACCAACTGGCTCCGCTTCCTGATATGGCTGATAATAGGCCTGGTTATTTACTTTACCTACAGCTACAAAAACAGTGTGTTAGGCAGGGAGGTTAAAACTGCCTAATCAATAACTTTATGTGGATATGCCCCATTTGCAGCCGTGAATTTGCAAATACCAACCAGGTACACTCCTGCCGTGAACGTAATCTGGGCGATTTTTTGAATGGTAAATCCGCCCATACGGTAGGGTTGTTCGATTACCTGGTGGAAGAGTTTTTAGCCATGGCCCCCGTAAAAGTTTATCCTACTAAAAGCATGATTGCACTTGGCCTGCGCACCAATTTTGCCTATGTAACCCAATTAGGCAAAAACTTTATTGATGTGGTTTTTCCGTTTGATGAAATATATGCCGATAACCTCTGCTTCAGCAAAATAAAAACTGTGCCGGGCACTAACCAGCACAATCATTATTTCCGGATGTATTTTAAGGAGGATATTAACGACGAGGTGAAGCAATATATGCGCCTTGCAATGGAGAACGGGAAATAGTACTTGTTGCCTAAAGCGTGTTGTTCTTATGTAGCCTATAGATAGCCGTTACGATTTGTAAAATCCAATTAACTCTGAAAACGAGAATGCTCCACTAAGAGCGTTGTCATGCTGAGTGGTAAAATTTCGCGAAATTCGGAAGGAGGAATGACAATGATTTAATCCCCAATGTCATGCCGAACTTGTTTCGGCACCCCACATGCTAAGTGTACTCCATGCAGGTCACCTGTCCTGTGGGATCCCGAAACAAGTTCGGGATGACTTCCGTTTTTCAACTTGTCATGGGTAGTGGTAAACTCCGTGGATTCTGAAGGGGGAATGACATCGTAAAAAGGGCTGTCATGCTGAGCCCCGTCGAAGCATAGCGGACAAAGGCCTCTCCGCACGGCCCTTCGACAGGCTCAGGGTGACAAGCCTGTGCACTTCGAAAATAGCACATGTCATGCTGAGCCCCGTCGAAGCATAGCGGGCAAAGGCCTCTCCGCACGGCCCTTCGACAGGCTCAGGGTGACAGGCCTTCCCGCATCAGCGTTATAATAAGTCGTGAGTCGGACAGAAGCGATGACGTGTTTTTTTAGTCATTATAGCTTTTAATGAACCGTTTCCCTGGGCTTCTTCTTCCCCACAATCCACTTCTGCAGCTTCCAGGTAAGATATGCCGAGCCAGCGCCAACTATTGCCCCGCCTAAAACATCACTTGGGTAGTGCACGCCCAGGTACATCCTTGAGTAGCCTACCGCGCTGGCAAATGCAAACGATGGCGCTATAACGTACCATTTAGGGATAGCCAAACTTAACGATGTAGCAGTCGAAAATGCAAAAGCGGTATGTCCCGACGGGAATGACGGGTCTGTTGGGTATTCTTTGGCATATATCACATCCGGATGGGTAACAAAAGGCCGCTCGCGGTTAAATATTTTTTTAGCTACAAAGGTTGCACCTCCGGCAACAATAAACGACGCGGCTGTTTGCAAACCGCTTATTTTAAGGTTATCATCGTGGTTAATATAGCCGGCAACAACTAAACTTACCGGGGCGGCCACGTTTACAATAATAGCTTTATCGCTTATAAATTTCCACTTACTATCAGCGCCGGTTGGCGGGCCGTTAATACTTTTAAGCAGGTTAAGATCGGCGCCCTGGGCAAATAAACCAGTTGCAAAAAGCAGGGCTAATAAGGTTACTTGTATTTTTTTGTTCACAGGATGTTACTTCAGCTATGTAAATATGTAAAAACAATCTGTAGTAATACTGAATTTATTTACCTCACCCTGCCCTCTGCAAAGGAGAAGGTTGAAAAAATCAAGCACCAACCATCCTCACGATAATGATACTTCGATAAATCGGCATAAAAAAGTTGCAAAATAAAAAGCCCTCCGAAATAGGAAGGCTTTATTTAAATTTTCTACTTAAGCAAAAAACAATTGCAGATCAGAGCCCCCGCCTTTGGAGAGGGCTGGGTGAGGCCTAATTTACCCTATGAATTTCAATAGCATCGGGCATCGATAACATCAACGGTACTTTCTCAACCGTAACAAAGCTTAAATCTAGACCAAAGCCACGTTCTTCCGAAAGGCTTAAATGCTTCAGGTAAACATAAAAGTCCATGATAAAGCGCTCATAAAATGATAAGCTGTGCGAGCGGGAGAAAATTTTCTCAATCACCACAAACCTAAAATCGCCCACAATCTTATGCTTATTTAATGATTTGTAATGGCTGGTGATGTCAACTTCGCCTTTCTTCACCAAATCTTCAACCACTTTACGGAACAACAGGTTAATTTGCTGCTCAACCCTGAAGCCCAATTTAAAATCAATGCGAATCAGTTTATTAGGGATCAAAAAGTCAACTTCGTATTCACGTTTGTAAGGCTCATCCACCACATCAACGTGAACCAGCCAGTATACATCGGCCCGTTTGGGTTGCTTTTGTAAAATGGAATAAACAATTTTCGATTCAATTTCGGAGTTAAAATTAGCGCTGGTTAAGTACACCAGTTGCGATGCATATTTAGGCACACTTTCATCGGCGCTCAGCTCGCTAATGATGTTATAATAATCATCAATTGCAACAAATTTAACGTAGCGGTTCCTGATTTTACGGGCAGTATGCCATGTCCACATCACAACAAACAATACCAGGCCAATAGAAAGTGTAAACCAGCCGCCATGCAAAAACTTAACCAGATTACCGGTAAGGAAGGTACCTTCAATAACCAGGTAAACCGCCAAAAATGTATTAATGATATAGGCAGGCACTTTTTTTCGTTTCAGGAATTTAGATACCAGAATGGTAGTCATTAACATAGCCACGGTGATACTTAAACCATAAGCCGCTTCCATTTTATCCGAATGGCGAAATATCAGCACAACACCTAAACAGCCGGCCCAAAGCAGCCAGTTAACACTGGGCACATATAATTGCCCCTTTTGTTCAGATGGATAATTAATTTTCACTTTTGGCCAAAGGTTAAGCCTTACTGCCTCGGCAATCAGTGTGAATGATCCCGATATCAGCGCCTGGCTGGCAATAATAGCAGCTACGGTAGCTATACCAATACCGAATATCAAAAACCACTCGGGCATTATTTTATAAAAGGGGTTATTCACGTTAAGATCCATTACCGAACCATTGCTTTGCAGCAACCAAACCGCCTGGCCAAGATAATTTAATATTAAACACGCTTTAACATAAATCCAGCTGATACGGATGTTTTGTTTACCACAATGTCCCAAATCAGAGTATAATGCTTCGGCCCCTGTAGTACATAAAAACACTGCTCCTAATATAATAAACGCATTGTGGCTACTGGTCGAGCTTAATAGCTGGTAAGCATAGTAAGGATTAAGCGCCCTGATTATGCCGGGCGAATGCGCTATATAAGAAATACCCAGTACCCCCATCATGGTAAACCAGATAAACATAATTGGCCCGAATGCCTTACCAACCAGCGATGTACCAAACTGCTGTATAATAAACAGCCCCGTAATAATGGCCATAACAATTTTCACAGTTGGTAAATTGGGATAATAGGTTTGTAAACCCTCAATAGCCGACGATATGGTGATGGGCGGCGTAATAATACCATCTGCAAGCAATGCGCAGCCACCTATAACAGCAGGTACTATCAGCCATTTGGCTTTACGGCGCACCAACGAGAACAGCGAGAAAATGCCACCCTCGCCTTTGTTATCGGCACGCAGCGTTATTACCACATACTTCAGGGTGGTTTGCAGGGTTAAAGTCCAAAAAATAAGGGAAACCCCTCCCAGTATTAATGTTTCTGAAATGTGGTTGGTGCCAACAATGGCTTTGAACACGTATAACGGCGAGGTGCCAATATCGCCGTAAATTATTCCTAAACTGATAAGCAGGCCGGCTGCCGACAGTTTTTGCAGATCTTTATGATTTGACACTATGTGTTAGTTTGAGACGGCAAAAATATTAATTTTTTACATTTCAAAGTCAAATTATCAAGAATTCGTGAAGAATTAAGAAGTTTTTTATAAATAATGTAAATTTTATGGGTATTTAATAAACAATAATGAAGTAATTGAAACCCAATGATGTATAATGTTAAAAATGTTGAAAAATTAAATAAAAACAAAGCGCGAAAAGCCGCCTGTATGATTTCGTTCAATAAATGTACAAAAAACACTATTTCACCTAAACTTAAATGAGGATTAAACGTATAAAGCTTTAATCAGTCTATACTATAAAACAGTCCTCATTGTTAAATTTTGTTAAAAACATTAACAAAAACGTCAATTTTTTACGCCGTGAGGGCATTATTTATACTTTTGTACGGAAACTTAATAATGAGGCGAAAAATTACTTACCCTTTTACTTATACATATGCATGGTCCGTATTAATTGCGATGGCAATTTTTATGAATTTTGCATTTGCCGAAGGGATTACGCCTCATCAAAAAGCCGATGCTAACAAACTTAAAGGCGATACCGTTTATCACGTAACTAAAACTAAAGGCGGTAAAGCTTCTTATTTGAAAAACGGGCTTCACCTGGCACTGCCGCCGTTGAAACCTGCGGTAACATCTACAGCCAAAGTAAATGTATCGCGGCCTGATGATAAGTTGTTAAACGATGTACAGCTATACCCCAACCCGGTAACAGACCAGCTCAACCTTAAATACACCATCAGCCGTAATACCAATGTTACCGTTAAAATAATGGATGTTTTGGGCAACGATATTACCACCGTATTTAACCAGCGTGTTGAAGGTGGCGATCATAATATTAACTACCCAATTAACAACAAGCTTACCCGCGGCTTTTATTTTGTGCGCGTAGTTGCCGGTACCGAGTCGGTTATTAAACGTATTTCTGTTTTATAGAAGCTTTTCTTTATCATCAATTTATTTTTCGGAGAATTATTATGGCAATGCCTGCGGCCCGGGCTGTTCGCTTATACTGCACAGGCATTAGGCTCGCGGGCCGGTATTCGCTGCCATCCCTATTGCTGCAGAAAGTGATGTTAACAATAGGCCGCATTGCATATACATTTGAACTTTGTTCAGATAGGTTGTCTCTGCGAGGCATAATACAAGACAAAGGCGCTTGCCCCGTAGAGGCTACCTGTTCATAGCAATATTTATCTAAATTTCTTTTATACCTCGTAAGGGTTACCTATCTCAGCATTAAAAAGTTATTACATGAGGTAAAAAAGTTTAAACGTTTCCCTGCTTGAAAACACACTAATTCAGTTATCAATAATTATAATCTGCATATTTGCACATCTATAATCTGCACATCTAAATGACATCCATTCCACTCCAGATCATCCACTTGCATGACGATGGTTACCATCCGCTAATTGAGGTGATACTGTTTGGCAAAGCATTTATAATGGTGTTAGATACCGGTGCATCAAAAACCGCTTTTGACCAAACTATATTGGCCGAGGCGAGCGAAGTAACTTCCATATCGGAGAGCGACAGGCTATCAACAGGCTTGGGTACCAATACCATGCAATCATTCACTGCTTTAATCAGCGGTATGCAAATCGGCAGTGTATTGGTTGATGATTTTGAAGTTGCTGTATTGGATCTGTCTACCATCAACATAGCCTACAGCCAAATGGGGCATCCACAGGTATTAGGTGTTTTAGGCGGCGATATACTGATGAAATATAGGGCAATTATTGATTATGGTAAACAGGTTATTAAACTAAAAAAGCCGCGTGTTAAAAAAGACCGGATGTAAAACTGCAGATATAAACATTTGTCAATTTGTTAAATGTATTTTAAGTTCTTCGCGGTATAACTTGTAAAAACATATCTCATTCAGCGTGAACGCTGTAAAACTCAGGCTATAAATTACCCGGCTTATTTCAACACCCATCAACTGACTTGCAGGCAACGCCGAGATACTGTTTAAGTGCAAATGAAGAAGAGCCTGCAAGGCCGAACAAGCTATTTGCAGGTATAACAGGTTTAATGGCAAAAAGGCAATCCTCCTGAATGGGTAATCTTTTATTGATCTTTTACTATCGCTCCAAATATAACCGGTTTTAAAGTACCTCATATTGATTAATAACACAGGGGCTAACAGCGCAACAGCAAGCATACCAAGGTTCATTGTAACCGGCATTTTGGTACCAAGAAAATAAGTAATACCGAACAGGGCCGCCGTAAATGGCAGTAAGGGATAACTGAACCAGTTTTTAAATAGCCTCCACTGCTTTTTCATAGTTGCTGCGTAAAAGGTTTTTTGGTAATTTTTTTCAATTATTTTTAACCCTTTGCTCCCGCCAAAATCATTGGTGATTATTCGATCTATATTCTGCCGAAATGATAATTCATTGTTGTTTGTTGCATGCAAGGAATTAAGGACGTGGTCATAAACCTCCTCGTAAGTTTCGCGATATAAAAAAGCTTTGCGTAAGTAGTTTTTTAGTTCTTCGTCCTGGCGTGCATTTGGTGTCATATTAGTGGATTATCGGTTTTAACGTTTTAAATTGTTGGCAAAAGCGGATGGCGGCAAGGTTTAAAAAAATATACAGCATCATTATCGCCATGAAAATTATTGGATGTAAATAGTCAATAGCATAGCCCGGCAAAAAGCAGAGCAGCCAATTAAGCAAACCGAATGATGTGGCGGCTTTTTTAATTAGATGGGGCTTTAAAAAGCGTTGGCCGCTATCTATAGATTTCAACACCCTTCCTTTCAACGAAAAATGTGCATAGATACCGGACGAAACAGTCAGCAACATACACCCCATCAGCATTGACAACTTTACCAGCTCGGTATTCGGTAGCCTGAGACTTAGTAACAGCACTATAATTGTAAACCCCAGTATAGGCCAGGCAAAGTAGTATCTTAAACTTTGCCACCATAATTTTTGGATGTTTCGGCTGTAGGTATCTTCCTTGTTAACCGCCAGCTTTGCTATGCCTTTGTATCCGCCAAACTGACCGTCAACCACTTGCTGAAACAATATCTTCAAATTACTATCGTAACCATCCGAACGTTTTTTTTCGATAGCAGATACAATATGGTCAAGAATTTCATTATAAATCTCGCCGTATTTAATACCATACGTTTTTAACCGCTCTTTAATCCAATTTAATTCTTCTGTGGATATCATTTTTAAGATCAGTTTAAGGTTAAATACATTATTGCTTATGATGCTAAAACTTTACTTGACATCGCCTGCCTGCAAAAGCGTATAACTGTTAAATTCAATACCATAAAAAACAGCACTAAAGCCATAGCAACAGGCGGCGGTATATGTTTGAAAATGCTCCAGTTATCTGCCTTCTCGTTCCATAAAACAAATAGCTGGGGTAAGTAAATAATAGCATTAAGCAAACTTGCCGGCATGGCAGCACGGGTAACTATTTGGGTTTTTAATATAGATTTTTTACCTTTCAAGGTCTTAAACTTTCCCGCCAATAAAAAATACGTAGCTATTACGGGTGAAAAAGCCAATAAAAGGCACCCGATCATCAGGCTTATTTGTACCATTTTAACATCAGGCAATTCAAAGCTCAGCAGCAATGCTATAACTATAAAAGCTAGCATAGGCCAGTTAAGAAGATGCTTGAAATTTTGGATCCATAATTTTTTTATGCCTCTTTTATAGATATCCTCCTGCTCCTTAGCCAGGTTTTCTACCCCAAAAAAGCCTTTAAAATGCTGGTCTACCACTTCCTGAAAAAGCCATTTAATATCCTGCTGGTCGCCGCCTTTACGTTTCTCTTCAATGGCCGTTATAATATGATCCAGTATCTCGTCATAAATCTCCTGGTATTTGATGTCGTATATTTCCATACGCATATCAATCCATTTTAACTCATCGGCAGTCAGTATCATTTTATAGCAGGTTTAAGGTTTAATAACGACTGTAGCTGATCGATAAATGAACGTGCTTCTTCCAGTTTACTGGTAACTTCTTTACCGCCTTGTTCGGTAAGGCGGTAGTATTTGCGCACCCGGTTATCCACCACCTGGGTAAAAGTTTCCAGCAAGCCATCGGCTTCCAGCTTGTGTAGGGCCGGGTAAAGCGCCCCTTCGGTAAGCAGGATCTCGCCGGCGGTAACCTCTTTTACCTTTTGGGTAATTTCGTAACCATACATTTCGGCATTATCTTCCAGCAGTTTTAAAATAATGGTTTGCAGGGTGCCTTTCAGCAAAGGGTTTGTGCTCATAATTCAAATGTATAATTTATTTATATACATAACAAAATTATGTATATAAATTTAAAAGCTCCCCCCCATAAAGCTACTGTGCGTACACATCTTTTTAGATCTCATCAATTAATCAACCCGTTTGCCATTTCGAACGAATCAGAGGTGGATTTAAGCGGTGGGGTGAGGAGAAATCTTAAACGCCCTGCAATTCGATAGGCTTTTGGGAATGCAAGGCGTTAAAGATTTCTCCTCGTACCTCGTTCGAAATGACATTTTTTTGTTAAAAGATGTGTACGCACAGTAGCCCCCTAAAGGGGGAGCTTTTGATTTGCAGTTTTTTTCCATTTAAAACAAAAAAGCCTTCCCATATGCGGGAAGGCTTTTTTGCTTGCGTATTTGTCCGCTCACTCCCCCTTCAGGGGGCAGGGGGGCTCCTATGTATCTATCTTGGCATATTTAGCGTTGCGCTCAATAAACTCGCGGCGCGGGGCAACCTCATCACCCATCAGCATACTGAAGGTATGATCGCACTCGGCTGCATTTTCAATGGTGGCGCGTTTTAGGGTACGGGTGGCCGGGTTCATGGTAGTATCCCAAAGCTGAATATCATTCATTTCGCCCAAACCTTTGTAACGTTGTACGTGTACGCTATCCTCTTTACCGGCGCCTTTAAGGCGTTGAATAGCGGCGTCGCGCTGTACATCATTCCAGCAGTATTCAAACTCTTTACCTTTTTTAACCTGGTAAAGCGGTGGCGAAGCAATGTATACATAACCGGCCTCTACCAATTCTTTCATGTAACGGAAAAAGAAGGTCAGGATCAGCGTTGTAATGTGCGATCCATCCACGTCGGCATCCGTCATGATGATGATTTTGTGGTAACGTAGTTTGGTAATGTTGAGCGCCTTGTCATCATCAGGTGTACCGCGGCTTACGCCCAGGCCAGTAAACATGTTCTTGATCTCTTCGTTTTCGTAAATTTTGTGCTCCATGGCTTTCTCCACGTTCAGGATTTTACCACGTAATGGTAAAATAGCCTGGTATTCGCGGTCGCGGCCCTGTTTAGCGGTACCACCCGCCGAGTCACCCTCTACAAGGTATAGCTCACACAATGATGGATCATTATTGGCACAATCAGATAATTTACCGGGCAGGCCAGAGCCGGTCATTACACTCTTGCGCTGTACCAGTTCGCGGGCCTTACGGGCAGCGGCTCGGGCTGTAGCAGCAAGTATTACTTTGTTTACAATCAGTTTGGCCTCTTTTGGGTTTTCTTCCAGGAAGTTGCCCAATATTTCGCCTACCGCCATATCAACGGCGCCCATTACCTCGTTGTTACCCAATTTGGTTTTGGTTTGGCCCTCAAACTGCGGCTCCTGTACCTTAACAGAAATTACGGCTGTTAACCCCTCGCGGAAGTCATCACCGGTAATTTCCATCTTCATGTTTTTCAACAATCCCGATTTATCGGCATAAGCTTTCAGGGTACGGGTCAGTCCACGACGGAAACCCGCTACGTGTGTACCGCCTTCAATAGTATTGATGTTATTTACGTACGAGAATACATTCTCGGAGTAAGTATCATTATACTGAAAGGCAAGCTCAACCGGGATACCATTCTTTACACCATCCAAATAGATAGGATCCGGAATGATAGAAGTACGGGTTCCATCTAAAAACTTAACAAACTCGCGTAACCCACCTTCCGAGTAAAACTCCTCGGTAGGGAACGATCCGTCCTCGTTGGGGATCCGCTCATCAGTTAAACTAAGGCGGATGCCTTTATTTAAGAATGAAAGCTCGCGCAGGCGGCCGGCAAGTGTATCGTATTTATACTCGGTAGTAAGGGTAAAAATGGTAGCATCCGGCGTAAAAATGATGGTAGTCCCTCTTTTATCCGTTTCGCCAATGGTTTTAACATCAAACAAAGGCTTACCTTCTGAGTATTCCTGTGTCCAAACTTTGCCTTCGCGATAAACCAATGCAGTTAAGTGAATAGATAACGCGTTAACGCAACTAACCCCCACACCGTGCAAACCGCCGGATACTTTGTAAGTATCTTTATCGAATTTACCACCGGCGTGTAACACCGTCATTACCACCTCTAAAGCCGATTTTTTCTCTTTAGTGTGCATTGCGGTCGGGATACCGCGACCATTATCTTCAACCCTTATCGAGTTATCTTTTAATATAAAAACCTTAATTGTGTCGCAGTGGCCGGCAAGGGCTTCGTCGATAGAGTTATCAACAACCTCATATACCAAATGGTGCAAACCTTTAACGCCTGTATCACCAATGTACATGGACGGACGCTTACGTACCGCCTCTAAACCTTCTAATACCTGTATATTATCTGCTGAATAATTGGATTTGTCCTGATTTTCTTCGCTCATATTTATTTAGTACAACAACCTTCAAAAGTACGAATTTTTGATGGTAATGACGAATGATTGTGGATAAAAAGGCGGGTGTGCAGATATGCAGATTTCAGATGTGCAGATGGAGGAGTAGATGTACAGATTGCAGATGTGCAGCCTAAGTAGTTGTTAAATACTGATATTGCAGCTACTGTTGCGGTTTTGTTGCGTTTTCTGTTTTATGGCAATTGGTAATATGTTGATTATTAAATATATGGGTGTTTTTGCTATTTCACTTGTTGCGAACGCAACAACGTAACACTTTTTTCATTGCCGCCATCTTAATGCTGCCAGCATCTGTATTCGACGCTATGGCATATTCATCTGCACATCTGAAATCTGTAATTTGCACATCAAATTAGGATACTTGCAATGAAAGTTTATCTTTGTCAAACTTTTTTAAATTTTTACGTGAGATAATGAAAACTACTGTTTCAACTTTAACAAAATTCACCTTCGGGATATTAATTGCAGGCAGCATTGCAGCTTGTAACCAAAATAAAACTGCCGATAAACCGGCTACAGCCGCTACTACTGTAAGTGATAGCAAAGAAGCAATTGTTTATATCAACTCAGATACCTTATTAAGTAAATATGAGTATACAAAAGATATGAACAAACGCCTGGAAGAAAAAGGCAAAGCTTCACAAGGCGATTTACAAAATAAAGGACAGGCTTTTCAGCGTGAAGTTGCCGAATACCAAAAAAGTGCAGCCACTTTACCTGCCGATCAGCGCCAGGCTACTGAGCAACGTTTACAACGCAAACAGCAGGAATTGCAGGGCTATCAGCAAAATGCTACTGCCGAGTTCCAAAACGTGCAGGCAACTGAAGCAAGCAAACAATATGATAAGATTGCTGAGTTTACTAAAGCCTACGCCAAAGAAAAAGGTTACAAATTGGTGTTGTTATACTCAAAAGCAAACCCAACTGTATTATATGGCGATCCATCGTTAGATGTAACTGCCGACGTGATTAAAAGACTTAACGACGCCTACACGAAAGAGAAAAAATAAAATCGATTTGAGAATTTGAAGATTTGAAAATGAAAAAGCATCTTCAAATTTTCAAATTGCCGAATTCTCAAATTTCAAATAAAAACCTCAACTCCGGCTGAGGTTTTTTAATTTAGAGGACTATGGAAAATACGGCACATGAAAAGTTTATGCGGATAGCAATTGAGTTATCCGAGTATAATGTAAAACAGGGGATGGGCGGTCCTTTTGGCGCTGTTATAACTAAAGATGGCATGATTCTGGCCCGTAGTGCCAACCGGGTTGTATCTACCAATGATCCAACCGCACATGCCGAGGTATCGGTTATCCGCCTGGCCTGCCAGGAGTTGGGGACTTATGACCTATCCGGTTGTGAAATTTATACCAGTTGCGAACCTTGCCCCATGTGCCTTGGCGCCATATACTGGGCCCGTATTGATAAAGTTTACTACGCCAACACCAAGGCCGATGCCGCAGCCATTGGTTTTGATGACCATGACATATACGATGAACTGGCAAGCGTTATGGCCGATAGGAAGTTGCCTTTTGTTCAATTACTCCGCGATGAAGCGATAGCTACCTTTAAGCTATGGGAAGTGGAGGAGAATAAGACGAAATATTAAGCCCCCTCTAAATCTCCCCCGGTAGGGGAGACTTTTATAAAATCTTTTTTTAAGCCCTCCCTTCCGGGGAGGGTTTGGGAGGGGCTCATTCTTCCTCGTCTTTCTCAAAAAAATTATCCTTTAAATCATCTATCTCCCTACGGTCGAGTTTTGTAGGCCGCCCGGTACCCCTGTCGCGTTTAAGGATGGGGGCATGGAACATGGATTTGAAAGCCGGGGTTTGTTCAACCGGGGTTATATCCAGGTAATAATCAACTGCCTTTTTTGCATCAACCCTGTTTTCCAACAAGCCGGTTACCCTGATAATCTTCCTGTCGGGGCCCTTTGATACCTGGTAAGTATCACCTATTTTTACTTCGTATGAAGGTTTTATATTTTTACTATCAAGCTTTACGCGCCCGGCTTTGCAGGCATCAGAGGCCAGGGTACGGGTTTTAAAAACGCGGATAGCCCACAGGTATTTATCAATTCTTAATTTTTCTTTTTCGGCCATTGTTTATTCAATTATCCCGCAATACTTTAGCCATCTTGGCTGCCAAAAACTCAACAGCAACACCAAACAGGATATCTTTACAAGAATTGCGGTGATGGGACATTAATTTACACTGGTTCCGGTGATTATAGTTTTTGCCGGCACTTGTGCAAAATTAAGCAATCCAACTAAAAAAACTATCGGTTGTTTTGCCAGGGCTTAAGATCTTTTTTTTATGAATTTGTGGTACAGGTGTTCTGCATAACCAACGCTGATATAGTCAGGAAATTTCCAGCTTGGATGGTAGCTTTTTTGGATCCACTTTAAAAGGTTAAAAAATACAATACCGGCGATCAGCAATAAAGAGGCTGTCAGTAAAGCGATACAAAAAAAAGCCATAATAGTCATAATCAGGGAGAGATTAGGTTGGTAAATTTGTGTTTTATAAAAACAATGATAATGTAATTTATCATAATTATATAACTTATGTTATTAAAAATCAGGGTATTTAGCTTTTGGTAAAATTATCGGCGCAAATTTTCCTTAAGGTTTATTTTTAAATTGACGAAATAGGCTCATTGCCCTGTTCAAAAGCAACGGGCAACAAGTTATTGAAGCTAATCCTATATTTTTCCTTAAAAATCCTTTTATTTGCCAAAAGTTAATTTTACCGATGCAAGATCTTAAAAAAATGATTGAAGATGCCTGGGAAGACAGGAATCTGCTGAATTATAACGAATATATTACCGCTATTGAAACCGTTGTTGAACGGTTGGATAAAGGCGAGATTCGTGTAGCCGAAATGATTGGTACCCGCTGGCATGTGAATGAGTGGATAAAGAAGGCGGTTATCCTGTATTTCCCTACCCGTAACATGAAAGAAATTAAAGTTGGTCCGTTTGTTTTTCACGACAAAATGGATTTAAAAACCGATTATAAAGCAAACGGTGTTCGCGTGGTGCCGCATGGTATTGCCCGTTATGGCGCATACCTTGCAAAAGGAGTTATCATGATGCCATCATACGTAAATATTGGCGCTTATGTTGACGAAGGTACTATGGTTGATACCTGGGCTACGGTAGGCTCATGTGCGCAAATTGGCAAGCACGTACACCTAAGTGGTGGTGTAGGTATTGGGGGCGTATTGGAGCCGCTACAGGCTGCCCCGGTTATTATTGAAGATAACTGCTTCATTGGTTCAAGAGCTATTGTTGTAGAGGGTGTACATGTTGAGCATGAGGCCGTGTTGGGTGCTAACGTTGTTTTAACTGCTTCAACCAAAATTATCGATGTAACGCAGTCTACCCCGGTTGAATATAAGGGCCGTGTGCCCGCCCGGTCGGTAGTTATACCTGGTTCATATACCAAAAAATTTCCTGCCGGCGATTACCAGGTGCCTTGCGCACTCATTATCGGTACCCGCAAGGAGTCGACTGATAAAAAAACTTCTCTAAACGACGCGCTGAGAGAAAATAACGTAGCGGTTTAAAGATTAGATTTGAGATGTTAGATATGAGATTTGAGACAGCTTCAAACACGGCTGCTTTCATCTCATATCTCACATCTCATTTCTCACATCTACAACATGAAAATAGGATACGATGCCAAGCGCGCTTTTTTTAATAACACAGGGCTGGGTAATTACAGCCGCTGGCTTATTAAAACGGTAGCTTATTTTCACCCCGAAAATTCCTGCTTTTTATATACGCCGAGGGCGAAAAATAATCCCCGGCTTGGCTTTCTTGCTCATTTTACCAACATCTACACTGTAATTCCTGAAAGTAAACTATTTACCTCCTGGTGGCGTAGCAAGGGCATTGTACGCGATTTAAAACGCGATGGTATCGAATTATACCACGGGCTTAGCCATGAACTACCCGCTGGTATAAAGCAAAGTGGCATCCCATCCGTAGTTACTGTTCATGACCTGATATTCATGCGGTTTCCAAAGCAATTTGGATGGTTTAATTACTATATCTATCGCGCTAAATTGAAACATGCCTGCCGGGTGGCCGATAAAATTATTGCTATAAGCCAAAAAACAAAAGATGATCTTATTGAATTGCTGCAAATTGATCCTGAAAAAATCGAAGTGATTTACCAGGGCTGTGATGTTGCATTTGATGTGACGCAAACTGTGGCGCAAAAAGTTGCGGTGAAATTAAAATATAATTTGCCGGATAAATACCTGCTTAGCGTGGGTACTATTGAACAACGTAAAAACCTTTTGTTAATAGCTAAAGCCCTAAAAGATATTGATAAGAATTTGCCTTTGGTTGTAGTTGGCAAAACAACCAGATATGCCGATGAGGTTACAGCCTATCTGGCTGCTAATAATTTAACCCAAAGGGTTATAATTTTGAGCAATGTAGGTTTTGATGAGCTGCCGGCCATTTATCAATTGGCATCGGTTTTTATATATCCTTCAAGGTATGAAGGTTTTGGTATTCCGATATTGGAGGCCTTAAATTGCGGTGTTCCGGTTATAGCGGCTACCGGTTCATGCCTTGAGGAAGCCGGGGGACCGGGCAGCCGGTACGTTGAGCCGGATGATGCTGCCGGCCTGGCCGGTGAAGTGAACAAGTTACTTGCCAGCGATGGTTTAAGACAGGCTATGATAACAAGTGGCATAGCTTATGCCGCCAACTTTAATGATGATAAACTGGCGCTGCAATTGCAGCAGCTATACACTAATATATTGAACAATGCTTAGAGACGAAGTTGCCAACGCATTTAAAGTATTACAGGATGGAGGCATTATCCTGTATCCAACAGATACCATTTGGGGAATAGGTTGTGATGCTACCAATACCGAAGCTATAAAAAAAATATTTCGCCTGAAACAGCGTGATGAAGCTAAAAGTATGGTGATATTGGTTGATACCGAAAACAAGCTGGAAAGCTACGTACAGGAAGTAAACCCGTTAGCTTATGACCTGATTGAATATGCCGAAAACCCTTTAACGCTGGTGATGCCAGGCGCAAAGAATTTATCGCCAGCGGTGATAGCTGCGGATGGAAGCGTAGCTATCCGGGTAAGCAATCATGAATTTTGCAAACAATTAATACAGCGGGTGCGCAAACCCCTGGTATCTACATCGGCCAACATCAGCGGTAAGCCTTCGCCTCAATATTTTTCGCAAATTGACCAGGAAATCATCGATGGAGTTGACTATGTAGTTGATCTGGAACAGCACAGTAAAGAAATCCGCAATCCATCAACCATCATGAAACTGGCGCCCGATGGGAGTTTTGAGTTTATACGAAGGTAGCGGAGAATAGTATCAAGTAGTTAGTATCAAGTATCAAGATTTTGGGCTTTCGGAAAAGACTTTTGAAAAATAATCAAAACAAAGATTCCCAAAAGTGTTTCCCATTAATGACTAATTCCCCGCTCTTTCGCTGCTTTCGCTTAGGCGTTTAATCAGCTCGTCATTAAATTCCTGTTCGCTTTTGTAAAGCATGCTCACTTTTTCGGGAGGCAGAATTTTGGCAAAGGCGTCTCTGTAGCGTTTGCGGATGGCCACCAGCTGGCTTTCGTAATAAATCTCTTTATCTATCTGTTCGGTACCGTTTGATGCCGCTTTGGAGTTATTTAAACGCTTCAGGATGCGTACAGCTGTTAATTCCTGCTGATAAGAACGGTACAGCGGCCAAAACTTGCGGCCTTCGGCATCGCTAAGGTCAAGCTGCCTGCTAATGTAGTTATTACGGGCCGCCTCAAGCTTGGCACCTGTTCCTTTTTTAAGCTTTGTATTAGGGGCAACCCGTCCGGCAGGCACCAATTGTTCCTGCGCGCGCGATTGGTAGCCCACTGCTACAAAAAAAAGTACTGTAAAAATATGCCTGATCAATTTAACCATTAAAACTCCTTATTAATTAGCATCTATATAATCCGACAGATTCTCGTCTACGTTCGAGCTATTACTTTTCTGATTGGCATCTATTAACGTGCGGGTATCGCTTGCGTCGCTGTGCAATTCCAGGTAGCTTTTTATTTCATCTACCGGTACAGACGACACCTGCTCATGTAAAAATGAGTGGTTATGGTCCGGAACAGAATTGCCCTTAAGCAAAACCGTAATGCCTATTAATACCGCGAAACAAGCAGCGGTAGCATATCTGAATGTACCGGATGCAAGCATCTTGCGCACAATACTGCGTTTATCAACAGCCTGTTTAAAGCTGATAACATTGTCGGTTTCTTCAACCTCAACGGTTATAACCTCGTTAACTGTTTTATTTAAAATGTTTTGGCTTAGCTGCTCAAAATAATTTGCCGGTACTGTAAAAGTTTCGGCGTCATTATTCATTAATTCCTCTACCGCTATTCGGCTTTGGATATTGCTGCTTAACTCGTCAAAATAATTTTCAGGGATCGCAAAACCTTCATCCTGGCCATCTAAGTATTCTTCGATAGCCACCCTGCTTTGGATGTTGTTATCCAGTTCCTCGAAATAATTTTCGGGAACGCTAAAGCTCTCAGCGTCATTATTCACGTATTGCTCAATGGCAATCCTGCTTTGGATTTGGCTGGCTTGTTCGTCAAAAAAATTTTCGGGCGTAGTAAAACCGGTCTCTTCAGTACCTAAAGCTGCCTGGATATTAATGCGGCTTTGTATGTTGCTGTTTAATTGTTCAAAGTAATTTTCAGGAATAGTAAACCCTTCGGATGAGCTTTTAAGCTCTTCCAGCCTGATGCGTGATGTTATGTGCTGCGCTAATTCATCGAAATAGCCAGCAGGCACTAAAAACGGGTTGCTTGCGCTAACCTGCTTTAGTGACTTATAGTCATCCAGCCATTCCCTATTGTCCATATCGCTTTTCATACATAACTATAGATGAACAAAGTGCTAAAAGGTTTAACGTAATTCTGAATTAATTCTGTATTTAATCTTTCGAGATTAAATACGCCTCTATCTTCTTGACTGCCAGGTGAAAAGAGGCCTTTAATGCGCCTACGCTTGTACCCAATACTGCCGAAATTTCTTCATACTTCATATCCTCATAATATTTCATGTTGAATACAAGCTTTTGCTTTTCGGGCAGGGTAAGCAATGCCTCCTGCAATTTACGCTGTGCCGCATCGCCGTTAAAATAGGTTGAATCGGCCAGCGTATCGGCAAGTTCATACGCAACATCATCCAACGAAACATTATTTTTAAGCTTTTTCTTATTCAAAAAAGTAATGCATTCGTTGGATGCTATGCGGTACATCCAGGTATACAGCTGCGCGTCATTTCTGAAGCCCAACAGGTTTTTCCAAACTTTTACAAAAACATCCTGGGTAAGGTCATCCGCATCGTCATGATCAATAACCATGCGCCTTACATGCCAGTAAATTTTTTGCTGGTATTTTTTAAGCAACAGGTTAAACGCTTCGTTACGCGTTCGCTCGTCCTGGAATTTGCTTAAAATCTCTGAATCTTCTACCTGCACCGACATTTTATAATTTTTATAGTTTAAATGCTAATTAAGCATTTTTGTTTTTTCTTTCGATAACCTTTTTGGCAGCCAGCACAATATGCGCTGCATCTAAACCATATTTAGTCATCAATTGTGCAGGAGTTCCGCTTTCGCCAAAGCTGTCATTCACAGCAACATACTCCTGCGGTGCCGGGGTGTTCACAGCAAGCAGTTGTGCTATGCTATCGCCCAAACCACCTAAACGGTTATGCTCTTCGGCAGTAACCACGCAGCCTGTTTTAGCTACCGATTTTAATACCGCTTCGGCATCCAAAGGCTTAATGGTGTGGATGTTAATAATCTCGGCATCAATACCTTCTTCTGCCAGCTTTTCACCGGCTAAAATGGCTTCCCAAACCAGGTGGCCGGTAGCAAATATAGTAACATCTGCGCCTTCGTTCACCATCCATGCTTTACCGATCTCGAATTTTTGGTCAGGGTCTGTAAAAATAGGAACAACCGGGCGACCAAAACGCAGGTAAACCGGGCCTTCATATTCGGCAATAGCCATGGTGGCCGCTTTGGTTTGGTTATAATCGCAAGGGTTAATTACAGTCATTCCAGGCAACATTTTCATCATGCCTATATCTTCCAATATCTGGTGGGTTGCTCCATCCTCGCCCAAAGTTAAGCCGGCGTGTGATGCGCAAACTTTAACGTTTTTATTGGAGTAAGCTATCGACTGGCGGATTTGATCATAAACCCTGCCGGTTGAAAAATTGGCAAAAGTACCTGTGAAAGGTATTTTACCGCCAATGGTCATACCTGCGGCAATACACATCATGTTTGCTTCGGCAATACCAACCTGAACAAAACGCTCAGGAAATTCTTTAATAAAATCATTCATTTTTAACGATCCGATAAGGTCGGCGCAAAGCGCAACCACCTGGTCGTTTTTTTTGCCGGCTTCCAGCAACCCGGCGCCAAAGCCCGAGCGGGTATCTTTTTTATCTGTATATGTGTACTTTTTCATAGCCTCACCCAACCCTCTCCTGAAGGAGAGGGCTTTTTGATTTAATTGTGGATAATGTTTTGTTAATTAATGATATGCATTTAAACTCCCCCTTCAGGGGGCCGGGGGGCCTAATAATCGCCCAAAGTTTCTTCTAACTGTGCCAATGCCAATTTAAGCTGCTCGTCGTTAGGAGCAATACCATGCCATTTGTGGCTGCCTGCCATAAAATCAACGCCGTAACCCATTTCGGTGTGCATTAATATCATAATAGGTTTGCCCTGGCCTGTGCGGCTTTTAGCCAGTTCCAATGTTTTAACAACATCGGCCATATCATTACCTTTCATCTCCAAAACATCCCATCCAAAAGCTACCCATTTGGCATGTAAATCGCCCAATGATAATACCAGATTGGTTGGCCCGTCAATTTGCTGACCGTTAACATCAATGGTCGAGATCAAATTATCAACTTTGTTGTGCGGTGCAAACATGGCTGCTTCCCAAATTTGGCCTTCCTGTAATTCACCATCGCCGTGTAAAGTGTATACTATGCTTTTATCGCCATTCAGTTTCTTAGCCAAAGCCGCGCCAATAGCAACAGATAAGCCCTGGCCTAATGAGCCAGATGCGATACGTACTCCCGGCAAATGCTCATGCGTGGTAGGGTGCCCCTGTAAGCGGGTATTTAGTTTACGGAAAGTTGCCAGTTCTGCTTTATCATAATAGCCTGCGTGTGCCAGGGTGCTGTAAAATACCGGCGAAATATGGCCGTTTGATAAAAAGAAAAGGTCTTCGCCAATACCATCCATGTTGAATTTAGGATCGTGGTTCATCGCCTCGAAATACAGGGCGGTAAAAAAATCTGTGCACCCTAATGATCCACCAGGGTGGCCCGATTGACAACCATGTACCATACGTACAATGTCGCGCCTGATTTGCGACGCGGTTTTTTCTAAGTCTTGAATTGTTGATTTCATTATTAATTTAGGAAACTGAACGGCTAAAGTAAAAATAATTACTGTTCTTTTAACACTTATTTTACTAAGTCGAGCACTTGTTGTGATGAGTTCTTGGTATCTACCTTGCTGATAACGTGACTAATGATGCCATCGCCATCAATAATGAAGGTAGTGCGGGCGGTGCCCATGTATTGCTTGCCGTACATATTCTTCTCTACCCAAACGCCGTAGGCCTCTACAATAGATTTTTCGCTGTCGGCAATCAGGGTAAAGGGAAGGCTGTATTTGGTTTCAAATTTTTTATGCGATTTTTCGTCGTCGGTGCTTACACCAATCACTTCGTAACCTTTGCTTAGCAATGATTGGTAGTTATCCCTGAAATCGCATGATTCTGCAGTACAACCTGGGGTATCGTCTTTGGGATAGAAATATAAGATCACATTTTTGCCCTTATAGTCAGATAAAGATACCGTATTTCCGTTTTGATCTTTTGCTGTAAAGTCGGGGGCTTTATCGCCTTCTTTTAATGTTGACATAGTTTTTTGAGGTATTATCTGTAAAAATTCGCAGTAAAATCTGCAAAATTGTTTTTGTTATCTGCCAGAACCAGTTTAAAGGTATGCTTACCCTGTATAATATCGCCGCCAAAGGTATAACTTAGAATTTTAGTTTTATAATCCAATTCCATTAAAACCCACTTATCATCAATGGTTCCGGTGTAAGTTTTAATGCCCGATAGGTTATCGCTCATCCTGAAACTGATGGCGCGGGCCGCCTTCATATTACTGCCATCCTTTATATTTAGCGGGTGGATAACCGGTGGTACGGTATCCAGTTTAATAAAGTAATCGCCAAAAGTGCTGGTCTGGCTTTTTACCCAACCATCCTGGTAGTAGCCGCCAATGCAGCCCATGGTGGTGCTTACAATAACGGCCTTATCTGCATACTTGCCCAAATCAACTTCTGGCTTTATCCATAGCTCATAATTTTCGTGGATTGGGGTAAGCCGGTTATGGATATGATGTAAAGATGAATAGCCTCCAATTGGTTTTGGAGACATAGAATAAATAAAGTCCAGGTCATCATACAAATTACCGGGCATCACCGTAACCTTTACCTTATCGGTACTAAACTCGCTTTTTTTATCGTAGTGGAATAAAGTGCCGGTTATTTTATTGGGCGCTGCATTAAACTGGCTTGCCTGCACTTTTAATGTTAAGGTTGATGTATTACCGGCAACATCTTTAACAATGTATTCAACCTCGTGCTGCGCATTATCATTAAAGGTGATGATACCCCGGTTAACAGATTGCGGGTACAGCGAGATATGACTGCCCGGCATAATAAAACATTTTTGCATCCAGTGCCGCGATGATTCATAAGCGGGATAATCAATATAGGCATTAATGGCATGTGTTTGATCAAAGGCAAAACGCTCAACTGCAAAGGTGTACACGGTTTGCCCATCCAGCTTTAATTCGAGCGAGTAGATGCCATTGTGGTTGGCCGATGTGCTGTTCATATCCGTAGTATTGATGCCGAAGCCTACGTTGCCGCTTAAGTGTAATACCTGTGGTTTGGTAAGGTGATAATTGCCAGCGGCTCCCGTAACGCCCATAAACTCGCGCGGTGTTTTTTCGCTAAACGGATTGCCATTTAAATGATAGATGCCAATGGAACTAATAGTAGGCGGCATTTGATCGGGAATGGTTAAGCCGAACAATTGAGGGTTGATGGTTTCCTCTGTTTGGGTATCTCTGATTTCGAAATGTACATGCGGACCGGCAGATGCGCCCGCGTTGCCTGATATGGCAACTACATCATTTTTGCAAACGGTTACCTGGCCGGGGCTTAGCTTAAAATCGGCCTCGTAGGTTTGATGCTCATATTGATAGGCTTTCACCAATGCTGCTACGGCAGGTGTAAAAGCTTGTAAGTGACCGTAAACCGTGGTGTAGCCATTAGGGTGCGTAATGTAAATTGCCCGCCCGAAGCCGCCAAATTGAACCCTTATCCTTGATATATAACCGTCATTTACCGCATAAACTGGGTAGCCGGTACGCTGGTTGGTTTTAAAATCGAGCCCGGAATGGAAGTGTGCGGGCCGCAGTTCGCCAAATGAACCGGCAGTGGTACGTGGCAGCAGATCAAGCGGATAGCGGAAATAATTTTGTGGGTATTGTCTGCTTTGTATGGTTGTGGCTTGCGCCAATAGCTGTGTGCAGATGCCTGAAAATAATATGGAAAGAAGAATTATTTTTTTAACCATGCTTGATAGCGGAATAATTTTAATTCGATAACGTTGTTATTTTCTAACGTAGAGACGTATAATTGCATCTCCCGCCAGACGAGCGGATTTGCATGGCTGCCTTGCATTGTTAATTTGCATGTGTGATTTGCACACGGGAGACGCAATTATGCGCCTCTACAACAACAGCAACATGTTTACTTCACCCAAAAATCCAGCATTTTTTCATCCTCAATATACCCTTCCAACCTGTCGCCAACTTTTACGCGGCCTACGCCCGCAGGTGTGCCGGTAAATATCAAGTCTCCCTTTTTTAGAGTAACGTACCTGGATACAAAAGCGATAATACTCTCGAAACTAAACAACAGCATATTGGTATTGCCCTGCTGGCGGGTTTCGCCATTAATATCCAGCTTAAAATTGATATTGTAGATATCGGAAAAATTTGATTTGGGTACAAAGTTGCCGACAGGCGCCGAGCCATCAAAAGCCTTGGCCAACTCCCATGGCAATCCTTTTTCTTTATGGCGGGCCTGGATATCGCGGGCGGTAAAATCAACTCCCAGACCTATTTCGTCGTAATAACCGGCGGCAAATTTTTCGCCAATGTGCTTGCCTTCCTTGCTCACTTTTAGCACCAGTTCAATCTCGTGATGGATATCTTCCGAAAAATCGGGATGGTAAAATGGTTTGTTATCTTTTAGAAGTGCAGTGTCGGGCTTCATGAAAATAACCGGGACAGTTGGCACCGGGTTATTTAACTCTTTGGCATGTTCGGCATAGTTGCGGCCTATGGCAATAATTTTCATATATACGATATGCTTAAACGCCAAAGCTAAAAAAATAGCTTGGTTTGTGGTAGGGGCTGAGAGGAAAACGTGGATAATCGCTTTTTTGCGCTGTGCAAAGTCCGTGAGGCGGAATTTAAGAAAGAAACACCTCGAAACACCCCGATAGATAACCAGTCCTAACCGATAAGGGATAATCAGCCACCGGGAACAAACCTTATGTAATCAATAGAGATATCGGTACAAAGCGCAGACTGCGACAGCTGAAGGCATGCTATAGAGCCTCGAAACTTCTACACTTGATTAAAGGGAATTTTCTGACTTTTCAAGTATGTTTAATCAATAATTAAAAAGGATACCCTATTGCCAGGTTAAATACGCTCCTGTGCCAGTCGAGGTTCCATTGAGGTTCGCCAGGGCGAACGTATGGGGTACGGAGCGGCACACCCAAATCTGTACGCAATACCAGCACCGTGATATCAAACCGCAAACCGAAGCCAACGTCGACCGCTATATCGTCAATAAATTTCTTACTGAATACCCCACCCGGCTGGCCTCCGTTTGAATTGAGAAGCCAGATATTACCGGCATCGGCAAACAATGCACCGCGAACAATACTGAATAGTTTAGGCCGGTACTCAATGTTGGCTTCAATCTTAATATCGCCAGATTCATCGGGCAGGAAATTATTCCGCGCCACGGTTGCGGTAGGATTAAAGTGCCCCGGACCGATTGACCTTGCCTGGAAACCCCTCAAACTATTAGGCCCGCCTATAAAAAACTGCTGGCTGTATGGCAACTGGGTTGAGTTGCCATAAGGCAAACCAACGCCCAGAATAACCCTGGATGCTATGGTACTGTTTGGCCCTGTTTTATGAAAATACCGAATTTCGTTTTCCAGTTTCACAAATTGGTTAAAAGTAGCTCCAAATAACTTGCGCACTTTGCCTGCAGTGGTATCGGCGCCGGTAACCAGCCCATACAAATTGTTTGACAAGCTTACTTTTCCGTTATAGTACATGGTATTGGTACGGTAGTCGTCTGTAGTATTGGTAAAAGTGTAGCTATAGCTTGGCCCAAGAATCAATTGCTTATCAATAACATGCTTTAAAGCCGGGTTTGGCAATACACCGGGATGGTTTACCCCGCTTATACTATCAAGATATAGCTGGGATACACTCAAGGGGTTTACAAACGTAAAGTTCACTACATTCAGTTCATGCGTTCGATGAGCATTCTCTTTCCAGTTGTAGCCAAATGTGGCATTGTATGAGTTTAAATTGTAAAGCTTTTGCCGGTTTATAATAGTATAGCCCAAAGTTAAATTGGTATGTGGTATATAGGCATTACCGGCCCTGGGTTCAACAGGGCTTATAAAGCGTGGCCACGATAAAGTGGTTTGAATACCAAATTGGTATACATTAAAACCATTGTTGCCCCCTCCTACCTGTACATCGGAGCTACCAAAAAGCGTAACACTTAATGCTTCTCCACCCATAAAGGCGTTCCGGTGCTTCCAGCTTAGGTTTACCTGTGTACCGGTATAATTGGCAGATGTAGTGCGGCCCAAAATCTCAAACTGTAACGATTTGCGCTTATAGGGTGTTAAAAAATAATACACATCCAGCTTAGGCGAATCGGGCGTAACATCCTCAAACCTGTTTTTCACAAACTTGTACGGCCCCAGGTTTACAAACCTGTTTAAAGAATTATTATGAACAGTACGGCTGTAAACATCATTAGGATGCAGCAATACCGTATTGGCAAATGCAAAACTGCTGATGGTTTTTCGCCTTTCCACTATGTTATACCAGCGGTAATGCTTCGCTTTGTCAAGCATCAGCGAGGTATCTGTTAACGAATAATTAGGGTATACATAAATGTTACGGATGGTGTAAACTTCCTTAGCCCGTTCAACGGTGCTATTTTTTATTTTAATAAAAAGATCTACCTGGTGATTGGCAATAGTACTATCGTACCTTACAATGATATCATCGGGCGAAAAAAAGAAAAAACCCTCCTCTTTTAATTTCGCGTCAATCCGCAGGCGCTCGTTTTTTATCACATCAAGATTAAATTTATCGCCCGGTTTTAATAGCGTTTTGGAGGCTGTGCCGGCAATGGCCGTATCGGCATCCTCACCTCCATGAGGGAACCCCACTTTCCTTATCTTATAAGAAGGGCCAGCATGCACTGTGTACACTGCCTTAGCGGTTTTACCTTTACTAACGGTATCCCCATCAACCTGCGCCTGAAAATAGCTTATATTTTGCATGCGGTTTTGGAGTATGCTGCCATTTTTGTCAACATCTACCGCGCTTATCAAAACCGGCGGCTCGCCAAATTTGGTATTGAGCCAATGTGCAAGGCCTTTTGTTTTTTTTGTTTTGGTGATGTTGTAGATATATAGTTTTACCCTCAGTCCTAAAACAGATCCATTAGGATAAGGCCTTAGCAACGATGTTAAATCGTCAGTAATTAAGTCCCGGTCACTTTTGCTGATCGAATCTTTATCGGCAATTTTGACCTCGCTCCCCGTATACAATTTTTGACCAGGTGCAAGGTATTTTGTATTACTACAAGCGTTTAGTAAAACAGTTAATATCAATATATATCTTAAATATTTGCTCATTGACTTAGCTTGTAGGTGTATTTTGTGCTTTTTCCGCGGCTGCCTTGTCGGCCGCTTCTTTGGCTTTATCTTTCTCTTTTTGTTCCTGCTTATATTTGCGGCGTAGTTCTTTTTCTTCTTCGGTACGCTTGCGGAAGATTTCCCTGAAGCGGTTATAATCTACGGTTAGCGTAAAGCCCAAACCCGTTTCAATAACCTGGCCCTGTATTACAATAAATTCGTCCTTACGGTAAGCGCGTAATGCATACCGCCCGTCCTTGCTCAGTTTATACCCTACCGAAACATCACCGGCGATGTTGGTGGCTTTTTGCCCTTGTTGTGCCCCTTCAAGGTTAAAATTATTGCCCACGGTTACCGTGAGCCTGTCGTTCAGGAAACGTTTGGATAGGCCAACGTTTAAATCTGTACGGTTGGTTGCCGTGCCTGATGAATAATCCTCGCCCGATGTTAATCCAAAATTCAGGTCGACACCCGATATTAAGTTCCCGGCAAGCTTATTTAACTGATCTGACAGCAAACTGCTCACACTATTGCGGATAGCCCCTTCAACGCCGCCACTGCCACCCTGGCTTTGCAGTGGGTTATCGCCAATAAAGTGGCCCAGCACCAGCACACCTAATACCTGCTTATTAAGCTCGTTAGGGTCCTGCCTTATCTGGGTAAGCCGGGTATTAACATTGTTTACTACATCTGTTGATACCGTGTTAGTGCCTTCGGGCAAAACAATATCAAAGCTGATATCTGGCGTTAATAGCTGGTTTTTAAGGCTCAGGTTAACATTAAATGGCAGCTTCTGCTTGTACATCACCGAATTATCGTTTGCTGATAGCTGGTTTTCTACCAGGTCTATCGGGGGCACGTTTGCTACATATACTGCGGTCAAATCGATGTTGGCGCTGGTGGGGTCACCTGTCCATACAATGGTGCTGCCTTTTTTAAACTGAAAGGTGCGCTTTACAGTTGCATACGCCAGGTTGTATGAACCCGAATTAACCACATAAGTGCCCGTTAAATTTATTTTTCCGCTCGGGTCAATACCGCCGTTTAAATTGGCTTCTCCCTTCAAATGCACTATATCGCCATTGCGTTCGTCAACCACAATAGTGAAAGCCGCATCCTTATCTATTTTTATATTGGCCGATATATCCAGTCCTTTCACATCGGCTTTTTTGAGCGAATCCAGCTGTTTGGCCAGTAATATTGAATCGAGCTTTGGCGCGTTTTGATCAATAGCTTCAACCACGCCCTCCCTGTCCTCAATACCGGGAGCGGTAGTTGGCAGCACAAAAGTCATATCTGTTTTGGGGTTTACTGTAAGGGTGGCATCAACCACAGGCTTTATCATATTACCGCGAATTGTGATGCGGCTATCTACGTAAAGCTTACCGTAAAACAGCTTGTTATCTGCCTGGGTAGAATTTACGGCCCTGAAATTATTTGAGTTGATATCCAGGCCGAACGCAAAGTCGGTATAGGTTTTAGTGTACACGCTGCCGGTAACAATGGCTTTATTCCCGGTAGAATCAACCAGTGTAAAATCATTAAAACGGATACCCTGGTCATTAAAAGTAATACTTTCCTTAGGCATGGTAAAATACGAGTTGAGCATAGCTACATTAAAGCCAACTTTGTTAAAATTAATGTCGCCGCGAACAGATGGGGCCGTAGTTGTTCCTGATATTTTTAGCTGACCGCTAATATTTCCCGACGAATTGCGTAAACTGCCAAACGTAAAGCCTTCGATGCTTTTCATGTTTAAGGTTACAATGTCAAGGTTAAGATCAAACTTGCTTGCCGGGTTGGTATAGTAAATACCATCCAGCTTAACCTGGTTGCCTTTGCCTGTAATATCAACGTTTGCCGCATACGCATCTGCAGTTTGGTTATTTACCTTTAAGGCAATGTCGCCTACTGTATCCCCCCTAAAATTAAAGTCATTAATATTAATTGCAGCCGTAAATACCGGCGAAGCCTGGAAGTTGCTAATCTCCGCATCGCCGTCAATAACGCCTCCTACCTGCAGGCTATCCTGTTTGGCCATTTTTGCAAGGCCTTCTATTTTAAAATTGCTGAACTTAACATCAACAGGGGCGTTAAACTCCTGCGTTTTGCTGTTGATGCTCAGTACCTGGTTGCTGTTGCTAATGGTAAAGTTATGCGCCAGTACTCCTTTTGGGCCATATTGTAAAAAGTTACCGGCATTAACCGCCCATGGCATATAATCTAATAAAAGCCCATCGGGGTTAAAGCTAAACTGGTATTCATTTGGTAAAATACTAAATGTGCCGGCTACCCGAAAACGCTCTTTTTTTGTAGCATCCCTTACTTGTAAACTTACGCCCAGTTTATTGTTTTGCGCACTACCCGATATGCTGGTATACAACAGATCAACCGATGAACCAACTTTTACCTCATCTACAGACAGATTATAATTAAGCGCATTGTTACCTGTGTTTATTTTCAGACTTCCCTTGTTAATAGTATTGGTGCCATATACCACTTTTGGTATCAATCCGTTTACAATCAGTTCGCCACTTTCGCTGTTAAAGCTTCCTTTTAACAATACCGGGTCAAGCGTTTTTAAATCGGGCGCAAACTGGGTGAGTAAAGGAGTTTTAACCAGTTTAGCATCAAACACAAATTGCTGCGGCGAATATCTGGCGGCTACGGCAGGTTTAACTTTGGCGGTTTTAACCGTTTTACCTTGTGCATCTTTTTTGGTAACGGTCACCTGCTGCCCGCCCGCAATGGCGGTGTTAAAGTATTTATTAATTACGTCCTGCATGGCATCGCCAACCTGGGTAAGCTTGTATTTACCAGCCATGTGAGCACTCATCACCGGCGTTTTTAAACGCAGTGTGCTGCTATCCGCATTGGCTGTCGAGATGAGGCTTATGGTATCTAATTTTATGCGTTGGGTTCCGTTAACCACCAGCAAATCTGTTGCTTTAACATCAGCGTTCAGGTAATCAGGATCGGCGGTTGGCACATCAGCCACTATCTTGCCGTGAAAACGCATTTCGCCCGTAGTAAAATTAAGTTTTTTAAGGTTGATACTGTCAATAGTTAAAGTGCCTGCCGCCGATGGATATTTTTTATTCAGGTTGGCTTTGGCATCCAGGCTAAAATCAATATTAGGGTCTTTCATCCGGGCTACAGCAGTATAAGCGCCATTGTGCGAGCTGCCTTTTAAAGTCAGGTTTTTATAGGTATAACCTTTTACGTACGCATTGGCCAGGTTACCATCAAATTTAATGTTTGCCGTTTTAGGGTCAAGGCCATAACCATCTACATTGGCGGTTAAAGTAATTTCACCTGCGGTTTGTGGTTGTTTGGTAAGCGCGCCAACGTTTAGCTCGTTAACTTTAATATTGGCCGTATAACTTGCCTTTTGCTTGTTTTGTAAGTTTTTTACCGATGCCACAACATCTGCAGCACCAAGACTTGAGCGGAGCCCAAGTTTGGTATTAAACGTATACATGCTCCCCTTAAAATTACCTTTCAAGTTCATATTTTCGGGAATTGTTACGTTTGCCGGGATGCTGCCCGCGGGCGCCAGTTTGGTAATATCGGCACGACTGGTGTTAAAGTCATTTATGGTAACATCAAAATAGGCCTTGTTTATATCGGGCAGGCCTTTAAGCTTTGCCGATGCTTTGATATGGGTGCTGTTTAAGCCGGTGATCTCGAGGTTTGGAATATCCAGATTGTTTACCTGCCCTTTTACCTTACCATTTATTTTAAATACAGCGCCCGGCGACGATTTAAATGGTTCCATAGCAGCCATTGTGGGCATCAATAGTAACACATCTTTTAACCCCAGGCGGCTGCCATTCAAATCGGCATTAATACCTAATGAGCCAACGTTTTTACTGATGGCAGCAATAGAAGGGTACCGCACCTGAACCGACTTTTGCAGTGTGGTTTGCGGTGTTTCCAATAACAAATCATTCATGTAAGCATTGGTTGGCCCATAAAAGAACGCGGTGTGGAATTTATTGATCTTCAGTCCGCTTTTTTCGGCGAAGGAAAACTTATTGATTTTACCAAAGATAGTATCCGAAGTATAGGCGATATTTTCCGCTTCAACATTAAGGTCGCGAATGTCCATGTGGGCATAATCCAGGCCTTTGGCAATAGCCTTTTGCGCGTTATTATCAAACTTAACATTATTGTTATTTAAGCTGATTTTGCCCAGCGTAACGGCCCAGCGCGATGATTGCGGAGCAGCTACAAGGGTATCCAGCTTTTTGGCAGTTTTAACAATGGCTTTTGCAACCGTTTGTGGTTTGGCAAAGCTTAGGGCTGCTTTAGTATCATTAAGTTCGATATCTTTAATGCCCACCTTTTGATGTTTCAGGTCTATCTTATCCATATTAACCAACAGCTTGGCCAGGTTAATATTGGCCGTCATTTCGCTGCTTTGATAATCAACCTTTATTTTAGACAGATCTATCTGGCCTAAATTTAAATCCAGGTTGAGGGGTGTCACCGCAGTATCTACCGTGGCAGCCTGTGTTATAGATGACCCGGCCGGGGTTTGAATGATACGTGCATTTACGCCCGACAAAGTGATTTTGGGTATGGTAAATTTCATTTTATCCATATCAAAATCTTTTATCCTGGTATCAAAATGGCCAAGGAGGAATTTTACATCGTTGCCTGTAGTTACATCCTTGTATTTTACGTTGATCCTATCCAGATTTACTTTATCGATAGAAAATTTCATGGCAGAGGTTGTATCGGCAGGCTTCACCTCTTTTTTCTGCTCGCCGGCAAAGGCCTTTATAATGTAATCAAAGTTAAAAATACTATCGGCGCCCCGGCTTATGTTAGCCGTGATGCCCTGCAGGTTAATTTCATTAACTTCAACCTGGTTGTGCAGCAGTTTCAGCATGCTGATATCAACCTTTAATTTTTCGCCGGCTATCAGGGTGTCTTTCTTCTGATCTTCAAAGTATACATCTTCCAATACCAGCAGCTTGGGCAGGCCAAGGCTAATGTGGCCTATTTTAACTTTAGTATGAATTTTGTTTTGTAAAAAAGTTACCGCTTTATTCTTAGCAAAATTTTGTACGGCAGGCACCTGTATCAAAACAACTACAAGGATAACCAGTAAAACTACACTCACCAGTATCCAAAGTATCGTTTTGAGGGCTATTCGTAGTATTTTTTTCAATTGTATTAATTTTTCAAAGGTGAAGATCGATGCGCTTAATATAGTCAAATAATGTGCTAAAGTAGCAGCCCGGCCCCCTCTAAATCTCCCCCGGTAGGGGAGACTTTTAAATTTTTTTTTACCTTCTCCTTTGGAGAGGGCAGGGTGAGGCTCTTTTTTCAACACTCAACCCCGCGAACTTGTTTTTTAATAACTTTGTATTTCTACAGATTTTGTTGAAACGGATTTACTATGCCAGATTTTTCTCACTTACACGTTCATACCCAGTTCTCGTTACTTGATGGTGCCGCCGACATCTCTAAACTATACAAAAAGGCCGCAGCTGATGGGATGAAGGCCCTGGCTATTACCGATCATGGTAACATGTTTGGTGTATTTAAATTTGTGGCCGAGGCCGGTAAACACAATGTAAAACCCATTGTTGGCTGCGAATTTTATGTGGTGGAAGACAGGCATAAAAAAACATTTACCAAGGAGAAAAAAGACATTCGCCGCCACCAGCTGATGCTGGCCAAAAACCCCGAAGGCTATAAAAACCTGGTTAAGCTATGTTCATATGGCTACATGGAAGGCCTGTACAGCAAATGGCCCCGTATTGATAAAGAACTGATTTTAAAACATCATAAAGGCATAATTGCTACTACCTGTTGCATAGGAGCATCGGTACCCCAGGCAATATTAAGGGATACACCCGAAGCCGCCGAAGCCGAGTTTAAATGGTGGCTTGATTTGTTTGGCGAAGATTTTTACATCGAACTACAGCGCCACGATATTCCCGACCAAAATACAGTGAACAAAGTGCTGCTGGAGTACGCCAAAAAGTATAATGTAAAGGTAATTTGCTCCAATGATTCACATTATGTAGATCAGCAAGACTCCAACGCGCATGACATTTTGCTTTGTGTAAATACCGGCGATATGCAAAGCACCCCGATTGCTACCGATGAGGAAGGCGGCCGCGGCTATCGTTTTGGATTCCCTAACGACCAGTTTTATTTTAAGACTCAACAGGAAATGAGCCACCTGTTTAAAGACCTGCCCGAATCATTGGACAACACCAACGAGATTGTGGATAAGGTGGAGGTTTTAAAGCTTAAACGGGATATCCTGTTACCCAATTACATTATTCCTGATGAATTTAAGATTCACAATACCGCAGACGCTGATACGCTGAACCAATGGGAATACCTGAAGCACCTCACCTTTATGGGTGCCAAGGAACGTTACATAGATATATCGCCCGAAACTGAGGAGCGCATTAACTTTGAATTGTTCACCATCAGAACGATGGGCTTTGCGGGCTACTTTTTAATTGTGGCCGACTTTATAAAAGCAGGCCGGGATATGGGCGTGTTCATAGGCCCGGGCCGTGGTTCGGCAGCCGGATCGGTAGTAGCCTACTGTACCGGTATTACCAACATCGACCCGATGAAGTACAACCTCCTGTTTGAGAGGTTCCTGAATCCCGACCGTAAATCGATGCCCGATATTGATACGGATTTTGACGATGCCGGCCGCCAAAAGGTTATTGATTACGTGGTAGATAAGTATGGTAAAAACCAGGTGGCCCAAATTATCACCTATGGTTCGATGGCTGCCCGTACCAGTATCCAGGATGTGGGCCGCGTATTGGATATGCCGTTATCCGAAATGAACTTAATTAAAAAGCTGGTACCCGATACCCTGGGCATTACCCTTAAAGATGCCATTGAACAGGTACCCGAGCTTAAAGAAATATTAAATGGCAACGACCTGCGCAGCCAGGTACTGCGCGAAGCAGCCAAGTTGGAAGGCTCGGTGCGGAACACCGGTGTACACGCGGCGGGCATTATCATTGCCCCTTATGATTTAACTGATATTGTTCCGGTTGCCGTTGCTAAAGACTCCGACCTGCTGGTTACCCAGTACGATGGCCGTGTAATTGAAGATGCGGGTGTAATTAAGATGGACTTTTTGGGCCTTAAAACCCTTACCATTATTAAGGATGCCCTGCGGATGATCAGGCAAAACCATGGTGTACACATCGATATAGATTATATACCGCTTGATGATTTGCAAACTTATGAGCTTTACCAGCGTGGCGATACCAATGGTACTTTCCAGTTTGAAAGTGATGGTATGCAAATGTACCTGCGCGAGCTTAAGCCCGATAAGTTTGAGGATTTAATTGCCATGAACGCCCTGTACCGGCCAGGCCCGATTGAGTACATCCCCAACTTTATTTCCCGTAAACACGGCCGCGAACCTATCGTGTTCGATTTGCCCGACATGGAGGAATACCTGGGCGAAACCTATGGTATTACCGTGTACCAGGAGCAGGTGATGCTTTTATCGCAAAAGTTGGCCGGCTTTAGTAAAGGCGACGCCGACGTTTTGCGGAAGGCTATGGGTAAAAAGCAAATTGAGATACTCAACAAAATGGAGGCCCAGTTTATGGATGGCGCTATAGCCAAAGGCCATCCCAAAGATAAACTCACCAAAATATGGACCGACTGGAAGGCTTTTGCGCAGTACGCATTCAATAAATCGCACTCTACCTGTTATGCCTTTGTGGCTTATCAAACGGCCTATTTAAAAGCGCATTATCCATCCGAGTACATGGCGGCGGTTTTAAACAACCAAAACAACATGGAAAAGATCACCTTTTTTATGGAGGAGTGCCGCCGGATGGGTGTAGAGGTGTTAGGGCCGGATATTAACGAGTCGGATATGGCTTTTGCAGTAAACCGTAAAGGCCAGGTTCGTTTTGGGTTAACCGGTGTTAAGGGTGTGGGCGATAAAGCTGTTGAAAGTATTATTGATGAACGGGTTGCCAAAGGCCCTTATATATCTGTTTATGATTTTGCCCGCCGGTCGAACACCCGCAGTGTGAACCGAAAATCGTACGAGAACCTGGTTTACGGCGGTGCATTTGATGAGTTTGGCTATAACCGCGCCCAGTTTTTTGCTAAAACAGATGTTGGCGTATTAACAGGTATTGAACGCCTTACCAAATATGCCAACGATTACCAGAATGTACAAAGCAGCTCACAGTCATCATTATTCGGCGGTTCGGTGGCATCATATGTGCCTGAACCGGCCATGCCCGAAGCTGAAGAATGGCCGTTGATAGAGAAACTGAAATACGAAAAAACGGTAATCGGCATTTACCTTACCGGTCACCCATTGGATAACTATAAGGTAGAACTTGACCGCTTTTGCAACAGCACCATCAGCGATTTGAAACTGATGCAAAAAGCACGTTCGGGCGAAGGTGGCGAAGAGATCATGGGTGCCTTTAACGATTTACGTAAACGCGGCGAGATCCGGATAGGCGGCCTGGTGGGCAACGTTCAGCATAAAATAACTAAAACAGGCAAACCCTTTGGCACCTTCGTGTTGGAGGATTACAATGAATCGTACGAGTTTGCCTTGTTTGGCGATGATTATGTAAAGTTCCGTAACATGATGATGGATGGTTATTTTTTACATATTAAAGGTACCATCGAAGAAAAATTTCGCCAAAAGGACAACTGGGATCTGCGCATCCTGGTGATGGATTTACTATCTGAAATGCGCGATAAACTCACCAAATCATTAACAGTTTGTATCGACGTGAGCATGCTCAGCAGCAAATTACTTGACGATATACAACACATCATCGACGAGAATAACCAAAAGTACCCGGTAAAAAACTGCAAACTGCGCTTCAAGATCAATAACCGCGAAGAAGCCATGCATGTGGAGCTATCATCCAAAAACTTTAAAGTAAACCCAAGCGATGATTTAATTGAGGGGATATTCAACATTACAAATACGCAGCCTTTGTTGGGGTAGGTAGAATCAGGAAAAATCATGTATATTTAGTTATAAATTACAGACATGAAGGTTGAAAAAAAAATTGAGCTGGGAAATGGCCACAGTATTGAATTTGGAAGAGCCACGTGGGATGAGCGTTCAGTTTCTATCAGAAACAGATATCCAACGTCAACCGGAGGTTTCAGTCCAAGGAGTTCCAGCGAAATCCCAATAGAGGATGTTAAGATTATCGTAATGGAAAGTGTCAGAAATGGATATCTCCCCGATTCTCAATTAATAGAAATAGCAGAAGTATGCATCAAAGGGCTTAAATCATCGTCGGAAACAAACAGGCCATTAACCAAATCTGAGAAGTTAAGCGCGATGCAAAGTGCATCATCTGACCCCTTATTTTTAGCTGACACGCAAGAAATAATGGAAGATTTTGATATAGTAGATAAAGAAAATCTATGAAGATCAAAAAATGGTCAATTTATAGGGCCAATCTTGATCCTATTATTGGCTCCGAACAAGGGAAATCAAGACCGGTTTTAATCATAAGTGAAGATGTTATAAACGATGTTCTTAACGTTGTAAATATCATCCCGATTACTTCCAGAAAAACAGGAAGAAAAATATATCCTAATGAGGCACTTCTTCCGGCAAACAGCTACGGTTTAAATAACGAATCAATTGTGTTGTGCCATCAAATCCGAACCCTGGACAAGCAACGCCTGTCAAATTATTACGGAAAAATTGACGATGAACAAAAGAAAACCGAAATTATTGAAGCATTGTGTTTTCAATTAGGGATTGATTAATTTGGTGAATTATAATTTATAACTATTTGCCAGATGTCCGGCCATAGAAATAAAAACTGAGAGAAGGGGTTCAGCAGAAACTCAGGGATCGGCAAGCTAAATGACATTCAACTTATTCTCGTGCTGCCTTTTAAACCGATATACGATGTAGCTGATTATCGCGATTAACGGAGCCATAATAACCTGCAAGAAAAAGCCACCAAACAGAATGGCAGCCTGCGGCATACCGCACCTGACTCCAGTGGGAGAAGGGGAAAGTTCAAGCGTATTCATCGCCACAAATGAAAAAGTAACACCCATAAAAAATGCCAGGAACATGATGCCACCAATAGGCACACCTATATGGCCTGTTATCCTTAATATTGACGCGATGATCTGCAACGTTGGTGCTGCTATTAACAGTAAGATAATGATCATGTTATAATGCCGTTTTTTTAAATTTACGCTTTAGCCTGACTTTGTAGATGCCGTAAATTATAGACGTTGTAATTAATAATATCAATGATTCTAACGGCGGTACACCAAGTGCGCTATTAGCACAACGGGTATCGGCGGGCAGCAGGCACATAAAAATAAATACGCCGGGAATTGAAAATGCCATGCCCGATAAAAACGTGTAAAACCCTATCACACCTAAAGATAATTTACAGGTTTTATTAACCCGCCTTGTAGAATATATAATCTGAACTACAGGGGCCGCAAATAAGATGATCAAAGTGGCTGCAAACAACATATCATTGATTTGTTTATTAATACCGCCGACTGATAAAAAGTAACCCTTGTTAAAAACTTACAGTCACGCCAGCGTTAAGTGGATAACTTATATCAATATAATTGTCACATTGTCAGGTGTGGTTTGTGGCAAGCTATTTGAATAGTATATATTTGTACAACAAATTATTAAAAAAATAGAAATCATGGCTTTAGAAATAACTGATGCAAACTTTGACGAACTTGTCCTTAAATCAGACAAACCCGTATTACTTGACTTTTGGGCAGAATGGTGTGGTCCGTGTAGAATGGTTGGTCCGGTAGTTGAAGATATTGCAAAAGAATACGAAGGCAGAGCTGTTGTTGGTAAAGTTGATGTCGATAACAACCCAGGTATATCTGTAAAATTCGGCATCCGTAATATCCCAGCTTTATTGTTCTTCAAAAATGGCGAAATCGTAGATAAACAAATTGGTGCAGTTCCAAAATCAGTATTAACTGAAAAATTAGCTAAGCAATTAGCTTAATCCGTACAGGCATAAATTAAGTTTATCAATAACTTAATCCACCATATTTTACTTTAAAAAGCGTTGCCAATGTTGGCAACGCTTTTTTTATGCCCTATATTAGCCCTATGCCCAAATTAAACGACAATCAGCAAATACGGCAGTTAGCCAACCTTGAATTGCTGGCCCGGCAGGTAGTTGAAGGTTTTATAACCGGCCTGCATCAAAGCCCTTTCCATGGCTTTTCGGTGGAGTTTGCCGAGCACCGTTTATACAACAACGGAGAATCGGTAAAAAATATCGATTGGAAGCTACTGGCCCGTACCGATAAGCTGTTTGTAAAACAATTTGAAGAAGAAACCAACCTGCGCTGCTACCTGTTGCTGGATACATCGTCGTCCATGAATTTTCCCGAAAAAGGTACCAGCAAGCTGCAGTTTTCTATCTATGCCATTGCATCATTAATGCATTTATTTAAAAAACAAAGGGATGCGTTTGGGCTCTGTCTTTTTTCAGACAAGGTGGATTGGCTAAGTTCGGCAAAATCAACCACAACCCACCTGTTTCATTTATACGCCGAACTGGAGAAGGCCTATAATAATCCTAAAACCAACACAATTACCAATATCACACAGGTATTGCACCATGTGGCTAACGAGATCCATCAGCGTTCGATGGTGATCATTTTTAGCGATATGCTGGAGAATAGCCTAAACCCCGATAAGGTGCAAGCCTTGTTCGCGGCCGTTCAGCATCTGAAGTTCAGCAAGCATGAAGTTATTATCTTTAACGTTAGCGATAAACAAAAAGAAATCGACTTTAATTTTGATAACCGCCCACATCATTTTATCGATATAGAAAGCGGTGCCGAAATAAAGGTACATCCTGGCAAAGTGCGGGATGCCTACAAAGCATCCTTAACCGAATACCGGCATCAACTTGAACTTAAATGTGCTCAATACCACATTGATTTGGTAGATGTGGATATTAATGAAGGTTACCATGATGTGCTAAAAACCTACCTGGTCAAACGAAATAAAATGGTGTAGCTAATTATCTATCAAGTTTGGATTAGGTGTGTTAAAGATAAGCGCAACCGTAGTCCCTTCCCCTTTTACCGAATTTATTTGAACCTTGATATCGTGAAAACTGGTAATACTTTTAACTATGGCCAGGCCTAAACCGTAACTTTCCTTTTCGTCGGTGTCCAGCTTTTCAAAACGGTTGAAGGCATTTTCAATTTGCTTTTTGTCCATACCCGTTCCAGTATCAGAAATGATGATTTTGTAGATACCATCTTTAAGCTCATCGCTAATAATTATTACCCCACCTGCATTATTATACTTTATGGCGTTGTTAATTAAATTAAACAGCAAAGTATGCATTAGGGGCCTATTACCTTTAATGGTATATATGTATTTCAGGTTGTTTGAAAAAGTTAGCCGCCGCTCTTCTATCCTGTCTTCCAGTTCTTCCTGAATTTCCATCACTACGGCTGCAATCATTACCATATCTGCTTTATCGTACTGGTTGTTTTCAACTTTCGATATCAGCAACAAACTATTAATAATCGACTTTAGCCGGTTAAGCGTTTTTAACGATGCATGCATCTTGTTTTCGCTGCCCTCACTCAGTTCTTCGTGCAGTAAAATATTCTCGAGCCTTGAGCTGATGATCGATATGGGGGTAAGCAATTCGTGCGATACGTTGGCAATAAATTGTTTTTCGAGGATAAACAGGTTCGATATTTTCTTCATGAGCGAACTGATACTATCATCCAAAAGCTTAAAATCCTGTGTAGTGGTTTTTATTTTTCCGTAGTCAAAGTTCATCGGATCGTTCACTTTGATCAGTTTACGGTCGATGATTTGATAAAACGGGGCCAGCAGGAATTTGGTAAAAATAAGATCGCTTATCAGCGTTAATACCAGGGCTATCACCAAAACCACAATAGTGAATTTTTTAATGATAGATTTTAATTCCTCAACCGATTCTATCGCCACACCGATATGCAAAATATAGGTATGCCCATTAAAATTTAAACGGTGTGTTAAAATGCGGTAGGTTTGGGCGTACTTATCAAAATTGCGGGTTTCGGTGGTAAATTTAACTTCCTTAGTTTCCTCCGGGTTGTATTTTGTTTGGGTAATAGTGATAAACTCCTCCTTCAAAATATTATAGTCGGTATAGGCCTTTTTATCGCCTAAAATACTACTGATTTCGCTCGAAGAAAGGTTTTTAAGCGTTTGTTCCTTATCATTTTCAAGCCTTAGCTCAATGTGGTTATAGGAAATTGTTTCTATCGAAAGCAGGATAAGCAATCCTGTAAAAAGGATAATAGCTACCTTGGTTAAAGTATTATAAAGGGCCAGCTTTACCTGCAGTTTCATTATTTAAATGTTAATACGGTAACCTATGCTCCGTACCGTTTCAAACCAATCAATTGGAATATATTGCGACAGCTTTTTGCGCAGATTTTTTACGTGCACATCTACAAAGTTCGAGTCGCTGTTTATTTCTAAAACATCGCCCCAAACATGCTCGGTAAGGTTGGTGCGCGATATTACTCGGTTTTTATTAAGCACCAGATAGTTAAAAATTTCAAATTCTTTTTTGGTAAGGTTTATCCGTTCGTCATTAAACACCACTGTACGGTTTTGAATATTCACTTTAAGGCCTTTTATATTAATATCGTTACTCTCCAGCCGGTGTTTGCGGCGGGTAATGGCGTGCATCCGTGCCAGCAGTTCGCTTAACGAAAATGGTTTGGCAAGGTAATCATCAGCGCCTTGTTCCAGGCCCGACACCCGGTCGTCAACCGCCCCACGGGCGGTTAGGATAATAACAGCATCATCGCGTTTATCAAGCCCTTTCAGCATTTTTAACAAGTCGAAACCATCACCATCAGGCAAACCAAGATCAAGCAGGATAAAATCGTAATTATTAACAAACATCTTTTCTTCGGCCGATTTTTTAGTTCGCGCATGCTCAACCGTAAATCCTTCGTGACTTAAAAATTCATCAACCTCAAGGGCTAAGCCCTTTTCGTCTTCAACAATCAAAACATTCATAAGTGTGCAAGTTACGAGAAAATAGAATCAAGAGTTAAGAATCAAGAACCAAGACAGAGAAAAATCTGCCTCGTCTCAACTGTGGGTGCCAGATGTCTTTATATACCTATACTTACAAACTAAAAACAAATCTTAACTCTTGATTCTCAACTCTTGCTTCATTCTTTTTAAAAAATAGCTAAATCAATTTTTACTTATTGGTGTTACCAAATAAACGTCGCTATAATATAACATATGAGACTTTCCATTGAACGAAAACCGATAAGAGTTAATCCAGATCCTAAACGCGTTATTGCCAGATTTTTTTTTAATGGGAACGATCGTGCAAAAGAAGTAATTGAGCGCGTTATGCAAATAAGCGAGGAGATAGCTTTTGGCATTGTATCGCCGCTATTACAGGAGTACTCCAAACGGCACCGTAATATAACCCGGGTTTTAAACCGGCATTGCAGCAAATTAAAGCCGCTTTTTTTGGAGTTAAATATCGATTATGATACGTTAACTATTAACCGAAAGCTACTTATAGGCTCTTATTTTACCCACGAGTATTCCATTGAATCAGCAGCTTTTTTTAATCCTTCTATCGTGGAAGATCCGGACCAAACTGAACTGGAAGACGGGCAACGCCGGGTAATTATCAGTTTCAGAGCTGTGGGCGAAGGGCATATTTCATCTATTACCTTTCGCAGGGGGATGATAGATAAATATAATAACATCACCATTTTACCTGCCGGAAGTTATATTGACGAAGCCGAAATTGTACGGAACGCGGTATACAATAAAAAGCTATTTTTTGATAAAGCCGCCATTACACAGATCAACATCGATATTTTACACGAGTTGGAATCCAAACTGGATCATCATTTTGAATACGCCAACCTGCGCCGCATTATTATCGATTCGCAAAAATTGCAGGAAAGCGATATGATGAAGCTGGAATATGACAAAGTATTATGGCTTGCCGACTCGTACTACGAAATAGTTTTTTCGCTGGATACAGATATCTCCGACAGGGTAATATTCCCTATATCGGAGTATGAGCGCAAAGGTATTGAGGATGCCCGTTTTGTACAGTTCAGAAACGAGGACGATACCTCTGTTTATTATGCAACATATACGGCATATGATGGCGCGCTTATTATGCCCAAACTGTTGCAAACCGCCGATTTTTATAATTTTAAAATAATGCCATTATATGGCGCGGGCGCCCAAAATAAAAACCTGGCGTTGTTTCCGCGCAAGGTAAATGGCAAATTTGTGATGATTTCGCGTATTGATGGCTGCAATAACTATATCATGTACGCCGATAAAATTAACATATGGGAAAAGCCTATTATGTTGCAGCAACCCCGCTTTACCTGGGAATTTGTGCAGATAGGCAACTGCGGATCGCCGATTGAAACCAAAGATGGCTGGCTGATGATAACCCACGGCGTAGGCCCCATGCGTCGCTATGCACTTGGAGTCAGCTTACTAAAATTGGATGACCCTGCCGTTGAAATAGGCCGTCTGCATGAGCCTTTGCTTATCCCAAACAGCGACGAGCGCGAAGGTTATGTGCCCAATGTGTTATATTCATGCGGGGCAATAATTCATAACGAAAAGTTGATTATCCCTTATGGTGTATCCGATTCATCAACCGCGTTTGCAGAAGTTGGCCTGCAGGAGTTATTGGATAAATTGAAGAACGATCAGAGCGAATAAAGCTGCTTTTGTTATCAGCTTAAATAATATTAATTTAACCACCTAAATAAAGCGCTACCAAGTGGTTATTATTAAACGGATCAATGGCCAATTGGCCAACAGGTTGCATTTCCTATCCTACTTTATTGCCAATAGCAAAGCGTACAATTATTCGTTGCTGGTAACCTGTTTCCCGGAGTATCATGACTTGTTTACCCTTACCGGCGAAGATGCGCTCGGGGTAACTTTTATAAGGCCGGGAATAAAGCAAAAAGCCTTCAACAAAATCTTAAATAAGTTTCATACACTCGCTTTAAAGTTCAGGATTAAACTACCGGGTATCATCTTTCATTCAATCGCCGAAAACGATCTGAAGCTTTCGCAATACGATATCAACAGCCCCGAATTTGTAAAATTAGCACAGCACCAGGTTGTGATACCCGAAGGCTGGGTTTACCGCGATTACATTAATTTAAAAAAACACCTGCCACAAATTAAAAACCTGTTTTCGCCCAAACAGGAATTCAGAGATGCGATACAACAGGAAGTTAACCGTGCGCGCAGCATGGGCGACATCCTGATTGGTGTACACATCAGGCGTGGCGATTATATTGATTTTAACGGAGGCAAATGGTATTATAGCAACAAGGTATATATTAACAAAATGCGCCAGGCAGAACAGCTTTTTGCAGGGAAACAATGCGTGTTTGTTATATGCTCGCAGGAAAAACTGGACGCTGATGAGTTTAGCGATCTCAAAACAGCAATTGCAGAACGGCCGGCAATTGTCGACTTGTATTTACTTGCCGAATGTGACTATATTTTTGGCCCGCCAAGCACATTTACAGGCTGGGCATCGTTATACAATACCGTGCCTGCTTACTACATGGAATCGGCCGATGAAAAGATAGCCATTGATTCCTTTAAGGAGTTTTTTGATTAGGGATAAAATATGCAACTAAAAGCCGTTATCATTATTTTATAATGTGTTTGTTAAAACTGTATAATTTACCCAATAACTACGCTCATACTTCATTTTACTTTCAGGCTGTTATAAGCAGCAAACCATCCTAAATAACAGACACATTCCTGAGCGCTGTATTCCTGCTTATCGTTGTCCATTTGGCAAAAATGGCCGCTGCAATTTAATATGGCAGGTTATCAAACATTTTCAAAAAAAAGGAAGTTTGGCATATCCATTGATATAAATAATTTAGTATATTTAATTGGCATAATGAACGTTACAAATTATTATATGATAAAAAACTTATAAAGCCATGGACCATTTCAGAGAAATAAAAAACAGCTTAACCTGGCACAATGAGGGCAAATTTGAAGTTGAGCTGATTAATGGTATTATTACCAAACTTAATTTTTGTGAGCCGGGCAAAGGCCCCGAAGATGTAGGCAAAAGCCTTACATCAACCAACTACAAATATTTGCAGTCGGTTTATTCGTGCCTTGGCGATTTGTTTAATTTTATTGAGGAAGAAAACAAAAAGTTAGGTTACAGCTATGCCCGTGCAAGCGAAGTTTTGCCACATCAGCAGGAAGAAATTACCGAAAACACTTACCCGCTGCTTGGCGAGACCAAAATAAGACCATTAAGTGATTACGCCAATCAACCGGAATCAAACAATTCGTCCCAGGAAAATGAATTGATACGGGATGCCGGGTGATAGCTTTGGGGTGATTGCTTTTTTGGGTATTGGGCGATACTTTAGTATCGTGAAGGCCTCTCTATGTGGTTACCATCTATTATCTGTCCAGAATGTTCTTATATAGCTTTAAATAGTCTTCTACCATTTTATCCTGCGAAAATTGCGAAATCGCCCAGTTACAGCAATCTATTCTATTAATTGCGGCTAATCTGCCCACGGCATCAACAGCCTCATCAACACTATCTACCAAAAATCCGGTTTCGGCATCTTTGATCAGCTCCGGCATCGATCCCCTGTTAAATGCTATCACAGGCGTTCCGCAAAGCATCGCTTCGGCTACGCTCATGCCAAAGGGCTCATTAAAACTAATGGGGTGCAGCAGGGCGGCAGCATTTCCCAGCAAATCTTTACGTTTATCCGGGCCGGCATGGCCAATGTATTGTATTTGGCCGGATAAAAAAGGTTCAACCTTTTCACGGTAATAATCCCCATCTTGAATTATGCCTGCAATTAACAGTTTCCGTTTGCTTTTTTGGGCTATGTTAATAGCCTCGGCAGTCCCCTTATCAGGATGGATGCGGCCAAAGTACAGCAGGTATTCTTCTGGCTGTTCATAAAATTTAAAATCGCGGGTATTCAAACCATTATAAACTGTAGCCAGGTAATCCAGATCGGGGCTGCGATCTGAATTACTGATGGATACATAATGCCCTGTATCATTATATTTTTTATAAACCGGGATAATCTTCTGCGACGAAAAGCCATGTATAGTAGTGATAACAGGCGTTTTAATCAGTCTGGAATAAGTGAGCGGCAAAAAATCGAAATTATTATGAATAATATCAAACTCCGCTGCCTTTTCTATCAGGTTGCTAATGTGCAGGCATTCCAACACTTTGGCATCCTGGCTTCTATCTTCCTCGTAGCCTGTTGCGCAAATAGTTTCCAGTTTTCCGGCGGTTATCGAATCGCCGGTGGCAAACAGCGTTACATCAATACCCAATTTAACCAACCCCTCGGCAATGTTAGATGCAATTTGTTCCCACGGGCCGTAATGCCGGGGCGGTGTACGCCAGGCAACGGGGGCTAAAACGGCTACCTTCATTTAGCAGATCTCCATTTTTTTGCCGTATTTGTTATACTCATATTCCAGCTCAAAGGCCTTCAATACCGTTAAATGCGATATCAGGTAAGCCAGCGTACTTTCGGCTCCCTGGTTACGGTTAATACCGCCGGGTAGCAAGCCGTCGCAGCAGCCCTTGGTTTCATGGTCGTAAAGCGGTGCACGCAAGGTATTTTCGCCCAGGAACCACTTATAGCTCAAAAACATTTTCTCCACATATTGCGGCACCCTGAAAATCCGGTAAGCCTGAAAATACATCAGCACCATGGCCATTGTTTCAATAGCCTGCTGATCAAATATAGGGAAGGTGCCGCCCCGGTGATACCAGCCATCATTGCCAACAGGGCTTAGGTAACCGCTTGATAAAGTTAGTTTATCTAAAAACGCCATCGAAGCCAGGGCAATCCGTTTGGCGTCCTCGTTCCCGGTTATTTCGCAGGAGTGTAATAAGGCCAGCGGAAGTATCGCGTTATCGTAGGTCATTTTCTCTTCAAACCAATGCCAATCTTCTGATTGCGTATTTCCATAGGCGGCTATCAACGGTTTGGTTAAATCGTTTAAAATCCCAATCATGCCATCATCGGCAGGTATTGCCTGCAGATAAAGGCTAATGCCTATAATTGTATTGGCTATCCCCCTCAAATGTTTTAAAGCAGCAAAATGAGGTACTGATTTATGAAAAATCTCCAAAGCAAACTCCCGGTACGAATTATTGGCAGCACACCCAATTAAATGCCCTAATGACCAAATGGTACGGCCAAATGAATCCTCAGATCCAACCTCATCCAGGTAACGCCTGTCAAAACTCAAAAAATTGCGAAAATTGCCATCATCTGTTTGCATATAATGAATATAGCTGAGATAGATAGGCAGCAGTTTAAAAGCCTCCTTGCTCCCGTTGCGCTGGTAAGCCATCAGGGCCATAATAAGCGCACGGGCATTATCATCCAAACAGTACCCCTCTTTTAAGTTGGGGATACCATATTTGGCGTGCTGTACAATACCGGTATCATCAGTTAGCCGCAACACGTGGTTTAAGCTGAATTTGGGTAATATTTCGGGGTCAACAATACTGTTTTTTAATATTTTATCACTAAAATCAAACCGTAAAATAGCCTCCTTGGCAGCTTTTATAAATTCGGTCCCAACTACCGGCCAGCGCAGGTGCAAGCCGTATTGGTAGGTATTCTCTTTCAATTCCTTTAATACCCTGTCCTGATCAAGCAGTTCAATTACAGTATCGGCAAGTGCATCTGAATTTTTAAAATCGAAAAGCCTGCCGCGCCCATCAGCTAAAAGTTCGGTAGCATGCCAATATGGTGTAGATACTATGGCTGCGCCGGCACCAACGGCGTAAGATAATGTACCACTGGTAATTTGCGCTTCGTTAAGGTATGGAGTTACGTAAACATCGCAGGCTGTAAGGTAATCCACCAGTTCCTGTTCAGATACAAATTTATTAATAAAGGTCAGGTTTTTGAATACGTTCAGTTGTGCAGCCAACGATTTCAGGTGATCGCGATACTCCTCCCCGGAGCTTTTTATAACGCCTGGGTGCGTGTTGCCTAATACCACATACATTACATCGGGGTGTTTGGCTGCAATTTTTGGTAAAGCCCTTACTACCGTCTCCAGACCCTTATTACGACTGATTAATCCGAAAGTGAGCAGCACCCTGCGATTTTTAAAAGAGCTTAGCGCTTTAACCGGGTTCTCTTTAGATGTTTCTACATCAGGAACGCCGTGTTCTATGATCTGGATCTTATCCGCGGGGATCTCATAAATAGTGGTCAAAAACTCTACCGCACGCTGACTCATCACGATGATCTTTGACGATTGTTCGGCAATTTCGCGAATGATAATGCGCTGCACATAACTGGGCTTTTTTAATATGGTATGCAATATTGATATCAGTGGTTTTTCCAGTCTGTTTATCAATGGTAATATGTAAATACCGCTCTCGCCGCCATAAATGCCAAATTCATGCTCCATAATGCAAACATCGGCCGAACTGGTGTTGATGTAGTTAGCCGCGCGGATATAGTCTTTTTGATGATTTTGGCGGATAACGTATTTCACTTCATCCGGGTATTCGTATTCATGCAGATCTTCAGAATCATTGAGCGCCACCACAAAGGCACCTTGCAATAATGATTTCTGTTCAGGATAATTAGCGCCGATAGCGTGCATTAAATTGTGGTTGAAGGTGGCTAAGCCACACTCGCGGGGAGGATAGGTTGATATGTAGGCTATTTTCATAACTCGATAGAAATATTAGAACCCATAATTATATAAGTAAACAGCAATAAGGAGGCACTTGTTTAGCCAAATGACCACAAAAAGTGCATTTTACTACTGATTCTTCTGATTAGAAGCCACCAAGGCCCATTTTTCTACGGTTATATGATAATGGCATAAATCATACCAGTTTAACTAAAACTAAATATTATGAGATATTATTTAATACGGATGGCGTAAAAGTTACATAACGATGCTTACAAATCAGTTTATTAAACTAATTCAGGACACTGTATCTGCGGGCTTTTCTTAAATTATACGGTATAGAAACCGATGGCCTCGATAATTACCGCGCAGGCCTGTTCTATCTCATGGGGCTGGATAATGAGCGGCGGTGCAAGGCGCATGGAGTTACTGCAATGTAAAAACCAATCGGTTATTACGCCATTTTCAATACAGCGGTCAATTATTTTTTTATTAAGCTCGAAGTTTTCCAGTTCAACGGCCAGCATAAGGCCTTTGCCGCGCACCGCTTTAATAGCCGGGTGTACCAGTAGTTTCCGGAACAAGGCTTCCTTTTGGGCTACGCCAGGTACAAGGTTGTCATTAATCAATACCTCCAATGCTGCTAAGCCTGCCGCACAGCATACCGGGTGGCCCCCAAACGTGGTTATGTGGCCAAGTATGGGATTATCCTTTAACACACCCATAATTTGGGTTGATGCTATAAACGCCCCTATCGGCATACCGCCGCCCAGTGCCTTGGCCAGCAACAAAATATCCGGTACTATACCAAAATGCTCAAAAGCAAACAACTTCCCGGTACGGCCAAAAGCAGCCTGAATTTCATCCAAAATTAGTAATGCACCCGTTTCATCACAACGCTTGCGCAAGGCTTGCATATAGGCGCTATCCGGCACCCGCACGCCGGCCTCGCCCTGCACGGTTTCCATAATAACGCATGCGGTTTGTTCGGTTATCAATTGCAGGTCATCGGCATTATTAAAACCAATGAAACCCACCCCAGGCAATAACGGGCGATAGGCTTGCTTAAACTCCTCGTTACCCATTACGCTTAACGCGCCATGCGTACTGCCGTGGTACGAATTATGGCAGGCTATGATCTGTTGCCTGCCACTAAATCGTTTAGCTAATTTCAATGCGCCCTCCACCGCCTCGGCACCTGAATTGGTAAAATAAACCGACTGTAAATTATCCGGTAACAACGATACCAGTTGCTGTGCAAACATTACCTGCGGCGTTTGCACAAACTCGCCATAAACCATCAGGTGCATGTATTTGTCAACCTGCCGTTTAATGGCCTCCTTTACGTAGGGGTTGCCATGCCCAAGGCTGCTTACCCCAATGCCCGATATCAGGTCAATAAACGCTCGCCCGGATGAATCGTACATATAAATACCCTCGGCGCGCTCAAACTCCAGCAATAAAGGAAAGTTGGTAGTTTGCGCGTTATTAGCTAAAAAAAGCTGACGGAGGGTGGGCATTTTGTGAGTGGTGAATAGTGAATTGTATTTACGGATAACAGTGCAAAGATAATGTTAATGTGGCTAATTGATCATTTTCAAAAATCAGGAATTATGCGTTTCCAAATTGTAGTAAGGTTAAACGGGCACAAATATTTTGATGCGCCTAAATTGCGCGGTACATCAGTTTAGTGTTAACCATGTAAAAAAAACAAATAACTCATTATCAAATAGATATAAAATAAATATCTGAAATATGTTAAGTTATGTTAACCCACTTTAGATACCTTTGCCCTGCAGCTTTTAACGTTTAAAATTTAGAGTTTAGATTTTAGCATTACCTTTGTGTTTACTTAGCGGCTATCTAAACAAGACACCGTCATTGCGAGGTACGAAGCAATCCCAAACTATTTGGGCGGATTTGCGAATTCGGAGATTGCTTTGTACCTCGCAATGACGGTCGGATAAATCATTCGGATGGCCGATAAGAATTTTATTACACTATGAAAGATCACCTGCGGCACCCTGTATTTTCTGTTATCTCGAAACTTGCTGCGCAGCATAATGTACAGGTGTATGCTATTGGTGGCTTTGTGCGCGATATTTTTTTGGAGCGCCCGTCAAAAGACATCGACATTGTAATTATAGGTAACGGGATTGAATTTGCCGAGGCCGCAGGCGCTAAGCTAAAGGTAAAAGTTGCCGTTTATAAAAACTTTGGTACTGCATCGCTCAAATACCAGGATCTGGAGGTTGAGTTTGTGGGCGCCCGCAGGGAATCGTACCGCCGCGACTCGCGCAAGCCGATTGTTGAAAACGGTACACTGGAAGACGATCAAAAACGCCGCGACCTTACCATCAACGCCCTGGCCATATCCCTTAACCCGGAAACTTTTGGCCAATTGCTTGACCCTTTTGGCGGCATTGCCGATTTGCAAAACAAACTGATCCGCACACCGCTTAACCCGGTGGAAACTTTCTCTGACGACCCCCTGCGCATGATGCGTGCCATCAGGTTTGCATCGCAGCTTAATTTCAGGATAGACGATGAGGCCCTTACCGCTATAAAAAATAATGTAGAAAGGATCAGCATTATATCGCAGGAACGTATTTCCGATGAGTTGAATAAGATCATACTGTCGAAAGTTCCTTCCATTGGTTTCAATTATCTGTTTGATACCGGCTTGCTACATAAAATATTCCCGCTGATGGCAGGCCTTTACGGGGTTGATTATATTGACGGCAAAGGCCACAAGGATAATTTTTACCATACCCTGCAGGTGCTGGATAACATTTGCGAAACCACTACTGACCTTTGGTTGCGCTGGGCCGCTATTTTGCACGATATTGCCAAGCCCGCCACCAAGCGCTTTGAACCCGGCCACGGCTGGACATTTCATGGCCATGAAGACCGTGGCGCACGTATGGTGCCTAAAATATTTGCCCAGTTAAAACTGCCTCTTAACGAAAAAATGAAACAAGTGCAAAAGCTGGTGCAACTGCATTTAAGGCCCATCGTACTCTCGCAATCTATCGTGACAGATTCGGCGGTACGACGCTTACTTTTCGAGGCGGGAGATGACATTGAAGGGCTAATGTTGTTGTGTAAAGCAGACATCACCACAAAAAACGAATACAAGGTTAAAAAATACCGTAACAATTTTGAGCTTGTTCAACAAAAATTAAAAGATGTTGAAGAGCGCGACAGCATCCGTAACTGGCAGCCGCCGGTTACCGGGCTGGATATTATGGAGCTTTTTGGTATAAAAGAAGGCCGCGAAGTAGGAATAATCAAAAACCAGATCCGCGAAGCTATACTGGAAGGCGAAATTCCGAACGAACGGGAAGCTGCCATCAATTACACAATTGCCAAAGGTTTAGAAATTGGCTTAAAAGTTGTGGCAAGCTGAAATTGAATTAAAACACTATTTTTGTCCCCATTAAAAATTTACTAACAAAATGGCACTATACAGGTTCAGGGTTACTTTCGAAGATTATGATGATGTGATGCGTGAAATTGATGTAAAATCGAATCAAACATTCGAAGATTTACACCGCGCAATACACCAGTCAACCGGTTATAATCCCGAATTCCCATCGTCTTTTTATATCAGTAACGATCAGTGGATGAAGGGCGAAGAAATTACCTATTTGCCAAGTCAAAAAAGAAAAGATCGTGGCATTTCACTCATGACCAATGTAAAGCTCCTGAGCTTTATTGACGATCCGCATCAAAAATTTTATTATACGTTCAATTTCGACCGCCCTTTTGATTTTCATGTCGAGTTGATGAAAATCATTCTTGACGAAACACCTGGCACTACCTACCCTGCAGTTATAAAATCAGTAGGCGAAGCACCAAAACAATTTGGCAATGTATTTACGCCGGCCGCAACAGCTGCTGCACCTGACGAAGACTTTGACTTTTTGAATGAAATGGCCTATAACCCGGAAGATGCCGAAGATTTTTCGGAAGTAACCGACATTGATGCCGACCTGCCCGAAGAAAAAGCAGCGGAGGATGAAGAAGACGACGAATTTGGCGGCGGATTTGCCGACGACGAAGGCTTTGACGATGATGACAAACCACATCATGGTGGTGATGATTATTAATTGCGTCGCAGTTCATGGTTAATGGTTCATAGATCATGGTTGATAGTTAAAAAACGTTTTCCGTTTTATTGGTCCGGCTATGATCTATGAACCCTATTGTTTAATTCTGGCCATGAACCATCAACCATGATCTATGAACCACTTACCATGAACTTCTCAAAAACCAAAACCCTCATTGTAATTGCCGGCCCTACAGCGGTTGGCAAAACAGCGGCGGCAATTGAGGTGGCAAAGCACTTCAATACAGTGGTGGTATCGGCCGATTCAAGGCAGTTTTTTAGGGAAATGAGTATTGGCACCGCTAAACCCAATGCCAGCGAACTGGCCCAGGTAAAACATTATTTTATTGATTCCCATTCTATAACCGCGCCCTTTTCGGTAGGTGATTTTGAGAGGGACTGCCTAATGTTACTCCACGAGCTTTTCAAAAATCACGACTATGTCGTTTTGGCAGGTGGCTCGGGCCTGTATATCAAAGCTATTTGTGAAGGCTTTGATGATTTGCCAACGGCCGATCCGGCTATCCGCGAAAAATTAAATCTTGAACTCGAAGAAAAAGGACTAAATTATTTACAGGAAAAATTAAAACTGGCCGATCCGGTTTACTACCAACAGGTTGACCTGGGCAACCCGCAACGTATTATCAGAGCGCTGGAAGTTTTTGAAAGCACCGGCAATCCCATTTCATCCTACCGGCAGGCAACGGTTAACAAACGCCAGTTCCACGTCATCAAAGTGGCCCTGAACATGCCGCGCGAGTTATTGTACCGCCGCATTAACGACAGGGTTGACATCATGCTACGCCAGGGCTTATTGGCCGAGGTAGCGTCATTACTCCCCTATCGCCAATTAAACGCACTGAACACAGTAGGCTACGCCGAAATTTTCGACTATATGGATGGCACCATTACGCTTGATAAAGCGGTTGAAATGATAAAGCAGAATACCCGCCGGTTTGCCAAAAGGCAACTCACCTGGTTCCGTAAGGACCAACAGTTTATTTGGTTTGAGGCCGGAGCACCAAACCTTACCGAAAAGTTGGTTGAGGCCGTAGAAAATGTTTCTTAAATTCAATCAACTACCTCGCTATTGTATTGCTTAGTCAAAATCCATAAGGGAGCTTTTAAACAGCTCTACTAAAAAGGGATTGAAAAGGATGGCTTATTTCACGCAAAGACGGCAAAAAGCTAAGACGCAAAGAGATTTGCTTATTTTTCTTAGCGTCTTTGCGTCTTTGCGCGAGAAAAAATAACCAACTTAATCAACCCGATATTGTTCAATGCAGTTTTGCCATAAAAATCGCCGCCGAAATCTTAAATGCGTTTCCCGGTCAAAATCCATTTAATACCCTCAACATTAGTATAAAATTGCTAATATTGCAGTTTAAATGCTAAGTACTACTATTTAGGTGGATTTAGCGGGTTTTTAAATTAGCATGCACAAATATTATCTTACCCATCTGCAGGAATTAGAATCGGAAGCCATTTACGTGATACGCGAAGTGGTTGCCCAGTTTGATCGCCCTGCAATACTGTTTTCGGGCGGTAAAGACTCCATTGTTGTTACCCACCTGGCTCAAAAGGCTTTTTGGCCCGCCAAAATACCTATGCCGCTTATCCATATTGATACCGGGCATAATTTCCCCGAGACTATGGAATTCAGGGACCAGCTTGTTGAAAAGCTCGGTGTACAACTGATTGTAGGCTCGGTACAGGATGCCATCAACAAAGGCCGCGCGGTTGAAGAAAGCGGCATTAACGCCAGCCGGAACGAGTTACAAATTGTATCGTTATTAGATACCATCGAACATCATAAAATTGATGCTGCTATTGGCGGCGCCCGCCGCGATGAGGAAAAAGCACGTTCAAAAGAGCGCTTTTTTTCGCACCGCGATGAGTTTGGCCAGTGGGACCCGAAGAATCAGCGCCCCGAATTGTGGAATATTTTTAACGGCCGCAAACGCATGGGTGAGCATTTCAGGGTATTCCCGATAAGTAACTGGACGGAAATGGATATCTGGAATTACATATTGCAGGAAAATATTGCTATCCCTTCGCTGTACTTTGCACATAACCGTAACGCCGTTTACCGCGATGGTACCTGGCTGCCGGCATCGGAGTTTTTATCATTACGCGATGGCGAATTTGTAGAGAATAAACTGATGCGTTTCCGTACCCTGGGCGATATTACCATTACCGGAGGTATTGAATCGGACGCAGATACGCTGGAGAAAATTGTTGCCGAAGTATCGGCCACACGCAGCACCGAACGTGGTAACCGCAGCGACGACAAACGCTCGGATACATCAATGGAAGACAGGAAAAAACAAGGTTATTTTTAAATTGAATTAACAGGCTTTTGGGCCAACAATATACTACGCCAACCTGGCAACAGGCCACACGTACCTCATTATTATGGAACTATTACGTTTTACAACAGCCGGCAGTGTAGATGATGGAAAAAGCACCCTCATAGGGCGGTTACTATACGACTCCAAATCTATTTTTGAAGACCAGATGGAGGCCGTAAAACAATCGAGTGAAAGGAAAGGCTTGCAGCATATCGATCTTTCGCTGCTTACCGATGGCCTGCGCTCTGAAAGGGAACAAGGTATCACCATTGATGTTGCCTACCGTTATTTTGCTACGCCTAAACGTAAATTTATTATTGCCGATACTCCCGGCCACATTCAATACACCCGTAACATGGTTACCGGGGCCTCAACCGCTAATTTGGCTTTGGTACTTATAGATGCCCGCAAAGGTGTTGTTGAACAAACCTGCCGTCACTCTTTTATCGCGTCGTTATTAAAAATCCCTCATATTATTGTTTGTATCAACAAAATGGATTTGGTTGATTACTCGGAGGAGGTATTTAATAATGTAGTTGAGCAATACAAAGCTTTTGCTGCCAAAATAGATGTTAATGATATCCGTTTTGTGCCCATCAGCGCGCTTGAGGGCGACAATGTAGTTAACGATTCTGTTAACATGCCGTGGTACAAAGGCGAAAGTTTGCTGCACACCTTAGAAACCATTCATATTGCAAGTGATGAAAACCATGCCGATGCGCGTTTCCCGGTGCAAACCGTGATTCGCCCGCATGCTGCCGAATATCATGATTACCGTGGCTATGCAGGCCGTATTGCCGGTGGTATATTTAAACCCGGTGATAAAATAACGGTATTGCCTTCCGGATTAACATCGGCTATTAAATCAATCGATACGTTTTCGGGGCCGGTTGAAGAAGCTTTCGCGCCAATGTCGGTATCCATTACTTTAGAGGATGACATTGATGTAAGTCGTGGCGATATGATTGTTAAAGACGAAAGCGAACCATTTGTAAGCCAGGACCTGGAGGTAATGCTTTGTTGGATGGGCACCCGTGGCCCGCGTCCGGGCGCTAAATATCACCTTAAAAATACCACCCGCGAGGTGATGGCCATTATAAAAGAAGTTTATTACAAACTTGACATTAACACGATGGAAAAGCTTGAAAATGCCGGGGATATTAAAATGAACGAGATGGCCCGTGTACGCCTGCGTACCACCCAGCCACTGGTTTTTGATGAATACCGCAAAAACCGCATTACCGGCTCATTAATTTTGGTTGACGAAGCCACCAATGAAACCGTAGCCGCCGGAACGCTGGCCCCGCCCGCCCTGTAATTTCAGATGTGCAGATTGCGGATGTGCAGATTTCAAATGAAAATAATAGCTGTTAAGCTAACAGGGTCCGGTTTCAAAAGAAGCCGGACCCTGTTTTTATCATCTGAAATTTAAAATCTGCACACCTGAAATCTGTAATCTGCACAGTTGAAACCCTAAATATACTTCGTCCCAAACTTGCTCTTTACATCGGCGACTATCTGTTTCACGTTCTGTTCTTCGTCGCGCGGGCAAATCATCAGGGTATTATTGGATTCTACTACGATGAAATCATGTAGTCCTTTTAAAATAACCAACTTTTCGCCCGGTACATTTACCATGCAATTTGATGAATCGTACATGATCACTTTTTCTGAAGGGATTACTGCGTTGCCTACGTAATCCTTTTCGGCCAGGTCGTAAATAGATGCCCAGGTGCCCAGGTCGCTCCAGCCAAATTCTGATGGTAGAACATAAACATTATTGGCCTTTTCCATTATCCCATAGTCAATGGATATGTTAACACATTGCTGATAAGCTTTGTGTATGTGGGCTTTTTCGTCATCTGTATTATAAACCGGCCTCGCATCGGCAAAAATCTCATGCATTTCGGGCAGGAAGGTATCAAATGCCTTAACAATCTCCTTCGCCGACCATACAAAAATACCGGCGTTCCATAAAAAGTCGCCGCTTTGGATAAAAGTTTTTGCTATATCAAGTGTTGGCTTTTCAGTAAAGGTTTTCACCTTGTGAAAGTCTGAATTAATGGTGTTATCAGTGTATTGAATATAACCATAGCCGGTATCCGGCCTTGATGGTTTGATGCCCAGAGTTACCAGGCAATCATTGGCGGTGGCGGTTTCTAATGATTTGATGATGGCCGTTACAAAAGCATCCTCATCTAATATCTGCTGATCTGAGGGCGCTACCACAATAGCTGCATCAGGATTAAGGCTTTCTATCTTAAAACATCCGTAAGCTACACAGGGGGCGGTATTACGCATTACCGGCTCAGTAAGTATTTGCTGATCTTCCATATCCGGAAGCTGCGTTTTTACAAGTTTGGTGTAATTTTCATTAGTTACAACGTAAATATTTTCTTTAGGACAAACTTTTAAAAAGCGTTCGTACGTATTTTGTATCAGGGTTTTGCCGGTTCCAAGAATATCAATGAATTGTTTAGGGTGCGATGTGCGGCTTATAGGCCAAAAACGGCTACCTATCCCGCCTGCCATAATGATGGCATAGTAGTTTTTGTTCATGTGTAATTTTAAGAATTAAGCTGAATATATCATAATCGAAAATTAGCAACTTTGAGCACTAAAATACGTTAACAATTCAATAAACAAGTAGTTTCATTATAAATTATTTAACAATTAAACTGTTCATTATTAAGCACAAAAGTCCCGGCCACATTAACGACCGGGACTACTTTATACAATAAGATGCAATTAGCCGGCTTTAAATACACCTATTGGTTTGGCAATAAAGTTGGGAAATAGCACTTTGTCATTACTGATCCTGAGGTGTTTATCGGCCACTTCGCTAAACACATTTCTAAAATCAGTTGTAACTGCAAGGTCGCGGCCATCTTCCAGGTTTTCTGTTGCAAGAGGCTGCACATTGCCGTGCACCAGGCCACCGTTTACACTGTTGCCTAAAATAAAGTTACAGGATGCGCGCCCATGATCGGTACCGCCAGTGCCATTTTGATGAACAGTACGACCAAACTCGGTCATCGTCATTATGGTTACATCATCCTGGTAGGTGCTGCCTATATCTGTCCAAAAAGCCATCATGCTATTGCTCAGGTCGGCTACATTTCGGGCAAATATGCCGTTGCTTGTTCCCTGGTTAAAGTGCGTATCCCAACCATTTGATTCGGCAAAAGCTACCTCCATACCCACATTCATTTTTATCAGCTGCGCAATTTGCTTTAAAGAATTACCTAAGGCCGAGTTTGGATAAACGGCATTGTTGGCGGGTGCATAATTTTTAACATTAGCCTTTTGCAGCATTTTTAAGGCATCAAAACTTTCCTTGCCGGTATCTTTCAACAAACCGGGAGCGGTTCTGTCATAAAGCTCCTCAAAGCTTTTTGCGGCCAGGTTGGTGCCTGCCGGGTTACCGCGCATTTGCAATGCAAAATCCTGCAGGTTGCTAATGGCCACGGCCGGGTTATCGCCATAAAAAGACCGGGGCATGGCCGATGTTAAGCTCACCGCCGTAAAAGGCGTAATCGCATCATGACCTAACAGGCCAACCGCACGGTTAAGCCAGCCGCTGGCGGTACCTTTATTAAAAGGGGTACCGCTTTCCATATAATCCTGCGCATCAAAATGCGAGCGGGTATTATTTGGCGAGCCGATACCATGCACTATGCCCAGCCTTTTTTCGCGAAACATAGGTTCAAAGGCCTTCATAGATGGATGTAATCCAAACCTGCCATCCAGGTCTATTAGGGGATTATCGTTACCTGTTTTGGCGGCATCCATAAATAAGCCGGGGCGGGCATCCTTAAGGTATTGATCGGTAAACGGGGTTACAGCCATTAGCCCATCCATAGCGCCTCGCTGAAAAATGCAAACCAATGTTTTACATTTTTTGTAGGGTGCTATTATTTTATCCTGTGCAGCAGCTTCCGCAATAAATGCCGGTATGCCCCCCATAAGCCCAACACCAAAAAGGGTAAGGCCACCTGCTTTTAAAAATCCTCGTCTTGATAACATAATCTTTTGCAATTTATCAAATTAACGTCTCTGATATTCCGGCGATCCAATGATAATACCAACTACCTGGGCCATCATTGATTTTGCCTCGTCGGGCTTAGGCATTACCTGTATCCTGGCTCTTTTGCCGGTGGTGTCGCCCACCATTGATAAGGCATCTTTAACCGGCGGCGTAGTAATATTGCTTGCCTTATCTACCTTTACCACCAGCTGCGGGTCATTCAGCATCGGCGTGAGCTGCTTTATAGTGTTATCCAGCGGCCGTTCGGGCATAATAAGTTTGCTATATGTAACAAGCGCTGCCTGGGTACTTTCGGGCTCATGGCCTTTGTTTAATTTCAACAAGTCGAATTTAATCCCTGGTATACGCCCTGTAGCAAAAGCCAGCCCAAAATTCATCCGGCTAAGTAAAGCGCCTGTGTTGATCCAGTACTGGCCCTTATCCGGGAAACCGGTTGGCGCCTGGTAGTAATATACTTTTTCGCCCATGCGGTTTATCCAGGTATATAACTGGTATGGCTGTGTTACCTGGGCATTTAAGCTACGCACGGTATTTATAGCCAATTCGAACGGCGATTTTGTTTTCTCGCGCAAGGCAGATGCCGACCAAAACTCCGGCGCCGACACCATCGTGATTAATACCTGTTTAATATCGCCATCACTGTTTAAAAAGGTTTTGGCCATTTTATCAATTAAACTTTGTGGCGGTGTGTCGCTCACAAACCTTACCGCCAACTTGCGCGATATAAATTTTGCTGTAGATGGGTGATGTGCAAGCATACTCAATAATTGTACACCTTCGTCGTAACCGCCGTTGGGCCCAAAGTGCCGGCCTAAAACTACTTTTTCACTATTATCGTGCCGGTTTGGCGTGAATAAAAAGTCGCCATCATGCACCATTCCGCCAGTAATCAGGCCTTTATCTATAACTTTCGATATAACATTATTTCCCTTACTATAATCGCCCATAGGGTATACCGACCAGCCTGTAAGCACCTTGGCCGCCTGGGTAACATCCTGCTGGCTGTAACCGCCATCAACACCCAGCGTATGCAGTTCCATTACTTCGCGGGCGTAGTTTTCGTTAAGCCCACGTTGCTGCCTTGCTTTTTTTAACTTGTTAAGTGCCATGGCTTGCTTTGTGGTATCGGCAGACATGACATTGTTTTTCATTTGCGGCTTTTGTATCAGGGCTGATGCGCTGCTAAAATTGTCCAGGTAATACAACATAGCGGGCGATTTGGCTGTGACTAACAACAAAGCATTAAACTTACCCAACGCATTAGGCCTGATAACATCGCGCTCATAATCGGGAATAAACTGGGCGCATTCATTTTTAGTAATAGATACGTTGAAATGATTAAACCAAAAACTGGTCATCACTTCCTGCAACTGGTTATTTGTATAGGCTGCCCTTAATATTTTTTGATTGATAAACTGCCTGAACAACTCCTGCTGTGGCTTCATGCCATTTTGAACCATATAGTCCTGCAGCATCTTTTTATATTCAGGCTTGTTGCTTTGGATTGAATCTTTATTGATAAGTCCATCTTTTACAGCCCGCCGTGCTACAATACCTGGCCGGGGATAGATATCAACAATTTGGCTATTGCTTAGCTTAAGTGCATCAAAGCCATCCAGTGCATGGTTAAGGGAATCATCAGGTAGTTTAGCATCCAATTGCTCGCTAAACCATTTTTCTAAGCCCTCGCTGGCAACAGCTTCAACCTGGCCCGGCGTAGCGCCATAGGTAAAGCGGCTTAGTAAATGCGCCGCTGCCTGATCTTTGCTCAAACCAGCCTGTTTATAGGGGAATTTATGAATCTCGTTTGGATTATCGCGATCATAAAACGAGGAAAATATCAGCAAACCGCCAATGAGCACAAACACCGGTAGTATCAAACCTTGTAATGATTTCATAAATGAATTATTTTGCCGTTTACAATTCTATGACCAAGATGAGCAGGGATAGTTTAATCCAAATGTAACAGGAGTTTGTAACAAATATGTGCAGGAATTATAAAAACTAAAAAGCCCGCAAATAGTTTGCCGGCTTTTTATGAAAGTTTTGAAAATACTAATAAAAACCAAACTGCCTGGCAGCCATATCGGCGATTGCATTGCCAATAGCTAATGATGCCGTTGCCGCCGGTGATGGGGCGTTGATAACGTGCAGCATATTATCTTTGGCCTCAATTTTAAAATCATCAAGGGTTTCGCCTTCGGCAGATATGGCCATTGCCCTTACGCCAGCGCGTCCGGGCTGTAAATCGTCCATAGTAAGGCTGGGGATCAGTTGTTGGAGGCCTGTTAAAAAACGCTTTTTTGAAAACGCACGCCGGTACTCGTCAAGCCCAAAGCGCCAATGTTTTGTAAACAGGTTCCAGGTTCCTTTAAATTTTAAAGCTTCGATGGTATCGCCTAAAGAAAAATCGGTTTTGCCGTATCCTTCGCGCTTAAATACAAATACAGCATTAGGGCCACACTCCACGGTACCGTCAATCATCCGGGTAAAATGTACGCCCAGAAACGGAAACTCGGGGTTAGGAACCGGATAGATAAGGCTTTTCACTTTACTTTTCCCCTGCTCTGTCAAATCAAAATAATCGCCACGGAAACCTACAATATGAGCCTCGCTTGGGGCACCGGCACCGGCTGCCAGTCTGTCGGCTTGTAATCCGCCTGCAGTAATTAAATATTTTGTATTAAAGGTACCTTTACTGGCAACAACTGTGGTATAATCGGCATGGTGCTTAAATGCTTTGGCAGCGCAATTGGTAAGTACTTTGCTTTGAGGGAATTTAGCCTCAAACAGTTCGCGGTATTTGCGGGTAACGGCGGCAAAGCCAATAATGCCGGTGCAAGGCACCCAGATGCCTTCAATCCCTTCGCAGTAAGGTTCAATTTCTTTGATCTGCGCACTGTTTATACGTTCAATCCCCTCTACCCCGTTGGCCAGTCCGTTATTAAAAACCTTATTCATGTGCGCCAACTCGGATTGCTTAGTGGCTACAATGATCTTTCCGCAAATGTCATGAGGTACGTTATGTTCTTTTGCGAACGCAACCAGTTCCCGCCGACCATTTACGCATAATTTAGCTTTATATGAATCGGGTTTATAGTAGATACCCGAATGAATAACTCCCGAATTATGCCCCGTTTGGTGTGCTGCTACCTCACCTTCCTTCTCCAGCACCAGGATTTTTTTATCCGGGTTGCGGGTATTGATTTTGTAGGCTGTGGCCATTCCTACTATACCGCCACCTATTATAATAAGATCATATACGTTTTCCATGACTTTTAGTATGTAAAATAGTGCTGGTATGCCTTAGTATTACTTTGCCAACCGGGTCAATTCCTGTTACATGAAATGCAAACTAAACTATGTTGTATTGATCTCTCCTTTTATTTGTCTGTGCTTTAAATAACAAGCCTGCAAGCGTGGTTTTAACCTTGAACTATTTTTGCTGACAAGTTTTTGTTTAAAAAATCATGGTAAGCCATCTCAATACCTTGTTCCAGTTCGATGGCATACTTCCAGCCTTTACTTTGTAATTTAGACACATCCATTAATTTCCGTGGTGTGCCATCCGGCTTAGATGTATCAAATTTGATTTCGCCGGGGTAGTCCACTATTTTCTTTATCAGCAAGGCCAACTCTTTTATGGAAATATCGTGACCTGTACCAACATTCACCAGGCCTTCCTCATCATAATTCATCATTAAATAATAACAGGCTTCGGCAAGGTCATCGGCAAATAAAAATTCCCGCCTGGGCGATCCCGTTCCCCAGATAATTACATCCGGCAGCCCCTGCTCCTTAGCCTCATGAAAACGACGGATAAGCGCAGGTAAAACGTGTGAGTTTTGCGGATGATAGTTATCATTATAACCGTACAAATTGGTAGGCATCACCGAAATAAAGTTACATCCGTATTGTGCGCGGTATGCATCGCACATTTTTATGCCTGCAATTTTGGCAATAGCATAAGGCTCATTGGTAGGTTCAAGTAAGCCCGTTAACAGGTATTCTTCCTTTAAAGGCTGCGGTGCCATTTTGGGGTATATACAGCTCGATCCTAAAAACATCAGCTTTTTTGCACCTGTTAAATAGGCGTTATGAATAGTGTTATTTTGTATTTGCAAATTATCAAACAAAAACTCGGCCCGGTAGGTATTATTGGCTACAATACCGCCAACTTTGGCCGCAGCCAAAAACACGTATTCCGGTTTTTCTGTCGCAAAAAAATCTTTAACCTGCTGCTGATCGCGCAGGTCAATCTCTGCCGAGGTGCGGGTAACAATATTGGTATACCCTTCCTTTTGAAGCCGCCTGTAAATTGCCGAGCCAACCATGCCCCGATGGCCTGCGATATATATCTTAGCGTTTTTTTCCATGGTTGTTATTCAAACTGGTTCCTGATGGCGTAGCCAGAGTCTTTTAAAAGCTTTTCCCTTTTAAATAAATCAACGTCTGCAGCAACCATTTCTTTTACCAGGCCTTGTAAATCATATTTGGGAGTCCATCCTAATTTTGTTTTTGATTTGGTGGGATCGCCTATCAGTAATTCAACCTCTGTAGGGCGGAAATATTTTTCGTCAACAGCAACAACCTGCTTACCAATTTCAATTTGAAAATCCGGGTTATCACAATTTACCACATATCCCTTTTCTTCTACACCTTCACCCTTAAATTCAACCGTTATCCCAACTTCGGCAAAAGACAATCTTACAAATTCACGCACTCGGGTAGTTACGCCAGTGGCAATTACAAAATCTTCAGGCGTTTCCTGCTGTAGTATAAGGTACATGGCTTCTACATAATCTTTGGCATGGCCCCAATCGCGCCGGGCATCAAGGTTGCCAAGAAATAGAACATCCTGCAAACCCATTGCTATTTTGGCCGTGGCGCGGGTTATTTTACGGGTTACAAAGGTTTCACCGCGTAAAGGGCTCTCATGGTTAAATAAAATACCATTACAGGCAAACATGCCATAGGCTTCGCGGTAATTAACAGTAATCCAATAGGCATATAATTTTGCCACGGCATAAGGAGAGCGCGGGTAAAACGGCGTAGTTTCTGATTGCGGCACAGCCTGTACCAAACCATATAACTCAGACGTGGAGGCCTGGTATATTTTTGTTTTTTTCTCAAGCCCTAATATCCTTATTGCTTCCAGCAGACGCAAAGTACCTATGCCATCTGCATTAGCTGTATATTCGGGCGTATCAAAGCTTACCTTAACGTGCGACATTGCGCCCAGATTATATATTTCATCAGGCTGTACCTGCTGCACAATGCGGATCACGTTAGTCGAGTCACTTAGATCGCCATAATGCAGAATAAGCCTAAGTTCGGTATCATGCGGATCCTGATATAAATGATCTATCCTATCCGTGTTGAATGACGAACTACGGCGCTTGATGCCATGAACCTCATACCCTTTATTCAAAAGTAGTTCTGTTAGATAGGCTCCGTCCTGGCCTGTTATACCTGTGATTAAAGCTACTTTTTTCATGTTATCCAAATGAACAATTTTATTGTGCAATAATAATTATTATATGCCTGTTATCTGTAAAGCAAATGAGAGTTTTGTTTTGCATTATCTACAAAACCTCTATTACGGGCGTATCCTTTGCTTAAAACAAAAAAGCTGCAACGTTGCAGCTTTTTTGTTTTAAGCAATTAAAATTTAAACTCATTGAACCATTTGGTTCCAGCACTTAACGAACCTTAAAAGTTTGAATATAAACAACAATTACTGTTCTATACCTTGAATATATTTTCCGTAGCCGCTTTTAATGTATCGCTGGGCCAATACCTGTAGCTGCTTATAGCTTATGAAACCCATCCGGTAAGCCACTTCTTCAATACAGCCTATTTTGGTATCCTGGCGTTTTTCTATGACCCTCACAAATTCAGATGCATCGCTTAGCGAATCAAACGTGCCGGTATCAAGCCACGCGGTACCACGGTCCATTACGCCAACCTGTAGTTCTTCTTTTTCGAGATAAATCCTGTTTACATCAGTAATTTCAAACTCCCCCCTTGGCGAAGCCGGGATGTTCTTAGCAATTTCTACAACCTGGTTGTCATAAAAATAAAGGCCGGGCACAGCATAATTTGACTTTGGCTTTAACGGCTTCTCTTCAATAGACAGTGCTTTAAAGCTTTTATCAAACTCAACTACACCATATCTTTCAGGGTCGGCAACCGGATAAGCAAATATAGCCGCACCATTTACATCATTAAAGCTTTGTATCAAAGTACTAAAGCCCGATCCATAAAAAATATTGTCGCCAAGTACCAAAGCCACCTTATCAGTGCCAATAAAATCAGCTCCAATTACAAAAGCCTGGGCAAGCCCGTTTGGTACTTCCTGCACGGCAAATTCAAAGCGGCAACCAAGTTCACTTCCGTCACCCAATAAGCGCACAAAACCAGGCTGATCTTCGGGAGTGGTTATAATTAATATCTCATTTATCCCTGCCAGCATTAATACCGATAAAGGGTAATAAATCATTGGCTTATCGTAAATAGGCATCAACTGCTTACTTATGGCCTTGGTAATGGGATAAAGACGGGTTCCGGAGCCGCCTGCCAGGATAATTCCTTTCATATGAGGGTAGATTAGATTTTTATTGCGCAGATTCAAGCGCTTTAATACAAACTATAAGACTATCGCGCCAGTATGGAATACTAATGCCAAATGTTTTTTTGATTTTGGATTTATCCATTACAGAAAAAGCAGGCCTTGTTGCCCTTGTAGGATATTCGCTTGTACGTATGGGATACGTTTTTACTTGTGTGTTTGATATATCAAATATGCCTTTAGCAAAATCATACCAGGATGTAACACCTTCATTACTATAATGATAAATGCCATAATTACCTCCACCAGAAGCAATAATATCCAATATTGCGGTAGCCAGATCAATAGCATATGTTGGTGTGCCTACCTGATCGGCTATGATCTTTAATTCGTCTCTTTCGGCGCCAAGCTTGAGCATGGTTTTAACAAAATTATTGGCAAATTCAGAGTATAACCAACTGGTGCGTATGATGTAATGTTCGGTCAATATAGCGGCAACGTCTTGCTCGCCCTCCAACTTTGTAAGGCCATAAATACTTATCGGTTCAGCAATATCGTCTTCCACAAGTGGATTAGGTTTATCTCCTTTAAACACAAAATCAGTTGATACCTGCACCAACGCAGCGCCATGAGTTTTGCATTGAATTGCCAGGTTTTCGGCACCCGTTTTGTTGATTTTACGGGCAAGGTCAATATCGTCCTCAGCCTTATCCACAGCAGTGTAAGCCGCACAATTAATAGCATGAGTAGGTTTATATTGTTCAAATACCTTGCTTAGTAAACCGGCATCCAGAATATTGGCCTCAGATTCGGGAGGGAAAAATATGGAAGCTATGCCTTTATCAGCGGCTACCTTTTTTAAACATTGCCCCAGCTGACCAGAAGCACCGAACACTACTATGTTTTGCATATCGAAATTTTATAATTTAGTTATTGGGGATAAATGTAATTTTTAAAAGCCCAGATTACCTGCATCTTTTAAAAATGGCAACTCAAGGTCTTTTTCAGACACTAACAGTTCACTTGCCGGCATACCCCAATCAATATTCAATTCTGGATCTGCATAATGTAACCCGCCTTCGGCAGCTTTATTGTAATAATTATCGCACTTGTATTGAAAAACTGCCACATCACTCAAAACGATGAAGCCATGTGCAAAGCCCTTGGGAATAAAAAATTGCTGATTGTTTTCTTCAGAAAGTCTAACTCCAAAGTATTGCCCGTACGTTGACGATCCGGTTCTCAGGTCAACAGCCACATCTAAAACCTCACCTTTAGTTACCCTTACCAGTTTCGCCTGGGCATGTTCGCCCTTTTGAAGGTGCAGGCCTCTAAATACACCTTTTGTTGAATACGATTGATTATCCTGAACAAAATTGACTTCGTAGCCTACTGCCTTATTGAAGTTTTGGGCGTTGTGTGATTCAAAAAAATACCCCCGGTCGTCATTAAATATTCTGGGGGTTATAACTATACATCCTTCAAGCGGAGTGGGGGTAATTGTCATAAAGTGCGTAATTGGTTTACTAGTTTACTATAGTGAATCTGTTAATTGGCGTATTGGTTATCGTAATAACTAGCATAGGCTCCGCTTGTAACATTATTTAACCATGTTTTGTTTGCTAAAAACCAATCAATAGTTTCAGAAAGTCCTTGCTCAAAAGTTACTGAAGGATACCAGCCAAGTTCTTTATTGATTTTTCCGGCGTCGATAGCATACCGCCTGTCGTGCCCAGGCCTGTCTTTAACATAGGTAATGAGTTGTTTACTTGTACCCGTCTCACGGCCAAGCTTTTGATCCATTTGCTCACAAAGCAAGTTTACAAGATCAATATTTTTCCACTCATTAAAACCGCCTATATTATAAGTATCGCCAACTTTGCCTTCATGAAATATCAGATCAATAGCTATAGCATGATCTTTTACAAACAACCAGTCACGGGTATACTGGCCATCGCCATAAACGGGCAGGGGTTTGTTATTGATGATGTTATTAATCATCAGCGGGATCAGTTTTTCGGGAAAGTGGTAAGGTCCGTAATTATTTGAACAGTTAGAAACCACAACTTTTATACCGTAAGTATCGTGATAAGCCCGTACAAAATGATCTGATGCTGCCTTGCTTGCGCTGTATGGCGAATGAGGATCATAACGGGTTTCTTCGGTAAATAGGCCTTCTGCACCTAACGCTCCATAAACCTCATCAGTTGAAACATGGTAAAACAAATGCTTTTCATAATCGTCTTTCCATTTTTCTTTGGCAACTTCCAGCAAGTTTACTGTGCCGATAACATTCGTGTAAACAAAATCCATTGGACTTAAAATTGATCTATCCACATGCGATTCTGCGGCCAAATGTATAACATCTGTAACCGAATATTTATCAAAAATAGCGCTTATCGCCTCTTTATCCATTATGTCGGCTTTTTCAAATTTGTAATTTGGAGCGTTTTCAATATCTTCCAGATTTTCCAAATTCCCCGCATAAGTAAGGGCGTCGACATTAACTGTTAAATAATCTGTATACTTAGTCACAAACCGGCGAACTACGTGTGAGCCGATAAAACCGGCCCCGCCGGTGATAAGGATTGTTTTCATGATTTTTATTAAAAAATTATAATTTCGCAATTAAAACCAGAACAAAATTATAAGTATTTAAACCAACGGCGATTTTTGAAACAAATATAATAATTTCCAAGAAATATTTACTTAGAATGCAAAATTTCACTATTAATAAAAACAACGAATAAATTTACTCGCCAACAGTGCCACCGAGATGGAGAATTTGTCATGGCACCTGGTATTCATCATAAACAAGCATTATAAGCAATATGTTCCTACGGGTAAATTACAACAGATGAGCAGAAAACTCCCGTTATAGAATTTGAATCCAATTTCAAATATATAGCATATTTCGGCACTATACCCTACCCTTTTTATCTGTATCCGTTAATAATATTTACTAAAAACATATCTCGAAAATAGCACAGCGTTGTCTATAGATGGAATTTTGTGACATATTTGCCTACCTCTTATTGCTTCAAGTTTTACTTATATCTAACTTACTGGCAAGATGCTCTACAAACGTTCTAAACTCGGCATCAAAAAGGCCCGATCTATCGTCTACAATTAATTAAAGCTTTTGCCAACTAAAAACGTCCAATAAACTCATATATTCTTCATGTAGAAAAAATAATTTGGCTAAAGCTTTTTGCACTAAATTCGCTGTTGATAACGTTTATCGATTGAGACTTAGCTATTTTGCAATTTTTATATTAAAGGAGTTAATAATCATAGTTTATATTTTGGCACCAAAAAAGAAAACATGAATCAATTAGAACATAAATTTCAATTAAAACAAGAACCTTTCTCGTTTATGATAAAAAAAAGCTCAATCCTGGTTATTGCGGCCTCTATTATAATTTGTACTTATTTTTTTTTAAAACAGAATAGTGTGCCTGAGCAGCTCTCAAAGATATCAAACACACGTGCCATTCCTATACCGAAATCATCGACTGAAACAAATTGGCAAAAGCAACAAACTACTGCTAATTCACCAACTCCTAAAAAAAACAACAATAACGTGTTGGCTACATTAAACAAACGTAGTAGCATTGATACAGATGTAAGTGATCCGACAATTGTAAAAAGATTATTGCTAAAAAAAGGTATATACCTTGGCGATTATCTGGGCAACGAAGATGTGCACGTGGATGCGCCGCGCCCAAAAAATTTCCTTACAGAGGTAAATAAATATTTCAATATGTACAGCATTCCGGCGTGGTTTAATCATATAGAAGTTCAGGGACCGGGCCAATATGACTTCAGAGGCCCTGACCAGGTAGCCGACTTTGCCGTGGCCCATAGAGCTAAAATTCAGGCTCACAATATGGTTTGGTATATTTCATTACCTGATTGGCTTAAAAATGGGTATTTTACTCCAGATCAGCTTCAGGTTATACTAAAAAACCACATTCAAACAGTAATTCGTCATTACAGGGATAAATATCCAGGAGCTATCAATTCATGGAACATTGTAAATGAATCAATGAGCGATAGTGAGAACCTCGATCCAAGATTATCTTATCCTAATGGACTCAGAAAAAACCTACCAATATGGAATGTAATACATAAACCTGGCTCGACGGATCCAACAGACTATATTCAACTTGCATTTGAATGGGCACACGAGGCCGACCCAAATGTTAAACTTTACTGGAATGAATATAATACTGAATATAAGGGATTTAAAATGGATAGATGGTTTAAAATTGTAAAAGAGTTAAAAGATAAAGGCACACCAATTGATGGCGTTGGCTTTCAAACACACTTATCACTTGCATATTCTCATCCATTAGATGAGTTACGCCAGAACATGGATAGGTTTGCAGCCATTGGTTTAGAATGCCAAGTTACAGAAATGGATGTATTAATGTCTAGTACCTCCATCGTACACCCGCCATATCATCCTACATTCATGAATTCATTAGCTGCCAATTTGCCAACTGTCTCAGACTATCAACACCAAGCCGATTTATACAAAGGAGTTATTGATGCATGTATAAACGCTAAAAAATGTAAAGCATTAATTTTATTTGGCGAATGGGATCCTGGCAGCTTTGCTAATATAACGTGGAAAGGTAGGAACGGAAGAATGATGGGGCCTTTTTATCCAAACATTTTAGATGACAACATGAAACCGAAATTAGCTTTTAAAGCCTTGGTAAATGAAGTTAATACGCTGATTCCTCATTAAGTTATTTGCGATCCTAAACCTAACCCATTGATTCCTATTGATAAATAGGAAAATGCGAAATCAATTAATAGATTCTATATAATTACCCAAGCCGGATTGTAATATTTAATAAAAAAAGCGATTGGTATAAATACCAACCGCTTTTTTTATTATCTCATCGATTTATTTACCGCAATTATACTTTAGCATTCAGGTTATCAAAATGATGTATTGTTTCAACTGTATTTTGAATATTTGCCTTCGACGAAGCACCAAAGAGTATTGATTCAATATTAGGCAAATTGCACACATACTCAAGCGCTTCCTTGGGTGCTATAGCTCCGCCGCCTAAAACCTGCATGGCAATAGCCCTAAACTTCCTGTTCTTTAATGTCTCCTCATAAATTTCTTTACCACCCGACATTCTGAAGCCTACTTTATTAATTGACGCACAAATAATAGGATTTTGAACTCCGCCTTTTTCAAGTACATCTAAAAGCTTAGGCATGTTCATGGTAATAAAACCGGCCTCGGCGTTATATTTCTTTTTAACGTAATTATTAAACCCAATTAAAATATCATTCGCTCCTAGACCCAAAAACAAATCGGTTATTACATTTTGCAGAAAAATTACAGGAGTATTAACCCCCTTAAACATCTTCATCTCAGCATCTACCAACAACTCCATTATTGATAAGAAATCTTTTGATAAATACGCTACACCTCCTTTTAACAGGGTTCCAAAAAGGTTTCCGGGAACGTATTGTTTAATTGTGCCGGCAATACCCAGTTCCGTTACAGCATTTGCATATTTATGGGCATATGGCATACAAGGAAATATCTTAAAGTCCTTGTATTTCTCGGGATCATTTCTAACTATTTCACAGATATTAGCAATCCGGTCATGAGTAGTACACATAAAAGTGTTTATCCCCAATGCCCTTGCTTCATCAAGTGTTTTTATAATTGCACTATCCTCCCTAAACTTAATGGATTGTGCTCTTGATTTTTCATCAGATATGTGGTTAACCGCAAAAAATTGATTATCACCAAACAGAATTCTTTCCATTATAATTTATTTACTTTTTTTAATCAATTCAATTGCATTGTCTGTATACCATGCACTTTGAAATGTATTTATTGAATTAGGAACTTTTCCGGCCACGGCTTTGATAAAATAATCCATTTGTGCCGAATATTCTTCGCCGCGCAAATAAAAATCAACCTCTTCTGTAAGGTCGGTAATATAACTTACGTTCCAGCCCTTTGAATAACCTGCTAAACTGTCTCCATCTTTTAAAAACACTTTAAGTTCGTTGGCATCTGATACTATTTTTCCTTTTGTACCGGCAATGGTAACAGTCGTCGACATTTTCCGATAGGTTTCATCGCTCCAATTAACAGAAAGCACACCTGAAACTCCATTGGAAAGCTCTAACAATGAATATACAGCATCTTCCACATTATTTGAATAAATTGATTTCAATAGGCTTCCCTTTACGCTTTTTACCGGGGCAAGCAAATCATTTACCAAATCAATCACGTGCGATGCGTAGTCCAGCAAACATCCGCCTCCTTCTGACGGATCCGAACGCCAGGTATCTTGTTTTGGTTTTATCACCACGGGCCCATAAGCCTCCCCAACGAAATGATATATCTCGCCTAAAGCACCACTTTTGATAATTTTCTTTACCTCGCTAAAAGTGCCAATAAACTTATTGTGGTAGCCTACCTGGTTTACAACCTTTCTTTCGGCGGCCAGAGCTACCAGCTCCTGACCCTGTACCGAGCTTAAGCAAAAAGGTTTTTCGGCAAAAACGCTAATACCTTTTTCAAGTAAGTATTTAATTACCGGATAGTGAAACTTTGTTGGAACAGCCACAATAACAGCTTCCGGTTTTGTTTCCTCAACCATTTTCTGGTATTCAGTAAAACAATTAAATTTTGCGTGTTTTGTTAAGAAATCATTCACCATTTTTGAAGTGTCGCACACGCCAACAACTTCAACATCCGGGTGGGCGCCAAGGATTGATAAATGAGATATACCCATTTTACCGGCGCCAATTAATCCAACTTTAACCATTAATAAAAAGTTTTGATAGTTTTATTTTAATAAACCTTTACTTTGCATTTCCCGCAAAGATTGCTCGTATTTACTTTCTGCTACGTTTTGCTGTTTTACCCAAGTAACAAATCTGGCAATGCCTTCTTCGAAACCTACTTTTGGTGTAACACCTAATATATTTTGCAAGCGGGTAATATCTGCAAAATTGTGCCTTATATCGCCAATGCGATACATGCCACTAACTTCATAAGGAACTTCGATTCCAAAATTCTTCATTAATGCCTGTGCCACCTGTATCACGGTAGTAGCAACTCCTGTACCCACATTAAACACTTGATTGTCGCCTTCGCTCTTGGTTAAACCTGCAATAGTAGCTTCAACTACATCATCAATGAAAACAAAATCGCGGCTTTCGAGGCCATCTTCAAAAATATTGATATTTTGGTTTGCGCGTATTCTGTTTGAAAAAATAGACAATATACCTGTGTACGGGTTGGTTAGTGACTGACCAGGCCCGTATACATTCTGATATCTAAACGCTACAGCAGCAATGCCAATAGCATTACATACATTAAGCACCAACTGTTCCTGAACTTGTTTTGTAATCCCATAAACAGATGACGGATGAATTTTTGAAGTTTCATCAGTAGCAACCAGTTCTAATTTACCGGCGCCCGGATATGTTACTTCAAAATTACCGCCTTTCATATCTTCATCTTTACGATGCGATGGATATACTTCACCAAGTTTTTCGCTAATATATTTACCTTCACCGTAAATAGACCGGCTTGAGGCTATAACTACTTTTTTAATTTGATGAGGTTTATTGGTAAGGATATCAAGTAAAAGTGCGGTACCCTGAATATTTACATTAGTATATCGCTGTACCTCGTACATTGATTGGCCGGTTCCTGTTTCGGCGGCAAAATGCACAACAGCATCCTGATCTTTTAAAGCCTCTTCCCAATCTTCGGCAGAAGTAACAGTCCCCTTAATAATCTCAACCTTATTTAAAATTGATTTATACAGAGGCGATGTTTCCTCGGGATTTGAACCGTGGATTTGTTCTGAAAGGGTATCTAATATTCGTATCTTATACCCCTTTGCAATAAGTTTTAAGGCAAGATGTGATCCTATAAAACCAGCACCTCCTGTGATTAAGATTTTGTTCATCAGTAATATTTAAGGATATTTTTCAATTGTGGCAGATAAGTATGTTTGTATAAGGATAGTGTTACAAACGTTGCTAAAATTAATCAATAAATAATAAATTTGGCAACAAAAATTCTATTTTTTTAAAAAATCATCAATAAAATCATAAATATCTCTGCTTTTTGCTAACAATTGAACATTAAAACTTTCTTTATACTTATTCAAAAGCCCTTGCGGCTCATCGCCCATGTTGTAGATGATGGTATTTGTAGGGTTAAAACAATCGCTTCTGTGCATATATTTATTATTGGTAATAAGCTTTGTACCCATTTTTATAGCTTCAAAGCACCTCATGGTAATGCCTGTTTGGTCGCTGTGGGCGTAATCAATTGTAAACCTCGAATGTTTAATGGCATCGGTATAATCTTTATAATTAAGAGGCTTTTTAAAAATGTATTTTTTTAACTTAAGATAAAGGCGGGGATTTTTAATAAAATTGGCCAGAAAAGTAAAAATATTCATTTCATATATATATATGAACACATTCTCGGGCTTAAGTATGTTCAGTACCGAATCAATATAAATTAACCGCTCGGAGTGATTTCGTACAATGTATGACAATTCATACTTAATTTCCTTTTCGATTGTGGCTGCCGCTGTTGAAGAAGTAAAAAGTTCAAGAGCAGGGAGGTTGTATTTATCGGCATCACTGTAATCAAACGTAAAGTATTTTGAAACCGATTTGTACCATTTTAGCGGCCCTGGATTATATTTAAATGAATCCCAATTATAGGCGGCTATATACTTAACCGTTTTTTTCATTTCATCGATCAGTTTTTTGCTGATACCACGGCCTTTAAATATTAATGCAACATCGTAGTTTTTGCCTGTAAGGTAGTTTTCAGTTATTGTTTTATAAGTAATATTAAAAAGAAAAGGGAGCTGGAGTTTACCCATTATTTTACCCAAAGTACCCTCGGGATATTCGTCATTTGATACCGTAACCTCAAACCCTTTGGCTTTCAAAGCATCTCCAATTATTTTTTCAAATGAATAAAACTTTTTTGGGATTATTAAAAGGCAAGTTGGTGCCGTGTTTAAATTTTTTTCTGTCATAAAGGTATCAAACATTATTTTTGAAGGAACAGGGAATAAAAGTCCGTTTTTTCAAATACCTGTAGTTTGCCATCAATAGTAGCATCTTTAAAAACACGGCCATCGGCTTCAAAAGCCTGCCGGGCAAGCTTGTAAGCATATTCTTCAGTTTGCAGGTCGGGCGCAAACCACGTCATTCCCGGTTTGTAGTATCCCTTAATGAAATGGTTATCCTCTTTTCCTGTACTTGCAATTCCGGTGCCTGTTTTTTCTGTTGTATTATATGAATGGTCCTTGCCTATCAAGTATACTTCTGTAAATCCCATATAATAAGCCAATTGCATAGCCAGGTATGTAACAGATCGTCCGGTGCCATACCCCTGTTTTGCTACATCAGTAGAAAAATCGGGTACAAGCCTATCCTTTACAAAATATTGATTGGGCTTTTTCGAAAATTTGTGTCGCAAAGCCCAGTTATAAAAACATGGCATAGGCTGGTTGTCATAATCGTCCAGAAACTGTAACAACTGCGCTTCAATATCAATACAGCTAAGGTAGGTTGGCGAAAAACCATTTTCATTCTTCAGCATGTAAATGCGGTTAAGACCGATGGTGTATTCGTCCTTGAGTAAGGAAAAATCAACTTTCTTAAGACTGGGTCCATTTGCAAGAATAAAACAACGCTTACCTTTATGGATATCCTTAAATTGTTGGATGCCCTCACGATTTTTTTTTGTAAATGGGAAAGGCAATGCCCAAAGCACTTTTTGAGGGATATCCTCAAGCCTCCGCACAATGGCCTTAAAAACCCTCTCAAAGGTTATATCGCTGCTTTTTAATGCAAATAAGCGTTTTAAATTTCCCATATGGTATCGTAGTATGTAATATCTTAATTTTTATTAGCCAATATGCTTTAAAAAGACAATGGTCTTTTTGCAAAAACAGTTACCGCACCACCGTTGCCATCCTCAACAAACAAAGGAGCCACAATTACCCATTCAAAAGGCTGCTTTGCTTCGTTTAATGCCATATCCTCAATAACGAGTATGGAATTTTTATCCTTGCCTGGACACAAAAATTGTTTATGACTTTCGCGCCCTTCGGCTCTGAACTTCCATGAAGTCAGCGATATAAAATCAAAGCCCACACACCTTAATTTAGGATATTTGATTCTGAAGTAGTCTGCAAGTTCCGGCGCAAGGCCGGGATTATCATTCCAATACTTGTCATCTGCACGATAATCTTCGAATCCGGTACGAATGAGTAACAATTCAACATTTTCATCAATCGTTAAATCCTTAAAATCACTTACCCCGATAAGCTTAGCTTCAGTACAAAGTATCTCGACGGTTACTACATTTTTATAGTAATACTCTTGCAGGGGAATATCAAATGTTTTTTTTCCATCCTTGCAAAAATGAAAAGGCGAATCGATATGAGTACCTATATGATTGTTTGAAAACACCCAACAAGTTGAGTTAGCCGTGTCGCCCTTTAAAATGGACGAATTATCCCTGATAAAAACCCTGTCTCTGTTACCGTAGCCTGGTGTACTTTGTGAAATAGTATGTGATAAACGTATCATATGAGCACTTCTTTTTGCCTTAGCATTTTATTTTGATAACAAGTTTTTTGATATATTCCGGCTCTTTAAAGCAGTGCATTGGGGCATGCGCATCTATCGGAAAAAAAATTCCGAATATGTTATTGCCAATAACAACCTCCGATTCGGGTACTGATGTTCTGAAAAAAGTAACGTCCTTCACTTCATCATAAGTTGTATAAGCCGAAACCTTATCCAGTGTCGTATATTTCACAAGTTCTTTTCCTATAAAAGGAAACTGAATGTCAATAACATGCTGGTGGGCTTCGTAACCAAAGCCATTATCAACTTTAGTTTCGTACTCCATTACCAAAGCCTTTACCTTAGCCGATATAGGGTATTCGCCTATTGCAATATCAGCCGGAGCATTCTTAATAAACTGAAGCCCTTCATAGATATCGGCATTGAAGGATTTATAAAAGTCGATATTCGTAATTGAGTCAATGATCATTAATGTGGCGTTTATTGTCCGTTAGATGCGTAAACTTTTAAATAATTGGGACCTGAACCTTCGCTGTAAGTATATGTGCCGCCTGCGGCTACTAAAATTGCAAGTCCGGCGGCAACATCCCATATGGCAATGTTATTTTCCATATATACCTCCATGCTGCCTTTAGCAACCATAATAAGTGACAATGCTGCCGAGCCTAATAAACGCACCTTTTTATAAACCTGAATACTAGATACAAATTGCATCAGATTTTCCTGGCTAAAATCAGAGTACACAGGAAAGCCGGTGGCCAGTATGCTATTCTTCTTATCAAGAATATTGCTTACTGTAATTTTTTGATCGTTGCAATAAGCTCCGTCTTCAACAATGCCGCTGTACATATTACCATGATTAAAATCATAAATAACACCTAAAACAGGCTTGCCATCTTTCCAAAGACCTATCGACACGCCGTACATCTCAAAATCCCTCGAAAAATTAAGGCTGCCATCAAGTGGATCTACTATCCAACAAAGTGTTTCGTTGCCGGTAGTTTTTACCATACCCGACTCTTCACTTAAAATATTGTATGCCGAGTTTTCTGCAAGGTGTTTTACAATCAGCTTCTCTGATTCTACATCAGCCTCCAGTTTGATATCCTTATCAATACTGCTATTGATTTTCACATCGGCCTGCTTTGCCTTTAATAATAACAAGCTTGCTAACCGGGCGGCCTCGATAGCGGTATCAAGATCCTTTTTAAATACTGAAGTGTACATGATAATAGTTAATTAATAACATAAAATTTTATGTTAATGAAAGAAACTCCTCATCAACCGAAAGGTAGTTTACAATTATATGGTTAAGGATCATGTGCACATCTTCAATAGGGCCGTAATCACCTTTAGGATTTGGTGTGTATAATGAAATTGTTGAAATATCATTTAACTTCCCGCCCGAAAATCCTACAAAAGCAATTGAAGTACCGCCTAATTCATTGGCAAATGCTGCCGCTTTAACCAGGTTGGGTGAATTACCACTTGCCGAAATAGCAATAAGCACGTCACCGGCAACAAATTGGCCACGCATTTGCTCAACAAAAACGTCTTCAAAATTATTATCGTTACCAATTGCTGTTATCATCGGTACATTATCTGTTAACGCGAAAATTTTTGGACGAAATTTTGAAAAATAGCGCACAAAAAATCTAAAATCGGCCTGCATATGTGATGCTGTAGCAGCGCTGCCGCCATTGCCAACCACATAAATGGTATTGCCGTTTTTAAATGCATTAATCATAGCGGTTACTACCTGCTCAAGATGCTCAACTTCAATTTTGTTTAAAATGTCAGTTAAACGGGTAGTGTAATCTTTGAGATAATCTTTAATTTTTCCTTGTCTTTCCATTGTAGTAGCGTATTGGGGTTGTTGTACTTATATTGTTAAAAATCTTTTTGTTCGTAAACTTTATCTATGATGCGCATGAGCTTATAGGCGTCATCAGAATTGCCAATTTTAATCGGCTTATCTTCATCAATGGAATCAAAAAAATGATCCATTTCATAGCGCCAGCTATTGTTGTTAACATATTTTGTTACAACTTCATCCTGCCATGTTGCTGCTGGTGCGGTTGAACGGTTTTTTGCAATAGATAATGTTTCTTCGCCATATGACATGGATGAGGTTATCAGCCCATTTAACACCATATATCCTTTCTCAAGGAAAATCTCAAGCGAAAATAGGTGGCGCCATTGCGACATTGTTGAATGTAAAGAAGCTACCTTGCCTGTATCTGTTTCTTTTAATATAACAAATGCATTATCTTCTACATCCATGTGCCAATAAAGGTTTGAAACTTCGGCTTTTACAACATCAAAATCACCAGACAAGAAAAGAAACAAATCAAGCATATGGATGCCCTGATCCATCAGGATACCACCACCCGCAAGTTCCTTTTTTGCCCGCCATTGGTTAAAATAATCTTTTGTTACGCTTTTTCCGTACCTGCCTCTTAACCATAGTACTTTGCCATACTCATTACTATCTATAAGCTGCTTCATGTATATCACACTATCATGATGCCGGTGGTTAAAGCCATACATTAGTTTCTTTCCACTTTTGGCTTCAGCTTCCTTAATTTCTACTATATCGGCCCCGGTAAATGCAGGAGGTTTTTCGCAAAAAACATGTTTTCCTGCATTTAATGCTCTTATCGTTAGCTCCTTATTTAAAAAATTAGGGGTGCAAACAATAATAATATCCAAATCAGGGTGATTGATGATTTCTTCGTGGCTGATATTAGGAACTCCTTTGAAATCCAAATCACCATTAGGTTCAGACACTGCGATAACCGTCCCCTTTTTAATTTCGTCAATGGCCTGGTGACGTATCTTACCCATCACCCCATAACCTATTATACCAACTTTATAATTCATAGTATGTTATTATTTTAGCGCGTTAATCAAATTATTAACTGCATCAATTTCCATTAGCAGTTTCCCTTCCTCGGCATATGAGCCCAAGTGAGGGGTGAGTACTACATTATCCAGATCGCATAGCGGCCCTGTATAAGGCTCTTCAGAGAATACATCAATTGCTGCGCCTGCTAATTTATTGTTCTTAAGAGCGTCGTAGAGAGCACTTTCGTCAACTATACCACCGCGAGATATATTTATTAAAAAAGCACCATTTTTCATCAGGGCAATTTCTTTATTTCCAACAACTGCAGAGCCGTCCTCATTGCCGGGAACATGAATAGTAAGAATATCGGCTTTTGATAGTAACGCGTCCATATCCATCAGTTCAACACCATTAGCTGAGGCCCATGCCGCATCTGCATAAGGGTCATAACCAATCACCGGGTTTCCTATGCCCCTGAACAATTGAGAAACCAGTTTACCAATACGACCTAAACCAACAACTCCTATTACTTTGTTAAGCACCAGGTTACCCACCTGCTTTTTCCAAACTTTATTCTTCAGATCATAATGCGCCTGCGGAATTTTACGCAATAAGGAGAGTGTCATTGCCAATGTTAATTCGGCAACTGCACGGGTTGGGCCATCGGGGGTATTTGTTACTATTATACCTTTTTCCGCAGCATACTTTAAATCAACACTATCCATACCGATACCAACGCGACTAATGCATTTTAACTTTGGCAATGCGTCCATCACCCGCGCAGTAAGGGGTTCAACACCCGCAACAATACCTATGCATTCTTTAGCTATTTCGATAACCTCATCTTCGGTTAATTTGCGGCCATAAGGATTATCAATTACTTCGTAACCGTTTTTAATCAACAAATCTACTGGTTCTGGTCCTACCTGCCCAAAAGAAGAAGGGGACGTTAGTATTTTACTCATAATATGCTATTTCTTCGGTTTTATTACTCAATTTTGATTTCAAATATAATTCGGCAAGTATAAAATCCTCCTCGGACGATACCTTTATTGACCTTACCGGGTCAAAGGGATATAACCCGTAGTTACCTACAAACACAGCATAGTTATGTTTCTCGTAGTGCTCTTTGAATTTTTTGGCATTCCAGATGCAAACCGTCCAGGCACATAGTTGAATAGGAATAAGATCCTGTGTCATCGGCAGTAAACCATCCGTTTTAAAATTCAACGGCTTGCCGCCATAAAAAGACTGCAGCTTCTCTTCTTTTACAGATATCAGCGTATCCAACTGATGTTCTTCATAAAACCGGATGGCATCGTCAATATCTGACGGTAGTACCAGCGGCGATACCGGATTGATGAGTACCAGGTTCTCGGTTTTTATGTTACACAAAAAATCATAGTTAAACTGATCCTGAACTATATGATCTTCGGCAAGTTCCGGCTTACGCTCATAAAACTCAACGCCGTAATCGGCACAAAGCTTACGCATAATTTCAGCCTCGGAGTTTACATACACCTTATCAATAAATTCTGATTTTTTTGCGGCCTCAATAGCATACGCAACCATTGGTATCCCATTTATTAAACGAAGGTTTTTTTTAGGCACCCTTTTGCTACCAAGCCTTACCGGAATCTCTGCAACGTATTTCATTTTAAAACTTTTCTATTACCTTTTGTAACCTCTACTATTAAATATCTATTACTTGATAATTTCGGCGCCACTCAAGTCATATTTTGCCGAATTGTTATCATGTAAAACATTTGAAAATAATTTACTGAACTGTTTATGGCCATTTGCATTTAAATGATCTGCATTGGCAAATAGCCTTATGTTGTTTGCCATGCTGGTTAATCTTGAAAAATTATAATAGGGCGATCCTGTTTTAATACAAATACCCTTAATAACCGATTCAGTCTCATTGATATCTGCTTTCGGGTATAAATTAGTATAATCACGATAATAAGGAGCTGAAAAAAAAACACATTTAATTTTTTTTGATTTTAAATAGAACGCAATCTCTGTAAGATAGTCTGAATACTGCTTCAAAATTTGCGGATTATATTCGAGCGCGCTAACTTTATCTCTACTATGATCAAAAGCTTGATTTCTTGCCGATTTTAATATCTCCAATGAATCTAATACCAAAGGCTTTTGGACATTATTTATAGCAAAACCTTTCTTGGGCTTAATAAAATTCGTTAACTCTTTAAAACCATATTCAGCATGCATAAAAGCAAACATTTTCCCAAACACAAGATTGTTATAATCATTTGGGGAAATTAATTTCAATGAAGGTATAGATGCATAAACAGCTTTTCTGGCATCGTTTAAGTTCCCATGCGATAAAGCCTCATTATCAAAATACAATGATGAATATGATATACAAATAAGAATTTCATTTAAATTTTCCAATTTGGGAACGGCATATTCGACCTCGTATTTAATAGAAGCAATGTCTTCTCCACCCATTGAAAAGTTCACTCCATTGTAATCCCAATAATTGTAGTCAATAGAAGTTCCGTGAGATCTACCGAAAGTAAGGGATTTTATGCTATCCTTTTTTTGAATTATTTTATCAACTAACGTTCTCTGAAAAACTATAGAATCTGAAGGAAATAGAAAATTCAATAATTGACATATACAGCAAACAATAACTGTATAAAAAATAAACTTTATAAATATTCTTCCTTTCATATCTAAAACTGAAAATAAATAAATTCATTAACTCCAAACTCGCCAAACCATAATACAACAAATGTAATTATCAAATAGAAACTCCATCTGTATAGTGTTGATCTGTTTAAAATATATTCAACAATCGTTGTTTTCCTTAAAAAGAAATTCACCCATCCTAATATTAAAATAAATAAAATGGACAATGCAAAATCATATATATTAAAACCCAACATATTCATTGCTCCGTCATGTACAAACAACGAACTGACATTGGTTTTTAAGTTTTTAAATTCCAGGATTCTTTTTAAAACAAATAGGGCATCATTTATATTATTTGCCCTAAAAAACACCCAGGCGACAATTACAATGCAATAAGTAAAAGCCCATCTCAGAATATTTATTGGGGTTACACCAGGTTTTATATACCTTAGTTTTTCTCCATAAAAAAATTTTTCAAATACAAGTATTAAGCCGTGTATTGCTCCCCATATTAAAAAAGTATAATTGGCACCATGCCAAAGCCCACTGATTACAAAAACAAGAATAGTATTAAATACCCATTTACCCTGAGAACCCTTATTTCCTCCTAACGGAATATATAAATAATCGCGGAACCAGGTAGATAACGAGATATGCCATCTTCGCCAGAATTCCGTAACAGTTTTTGAAAAATATGGACTTCTGAAATTCACCATTAAATCTATCCCAAATAGCTTAGAAACGCCCAATGCGATGTCCGAGTAACCAGAAAAGTCACAATATATTTGATAAGTGAAGAATATAGTAGCGATTATTAAGGATACAGTTGAAGCGTTTTCGACATGGTTATAAACATGATTAACCGCAATTGCCAATCTATCAGCAATAACCATCTTTTTGAAAAACCCCCAAAAAATAAGTATAAAACCCTTTCTAAAGTTATCGTACTTGTAATCTTCAAATACATTTAATTGCGGCAGCAAACTCTCAGATCTTGCTATAGGGCCAGCGACTAATTGAGGAAAAAATGAGACGAATAGCAAAAATTTAAAAACATTATCTTCAGTTTTAATTTTTTTCCTATAAACATCTATTACGTAGCTGATTGAATGAAAGGTATAAAAAGATATGCCTACGGGAAGCAGCACATTGATCACATCGAGATGCACAGGATTATTGAATTTAGTTGATATATCTCCTATGGCGTGAACAACAAAATTAAAATATTTGAATACAAATAGAATGCTAAAATTCACACATAAACTTAATGCTAAAAGCAACTTCCTATATCTTATATAGTTTTGATTGCCTATAAATTTACCCGCAAAAAAACAAGAAAGAGATGTAAAGAAAATCAGCCCAAGGTATTTATAACTCCAACACGCGTAAAAGAAATAGCTTACCACCAAAAGGAAATATAATCTTGCCTTGGGTTTTAAATAATTATAAATTATTAATACTACTGATAAAAATATTACAAATTCGATAGAATTAAATAACATACTCTTTTTTTAAATGATAAAACAATAATTTATTAAATCCTGATAGCTAACAAAAGTTCCTTAAGCAATTAAATCACGATTGCTCTAATCATTTTTGCTTATTTATTATTTGACTAACTCTGAATACACATCCAGTAACTGACCCGAAAGCTTTCGCCATGAATAATTTTCATCGGCGTAAGTTCTTATCGTTTGACTTAGTTTATCATTCAGGTATTGTTCAGAATTAAAGAAATCGACTAACAAACTGAATAGTTCTTCATCCTTATCATAAGTAAACCCGGTTTTTCCTTCCAAAATATCCTCCGGAATTCCGCCAACTTTTTTTGCAATCACAAATGCACCTAACCTATATGCTAAAAATAAGACTCCGCTTTGAAAGATAAATTTATAGGGCAAGCACAAAACATCAGCTGCCGCAAAATAATCTTCTATACTTTCACTATTTATAAATTCCAGATGCAATAAAATATTATTCTTGACCGAATCACTATTTATTTTCTCTAAAATTTCTTGCTTATATTTTTCTAAGCCATTTCTAAAATTTCCGGCAATTAAAAGTAACACCTTATTATGTTCCTCTTTCACCTTCGCTACAGCATCTATTAATGATTCGATGTTTTTATATGGACTTATATTTCCAAAAAAAAGTATTACCTTATCGTCGTTACTTAAACCGAATTTCTTCCTCGCATCTATTTTATTTTTATTGGAAAATGGCACGAAATTATTTATACCATGTCGTATAATCCTTATTTTCTGAGACGGGATACCAAAATTTAATAATAGGTCCTTCGTGAAGTTATTATGAACAATAAAAATATCTACATTATTATAAAAGAATCTTTTTGTGAAATTTAATTTGATAAGGTAATCCTTGCCTGGTTTTTGAAGTAATAACCTGCTGCTTATATCATGAACTTTATAAACTATCATTTGGCCTCTTATTTTTTTTATTATTAAGGGCAGCACGATTTCTTCGAATCCAACAAATTGGGCGTTCAGCCATTCTATATGAATTATGGCTGATTTGTTGAACATCAAATAAGGCAGAAGTTTGAGATAGTAAACAATCCATCTTAATCCCTTACCAATAGTTGTTTTCCTTCTATTACCTAAAACCTTTCTAAAATGTAAATTTAAATCATCATAAAATCCATGTTTCTCATTACTGGGTCTATCAGCATCAACTACATCTATCTCAAATTTCTTTGTGTTTTTATAAAATCCAGATAAAATTCCATATAAATAATCGAATTGATGCCCGCAATATAAAAGTGACACTTGATTTTTCTTTTTCTTTACTAACATTCTATTCCTTTTAAACGATATCAAATCTCCAAGTAACTATTTCAACAGAGTTTCCTTTAGTGCATCCAGATACCCATGCCCATAAACTAAATCAGGCTCAACATAATTCCCTTCGGCCCATTCATTCCAAGACTTTAAAAAAACAATTTTATGTTCATCCTCTTTTTTATTGATTATCTCCAGACATTCAGATATATGAGTTTTAAAAATCTCGGGAGTACTACCTGTATAGATCATTGACCGCCTACCCGAACGAGGAGAATTATCCCATTGGGGTAATATGGATGGGTATACATTTTCAAGTTTATCATATCTCGTAAAAATATTTTTTACAATATCTTCATATCGATACCGATTTAATAGCAATCCTCCTACCTTTACCATTAGCTTCAATCTTATTTTCTGCATAAGTTTCCCCTCAATCTTTTTATGCGCATCAGATAGTCCAATTGTGTTAACACCATTAAAACCAATATCAAGAATCTTATCCATTTGACCATCAGGATTAGATGAAACACCAACAAAATGAATGCCTGTCAACCCATTTTTAATAGCCAAATTGTTCCATAACTCAATAAAGGCTTTTCCATCAGGTATATTAAGTGGCCTGTAAACAATGAATAAAGGCTTACCATTCACCCGTATATATCGCTTGTCGTGAAAAGCATCAAGAATCGCATAAAAATGCTTCTCGTAATCATCTTTACCAGGATAAGTTTGCTCCATTAGTATTTTGTTAGGATTACCTAACCATATTCCAGACCATGTTTCGTTAGCCCAGGATAAACAAAATGGAAAATCGGGCTTACTTGAGTTCAAAACTTCGATAAAGGGCCGCTCTATAAGCCTCTTTCCTGCCCACCAGTAGTGCCAGTACGCAAATCCCTCTATTCCTGCAGCCCTTGCCATTTCCGCTTGAGCTTCTCTCGTTTCAGAAACCCTCAAATCATAATAACCCAAATCAGCCGGGATCCTTGGTTGATAATGACCTTTAAACAATGGCTTTGCTTTCCCGACATTAGTCCACTCGGTAAATCCTTTACCCCACCATTCATCATTCTCCGGTATTGGATGAAATTGGGGTAAATAATAAGCTATAACTCTGGCCTTGGTATTCATATACTTTATATTACTTTTTTAAATCTATTAAAGGTTTATTACTTAAAGATATGTACCTCTCTAAAATATTTTTTTAATAAATTCAATTACTGATCAATTTAATTATTATTGCTGGGACACCACCGACTATACAATTTGCTGGGACATCTTTGGCAACTAACGCGTTAGCTCCCACTATAGCATTCTTTCCTATTTTCACATTTGGCAATATTGTTGCTTTATCACCAATCCAAACATTATCTTCAATTATAACGGTACCTTTGGAATAAAGGGGACGATCAATAGGAGCAACCTGAAATGCCTCGTAAGTTGTATCGCCATGACCATTATCTGTAATTGTTATTTTTTTGCCCATTAAAACATTATTCCCTATTATTATCTTGTTAATGGCAGTTATGTGGCAGTCATCTCCAATATTAGTATTATTGCCAATTAATATTTCCGGTATAAAACCGTGCGTTTTATATTTCTCCCAGGCAGTAATAACGGCTCGTTTGCCTATAACAACTCCACTTCCAATTGAAATATGGTTTCCACCACGCAAATCGATGGGAGCATTAATTACAGTAAAATTGCCAATCGATTTAAATTCAGAGGAGATCCATAGCGTATGAAGTTTTGATTTGAAAGAATTCCATCGTTTTCGAGATGAATAGGAAAATACTGCTGATATTATCCGAAAAAAAACACCAAGCATCAATTTTCTTATCCTTTTAAACTCCTTTTTTATCATTTTTTTATTTTTTGTTTATTATTTCAAACGAGCGAATTCCTCAGGACAATAATGACTATGCAAACCAGCATTTTTATTAAGCTAGCAAAATAGCGGTCTGCAATTTATTGTTTAAAAGTTCTTTTTTACTTATTATAAAAATCATAGAATAAAGCATCCAAAATATTCTAAAAGTTCTTAACTCACCCGACAAAACCACGAAAATAAGATGCGAAATAAGAATGACGTAAAAATAGCTGGTATAAAATGACTTGTTTCTCCCACCAAGGCTCTTTGCCGTTCTATAGTACAGAAAGATTAATCCAATCAAGCCGATTAAACCAAAATCCACAAGGTATACAAATATTATACTTTCAAAACCTAATGCATTGCCGAATTGGCCTGTTTTAAAAAACTCTTCAATTCCGGTGGGACCATAGCCTATATATAGCGCGCCCCCCATACGATTAGCTATATAACTAAATTGGTCAAAACGCATAGACAAGCTACTTCCACTTACTTGAGAATTCATCACGTATGAAAGTAAATTGATAACAAAATAAAGAAACACAGGTGTAATCAAAATTAATAACATCGTTTTTAATACAAAATAACGCCTCATGAAAAATTTAAAGTTGATCACTAGTATCAAAGAAATTGTTGTTAATGTACATAGCCACGGAGCTCTAGAAGCTGTAAGTACAATGTTCGCTATAGACATTAAGATTACTATGTTAAAATAAAGGTTAGTTTTTTTATACACCTTCGACTTATATCCCTTAATAATAAAAATAAAAAACAAGATTATATACATCGACAAATAACTTCCATAGGCTATTGGGTGCCATGAAGTTGACTGAACCCTTCTGCTAAACCCAAAACGAGTTTCTTCGGCATATTCCACAAGAATACCTGTATTTACCGTTTTCAACCAATCCTGAAGCGGATTATCATCTGTATAATACTCATAAAAACCAAACAAACACATACATAATACACTGCATAATATGCACTTAACGTAGAAATAAAAATCAAGTTCTGTTTCAATAACAAACATTATTATTATCCCAGGTAAAAACTGTTCAATAAAGTAATATGTAAAATAAAGATAGATCCCCCTAGTTCCCCCCTCTGAAAATTGAGCTGACGTAAAAGAAGGCATTAGAAACAATGTAAAAATCAAAATTGAATAAAAGTATGATTTATACCTGCTGAAAAAAAGTATCTTCCTTTTTACATAATGGTAGTGTAAAACATTAAAAAATGCCAACACAATTGATGCGCGTATAAAGTTCAGTGAAAAGAAATCAAGAAACAATATATCTGTAGGGAAAACAACAAAAATAAATATAAATATGGCTATACCCCACTTTAACCGATAAATCCCTACGGCAAACTGGATCATTAAGATAATGGCGATTAAAGATACAGACACTTTGTTTTATTGTTAATTAATACTATGATTGATCTTATCGTACTACTATTAGTACAAAAATTTATTTATTGTTTAGTAATTACTTGAGCATAGTAACTATGCCTTTCATTTTTGTTTTAAAAAAATAGAAAACCACTCTCTTAGTCAAAGAAATTTGGAAAACTAAAAATGTAAAATATGCAAACTCATTTTTTATAATTTGTTGATAACCTGATTTATCAAAAGAAAAATTTTCTGTATTACTAAGATCCTCTCTATATAAATTGGCTAACCAGGGCAGAACGAACTTATATAGCATGTTTTTTTTCTCGTTTCTAAATGCTTTCATTCCTCTTTTAGTTAAAAAATAGGGGTTAAGTATTTTAAAATAGTTTGTGAGGAATATCCTCGGTAAATTATATCCCCCCTTTTTTGCTGGTAATAATGAAGTTGAAAATATATCAGGAACAACCATTATTTGATTTCCTTTTTTTAATAATTCAAAAAGCACATATACCTGAGTTAGCATCAAGGACGCTTTGCTTGAAAAATCATCTATACAGTCAAATTGTTCTTTCGAGATCATAAAACCACCTATCCAAGTACAACGATAAGAAACCGTTGAAATGAAAGAAATTTCATCTGAACAAATGATACTTTCGCTATAATTTATTTCTCCGTTCAACAGAAAAGGTATCAAATTATTTTTTAAACAATCTTTTGCTAAACTTAATAAGTTACTTAAACAACCTTGGTTTAGTAACAAGGTGTCGTTATTTAGTTTGAGCATCGCACCAGATGCCATACTTAAAACCTTCTCATAATTTCTATCTAAAATATTTACAGCATTTTTATTATACTTAATTTTATTCGGGTATCTATTTAAAAATTTGTTTACAACAATTTCAGTATCATCAGTAGAACAATTATCTGATATAACAATTTCTATTTCATCACTATCATTAAATTCCGGTTGCGAAACTATACTCTCCAAGGTATCAAACAAATAACTGCTCCGATTATATGTTGGTATACATATTGATAAATAAATCATATTTACATTTTCTTACAACCTAAATTAATTATGCCACTCTTTCCTTTTCTTTAAAAAGATCCATACCGTTACCGGTAAACCCCAAAGTACCGCTGTAAGGAAACCTAAAAATAAATATTGAGGAGCCATATACTTTGTTATAAACAGAGTTGTAATAGCAATGTAAATCGCTAATAATACCGAGATAACTACCATCGGTTCTTTCTTATGAGCTCTTAGATACATTGCAAGGCCATTTATCACTATCTGAATAATCCATGCTGCTAAAAGAATACTCATGGGTACTATTCCTAAAAATCGTTTAAGAGCTGAAATCGATCCGGAATAAAAATACATAACAAGTAAAATGAATATACCCCCCAATGCAAAAGTACCTACAGAAAGTATGATGCTTTTTAATAACAGTTTATCCATATTTGCCCAATCTTTAAGCGAAGCCAACATATTTAACTGGGGATTTGCTACGTACATCCAAACATTAGAAATTGAAAATGCGGCGGTTACCAGTGCTATACTTATACCAACTTTACCTGCCTCTACAGATCCATGAAACTGGAACATGAGTGGTGTATATATTTGAAATATAAAATAGCCACTGCTCCAACTTATAGCATATTTCCATATTAATTGTAAAAAATCTTTTCTCCAATTAACCACAAAGCCCTTACTGGCACTCAACATTTGCCGAATAAGCTTACCGAAACGCAAGTATAACAAGGTAATGTTTAGTGTAGCGGCAATAATAGAGGTGAATGCAAGAGAATAGAGCCCAAAGTGAAAATAAAGAAACGATAAAGTTAAAAGAGTGGAAGCTACAGCACTGGTAAATTTATTTTTTTCAATTGCTGCAATTTGACTACATCCCTCAAAAAACGACAAAATAGACCCCGTTGTAAAGCTTAGCCCAGAGGATAGAACATATATACCCCAGGGAATGGCCCAGTTTACATCATTTCCTTTGCCACTAAACATTAAAAAACCAACCGATAAGATAATCGGGAACCCCACGGCACTTACCGATAATGCCCATTTAATCACGAAGCGAAGTAATGATCCTATTCTTTTTATTGCCAATTCCTCTCCTTCAAACAAACGAGTGTCTGTATTAAATTTGAGGTGGGCATATTCATGTGCCGAAAATTGCGTTACAATAGTAGTAAACCCCAAATCGGCAAAAACCGTTAAAGCAGCTAAACTGCTAAAGGTATACCAGAAACCCTGTATCTGTGGAGTTATAAATAGCGGTATAAATATTAGCATCGCAGGCCCAGAAATAATTTTCCATAAGCTATTTATTAAAGTAAACATCACATCCCGCGTAATATTTGCCTTTATAGAATTGGATATTTTATGCAGACGAACCGATTTGGACTGAGCGAGTTGAGTCATTAATTTTATCTCGAATTTATTTATAAATAGATAGCAGCTTTTGTACCTTACAATTACAACTTACCCTCTTTATTGCAAATACCCTTTTATCACATCTACAAAATAGTCGTAGTGACTTTCATTCAACCCAGGCCAAACACCTAACCAGAACGAACGATTCATAATAATATCTGTATTTGCTAAATCGCCAGAAACCCGGTGGTTAATGTTAGCGTATGCAGGTTGGCGCAACAAGTTGCCGCCAAATAATAACCTCGTCCCTATCTTTTGTTCTTCCAGATGCTGTACCAACATATGGCGATCTGTGGCATCGCCCTCACGTAAGGTAAGAAGGAAACCAAACCAAGAAGGGTTTGACTCCGCTGTAGCTTCGGGAAGTATAAAAATGTCCTCAAACTGTTTCATACGTTCATGCAAGGCAGCAAAATTTTCCCTTCGGCGATTAACAAAATGGTCAAGCTTCTTTAATTGCGAAACACCAAATGCAGCCTGCATATCGGTCACTTTGAGGTTAAAGCCAATGTGCGAATAGGTGTACTTATGATCATATCCAAATGGCAGGCTTCCTAATTGCTGAGAAAAACGACATCCACAGGTGTTATCTTTTCCAGGCTCACAATAACAATCCCTTCCCCAATCCCTGAAGCTCTCGGCAACTTTGGCTAATTCGGGGTTATTAATTAATACTGCACCACCTTCACCCATGGTAATATGATGAGCAGGGTAAAAAGAGAATGTAGCTATATCACCATATGTTCCTGTTTTCTTATCACGATAAGTTGCGCCTAATGAATCACAATCATCTTCAACAACCCACAGGTTATACTTTTTAGCAACACGCATTACCTCGTCAAGGTTAAATGGATTACCCAATGAGTGCGCAATCATGATGGCTTTTGTTTTTGGTGATACAGCAGCTTCGATCAGATCGGCCTGCACGTTGTGGGTGGCAATATCAACATCAACAAATACAGGTATGGCACCAAATTGTATCATTGGATTTACCGTTGTTGGAAAGCCGGCGGCCACTGTGATAACTTCATCACCTGGTTTTACGGCCCTATCACCCAATTTTGATGATGTAAGCGCATAAAATGCAACCAGGTTGGCTGACGACCCGGAATTGACCAAAAGGGCTTTGGGTGCTTTGAAATATTCGGCAAAGTCGTGCTCAAATTTATTTGAGAACCGCCCGGCGGTCAACCAGCCATCAAGCGCGGCATCTACACCAAGTAAAATATCTTCTTCATCTAATACTTTACCTGTAACAGGAATATAGTTTTGACCAGGCACAATAACTTGTGTGGTTTTTTTCTTTGCTATTTCTCGTATAATTGTTTCAAGGCTGGGTTCGGTGAAATTTCTTAACATAAGATTATGATGATTGATTTTTTGTAAATAAATTTTGATCAGGTACTTTCCATTTCTATCGGCTTTGCAAAGGGTTCCATTTCTGTAATTGGTTTACCAAATGCAATTTTGGGATATGTATTGGTATGTGGATCGATCATTACCTGCAAAACAACCGGAAGGCCGTCATTTTCGCTATTCCAAAGCCATTTTGTGGCTTCTTCTATCTCTTCAGGCTCACTGATTGTTTTTGCTTTGATCCCATATGCTACGGCAACTTTTTCAAAGTCGGGAGCATCGTAGCCCCAATAGGTTGACTGATATCGTGATTCAAAATAACTATCCTGAAACTGCCTTATCATACCTAAAGTGCGGTTATTCATTACAATAATTTTAACCGGTAATTTATTTCTCACTACTGTTTGGAGTTCCTGTATATTAAGTTGCATACAACCATCACCTACAATAACTACAACTGGGCTCTTATTTAGTGCAATACTTGCACCAATACCGGCCGGTAAGCAAAAACCCATGGCGCCCATACCGCCTGATGTTAAAAATAGCTGGCCTTTATTTACTTGCAATGATTGTGCAGCCCACATCTGATGGCTCCCTACATCGGCTAAATAAGCACTCGCGCGACTGCTTACCGATGATAACGTATGCATAAAAACATTGGGATTAATACCGTTAGGTGTTAACTCCTTAACATCAGGCCATTGTAACTTAAGATCGGTTGTATGTTGTAGCCACTCGTTATATTCTGTAAAAATAACGTCTTGAGCTACCTCATTAAATTGATTAAAGAATGTATTAAGATCCATCAGGAAGGATTCGCAACCCTTAATACGATTGTTTATCTCCGCTGCTTCACAATCTATGTGATATATCTTACGGTTTTCAATAAATTTGGTGTCGGCACCGGTTTGTCTGATATCTAACCGGCTACCAAGAACAATAAGCAGGTCGCATTCACCAAAGGCTATATTCGCCCACCTGTTTCCATAACTACCAATGAAACCCACCCGTAGCGGCTCATCACAGCCTATGGCATCCAAACCTAATAATGTTGTAATTACAGGTATTTTTGTTTGCTCAACAAACTGATCAAATAGTGTTTGGGTATTTGCAGCTTTTATACCCCTGCCTGCCAGAATTAGTGGCCTTTTTGCATTTTTTATTGATACTATAAGATCATTATATTTAGCCTCCTCTATCACGGGTATTGCGACATTGGTATTAATCCACTTAATCTCTTCAATCTGTGCCCGTTGAACATCCATAGGAATATCTATCAGAACAGGCCCCGGCCGGCCTTCAGTAGCTATGCGAAAAGCTTCTTCTAATATTGTGGGAAGCATCGTAGGATCATTAACCAAAAAACAAGCCTTCGTTATCGGCGTAGCCATCGCTACTATATCCGTTTCCTGAAAACCCAACTGCCTTATTCCCCTTTCGCCCTTTTGCTCACTCCGATTAACCTGTCCTGTAATAAATATCCCCGGCGATGAATCAAAATAACAGCTACCTATACCTGTTAATAAATTAGTTGCCCCGGGGCCACTTGTAGCTAAAGCAATACCTGGTAAACCAGTTACTCTTCCATAAGCATCTGCCGCAAACGCAGCCGATTGCTCATGGTGCATGGTAATTATATTGATCTTTGTACGTTGACTGATTGAATCTAACAGATGAGTTATCATACCACCCGATAATTCAAAAATACTTTTGATGCCCTTTTTGGCTAAAAAGTCAGCTATAAAATCTGATGCTTTCATGATATATTTATTAAGGGGTAAAACATTTAAAAAGCATAACTATTAACGGTTCTTTTAAATCCCTCTTCAATTGTAAATCGCGGTTTCCAGCCTAAGGCTTTTATTTTTGCAATATTAGGCGTCACCCTGTTAACTTTTGAAGCCAAATAGTTTAAATTATTATTTTCTTTAGTAATAACGGTTAAGTTCTTTTCAGGAAATATATTTACCAACCTGTTGGCAAGCTCCAAAACACTGCATTCATTACCAGGATCACCTATGTTGTAGGCTTCGCCGCTTTTTCCATTTAAAAGCACTAAAAAATAAGCAATTACCGCATCGGCCAAATAACAATATGCACGTCTTGATGTGCCATCACTTTTCATTACAATGTCTCTGTTATTAACAAGATCGGCTGCAAAATCGGCAAATACCCTACCATCATTCAACTCCATCTTGGGGCCATAAGTATGAAACGGGCGTACAATCTTAACATCCAAACCATACTGATGTGCCCAGCTAATACATAAATTCTCGCCCATGCGCTTACTTTCTGCATAACACGATCTTACCTGCGTTGGGCTTACATAGCCAAAATCATCTTCACCGATTGACTCCAATTGATCTGAAACCTCTCCATATACCTCGCTCGAGCTAAAAAACAAGACCGATTTTGCATTGAATCGGCTTGCCAGAGTCAGTAAATTAGTCGTTCCAAAAATATTTGCCCTTAAGGTACCAACGGGATCAACCGAATAATATTTAGGGCTGGCCTGGCTGGCAGCATGGATTATAAAGTCAATCTGCTCATCAATTGCAATATCATCAGAGACATCCTGAACCAGTAAAATAAGATCAGACCTGTCCGTATATTCGATAAATCTTACTTTAGCTTTCTCCATATTCCTGACCAGCGCAATTACCTTGGTATTTTGTCTCGTCAGTTTCTCATTTAAGTACAACAATGTTTCAACCATGTAGGAAGCGATAAACCCGCTTGCACCACTTATCAAAATTGTTTTATTTGCAAACTGGTCCCAAGCAATGCCTGCCCGAAAAATCAGGTCAATATCTTCCTTAATGATGGTGTTAGTCATTATTCCCTTTCTTAAAAAACAACATTATCTGTTTTTTAGTGAATTGATCGATGCTATCCCTATCGTTAAAATATGCTTTGTACCAATCTATGCTATATTGCACGGCTTCTGAAGCACTCATTCTTGGATGCCATTTAAGTTCAACTTCAGCTTTGGTAATATCTAACTTTAATAATCCCGCTTCATGTGGCTGTTTAGGATCACGAACTGCCTGGTAGGCTCCACTTCCCCATGCATCTATTGCCAATTTTACCATTTCAGAAACGGCAAGTGTATCACTGGTATATGGCCCAAAGTTATAGGCCTGCATATATTTTAACGGACTTGAAAAAAGTTTAGTACCCAATAATAAATAACCTAATACAGGTTCAAGCACATGTTGCCATGGCCTCACCGCCTCGGGATTACGGATAGTAATACTCCCGTTTGTGCTTAAAGATTTCACTATATCCGGAATTAAGCGATCTTTTGACCAATCCCCCCCCCCAATAACATTACCGGCACGTGCTACCGCCACTGCTTTGAGGTGCTCATTATAGGTATTCGCATTAAAATAACAATTTCTGTAAGAGTCAATCACCAGTTCGGTACAAGCTTTACTCGCACTGTAAGGGTCATATCCACCCAAACGATCTGTTTCACGATAAGGATAAACCCATTCATAGTTGTGATAAACTTTATCTGTAGTAATCATAACTGCGCAGCATGGCTTTTTGAGCTGCCTTATACCGTCCAAAACGTTAGCTGTGCCAATCGCATTTACCTCAAATGTCTCCGAAGGAATTTCGTAAGATAATCTTACCAAAGGTTGAGCTGCCAGATGAAATATAAAATCAGGCTCAAAGTCAACAATCTCGGCTGTAAGTTTCTCCCGTTCGCGCAGGTCGTTTATGACAGATGTACTTAATTCATCCCCTTTAATAAGAAAGAACAGATCATTTTCAGACTTTGGCGCAAGTGCATATCCTTTTACATCTGCCCCGAGCAGATGTAAAACCTGAAGCATCCAACTTCCTTTAAAACCTGTATGCCCGGTCAAAAAAACCTTTTTTCCCTGATAAACCTTCTTTAAATGCTCAAACATAATTTACCAAATTTTCCAGGGTGAATTGCCATTATCCCACATCTCATTTAAGTCGTGCTTGTCTTTTAGAGTATCCATTGGCCTCCAAAAACCATTATGTTTAAAGGCATACATTTGACCGTCAAGGGCAATATTCTGCATGGGGTCCTGTTCCCATATTGTTGCATCGCCCTGTTTTATGTAATCAAAAACGCCGGGCTCACAAACCATATAACCGCCATTAATCCAAGAACCATCACCTTTAGGTTTTTCTAAAAATGAATTTACTTTATCGTTTTCAGACAGGTCAAGCGCACCAAATCTGCCTGAAGGCTGCACAGATGTAACTGTGCAGAGTTTACCATGTTCTTTATGGTGATCAAATAAGTTGGTGATATTAATATCCCCAACGCCATCACCGTATGTTAACATAAATGTTTCGTCGTTAACATACTTCTGGATACGTTTAATCCGGCCACCTGTCATAGACTCATCTCCGGTATGAACCAAAGTGATTTTCCAGGGTTCAGCTTCCGATTCATGAACTTTTATAGCATTATTTTTAAGATCAATTGTAACATCCGACTTATGTAAAAAATAATTTGCAAAATATTCCTTAACTATATAACCTTTATAGCCCAAACAAACTACAAAATCATTAAAACCATAAGCAGAATAAATTTTCATAATATGCCATAAAATGGGCATACCTCCAATTTCAACCATTGGCTTAGGTTTTAAAACTGTTTCTTCAGACAAACGGGTTCCTAGCCCGCCGGCAAGTAATACTACTTTCATTATATTTCACTGTTTAATTAAAGTTTTCTGCTAAAGAACACTAACCCTGACATCATCTGACAATGGATAGATGCAACACAACAAACATTCATCCTCCATTAATCCATCGGGTGTTTTTTCCACCCCAATTGTTTTCACGCTACCCGATAAAATGCGAGCTTTACAGATTGTACAATGTCCAGTTTGACATGAGTAATCAAGCTCTAATAATGCGTCAAGACCAGCCTCTAAAATACTTTGGCCTTTTGTCACCTCAATATTGTGCACCTGGCCGTCTTTAACCATTTCAACATTGCGGGAAATGATATCTTTAAAATCATTTGGATCTTTAACATTTTCAAAATCTTCTGTGAAGATATTGTGTGGACTTATCGAAAGCCCCTCTAATGTTTGCTTTACCGACTCTTTCAACCCAGCCGGACCACATATAAAATGCAGTGTCTTTTGCAGATCCACTTCTTCTTTTAAAATATGAAGCACCATTTTCGGGCTTATTCTGCCCTGAATAACTCTTGGGTTATTTTCCGCAATCTTCAACTGTGTATAGAAATGCCAGATTTTAAGATCGTCAGGGAAATCATTTTCAAGCCGCTTAATCTTTTCCTTAAAAATAACCTGCTCACCGTTTCTGTTACCATAAACAAGTGCTACTTTATTTCCCGTTTTATTATTTAAAATATATTTAGCAATCGAAATTAATGGCGTTATTCCACTACCAGCCCCCCAAAGTACAATATGCTTATCATCGCTTATCTTTTCGCTGTCAAAAACAAAATTACCCAATGGCGGCATAACTTCTATCTGATTGCCAATTTTTACAAAATCATTTATATGATTTGATATTATGCCACCCGGTACTCTTTTAACTGTTACCTCCAAATGCTGATCGACATTAGGTGCAGACGAAAAAGAATATGGTCTGATATACTTCCGACCGTTTATCCTGAATACTAAGGTTAAATATTGCCCTGGCAAATATTTAATTTTCTTTAGCCCAGGTTGTTTTAAACATATGGTAACTGCGTCGTCAGTTTCGACCTTAACATCTATTACTTGTAGCGCAATGTACACCATAACTATTTCACTAAATGATTATTTGTAAATATTTGCCCTTTGTCCCGATTCTTCCCGAGTTATTTCTTTAGTAGCCTCTTTATCCAACTCTTTTTAACTTTAGTATCCTCAACGTAACCATAACCATAGCCATAACCATAGCCATAACCATAGCCGTAACCATAGCCACCATAATATCCGGCTTTTTTCGATTCTATGTCATTTATTACCAGGTATGCCTTTTTTAGTTTTTTACTGGTAACCAAGTCATTTACTATACCCAATTGAGATTTATAGGTATATTTCTGACGAATAATGTACAAGGTTATGTCAACAAATTTTTCAATAATCAATGCATCCGAAACCAAACCAATAGGAGCACTATCAATAATTACATAGTCAAACTTCTCTTTCAATTTCTCGATCATTACTCCAAGCTTATCGCCAAGCAGCAACTCGGATGGATTTGGGGGAACCGACCCTGAACTAACTAAAAAGCAATTTTCGCTAAACCAAGTGGGTTTCAAAATTGAGTCAACATCCAAATTAGATGAAATCATGTAGTTTGAAAAACCATTATCTCTCTCAAGGCCAATACTTTGAGATAATTTAGGCTTACGCAAATCCAACTCTACCAACACTACCTTTTTGCCGCTTAAAGCTAATACACTACCGATGTTTAAAGAAATAAATGATTTACCTTCACCGCTCATGCTTGAAGTAACCATAATCACCTGAGATTTATTTGAATTAAAGAGATATTGCAAATTGGTACGCAAACCTCTGAACTGCTCTGAAATAATCGAACGAGCCTGATCATTCACTACCAGGCTATCTTGAGACTCATTATGACTTACCTCCCCAACAATTGGTATCTTAGTTCCTTCTTCTACATCTGATTTATAACTAATTTTAACATTAAATAGTTCACGTATGTAAACAAAAGAAAGGGGCGCCAAAAATCCGATTGCAAGTAATACCAATGCCAATAAATTAATTTTCGATTTATTAGGCTCATACTCGCTTTTGGCTGGATCAATTATTCTGGCGTTCGAGATGGTTGAAGTTTTGGAAATCGCAGTTTCTTCCCTTTTTTGTAGTAAATATATGTATAAATCCTGTTTAACTGTTTGTTGCCTGGTATAATCTAAAAACTGGCGCGATATAGCGGGAACACTTTCTATTTGACCTGTGAACTTCGAACTTTGGGACTGAAGATTGCCCTTACTAACTAAAAGACCCTTGATATAAGACGCTAAGTTTTTCAAAATTATACCACGTAAGTTACTTATTTGAGTATCTAACGTTTGAATAAATGGATTACTATCTGTACTTGTTACGCTTTGGCGGTCCCTTTCAAGCAAAAGTTCATTATAGCGTTGAACCGCCTCTGTAAAACCATCCTGCTGTATACCAATAGTAGATGGAATAACTCTTTTGTTAGCTGGATTGTTTAAATACTTTTGCATATCCTGTGCAACAGAAAGCTGAACATCTATTGTACTTAGTTGCTTTTGAAAATCGCTCGATGCCCCAATTAATGCTTTTGACTGTTCGTCGACATCAGCAATCTTATTTTGTTTACGAAACTGTTCAAATTGTTTTTCAACACCAGATAATTCTCTCCCTACGAGATCCAGACGTTGATTAATAAATGCTAATGTACTGTCGGCTATCTGGAGTTTATTAGCCCGGTTGGCAATAAGATACACGGACATTACCTTGTTTAGTATGGCTTCTCCTTTTTTTGAATTAGAATAATTCAATGACAAATCGATGGTTGTGGTAGTTTTACTTGACAAGTTAACATCCAATCCCTTTGATAAGTTTTCTATTGCAGACTCAAAAGAAGTAATAATAATTGAATACCCGTTATCATCAATTGGCTTATCCCTTGCAGTAAATACGAGATCATATTGAGGAAGACTTATTTTTTGTCCAAATCCGGCTTTTATATCAATATCATCCTTACTATTTATAATACGAATCACGTTGTTTTTTATAGAAATAGCATACTTCCTGGCCAACAGAGAATCAGATTTATAAATTACATTAACATCAAATGGTGCCTCATCAAATAATTCAGTTTGTTTGATCCGGCCGCTGCGAAAGACCGTTAAATTCAACCTGAGATCCTTAACAACGGTAGTAACTATGCTTCTTGATTTCAATATGTTAACCTCATTTTCCGCATTACTTGTTACACCTAAAAGCGACGAAATATCGGTTAATGAGCCTAAACCACCCATTCCAGATCCGCTGCCGCCGCCAGCTTTGTCATCTTCAATCAACATCATGGCACCTATCTTATAATCAGATAATGCATATCTTTTATAAAAGAAAGAAGCAAAGCCAAATATAATCATACCAATAACAAACACAGGCCAATTAGAGACTATTCTTGTTAGGAATTTTTTAAAATCAAATTCGGCTTCTTCATTTTGATGTTGAGCAGACAGCGTTTGATTTAGAGGATTTTGAGTATCCATTTTATTATATAATAAGTTATTTCCTGGTAAATAAAACGATCAAAACTGATAAAAGCGACCCAACTAATGTATAATAACGGGCCTGTGATGCGTCAGTCGCGGCAGCTTTACCTGTACCTGGCTCTACGTAGATAAGGTCATTCTGCTTTAAATAGAAATATGGAGACGACATCAAATCACTTTTCTTTAAATTGATCCGATAAGGAGTCTTAGTACCATCAGTATTTTCCCTAATCAAAAGAATATTCTCTCTTTTTGCAAAAATAGTAAGGTCACCAGCCAAAGAAATGGCGTCCAATACGCTTATTTTTTCATTAGGAATCACATAAACACCGGGTTTTAATACCTCCCCGGTAACGCTAATTTTAAAATTAGCGTACCTAACAAGTACTGTTGGTTCCTTATAAAATTTTTCGGCAGCTGTTTTGATTACCGTAGCGGCTTCGCTGGTAGAATACCCAGACACTTTTACCCTTCCCAATATCGGGATTGTAACAACTCCCTCCTTGTCTACCAGATAACCAGAAGAAACCTGCTGCATAGGACTTATGGCACTTGCTGATAATAAGGTTCCAGTACTTGATACTGGTAAATTGCCTAAATTAATAGCAACAGTATTCTGGGGGTCAATAGTCTGAACGATTATCGTTAAAATATCATCAGGTTGAATAACCGGGGCTGTATACTCCGCCTTGGCAATTGTTTTTAATTGCCCGGAATCTGGGATGTCCTGAAAATATTTGACCTTCTTTGTTGAGGAGCAGGAAAACAACCCCACTGAAACGAATAAGATGACGAGTATTAAATATGAATTTAAAAAGTAGGCTTTTCTCATTGGATTACGTTTCTCATATTTTTATAGGTGTAAGTTTTAAAACGTTGCAATATATATACTTTTTTTTAAAACCGATTAATTAATTACTATTTTTTTTATAAATACGCCTTTAACATAACTTTTTTTTAATCAAAAGTGCATTTTAATATAATAATCAAAATTATGCTTGTCCCATGGTGCCGCCAAAATTCATTGGAAAGCCCGATGGGTCCTGCTGTATTTTGATGCGGCCGTTTAATGTTTCAAACTTTTCGATGTTATCTTCTAATGCCGATAAAAGGCGCTTGGCATGCTCAGGCGTTAAAATTATCCTTGATTTAACTTTGGCTTTCGGCACTCCGGGCATAACGCGGATAAAGTCGAGCACAAACTCCGAACTGGAGTGGGTAATGATGGCCAGGTTTGAATAAATACCTTCGGCAATCTCTTCAGAAAGCTCAATATTGAGCTGATTTTCATTTTGTTCTTCCATGCTACTAAAATAACAAAAAGACGTACTTTTCATCGTAGTCTTTTGTTAGCGTAATTACTTTATTCTTTTCCTTTGTTATAATACCAACATTGCATGTTACATTCAGAACAAGTTTAGCTAAAACAAGTGTTTTTCGCTTTTGTTTTGCCTGATGTGATTTTTTCTCAAAAAAAAAGTCCCCCGAATATAAAACCCGGGGGACTTAAATAGTATCAGAAGCTTGACTTATGCTTCTACTTCTTCAGCTTTTGAAGCCATTAAGCGATCGAACTCTTCTTGTGAGCCTACACGGATATTTTCGTATTCGCGTAAACCTGTACCTGAAGGTATTAAGTGACCAACAATAACGTTTTCTTTCAAGCCAAGCATGTTGTCTTTTTTACCTGCTATAGCTGCTTCATTCAGTACTTTGGTAGTTTCCTGGAACGATGCTGCGGAGATAAACGATTTGGTACCTAACGAGGCCCTTGTGATACCTTGCAGTATCGGGCTTGATGTTGCAGCGATAGCATCGCGTACTTCAACCAATCTTAAATCTTTACGTTTTAAAATAGAGTTTTCATCACGTAACCTTCTCAATGATACTATCTGACCTGATTTTAGCGTACTTGAGTCACCTGGCTCAGTTACAACTTTCTTGTCAAATATTTCATCATTCTCGGTCATGAAATCCCAGCTGTCAACAGCTTCACGCTCTAAGAAACGGGTATCGCCCGCATCTTCGATAGCTACTTTCTGCATCATCTGGTGAACGATAACCTCGAAGTGTTTATCATTGATCTTCACACCTTGCAAACGGTAAACCTCTTGTATACCATTTACCAGGTATTCCTGTACCGCAGCCGGGCCTTTAATAGCCAGGATATCTGCAGGAGATATTGAACCATCCGATAACGGCATACCGGCCTTCACAAAGTCATTATCCTGAACAAGGATGTGTTTTGACAATGGAACAAGGTATTTCTTAATCTGCCCATCTTTTGATTCGATGGTCATTTCGCGGTTACCACGTTTAATACCGCCTAAGGTTACCACACCATCAATTTCGGTTACTACAGCCGGGTTAGATGGGTTACGTGCTTCAAACAACTCAGTTACACGTGGTAAACCACCGGTAATATCGCGGGTTTTACCAGTTGAACGAGGGATTTTAGCAATAACCTGTCCTGTTTGTAGTTTCTCGCCTTCTTCTACAGCAATGTGAGCGCCTACAGGAATGTTATATCCTTTTATTACGTTACCTTTTGTATCGGTGATCTGGATAACAGGGTTTTTAGTTTTATCCCTGGTATCGATGATCACTTTTTCGCGGTGACCAGTTTGCTCGTCAGATTCTTCACGGAAAGTGATACCTTCTAATACGGCCTCAAACTGGGTTAAACCAGCAAATTCAGATATGATAACCGCATTGTACGGATCCCATGAACAAATCCTATCGCCTTTGGTGATTTTGGCACCGTCTTTAACATACAGGTATGAACCGTAAGGAATGTTGTTAGTTACAATAACTTTATTGCTTCCCTGCTCAACAATCCTGAACTCGCCCGAACGGCCTAATACCACATCAACTTTACCTTCTTCGGCAGTATTGAATTCAACCGTACGTACGTTTTCAAATTCGATGATACCATCAAACTTGGCGTTGATCTGTGATTCAGCCGCGATGTTTGACGCGGTACCACCCACGTGGAATGTACGTAATGTTAACTGCGTACCCGGCTCACCGATTGACTGTGCAGCAATTACGCCAACAGCCTCGCCTTTTTGCACGCGTTTACCGCTTGCAAGGTTACGGCCGTAGCACAAAGCACACACACCGCGTTTGCTTTCGCATGTTAATACCGATCGGATTTCGATACCCTCCAACGGAGAGTTTTCAATCCTTTTACCAATCTCTTCAGTAATGTCCTGACCTGCGTGTGCCAACAATTCGTTGGTAATAGGGTCATGAACATCATGTAAAGTGGTACGACCTAAAATACGGTCATATAATGGCTCAACAACATCTTCGTTATCTTTTAGTGCAGTTGTGTAGATACCTCTTAAAGTACCGCAATCAACCATACCAACAATCATATCCTGGGCAACATCATGCAGCCTACGGGTTAAGTAACCAGCATCGGCCGTTTTCAAGGCCGTATCCGCCAAACCTTTACGGGCACCGTGAGTAGAGATAAAGTACTCTAATACAGACAAACCTTCTTTAAAATTTGAAAGGATCGGGTTTTCAATGATCTCGCCGCCTGAGCCTGATTTTTGAGGCTTAGCCATCAAACCACGCATACCTGCAAGCTGACGGATTTGCTCTTTAGAACCACGTGCTCCGGAATCAAGCATCATATACACCGAGTTAAAGCCCTGGTTATCGTTGCTCAGGATGTCCATCACATTCGCGGTTAGGCGGTTGTTGATACGGGTCCAGATATCGATAATTTGGTTATAACGCTCGTTGTTGGTAATGAAACCCATGTTGTAGTTACCCATAACCTCTTCAACCTGTTTAGAGGCTGTTTCAATCAGTGTAACTTTTTCTGCAGGGATATTGATATCTTTCAGGTTAAATGATAAACCACCCTGGAATGCCATCTTGAAACCTAACTCCTTAATATCATCAAGGAACTGGGCTGCGCGTGCCATACCGGTAATTTTCACTACCTCGCCAATAATATCACGCAATGATTTCTTGGTAAGCAGTTCATTGATATAACCTACTTCTACAGGCACGTGTTCGTTAAATAACACGCGGCCTACGGTAGTTTCTATAATTTTGCTTACTATACTGCCGTCACGGTCTTTTGTAAAAGCTTTAACTTTTATAAAGGCGTGCAGGTCAATTTTACGTTCGTTGTAAGCAATAATTACTTCTTCGGATGAGTAAAAAGTTAAGCCCTGGCCTTTTACAACACGTCCATCATCAGTTTTACGGCCTTTGGTTATGTAGTACAAACCAAGCACCATGTCTTGTGATGGTACTGTAATAGGCGTGCCATTGGCTGGGTTTAAAATGTTGTGCGATGCAAGCATCAATACCTGGGCTTCCAAAATTGCCGCGTTACCAAGTGGTACGTGAACAGCCATCTGGTCACCGTCAAAATCCGCGTTGAAGGCTGTACAGGTTAATGGGTGCAATTGAATCGCTTTACCTTCAACCAGTTTTGGCTGGAACGACTGGATACCTAACCTGTGCAACGTAGGCGCGCGGTTTAGTAATACAGGGTGTCCTTTCAATACGTTTTCCAAAATGTCCCAAACTAATGGGTCTTTACGGTCAACAATCTTTTTGGCAGATTTTACCGTTTTAACCACACCACGCTCAATCATTTTGCGGATGATAAATGGTTTAAACAGCTCGGCAGCCATATCTTTTGGTAAACCGCACTCGTGTAATTTGAGGTTTGGCCCTACAACAATTACCGAACGGGCAGAGTAATCCACACGTTTACCTAATAAGTTTTGACGGAAACGGCCTTGTTTACCTTTCAGAATATCCGAAAGTGATTTCAAAGCACGGTTACCTTCGGTTTTAACCGCGTTAACTTTACGTGAGTTGTCAAATAACGAATCTACAGCTTCCTGTAACATACGTTTTTCGTTACGTAAGATAACTTCCGGCGCTTTGATCTCGATCAAACGTTTTAAACGGTTGTTACGGATAATTACACGACGGTAAAGGTCATTCAAATCTGAAGTAGCAAAACGACCACCTTCCAGTGGTACCAACGGACGCAACTCGGGCGGGATAACCGGAACGATTTTAACAATCATCCACTCTGGGTTATTTTCAATCCTGGTTTTTGCATCACGGAAAGCCTCAACAACCTGTAAACGTTTTAATGCTTCGTTTTTGCGTTGCTGTGAAGTTTCGTTTGCGGCCTGGTGGCGTAAGCTAAATGAAAGCTCGTCCAAATCAAGGCGTTTTAATAATTCTTCCAAAGCCTCGGCACCCATTTTGGCAACAAATTTCTGAGGATCTTTGTCATCAAGGTACTGGTTTTCTTTTGGAAGAGTATCTAATACGTCAAGGTATTCTTCTTCGGTCAGGAAATCCATTTTATTGATTCCGTCCCCTTCTTTGATACCCGCCTGTATTACTACATAGCGCTCGTAGTATATAATTAAGTCTAACCGTTTTGTTGGCAGGCCCAGTAAGTAACCAATTTTATTTGGTAACGAACGGAAGTACCAGATGTGCGCAACAGGAACTACAAGGTTAATGTGGCCCATGCGCTCGCGACGAACTTTCTTTTCGGTTACTTCAACACCGCAACGGTCGCAAACAATACCCTTGTAACGGATACGTTTGTATTTACCGCAATGGCACTCATAATCTTTAACCGGACCAAAAATACGCTCGCAGAATAAACCATCACGCTCAGGTTTATAGGTCCTGTAGTTGATGGTTTCTGGTTTTAAAACCTCACCGCTTGAACGCTCAAGGATGGACTCTGGAGAGGCCAGGCTGATTGTAATCGTGGTGAAATTACTTTTGATTTTATTATCCTTTTTGTAAGACATAGTCTCCTTTGTTTTTAATTATTGAAGGATGAATTATTGAATTATCGAATTCCAGAAATTACTGAAGGACTGAATTAATCAATAATTCAATAATTATTCTAACGTGATATCTAAACCTAAACCTCTTAACTCATGAACCAATACGTTGAATGATTCAGGAACTGATGGTGTTGGCAGGTTTTCACCTTTAACAATAGCCTCATAAGTTTTGGCACGGCCGATAACATCATCCGATTTAACGGTTAATATCTCTTGCAGGATATTGGCAGCACCAAATGCTTCCAATGCCCAAACCTCCATCTCACCAAAACGCTGACCACCAAACTGGGCTTTACCACCCAATGGCTGTTGTGTAATTAATGAGTATGGCCCGATAGAACGTGCGTGCATCTTATCATCAACCATGTGACCAAGTTTCAGCATGTAGATGATACCAACTGTGGTTTGCTGGTCAAAACGATCACCTGTTAAGCCATTGTATAAATAGGTACGACCAGATTCTGGTAAGTTTGCTTTTTTAACCCACTCCTCAACTTCGGTATGGCTTGCACCATCAAAAATAGGAGTAGCGAATTTAATGCCTAACTCTTTACCTGCCCAACCTAATACGGTTTCATATATCTGCCCTAAGTTCATACGTGAAGGTACACCCAGCGGGTTCAACACAATATCAACCGGTGTTCCGTCTTCAAGGAAAGGCATATCTTCGTCACGTACAATACGTGCAACAATACCCTTATTACCGTGACGACCGGCCATTTTATCACCTACTTTAAGCTTACGCTTTTTAGCGATGTAAACTTTAGCCATTTGAACAATACCAGATGGTAGCTCATCACCCACACTGATAGCAAATTTATCACGACGGTAAGCACCTAACTCTTCATTAACCTTGATGTTGTAGTTATGAAGTAAGGTTTTTATCTGGTCATTTTTATCATCGTCAGTTGTCCATTTAGTTGGGTTGATATTTTCATAGCTAAGCTCAACTAAAATTTTCTGAGTGAATTTTACACCTTTAGGTACATGAAGCTCTTTGTAAACATTATAAACACCTTGTGATGTTTTACCGTTCACAATCTCAAATAACTTTTCAATCAAAGTGTTTTTAAGATCTTTTACCGCTTTATCATGTTTGTTATCCAGTTTCTCTAACTGTGCTTTTTCTTCGGCTTTCGACGTTTTCTTAGCACGGCTAAACAATTTGGTATCAATAACCACACCTGCAATTGAAGGCGGAGTTTTTAAAGATGCGTCTTTAACATCACCCGCTTTATCACCAAAAATGGCGCGTAACAGTTTTTCTTCCGGTGATGGGTCAGATTCGCCTTTAGGGGTGATCTTACCAATCAGGATATCGCCTTCTTTAACCTCGGCACCTACACGGATAATACCGTCTTCGTCAAGGTCTTTAGTGGCTTCTTCTGATACGTTAGGGATATCTGGTGTTAATTCTTCTTCGCCACGTTTGGTATCACGTACTTCCAGTTCAAACTCTTCAACGTGAAGTGAAGTGAAAATATCCTGTGATACAACGCGCTCAGAGATCACGATAGCATCCTCAAAGTTGTAACCTTGCCAAGGCATGAAAGCCACTTTTAAGTTACGGCCCAAGGCAAGCTCGCCTGCCTGTGTTGCGTAACCTTCGCAAAGCACTTCTCCTTTTGATACCCTTTGGCCTTTTTTAACAATAGGCTTAAGGTTCATGGTAGTACTTTGGTTGGTTTTCTTGAACTTGGTTAAACGGTAGCTTCTTGAATCGCCATCAAATGATATCAGGCGGTCAAGATCGTTACGGTCATATTTAATGCGAATTTCGTTGGCATCTACATATTCAACTACACCATCGCCTTCGGCATTGATTAGTGTACGTGAATCTTTAGCCACACGGCCTTCCAAACCGGTACCAACAATTGGCGCTTCAGGGCGTAACAAAGGTACAGCCTGGCGTTGCATGTTTGATCCCATCAAGGCACGGTTAGCATCATCATGTTCAAGGAACGGAATCAGCGAAGCGGCGATAGAAGTGATCTGGTTTGGAGCAATGTCCATTAAATCCAGCTTTTCCGGATCGATGATCGGGAAGTCACCTTCAAAACGTGCTTTTACTTTTGGTAAAGCAAATACACCATTATCATCATAATGCGCGTTTGCCTGGCCAATTGTTTTACCATCTTCATCTTCAGCAGATAAATAGATAACCGCTTCGTTAACCTGCACTTTACCTTCAACCACACGTTTGTACGGGGTTTCTATAAAGCCTAAGTTATTGATCTTGGCGTGTACGCAAAGTGACGATATCAAACCAATGTTTGGTCCTTCCGGAGTTTCGATGGTACATAACCTACCGTAGTGGGTATAGTGTACGTCACGAACCTCGAAACCTGCACGCTCACGTGACAGACCACCAGGCCCAAGGGCTGACAGACGACGCTTGTGCGTGATCTCTGCCAGTGGATTGGTTTGGTCCATAAACTGTGATAACTGGTTAGTTCCGAAGAATGAGTTGATCACAGATGATAGTGTACGTGCGTTGATCAGGTCGGTTGGTGTAAATACCTCGTTGTCGCGGATGTTCATACGCTCACGAATAGTACGTGCCATACGAGCCAAACCAACACCAAACTGGGCATATAACTGCTCACCTACCGTACGAACACGACGGTTTGACAAGTGATCAATATCATCCACCTCGGCTTTTGAGTTGATCAGTTTGATCAAATATTTTACGATGGCGATAATATCCTGCTTGGTTAATACCTTAGTTTCATCAGAGGTATTTAATTTCAATTTACGGTTGATGCGGTAGCGGCCCACATCGCCCAGGTCATATCTCTTATCAGAGAAGAACAAACGATCGATGATACCACGAGCCGTTTCCTCATCAGGTGGTTCGGCGTTACGCAATTGACGGTAGATATGCTCCACCGCCTCTTTCTCGGAGTTTGAAGTATCCTTTTGTAAGGTATTATATATAATAGTATAATCACCGCTGGTTGAAGCATCTTCCTTATTAAGGATGATGGTTTTAACACCAGCATCGATGATCATATCAATATGGTCATCTTCTAATACGGTTTCACGCTCAAGGATAATTTCGTTACGATCGATAGATACCACTTCACCGGTATCCTCATCCACAAAATCTTCTACCCATTTTTTGAGTACCCTTGCAGCAAGCTTACGGCCAATGAATTTCTTCAGGCCCGATTTGCTTACTTTTACTTCGTCGGCCAGTTCAAATAACTCCAGGATATCTTTATCAGAGTCATAACCAATGGCACGTAGTAACGTGGTAACCGGGAATTTCTTTTTACGGTCAATATAAGCATACATCACGTTGTTAACGTCTGTAGCAAACTCAATCCATGAACCTTTGAAAGGGATAACACGGGCCGAGTATAATTTTGTACCGTTGGTGTGGCGGCTTTGGCCAAAGAATACACCAGGTGAACGATGTAATTGAGATACAATTACACGTTCGGCACCGTTAATAACAAATGTACCTTTAGGCGTCATGTAAGGGATGGTACCCAAATAAACATCCTGTACAATCGTTTCAAAATCTTCGTGCTCCTCATCATTACATGACAGGCGAAGCTTGGCTTTTAATGGTACGCTATAAGTTAATCCGCGCTCGATACACTCTTGTATATCATAACGTGGCGGATCAATGAAATAATCCAGAAACTCTAAAACAAAGATGTTTCTTGAATCGGAAATAGGAAAATTTTCGGCAAACACTTTAAACAAACCTTCTTTATAGCGGTTGTCTGAGGTGGTTTCCAATTGAAAAAATTCCTGGAAAGATTGTAACTGAACATCCAGGAAATCGGGGTAATCAAGTACCTTTCTACTGGTTGCAAAGTTTACTCTTTGATTAATTTTGTTTGCCAAGGTGTTTAATTTTTAGTTTATTAACTGTAGATGTGAGTATTGAGATGTGAGATATGAGATTAAAAAATTATTGTCATCAAATAAAATTTTAATCCTGATATCTCAAATCTTCCGAAAGAAACTTAAGATAGGAGATAAAAAACTGCGCTCATGCAATCTCATATCTCACATCTAATATCTCAAATCTCCTTAAACAGCAATAGACCCCGACCAAAATAGGTCGGAGTCTCATGCGATATTTTATTGGGTTAACTTATTTAACCTCAACTACTGCTCCAGCTTCTTCTAATTGTTTTTTCAAAGATTCAGCTTCTTCTTTAGTTACACCAGTTTTAACTTCTTTTGGTGCACTGTCAACAAGATCTTTAGCTTCTTTCAAACCTAAGCCAGTTAAGTCTTTTACTAATTTAACAACCGCTAATTTAGCGCCACCTGCTTCTTTCAGGATAACGTCAAATGCAGTTTGTACTGCTTCAGCAGCAGGAGCGTCATCGCCACCAGCCGGAGCAGCAGCAACAGCAACAGCCGCAGCAGCAGGCTCAATACCATACTCGTCTTTTAAGATCTGAGCTAATTCGTTTACTTCCTTTACTGTTAAGTTTACCAACTGTTCAGCAAACGCTTTTAAATCCGCCATTTTATTTAAATTTTACTTTTAATGCTTTTTGTTTATTATTATCTAACTTTAATAAGGTGTTAGTTAACCTCTTTCTTGTAATGTTTTTACCAAACCTGCGATAGTATTTCCGCCTGATTGTAGTGCAGAAATAACATTCTTGGCCGGTGATTGCAATAATCCGATAACTTCGCCTATCAGCTGTTCTTTTGATTTCAACTTGATCAACGTATCGATCTGGTTGTCGCCAATAAATATTGCTGAATCAATATAAGCTGCTTTTAAAATCGGTTTGTCACTTTTTTTCCTTAATTGTTTAATCAACTTTGCCGGGGCAGTTGCTGATTTTGAAAAAAGGATTGATGATGAACCTTTTAATACATCAAATATTGGAGTGTAATCGCCACCTGCAGCTTCCATAGCTTTTTTAATCAAGCTATTTTTTGCCACTTTCATCGTGATTTCGCTCTGGAAACACTGACGACGGATATCGTTGATCTTTGCAACCGTTAAATTAGAGGTATCAGTAATATAGAAATTACCGTACTCTTTCATTTGCTCAGTAAGGGCAAGAACAAGGTCGTATTTTTCTTCTTTATTCATGATTAGATCCCCGCTACTGATTTAGTTTCAACTGTTATTCCAGGAGACATGGTTGAAGAGATATGAATGCTCTTAAAATATGTTCCTTTTGCTGCAGATGGTTTTAATTTTGAGATAGTTTGCAATACTTCTAATGCATTCTCATAAATTTTATCTGCAGGGAATGATGCTTTTCCTATTGAGGTATGGATGATACCTGTTTTATCAACTTTGAAGTCGATTTTACCTGCTTTTACCTCAGTTACAGCTTTTCCAACTTCTGGAGTTACTGTTCCTGATTTAGGGTTTGGCATAAGGTTACGCGGGCCTAAAATTCTTCCCAAACGACCTACCTTAGCCATTACACTTGGCATAGTGATGATAATATCAACGTCAGTCCATCCGCCTTCAATCTTGGCAATATATTCATCCAAACCTACGTAATCCGCACCTGCATCTTTAGCTTCTTGTTCCTTATCAGGAGTACAAAGCACCAATACACGTACAGTTTTACCGGTTCCATGAGGTAATGTTGCAATACCACGTACCATTTGATTGGCTTTACGTGGGTCAACACCTAAACGAACGTCTATATCAACTGATGAATCAAATTTAGTTAAGGTTAATTCCTTTACCAAAGCTGATGCAGCTTCTAATGAATACGATTTGTTTGCCTCAATTTTGGAGAGTGCCGCTTTTTGATTTTTTGTTAATCTAGCCACTGTCTTAAACTGATTTTGTATAAATTCTTGTTTATTTCGGATTTCGGATGTTCGATTTCGGATTTAATTCTCCGTTATCCCCGTCCTCCATCGAAGCGTTAATTTTTGATTTGAGATCTGAGATTTGAGATTTGAGATTTTTTAAAATCCGAAATCGAAAATCCGAAATCCGAAATCATTTTAGTTCCAGGGAGCCGTACCTGATACGGTGATTCCCATACTACGGGCAGTACCTGCCACCATTTTCATGGCTGATTCTACAGTAAATGCATTTAAATCTACCATTTTATCTTTGGCTATAGTTTCAACCTGCTCCCAATTTACATTGGCAACTTTTTTACGGTTGGGTTCAGCCGAACCACTTTTTAAACCTGTAACTTCCAATAACTGGATTGCAACAGGAGGGGTTTTAATGATAAATTCGAAAGATTTGTCAACATAAACAGTAATCAAAACAGGCAACACTTTTCCAGCTTTATCCTGGGTACGTGCATTAAATTGCTTGCAAAACTCCATGATGTTCACACCTTTTGCACCCAATGCAGGGCCAATTGGAGGTGATGGGTTTGCGGCGCCGCCTTTAACCTGCAGCTTCACCATTGCACCGATCTCTTTTGCCATTTTAATTTACTTTAATTATAACTCAATGTTAGTAAGTGGAAGCTAAGTAACATTTAAGGATGTTTTGATTTCGGATTTGGGATTTTCCATTTCGGATTTATTCCCTTACTCTTCTATCTTATATTTTAAAATTCAAAAATTCCGAAATCGAAAATCCGACATCCGAAATTTTTGAAAACTATTCTTTCTCTACCTGCATGTAATTCAATTCAAGCGGCGTACGGCGCCCGAATATCTTCACCATAACTTTTAATTTCTTTTTCTCTTCGTTAACTTCTTCGATAACACCGCTGAAGCCGTTGAAGGGCCCGTCCATTACTTTTACGTTTTCGCCTATGTAGTAAGGTACGTTCATTGTTTCGCCCTGGGCACTCATTTCATCAACCTTACCTAAAATACGGTTAACTTCGGCCTGGCGCAGTGGGATAGCATTACCGGCCTTATCGCCTAAAAATCCTATAACACTGTTTATATTTTTTATGATGTGTTCGGTTTCGCCATCCAATACGGCTTCCATCAATACATATCCCGGAAAGTAATTACGCTCTTTGGCAATCTTTTTTCCATCGCGCATTTGGTAGTACTTTTCGGTTGGTATTAATACCTGTGGTACCAAATGGGTAATGCCCAAACGACTAATTTCGGCATCTATATATTGTTTAACCTTTTTTTCTTTGCCGCTTATGGCCCTAACTACATACCATTTCAATTGATCACTCATCGCTATCTCCTAAATATTATGTAAGTGAACTATAAAAAGCTTTAAGCAAATAAGCTATGATCTGGTCCATACCTAAAATAACCATGGCGATGATAATTGCAGCAACCAATACCAATATAGCACTGCTTTGCAAGTCGCGCCATGTTGGCCAGGTTACCTTCTCAGTTAACTCGATGTATGATTCTTTAATATATTCAGTTACGTTAGCCATTTTTAAACTTTGCTTATGCACGGGAACAAGGATTCGAACCCTGATCAAAGGTTTTGGAGACCTCTATTCTACCGTTGAACTATTCCCGTGTATGCCCTAAATCCCTAAAGGGACTTTAACAATATTAGCAAAGTACTTAGCCAAAAAGCCAAGTACTTTGCATTAAATTAACCGTAGCCTAATCTTGTTCCCCCTTCAGGGGGTTAGGGGGCTATTATTTCAAAATTTCAGTTACCTGGCCGGCACCTACTGTTCTGCCACCTTCACGGATAGCGAAACGTAAGCCTTTTTCCATAGCGATAGCGTTGATCAATTTTACAGTGATGGTAACGTTATCACCTGGCATAACCATTTCTACACCTTCGGCCAATGAAATTTCACCGGTTACGTCAGTTGTACGGAAATAGAATTGCGGGCGGTATTTGTTGAAGAATGGAGTGTGACGGCCACCTTCTGCTTTTGATAATACGTATACTTCTGCTTTAAAGTCAGTGTGTGGAGTTACTGAACCTGGTTTGCAAATAACCATACCACGACGGATATCAGTTTTTTCAATACCACGTAACAATAAACCTACATTGTCACCAGCTTCGCCGCGATCAAGGATCTTACGGAACATCTCAACACCAGTTACAGTTGATTTCAAGTTTTCGGCACCCATACCCAGGATGTCAACCTGCTCACCTGAGTTGATTACACCACGCTCAATACGGCCGGTAGCAACAGTACCACGACCAGTGATTGAGAATACGTCTTCAACAGGCATTAAGAAAGGAAGCTCTGTTAAACGTGGAGGGATAGGGATAAAGTTATCAACAGCATCCATCAACTCCATGATTTTACCAACCCAGGTAGGATCGCCGTTAAGACCACCTAATGCAGAACCCTGGATTACCGGGATATCATCACCTGGATATTCGTAGAATGATAATAATTCACGAATTTCCATTTCTACTAATTCTAATAATTCCGGATCATCAACCATGTCAACCTTGTTCATGAAAACAACAAGTGCAGGTACACCTACCTGACGTGCCAACAGGATGTGTTCGCGGGTTTGTGGCATCGGACCATCAGTTGCAGCAACTACAATGATTGCACCGTCCATCTGAGCAGCACCTGTAACCATGTTTTTCACGTAATCCGCGTGACCTGGACAGTCAACGTGAGCGTAGTGACGGTTAGCAGTTGAGTACTCAACGTGCGCGGTGTTAATTGTAATACCACGTTCTTTTTCTTCAGGAGCTGAGTCAATTGAATCAAATGAACGAGCTTCTGATAAACCTGCATCAGCTAAAACTTTAGTGATAGCTGCAGTAAGGGTTGTTTTGCCGTGGTCAACGTGACCGATTGTACCGATGTTTAAATGCGGTTTACTGCGGTCAAACTTTTCTTTTGCCATGATTTATAATTATTTGTAGGTTAATTTATACTTAAAAATGTATTCTTTATTATGTTTTATTCTGTTGAGCCAACAATGGGATTTGAACCCATGACCTCTTCCTTACCAAGGAAGTGCTCTACCCCTGAGCTACGTCGGCTTGTTTTTTTGTTCATTGGTTCACTCGTTTATCAGTTCATTGGTCTTTTGCGGCTGCCGCTAATGAACAAATGAACTAACCGACTAATGAACCAACCGAGCGGAAGACGAGGTTCGAACTCGCGACCTATAGCTTGGAAGGCTATCGCTCTACCAACTGAGCTACTTCCGCTTGTTTTTAATTAGTGAATGAGCGATTTAGTGAATTGGTGATCTTAGCATTCACTAAATCACTAACTCAATAAATCACTCATTCAAAAAAGTGGGGAGAGAAGGATTCGAACCTTCGTAGCCGAAGCAGCGGATTTACAGTCCGCCCCATTTGACCGCTCTGGTATCTCCCCAGTTGTTGATTTCGGATTTGTGCTGTCCAAGATTGAAGCTAAACATCACACCTCCGAAAAAAACAGAGCCTCCTATCGGGATCGAACCAATGACCTACTGATTACAAGTCAGTCGCTCTACCAGCTGAGCTAAGGAGGCTTATTTTTTATTTTACTCTTTCAATTACCGTAACCCAGGGGTTCCGTTTATCGAGCGGCAAAACTAATAAGTTTTTTATATTTTAAAGAACATTCTCTACAAAAATTCACAAGGTATTTTACTACGCTGGCACCTCTCTGAAAGGGATTGCAAATCTACAAAAAAATAGCGCGCTTCAAAATTTTTTATCAAAAAAAATCGACGGGCTGTAAACCCGTCGATTTTAACCATAAAATGGCCTTTTTTATATTAAAACCCTTCTTCTACCTCGGTTAGTATTACTTTTTTGGCAGCAGCATCGGCTATGGTTTTCTTCTGTTTATGCTTCTCAATCTGTTTGCGCAGGCTCTCAACCGCCAAATCCGTTGCTTCTTCAAAACTTTTACATTTCTCTTTGGCAAAAATCTGGTTGCCCGGAAGCAATAGTTTAACCTCGGCAATTTTATTTGCCTCATCTTCCACGTTTTCAAGCTTTAAGTAAACCTCGCCACTTATAATATGATCATAAAACGTATCCAGCTTATCAGCTTTCTTCTGAATAAAATCTAATAATTTCCTGTCTGCGGTAAAATGAATTGATTGCACTGTAATTTTCATGTTTCCTCCTTTAATTACGCCTTTGGATGGGCTTGTTTGTAAATAGACTTTAATCGTTCAACTGAATTGTGTGTATAAATCTGGGTAGCGCTAAGGTTAGCGTGCCCCAAAAGTTCTTTAATGGAGTTCAGGTCGGCCCCATTGTTGAGTAAGCTTGTAGCAAATGTGTGCCGCAGTACGTGCGGGCTTCTTTTTGTTTGGGTTGATATGTTAGAGAGGTAATTTTGCACTATCAAATAAATTAGTCGCCGATAAGCGTCGGTACCTTTACCTGTAACGATTAACATTACCGAAATGTTATGAAAATTTTGATTTTTCTTTAACTCCAGGTACCGGCCAAGCAATATCCGGAGTTCGGTATTGATAGGTATAATGCGTTCTTTATTGCGTTTACCCAACACTTTTATAGTGCCTTCATAATCGTTAATGTCACTGTCTTTCAGTCCCAGCAGTTCGGCAAGGCGTATACCGGTACCAAACAATAATTCAACCACCAACTTATTGCGCATGCCTTCAAAATCGTCATCGGCAACCATGTCGTTATCCAGCATTTGGGTAAGGCTTGCGCCCTCAACTACTACAGGCAGATGCTTAGGTATTTTTTGCGAACGGATTTTTGATGCCGGGTTTTGTATAATAACACCCTCCTGCAATAAAAATTTAAAATACTTGCGCAAGGTGGCCATCTTCCGGTTTACAGACCGGCCGGTTAGTTTATGGTCAATCATGCTCACCATCCAGTTGCGGATGTCATGATAGGTAATTTGGCTGGGATGGGTAATTATGGGTTCGGGAACAACGGTGGCATTACCAGGGTTGTTGAGGAAGAGCATAAACTGATCCAGGTCTGATTGATAGGCCGATACGGTATGCAGGGAGTACCGTTTTTCGAACTTAATATATTGGATAAAACGCTCTAAAAACATAAAAACTATTTGAACATCCAGAGATTGAATGTACAAATAGTTTTAATATAGTGTTAAGAAAACTGAAAATTCTTTTAACAGAATTAAACAGTGGTTTCTAAGTTCATATTTTGCTTGTAGATGGCATGTTTAACAACATGACGACGGGTTACAGATTTTTTTTCAAAAGCCTGACGACTGCGAAGTTCTCTTAAAACACCTGTTTTTTCAAATTTCTTTTTGAAGCGTTTCAATGCTTTATCTAATGATTCGCCGTCTTTTACGTTAATAATGATCATAATTTCCTAAATACCTCCTTTCAAGGGAGGGCAAAGTTAACTATTTGGTTTTGAATATCAAATAGGTAAGTTGAAATAGTTGGGTGGGGGTGATTAAGAGAGTAATTGGCTGTTGCAGATGATGCTCTCTGGATCAAAGAAAATCAATTTTGATGCGAGACAACCATTTACACATCAACAATATTGTGTCCTAATGTTATTTAATGTTAAATGCCAGGCATTGAAATAAAAACCCAACACCCGGCATTCAAAAAAATCTTGATACTCGATACTACCTCAAAATCTCCCTGCTAATAACAATCTTCTGTATCTCGCTTGTCCCCTCTCCTATGGTGCATAACTTGGCATCGCGGTAATATTTCTCAACCGGGAAATCCTTCGTATAGCCGTAGCCGCCGAAAATCTGTACCGCTTCGGTAGCTGCACGCACCGCCGTTTCTGATGCAAAGTATTTGGCCATGGCCGATTGTTTGGTTACCGGCTGGTGGCGATTTTTCAGGTCGGCGGCCTGCATAATCAACAGTTCCGATGCTTCAATCTCGGTGGCCATATCGGCCAGTTTAAAGGCAATGCTCTGGAAGTTACTTATAGGCTGCCCAAACTGCCTGCGCTCCTTAGAGTAAGCCACAGCTGCCTCAAAAGCGCCTTTAGCTATACCTAATGATAAAGCTGCTATAGAAATGCGGCCACCATCCAACACCTTCATGGCCTGCTTAAAGCCTTCGCCCTCAATACCCAGCAGGTTTTCTTTAGGTACGCGGCAGTTATCAAATATAAGCTCGGTAGTTTCAGATGCGCGCATGCCCAGCTTATTTTCCTTTTTACCATGGGTAAAGCCCGGTGTGCCTTTCTCAATAACCAGTGCCGAAATACCACGCGAATCGCCTTTTGCCCCGGTGCGCACCATTACAACGGCCACATTGCCGCTTTTACCATGGGTGATCCAGTTTTTTGATCCGTTTACTATGTAGTGATCGCCATCTAAAACGGCAGTGGTGTTCATGCCCAGCGCGTCCGATCCGGTGTTGGCTTCTGTTAAGCCCCAGGCACCAAGCCACTCGCAGGTGGCCAGTTTTGGCAGCCACTTCATTTTTTGTTCTTCGCTGCCAAAGGCAAGGATGTGGCCCGTACAAAGCGAATTATGTGCGGCCACCGATAAACCTATCGAACCACAAACTTTGGCAATCTCCACAATAACTGTAACATACTCAAAATAGCTAAAGCCCGAGCCTCCATATTGCTCAGGAACAAGCACGCCCATCATGCCCAGCTCGCCAAGTTTTTTAAACAATTCAATGGGGAAGTGCTGCGCTTCGTCCCATTCCATTACGTGGGGTTTAATGTTGCGTTCGGCAAAATCTTTGGCCATCTGGCCCACCATACGCTGATTTTCACTGGTTGAAAAGTCGAATCCATGCATCGTCGGATCGTCTGTAAATAAGGTTTCCATACTAATTTATATAACTGGTTATGCAAATAAACGACTAAAATATGGGTAAAGTTTCACCAGGAACACCGGGTAAACATAGTACAAAATGGTATCCGGTATGAATAATCGATTTAGTTTGAATAGGATAGTTTTTGGGTGAGAAAACACGGCGAAAATATTTTTAAGAAAAAATTCAATTCCGTCCCCGCGAGGTCTCTCCAATGCTCTTAAGTTAAGGAAACTATTAAAATTTCAGTTTCGCGCAAAGACGCCAAGACGCTAAAAAAAACAAGCAAATCACTTTGCGTCTTTGCGTGAAAAACCTCTTAACTTAATATCACTGAGGGTCTGAGGGGACAGCAACCACAAGTCAATCGGATAGTGTTAATTTTTGTTACTTTTTTGCAACTAATTGTAATTTTTTTGAAATTAATTCAAGCCTATCGCCTGTTTTTAACGTTTTATTGTGCGTTTTTCTGTGTTAATACGGGCGTTGCCTGCGGCCGGGCTCTATGCTCATACTGCACAGGCCTTAGCCACATTGGCTGGTATCCGCGCCGATCCCTAACGCAAATTGTCTGAACCTGAATTTATAGAATTAGCAGAATTTTAGCTGCAAAAACCCACGCCTATATTTGTCTGAACCGGGATTTGCCGGATTCATCAGATTTCTTGGATTTGATTTGTTAAAAAATCTGACAAATCCATTAATCTGATGAATCCGGGTTCAGAAAAAAAATGTTCCAATGGAACACTACGCGGAGCCGGCTTTCTAAATACGATGCTAATATTCTGCCAATACCACCAGCGTATCGCTTATCGGCGCTATCCGCTCGCGGCCTTTCAGAAAGCCCAGTTCCACTACAAAAGAGAAGCCGGCTACTATGCCGCCCATCTCTTCAATAAGCTCGCTGGCAGCAGTTACGGTACCGCCGGTAGCCAGCAGGTCGTCATGGATCAGGATGTGCTGGCCGGGTTCAAAGGCATCGATATGGCATTCAATTACCGCTTCGCCGTATTCCAGTTTATAGGCCTTTCGTTTGATGGTAAACGGCAGTTTGCCCGCCTTACGTATAGGCACAAAGGGAACACCCAATTTGGTAGCCAAGGTAAGCCCAAACAAAAACCCGCGGCTTTCTATCCCCGCGATAACATCTATTTTGGTGCCCTTCAATTGCTCTGCAAAGGCATTGATAATATTGTCGCAAAGGGCAGGGTCTTTTAAAATGGGGGTTATGTCCTTAAAAATTATCCCTGGCTTCGGGAAATCAGGAATATCGCGGATGGCTTTCTTTATTTGCTCGGTAATCATTTAAAAACTAAATAAGGCCCAATTTTACGTAAAATTCCGTCATCAAGTATAGCAATATTTTTCATATCAGCTATCGATTCATAATCGCCGTGCTGATTGTGATACTCTACTATTGCATTTATCTGCTTAAAACTTAAATATGGGAAGCGTCTCAGCTGGTCGAAGGTGGCTTTATTGATATCAAGCCTGGTAATATGGTTGCCGTTTACTGCAATGCCGCTTTTAATTTCGGCATACTTGCCGGCATCTACACCAAATACTTCTTTCAATTGCTCTTTACTGTAAAAACCACCAAGCCGGTCCCGGTACCTGATAATACGCCGGGCAAATGAAGGCCCAATTCCTCTGATCATCGTCAACTTAGCCGAGTCGGCGCTGTTTATTTCTATAATTTCGCCGGGAGCTGCTTTCTTAATGTAATTATCGGTGGCAGGCAGGTTTATGTATGGCTCCAGCCGTTGGTAATCAGCGTCGGTTATAGTGTATATCTTTTTAATATCGGCTTTGGTATAAAACCGGCCGCCTTTGGCCTCATAGTTTTTTATCACTTTAACCTGATCCCCGCTCAGTCCCAGCTTTTGCCAATCTGCTTCGGGTAAATTATTGGGGTTAAATGTAAACGGCTTAGCATCCAGGGGTTTCCTGCTACTCAACGGGCCACTTTTTGCGGTGCCTGCACTATCGGCATTGCTTAGCATTGCAGCGGCTTTATCAAACTCCTTAACATTTATTGTATTATCTTTGCGGATGGTTTGATACGCGTATGGCGCAGCTAAAATCAATGCTATTAAAATAATCAACACTACCATTCCGTTCCATTCTTTTTTGGTTACCGAAAGATAGTTTTTTACAGGTGTTTTCATTTACAGCATTATCAACCGTAAATTAATAAAAATTTCAGGATACCTATTTGACAATTAATTCATCTATCTAAAAAAAATGAAAGTAATAACCACCGAAGAGTTTGCCAAAGCCACTAAACTGGATAAGCTGAAAATGCCTGGCCTGGCCGCTTTATTGATGGAAATAATGAAAATTAACCAGGTTAATGAACTGTTTGCCCAGGCCCAGCCCAAGCAAGGCATCGAGTTTATTGACGCTATATTGGCAGGATGCGGCATCGATATAGAATTTGACGAGCGCGACCTGAGGCACATTCCCAAAACCGGCAGCTTTATTGCCATAGCCAATCACCCATATGGTGGCATTGAGGGCCTGGTATTGTTAAAAATGTTATTAACAGTAAGGCCGGATGCTAAACTGATGGCCAATTTCCTGCTTAAAAAGATCCCAAACCTGAGCGATTTTTTTATTGCTGTAAACCCGTTTGAAAATGTGGAACACTCATCAAGCATCAGCGGCCTGAAAAACACGCTCGAGTTGTTAAACAATGGTACACCAATAGGCATATTCCCGGCCGGCGAGGTATCTACCTTTAAAGTTGAGCAACAACAGGTAACCGACCGTTTATGGCACCCCGTAGTAGGTAAAATTATTGCGAAGGCAAAAGTGCCGGTTATCCCCATCTACTTCCATGGCAACAACGGCTTATTGTTTAACCTGCTTAGTATGATTCACCCTGCACTACGCACGGCCAAACTACCGTCGGAGTTATTTAACAAGCAAGGCCATACCATTAAACTACGCATAGGCAAACCAATTAATATATTGGATGTGCCCGACTATAACAACAGCGCCAAACTGCTTAATTTTTTACGCGCCCGTACCTACGCCTTAGGCACCGGGCTTGAAGAGGAAAAAAAGATTTTTAGCCCTCGTAACCTTTTTAAAATAAAACGGCAGCCAAAGGATATCGTGCCCGAAATAAGTGTGGATATACTTGAAAAAGAGGTTGCCCCGCTGCGCGATAACTATAGGATATGGGTAGAAAAGAACTACGAAGTATTTATAGTACCTACATCGGTGATTCCGAATGTTATCCGCGAGATTGGCCGCCTGCGTGAAATAACCTTCCGCGAAATTGGCGAAGGCAGCAACAAAGCTATCGACCTTGATGAATACGATATTTATTACAACCACTTGTTTATATGGGATTTTGAAGCCAAACTTATAGTCGGCGCTTACCGCATTGGTTTAGGCGATGAGATATTTTACAGCGTAGGCAAAACAGGTTTTTACCTTAACGAACTGTTTAAGTTAAAAGCCCAGTTTACCCCGGTGCTGCGCAAAAGTTTAGAGCTTGGGCGCTCATGGATCCGCAAGGAGTACCAGACTAAGCCCTTACCATTATTTTTACTTTGGAAAGGCATCCTCAAATTCCTGATTGATAACCCCAGGTACCGTTATTTAATAGGGCCGGTAAGCATCAGTAATTCATTCTCTAAATTCTCCAAATCGCTCATCGTCGATTATATTAACCGCAACCATTTTGATCATGAACTGGCGCAATACGTAAAGCCGCGCAAAAAATTCAAAGTTGATTTTTCGAGCATTGATACCGACTTATTGATGGCCGGCGAAGACAGCTTTAAAGGACTTGATAACCTGATATCTGAAGTGGAAACCCGCAACATGAAAGTGCCGGTATTACTGCGCCAGTACATCGCGCTTAATGCCAAGATCATCAGCTTTAACATCGACCCTAAATTTGCCGATTGCCTTGATGGCTTCCTGGTGCTCGACCTGGAACAGGTACCGCAGGATATATTGGAAAAATTGGGTAAAAATTTATAGCACAGCAATCTAACTGTACCTAATAAAAAAAGCCTTGCCAGTAAAACCGGCAAGGCTTTTTATCAACTAAACGTTAAACTATCGCCAGTCAACGTAAGTTACACCAGGGTAACCGGCCAGGATTTTATTATTATCCTTTACATCATCGTCAAGATAAGTTGCGGTTAATAAATGTTGTTTGTTATCGTCATCAACACCCCCAAGCAAATATTTCACATTGCTATGATACGCGGGGGTACTTATGGCGTTAAAACCCAACTTATGCGAAGGGTAAGGCCCAAGGTTGTCAAACAAATAAACATTTGATACATTATCGCTCAAATACGATCCGGCAAAGCCCAGGGCCAGATCCTGCCCGTTTGAAAAACTAACGTAGCTCATGGCGGGCATCCCTAATTCATCGGGCCGGTAAATGATGTCTTTTGCGCCATTTGCAGGCCTTATAACCATTTCATATTGATTAACGCTATCAAAATTGTACTTCATTAATATGTACGCCAGATCGCCTTTGTCTGATACCGATGCGGCAATTAAATTATTATAACCGCTAAAAAAAACAACAGCCGGTATTTGCATAACGGGCCCGTAAAATTTATAGCTGTCGCCATTTATAATATACAGGGTTTTATCATCTGCACTCCAGCCAAATCCTTTAATATCACTAAATGTTTCTGTAGTATGCATCACGTTGCCATGTATATCCACTATTTCAATCTGATTGCCTTTCATGTACGCAAACTTTGAATGATCATGCGCCATTTTTATAAACCTTTTTGGGCTTCCTGTTTTAGTTACCTGTACCGGTTTGGCCGAAAAATCATTTATAAGGTAAACATCGTTGTGGTAAATGAAAGCTATATTGTTTAATGCCGGGTGCCTTAAGCTATCAATCTTATCAACCTGCGCCTTAGTAATATATGGGTTAACGTCCTTTTGGCATGCCGTTAAGGTTGTAATCAACAGCGCAATTAAAATCGTGTAAAAAATTTTCATAAATTAAAACTTATAAATTAAACCTGCGCCGGTTGATATTGATTTATACAAGGTACCGGTACGGCTATAATAATCACTGCGCCCGGTGGCAGCAAAAAAGTTATAGGAGCCCTGTATACTAAGCTGAATATTTTCGCCAAAGCTTAAGTTAATGCCTGCCTTAGGTGCGCCGTAAATTTGCTGTTCGCCCTCTACATCGTCAGTATTATCCTGGGTGGCATCAACCGAATGCGAACTGAATTTAGTTTGATAGGCGCCTAAATTTACCCCGGCAAAAATTTTGAAGCCATCGCTTATCTCCAGGTTGTAAGCTCCTCCTATGTAAAACATATAGCTGCGAAAGTTGCTGTACGTAATAGTTCCGTAGTCGTTATCGCCAACGGCATAGTAAAAAAGGTCCTGCTTGGGTTTATAAACCCGGTATCCCCCGCTTACGTTAGCCGTCCAGTTACCATTAAAAATATAAAAACTCAACCCGTAAGCGGGTGCCGGTTTATAGGTGTATTTAAGGTTGCCCGCGGGCATATCATAATCGGCATTAATGCCTACGCCAAATCTCTGCGAACTTTCACCATAGGAGTATTGTGCCTTTGCCGTAAATGAATTAAGGATAAAAAATAAAACCAGGAGCTTTGGAAAGTGAGGAATAATTTTGCAGAACCGGTAGTAACGGCAATGGTTTGGATACATATGTTGTAATAAGGTGTTCGGGCCAAAAATATAAATAATTTCGATGGTTAAAAAATATGTGTGCGCAATTTAACAGGGAATCGCCTTTAAAATTTTACAATCAATTATGCCGAGCTATTTCTGTCAGAGCAGTTGCCTGTACAATCGCGTTTACAAATTTTTCGCCCCCAAAAACGTAAAGAAAAAATAAGCAAATCACTTTGCGTCTCTGCGCCTTTGCGCGAAATAAATCTTTTTGAAAGCGAATCCCCTGCGCAATTTTTGCAAAATGAAAAACGTCCCTGCCGGATAAACCAGCAAGGACGTTTTGAATATTAACTATGTTGTTTGTTTATTAAAATCCGTAACGGATACCAAACTGCATTTGCCAGCGTGAAGCAAACAAATCAACCGAATAAGGCAATCCAGGATCCTGGAATGTATATTTAGGATAAGTGCTTGCCGCATTAGCAAACGATGGTGTGGTTTTTGGTGCTAAACCAATGCTTGAAGTTGAGTTAAATGTATTGGCCGAGAAGTAATACTGACCCCATTTTTTGTTCAGCAAGTTAGTAAGGTTAACAATATCGTAGGTAAAAGTAATAACCTGTTTGTGTTTGCCACCAAATTTAAAGTCTTGCGAAAAACGGAAATCTAATTGATTATTCCATGGAGTAAAGGCTGCATTACGTTGGGTAAAGTTACCACGACGTGATGACAGATAGCTATTTTTATCAATGAAAGCATCAAATGCCGCTGCTTGAGTTGCAGCTGTTGCACCACCAACTACATCGCTAAAAAAGTTTACAGTTTCGCCTTGTTTAGGGATATAAGCTAAGCTAACTTGCTGTCCTGTTCCGTCAATAGCGCTTGGATAAAAACCGTAAGTGTATGGGTTACCAGATTGTGCGCTAAAGAAGAAAGTGAAGTTTGCAGTATAGTTTTTAGCCGCATCCCAATCATGCCTTAAGTTAAGGTTAGATACGATACGGTGACGGATATCGAAGTTTGAATTAGCTAAACCCGGGTTGTTAGGGTTTAAAGCCTGGTTTAACTGCCAGTTTGACTCCATTGAGTTACGGATACCATTGGTAACATCTTTTGAATGACCAAAAGTATAGGCAACATTACCGCTTAAGCCAAACGGAAAGGTTTTACCTACTTGTGCAGTGATGCTGTAACGGTAACCAAGGCTTGTGTTTGATAACTCGTAAGCATTAGTGTATGATGAGTTAACCTTTGCTAAATTTGCACCATTTGCTGCAGTACCAGTTAAAAATATTGGCTGTTGTTTTTTGGTATCGTAAGTATAATAAGTTACACTATCCGTGGTATTAACCTGTTGAAACTTTAAATCGTGGATGGTTTTGGTATAAATACCTTCCAGTGTAAATTTCCATTGGTTATCTGTTGTATAATCAAAAGCTAAGCTGCTTCTCCATACTTGCGGCATTTTAAATTTGTTGTCAATTAAATCTACCTGGGTTGGGCCTGTAGCCGCTGTGTTAAAGCCCTGTGCATTAACATAATCTAAACGGCCATTAGGAGATGTAGAAACGGGGTTTGTACCTGCTTTTTGAGCACTTTTGCTATCGTAGGCACCATAAGTTGCGCCGTTGTTGTAAAACGCGTAACCAAACCATGCAAACGGTACACGACCTGTAAAGAAACCGCTACCACCACGTACAATCAGGCTTTGATCTCCATTTACATCATAGTTAAACGATACACGAGGGTTGATCTCGATGTTGTTCAGATAATTTTGTTTGATGTCGCGTGGCTTAGTGTAGGTAAAGGTAGTACCGTAGTGAGGGTCGGCAACTGCACCGGTAGTTTTGTCGCTTAGCGGTTGTTTGTTAGGCACACCTGCATAATCAAAACGTAAAGCAGCAGTTAGTTTAAAATTATCTGTCAGTTGAATTTCATCCTGGCCGTATAAGCTTAGCAGGTTAACATTAAACTTAGCTGACGGATTATCTAAAATATAATCGCGGTTGTTATTGGTATAGTTAAAGTTTGTACGTACACGTGACGGGCTATTGGCAATGAATTTTTCGATACTGCTGTAAGCAACACGGCCATTCCACGAGTTTACAAAGTTGTAGGTAATGTTATAAAATTCGTTGTGTGTACCAAAGGTAAAAGTGTGTTTGCCTTTTGTTAATGTAAAGTTGTCGGTAAACTCGGCAGTTTTTTGGTGCATATCAAATATAGCGGCCTCACGGTCGGTACCCATAAATATGGTGGTACCAGGTGTGCGGCCTGTGATTTCGATTTGCGGCAACGACGGGTCTATTGTCGGATCGCGGTAATCATGTACGTTTGAGTAACCAACAACCAAGCTATTGCTCGCGCTGTTTGAAAACCTTGATTTTAACTCGGCAACTGTTGAAGTTGAGTTGTTATGAGATACATAATCAATACCGCCAAAACGGAAATTTTGCTGATCGCGCTCTAAGTTAGTGGCTGTTGAGCTAATGGTATTGTTACGGATGGTTAACTGGTTATTATCATTGATATTCCAATCCAAACGGTTAAAGAATTTGTTTGAACGAGCGTAAATATATGTATTGCTATAAGTACCGGGATCAATACCTTTGGGATGGTTAGCATCAGTAGTAAATAGCATGAACGCGTTAACCAATTTATCAGCATCCGCCTTGCTTAGTATCTGACCAGAGCCACTGTCATCGGCGCCACGGATAACCGGATCCTGACGGCGGGCAATTTCTTCGTTAGTAAAGAAGAATAATTTATTTTTGATGATAGGGAAACCTAAACGGATACCTGTTTGGTAATCATGAAAGCTTGTAGGCAACTTTGAACCATCGCCGCCGGCAGCAGCCGATGCATTGTTTGGCCCCACTAAAAACGCGCCGCGGCCGTAACCGTAAATTGCGCCGCTAAAATCGTTTGTACCGCTGCGGGTTACAGCATTTATACTACCGCCCAATACGTTACCAATTTTAATATCATAAGGAGCAACCAATACTTGTACATCCTGGATAGCATCTAACGATACCGGGCTTGTACGGGTACTGCTACCTACCTGGCCCGATGCATTGCTTTGGCCACCTAATGACGGGCTGAAACCAATTGCATCGTTATTGATGGCACCATCAAGCGTTACGTTATTGTAACGATAGTTAGTTCCCTGGAATGAGTTGTTATTGCTTTGCGGCGTTAACCTGGTTAAATCCTGCAGGCTGCGGTTAATTGTAGGCAGATTTTTGATCTGATTTTGGTTAATACGGGTGCTTGCACCTGTTTTGGTACCGCCAGCCGTACCCTTGATTTTCACTTCAGATAAAGTAGTGGTTTCGTCGGCAAGGGCAAAGTTTAAGGTTGTTGTACCTAAACTTAAGTTGATATCTGTTCTTTCATCTTTTTTAAATCCGATAAAAGAAGCAGTGATGGTGTAGGGGCCACCGGGGTTAACGTTGGCAATTGTGTAACGGCCTTCGGAGTTGGTTTGTGAGCCGTAACGTGTACCGGTACTTGTGTTAAGTACAGTAATGGTTACACCAGGCAACGTAACGCCTTTTTGGTCGGTAACTTTTCCGCTTACTAACGAGGTGGTAATTTGCGCATTGGCAACATTAGCAACTCCAATAATGAGCAGTGATAAAAGGATAAAGTATAACTTTTTCATTTGTGTTTTATTTGAACACAAAGGTTGGGCTACAATATTACCCCAATGTTAACACAAGATTATATTTATACCCAATTGTTAACATTAAGTACAACAGGCAATCAATACTTAACAGAAAGTTTTTTAAGGATTAAGTGAAGCAGATATATGGGGCCTATTAATAAAAATTTGATATCATCAAAAAACGAAGGCTTTTTCCCTTCAATTTTATGCCCTATAAATTGCCCTATCCATGATACTATGAATAGTACCAAACTAACCAGCCACAATGCCGGGCCACCGGCTTTGTGCCATTGCTCTATGCTTATAATAGCATAACTAAAGCCAAACAGCACAAATAACATTAGGTATGATAATAAAGGGGAAAGCTTAAGATAGTAATAAATGCTAAAAGCAATTAAAAACGATGCCCAGTTAAACACACCATTATAGGTACCTAAAAATTTGAGATAGGGGAACGGGATTGACCATATTAATCCAAGCAGGCTAAACACAATAAGCGGGATACAAATAAAATGAATACCCTCATTTGTCGGATTTTGATGACTTTGGGCATATTTGGCAAAATAAACATCAACCCTACGGCTACCGTCGGCATTTCCTGCTTTTGCCGGTGCGTCCTTTTTTTTATTGTTCGACATTTTAGTTTGAGACTATTTTGATGTAAATATAAAACCCTTCCGGGTATAAGCCGAAAGGGTTTGCACTGATTTTTTTATTTAAAATTATTTGGCAAAAGCAACCGACCTGGTTTCCCTGATCACGGTAACTTTTATCTGGCCTGGGTAAGTCATTTCCGTTTGGATACGGTTTGAAATATCTGCCGCCAAAACTTCAGATTGTGCATCGCTTATCTTTTCGCTTTCAACCACCACACGCAGTTCGCGGCCGGCCTGTATAGCAAATGTTTTCTCGACACCAGGATACGATAGCGCCAGTTCTTCCAGTTCTTTTAAGCGTTTAATGTAGCTTTCAACCACCTCGCGGCGTGCGCCAGGGCGGGCGCCCGAAATAGCATCACAAGCCTGAATTATCGGTGACAGCATCGAGGTCATCTCGATTTCATCGTGGTGGGCTCCAATGGCGTTACAAACTTCAGGGTGTTCTTTATATTTTTCTGCCAACTGCATACCCAAAATAGCGTGTGGCAGTTCCGGGTTATCATCAGGCACTTTACCAATATCATGTAATAAGCCGGCGCGTTTAGCCATCTTCACGTTCAAGCCTAATTCGGCAGCCATGGTGGCGCAAAAGTTAGCAACCTCGCGCGAGTGCTGTAACAGGTTTTGCCCGTATGATGAACGGTAACGCATACGGCCAACCATACGAATCAGCTCAGGGTGTAAACCATGAATACCAAGGTCTATAACGGTACGCTCGCCTATTTCAACAATTTCTTCTTCAATTTGCTTTTTGGTTTTGGCAACTACCTCCTCGATACGTGCCGGGTGGATACGGCCGTCTGTTACCAAACGGTGCATGGCCAGCCTTGCAATCTCGCGCCTTACCGGGTCAAAGCCTGATAAAATGATAGCCTCGGGTGTATCATCCACAATAATTTCAATGCCCGTTGCAGCTTCCAAAGCACGGATATTACGGCCTTCGCGACCGATGATACGGCCCTTGATCTCGTCATTTTCGATATTGAATATCGATACTGTATTTTCGATAGCGCTTTCGGTAGCGGTACGCTGAATGGTTTGGATAACTATCTTTTTAGCTTCTTTTGTAGCGGTAAGCTTAGCCTCGTCCACAATATCCTTAATCTGGATCATGGCTTTGGTGCGGGCTTCTTCGCGTAGGGTATCAATCAACTGGTTTTTGGCATCATCGGCAGATAGGCCTGCAATGGTTTCCAATTGCTGTACATGCGAGTTCTTTAAAACCTCCACTTCTTCTTGTTTCTTAACAACAATTTCGGTTTGTTTCTCCAGGTTTTTGCGGGTGCCATCAAGTTCACTTTCCTTGCGGTTCATGTTTTCCAGGCGCTGGTTTAATGATTGCTCCTTTTGTTTCACACCATTCTCGCGCTGGTTAATATTGTTGTTTTTGTTGGTTACTTCCTGCTCATGCTCGGCTTTCATTTGCAAAAACTTCTCTTTGGCTTCCAGTAACTTGTTTTTCTTCAGGATTTCGGCATTATTTTCGGCATCTTTTAATATTTTCTTCACCTTATTTTGTGCCGATGTTTCCTGGTCTTTAAAAAGCTTCATCAACAGGAAGCGACCGATGACTATGCCCAGGCCTATGCCAAGCAACAGCCCGATGATTATGTATAATATGTCCATTTTAGGTTTATTGGGTATGTATGTAAATAAAAAAACCGCAACTAATTTTTAAGTATCATGTATTGAAAAACCTCATTTCGGATATTGGAATCATGGGTTACGCTAATACTTATAGTAACGCATGCCTCTTTGATCCGCTCATATTGAAGCGTTAAGTTTTTAATAGTGAAACCTAAAATTTAACTGCGGTTAAATCTTAAATGTGCTCTGTATGTTATGTAAAGAACGTTTATTACTTCGAAAAAAATTCGTTCAGCATGTGGTCTAACTGGTACACCTTTTCGGCAACATCGGTATCCTCGTTATTCACCTTCTTCTCCGCCTTTAACGATGATGTAGCATAATGCAACACACACATCGAAAGTAAGTCCTGCTTATCCCTCACTGCATAATTTTCCTGATATTCCTTTATCCGGTCGTTAATTAGTTTGGCCGCCCTGCGTATTATCTCTTCTTCTTCCATGTTTACCTTTAAGGGGTAAACTCTGTCAGCAATATTTATTTTTATTGAGATTTCTCCCATTTGAGCTTTTCACTTTTTGTACTATTTTTTCAATAATACAATACACTTATCTATTTCTTGCACAAAGTCGTTAATTTTTTGCTTAATGTCAACACTTTTTTCATTTGTTTCTGAAAATGATTTTGCAAGTTTCAATACACGAAGCTTTTCTTCCAGGTCTTTCGTCTTATTTTTACTTGCATCAAGTGCAACAGTAAGCGCCTCACTCTCCAGCTTCAACAGGTCATTCTCCTCCTGTAAAGCAGCACAAAGCTCAATTAACCTTTCGGTTTTATCAACTATTATGTTTAACTGTTCTGCTAATGAAGGCATTATTGAATTACTGAATTATTGAATTATTGATTTATTGAATTATTGATTTTTTTAATTAGTGATTGAATTAATAAACTTTGCTAAATCAATAATTCAGTCACTCAATAATTCAATAATTACTTCCTTATCTCCGCTCCTGCTTCTTTTCCTAAATTATAAATTAATTTCTGCATTACCGAGTCGATGGCTTTATCGGTTAGCGTTTTTTCAATATCCTGGATGATGAAGCTCAGCGCGTATGATTTTTTACCGGCAGGCAGCTTATCGCCCTGGTAAACGTCAAATACACTTACTTCCTTTAAAAGCTTACGCTCGGTACGCTGGGCAATTTGTTTTAACTGACCAAACGAAACCGACTTATCTATCAGCATTGAAAGGTCGCGCCTTACGGCCGGGAATTTAGAAACCTCCTGGAAAACAATCACGTTTTTGCGTACGGCGTTCAGCACCAAATCGAAGTTAAAGTCAGCATAAAAAACCTCTTTATCTACATCGGTTTTTTTCCGGGCATTAGCTCCAACCGGGCCAAACTTAACCAGTTGTTTACCATTCATCATGTATTGCAATCCGAAGGCCAGTTTGCTACACGTAGCATCTTCAACCACAAAATCGGTAATGTTTAAGCGTTGCAAAATACCGTCAACAATTGCCTTCAGGTTATAAAACGAAACCGGCTTTTGCTTTTGGTTCCACTGCTCGGCAGCATCGGCACCGGTGATGAATACCGAGAAGCGTTGTACCTCGCTATATTTATCATCCTTAACGCTGTACACTTTACCAAATTCATAAAACTTTAAATCGGCCGCGCGGCGGTTTTGGTTGTAGGCGATAGCCTCTAATCCTGAAAACAGCAGGCTTTGGCGCATTACGTCCAGATCGCTGCTTAGCGGGTTCAGGATTTTTACAGCCACATCCAGGTTATCTGAGTAGGCTGATTTTGTTAACGAATTTGAAAGTATCTCGTTAAAGCCATTAGCTGTCAGCAAATCCGAGATCTGGTTTTGAACCGTATCCTTCTCCTTTTTTTGCGAATTGTTAAGCGATGCCCTGATCTGGGTTGGGATATGAATATTGTTATATCCGTAAATACGCAGGATCTCTTCTACAATATCAACCTCACGGGTTACATCAACACGATATGGAGGAACTTCCAATGATAATGAGTCCGCAGTTTCACCCACTATCTTAATGTCAAGCGCCTCGATGATCGCTTTGATCTCGCCATGAGTAATTTGCTGGCCGATGAGCCTGTCGATATTTTTATAAGTAACCTCGAACGCAAAAGGCGCAACCGGGGCCGGGTAATGATCAGAAATTTGCGACGATACTTTACCACCCGCAACCTGCTGTATAAGCAAAGCAGCACGTTTTAAAGCAAATACGGGCATATCCGGATCGGTACCACGCTCAAACCTGAACGATGCATCCGTTTTTAAACCATGACGCTTAGCCGTTTTACGTACTGATACCGAATTGAAATAAGCGCTCTCCAAAAAGATATTTTTGGTAGATTCCTTAACACCAGATTTGGCGCCACCAAAAACACCGGCAATACACATCGGCTCTTCGGTGTTGCCTATCATCAAATCATTTTCTGATAGTTTGCGGTCAACATCATCCAGCGTTTTAAAAACTGTTCCTTCCGGATAGTTTTTAACCAGCACTTTGCCACCTGTTATTTCATCAGCATCAAACGCGTGCAGCGGCTGACCCAATTCATGCAACACATAATTGGTAACATCTACAATATTGTTGATAGAACGCAGACCAATTACAGCCAGCCGCTCTTTTAACCATTTTGGCGATTCTTTAACCTCAACACCACTGATGGTTAAGCCGGCATAACGTGGGCTTGCCAGCTCATTCTCTACCACAACCTCGATGGTGCGACTGGTATCATCAACCTTAAAATTGCTTACATCAGGTTTCCTGATCCCTATTTTCAAAAACGCGGCAATATCGCGGGCGGTTCCCAGGTGCGATACGGCATCGGCACGGTTAGGCGTAAGGCCTATCTCGTACATATAATCGTCGTGCAGCTTAAAGTAGTTTTTTGCTAACGATCCTACTACGGCGTCATCATCCAGTACCATGATGCCGGCATGGTCGGTGCCTAAACCAATTTCGTCTTCGGCACAAATCATCCCTTCGGATACCTCGCCACGGATTTTTGATTTTTTAATAGCGAATGGTTCCCCTACAGTTGGGTATATGGTAGTACCTACAGTGGCTACAACCACTTTTTGCCCTGCGGCCACATTGTGCGCTCCGCAAACAATTTGCAGGTCTTCAGGGCCACCTACGTCAACTTTGGTAACATGCAGGTGATCTGAATTGGTATGGGCAACACTCTCCTTTACAAAACCAATCACAAGCCCTTCCAGGCCACCAGGAATAGGTTGTACTTTCTCCAGGCTCTCCACCTCCAAACCGGTACCGGTAAGGATGATCGAAATTTCCTGCGGAGTTTTATCGGTATCAATAAATTCTTTAAGCCAGTTATACGATATCTTCATTATTCAGAAATGATAATCGGCAAAGATATAAAGATTTCGGATGTGGGATTTCGGATTTGGGATTTAAATTGATTTCAAATGTGCAGATTTCAGATGTGCAGATGATGTTAGATGGAAATGTACCGATAACACAAATATGTAATGTAAAAACAAATACATTTGTGTAAAACACATTTGTTTTAATTTATGTCGACTGAAACAGAAGAGCGCCCAAGAGTATTTTTAAATAGTGTTCATCTTAAAGGATTTAAATCCATTGAAGATTTGGCTATTGACTTAAAAAAGGGGCTAAACATATTGATTGGGAAGAATGGTGCGGGAAAATCCAACTTTATGGAAGCTATCGACTTAATAATTCGTAGCAAAGGCCAATCCAAAATACCTTATAAATATGCTCAAATAGAGATAATTTCAGAAGATAACCAATCATTTATAGTTGAGAGAGAAAGAGAAGTACATTTAAAAATTGAAAAAGAAAATTTGTCAGACAAATTAGATGTAATCGAAAAGATTACTATTAATGGGGAAGTTGCTTTCGATAACTCAAACAATGAAGATTTAAAAAGGAGATTCTCATTTAAAAACAAAAGGCTTTCTTACGGAGGAAATTTAGCTGGTCTTTTTATTCGCTTAGGGTACAAGCCAGTTTTCACTTCCTATATAAAGTTTAATATACCTGACGACCTTGAAGCAGTTGACGTACCTGGCACTTTAAAATTCAATACCGGAGATGAATATGCTGAATGGAAAGTCGAAACCATGTCGTTTGTTAATGACATATTTTGGAATTTGGAAAACCTCTATTACGACGAAGATCAGGCAAAAAAATTAACGATTGAAGATTTTAACAATCAAATTGAACTTCAAGATGCCATTGTAACTAACCTAGCTCGCTTTACCAATATTGAGAATTTACGATTTAATACAAATATTAATATTTACTCGACTGAGAAGTTTTCGTTTTTTGAAAATATAAAACTTGAATTCAAGGTCAACGGCAATTGGCTGCCATGGTCTCAATTATCAGATGGAACCCAACGCTTATTTTACATCATAGCTGAAGTAACTAATGCGACTGGGCAAGTCTTGATTGAAGAACCCGAACTCGGCATCCACCCCCATCAATTTAATTTGCTGATGGACTTCCTAAAAGAACAATCCGAAGATAAACAAATCATCATTTCAACCCATTCCCCTAAAGCATTAGACCATTTATCCCCGGAGGAATTAGATCATATCCTTATTGCTTACTATGATTTAGACAAAGGCACTCAAATAAGACACCTATCCGATAAAGAAATCAAAAAAGCCCAAAGATACATGAAAGAGGTTGGCTATTTTAGTGATTACTGGATGTATTCAGATTTAGAATAATGATTAAAGTAGGACTGATAGGTGAAGATCCAAACGATACTTCAGCGATAAAAAACCTCTTGGATAACAGGTATAAAGACCGTGTACAGTTTAAGCTGTTAGTAAAAGGAATAAAAGGACATCATTTAGATAGTGTCAAAATAAAGAAAAAATTGCCTATTGAGTTTGAAGATCAACATTGTAAATTTATTGTTTACATCCGAGATTTGGACGCATTTAAATCGCAGAAAGATAAACTACAAGCTAAAACGCAATGGTTTAGAGACTTAGATGCTTTGGTAAACAACAAAGGCATTTTGTTCCTCAATATATGGGAATTGGAAGCATTAATATTTGGTGACATAGAAGCTTTCAATAAAATCTATAAAACTAAATATAAGGTAACCCGCGATCCCATGTTGATTAAAGAACCCAAGGAACTGCTTAAAAACCTGACCTTCAAATCCCCAAAAAGACAATTTCACGAATCCCACTGCCCCGAAATATTCAGTCAATTGAATATTGATAAATTAGAAGCCAAATGCTCATGCTTCAAAGATTTCATAACTGAGTTTGACGAAAAAATCAGTAGTTAACTAAATCCGAAATTGAACATCCGAAACCCAAAATCACATAAGTTCAGCATCCGCCAAACTGGTAAAGCCGTTATCGGTAATAATCAAATGATCAAACACACTCATATCCAACATCCTCCCTGCTGCCGACAATTTTTTGGTAAGCATAATATCTTCCTGACTGGGTTTCAGATTGCCCGATGGGTGGTTGTGTACCAATATAATACCGCTGGCCTGGTATTGCAGGGCGGCGTGGAAAATAATTTTAGGATCGCAGATGGTTGCGGCCAAACCGCCTTTGCTGATCAACTCCTTACCTAATACTTTTTGAGAGCGACCCAATAAAATGATCCAGAATTCTTCGTGGTTTAAATCCATCAAATGGCGGCGCATAATGTTGTAGCCATCGCGGCTGGAATTGATATAATCGGGCGCCTGGCTTTCGGTATCGTTCCGGCGGCGGCCAATTTCGAGGGCGGCTATGATCGAGATAGCCTTGGCCTCGCCTATACCTTTAAATTTAGAAAGTTCTGATATCGAAGCTTTCCCAAGCTTATTCAGGTCGTTTTCGTAATGGTGCAGGATGCGTTTACTGAGTTCAACGGCGGTTTCGTTACGGCTGCCCGAGCCGATGAGGATGGCAATCAGTTCAGCATCAGTTAATGCACGGCGACCTTGTCCGCTTAGTTTTTCGCGCGGACGGTCGGCCTCGGCCCATGATTTTATGCCTATCTTGTTTTCGTAGTTTTCCACGGCATTAAAGTATGAAAAAGCATAGAAACAAAAAAGGGATCGCACCAATGGCACAATCCCTTTTTAATATACTGAAAAGCTGATATTTAGCTTAAGCCGTTTACAAATTTAGTAAGCTTCGATTTATTGTTTGAAGCTTTGTTTTTGTGAATAACATTCTTTTTAGCCAAACGATCAAGCATAGAAATCACTTTACCTAACAATGCAGCAGCATCAGCTTTAGTTGTAGTGGTTCTTAATTTTTTAATAGCGTTCCTGGTTGTTTTAGCCTGGTACCTGTTGCGCAGACGCTTCGCAGCGTTTGACCTGATTCTTTTTAAAGATGATTTATGATTTGCCATCGTATAGCTTGTTATTCTTTTTTCTACTTATTTTAAGGACTGCAAATATAGGGCGATAATTTTAATTATGCAAGTGTTTTTTATTTAATTATGATTGCACTGATTTTGGAAGATTACTCCGATAAAACCGTGAAAGCGTAGTTAATACCTAAAACAATTTACTCCTTATTATGCTTAATAAACTACCTGCCAACCTTTGCTAACACCTTACTAATATACTTTAACATCCCGCCATGACTAACAACAGCACCACCAGGTTTAGCAACCGGGTAAACGATTATGTAAAGTACCGCCCGCACTATCCCAAAACAATTGTGGAATTTTTGGAGGACGATTACGAACTATCCACCGGCAAACTCATCGCCGATATTGGTGCAGGCACCGGCATATCTACCGCCCTGTTCCTGGATGCCGGATACAAAGTTATCGCCATTGAACCTAACCAGGAGATGCGCGAAAAATCGGTAGAACTACTGGGCAATTACCCCGGCTTTAAGGCCATGAATGGCACAGCCGAAAACACCGGTTTGGAAACCGGCAGCATCGATTTCATTATAGCCGGGCAGGCCTTCCACTGGTTCGACCGGGAAAAGTCAGGGGTTGAGTTTAAAAGAGTATTAACGCCTGGCGGAATGGTGGCGCTGATATGGAACGAACGAAAAACGGGCTCGGATTTTGAGATGGAGTACGACCAACTTATCATAAAACATGGTAACGATTATGTGAAGGTTGATCACCGGAATATCAATGATGAACAGATAGGAACTTTCTTCGCTCCCCAACCTTTCCGGCTCAAAGTATTTCCAAACAAACAGGTTTTTGATTTTGAAGGACTAACAGGCCGACTGCTATCATCATCATACATACCCACCCGCGAGGAGGCCGGGTATGAGCCCATGATAAATGACCTGGAGATACTTTTCGCCCGGTATCAGCAGGATGGCTTTATTACCATTAATTATGATACAAAGGCGTATGTGGGGAAGTTGTAATTATTGATCATAATAAAAACGACATTGAACTATTGAGCACTTTTGGTCAATTCCTTTAGTTCCTGACAAGTAATAAACAAGTCTATGCTCACCGGTGATCCTTCGAGACCAAAGACCTTTTAAGTTATATCTTAAAGGCTCGGGCTTTCCCAACCCTTGAAATGGAGTTTGCCTAATCGATTTAATCAGCTCTCTTATCTTTCTGGCTACTTCCAAATCATTTTCAAGCCAATATTCAAAGTCCTGCCATCCAGTAGGTGTAAATTCAATGTTCACGTTATTTAAAAAGCTTCATTATCAAAATCATAGTCAATAGTTTTTCCAGATTGAAGTTCACTTATGGATTGTTCCAAGCGCTTTCGGTTTGCTTTAGTAGAAAGTAAATGGCCGGTTTCGGTTAAAGAATTATATTCCTTAATAGACATTATTACCACAGCATCTTCCTCATTATTATTTCTTGGGACAACGATCACATCCTGAGTATCGCTTACTATATCAAAATAGCTTTTCATTTTACTTCTTAAAGAAGATATGGTTAAAACTTTCATATATTGTACAATATAATGTACCATCAAATGTACAAATAATTTTGTAACTATCCCACCCAAAAAAACCAAAACTTAAACCCATATTTACCCTTATGAAGCGGGCCATTGTTTTAAGTTTATCGGGTATCGGGTTAATGTTACTCTGCTCCTCCTGGGGTTTCTTTGCGCATTACCGCATCAACAAATTGGCCGTTTATACGCTACCTAAGGGCATGATAGGTTTTTACAAGGCCAATATCAATTACATTGAAGAACACGCCGTAAGCGCCGACAAACGCCGTTACGTGGACTCTACAGAAGCCCCCCGTCATTTTTTTGATGCCGACCATTATGGCAAAAAGCCCTGGGCCGCAATGCCGCAAAAATGGAAGGACGCCGCAAAAAAATATACCGCCGATACCCTAAATAAATACGGCACCGTTCCCTGGGCCATCCAATACCAGTACTATAAACTGGTAAGGGCATTTAAGGCTCATGACACACTGGCCATCCTGAATACATCGGCCAACCTTGGGCATTATGTAGCCGATGCCCACGTGCCTTTGCACCTTACCATCAACTACAATGGTCAGTTTACCAACCAAACCGGCATCCATGCTTTATGGGAAAGCCGCATCCCCGAGCTTTTTGCCAATAAGTACAATTTAAAGGCAGGCAAGGCCCGCTACATAGAAAACCCGTTGGCCGAAGCCTTCCGAATTTGCAGGGTATCGTTTAAGGGAGTGGATACGGTACTGCGCTTTGAAAGGATGCTAAACAAAACATTCCCTTCTGATAAAAAGTACGCCATGGTTATGCACGGCAAACGGGAAATTAAAGATTATTCTGAGGCCTATAGTCTGGCTTATCAAAAAATGCTGAAGGTCATGATCGAGCGGCAAATGCGGGCATCCATATTATCGGTAGGCAGCTTTTGGTACTCGGCCTGGGTAGATGCGGGACAGCCGTAGCCCCCCGGCCCCCTGAAGGGGGAGTTTAAATTACCGTTAGTTATATATGTGCAATATGATAACGGTTTTGTAGTTTTAATGTTCAGTAAAATCACTTCAATGAAAAAATTAGTTCCTGCTATAATTTTTATTATCTCTTTCGTTTGCCAGGTATCGGCGCAAAATTGCAGCCCTTTTATCAGCAATGTAAATGGCAAAAAGTTTACATACGTTAACCAGGGCGGCGATAGCAAACCCATGGGATCGATGGTGTGCAATACCAATAAAAAGGATGCTGCTACGGTAAACGCCCGGATAGAGCTGTTTGATAAAACAGGCAAATCCATGGGCAGCGGAAATTCCGAAATCATATGTACCGGGCAGGCTATAAAAATTGATATGAAAACGTTTATCCCGGCAGCTTCATTAAAGCAATTAGGCAATATGGAAATGACCGGCGACACCAAATACCTCAGCTACCCTATCAGCCTGAAAGCCGGGCAAAAGCTTGACGACGGGGCCCTTAACATTAACATTGGCAGCAATGGCACACAAATGGGCCAGGTACAATTGAATATTAATAACCGCAAAGTTGAAAAACAGGAGAAGATAACAACCAAAGCCGGCAGCTTTGATTGTTTTAAAATCACCAATGATATCATTTTCAGGATTAGCATGATGGGGGCATCCATCCCCTTTCAAATAAAAGTTATTGAATGGTTTGCCCCAAAGCTTGGCCGTTTTGCCAAATCAGAAACTTATGGCAAAGATGGCAAACTGGTGGCTACAACTTTGCTCGATTCGGTGAATTAGCAGAACATTGTTAATCCTGAACATGTTTCGGAATGCCACATAACCACAGGCCGCATATTGAATACCTGCCGTGTAAGGTACTGAAACAATTAACCGGCAAACACCTGGATTTACACCCAAATATGTGCCGTGCCTATGGCACTCTTGTCTCCTTTGGCCAATCATCCACGGGTTAAAACCCGTGGCTACAATATGTGCCGGGCCGATGGCCCTTAGGAAAAGTTATGTAGGAGCTAATTGAAATCGAACAACCCATACTAAGCGTCGTAGAGCCAACAATTTTAACACAAACAGCTATCAACAATTAAAATCAAAGATAAATAGTTGTGCCTGAAAATAAATATCTTTTAAAATTAACCTTACGCCAATAAAACCGTATAACCAAGAGCCCGTTTAAATTTGTTATACTAACTTTATTATTTAATTAGTTATACTAACTTTATTATAATTTGTTATCCTAATTTTATTACAATTATAAAAACAATGCGCTTTTGCAAATATTGGCGATGATAAACCCCCTGAAAAATGGGAATCCTGGGCAAAGTCATCATTAATCAAATGAAATTCGTGCATTTAGCGCTTATAAAATTATTATCGAATAAAATAATAACCAAACTCTAAACTATAGAAAAACTCATTTCTTAATATGCGAGTACATAATTGTGGAACTAATACATTCTTAAAGCGGATAATTTCCTGCTTATTTCTGCCAGTTATGTTCATTTTTCTATTAATAAACTTCCCCGCATTTTCCCAGATGCCCAATCTTAAGTTTAGTCATCTTACCAGGGAACAGGGTTTAACAAACAATACAGTATTTTGTATATTTCAGGATAGCAGGGGTTTTATATGGGTTGGCACACAGGAGGGTTTAAACCGCTACGATGGCATTAAAGTAATTACATTTAAAAATGACCAGCATGATAGTACAACTATAAGTGATAATTATATAAAATGCATTTATGAAGATCATGAACATACCTTATGGGTAGGTACAGCCTATGGTTTAAATAAATTTGATGCTTACACCAATAAATTTACCCGGTTTAAGTATAATCCCAAAGACCCCAAAGGCATAAACAACAATGGTATAAATGGTATTTATGAAGACAGCAAGAATAATTTATGGATAGCCACATATGTGGGCTTAAATTTGATAGACCGGCGGCAAAATGTATTTACACATATAGTTCATGACCCACACAATGCAAACAGCCTGAGTAATGACCAGGTAAACTGCATATTTGAAGATAGGCACCAAAACCTTTGGTTCGGTTGTAAAAACGGGCTTAACCGTTTTAACCCAAAATCGAAAACTTTTACTTTATATTATTTTAATGATGATGGCGGAAAAGGCAACGATATAAGATCTATTGGTGAAGATAAAAGCGGAAACCTGTGGCTTGCAACCTTTGATGCCGGTGTAAACAGATTTAACCCGGCAACCAAAACTTTTACACAGTTTAAGCACAGCGATAATAAACCAAATAGTCTTTCAACCGATATGGTTTTAAGTTTACTGGCCGACAAAAAGGGAAATATATGGGCTGGCACCATTAATGGCGGCCTTAATCTTTTTAACCCCCAAACCAATGCTTTTGTAAATTACCAACCTGAGCCGCAAAATGCGGCCAGTTTAGCTCAAATGACTGTTTCGGCCATCGTAGAGGATGTACAGGGAAATTTATGGATAGGCACACATAGAGGCGGCGTAAATATTTATGTACCCGAAGCGCAAAAATTCAATTTGTTCAGACAGCAGGTTAACAAAAACAGTTTAAGCTTTGACGAAGCTAAAACATTTTGCGAAGACGAGGACGGAAATATTTGGGTAGGGACTGATGGCCGGGGACTAAATTTATTCGACCGCAAAAAACACACTTTTACACGATACCGGCATGACCCTAAAAATCCCAACAGCCTAAGTTCTGATGCGGTTCTGGATATAGTTAGAGACCGCCAGGGAAACATTTGGATAGCTACATGGGAAGGCGGACTAAACCTGCTGAATAAAAAAACCGGCACCTTTACCGTTTTTAAAAATGACCCGAAGGATAAAACTACCATAAGCGCAAGTTTTGTACAACGGGTGTTTCAGGATAGCAAGGGCGATATATGGATAGGGACTTATTTTGGCGGTTTGAATTTATTTGACCCCAAAACGCGAAAGTTTACACCGATAACAAAAGACCCCGATGGCGTAACCAGTTTTAAAGGCAAAAATGTTATTTCAATTAACGAAGATAAAAACGGCAATATTTGGTTTGGCACCGACGATGGCGGCTTAAACGCGTATAATTACAAAACACGCAGATTTACGAATTATTTTGGTAAGCTTGATAAAGTACCCCATGTAAACGCTGTGTTTACAGATGCTAAGGGCAGGGTTTGGGCAGGGTTGCTTGGCTTGTATCTTTTTGATAACAAGGCCAATGAGTTTAAACTATTTATCGATAAGGGAATACTTGGGCACGAATTTATTAAAGGTATAACGGAAGATGAGGCGGGCAATTTGTGGGTATCTACTTCAAATGGCATGGCAAGGCTAAACCCCCAAACCAGTGAAGTTAAAGAATTTAACATAGGAGATGGCTTGCAAGGGATGGCATTTGAAGCAAACGCGTTTTTAAGGGCCAAAGACGGCGAAATGTTTTTTGGCGGCGAAAGCGGGATGAATAGTTTTTATCCTAAAAATATTAAACGCAATAATTTTATACCACCGGTTTATATAACCGGGTTTCAAATTTTTAATAAAGACGTTGTTCCCGGAAAAAAAGACTCACCGCTAAAAACAGACATTAGTTTGACCCATAAAATTTTGCTTAGCTATAAGCAAGCCGTTATCAGTTTTAATTTTGCTGCGCTCAGCTATGTTATTTCGTCAAACAACCGCTATGCGTATAAACTGGAAAATTTTGATAAAGAATGGATTGAAGCTAATGCCGAACAAAAAGCCAGCTATACCAATTTAGATCCGGGCACTTATACCTTTCGCGTGCGGGCAGCCAATAACGACGGCGTATGGAACAATAAAGGGGCATCTATCGAGATAACAATTACCCCTCCTTTTTGGGAAACATGGTGGTTTAGGATACTGGCATTTTCGGTCATAGTTATAAGCATTTATTCTTTTTACCGCAATAAGATAAACAACATTAAGCGGCAGAAACAACAACTTGAAAAACAAGTGGCCTTGCGTACCGGCGAGGTGGTTCAAAAGATGGATGAATTGCAGATACAATCAGAAGAATTACAATCGCTTAACGAGGAACTGCAATCACAATCAGAATGTTTAGAAAAGGTTAATGAAGACCTAATACTGCAAAAAGAGTATGAGCAATTAGCCCGGCAGGATGCCGAAAAAGCCAACCAGGCAAAAAGCATTTTCCTGGCAGTGATGAGCCATGAAATAAGGACCCCAATGAATGGCGTAATTGGCATGGGCTCGCTCTTGGCCGAAACCGCCCTTAATAAAGAGCAGCGTGAATATACCGATACGATTATTAATTGCGGAGAAAGCTTATTGAGCGTTATTAACGACATTCTCGACTTCTCGAAGATTGAATCGGGTAAAATGGAAATAGAGCATGAAGATTTTGACTTGCGCCACGCCATTGAAGATGTGATGGACATGTTTTCGCAGAAAGTTGCGCTTAAAGGACTTGACCTGATTTACCAGATTGATTTTGATGTGCCCCTTTTTATTATTGGAGATAGCTTAAGGTTAAAACAAGTATTAATAAATTTATTAAACAATGCCATTAAGTTTACGGCAAAAGGAGAAGTTGTAATTAATGTTTTTCTTTCAAAACACGCAAAGGGGGATAATGTTGAAATAGGCTTTAGTGTTAAGGATACCGGTATAGGCATTGCCGAAGATAAACTTTCGGGTTTATTTAAAGCATTTAGCCAGGTTGATTCGTCAACTACACGAAAATATGGAGGTACGGGTTTGGGCCTTGTAATTAGCCAACGCCTTATAAACCTTATGGGCGGCGAAATTTACGCACAAAGCGTTTACGGCGAAGGATCGGCATTTAGTTTTACCATTAAAACACAGCTAAGTACTAAGCTTACTTTTAACCCATTAACTTATGATATGGGAGGTCTTGCCGGTAGCCGTGTACTTATAGTGGATGATAACCAAACAAACCTTACCATTTTAAAAACCCAACTGGAACATTGGGAAATGGCGCCGGTTACAGCCAAATCAGGGGCCGAGGCACTGAATATTCTGCTCACCGACAATAACTTTCAATTGGTTATTACCGATATGGAAATGCCCAATATGGATGGCGTAGGGTTTACAAAAGAGCTTAAGCTGAACAACAAGGACGTGCCGGTTATTATGCTTAGTTCTATTGGAGACGAAACCAAAAAGAAATTCCCCGGTTTGTTTTCGTCGATACTTACCAAGCCCGTAAAATTGCACCATTTATGCAGCAGTATTCAAACGGCAATTAATGATGTTAAAGAAATTTTGGCCGAAGAAAAGCCCACACAAATATTATCTAATGATTTTGCACAACAAAATCCTTTAAAAATAATGGTTGCCGAAGATAATTTGATAAACCAAAAATTAATAATTAGGATTTTAAATAAATTGGGCTACGAACCAGATCTGGCCCAAAATGGCCTGGAAGTTTTAGAAAAATTAAAGAGCAAATCTTTTGATGTTATATTGATGGACATCCAGATGCCCGAAATGGACGGGCTTGAAGCAACCGGGGCCGTGCGTAAACTATCTATACCTCAACCAATTATTATAGCCATGACAGCCAATGCCATGTCGGAAGACAGGGATATCTGTATAAAGGCAGGGATGGACGATTACATTGCCAAACCAATGAAGCTGCAGGAGTTGGTGGATAAGTTAAAAAAGGCAGAGGAGTCGCTATTGAAATAAAAGGGGTTGATAATTATTGACTTTTCAGATTCAAAATATAGCAATTGAGTTTAAAGTTGATAAGATTTATTTCGCGCGAAGACGCAGAGACGCAAAGTGACTTGCTTATTTTTTTTGCGTCTTAGCGTCTTTGCGCGAAAAACTCAGTAGCCATAGCGTACACAGTAGCTCCTCGGGAAAGAATTAAAAATCTGCCAGACACCTATCCGGTTTACACCAATAATTATTACCCAACAGTCTTCTTAGCTGTTTTGGCTTTTATAGCAGCATAAACCGGCGGAATGATCGATATAAGGATAATAATCACCCCAACTAAAGAGAAGTGGTTGGCAAAAAATGGCTTCTGCCCCAACCAAAAACCGGTAGCCAGGAACACAATGATCCACGATGCTCCACCGATAATATTATACAGGCTATACTTTAAAAATGGCATACGCCCAACACCAGCCACAAAGGGTGCAATGGTGCGGATGATAGGCATAAACCTGCTGAATATTACCGCCTTGGCACCATGCTTATCAAAAAAAGCTTTGGTTTTCAGGTAGTATTCCAGCTTCAGGATCTTATTATTTTCCTTAAATACTTTAGGGCCTAAATAATTGCCCAACAAATAATTTACGGTATTACCGGCAAACGCGGCTGCAATCAGTATAACCGCTAACAAATAAATCTCCAGACCCGATTGGCCGCCGGCAATCAGGGCGCCTGCTGCAAATAGCAGCGAGTCGCCGGGCAAAAAAGGGGTAACAACAAAACCGGTTTCAGCAAAAATAATGGCAAACAGGATCAGGTATGTCCAACCCTGGTAGGCGCTGGTTATTTGTACCAGGTGCTTATCTATATGCAATATAAAATCGATGATGCTTTTTATTATCTCCACTTTTTTAAATTTTGCCCAAAAATAGGAATATAAAAAGAAAAGCTGGATGTAATCGCGTTTAAACTTTTGCCGGTAAAGCAAATGATTGCCATAGGGCAACAGGATAAAATTTATTTCGCACAAAGACGCAATGGCGCAAAGAAAAATAAGTGAATAAATTGCGGCCTGGTTCTTTTGCACTACCCACTGCCGCAGGCCACTGGCATGTGCGAGGTCTGTTTATGTAGTATGATTACCCGAAGATTTTTTAATTACAACCTCGAAGACATCCATTTTAAAGTAAAGGTTTTGGCCCAAAATCTCGCTGATGTGTCAAATTTCCTTCTTCGTCCCACCAGCGAAGTAGTCCATAGTAAGTGTTAAAAGCGATGAAATATTCTTTTTCAGTCTGGCCATTTGCATAATATGTTCGCTGAGTTCCTCCAACATGCCCATCTGTAAATTCTTCTTCACCTATCAATACATTGTTTCGGTATTCCACAATTGTTCCTGTGAACGGTTGCCCTTGATAATACAATATCTCTCCTCCGCCGGCGTCAAAGCCGCGGTTTTCCAACTCTTCATATGTTACTCTTATTGACATCGTTGTTCCATATAATTTACTAAATTAGTTAAGTAAAAACAATCAGTACACCAAGCCCGAACGTCACCTTCCTTCAAATAGCTATTATATCCTCATACATCACTTTTTCGAAGTTCCCAACGTAGAGCCCCACTTGCAGCCTTGACATTATTGTTTTCCCACTTAGTAGCAATCCATCCCCCTACTGCGTTGTTTTTTCCAACAAATTATTAGTTAAAACTGCCGCACCAAAGGCAACAGAATCTGTACGGCCAACAATGCCCTGGGTATAAATGGTATAGGCGCGCCCATCCAATATGGTAATGTTACTGAGTTTGTATTCTGTTTTTGTTGGGGTGCTGTGTACGTTTATGGTAAAGTTATAATTACCGGTTGGCACTTTCACATATGGTGTTAAGGTATTAAACTTAACGCCTGCTTTATCGGTAAGCAAGGTATCGTTTGCCCTTAAATCCAAGTTGGCCGATGAGGGCGAACCATGCAGAAACCTTACCAGGCCACGGCCAATTGGGGGCACTGTTGCGGTATCTAACGACAGGATGGAGTTTTTTATAGTACCATCCACGAGGTAACCGGTTAAAAAAATGGTGTATTTGGCATTACTTTTTAAAACAGTATCTATTTCAAACGGGATATTCAAAGCAGCGGCGGTAGCCTGCCTAAATTGCAACGGCGGCGTGATTGTTGATAGTGTAAAATAACCCGAACTGGTTGGATATGTGTAGGTAGTTGAGTTTTGTTTAACTGAGTTTTGGTACAAATTTAAAGGCTGCACATCTGAGCTTAAATTAACAATTTGTAACTGCGTGTTAGTACCTGTTATATTAGTTGATTTGCCGCACGATACCGCAAAGCACAGCAGCAACGCCAAAGGCGTGCCGGTAAGCAACCATTGTAACAGGCCGTTTTTATGTTGATTATTCATTGTATTATTCGCTGCCATTATTAAATAAGCCCGCAAGGATGCCCAGGTTGCCCGCAGGTACTGCGGTACCATAACCATAAAAAGTATATATATTCCCTGCCGATAACGTTACTGTATCAACCTTAGGAATAGTTGGATAGGCCGCCCTGTATATACCTATGTAGTGTACACCTTTGGTAATCCGGATAAAAGCTGTGGTAGTTTTATAAGCAATATTGGCCATTTTCGGCGTATCGGTTTCGGGGGTAGCCGCTTTTGCCCTTAAAACAAAATTCATATTACCGGCGCTTGCCGAAGCGTTTACAAATCTTATTTGTGCGTACTTGGTTAAATTTGTGCCGGTATCGGGTATCCAGGTATCATGGCTGCTAAACACATCATCGCCTGTTTGGGCGGCTACGTATATAGTATAGCCGGCGGCCGAATCGGCCTGGAAAGGTTTGTTGTAAAACGGCGCGGAAGTGCCATCAACCTTAAATGAGTAATTTTTAGTACCGGCAGGCACACTAACATAACCCAGCGTACCACCCGGATAAAAGGTTGATGTGTTGTTAATGCGCGTGCCGTTTATGTAAAAATTAATGTTGGCGCTTGATACATTTACCACATCAACAAGAGCCGTAACTGTAGATGTACTTGCTGGTACATCGTTACTCTTTTTACAGGATGCCCAGCAGGCCCCTATAGCTGCAATAAAAAATAAAACCTTTATCCTGGTATTCATATGAGGTTAAAAGTGGTGAGTGGTGAGTGGTGAGTGGTGAGTGGTGGATTACCATCAGTTGGCAAGCCTTCACAGAAACGCATATTTGCGTCTCCCGCGTTCGGGTTTACCACGCAGCCCTGCAATTCAAAGGGGATACACGAATGTATGTTTCTACAATAAGATGTTTTAATGATCATTTTAAACAGTTCAACTCTCATAATATAAACTCAACACTAATAACTGCTTCCCGTAATTTTTGTTATCTGCACCGAACAAAAAAGTCCGGTTTTTAAAGCCGGACTCTGTTTTTGGATTTATAATTTAAGTTTACACTTAAGCGTAGCTATTGAGCATCACCGGCATAACCAGCATCAGCACATCTTCATTTTCATCGCCACCTTGTGGCAGCAATAAGCCGGCACGGTTAGGGGTCGACATCTCCAAAGATACTTCTTCGCAACTTAAATTCTTCAACATTTCTATTAAAAATCTTGCGTTAAAGCCAATTTCCATGTCATCACCCTCGTACTGGCAGCTTAAGCGCTCGTGGGCCTCGTTTGCAAAATCAATATCTTCTGATGATATGTTTAACTCGCTGCCGTTTATTTTAAGCCTTACCTGGTGGGTAGTTTTGTTGGCATAAATAGCCACACGGTTTAATGAGCCCAGGAAGGTAAGCCTGTCTATAGTTAATTTATTAGGATTATTTTGAGGGATAACCGCCTCGTAATCAGGATAACGCTCGTCTATTAAGCGGCACACCAGGTTAATATTGCCAAATTTAAAAAATGCGCTGGTTGAGTTATACTCTACCGATACGTTTATACCGTCATTGGGTAATGCCGATTTAAGCAGCGTTAAAGCCTTTTTAGGTAATATAAACGCGGTAGTACTTGCAGCTTTAGCATCCAAACGGCGGTAACGTACCAGTTTGTGGGCATCGGTAGCTACAAAGGTTAGGTGCTCTGTACTTAACTGGCAGTAAACACCCGTCATGGCGGGGCGCAATTCGTCGTTACTAACTGCGAAGATGGTTTTGTTAATAGCCTCGGCCAAAACAGGCGCCGGCAGGTTTACTGACGATGCGTTTTCAACAACAGGTATCTTCGGGAAATCTTCGCCATTCTCGCCGCTTAGTTTGTATTTACCATCACCGGCGTTTATTTCAATAGCAAAAGTTTGGTCATCAACCGAAAATGCCACGGGCTGCTCAGGTAACGATTTCAGGGTCTCTAACAAAATACGCGATGGTATAGCTATGCGGCCGTTTTCCTTAGCTTCAACAGTTAAGGACGTAGTCATGCTGGTTTGCAGGTCGGTAGCAGAAATGGTTAAGTTTCCTTCCTTTATCTCGAACAAAAAGTTTTCCAGTATAGGCAACACAGTACTGTTGCTTAAGGCGCCGCTCACTGCCTGCAGTTGTTTGAGTAATGTTGTGGTAGAAACAATAAATCTCATATGGGTCTAATTAATCTATCAAAAATATAAAATTTAATGGGCATACTTCCGCTTGCGGATATAATGTTGAAAAATAGCACATATTAACACTAAAGCAAGCGGGCAAACGGTATTTACCAACTGCCAGTACAATTTTTCGTTACGGATGCGGGCACGGTTAAGCAGCCGGATCTTGATCTCTTTGGTACGCAGGGCAATAAGGCCCGAATCATCCGTCATGTAATCGGCAATGTTAAGCAGCAGGTTTTTATTGCCGTAGCTTTGCTGGGTGTAATGGTCATATCCCAGCGGGTATGGCGATCCATCACGGCCAATCTGATTTTTCAGAATGTCGCCATCGCTTATAACTACCATTTTGGTGGGTACACTTTCGGGTATAATGGTTACGGCCTCGCCCAGGCTATCGGGCAGCGGGCGATTGCGCCAGTCGGATGTAAACATACCTTCCAGCAATACGGCAACCGTTTTTGGCGTACCCTGAAAATCTTTAGGGTTTGGCTCCTGCTCCAATGCCTGTAGGGACAGGATATGCGGCGCGCTTATCTTTTTATTGTAAGGCGACGATGCCAGCAGGATAGTTTTTTTTACGTTTTTGGTATCCAGCAAATCAATAGTGCTGGCAAATTCACTGTGGATGGCATCCAGGTTTTTCACTATCGGGTGTTTGGAGTACGGCATAAACAGCGGGTAATATAACCAGGGCAGCATCTGAATTTGCGCCTGGCCGCCAACCTCGCCCGTACTTACCGGGATGGGCGAGCAGCTCATATCGGCAATTAAATCGTAATTAATGCGCACCCCGTAACGAAACAGCTGATCGTCAAGGTTAAGTTGCTTGGGGAACGACATTTGTTCGCCGCCGTGGCCGCGCAGGCTATCCAGTTCGGCGCTTACCTGGTCAATGGTCCACAGCACTTTACCGCCGCGCATAATGTACTGGTCGAGCTTAAATTTTTCCAGTTCGGTAAACTTTTGATCGGGTTTTGGGATAACCAATAGTTTAATATTTTGCAAAGCCTTAAACGGAATTGTAGCCAGGTTTAACCTGCCCACCTCGAAACCATCCGACAGTGATTTCATGGCATCATTCAACTGCACATCGGTAAGTTCATGGTGGCCTTCGGTAAAACCAATTTGCGGTTTGCCGCCGCTTACCGCTTTCTTTATGGCCGATGTAAAGGCATACTCCAGGTTTTGAACCGAGATATTGATCTGCTCCTCATCTGATGAGCCAATGCGGGTTTGTACCAGGTTAACCACCACTTCTTTATCGCCCGATTTTACAACGGCTTCGGGGAATATCAATTTTTGCGATACGCCATCGTCGGTTTTAAAGCTGATGTTTTGGCCTGTTACGCCTTTGGATTCAAAATCCTCATAAGCTTCTTTTTGCTTATCATCGGGCAGTTTTTTAATTGTTGATAACAGATCGACAAATTCAAACTGAATATTGCCGTGGCTATAAGCCTTTAAATCGGTTATCATGTCGCGGGCCGCACCCTGCAGGCGTTTCATCCCGGCAGGCAGGGCACTGCCTTGCAGGTAAACCGTAATTTTTACAGGCTTTGGCAAATTGTTTATAATTTTCCTGCTGATGGGCGATATAGTAAAGCGTTTTTCGGTAGTAAAATCAAACCGGGTAAAGGCAAACTGGGCAACAATACCAACCAATATAAAAGCCGACAGCAAGCCCACCATAATCGTAGTATTTAGCTGCTTTTGCCGTTGTTTTATCAGTATAAATAAAGTAAGCCATATAAAAGCGCTGGCCACCAATAAAAAGTAAATCAAATCGCGCGTATCCAGCACACCGCGGCTTACCGATTGGTAATGCTGTGTAATGCCCAGGCTTTGCAGGCCCAGATCCTGCAGGGAAAGCATCTGACTCAGGGAATCAAACCCGCTGTAAAAAAAGAAACAAAGGAAAACTGCGATGGTAAAGGCAATAACCTGGTTTTTGGTAATGGACGATGCAAACAGGCCTATAGCCGCGAATGCCGCACCCAACAAAAACAGACCGATGTAAGAGCCGATAACGGCACCGCTATCAATATTACCTTGCGGTGTACCCAGCACATTTACCGAATAATAATAAACCAGTGTAGGCAACAGCGCAAAAAGTACAATAAGCAGGCAGGCAAAATATTTACCCAGCACAATTTCCCAGTCTTTCAACGGGCGGGTAAACAGCAACTCAAATGTCCCTTCTTTACGTTCTTCGGCAAGCGACCGCATGGTGATGGCCGGTATCAGGAACATGAACAGGTAGGGCGCGGTGCTAAACAGGCTATCGAGGCCCGCGTAGCCATAATCCAATATGCTGGAATCGGGAAATACCCAAAGGAATAAACCCAAAACCAGTAAAAAAACGCCAATGGTAACATAAGCCACCAGCGAGCTGAGGTATGATGTTATTTCTTTTTTAAAGATGCTAAGCACTGCTGTATATAATATGCTGAAACGCCGAAATTACAACAATAATATTTAAAGTGGAAAGTTCATTGGTTCATTGGTTCATTGGTTCATTGGTTCATTGGTTCATTGGTTCATTGGTTCATTGGTTCATTGGTTCATTGGTTCATTGGTTCATTGGTTCATTGGTTCATTGGTTCATTGGTTCAT
>Ga0307507_10000031_pt1 | contig 195619 bp, 118 predicted proteins | sample 7_EM_MG_FD_207223 | JGI IMG/M metagenome (GOLD analysis project Ga0307507, IMG submission 207223) | Populus trichocarpa ectomycorrhiza microbial communities from riparian zone in the Pacific Northwest, United States - 7_EM | ecosystem: Host-associated > Plants > Roots > Unclassified | place... | reverse complement strand
AGTCGATCAGCCGGCCGGTGTCGGTGTCCGGGACGTCCAGCATCCGTGCCAGTACCCTGATGGGAAAGTCGGCGCTGACCTCCTTGACGAAGTCGAACTCTCCCCTGCGCAGCGCCGCGTCCACGGTGCTCTCGGTCAGGCCACGCAGGAAGTCCTCGTACTTGAGCAGGGTCTGCCCGCCGAAATCACGCTGCAGCAGCTTGCGCAGCGCGCGGTGCCGGGTGCCGTCGGACTCCAGCATCGAGCGGCGGATCTCGATCAGCTCGTCGTCGATCTCCTCGAGGTTCACGTACCCGGTGGAGGTGAAGGTGTCCGGGTCACGGTCCACCGCGACGATGTCCTCGTGCCGGGTGACCGACCAGAACCCCGAGTTCGGCGCGGGCTCGGGGTTCCAGTGCAGGGGGGCGGTCCGGCGCAGCGTGTCAAAGCTCGACCACGCCTCGCCGCGCTCGAACAGGTCCAGGTCGGCGAGGTCGACGTCGGCCGCCGTCCGCTCAGTCGTGTCCGCCATCTCAGCCCTCGTCGATCTTCATCAGTCTCAGCATCCGATCACAGGTGGTAGGCATACTCGCGGAACTCCCAGTCCGTCACCCAGCGGGAGAACCGCTCCAGCTCGTTGCGCTTATAAGCCAGGAAGGCGGCGACGAAGCGCGGGCCGAGCAGTTCAGCGAACTCGGCGTCCGCCTCCAGCGCATCGAGCGACGCGTCAAGGCTCTGCGGCAATCTCTCAGCCCTGGCCGGGTCATAGCCGTACCCCGCCAGCGGCTCAGGCGGAGTCAGTCCATCCCGGATGCCCAGGTACGCGGCGGCCAGCAGACCCGCGATCGCAAGGTACGGATTCGCCGTCGCGTCGCCGAGCCGCAGCTCCAGGCGCGCGGCCCGGCCCCGCTCCGGCGGGATGCGGACCATGGCGCTGCGGTTGTCCAGGCCCCAGTCGATCAGCCATGGCGCGAGCGTGTCCGGGCCGAAGCGCTTGTACGAGTTGACGGTCGGATTCGCCAGCGCCGCCAGGGCCGGAGCGTGCGCAATGATTCCCGCGATCGCGGACAAGGCAGCCTTCGACAGGCCGTGCTCACCGCCCGGGTCATCGAACAGCGGCCGATCCTCGCCATCCAAGGCAGAGAAATGAAGGTGAAAGCCAGAGCCGCCCTCGTCGTTGAACGGCTTGGCCATGAAGGTCGCCAGTTTGCCCTCCTGCCGCGCCAACTCCTTGACCGCGGACTTGAACCGGAACGCCCGGTCAGCCGCGTCCAGCGCCTCGGAGTGCCACAGGTTGATCTCGAACTGACCGCTGCAGAACTCATGGTTCGCGGCGACGACGTCGAGCCCGTACTCCGACAGACGGCGTAGCGAGCGCAGCAGTACGTTCTCCGGGTCGCCCTTCCGCCCAGCCACATACACGTTGCCGGCGGCCTCGCCGTACCGCTTCCACCCGACCGGGTTCGACTCGTCCCGCTCCAACAGGAAAAACTCCAGCTCAGGACCAACGAACGGCCGCATCCCGAGCCCGGCGAACCGATCGGCCACGGCACGCAACACAGCCCGCGGGCTCTCCTGCGAGGGGCTGCCGTCCGGATTGAAGACGTCTGCGATGCAGTGCGCGACCCCGGGCTCCCAGGGCACGTCGAGCAGCGTGTCCAGGTCGGGGAAGGCGACCACGTCCGGCAGCCCATCGGCCAGTCCGCCCTGTTCGATCTCGATCACGTCGCCGAGCGGGCTGGTGCCGTAGACCGTGCGGCAGAAGGCGACGCCGTCGCCGACCGTCCGGGCGAACCGGTTGACCAGTACGTCCCGGCCACGCTCGGTGCCGATCAGATCCGGGTAACCGAGGCGCACCACGTCGATGCCGCGCTCGGCGAGCGCGGCGGCGGCCGCTTCCAGGGCGGGCCCGCGTTCGTCGAAGTGCCCCATGGCCATGGCCGTCACCGTGCCCTCCGTAATTCGTTTGAACCCAAACGATAACCGGGGCCCGCCGGGGCCGCAAGGGTTCCGTCCGGGAAACTCCCGCGATATCGTACGGATCCAAATGAGTTAGGAGTCCCGATGGCCATGGTGCAAGGTTTCTTCTATCCGCGCACGTCGAGCGGCCGGGCGTCGCTGATCCCCGCGCCGCCGTGGCAGTACTCCGGCGACCTGCTGACGGTGGAGTACCGCACCGATCCGGCGCGCGTCGCCGAGCTGCTGCCGGAGCCGCTCGGCCTGGCCGAGGAGGATCCGGGCGCGGTCGCGCTGATCTGGGCCGACTGGCAGTCCTGCTCGTCCTCGCGCGAGGAGCTACTCGACCCGGTGCGCTCGCAGTACAAGGAGGCGTTCGTCGTGGTGCGCTGCTCGTACCAGGGGCGCACGTATTCGCGGTGCGTGTACATCTGGGTGGACAAGGACTTCGCGATCGCGCGCGGCATCCACCAGGGCTACCCGAAGAAGCTCGGCTCGATCCACCAGACCCGCCCCCACCCGTTCGCCCACGCTGCGCCACAGATCGGAGCAGGCGGAACGTTCGGTGCGACCCTCGCGGCGGGTGACCGACGACTAGCCGAGGCCGTGCTGACGCTGACCGGAGAGTCAGAGTCCAACGGCTTCGTGAACGGCCACCCGATGGCGCACCACCGCATCCTGCCGAACATCGCAACGAACGGCGGAGGCAGCGACCGTGACGCATACACCGAGTTGATCGAGTCGGGCGCGAGCGCCTTCCAAGGCGGTCAGTCCTGGCACGGGGACGTGGACCTGCGGCTGTTCGAGTCACCCACCGAGGAACTAGCCCGGCTAGAGGTGCACGAGATCATCGGCGGCTACTACCGCCAGGTGGGCGTGGTCTGGAACGGCGGACACTCGCTGGCTGTGCTCTGACCAGCCGCGCCTTCCGGCACCGCCCCGCACACCGTTTGACACCGTACGATTAACCCATGTCGAACGATTACGGGCTCGCCGCGACCGAGAAGGCGATGAGCGCGCACATAGGGAAGCTCCAGCTGGACTTCCCGGCGGCGATCGCGGTGTCCAGCCTGTACCGCGCGGCGAACGCGGTGCGCAACCACCTGACCAACTCGGTGCTGCGTGAGCACGACCTGAGTTGGACCGGGTTCGTGGTGCTGTGGGTGGTCTGGATCTTCGACGGGCTGGAGACCCGGCACGCCGCCCAAAGCGCCGCCATCTCAAAGGGCACGCTAACCGGAGTCGCCAAGACCCTGGAGGCGCGCGGCTGGCTGACGCGCGAGGCCGACACGACCGACCGCCGGCTGGTGCAGTTGCGGCTGACCGCGTCCGGCGTGGCGCTGATGGAGGAGCTCTACCCGAAGTTCAACGCCGCCGAGGCCGAGGTGGTCGCCCGAATCAACGCCGAGGGCTTGCCGGTCCTGACCGAGCATCTACGCACGATGGTCAGCACGGTAGAAGAGATGGACTGGGGCAGCGCGCAGTAAGGCCCCACACGCGTGTCCCTCGTGGCGGGTCGTTCGCCGTCGGCGAAGCTATCGCGAGAAATCCGAGGGAGCACGGGCGTCTGTGGTCGGGCCTGGTGGGGAGCGCTACTTCCCGCGTGACTCGCGCCGCGTGCCGTTTGGTTTCATCCAGGGGTTTCTATGGGGAAGAGCCGCGCTGGGAGCTGCGGCATCCAGCGTGGCCATCAAACACATAAACCCGGGATGAAACAGAACGATACGCGGCGTGAGTCACGCGGGACGTAGCGTTCACAGCGACGATGGAACACAGACGTTCTTGATGCCTCGGGATTCCTGCGATAGCTTCGCCGACGGCGGATGAGCCGCCACGAGGGACACGCGTGCGGGGACTTTTACCCACCGACCAGACCGCAGCAGAAAGAATCTCAGCAACTGTCGGTCAGAGACGGCCGTTGCGTGACGATGGCGCGGATCGTGGACTGCGACCGTCAGTGGTTACGGATGGCGACTGCAGTTCTTAGCCCGCATGCTCGGCTCCTTCGGTCTCCGGGCCGTCCTGCGGACCAGGCGTCTCCCGGATCTCCAGCCGTACCCGTCTGCCGGTCAGCTCCTCCATCTCGCCACGCAGCCGGTCGGCCTCCATACTGCGATGGCCGGCCAACAGAATTGGTCGAGCAGCGCGGATATCGACCGACAGCCGATCCGCGGCCCGGTCGACCTCCACCGCTGACAGACTGACCACCCGTTCCATGCCCCGCTGCACTACACCGTGGATCGCAGCGTCCTGCGCAGCCTCCACCTCGGCGTGCAACTCCTGGTCTGTCACGATCTTCGATCTGGCGGCGACCCGTGCTTTCTCGAACCCGGCCATCTCGATCTGATCCGCCAGCAGCCGGCCCGCGATCTCCCGGCAACCCTGCTCATCAGCCGCTGCGTACGTCCGGCCCGCCTCGGTTTCCCCGGTCTCGGCCATCCGGGCCCTGATCTGCTTCTTGAACGCGCTGTCGTCAGTCACGCCATGTCCTTCACGGCGATGCCGCCCTGCGCCTATTTGTGCTCGCTGCTTCGTGCGCGTCCGAGTTGACTATGCTCGCGCCCAAAACCATCGACTAGCGCGAAGGACTGCCGGTTTGGTCGTCTTCGGGGTTGGGTCCGAGTCCGGGTCCGCGGGTTCTGGCTCGGCTCGTCGCCAGGTGCGGCAGGACGTACCAAAGCAGGATGTAGATGCTGGTGACCATGGCGCTCAGCATGCAGGCGACGACCGCATTCGCGAGCACGTCCAGGATCAGGAACACCACGCCGGCTACCGCGACGATGAGTGCGGCTAGCCCGGCCTGTGCCAGTCGGTCGGCCTGCATCACCAGTTCCGCCTTGCGCCCCTGGCGGAAGACGCGCCGGTGGTAGCTGGCCGGTGCGATCAGCAGCGCAACTGCGACGGCACAGGCCAGGAAGGTCAGTGTGTAGATGACCACCTGCAGCGTGGACGCGCCGGCGAAGCGGTTGCTGAACGGCACGGTCAGCAGGAACGCGAACAGGATCTGTACGCCGGTCTGGACGACTCGGAGCTCTTGTAGCAGCTCGGTGAAGTTGCGGTCCCAGCGCTCCGACTCTTCCTTCGTCTCTGGTCGGCTTGTGCTTGAGATGCGGGTTGCGCGTGTCTGCATCTGTCCGCACCTGCTTTCACTCGCTGGTCACGGGCGGTGAACGAAATGGAACGTCCGTGTACCCGGGCGGTTCGAATGCAAGCGTGTGTGCGGTGCGGGTTCGTGGATGGGTAGGTTCACGGCGGTCGTGTACGTGCTGGCCAGCGGGTTGTGCGGTGTCGGTGTCAGGCGCGTCCTTGGTTGCGGACTGCTCGGCGTGGACTGCGGCGATACCGCCGAGGATCAGTGCCCCGCCCACGAGTTGCAGCGCGGTGAGGTCCTCCCCCAGTAGCAGCCACGCGAACAGCGAGGCAAAGACCACTTCGAGCAGGCCGACGAACGACGCGAGCCTGGACCCGAGCTTCCCGGAAGCGGTGATCCCTGTCGCATAGGCCAGCGCCGTGCCGATCACCGCGACGACGAGCAGCGGGATCCACCAGGGCGCGAGGGAGCCGAACAGGGGCAGGTCGCCGAAGGTGGCGGTGAATCGCAGTTGGCCGGTCGCGCCGACGACCGCTAGCACGAGGCCGCCGAGTGCAAGTCCGGACCCCGCGAGCGCGACGGGCGGAAGGTCGTCTCCGGGATGGGCGGCGATCACGAAGTAGAGCGCGCAACCGATCGACGCAGCGAACGCGAGCGCCAGGCCGACCGGGTCCGTGGAGTGCAGCGCACCCGGGCCGATCACGAGGATCAGGCCGCCGACCGCGAGCGCCGAGCCCAGTAGCACGGTCGGCCGCGGCGTGCGTCGTGTGGTGGCCCACGCGAATCCGACCAGGAGGAGGGGCGCGAGGTACTCGATGAGCAGTGCGGTCGACACCGGGATGCGCGAGATCGCGGCAAAGTAGACGAGCTGGGTGAACGCCACGCCGATGACGCCCATTCCGAGCACCCGCCACCGCGCTCGCCACAGGGCCGCCCATCGCCCGCGCAGCGAGAAAAGAACGGCCGGCGAGAGCACGGCCGCCGCGGTGAGGGCACGGGCCGTGACGGCGGCGGCCGGGGACCAGCCGGCCTCCAGCAGCGGCTTGATGAAGGCACCGGAGGTTCCGAACGAGACGGCCGAGATCACCGCCGTGGCCAGGCTCACGGACGTCGGCGAGATCTTCATGCTGTCTCCTCGGGACGGCCGTTGTCATGGTCTAATGAGATTACGGCCCTGACGTTAGGCGCGTTTGAGTGAGGAGTCAACTTGCAGTTTGCCCCTGACACGGAGGATTCGCTCGACTTCCTCGTGGAGCTTTGCAACACCGATCCCGCAGCCTCGCGCAGCGGCGGTGACGAGCTTGCGACCATCGACGAGCTCTCAGCCCTGCTGGCCCGGTGCCCCTACTCCGGGCGCATCGACCACGACGAGGCGGAACTGCGCGACGTCCGCCAGACGCGCAGTCTGTTGCGGCGAGTGTGGGTACTTGACCGCGATGATGCTGTCGCGGAGGTCAACCGGATACTGCGTGAAGCAAAGGCGCTGCCTTATTTGGCGCGGCACGACGCGTTGGACTGGCACATCCACGCGACCGTTCCCGAGGCACCGCTCGCTGAGCGCATGCGGGTGGAGGCCGCGTTGGCTCTTATGGACGTAATCCGCATGAACGAGACGGCGCGGCTGCGGGTGTGCGAAGCCATTGACTGCGCCGGCCTCGTCCTCGACCTTTCGCGCAACGGCTCCAAGCGGTTCTGCAGTGTGCGGTGCGGCAACCGGATGAACATGATCGCGTTTAGGGAGCGCCGGGCGGCCAGCAGTTAACCGTGAGGCGCTGCGGCCGGGCGCTGGCGGCCCCGCGGCGGGGCTAGGTGACCGCGGGGCCGCCAGGCCCGGCCGCAGTGAGGTGGCAGATGGGCTGGGATTGGCCAGATGTGTTGGCCGGCGTCAGCAATCCGGGGCGACGGCGAGCTTCCCGGCAATGGTGCCTGCCGGAGTCAGCGGGCCGCAGGCGGAGGCGTACCAGTAGTAATACATCTTGTATTTACCATTCCCTACGGGTACGCAGAGGCCTCCGCTGTATGAGGGATTTGAGCTGAGTCCCTGCAAAGCGGCTTTGCAGTCCGCCAGCGAACCGTATGCGCCCCCGTAGATGGGGCCAAGGATTTCGTCTGGTGTGACGGTTCCGGCTGACACAGATGCGGACTGTCCTGCTGGCCCGCCGAGCTTGCGCTCGCCGCGGGTGCGAGGCCGATGCTCGCGGTGAGCAGGGAGAACGCTGCTGCGGATCCCGCCACCGCGATCTATACCGTGCGCGGGACGCCCGGGGTGTGGGTGTGGCGGTCACCGCGTCGTAGCGTTCGTTGTCTCGCTGAGACGGACGGCTGTAACCAGGGCGGTGAACAGGGCTGACTGGGCCGGGTCGGTCGCGGCGGTGTCCTCGGGATGCCACTGGACGCCTAGGAACCAGGCTGTGTGGTCTGGAAGTTCGACTGCTTCGATGACGCCGTCATCGGCGCGCGCGACGACATGGAGCCCGTCGCCGAGTTCGTTGATGCATTGGTGGTGGTAGCAGGACGCGGTCAGGAGGTTGGTTCCGGTGGTCTCGGACAGGAGCGAGCCGGGGTGCGCCTTGAGGTCGTGGATGCGGTGGCGGTGCTGGGTCTCATTCAGGTGTTGAACTGTGTCGCCGCCTAAGGCCACGTTCACGGCCTGCACGCCGCGGCAGATTGCGAGCAGTGGCAGGTCTGCTTCTAAGGCGATCTGGGCGACGGCTAGGTCGAACGCGTCCTGCTCAAGGTCGACGTCGTACTGGCTGGCGTGTGGGGCCTGGCCGGACCACGACGGATCGAGGTCTCCCCCGCCGGGCAGCAGGATCGCGTCGGCGATGGACAGGCGGTCGCGTACGTCGTCGATGTCGGCGTGGCCGTGGGGGGCGTGTGGGTGCATGAGTAGAGGCTCGCCGCCTGCGCGGTACACCGCCTCGATTAGCGCACGGGCAGCAACCTCTGCGCGGTAGCGGAGTGCCGATGCGGTATCGGAGAACCGGGACGGGATGATGACTCGCGGTCTGTGGTGGTGCGTGGGGCCGGGCTTCCGATTGGCGTCAGCCATATTTGATCCAGGTTGTCTTGAGGTCGCGGTACTCGTCCAGCGCGTGGCGCGACTTGTCCCGGCCGGAGCCGGAGAGTTTCACTCCGCCGAAGGGCGCGTTCATGTCGCCCTCCTCGTAGCAGTTCACCCAGACCGTTCCGGCACGTAGCTTGCGCGAGATCCGGTGCGCTGCGCCTAGGTCGGCCGTCCACACGGCGGCGGCCAGGCCATAGGGTGTGTCGCCGGCCACTGCGACGGCCTCGTCTTCGTTGCGGACTGTCTGCACGGCGAGGACCGGGCCGAAGAGCTCTTCGCGAACCAGGATATTGTCCCGGGTCATGCCGCCGAGCACGGTCGGCTCCAGGTAGCAGCCACCGCTGCCGGTCAGCGCCAGACCGCCGCCGGTGAGCAGTTGCGCGCCCTGTTCGATGCCGAGGCTGATCGCGGTGCGGACCCGGTTAAGGTGCGCGTGGTCTACCAGCGGGCCCATCCTGGTCGTCGGCAGCAGCGGATCGGCCGGATACCAGGCGGCAGCGGTCTCGGCGATCCGCTTGAGCACCCGCTCGGCCACCGCCTCGTGCACGACCAGCCGCGAGCCCGCCGTACACATCTCGCCGGAGTTGAAGAAGATCGCCCACGCGGCCGTGTCCGCCGCCGCGTCCAGATCCGGAGCGTCGGGCAGGATGATGTTCGGCGACTTGCCGCCGAGCTCCAGGTAGACCCGCTTGAGGTTGGTGTCGGCGGCGTAGCGCAGGAAGTGGCGGCCTACGTCGGTGGAGCCGGTGAAGGTGAGCACGTCCACGTCGGAGTGCTCGCCGAGCCTGCGGCCGACCACCGCGCCGTCGCCGGACAGCACGTTGAGCGCGCCCGGCGGCAGCCCCGCGCGCAGGCCGAGCGCCGCGACGTACTGCATGGACAGCGGGCTGCGCTCTGCGGTTTTGAGCACCACGGTGCACCCGGCGGCCAGCGCGGGGGCCACCTTCCAGCCGGCGAGCGTGATCGGGAAGTTCCATGGCACGACGGCGGCGACCACTCCAGCGGGCTCGCGGGTGACGAGGGCCAGTTCGCCCTCGGCGGTCTGCGGGATCTCTCCTGGTTCCTTGTCGGCCAGCTCGGCGTAGTAGCGCAGGCAGCGGATCAGGGCACGCAGTTCGATCTCGTAGGCGGGCCGGATCGGCTTGCCCATCTCCAGCGCGATCAGCAGCGCGATCTCGGCCCGGTGCTCGTCGACCAAGTCGGCGAAGCGCTGTAGGACCTCGCCGCGCTCGCGCGGGTGCATGCGTGGCCACGGGCCTTGGTCGAAGGCGCGACGGGCGGCGGCGACCGCGAGGTCTGCATCGTTGGCGCCCGCCCAGGGGAATTCGGCGAGTACCGAGCCGTCGCGGGGCGTGCGCACTTCGCGGGTCGCGCCGCTGGCGGCCGGGCGCGGCTCGCCGTCGATGAACAGTCCCTCGGGCGGGGTGAGCGTGGCCGCCCGCGCGATCCAGTCCACCCGCGCGACCGGGTCCGATACCTGCGCTGCTGCCTCCGCTGCCTCCACGACTGCCAACTCGCCCTCCCGTTGACCGGTAGCCGAACCCGGGATACGTTTGGGTCCAAACGATATACCGACCCCCGGGAGTAAGCAATGAGCGTCGCGGTCGTCGCCGGGATCGGCGTGGACACCCGCCACTGGATCGGTGGGCGGCGAGTCGCGGGCGCGTCCGCTACGTTCGACGACCTGTCGCCGATCGACGGACGGGTGATCGCCCGGATCAGTCGCGGTGGAGCTGTAGAAGCCGCGGCCGCCGTCGCCGCCGCGAAAGCCGCCTTCCCGGCCTGGGCCGCGACCCCGCCCGCCGAGCGCGCCCGCATCCTGCACGCCGTGGCCGACGGGGTCGAGAAGCACCTCGAAGACCTGGCGATCGTCGAGACCACCGACAACGGCGCGCTGATCCGCTCGCATCGACGCGCGGTGATGCCCCGGGTCGCGTACAACTTCCGGTTCTTCGCCGACTACCTGGTCGAGCAGCTCGGCCACCCGGACTTCGACACCCGCGGGCACACCAACCACGTGTCCTGGGACCCGGCCGGAGTCTGCGTCCTGATCTCGCCGTGGAACGCCCCGCTGATGCTGGCCACCTGGAAGGTCGCGCCCGCGCTGGCGGCCGGGAACACGGTGGTGCTCAAGCCCTCCGAGTGGTCGCCGCTCACCGCGTCGCTGCTCGCCGACATCGCCGCGGAGGCCGGCCTGCCACCTGGCGTGCTCAACGTGCTGCAGGGCATCGGTGAGGAGGCGGGCGCAGCGCTGGTCGCGCACCCGGACGTGCGGCGCATCTCGTTCACCGGCTCGGTCCCGACGGCGAAGCACATCGCGCGGTCGGCCGCCGCGAACCTCACGCCGTTGTCGCTGGAGCTGGGGGGCAAGTCGCCGTTTGTTGTGTTTGCCGACGCGGACCTGGATCTTGCTGTCGCGAATGCAGTCGAGCAGTATGACAACGCCGGGCAGGTTTGTTTGTCCGGGACGCGGATCTACGTCGAGGAGCCGATTCGGGACGAGTTCGTCCGCCGCTTCATCGAGCGTGCCAGTGCACTGCGACAGGGCGATCCCCGCGAGGAGGCCACCGACGTCGGACCGTCGATCCATGCTGAACATTTGGCCCGGGTGGACGGATTCGTGCGGCGGGCCAAGGAGTCCGGGGCCACGGTGCTGCTCGGCGGCGGGCCGAACGAGGAGCTCGGCGGGTTGTACTACCGGCCGACGCTGTTCACTGATGTCGATCCGCAGAGTGAGATCGCTCGGGAGGAGGTGTTCGGGCCGGTGCTGGTGCTGCACAGTTTTGTCGAAGAGGACGAGGTCGTCGCGGCGGCGAACGATTCAGCGTTCGGGCTGGCTGCGATGGTGTTCACCGGCGACCGCGAGCGCGCCGAGCGGATCTCGGCGCGGCTGGTGGCCGGAACCGTGTGGACGAACTGCTTCTTCGTCCGCGACCTGCGCGCTCCGTTCGGCGGCGCGCGCCAGTCCGGCGTCGGGCGGGAGGGCGGGACTTGGTCCTTCGACTTCTACTGCGATGTGAAGAACACCGTGTTTGCGCCGAGCGGCTGGAGCACCGCCTCAAGCGGGGAAGAGGGCTGAGATGGGTGAGGTAGTCGGTGCGGGACTGTTGGCGCACGTGCCCACGATCGCGTTGCCGGAGCAGGAGCGGCGGGAGCTGAACCACGGCCGGGACACGACTCTGGTTGCGGGGCTGGCGCAGCTACGGGCCGAGGTGTTCGACGTGCTCGACTACGACACGGTCGTGGTGCTCGACTCGCACTGGGCGACCACGGTCGAGTACGTGGTCACCGCGCAGGACCGGCGCGCCGGGCTGTTCACCTCCGAGGAACTGCCGCGCGGGATGTGCCGGCGGCCCTACGACTTCCCGGGCGACCCGGAACTCGCGTACGCGATCGCGGACCGGGCGCACCGGAACGGTACCTGGATCACGCCGATCGACGACCACCACCTGCCGGTCTTCTACGCCACCACCAACCTGTGGGAGTACCTGGGCCGGGGCCTGCCGGACAAGCGCTGGATCTCGATCGGGGTCTGCCAGACCGCTGAGACGGAGGACAACCTGCGGCTGGGCCGGGCGCTCGGCGAGGCGGTCGCGGGACTGGATCGCAGGGTTCTGCTGATCGCGTCGGGCGCGCTGAGTCATACGTTCTGGCCGCTGCGCGAGCTGCGCAAGCACGAGGCGGCCGGCGTCGAGCACATCTTCACCCCCGAGGCCGCCGCCGCCGACCTGCAGCGGCTGGACTGGTTCGCCAAGGGCGACCACGCGCGGGTGCTGGAGACGATGCCGGAGTTCTACCGGTTCAAGCCCGAGGCCCGGTTCGGCCACTACCTGATGATGATCGGCGCGCTCGGCGAGGCCGACTGCACCGCGCGCTCCCGGCAGTACGGCGAGTACGAGAACTCGGTCGGCACCGGTCAGGTGCACCTGTGGTTCGACCGGCCGGCGGCGGGATTTCCGCGTCCGCAAGTCACGGTGTTGACTGCGGAGGATCTGGCAGTACCCGAATTCGCCGAGGCCGGTGCGGCGGACAGACCGATCGAAAGCGAGTCCTGAGATGACCGAGTACCGCCGCATCCTGCTCGACGGCGCGGCCGTCGAGGTCGTGCGCGACGGGGAGGTGCTGCGCGCCGGCGACGGACGCGAGGTGGCTGCCGCCGAGGCCGTGCACCTACCGCCGGTCGCGCCCACCAAGATCATCGCGGTGCACCTGAACTACCGCAGCCGGGTGGAGGAGTTCGGCACCAGGTTGCCGGACGCGCCGACGTACTTCCAGAAGCCAATCTCCGCGCTCAACGCGCACCGCGGTGCCGTGGTACGACCCGAGGGGTGCAAGTGGCTCAACTACGAGGGCGAGATCGCCATCGTGATCGGGCGCACGGCGCGCAACGTCTCGCCGAAGGAGGCCGCAGATCATATTGCGGGCTATACGGTCGCGAACGACTACGGTCTGCACGATTTCCGCGACACCGATGCCGGTTCGATGCTGCGGGTGAAGGGCTCCGACACGCTCTGCCCGCTCGGTCCTGGCCTGGTCGATGACTGGGACTTCCGCGGCAAGACGCTGCGTACTCGCGTCAACGGTGAGGTGAAGCAGGAGGCGAGCACCGACGAGATGGAGTGGGACATGCACTACCTCGTCGCGGATATAGCGCGGACGATCACGCTCTATCCCGGCGACGTGTTGCTGTCCGGCACCCCGGCGTTTTCCCGCACCGTCTACCCGGGCGACGTCGTCGAAGTCGAGGTCGAGGGCCTTGGCACGCTGGTGAACCACATCGTGAGCGGGCCGGTCCCGATTCGCACGGACTGCGGCGCGCAGCCGAGCGAGAGCGAGGAGGTCCTGTCCACCGCGCAGGGCGGGGACTGGGAGTTTCGGGGCGTCCGCCCACCGCGTCGATAACCGATAACGGACAACCGACTACCCCAGCGCAATTCGTCCCGTCGCCCCAGGAGCCGAACAGCCATGCACATCGTCGTCGATCTCAAGAAGTGCCAGGACCACGGACAGTGCGTCTTCTCCGCACCGAGTGTCTTCGCCCTGGATGAGAACGGTAATCTCTCATTCCGCAATGAGACTTCCGACATATATACCTCCGCGCAACTCGACGGGGCTCTGCGCGATGATGTCGAGGAGGCGGCGGACGCCTGCCCGCTGCAGGCGATCCTGGTAGAGGACTGAGATGACCCTGGACGACCGGAACCGGTGCGTGATCGTCGGCGCCTCGCTGGGCGGGCTGCGCGCGGCCGAGGCGGTGCGGAAAGCCGGCTTCACCGGCGAGGTCGTGGTGATCGGCGACGAGCCGCACATGCCGTACAACCGGCCGCCGCTGTCCAAGGACGAGCTGTTCCCGAAGGACCCGCCGCAGGTCGGACCCGACCCGGCGACGCTCGTCTTCCGGGTGCCGCGGGTCGCGCAGGACGTGCAGTGGCGGCTGGGCGAGCGGGTGGTGGCCGCCGATCTGACCGCGCGCACCGTCACCTTTGCCGACGGACTGGTGCTCGGCTGGTCCGGACTCGTGGTGGCCAGCGGGCTGAGCCCGCGCCGGCTGCCGCTGCCGGGGCCGACCGCCGGGCGGCACGTGATCCGCACGATCGACGACGTGGCGGCGTTCCGCCGGGAACTGGTCCCGGGCGCGCGGCTGGTGGTGATCGGAGCGGGCTTCATCGGCTGCGAGACCGCGGCGGTGGCGCGGGCCGCAGGGCTCGAGGTCGATGTGATCGCCCCGGAGCAGGTCCCGGTGGAGCGGCCGCTGCAGGCCGAGCTCGGCGCGGCGCTGCGGCGGCGGCACGAGGCGCACGGCGTGCGCTTCCATCTCGGCACGGTCCCGGTCGGCTTCGGCGGGACGGACCGGGTCACCTCGGTCCTGCTCGGCAACGGGACCGAGCTGCCCGCCGACCTGGTGATCGAGGCCGTCGGCTGCACGCCCAACACGCAGTGGCTGGACGGAAACGGGCTGGACCTGCGCGACGGCGTGCTCTGCGACAATCTGCTGCGGGTACAGGGTCGGCCGGACGTGGTCGCGTGCGGGGACGTCGCCAGTTTCCCGAACCTGCTGTTCGACGAGGTGCCGCGCCGGGTCGAGCACTGGACCATGGTGACCGACACAGCGAAGCGGGCGGGCAATACGCTCGGCCGCCATCTGACCGGGGCCGACCCGGACCCGGCGCCGTTCGCGCCGATCCCGTCCTTCTGGAGCGACCAGTACGACCTGCGCCTCCAGTCCTTCGGCGCGGTGGGCCTCGGCGGCGGCGACGTGCGCGTCCTGGAGGGCGACCTCGACGACGAGGTGGCCGTCGGCTATCACCGCGACGGCCGGCTGGTCGGCGTGGTGCTGATCGGCCTGGCCGCGCGTTATCAGCAGTACCGGACGCTCGTCGCCGAGGCGGGGAGGTCCGCGAGCGAGGCGGGAACGTCGAAGGCCGGGGCGGATTCGGTGTCCGCCGCAGCGCGCTGATTCTCGATTGGGTGAATCGGCACGCGCGCCAATCCGCCCGAGGGCGCGATACGAATAACTGTGCGGCGAGGAGATTTCGACGCGGCTGGATACTGGAGAGGAGTGCCCGTGGCCGGTGCGGTGGAACCGCGGCTCGAACTGAAGATCCCCGGCAGGCCCGACCGTGTGGACGGGATCGTGCTGCTGCTGCACGGCGGCAAGGCCACGTCGCGGGCCCGGGTGCGCCGCACGAGCCTGGCCGCGGCGCGGATGCGGCCGTTCGCCGCCGCGATCGCGCGGCATGACGGTCCGGACGCGATCGGCGCCGGGCTGCTGCGCTACCGCTATCAGGGCTGGAACGGGTCGAGCACCGACCCCGTGCACGACGCGCTCTGGGCGCTGGACGAGATCGAGCGCATCTACGCCCCCGCACCGGTGGTGCTGGTCGGGCACTCGATGGGCGGACGCACGGCACTACGGGCGGCCGGGCATCCGGCGGTGACCGCCGTCGCGGCGCTGGCCCCGTGGGTACCCGAGGGCGAACCAGTCGCCCAACTCGCCGGGCGCGCGGTGCTGATCGCCCACGCCGACGACGACCGGGTCACCGATCCGGCAGGGTCGCTCGACTACGCCGTACGCGCGAAGCCGATCGCCGCGCGGCTGGAGCACCGGAGCTTCCCCGAAGGCGGACACGCCATGCTGCGCGGAGCGGCGGCCTGGCACCGCATGGTCGCGCAGTTCGTGGCGGAGCAGGTGTCCGCGAGCGCGCCTGTGCGGTAGTTCTGTGCGCTAGTCACGGCTTCGACTCACGGCTGGCTCGCCATTGCGTTGTTGGCCGCGCATTTTCCGGTCCCTTGCGTTGCAAGGTAGTACCCGGTACCTTGTGACGCATGGAACCTGGCGGCGCATTGAAGGCGGTGAGTCAGTTGCGGCGCGGCGTGCTCGAGTACTGCGTCCTTGCTTTGCTGCGCGAAGGCCCGCGGTACGGGGTCGAACTGGTGCGCGAACTCGGTGAGGCCGACGCGATGGTGACCAGCGAGGGCACGATCTACCCGCTGCTGTCCCGGTTGCGCCGGGACGAGCTGGTGGAGACCTCCTGGCAGGAGTCGCCCTCCGGACCGCCGCGCCGGTACTACGCGCTGACCGAGCAGGGCGGCCGGGCGCTCGCCGAGTTCTCCGGCGAGTGGACCAGATTCCGTGACGCGGTCGAGCGGTTCATCGGCAAGGACATCGAGAGTGGGGGCACCACGTGATCGGGCGGGAAACACCGCAGGACTCGACCGGCGGAAGGCTGGTCGAGCGGTACATCAAGGAACTGACCAGAACGGCGAGGGTACTGCCGCCGACGCGCCGCACCGAGCTGCTCCAGGACGTGCGTTCGCACATCGACGTGGCGCTCGAGGAGCGAGGGACCCAGGGTCCTGAGACGGTCCAGTCCGTGCTGGACGGCCTCGGCACGCCGACCGAGATCGTCGCGGCGGCGCTGGCCGACGACGGGGTGCAGGCACAGCCGGTGGACGCGGGGCTCGGCGGGCGCGAGGTCGCCGCGATCCTGCTGCTGCTGTTCGGCTTGCTGGCCGTGGGCTTCGGCTGGCTGGCCGGGGTGCTGCTGCTGTGGGCCTCGCCGCGCTGGACCGTGCGGGAGAAGGTAGTGGGCACGCTCGTGCTGCCGGGAGGCGTGGTCCTGCCGATCGTGCTGCTCACCGGGACCGCGTCCTCCGGCCCGACGCCGGTACTGATCCTCCTGGCACTGGTCGGCGTGGCGGCGCCGGTGCTCAGCGCGCTGTGGCTGGCCCGGCAGGCGCGCACGGCGACGGTGCTGAGCGCCACCCCACGCTGGTCCACCGGCCTGCTCGCCGTCGGCGTGGTCGTGCTGGCCCTTCCGTTCGCCGGCTTCGTGTTCTTCTCAGCCACCTCGACCAGTCAGGGCGGGAGCACACCGGTCAATGTGTCCAGCGATCTCGTCACCACTGCGACGCACAGTCCGTCGTAGCACGCGCTGATCCACGCCGGGCCGCCGCCGTACCGAGAGGTGCGTGCGAGCGGCCCGCGTCGGCATCAGTGCCCAGATGTACCGGGCTCGGTGATGCGTACTTCGATGGCGGGTGAGTAGTGCAAGCGGCCGTGTCCGGTGACTCGCACCAGGGCCCACCAGTGCGAGCCGACTCGGGCGTTCGCGGCGGCGTGTGCCGTGACGTTCAGCCGGGCCTTCTCGCCGGCCGCGAGTGCGAAGGGCTGTGCGCGCGGGCCGATCGACAGCTCGCCGTCCCAGGTGCCGTACGGGCTGATCAGGGTGACTTCGCCGCGGATCTCGCTGCTCGCGCGGTTGAGCAGGATCACCGGCAGGTCGGCGGTAGCGCCCGGGGCGAGCTCGATGGCCTCGGCGTCGAGGTGGACTTCGAAGAGGTCTGCTGGGGTTCCATCGGCGAGGGTGTCGGTCGGGTGTCCTTCTGGCACCTGTCCGTCTGAAACGGACACTTCGACGGCGTCTTCCAGAGTTTGGCGTAGGTCGTCGCGGATGCGGGCCGCGAGTAGGTATCGGCCTGGGCGGTCGGATGCGCGGACGGGAACTGTGAACTCGGCGTGCTCGCCCGGGGCTAGGCGGTAGTGCAGGTCCTCGGGCAGGCGCGCGATCAGGCCCGGCGGTACGTCGAGTTCGACTTGGCCGGTGGCGGGGCGGCCGCTGCAGCTCACCGTGACGGTCAGTGTGGCCCCGCGATCGTCGGCGGTGAGTCGTAGTCGCGTCGGCGAGACGTGCACGCTGGTGGGGAGATTGCCGAGGGGCGCGGGTCCGGCGTTGTGCAGCCAGTAGCGGGTGTGGACTGGTTGCACGGGTTCTGTGGTGCGCGCGAGTTCGGCGGGGTTTGTCTTTCTCGAACGGATGGTTGTCTGATTCAGACGGACGGCTGTCTCATTCAGACCGACACTTGTCTCGTTCGATCGGACGCGGACACCGCTGGGCTCCATCCAAAGCGTGGCGACGTCCGAGGGGCCGAGGTCGACGCGGGCCGCTCCCCCGCTCACGTCGAGTTGCTCGCCGACCCGCTCCTCCAGCAGATCGGTGCGCTCGGCGGAGAGCAGACCGCCGTGGACGGTGACGGTGGCTGTGGTCGGGGTGCCGGTCGTCTCGTAGATGCGCAGGCTGATTGCGTCGTCGGGATCGGGGTCACCCGCCGCCCCGGAGGCGAGCGGATTGCCGGCCGGTTTGGCGGCGGTCAGCAGGACCTCGCGCGGAGATACCTCGATCAGGCCGAGCACGGGTGGCAGGTCGCCGGGGCCGGGCTGCACCTGCGCGGCCCGTATCGGGTGGCTGACCTCCTGCGCCGCAGCGGTGAATCCGGCGCTTCGCCAGTCCCCGGCTCCGGCCAGCAGGCTGAGTTCGAAGGTGTGCGACCAGTGCTGCCAGGCGAAGCTGGAGCCGTCCGGCACGGTGCGCCGCTCGCCGTCGATCCACACGCCCACCGGCCAGCCGCTGCACGAGCGCATCAGCGACACGTGCAGCCGGCCGTCCGTATCGATGACGAAGCCGGGAGTGCCCTGATTCACCACGGCGATCGAGTAGTCGTCGGCCGGCTCGGTGGTGCCGGGCAGCCCGGTGGGGTGTGTCACTTCGACGGTGGCGTCGGCCAGGTCGTCGATGAGGGAGTCTACGGCCGCGGCGAGTCCGAAGTGCGGTTCGGAGCCGTCGCGACCGTCGACGATCAGGACCGGCAGGTCGCGTGCACCGCGCAGATCCGCGCCGGGTTTCCATTGCTCGCGCCGGGTCCGGGAGGCCGGGATGAACACGCGGCCATGCGCGGCGAGTGCGACGCGGTATTCGGGCCCTGCGCTGTCCAGTACCTCTTGGGCGAAGGCGCTGTCCGTGCCGAGCGCGATCCGCACGTCCGGCAGGTTGGAGTCTGCATCCAGTGCGCCGTACCGCTCACCGTCTGCGCGGGTGCACGTGGCGGTGACGCCCTTGGCTACAAGCGCGGCGAGGAGTGCGCGGGTGCGGGCGGGTAGGTCGGAGGTGAGAGCGGAGGCGGTGGCGGAGGTGGCGTTGGAGATGGGGAAGGGTGCGGACTGCGCGGGTTCGATGACCTCTGCGATGCCGATGGCGTGTGCGGTCGAGCTGCTGGCCTCGGAGCGCAGCACGATCCGGGCGGGCGCCGACAGGCCAGCCCAGGTGTGCGCCGGGCTGTCCAGCGTCCACAGGTCCTCGGCGGCGTCCGCCTCGGGGAAGCCGAAGGAGCGGCCCACCGCGGCGAATCCGACCTCTGCGACCGGCAGCGCACCCGGCACGTCCAGGTCGAAGCGGGCGCGCAGCAGGTGATCCTGGCCGATCGAGCCGTCCACGTGCGTGCGCAGGTCCACCCTCGGCACGCCGTGCCACAGCGTCGTCTGCTGGGTGATCCGCAGGCCGCGCAGTGTCGTGGCGGCGACGATGCGCTCGCCGATCGGGCTGGTTTCGACGTGCACTGCGATGGCGGGCGCGGCTCCGGTCGGCAGGCCCGGTCCCTTCGGCAACAGGTGCCAGGGGCCTTCTTCCCACACCGGATGCTGCCGATGTTCGGCCTGTAGGACGAGTTCGTTGGCCAGGCCGCCCGGCCGCAGCAGATCGCGGCCGTGGCGCAGGTCCAGCACTCGGTGCAGCGCGCCGCCGCGCTCCGGATCGGCCTCGACCAGGAAAAACTCGTTCCCGATTGTGGCCGTTGTCGTGGTCGTGGACTCGGCCGTGGACGAGCGTGTTGTCCACTTGGGCGGGACACTGTCACCGTCGAGTAGGTGGTAGATGCGATAGCCGAGCGCGGGGACGTCGCGGGCCAGGAAGCTGAGGGTGAGTTCGGCGATGCTGCCGTTGGAGTGGCGCACCAGGGACTCGGTGACTGCTGGTACCACTTGTCCATCTGAATCAGACAGCTGTAAACCTCGGTGCCCGGGGTCGGGGAGGCGCACGGTCACCGTGGTCACGGCGTCGCGTGGGAAGGACAGGGTGTTGACTGTGATGATCGCTGTGGCTGGATGTGTGGCGTCTCCGCCAGTCGAATTCACGTGGTCTGCCACGTAGCTGATCGCCCCGGCGAGCACCTCTCTGCCCAGTTCATCCGCCTCGCGCCAGCCGTTGACCAGGTCCAGGTACACCTGGTCGGACTCGGTCCCGGTGATCGCGTCGTGGTGCGCGCCGTAGACCAGCTGCCGCCAGGCCTTGTCCAGCGCCTCGTGCGGGAAGCGGGCGCCGAGCAACGCGGCCAGGGTGGCGACCCGCTCGCCGTCGAGGACCGCTACCTCGGCCGCGCGCTGGGCCTGCTTGGTGTCGATATAGGAGACGTCCTTGCCGCTGTAGACCGGGTTCATGTCCCGGGTCTGCGGACTGAACACCGTGCCGCGCTGCGCCGCGTCCCCGCGTACCGCCGCGAAGAACTCACGTGGGGTGCCGACTACGAAGCGCGGCCAGACGTAGCGCGCGTTCCACTCGCGGTGGATCTGGGTGCAGAAGCGCGACGGGACGTTGTGGTCGTGCCCGACCGGCAGCAGCACGTTGCGAGTCGCCGCAGCCTTTCGCAGGCTGCTGAACTGCTTGTAGGCCGCCTGCATCGACTCTTCGAGGGTGTCTACGCGCTCGATGTCCCAGCCTGCGACGTAGTGGTCGGCGAGGTAGCCGGTCAGCACGCCGCGCCCGGTCGGGGAGATCCACTCGAACTCGCTGGGGAACTGCATCCGCCCGATATCACCGGTGTGCCGCTTGGCCCCGACGTGGTGCCACGGTCCGCGCGCCCACACGCTGGAGTCCAGGCCCGCGTCGGCCATCAGCCCGGGGTAGGCCGGATCGTGCCCGAACACGTCGAGCATCCAGGCCGTGCGCGGGTCCGCGCCGAGCACGTCGCGCTGGTATCCGACCCCGTAGACCGCGTTGCGGACGGTGGACTCGGGGTGGGTCAGGTTGGTCTGCGCCTCGTTGTAGTTGCCGCCGACCAGCTCGATCCGGCCCTCGCGGATCAGTCCGCCGAGGTCGGCCCGGTCGCCCGGGAACAGGTCCCAGTACGGCTTGAGGTAGTCGACCTCGGCCAGCACGAAGCGGTAGTCCTCGTCCTGCCGGGCCGCGTCGAGGTGCGCGCGGACCAGGTCGAAGGCGGAGAGCTGGAACGGCATCCGCTTCTCCTGCGCCCCGGGCAGGTCCAGCCACGTCTCGGTGAACCCGGCCTGAGTGTTCCACCAGACCGGGTCGTAGTGGAAGTGCGAGACCATCCACATCGTCCAGCCGGTCTCCGCGACCGTGATCTGCGCGTCCAGGACCTCGCGCCGGTCAGCCGGGTCGATCGGCTCGGCGACCGCGATGACCCGGTGCGCGCCGCCTTCAGTGGCCGGGGCGGCGAAGACGACGCCGACTTCGACGGTCGTCTCCGCCTCCCCGGACTCGACGCGCACCGGATCAGGAGTGCGCACCACCGGTCCCTCGATGCGCACCAGAACGGGGACCGGGCGCGCCCCGGCGAGCGTCACGCGCACCACCTGTCTCGGCGCGGTGGCCGACCCGATGAACAGGTCGGTGTCCTCGACGGCGGTGATGCGCATGCCCGCTCCGTGTGTTTCCGGTGGTTCCGTGGGTTTCGGTGGGTTGTTACTTGGCGTTGTTCAGCGAGGTCTGCGCGTCGCTGAAGAACTGGCTGACCGCGGCGCTGATCGACATCTTGCCGAAGGCCACCTGCTTGGCCGCCGAGTCCAGCGCCGTCTTGACGTCGCCGTATCCGGGGGGCGAGACCGGCGCGGCCGCCAGCCCGTCCTTGGCCGCCTGCGCCGCGACGTACTGGCCGTAGTTCACGTCCTCCTGCTGCGAGGCGGTGAGCGTCGGCAGCAGCAGACTCTTGGCCTTGTCCGACGGCGGCAGGCCGCGGGTGGTGCCCATCGCCTTGATCGCGTCGTCGTCGGTCAGGAAGAAGTCGATCAGCTTGGCCGCGCCCACCGGGTTCGTGCTCTTCTGCGGGACGCTCAGCAGCACGCCGCCGTTGAGCGCCTGCCCGGTCTTGCCCTCGCTGCTGCGCGGCACCACCACGATCTTGAGGGTGTGCGGGGTCAGCGGCTGCATCTGGGCCAGGCCCCAGCCGGTGGTCATCGCGACCTGCCCGGCGATCAGCGGGTGGGTGCCGCTCGCCTCGCCGGCGTTGGCCAGCAGGGTCGCCGGGGAGATCGCCCCGGTCTTGCGCAGTCCGGCCCAGAAGGAGAACCACTCGGTCAGGTCGGCGGAGTCGAAGCCGAGCACCTGCTTCGAGGTGTAGAGGTCCTTGCCGCGCTGGCGCAGCCAGGGCTGGAAGGCGCCGGAGTCGTCGTTGGACGCGTCCAGCGCGCCGTACTTGCCGGAGCCCCAGGCCTTGGAGATCTCGTTGGTGACGACCGCGAAGTCGTCCCAGGTCCAGGTGTCCGCCGGGGCGTCGATCTTCAGCGTGTCCAGCACGGTCTTGTCGTAGAGCACCGGGGCGTATCCGGAGCCGGACGCGACGCCGTAGTTCTTGCCGTTGACCGTGCCGGCTGTGCGCAGCTGCGCGTACAGGGTGCTGAGCTGGATCGTGCCGGGCACGTACTGGGTCAGGTCGATCAGCACGTTCTTCGACGCGTAGGTGCTGACCAGCGCGGTGTCCATCTGGAAGATGTCCGGCGGGTTGCCTCCGGCGAACTCGGTGTTCAGTTTGTCGAAGTACCCGTCGTAGCCGGAGTACTGCGTGGTCACCGCGATCCCGGTCTTCTGGGTGAAGATCTTCAGGGCGGCCTGGTAGGCCTGGTTGCGGGCGTCGCCGCCCCACCAGCGGAAGACCAGGGTCTTGCCCGCGGTGGCGGTACTTCCCGCGGCGGTGCTGCTCTTGGGCGTGAAGCCGCTGCAGCCGGCGAGGGCGGCCGCGGTGGTGCCGGCGCCCAGGCCGAGGAATCCCCTTCTGGACAGGTGGTTCGACACGTCGGTGCCTCTTTCTGGTTTCTTGGAATTGAGCCGAGCGGAGCGGGGTGGATGGGCGGTGCGGGGTGTGGATGAGCAGTGCGGGTGGACTGGCGGTGCGGGTGGTTCAGCCCTTGATCCCGGTGTTCGCGACACCGTCGACCAGGCGTTTCTGGAAGATCAGGAAGACCGCGACGGTCGGCACCAGGGTCACCACCGACATCGCGAGCATGCCGCCGTAGCTGGAGCCGCTGGTGCGGTCGATGAAGGCGTTCAGTCCCAGCGGCACGGTGTAGCGGCTGTTGTCGGACAGGTAGACCAGCTGGCGCAGGAAGTCGTCGTAGGTCCAGATGAAGGTCAGCACGGTGGTGGTGATCAGGGCCGGGCGCAGCAGCGGCAGGACCAGCGAGAAGAAGATCCGCACCGGCCCGGCCCCGTCGATCGAGGCGGCCTCGTCCAGCTCGCGCGGGATGCCCCGGATGAACTGGACCATCAGGAAGATGAAGAAGGCGTCCACGGCCAGGAACTTGGGGACCACCAGCGGCAGGAAGGTGTCGATCCAGTTGAGCTTGAAGAAGATCGTGTACTGCGGGATCAGGGTCGCCTGGAAGGGCAGCATCAGGGTGCCCATCATCAGCGTGAACCAGAGCTTCTTGAACGCGAAGTCCAGCCGGGCGAAGGCGTACGCCGCGAGGGAGCAGGAGATCACGTTGCCGATCACCGCGATGAGCGCGACCGTCATCGAGTTGACCAGGTACACCGTGAACGAGGTTCCGGTCTCGTTCCAGCCCAGGGTGTAGTTGCCGAGGGTGAAGTGCAGCGGCAGCGGGTCCAGCGTGGTGAAGATCTGGTTCTCCGGCTTGAACGACGCGCCGATCATCCAGACCAGCGGGTAGATCAGCACCACCACGGCGGCGATCAGCCACAGGTGGGTGCGCCAGCGGAACCGGCGCCGGCGCCGGCCGGGCAGTGAAGCGCTCTGAGTTGCCATCAGGTGTCCTTTCGCCGTTGAGGCGCTGGGGAGGGGCGGGGGCAGGCGACCGGTGGATCAGTCGCCGTACGTCACCCAGCGCCGCGCGGTTGCGAAGTACACGGCGGTGAACGCGCCGATCACGAGGAACAGCACCCAGGCCATCGCGGAGGCGTAGCCCATCTGGAAGCTGGTGAAGCCCTTCTGGTACAGGTAGAGCGTGTAGAGCAGGGTCGAGTCGATGGGCCCGCCGGTGCCGCCGCTCACGACGTATGCCGGAGTGAAGGTCTGGAAGGCGTTGATGGTCTCCAGCACCAGGTTGAAGAAGATCATCGGGGAGAGCAGCGGCAGGGTGATCTTGAAGAAGATCCGCACCTTGCCCGCGCCGTCCAGCTCGGCCACCTCGTACAGGTCCCTGGGCAGCTGCTTGAGCCCGGCCAGGAAGATCAGCATCGGGGTGCCGAACTGCCACGCCGCCAGCACGATCAGCGTGAACAGCGCGAAGCGCGGGTCGCCGATCCAGTCCGCGCCGTGGATGCCGAACCAGCTCAGGAACTGGTTGAGCAGGCCGTCCTGGGAGAAGATCTGACGCCACATCACGGAGACCGCGACGCCCGCGCCGAGCAGCGAGGGCAGGTAGAACACCGAGCGGTAGAAGCCGAGCCCGCGCAGCCCCTTGTTCAGGGCCACCGCGATCAGCAGCGCCAGCGCCAGCTTGAGCGGCACCGAGAGCAGCACGTACTCGAGCGTGACCTTGACCGTCTGCAGGAAGCGGGTGTCGTGGAGCAGCGCCGTGTAGTTGGCGAGGCCGATCCACTTCGGCGCGCTGATCAGCGGGAACTTGGTGAACGACAGGTAGAGCGAGTAGCCCATCGGGATCAGCGTGAGCCCGAAGATGCCGATGAACCACGGAGCGAGGAACGCGTAGGCGGCCCTGTTGTGCTTGTGCTTTTTCGTGCGCCTGCGCGGCTTGGGGCTCGTGGCCCTCGCCGCGCGCACGGTCTGCGCGACGGGCTGCGCGGCCTCGGACGGCCCCGCCGCGAGGGCGGGTTCGGCCGCCGCCGCGCTCGTGGCATCCGGCGGGCGGTGCGCCGGGAAAGCCGGATTGTCTGACCGCATCAGCTTCGCTCCTGGGACGTTTTCGTGCTGGTGAGAATGCCGCACACAGGCGGATGATCGTCGCGGGACACTCCTTGCGGAATGTCATCCCTTCACGACGCTAGCTCCAGCCGGTCCGTCCCAGGGACCTTGGAAAGCGCTTGCCGGGAACCCTAGGAAGGGGTTCCGCGCGTGTCAAGAGCCGTGACCACGCTGTGATGTGAGGGCTGGTGGCGCGCTGCCGGCGCGGCACTGGCCCCGCGTCAGCCGGCCTCGACGGTGTGGCGGATGCCCTGTTCGGTGGCCAGGCGGGTGGCGCCGAGCACGGTGGCCTGGTCCCCGAGGGTGCTCACCAGCAGCTCGGTCGGCCAGCTGAGCTCGGCCAGGACGCGTGCGACCCCGGCGGTCAGCAGCGGGTTGCCGCCGACCCCGCCGCCGAGGATCACCAGGCCGGGGTCGAGCACGGCGGCGACCGACGCGGCCAGCCGACCGACGTGCGCGGAGTGTTCGGCGACCAGCTCCCCGGCCAGCGGATGGGCGCGCTGCGCCAGTGCGAACAGCTCGGCGGCGCTGCGCGGGACCGGGCCGTGCTCCTGCGACCAGCGCGACTCGACCTGGCCGAGCAGCCCCGGGGAGCCGAGCCTGGCCTCGAGCGCCTCGCGCCCGGCGGCGTGCCCGTCCAACCATGGATAGGCCAGCCGGGCGACCTCCCCGGCCGCCCCGTTCGCGCCCCGGATCAGCTGCCGGTTGACCACCACGCCCGCGCCGATCCCGACGCCTACCTGTAGGTAGACGAAGGTGTCGCGGGAGTGCCGGTCGCTCTGGTGCAGCTCGGCGATGGCGGCGCAGTTGACGTTGTTCTCGACGCTCACGGCCGCGCTGCCGGGCAGCTCCAGCGAGGCCACCGCAGCGTGCACGCGAGCGTCCGTCTCCGGGTCCCCGGCCCCGCGGGAGACCACGTCGGAGACCGCGACCACGATGGCCCGCAGCGGGCCGTCGCCGGACCGGTGGCCGAGCGCGGTGTGGATCATCGAGCGGGCGGTCTCGGGGCGGTCGGTGTGGCCCTGGTCGAGCAGCTCGCCGTCCAGGCCGACCGCGCGATAGGCCACCTGAGTGGAACCGCGGTCCACTCCGAGCACATATCCGGCCTGCGGCCCGAGCCGGTAGACCGCGGCGGAGCGTCCGGTCTGCCCGTAAGCGGTGCCGTTGCGTTCGGCCAGGCCGGCGGCCTCCAGCTCGGCCATCGCCGCGGAGACAGTGGGCTTAGACAGTGCGCACGCGGCCGCCAGCTGCGGACGGGTCCCGCTCACGCGTCCCGCGAGCGCGACGAAGACCTGCCGCGCGCTCTCGCTCAGGGCGGTCATCGTTCTCCTTGTCGGGGCGGGAGTCCGGCGGGGGCTCCAGTCGGGCAGTATCACTCAAACGGGTGCTCGACCGTCAGGGTGGACCGGCGTCGGTAACTTTGTTAATCTCTCTTACCATAATTGGGCGCTGTCTGACCTTGACAGGCCCCCAGGTTAGTTAGTTTAGTGACTAACTAACTCGGCGGGTCCCAGCCACCGGGCCGTTTCCGTCGGCGTTCTACGCCTGACGGGGGCGCGATCGCGCACGGACAGCACCATGAACTGCAGCGATGACTGCACCGCACCGCGCGCCGTCCACCATGGGATTTCCGGCTCAGCACGGCGGGATCTCCCCTCACCGCGGCGGGCTCTCGCCCGCCTCAGCATCAGGGAAGAGGAACGCTGTGCCGGACCTGATCTCCGGGGTTCGGGTCGGGATCGACGTGGGCGGGACGAAGACCCAGGTCCGCGCTGTCCTCGACACCGAGACGGTGCTCGCCGACCGGGTGTTCCCCAGCACGGGCTGGGAACCGGCCGACCACGCGCGGGCGGCCGCCTTCCTGACCGACCTGATCCGGCGCACTGTGCCGGACGGGGCTGCACTCGCGGCGGTCGTCGTGGGCGCGCACGGCTGCGACAGCGCCGATGACGGCGCCGGGATGCGCAGGCAGTTGGTCCGGCTCGTACCTGCCCCCTGCCGAGTGGTCAACGACGCCGAACTGCTGGCTCCCGCGATGGGCCTGGCCGGCGGGATCGGCCTGGTCGCCGGGACCGGGTCGGTGGCGGTCGGCCGCGACCGGGCCGGCGAGCCGGTGTACGTCGGCGGCTGGGGCTGGCTGTTCGGCGACGAGGGCAGCGCCCCCGGGCTGCTGCGCGAGGCGGCGCGGGCCAGCCTGGCCGCGCGGGACCGGGGCGAGAGCCCGGACCTGCTGGCCACCTTGCTGCTCGACTCGTTCCAGGTCGGCGAGGTGACGGACCTGCCCGACGCGATGGCCGCGCAGTCCGGGGCCCGCGCGTGGGGCGACCGGGTGGCCCTGGTCTTCGAGGCCCTGCACGGCGGCTCGGCGCTTGCCGAGGCGGTGGTCGACGACGCGGCCGGAGCGCTGGCCGGGCTGGTCGCGCAGGTGGCGGCCCGCGGCGTGGCGGCGGACGACGTGGTGGTCGCAGGTGGGGTGATACTCAATCAGCCCGGCCTGTACACCGGCTTCACCCGCCGGCTCGAGGCCGTCCTGCCCGCGACGAAGGTGCACCGCCTGGGTACTGCTCCGGTACACGGCGCGGTCCTGCTCGCAGAACGCCTTGCGCAGGCAGAGGCGGTGGTTTGATGACTGGCGTGACGCCCGTCCGAGTAGCCCTGATCGGTATCCATGGGCACGGCCGAGTGCACTTGGCTGGACTGCTGGAGCGCGATCGGGCCGGGATGCTGGAGCTGTGCGGACTGGCCGACCGACTCGCGCCGACTGGTCCGGACGCCGGGCAGTTGTTGAGCGATTGTGTCTTCGACACGGACGCGGCACGGATGCTGCAGGCCGTACGTCCTGATGTCGCGGTGATTGCGACTCCTATCCATACGCATGCGCAGATCGCCGAGGCGGCGCTCAATGTGGGCGCGCACTTGCTATTGGAGAAGCCCCCGGTCACCGGCCTGGCCGCGCACGATCGGCTGGCGGCGCTGGCGGGTTCGGCTCGGCGGCACTGCCAGGTTGGATTCCAGGCGTTCGGGTCGTCGGTGGTGCGGGAGTTGCTGGATCGGGTCGGGCGGGGCGGGCCGGGCCAGGTCGAGGGGCTCGGCACCGTCGAAGGCGTCAGCGTGGTCGGCGGCTGGCGGCGCGACGAGGCGTACTACGCGCGCTCGGCGTGGGCCGGGCATCGCAGGCTCGGCGAGATCGTGGTCGCGGACGGCGCGATGACCAACCCGTTTGCACACGGAGTCGCGCTCGCGCTGCGGCTGGCCGATCCAAGCGGCACCCGGCCGATCCGGTCCGCGCGGTTCGAGCCCTACCGGGCCTATCCGATCGACACCGACGACACGGCCAGCGCGCGTATTGAGTTGGAGGGCGCGGCTCCGGTGACCGTCGCCGTGACGCTGTGCGCGGAGCGCGAGTTCGAGCCCTACGTCCAGGTGCGCGGCAGCGCTGGCCAAGCGACCGTCTGGTACACCGAGGACCGGCTGCTGTTCGAGCCGCGCGAGGGCGAGAGCGTCGAGATCAAGGGTGATCGGGTCGAGCTGATCGACGATCTGGTGGCCTGTCTGGATACGGACCCCGCCGGGGACGCACTGTGCAGTCCGCTGCGTGCGACGCGCTCGTTCACGGCGGTGCTTGAAGCGATCCAGGACGGACCGCAGGCGACGCCGATCCCGAAGCGATATCTGCGCATGGGCGCGGGGAGCCGCACGATTCCCGGTATCGAGGACGCGGTGGTTGAGGCGGGCGCGCGCGGGCTGCTGTTCTCGGAGGTCGGCGGACTGCCGTGGGCGAACCGAAGCGAACTGAACTGAGCTGAACTGAACTGATCTGAGAGGGAGCGGCCGGATGGCGGTCACGGAATCGGTATACCTGCCAAGTCAGCATACGAGCATCCATGAGCTGCCCATTGATGCCGAGCGGCTCGCTGCGGAGTTGGCTACCGCCGCGCGTAACGCGCTCCTCCATCAGCAGCCTGACGGCAACTTCGAGGATCCGGCGGCCGACGACGATATCGGCGACATGGGTCTTGGCGTGCTCTCGCTGTTGTGCCTGACCTGGAGCCGCGGCGAACGGCGCGACGAGGGACTGGTCACGGCTGCGCGGCGCGGTGCGGACTACTTCCTGCGCGAGCGGGTCTACCGCAGCGACAACCCCGGCGAGCCTTTTCTGCGGATCAGGAACAGCGGCGAGCCGTACGCGCGCTACATGCCGGAGGCCGGGGAGCATCCGTTCGGCGACTGGCCGAGCACGGTGTGGGCGATGCTGCACGCGGTCAACGTGCTCGAACTCGGCGAGGGGCTGTTGACCGGCGAGCAGTACGCGCAGGTCGGCGAGTTGGCGGCGGGTTACTGGCGCTGGCTGACCGAGGTGAGCCTGTTCAACCCGCAGCAGACGGCGAACCAGGCGATCGGCGCGATCGTCGGCGGCCTGATGCTCGGCCGACACCTGCGCGCGGCGGGCCGAACGGAGCAGGGCGAGCAGATCACCGCTGATGCGCTGCGGCTGTACGCGGAGGAGATCCGGGCCGCGCGCGTCATCGATCGCGGTTATGCGCTGCCGCTGGAGCACGGCGCCGGACACGATCAGAACTACGTGCCGATCTCGCTGACGTTCCTCGCCCAGGCCTATCGGGTCAGCGGCGAGAAGTGCTTCCTGGAGGACGGCGAGCAGATCGCCCGGCACCTGGACGCCCGGCTGTCTGCCCGCGGATTCGACTACGGCGGGCCGCGTTACAGCGAGCAGCACTCGGGGGCGGAGGGGATGCTGGGGTTGCGCGTGTTCAGTTCGCGGATCCGTGCAGACCTCGGCCGCTACCTGGCCGATCGCAGGGTTGCGTACTACCCGGCGGCATCGACAGGCGCACCGAGCGGGCACTTCGCCTTCGCGAGTGTCTGGTTCTGGCAGGACGACAGTCATCAGTGGTATCGCGATGCGGCAACCCCGCATTGCACGCCGTACTCGGTGCGCGGTAAGGCGGCATCGGTGTCGTACACCGGCAACCTGACGCCTTATCTGATCGACGCTGCTGGAACGTCGGTGATTGAGTCGATCGCCGACTATCAGCACGGTGTCGGCCCGGTCGTGCTCTATCCGGACGGCCGGAAGTTGCTGATGACCCGGCCGCTCGGCCCGCTGCGGACGGTTGATGTGGTGGACGGCGGGTTCGCGGCGAAACTGGTGACGAAGGCGGTCGTCACGCACGAGCAGGTGATGATCTCGGTCCAGCAGCTGGCCGTGTGCGACGAGGAGCACGTATATATCGTCGCCGTGCTGGACCGATCGGGTCTGCCGGGGGAGGTGGAGGTCGCCTTGCTGGCCGGTCTGCCGTATGTCGAGGATGTGGGCGGGCGGCAGCGCAAGATTCTGTCGGTGTGCGAGCCGGGTGGCGAACCTTTCGATCTGGGCGTGGCCGACGCGGTGCTGACTGCGGGCGGTGTGCTTCGCGCGGGAGGGATGTCGCTACGTTCGGCAGGCGGACTGCGCGTGGTCAATCCGGGGGCGGGGCGGGCGAACTTCAGCAGTCCGCAGACGATTGGGCTTACCCAGGAGCAGATCGCTTTCTCGCTTGCGGACGACCCGCGCGGCTACGGCGACCCGGACTCCGGCTGGCGGCGGGTAGCGAACACGAATCAGGTGCTGGCCGAGCCGGTGCCGGTGGCGGCGGTCACTACGAACGTGGCGGCGGCGGGCTCGGATCTCGTCGTGTTCGCGATCTGCTACGGGCCGGCGGACGAGGCCCCGTTCACGGTCACGGCGGAGGTGGCGGACGATGGAGTCACCGTGCGCACTCCGGATTTCGCTGCATTCATCGGGCATCCGGCCGGGGATGCGCACGGTGAACCAGTTGTCCGCCTGGGCGAGACGCGTGGTAACTCGGTTGTCCGTCTGAGCGCGACGCGTGTGACATGAGCGCGGTGATGCTGAGCGCCGGTGGACGACCAGTAGCCGAGTACGTGTTCGCGCCGAAGTTGGAATCGACTCTGTCCCCGCGGCCGTACCTTCATCCGGTGCGTACGCTCGCGGGCACGGTCGTCACGGACCTGCTGCCCGCGGACCACCTCTGGCACCTGGGCGTCAGCTTGGGCGTGCCGGACGTGGCGGGCGCGAATCTGTGGGGCGGTCGCAGTTATGTGCACGGTCACGGCTACGTCTGGCTGGAGGACCACGGCGAGATCGAACATCTCGGCTGGCTGCACGTCGCCGACGACGAGGTGGTCGAGGAACTGTGCTGGCGCGGTCCGGATGGCGGAACACTTCTCAACGAGCTACGGACTGTACGGGTCGAGGGCTGGGGGGATGGACGCGCGTGGGTACTGAGTTTCTCGTTCGCGCTGGCTAATCCCGGGACGACGCCCGTGCAGCTGCGCAGTCCGGCGGTCAACGGGCGCGGCGAGGGCGCGGGATATGGCGGCTTCTTCTGGCGGCTGCCTGCGATCGAGCACACACGGATCGCTGCTGGCGCGCTGCATGACGAGACCTCGATCAACGGGTCGGCGGAGCCATCGGTGACCGTCTCAGGGCTCATCGACGGCGCACCCGTCACGCTGAGGTTCAGCGGGCTGGACGAAGCAGACCGCTGGTTCGTCCGGCTGGCCGAGTATCCGGGCGTCGGCGCGGCGTTGGCCTTCGACCGTGCGCTGACTATCGAGCCCGGCGCCGTGGCACGCCGCCGCTACCAGGTGCTGGTCGTCGACGGCGTGCCGGACCGCGGATAGAGGGTCAAGGGTCAGACGGATAGGTGGGGCTGTTTGTTGCTTACTGGGCTACCTCGGCTGGATCTGGGTCGGGGCCCGGATCGATCTCGATCCGCTCCAGTTCGTGGCTGAGCTGCTCCAGTTCCGCGCCGCCGGCCATCAGCCGGACCAGCTCGTCCCTCGCGATCTGCGACTTGGTGTAGTCGCCCAGGCTGCGGCCCCGGTTGAGCACGACGAAACGATCCCCGACCGGATAGGCGTGGTGCGGGTTGTGGGTGATGAAGATGACCCCGAGGCCCTGGTCCCTCGCCTGCACGATGCGGCGCAGCACCACTCCGGCCTGCTTGACGCCGAGCGCAGACGTCGGCTCGTCCAGGATCAGCAGTCGCGCGCCGAAGTAGATGGCCCGCGCGATGGCCACCGACTGGCGCTCGCCGCCGGACAACGTACCCACCGCCTGCTCCGGATCGCGCACGTCGATGCCCATCGTGTGCAGCTCCCGCGTGGTCAGCCGCTTCGCCGTCTCCACGTCGAAGCGCCGCCACGGACCGAAGCCCTTGGTCGGCTCGCTGCCCAGGAAGAAGTTGCGCCAGATCGACATCAGCGGCACCATCGCGAGGTCCTGGAACACGGTCGCGATGCCGTAGCCGCGCGCATCGCGGGGGCTGGTGAACCGGACCGGCTTGCCGTCCACCAGGAACTCGCCCTCGTCCGGCGTGAACACGCCCGACAGGATCTTGATGAGCGTCGACTTGCCCGCGCCGTTGTCGCCGAGCACGCAGGTGACCTCGCCCGGGTAGACGGACAGCGAGATCTCGCGCAGGGCGTTGACGCTGCCGAAGTACTTGCTGATCTCGCGGACCTCGAGCAGGGCGGTGCGCGCGGAGCCGTTTGTCGTTGCCGTCGTTGCCGTCGTTGCCTTCGCCGCCTTCGCCGCCTTCGCTGCCGCGCTGTCGGCGGACGCTGCGTGTTCGCTCATCGGCGTGCCTTCATCGCTCGTCGGTAGATGAGGGTGTTGACCGCGACGGCCAGGAACAGGATGACCCCGAGGAAGCTGAAGTCCCAGGAGCTGTCCCAGCCGGAGTAGATGACCCCCTGGAACGCCATCCCGATGATGCACGCACCCAGGGCCGCGCCGACCGCGGAGCCGTAGCCCCCGGTGAGCAGGCAGCCGCCGACCACCGCCGCGATGATGTAGTAGAACTCGTAGCCCACGCCCTGTTCCGAGACCGCCGAGGAGGTCTGCGTGAACGAGATGATCCCGACCAGGGCGGCGGCCGTGGACGTGCCCATGAACAGCAGGATCTTCGTACGGGCAACCGGAACGCCGACGTTGCGCGCGGCGTTGGCGTCCCCGCCCACCGCGTAGATCCAGTTGCCGAAGGTGGTGCGGCCAAGGACCCAGACCGCGATGACGGTGACCGCGATGAACCACAGGATCGCGGTCTGGTAGCCGTTGGGCAGCGACGCGCTCTTGGCGAAGGAGCTGCCGAAGACCGCCTTCGCGCTGTCCAGCCCCGGGTGCCGGGTCCCGGTCAGTCCGATCGAGGTGCTGCCGTGGTTGACCTTGAGCACCCCGCCGATGCTCAGCCCGCGGAAGACGAAGTAGGTCGCCAGGGTCACGATGAAGCTGGGCAGCTTCGACTTGACCACCACCAGGCCGTTCACGAAGCCGATCAGCGCGCCGAAGACGAGGGTGGCGGCCACCGCCGCCCAGGCGTTCCAGTGCAGGTTGCCGACCAGCAGCGCCATGATGATGGCGGTGAAGCCGGTCATCCCGCCGGTGGACAGGTCGAACTCCCCGCCGATCATCAGCAGGCCGACCGGGACGGCCATGATGCCGAAGAACGCGGCCTGCTGGCTCCAGGACTCCAGCCCGGTCTGGGTGAGCCACAGGTGCTGTGGGGTCGTGTCGGTCGCGGTGAACAGCAGGAAGACGACGATGGCGCCGAGCAGGGCGCCGAGGGCGGGGCGGCGCAGCGCCCGGGTCAGCCGGCCGGCCTGGACCAGCCGCTCGTCGCCGCCGCCCGGCCCGGGGGCCGGAGCCGGGGGTACGCCGGCGTCGAGGCCGGCGGGCTGAACAGTCATGGGGGATTCCTCAGTATGCATCAATGGCCTGATTTACCCCCCGCCGGGCCGGGGTGCGCCCGGCCCGGCGGGGGCTTTCCGGTTCGCTCAGCGCGCCGGTCAGTCGTCGCCGGCGGTGATGGCCGCGGCGACGTTCTTGATGTTCGTGCTGTCCACGAGCAGCGGGCCGCTGGCGACGGTGGTGCCGCCGCCCACCGAGTTGCCCTCGTGCTTCGCGTACAGGTAGAGGAACGTGACCGGCAGGTAGCCCTGCAGGTACTGCTGCTGGTCCACCGCGAAGTCGATGGTCGGCGGGCTGGCCTGCAGGTCGTTCTGGATGTCGGAGTTCAGGTCGAAGGTGGCGATCTTCACGTGCGCCGGCTTCGCGGTGACCAGCGCCTGGCCGATCGCGTTGTTGAGCGTCATCACCGCGTTGACGCCGGGGTGCGACTGCAGGTACGCGGTGACCTGGCCGATCGCCTGCTGCGGGTTGGACGCCGCGTTGGGCGTGGACAGGATCAGCTCGGTGCACGCGGGCCCCGAGGCCGGCGCGGAGCCGGTCGAGCACTTGCTGCCGACACCCAGGCCCTGAGCGAGCCCGTTGCAGCGGTCCAGCAGGTTCTGACCGGACTGGTGGATGACGCAGAGCACGTTGCTCGCGCTCTCGCCGAGGAACCGCGCCCCGGCCTGCTGGCCGGCCAGGTTCTCCGGCTGCCCGACGCAGGTGATCGCCATGGACGCGGCGATGTCGGGGTCGTCACAGCCCGCGTTGACCAGGACCACCGGGATGCCCGCGGTCTTGGCCTTGGCCAGCGTGGCGTTCATGATGGCCGGGTCGTGATCGGAGACCACGATGCCGTTGACCTTGGCGTTGATGGCGTTCTCGATCTGCGCGTTCTCGGCGTTGTCGTCCGGCTGCGCCTGGCCCTGCTGCTGCGAGCCGTAGACCTCGCTCAGCTTGCAGCCGTAGTCCTTGGCCGCGTCCTTCGCGCCCTTGTAGACCACGCTCCAGAAGTTGCCGTTGTCGCCGTGGGTGATCACCGCGAAGGTGTACGGGCAGCTTCCGGCAGAGGCGTTCGAGTTCGACCCCGACCCGCTGCTGGACGCGGTGCAGGCCGCCAGCAGCGCCAGCGGCGCCACCAGCAGGCTGATGAGGAACCTTCTCTTTCGTACCATTTCTCCACTCCCTTGTGGACGTTTGGTTCGTGTGACACGTGGTGGAACGTGCCGGTCCGGCCGGAGCCGCGGTGTCGCCGGTGTGCAGGAGACCGCGGCTAGAGATACGTGCGCTGAGCCTTCTTCTCGCTCTCGTACCGCTCGCGGGCCGCCCTGGTGGACTCCAGTTCGGCCACCTCGGCGACGGGAACGTCCCACCACGCTTCGCTGTCGGGCCCGGCCTCCAGGGCGTCGGCCTCGACGTAGACCACGGTCGTGTGCTCGGACTGCTTCGCCTTCGCCAGCGCCACCCGCAGTTCGTCGACCGTGGCGGCCCGCAGCACGTGCGCGCCGAGGCTCTCGGCGTTGGCCGCCAGATCGACCGGCAGCACCCCGCCGTCCAGCCGCCCGCTGCTCTGCGAGCGGTACCGGTAGCTCGTGCCGAAGCGCTGCGAGCCGAGCGACTCGGAGAGCCGCCCGATCGAGGCGAAGCCGTGGTTCTGCACCAGGACCACGACGAGTTTGATGTCCTCCTGGATCGCGGTGACCAGCTCCTGGGCCAGCATCAGATACGAGCCGTCGCCGACCATGACGAAGACCTCGCGGTCCGGTGCAGCCAGCTTCACGCCCAGGCCGCCGGCGATCTCGTAGCCCATACAGGAGAACCCGTACTCGACGTGGTAACCCTTCGGGTCGCGGGTGCGCCACAGCTTGTGCAGGTCGCCGGGCATGGAACCGGCGGCGCACACGACCACGTCGCGTGGCCCGGCGGCCTCGTTCACCGCGCCGATCACCTCGGACTGGGCGGGCAGCGGGGCGTGCCCGAGCGTGTATGCGCGCTCGACGATCGCGTCCCACCCGTCGCGCGCCCGGGTCGCCGCGGCGCGGTACTCCGGGTCCACGGACCAGCCGCGCAGGGCCTCGGCGAGCTCCTCAAGGGTCTGACGCGCATCTGCCACGACACTGATACCCGCGTGCTTGGCCGCGTCGAAGGCCGCGATGTTGACGTTGACGAAGCGCACGTCCGGGTTCGCGAACGCGGTGTGCGAGGCCGTGGTGAAGTCGGACCAGCGGGTGCCGACGCCGATGACCAGGTCGGCCTCGCGGGCCAGCGCGTTCGCGCCGGGGGTGCCGGTGGCGCCCACCGCCCCGACCGCCAGCGGGTGGTCGAAGGACAGCGAGCCCTTGCCGGCCTGGGTCTCGGCCACCGGGATGCCGGTCGCCTCGGCGAACGCGCGCAGGGCGTCTGTCGCCTCGGAGTAGACCACGCCGCCGCCTACGACCAGGAGCGGGCGCCGCGCGCCCCTGATCGCCCCGACGGCGCGGGCCAGCGCTGACACGTCAGGCCTGGGACGCCCGACGTGCCAGAGTCTGCGGTCGAACAGCCGCTCGGGCCAGTCGTGCGCCTCGGCCTGCACGTCCTGCGGCAGCGCGAGCGTGACAGCGCCGGTGTCGGCCGGGTCGGTGAGCACGCGCATCGCGGCCAGCAGCGCGGAGGGCAGCTGTTCGGGGCGGTTGATCCGGTCGAAGTAGCGGGAGACCGGGCGCAGCGTGTCGTTGACGGAGACGTCGTAGCTCCGCGGGTCTTCGAGCTCTTGCAGCACCGGGTTGACCGGGCGGGTGGCGAAGATGTCGCCCGGCAGGAGGAGTACCGGCAGGCGGTTGACGGTGGCCAGCGCGGCGCCGGTGACCAGGTTCGTCGCCCCGGGGCCGATCGAGGTGGTGCACGCGATGGTGGACAGCCGGTTGCGCATCCGGGCGAAGCCGGCCGCGGCGTGCACCATCGCCTGCTCATTGCGGGACTGGCGGTACGGCAGCGCGGCCGGGTCGGACAGTTCGAGTTCGAGCAGCGCCTGGCCGACCCCGGCCACATTGCCGTGGCCGAAGATGCCGAAGCAGCTGTCGATCAGCTTGTGCTCGATGCCGTCACGCTCGCTGTACTGGACCGCGAGGAAGCGCACCAGGGCCTGCGCCGTGGTGAGCCGCCGGGTCGCGGCGGCGTTGCCGGATCCCGTCACCGTCATCGTTCCAGCCTTTCTGCCGGGAGGGCCGCCAGGACCCGCGGGTCGACCGGCTGGTCCGCCCAGGTCTCGCGGATCCACCCGTGCGCCGGGTCGTCGCAGATGCCCCAGGCGCGCGGGCCGGGGCCGGCCATCGCATTGAGGTAGTAGAGGTCGTAGCCGGGTACCGCCATGGACGGGCCGTGCCAGCCGTGCGGGATCAGCACCACGTCCCCGCCGCGCACCTCGGCGAGCACGTCGATCGGTCGCTGCGGGGTGCCGTACACGCGCTGGTAGGCGACGCCGGGCACGGCCTGCGGGTTGTCGGCGATCTCGAAGTAGTAGATCTCCTCGAGCCGCGTCTCGCCGTCCTTGTCCTCGTCGTGCTTGTGCGGCGGGTAGGAGGACCAGTTGCCGCCCGGGGTGATCACCTCGCAGACCAGCAGCCGGTCGGCCTCGAGGGTCTCGGGCATGCAGTAGTTGCGCACCAGCCGCGAGCAGTTGCCCGCGCCCCGGGTGATGACGTCGACCTCGGCGGCCGCGACGTACCGGAACGGGTATACGTGCTCTGCTTCGGCGGCGGGCACGGCGAACCGGCCGCCGGCCTGCGTGCGGACGGTCACCTCGGCGCCGCGGGGTGCGTACACGAAATCGGTGCCGCCGGCGAAGACCGAGGCGCGGCCGGCCAGCTCGGCGGTCTCGCCGTCGCACTCGACGATGCAGGACCCCGCGAGCGGCAGGATCAGCGCCTCGGTGGAGCCGGTGGGGAAGGTGAGCTCGGAGTTCTCGGCCAGCTCGACCACCTTCAGCCCGGTCCACCCCCAGCCCGCCGAGCGCGGGGTGATCGAGACCTGCCAGGGGCCGTCGGAGGCGGAGCCGTACGGGCGGTGGAGGGAGTTCGCGGGCGTTGAATTAGTAGTCTGATTCATTGTGCGCCGGCCTCTGGCACGGGGGCGGAACGCGCCGCCCGGCCCGCGGAGCCGACCAGGGCCGCCGCCGCGTCCACCGCCGCCGCCACGTCGCCGTCCGGCGGGTAGAGCAGCGCGCGGCCGACGACGAGTCCGTACACGCCCTCCACCGCCAGCGCCTTCTCCCACTTGCCGTAGGTCTCGTCCGGGGCGCCGGACGGGTCGCCGCCGAGCAGCAGGGTCGGCAGCGTGGTGGCGGCCATGACCGTCTCCATCTCGTTCACCACCGGCAGCTTGAGCCAGGTGTACGCGCTGGTCGCGCCGAGCCCGGAGGCGATGGCCACCGAGCGGGCCACCGCGACCGTGGAAAGGTCGTTGTGGATCTTGCCGTTCACCCGCTGCGACATGAAGGGCTCGATCATCGCGATCCGGCGGCGGCGGGCCAGTTCGGACACGGCCCGGCCACAGGACTCCAGGGTGACCACGGTGCTGGGGTCCTGCAGGTCCACCCGGCACAGCATCTTGCCGCCGTCCAGCCCGTCGTCCTCGATGGACTGCGCGTCGTAGGCGGTGAAGCGGTCGTCGATCTCGAAGCCGGCGCCCTGCAGCCCGCCCCGGTTCATCGAGCCGAAGACCACCTTGTTGTCCAGCGCGCCGAGCAGCAGCAGGTCCTCGACCACGTCCGGGGTGCCGAGCACGCCGTCCACGCCGGGCCGGCGCAGCGCGGTGACCAGCCGTCGCAACATGTCGCGCCGGTCGGCCATCGCCAGCGGGTTGTCGCGCACGCCCAGGGCGCCGCGGGCCGGGTGGTCGGCGGCGACCAGCAGCAGCCGGCCGGACTCGTTCACCAGCGGGCGGCGCACTCTGCGCGCCGCGGCCGCCGCGACGGCCTCCGGATCGCGCATGCGCAGTTCGCGCAGATTGCGCAACTCGTCGACCTCAAGCATGGCTGGTCTCTCCGATCGCGCCGAGGACCTCGGCAGTGGTGGGCATGGCGGTGGAACACTCCAGCCGGGAGGCGGTGATCGCCCCGGCCGCGTTGGCGAAGCCCAGGATCCGGTCCAGCGGCCAGCCGGACAGCAGCCCGTGGCACAGCGCCCCGCCGAACGCGTCTCCGGCGCCGAGCCCGTTCAGTACCTTGACATCGAGCGCGGGCATCTCGACCAGCTGGTCGCCGGTGCGGGCCAGCACTCCGTGCGGGCCCATCTTCACCACGGCCAGCTCGACGCCGCAGTCCAGAAGCGCCCGCGCGGCGCGGTGCGGATCGCGTTCGCCCACGGCCGTGTCGCACTCGTCGAGGTTCCCGACCGCGACGGTCGCGTAGGGCAGAGCGTCCTGGACGCAGCGGTGCGCGTGCTCGCGCGACTCCCAGAACATCGGCCGGTAGTCGAGGTCGAGCACGGTGAACGGGGCGCGGTCGCGGGCCCGCCAGGCGACGTGGTGCGCGGCCCGGCTGGGTTCCTGGGAGAGCCCGGTGACCGTGGTCCAGAAGACCCGGGCCGCCCGGATCGCGTCCAGGTCCAGCTCCTCCGGGCGGATCTCCAGGTCCGGGGCCTTGGGCCAGCGGTAGAAGTAGATCGGGAAGTCGTCCGGCGGGAAGATCTCGCAGAAGGTCACCGGCGTGGGCAGGCCCGGCACGGCGGTCACGTACGCGTCGTCGACGTCCAGTTCGCGCAGCGCCTTGTGCACGAACCGGCCGAACGGGTCCTCGCCGGTGCGGGTGATCACCGCCGAGCGCAGTCCGTGCCGGGCGGCCGCGACGGCCACGTTGGTCGCGCTGCCGCCGAGGTACTTGCCGAAAGTCTCGACGTCCTCGAGGCCGACCCCGCTCTGCAGCGGGTAGAGGTCGACCCCGACGCGGCCCATCGTGATGACGTCGTACCGGCCCGGCTCGGGCTGCGGCGCACTCACCCCAGGCTCCTGAGATACGCGACGCTCGCCTCGATGTCTCCGAGCGGGCCGCTGTCGTTCTCCGCGGACGCCTGGTCGAGGGCAGGTTCAGCCAACACCGTGTCCTGCTCCGTGACGTACCAGCCGTTGTATCCGTGCGCCTCAAGGGTCTGCACGATGCCTGCGATGTCCACGTCGCCGGTGCCGAGCGGCCGGTACATTCCGGCCTTCACCGCGTCGGTGTACGTCAGCTCGCCCGCACGCACCCGCGCGGCCATCGCCGCGTCCACGTCCTTGAGGTGGGTGTGCACGATCCGCTCCGGCACCTCGCGGGCAAGCGCGGCCGGGTCGCTGCCGCCGACCAGCAGGTGGCCGGTGTCCAGGCAGAGCGGGATCGAGGCCCCGGCCAGCAGCCGGCTCACGTCGTCGCCGGTCTCGATCATGGTGCCCACGTGCGGATGCAGGCAGGCCTGCACGCCGCGCTCGGCGGCCCGGTCGGCGATCCGGTCCAGGTTCGCGAACAGCGCCTTCCACTCGGACTCGCCGAGTTGCGGGCGCACGTCGTAGCCGTCCAGGCCGGTGGCCGCGGCCAGCACCATGACGCCCGCGCCCGCCTCGACGAAGCCGTCCAGCGCGCGGTCCGACTCGGGCAGCGGGTCGTGGCCCGGGTCGTGCAGCACCACCGGGACGAAGCCGCCGACCGCCTTGAGCCCGTGCACGGCCAGCTTCGCCGCCTTGAGCACCGGGTCGACCGGCAGGAAGCCGTCCGGGCCGAACTCGGTGGCGGACAGGCCGACGCCGCGCATCTCGTCGAGCACCCGGTCCACCTCGAGCTGGTAGCCCCAGCCGGGAACCTCGCACACGCCCCAGGAGATCGGGGCGCCGGCGATGCGCTGGGCGAGCGGGGTCCGCTCGTGCTGCGTGTTCGCGGTGGTCATCGGCGCACCTGCGCAACCTTCACCGGGCGTCCTTCCCTGCGGGACAGTTCACAGGCCTCTGCGATGTAGACGGCTTCGAGCGCGTCGGCGGCGGTGCACGGGCTCTCCCCGGCCGGCCCGGTGGCGAACTCGACGAACGCGGTCAGCTCACGGACGTACGCGTCCTGGAATCGCTCCATGAATCCGGTGTACGCCGGTCCGACCGGCCAGGCGATCCCCCGTTCGGCCGACCTCAACGGCGTCTTCTCGTCGAGCCCGACCGAGATGCCGCCCTGCGAGCCGAGCACCTCCAGCCGCACGTCGTAGCCCGCGCCGTTGTAGCGGGTCCCGGAGACCAGGGCGATCGAGTCGTCGTCGAGCCGCAGCGTCGCCGCGGCCGTGTCCACGTCGCCGTGCTTCTTGAAGAACTCCGCGCCCCGGTTGGACCCGGTCGCGTACACCTCGACCACCTCGCGGCCGGTCACCCAGCGCACGATGTCGAAGTCGTGCACGCTGCAGTCCTTGAAGATCCCGCCCGAGCCGGCGATGAAGACCTCCGGCGGCGGGGCCGGGTCGAGGGTGCCGCCGCGCAGCGTGTGCACCCAGCCGAGGCTGCCGTCGGCCACGGCAGCGCGGGCCGCCGCGTAGCCCGCGTCGAAGCGGCGCTGGAAGCCGATCTGCAGCCGGGCGCCGACCTTCTCCACCTGGCGGACGACCTCGATGCTCTCCTCGACGCTGGCCGCCACCGGCTTCTCGCAGAACACCGGGAGCCCGGCCTCGATCCCGCGGGCGATCAGGCCGGAGTGCGCGTCGGTCTGCGCGGCGATCACCAGCCCGTCCAGCCCGGCCGCGAACAGCGCGTCCACGTCGGCGGTCCACCGCACGCCGTCGCCCAGCGCCTCGGCGGTGGACTGCGCGCGGGCCGGATCCGTGTCAGCGACGAGCAGTTCGTCCACCTCGTCGAGCCGGTGCAGCGTCTCGGCGTGGAAGGCGCCGATGCGCCCCACACCGGCCAAGCCAAGCCGCGTCATGTGCAACCTCCGTTGGTAGCAGGGCCGGCCACGAGTCCGTCGGCCCACAGGAGAGGATGCCCACTGACCGACACCCGGTCAATACTTTGTTCTGACATATCTACATCCGGACGACCGGTCGTCACCTCTATCGCCCTACCCGCCGATATGACACTCTTCCTGCGTGAGCGAGCTTTCCCTCGACCTCGACCGGTCCAGCCCGGTACCGCTGTACTTCCAGGTCGCCCAGCAGATCGAGCAGGCGATCGAGCGCGGCGAGCTCGGTCCGGGGATGAAGCTGGAGAACGAGATCGAGTTCGCCGACCGCTTCGGACTGTCCCGGCCGACCATGCGCCGCGCCATCCAGGAGTTGGTGAGCAAGGGCCTGCTGGTGCGGAAACAGGGGGTCGGCACCCAGGTGGTGCACGGCCAGGTCAAGCGCTCGGTCGAGCTGACCAGCCTGTACGACGACCTCTCGCGCACCAACCAGCGTCCGACGACGGAGCTGTTGGTGCACGAGACCGCGACCGTGCCGGATGATGTCGCCGTGCGGCTCGGCGTGCCGATCGGTTCCCCGACCGTGCACCTGGAGCGGCTGCGTTACGCCCACGACGAGCCGCTGGCGATCCTGCGTAACTGGCTGCCGGCCGGCCTGGCCCGGTTCACGGCCGAGGATCTGGAGAAGGGTGGCCTCTATGCGCGGCTGCGCTCCGGCGGCGTGCGCATCTGCGTGGCCACCCAACGCATCGGCGCGCGGGCGGCGGGCGCCGAGGAGGCGCGACTGCTGGCCGTCAAGCGGGGCGCCCCGCTGTTGACGATGGAGCGCACGACCTACGACGACAGCGGCAACGCGATCGAGTTCGGCCGGCATGTCTACCGGGCCGACAGCTACTCCTTCGAGACGACCCTGGTCCAGCGCCAGTAACGCAGGTTCCGGAAGGATTGGCGGCGCAGCGCGCGCTCGATCGGCTTCTCCACGAAGTGGTGCACGAGCGCGGCGGCGGCGAGCGCGCAGGCGAGGTAGGCGAAGAACGCGGCCAGCGCCGAGAGTCCGCCCGTGTTGTGCCACCAGTTCCAGTGGTCGGTGAGCAGGAACAGCGGCTTGTGGACCAGGTACAGCGCGAAGGACCACTCCCCCAGCAGCACCAGCGGACGCGAGCCGAGCCACCAGCGGCGATGACTCCCGTCGAGGTCGCGGGTCGCCCCGGCCAGCAACAGCGCGGCGAAGAAGGGCAGCATCAGCAGGGCGACGAACGGGCGCTGCGCGACCGTGCCGGTATGCAGGGCGAGGTCGGTCAACCACCACATTGCGACGACCAGTCCGGCTGTTGCGCCGAGTGCCGTCCACCCCGGCGCGGGCAGCCGCAGCCCGAGTTGCATCGCGCGGGCCAGGACCATGCCGAGTAAGAACTCGGCGAAGCGGTACGGCGGGAAGACGAAGAACAGCCAGGCGTACGTCGCGTCGGAGATCCCGACCGCTCTGGCGATGAGCGGCGCGGCGGCCATCACGATAAGCGTCGCTGCCGCGGTGATCAGCAGGCCGCGCCCGCGCAGCCGGAGCAGCCCGACGATGACGAGCGGAAACAGCAGGTAGAAGAACATCTCGGCGGACAGCGACCAGGCCACCCCGTTGCCGCCGTAGTACACCCGCACGTCCGGCGACCAGGCCTGGAGCAGCAGCAGTTCGGCGCCCCTGCCCCAGCGGCCCGGAATGTGTTCCCGTGCGGCCAGCACGGTCAGGGCGAACAGCGCGAGCACGAACTGGGCCGGCCAGACCCGGGCGAAGCGCAGCCACCAGAAGCGCCGGGCCGAGGCGCCCGAGTAGGACCAGGTGAGTACGAACCCGGAGAGCAGGAAGAAGAAGCTGACCCCGACGTAGCCGAGGTTGTCGGCGGTCAGCAGCCAGTTCGCCCGCGCGAACCGGGGTCCCACGTGGATCAGCACCACCGCGAGCGCGGCGAAGAACCGCAGGCCGGTGAGGGTGTTCAGTCGCGCTCTTGCCACCCCGGACCCGGCCATGCCCGCAATCCTTCGCCCTCAGCGTGAAAGGAACTCGGGGCCAATCTGTAAACCGGCTGAAAAACTCATGGGCAGGTCGCGGGCGGCTTCCTGTCCGCGCCGAGTGGACAGCAGGGCACTGCGAAAATGCGGTGCGCTGCCAGGGGCGGTCGGCCATGCTCGTTCGTAGACACCGCACTTCACAGACACTGCGCCGACGGAAGGGCAAACGTGGAGTTCTCCCCTCTGGACACCGACCAGACCTCCGAGCAGGACTTTCAAGCCATCACCGAGCTGTTCGCGGCGGTGGCCGCCATCGACCGCCCGGAGTGGCCGCCGCTCTCGTACGAGGCCGCGGTCGGGCTGCTGCGGAGCGCAGTCCAGACCGGCCCTGATCCGGGCGCCTTCTGGACGGCCCGGCGGGACGGGCAGATCGTGGCGGTCGCGTACTTCGAGCTGCCGCGGGAGGAGAACACCTCGACGGCGTTCATCAGCATCAGGGTGCACCCGGGGGTTTGGCGGCAGGGCATCGGCACCGAATTCCTCCGGGTCCTGTGCTCCGAGGCGAAGTCCGCCGGACGCACCCGGATCATGGGCTTCCCGGTACGCGTGGGCGGGTCGGGCGAGCAGTGGGCGGAGCGGATGGGCTTCGTACGCACACAGCCGTACATCGTCCAGGAGTTGGTCATCTCGGAGGTCGAGCCCGGGCTCTGGGACGTGCCGACCGCCGCCGGATATCGGTTGGAGGAGTGGGCCGGACCGGCGCCCGAGGAGATCATCGCGTCCTTCGCGCGGGCCCGGCGGGCGATCAGCGACGCCCCCACCGGCGAGATGAACTACGACGATCCGGACTGGACGCCCGAGCGCGTCCGGATGGACGAGACCGCGCGCGCCGCCATGGGCGCCGAACAGCGGATCGTGGTCGCGGTGCACGAGGACAGCGGTGAGGTGGCGGGCCTGACCGAGCTGAACGTCTTCGCCCGCGAGCCGGAGCACGGGCGCCAAGGCGATACTGCGGTGCTCGCGCAGCACCGCGGCCACGGGCTCGGCCGGGCCATGAAGTCGGCGATGCTGCGCCGCCTGGTCGTCGAGCACCCCGACATCGTGCGGGTCTCGACACAGACCGCGGCCGAGAACGCATACATGGCCGGCGTCAACCACCAGATCGGGTGCCGCACGCTGTGGACTCACGTCTACATCGAGGCGGAGTTGGAGGCGCTGGAGAAGCGGATCGGCTGAGCGGCGAACTGGATGTCTCGCTGAGGTAGACATGTTCGGGGTCGGAGCCTCGATGCCCGGCTGTTCAATCCTGATTGCGCTCAGTCCTGGTTGCGCTGGTGCGCCAGCACGGCCAGTTCCACCCGCGAGGTCAGGTCGAGCTTGGTCAGGATGCTGGAGACGTGCGACTGCACGGTGCGCCGGGAGATGAACATCCGGGCGGCGATACCCGGGTTCGAGTTGCCCTCGGCGACCAGGGCGGCGATCTTGCGCTCGGTCTCGGTCAGCGCCTCCCAGCCGGTCTTGGGCCGCCGCCGCGCGCTCTGGCCGCTGCGGCGCACGCCCTCGCGGCGCAGCCGCTCCTCGGCGCGGGCCAGGTCCGCGCGGGCCTCGAGCCCGTCGTACAGGGTGGCGGCCACGGCCAGCTCGGTGCGGGCCTGCTCCGGCCGTCCGGTCCGGGCCAGCAGCACCGCAGCGTGCTCGGCGGCATAGGCCTGATACAGCGGACGGCCCGCCGCGGCGTAGTCGCGCTCGGCTTCGAGCATCAGTTCCGCGTCGCCGTCCACCAGCGCCGCGCACAGCGCCGCGGTGGCCCGCAGGCTGAGATCCGGCCGCGGGCCCGCGAGCAGCGCCACCTCCTCGGCCAGTCGGCGTGCCCGGCTGAGGTCGCCCAGCGAGACGGCGAGGCGGGCGATGTCCGGGCACACGTAGTGCAGGCCGCGGTGCCGGCGCAGCCCGTCCGCCTTCACCCAGGCGTCGACCAGCAGTTCGAGCGCCTCGGCCGGCCGGCCCTGCGCCTCGTGCACCAGCGCCTCCGACCACAGCCGCACGTAGCCGTAGAAGGCGTCCGGGCGCACCGTGCCGGAGGAGCCGAGCAGCTCGACGCAGGTGTCGAAGTCGCCCCGGTGCGCCGCGATCAGCGCCATCTGGCTGCGCAGGCCCCACTCGCTGTTCAGCCCGCGGGTGTGCCCGAGCAGGCCGATCGTCTCCAGGCCCGCCTTGATCTCGGCCAGCGCGTCGTCCCACCGGCCGGCCAGCAGGTGCACTCCGGCGGTACCGAGCTGGAACCAGGACCAGTAGGCGCTTCCGTGCTGTTCGGCCTGCCGGGTCCCGGTCTCGAAAGCCTCGGCGGCCTCGGGCAGCCGGTCCAGTTCCACCAGGCAGAACGCGCGGTTCAGCGCGTTGCCGGACTTCCACTCCGGCAACGAGGCCCGGTCCGCGATCGCCGCCTGCGCTCGATCTGCCGCCTCCAGGGCCTCGGCGAACCGCCCCTGCATGTGGCGTACGCAGGCCAGATAACTCAGTCCGTACGCGCGGATCTCCCCGTCGTCCACGCCCATCATCCGGTAGGCGTGCGTCTCCTCGCCGGGGTCGAGGTCGCCCCGGGTGAACCGGCACTGCGCCGCGAGGAACTCGAAGCGGGCGGCCTCCACCACGGTCAGCTCGGCCGACTGGGCCGCCTCGCGGCACTCGGCGATCGCCCGGCCGATCCGGCCCTGCTGGAAGCAGGCGTGCACCAGCATCGAGCGCAGCGCCACCTCGACGGCGTGGTCGGGCCCGTCGGCCAGGGCGACCCGGGCGGCCTCCTCGGCCCGGTCCGGCGCGCCGCTCCACAGCAGCGCCCGCACCAGCTGCAGCCGCAGCGGCGCGGCCCGCTCGTCGCCCGGCTCGATCCGGGCCAGCGAGCGCTCAAGCAGCTCGACCGCGGCCTGGGGCGCGCGGACCACCAGCGCGTCGGCCGACGCGGTCAGCCAGTCGAGCATCCGGGAGTCCAGCGCGGCGTCGTGGGAGAGGTAGCGCACCACCCGCTCCACCGGGGCGCCCGAATCGGCCAGCGCGTGCGCGGCCTGGGCCTGCAGGCCGTCGCGCGCCGTGGCCGGCAGGCTCTCGCTGAGCGCCTGCCGGATCAGGTCGTGCCGGAACGCCAGTTCGCCGCCGCTGTCGGCCAGCAGCCCGGCCCGCACCGCGTCCTCGATCACCTCGTACAGCCCGCCCGTCGGGCAGTCGAGGATCACCGCGAACTCCGCGACGTTCAGGCCGGAACCCAGCGCCGCGGCGAACTGGAGCAGCCCGCGCGCGCGGCGCGGCAGGAAGTCCAGCCTGCGCAGGACCGCCTCGGCGAGCGAGGCCGGCAGCCGCTCCGGGTCGGCGTCCGGGGCGTCCGGCGGCGCTCCGGCGCGCGCGACGCCGCTGTCCACCAGGATCCGGCCCTCGCGTTTGAGCGCCTCGACCAGCTCCGTCACGTACAGCGGATTGCCGGCCGCGCCGGCCACCATCCGCTCCACCTCGCGGTCCGGCCGGGCGCCGACCAGCTGGTCCACCAGCTCGGCCACGTCCGCGGCGGGCAGCGGCCCGAGGTGCAGCGGCGTGCCGCCCCGCGCCGTCAGGCTGCGCAGGAGCTGGGCGAGATCCTCGTTGTGCGGCACCGGCCTGGCGGTCAGCCCGAGCACCAGCGGCAGGTGGCCGATGACGAGGCCGAGCCGGTGCAGCGCCAGCAGGCTCGGCCGGTCCGCCCACTGCGCGTCGTCGAGCAGCAGCGCCACCGGGCCGGCCGCGCACCACTGCTCCACCAGGTCCAGGACCAGCTCGGTGACCGCGAACTCGCGCGGGGCCGCGACGTCCGCCGCCGCGCCGCCGCCGCGCAGCGCCCGGGCGATCCGGGCCGCGTCGCCGTCCGGATCGGGCGAGTCGACGCCGAGGCAGGATCCGAGCGCGGCGAACGGCAGCCCGGTCTCCATCTGCTCCGCCGCGCCGCGCAGCACCCGCATCCCGGCCCGCTCGCACTCGCGCCCGAAGGCGTCGAGCAGAGTGCTCTTGCCGATGCCCGGCTCCCCGGTCAGCCAGAGCGCGCCGCCGCGGCCCTCGCCGGTGCGCTGTATCAGGTCCCTTATGCTTTCGAGCTCGCGTCCCCTCCCCGCCACCGGTGCCCGAGTCATGGATCAACCCTAGTTCGAGAGGATGACGGCGCGCGGTGGATTCGTGAGAAATCCGGCGGCCGGCGGGGGATGGGACGGGGGTGCGAATCGGCAGGCCGCGGCGGTATGCCGCCAAAGGCGACAGAAGCCGTACTTCCGGTTGATCCGGACTCGCATATCCGCCACGTGGCGGATGCGACCGCCCGGCCCGGCCCGCGAGTCTGGGGGCACGCCGCCGCCACCGGCGGGACCGGGTGGCGACCACCCCCGTGTACGAGGCGGCCCGGGTGCCGCGGCGGTACAACAGGAAGGCGCGCATGACCCACGACAGCATCGCCGAGGCGATCACCGAGCCCACGGCCGCGGAGGCCGGGAACGCGGACTCCCCGTCCGCGGCCCAGCCCGGGCCGCCGGCGCTCGGCGGCCGGTCGGTCCTGGTCTGCGACCAGGACAGCGTCGTCGCCGTGATGCACTGCCTCGACGCCGAGACGATCACGGACGAGGGCTTCCAGCAGTGCTATCCGCCGGAGGCCGGCGCGCTGGCGGGACTGGACGGGCCGCACATGGCGGTGCCGCGCGGCTATGTCGTGGACGCCGGCGGGTGGATCGTGGCGAGCATCCGCGGCCACGTGGAGGGCGTCTCGCTGGCCGAGGCGCTGCTCGGCCGACAGCGCGGCCTGGACGTGCAGGCGGCCGCGACGGTGGCCAAGGACCTGCTCACGGCGCTGTCCGGGCTGCACCGCAGCGGGATCGCGCACCGGCGGGTCAGCGCCGAGCAGGTGATCATCCGGACCGAGGGGACCTGCGTCCTGATCGGGGTCGGGCTGGCGCCCCGGGAGGGCAGCCAGGGCCGGGACGGCGACCTGGCCGCGGACCTGGTCTCGGTGGCCGAACTGTTCGCGATCTGCCTCGAGGGACGCCGCGCGGCGGCCCAGTCCGGCCAGCCGGGCCAGTCCTCGGCGCCGCGCGGCCGGCTCGCGCCCCGGCAGGCCGGGGACATGGCGGAGTACCTCTTCACCCTGCTGGCCAGCCCGACGCTCACCCACGTCCCGTTCGGCGAGCGGGCGGCCGGCGTGCTCACCGTCCTGGAGTCGGTGATGGTCGAGCATTTCGGGGTGGGCTGGGAGGAGTACGGCCGGGAGGAGTTGGCCGCCCGGGTCGACGCGGTCCGCCGGGCCCACTTCCGCACCACCGCCACGGAGGGCGTCGAGGCGAACACCCGCTCCGGGGGCGGGCTGCGCCGCGGGAGGCACGCCACCAAGGGGGCCCGGCACACCCAGAAGGTGCCGAAGCCGCAGCAGCGCGCGATGCGCTATGGCGGGCCGCTGTTCGCCTTCACCGTGGCCTTCACCCTGGTGCTGGTCGTCGCGTCGCACGCGACCACCACCACGGGCGGCGAACTGCGGGCCGGGGCCGGCCCGGCCGCGGTGCAGAGCGACACGGCCATGCCGAGCAGGGCTTCGCACGCCCCGCTCGCACCGGCTGTCGACATCGCGCAATCCTCGATCGGCAGTCATTCGCACTTCACCACCGCATCAGCCACTCGGACTCTTCGAAGGGATGATACGGAGGAGTTGCGTCGCGCGTCCGGCAGTTTCGCACGGTCGCGGTGACGCAAACGGGGTGAGACCCCGAAGACCGGTCGCGTGCCCCCGCACGGGCGCGCGGCCGGCCTTCGGTGAAAGTGTCAGCCACCTGTCATCCAGGTGCAGGCCGTCATCTGCGGTCTTGGCAGAAGTCTGCGTTCATTCGACAGAGCGAATTCGAGTTCGTCCGACGCGATTCAGAGCTCGGTGACGCGTCCGGCGACGACCTCGAGCCTGCGCGTGACGTTCACCGTCTCGAGCATCCGCCGGTCGTGGGTGACCAGCAGCAGGGTGCCGTTGTACGAGTCCAGCGCCGCTTCCAGCTGCTCGATGGCGGGCAGGTCCAGATGGTTGGTCGGCTCGTCGAGGACGAGCAGGTTGACGCCGCGGGCCTGGAGCAGGGCCAGCGCGGCGCGGGTGCGCTCGCCGGGCGAGAGGGTCGCGGCGGGACGCAGGACGTGCGCGGCCCGCAGCCCGAACTTCGCCAGCAGGGTACGAACCTCCGCCGGCGCCTGGTCGGGGACCTGCGCGTTGAACGCCTCCAGCAGTGCCCGTTCATCGAGGAACAGCCCACGCGCCTGGTCGATCTCGCCGACCACGACCCCCGGGCCGAGCGCCGACGAGCCCTGATCCAGGGCGACGCGGCCCAGCAGCGCGCCGAGCAGCGTCGACTTGCCGGACCCGTTCGCCCCGGTGATCGCGACCCGCTGCGCCCAGCCGATCTCCAGATCCACCGGCCCCAGCGTGAACCCGCCGCGTTTGACCACCGCCCCGCGCAGCGTCGCCACCACGGCCCCGGAGCGCGGCGCCGCGGCGATCTGCATCTGCAGCTCCCACTCCTTGCGCGGCTCCTCGACCACGTCCAGCCGCTCGATCATCCGCTCGGTCTGCCGCGCCTTGGCCGCCTGCTTCTCCGAGCTCTCGGAGCGGTACTTGCGGCCGATCTTGTCGTTGTCCGTCGCCTTGCGCCGGGCGTTGCGCACGCCCTGATCCATCCAGGCGCGCTGGACCTGGGCCCGCGCCTCCAGCCCGGACCGTGTGTCGGCGTATTGCTCGTACCCGGCGCGGGCATGACGCCGCGCCACGTCGCGCTCTTCCAGATACGAGAGGTAGCCGCCGCCGTACAGACTCACCTGCTGCTGGGCCAGGTCCAGTTCCAGCACCTTGGTCACCGTCCGGGACAGGAACTCCCGGTCGTGGCTGACCACCACCGTGCCGGCCCGCAGCCCGGCGACGAAGGACTCCAGGCGCTCCAGCCCGTCCAGGTCCAGGTCGTTGGTCGGCTCGTCCAGCAGAAACACGTCGTAGCGGCTCAACAGCAGCGAGGCCAGCCCGGCCCGCGCCGCCTGTCCCCCGGACAGCGAGGCCATCGGCTGGTCCAGATCGACTGCAAGGCCGAGTTCACCGGCGACCTGTCCGGCCCGTTCGTCCAGGTCCGCGCCGCCGAGCGCGAGCCAGCGTTCGAGCGCCGCGGCGTACGCGTCGTCCGCGCCGGGCAGCTGCTCGACCAGTGCCTCGGTGCTCGCGTCCAGATCGCGTTGCGCCGCCGCGACGCCGGTGCGCCGGGCCAGGAACGCGTGCACGCTCTCGCCCGGACGCCGCTCAGGCTCCTGCGGCAGGTGCCCGACCGTCGCGTTCGGCGGGTTCAAGCGCACGGCGCCGCTCTCCGGCGCCTCCAGCCCCGCCAGCAGGCGCAGCAGCGTGGACTTGCCCGCCCCGTTCGCGCCGACCAGGCCGATCACGTCCTGCGGTGCGACGACCAGGTCCAGACCTGAGAACAGGACCCGCTCGCCGTGCCCGGCGGCGAGTTCCTTGGCAACGAGAGTGGCGCTCACAGGCCACGCATCCTATGCGGTCCGGCAGCGGGTCCGGGCCGCGGTGGTCCGTTACTGATCGGCCGGGGCCGGGGCCTGGACCAGACCGTCGGCGAGCAGGCCGGCGAAGACCGCCTCGCCGAGGGCGTGCACGGCGGACTGCGGCCGGACCATCACCGTGAACTCCTTGATTTTTCCGTCCCCGTCGAAGTGCAGCAGGTCGATGCCGTGGATCTGCTTGCCGTTCACGCTCGCCCGGAACAGCAGGATCGCCGACGGGGCCTCGGTGCCGTCGGCGCTGGTCTCCGAGCTGCCGTCGAAGTTCCCGATGTAGTGGAAGCCCTCGAAGGTGCGCAGCAGGACGCCGAAGAGGCCCAGCACCATGGGCTTGCCCGCAAAGGGCGTGAACTTCACGGGGCTGTAGAAGCGGATGCCCTCGGCGAACAGTGCGTCCAGGGCCGTGAAGTCACGGCCGTCGACGGCGGCGCGGAAGCGATCTGCGGTGGACACGGCAGCTCCTCGATAGTCATCAAGAGGAATAGTCATATTCTTTAGTACCATGGGGACCGGCCCGTGGACAGCGCGAGGAGAATCGAGGCGACCCGATGGCGTTGCGGCATGCCGTGCTGGCGGCGCTGCTCGACGACGAGCTGAGCGGGTATCAGCTGGCCAAGGCCTTCGACCTGGGGGTGGCGAACTTCTGGCACGCGCTGCCGCAGCAGCTGTACACCGAGCTCGCCCGGCTGGAGAAGGACGGGCTGGTCACCGGCCGGGACGTGGTCCAGCACAACCGGCCCACCAAGCGCCTCTTCACGGTCACCGGGCGAGGCCTGGCCGAGCTGGACCGGTTCACCGCGAGCGCCGCCAAGCCGACGTTCATCCGCGACGACCTGCTGGTGAAGGTCCAGGCCGCCGACCACGTCGACACCGGGCAGCTCATCACACAGCTCACCGAGCACGCCGCCTTCGCACAGGCCAAGATCGACCTGTTCGGCCGACTGCTGCACACGATGCGGGCCGAGCGCACCGAGGAGGAGTTCCTGCAGCACGGCGAGCGCGTCGGCCCGTACCTGACGTGTTTGCGCGGCCTGATGTTCGAGCAGGAGAACCACGCCTGGTGCGAACGCACGGTCGCGGTCCTACGTGCGAGGCAGACCGCCCGCGCCCGACAGTGACATGAAATGCCCGCGCCATGTTGCGCTGGGCTACAGCCACGACTCTCATTCATCAACCACAATTAATTGATGACTCTTGGTGAGGACGCGCTTCGACCACGGCCGGACCCGGTGCAACCCGTGCCCGTGCCGGTCGGGCTGGGTGTCATTGCCCGGCGCTGGGGCTGGATCGGCTGCATCGGTTTCGGCGGGCCCCCGGCGCATATCGCACTGTTGCGGCGACTGTGCGTGCAGCGCGAGGGCTGGATCACCGAGGCAGAGTTCGAGGACGGCATCGCGGCGGCCAACCTGTTGCCCGGACCGGCCTCCACCCAGCTGGCGATCTACACGGCGTGGCGGCTGCGCGGTACGGCGGGCGCAATGGTCGGCGGGGTGTCCTTCATCGCGCCGGGACTCGTGGCGATTCTGGGCCTGGCAGCGTTGTTCCTGGCCGGAGACCCGCCGCTGTGGGTGCAGGGCGCGGCGGCGGGCGCAGGCTCGGCGGTGGCAGCGGTCGCGCTCGACGCGGCGGCCGGGCTGGTCCCGGCCAGTTGGAAACGGGCCGGGAAGCAGCAGGGGGGATGGCATGGGAGATGGCGGTCGGGCGCTCGGACTCGCTGGGTTGGCTACGGGGTGCTTGGCGCGGCGGCGTCGGCGTTGCTGGGTCCCTGGCTGGTGCTCGTGCTCATCGCGGCCGGGCTCGCCGAGTTGTGGACTGAGGGTTGGACTCGTCGGCCGAGGTCCGGGGCGGGGGACGAGTCTGGGTCAACAGCCGAGCGTGCGCCGAAGTCCAGCATGGTCTGGCCGCTCCCACTCCCGCTCCCGCTGGCGGCGGCCCCTGTGGCAGGTGGGCTCGCGGCGTTGGTCTGGACGGCGTTCAAGGTCGGCGCGCTGTCCTACGGCGGCGGCTTCGTCATCATCCCGCTGATGCAGAGCGACGCGGTCGGTCACGAGCACTGGATGAGCGCTAGCCAGTTCCTCAGCGCCGTCGCCCTCGGCCAGATCACTCCCGGCCCGGTGGTGCAGACCGTCGCCGTCGTCGGGTACGCCGCGGCCGGGTTGGGCGGCGGGTTGTTGGCCGCCGCCGTCGCGTTTGCACCCTCCTTCGTCTTCGTCATCCTCGGCGCGCCGCGCTTCGACCTGCTGCGGTCCAACCGGGCGGTCCAGGCGTTCCTGTCCGGCGCGGGTCCCGCGGCGATCGGGGCCATCGCGGGCGCCGCCATCCCGCTCGCGCTCGCCCTCGACCATCCCTGGCAGTACGCGGTCCTCGGCCTCGCGGCGCTCTGGCTGCTGGCGGCCCGGCGCGGGGTTGTCAGCGCCCTGCTCGGCGCGGCGGCACTCGGCGTCGCCGCGGGGCTGGCCGGCTGGCCGGTGACCTGACCGCCTCGTCCTACGAGGCTGCGGCGACCATGGCGCGGAACGCCTCGTCGAGGCCGCCCGGCTCGACGCCGAGGGACTCGCGGCACAGCTCGGGGTCGAGGTAGAGCTCCTGGGTCAGCAGCGCGGTCAGCCGGACCGGGGACAGGCCGGGTTCCCGGTCGGCGAAGCGGTTGAGCAGGGCCGGGGCGAGCAGCACGGCGCGCATCAGCAGCGGGGGCAGGTTGTGCACGCGCGCCGGATCGGGGCGGCCGGCAAGCACGGCCAGCCTGGCGAACAGGTCGATCCAGGTCAGATTCGCCTCGGCGATCGGGAAATACCCGGTGGACTCGCGTTCGAGCGCCCCGACCGCGGCCTGCGCGACCGCCGCGACGGGGGCGACCGCGGTGCCGCCGGGAGGCGCGAACAGCGGCCACCGCGAGCGCAGCCACGGCACCATCGGCGTCATCGCCGCGCGGCGTCCGTCAGCGGCGCCGAAGACGAACGGGATCTCCAGCACCGCCACCGACATCCCGGAACCCGCCGCGCTCAGCGCCACCTTGCCCTGCCGGACCCGGCTGGCGATGTAAGGATGTCCCTCGGCCAGCCGCAGCCTGGGGCGCTCACGGGCGATCGTGGCGAAGTACGACCCGCACACCACTGCACGGGTGCATCCCACCGCCCGCGCTGCGGCGAGCAGCCGACGCACCGGCTCGACGTTGCCCTGGTGGAAGAACTCCGAGGCCGGCGCGGACGGGGCGAGGCCGCCGTCCGTCCCGGCCGCGAACACCACGGCGTCGTGCCCGGCCAGCAGCGGCTTGAGCTCGTCCGTGCTGAGCGCCTGTACGTCGCCGACCACGACGTGGCGGTCCGGATCGGCACGCCGCGCCACCGTCACGGCCTGATGGCCGCGCCGGTCCGACTCCGCGACGATGTGCTGCCCTAGAAAGCCGCTGCCGCCGATCACCACGATCCGAAGCGCCACCCTGACACCATGCCACAACCTCGCGCCGTGAATCAGCATTCGAGGTTACGGTTATGTCATCAGCCTGCTGAGCGGTAGTGGTTCACGGCCTGCAGCGCTGCTTCATGAGCGGCGGCGGGCAGGCGGGACGTGGACGGGCGCAATGCCGAGGATCACGGTATTGCTGACGGTGCCGATACCCGCGGCGGTCATAGTGACGATGTCGCCAGGCTGCAGCGGGGGCGGGGTGCGCTCGCCGTTGCGGCCCCACAGCTCGGCCAGGCAGCCGCCGTTGCCGCAGGTGCCGGAGCCGAGCAGGTCGCCGGAGCGCACGACCGTGCCGCGCGAGGCGTGCGCAGCCAGCTCCTCGAAGGTCCAGGCCATGTTGGCCGAGCGATCCCGGCCGACCTCGACGCCGTTGACGTCCACGGTGAGTTCGAGGTCGAGGAAGCCCTCGGCGTTGCGGCGCGGTTCGAGCTCGTCGGCGGTGACGAGGTACGGGCCGAGGGTCGCGGCGCTGTCCTTTCCCTTTGACGGGCCCAGTTTGACCTGCATCTCACGGCCCTGCAGGTCGCGGGCGCTCCAGTCGTTGAAAAGGGTGTAGCCGAGGATGTGTTCGCGGGCCTGTTCGGGGGTCAGGTCCCGGCCGGGCGCCCCGACCACGGCGGCGACCTCGAGTTCGAAATCGAACAGCCGGCAGCCGGGCGGGATCCGCACCTCGTCGTGGGCGCCGATCATCGAGTAGGGGTTGCTGAAGTAGAAGACCGGCTCGGCGTACCAGGCCTCTGGCACGCTGTCGCCGTAGCCGCGGGCGACGCCCTCCAGGTGCCGCTCGTAGGTCATGAAGTCGCGCACGGTGGGCGGTTGCAGCGGCGGCAGCAGCCTGACCTCGGACAGGTCGAGCGGTGCGGTGCGGGTGACGTGGCGCGCGCCGATCTCGAGCAGTTCGGGCAGGCCCAGCCGGACCAGGCCGAGCAGGTCGACGCCCGCGTCGAAGGGGTGCAGCCCGTCGCCGGTCACCACGCCGCAGTACTCGGCGCCGTGATGGTTGAAGGTGGCGAAGCGCACGGGCGGACTCCTCGGTGGGTCTGGTTTCGGTGGATCGGGATGGTGTGTCTCGGGTGCGGAGTTCTGGACTTCGGTGACTCGGTCTCAGGGCTCGATGAGGTGGTGTGCGAGTTCGGCCATGCAGGCGAACAGGCCGAGTCCGTCTAGCGGCGGCAGGGTCGGGTCCAGTTCGCGGTAGACGGTGTGCACGTTGACCGCCAGCCGCTCGCTCTCGCCGAGGGCGGCGAAGCGGCCCAGCCGGATGTCGCGGGCGGCTGCCGGCGCGGGCATCCCCGCCGCGAACCGGGCGGCGGCCTGTTCGTACACGAACTCCAGGTAGCGCGCGGTCTCGCGGACCTCCTGCATCCCGGTGGCCGGTCCGTGGCCCGGTGCCACCGTGTCCGCCTCCAGGCTCAGAATCAGCTCGCAGGCGGCGATCCAGTTCGCGAACGGCCCCTGCCAGACCACCGGGGTGCCGCCGGCGAAGACGAGGTCCCCGGTGTAGACGACCCGGGCCTGCGGGACGAAGACGATCGTGTCCCCGGCCGTGTGCGCCGGACCGGCGTCGATCAGCTCGACCGGCACTCCGCCGACGTCCAATTCCATCCGGCCGCGGAAGGTTCGGGTCGGATAGGTCGGCTCGATACCGCGGTAGTCGAAGGCGCCGAAGGCCAGTCGGGCGAACGGACCCGCCGGGGCGTCGGCGGCCAGCAGCAGCTCCATCTGGCGCGGGCCGACCGCGCGCATGTCGGCCAGCGAGCCCTCGGCGGCGATGATCTGCGCGGGCGCGGTCAGCTGGTTGCCGAACCAGTGGTCACCGTTGCCGTGCGTGTTGACCACGGTGCCGATCGGCGCGGCTCGGGTAAGCGGAGCGAAGCCGTCCAACATCGCGGCGGTCAGGTGCAGGTCGTAGAGGGTGTCGACGAGCAGCGACTCGCCGCGGCCCACGACCAATCCGGCGTTGCTGTGCCCCCATCCGCCGCCCGACCCGGCCCAGAGCAGACAGCCGGAGCCGAGGTCGTGCACGGCAGCGGGGGTGCCGGGGGTGCCGTTGCGGGAGGAGGCCACGGTGCGTCCTGTTCGACGGGGTCGGCGGGGTGAGGCGGGATAAGGCTGTGGAGTAATTTTGGATTAGAGTCTAACTTTGATCTGGAAGATAGATTTGACGGGTGGAGTTGTCAAGGGCAGGCGGCGGGCGTGCTGTACTGAGCGCCATGACGAGCACGGGCGAGGCGGCGGAGCGGATACTGGGGCGCCGGGAGCGCAAGCGGCAGGAGGTTCGCGACCGGCTGTGCATGGCGGCGCTCGACCTGTTCGTCGAGCGCGGCTACGAGGCCGCCACCATGGACCAGATCGGCGAACGCGCCGACGTCGCCCGCGCCACGGTGTTCAACTACTTTCCGCAGAAGGTCGCGTTCCTGGAGGAGTGGGGCGCGCGCCGCCGGGCCCAGGTCGACCGGATGCTCGTCGAGCAGAACGCGGCGGACCGGAGCGTGCCGGAGCGTCTGCGCCTCTACCTGCGCGCGCTGGCCGCCCTGAACGAGGGCTCCCGCCAGGAGAGCGCCGTGCTGATGGACGCGGCCGTGCACTACGGCCGGCTCTTCCAGGACCCCTCGCTGGGGAGCGAACTGGCCCGGATCATCCGCGGCGGCCAGGAGTCCGGCGAAGTGCGCGGCGGCGCGGACGCGGACCTGGCCGGCTCGCTGCTCGCCGCTGGCTACTTCTCGGCCGTGCTGCAGTGGGGCGCCGAGCCCGCGCCCTTCGACCTCAGCGCGCGCCTCGACGCGATGCTCGACCTGGTGCTGCCCGGTCTGACGGGCACTCAGCCCTGCGCTTCATAGACGATGCCCTTGTTGGCGGACCGGGTGCTCGGGCCGAGGTGCACGATGTACCACTCACCGCGCCAGGAGATCAGCGAGAAGATTCCGAACGACGCCGTGCGGGTGCCGATCCGGTAGGTGAGGCGGGTGCCGAAGACCCGGTAGTACGAACCCTTGTTGTACTCCACGCCGGGGGTGATCCAGACCGCCTGGCTCTGCGGCACCGTGACGCCGACGAGCTTGGCGGTTGCGGCCTGGCTGCCGAGCAGCAGGTGGGCGGCGTGGATGTCGAGCCGGTACCAGTCGATCAGCCGGTTCTGATAGTCGGCCGAGGGGTTGCTGATCGCCTTGACCTGGAGGTAGGCGGTCTCCGGGAAGAAGAAGGGCAGCGCCTGCGTGGCGTCGTCGTGCACGATGGCCTGCCACAGGTCCTGGACGCCGGCCTCGAACGTCGCGTCGTTGCTGCGCGGGAGCACGTGGGTCTGCGGCAACAGCCCGGGATCGACCGGCGACGGTGACGGCGAGGGTGAGGCCGACGGACTGGGGGACGGCGACTGCTGCGTGGGCGACGCGGAGGCGGTGGCGCTCGACGCGCCGGTGTCGCCCGCCGCGGCGACGTTGCCCGATTGAGTCGACGCACACCCCGCGACCAGCAGCGTTGCGGTCGCGCAGAGCACGTACCGCCTGATCTGGGCCGCACGCCCCCGCGAACGCCCGTTTCTTTGCTCGTTCATGCCATACCCTCCCGAGGCAAGTCTGGGCAAGTCTGCCAGACGGGTCGACGCCGCGGACGCCTTTGCGCGTTCCACCGCCGGGTGACCCGGGTGTTACAGACAGCTGATCGATCGGGCGCGCGGGGACTACACTTCACCAGGGAGAGAGCTGACCAGTCTCCCAAGACAGCGGCAGCCGGCTGGAGTTTTCCGCTCGCGGACGGCGGCGGGGCGGTGAGTGCACAGTGGTGAGCACGACACGCGAGACGCGTATCGCGGAAACCTTCGTCGAGTTCGCGGACGCGTTGGTGGACGACTTCGACGTCACCGAACTGCTGCACGTGCTGGTCGTGCGCTGCGTGGAACTGCTGGACATCACCGCGGCCAGCCTGGTGCTGGCCGACGTGGACGGCGGCCTGCGCACGGTGGTCGCCTCCGACGAGCGGTCCCGGCTGCTGGAGCTGCTCGCGATGCAGGACGAGCACGGTCCGTGCCTCGACTGCTACCGCTCCGGCGAGCCGCTGGCGAACGTCGACCTGCGCACGGCGGGCGGACGGTGGCCCGGCTTCGCCCCGGAGTCCCTGGCCGTCGGCTTCGACACCTCCAGCGCGCTGCCGCTTCGCTTGCGCACGGAGGTGGTCGGCGCGCTGAACCTGCTCCGCACCGGCGCCCTCGGCGACGCCGACCTGCGCCTGGCCCAGGCGATGGCGGACGCGGCCACCATCAGCATCCTGGCCTACCGGACGATCCGGCGCAGCGAGCTGCTCGGCGCCCAGCTGCAGACCGCCCTGGACAGCCGGGTCGTCATCGAACAGGCCAAGGGCGTCCTGGCCGAGCGTTCGCGGATCGGGATGGACGAGGCGTTCCGGCAGCTGCGCGGCTACGCCCGCTCACACAACCGGCACCTGTCCGAACTGGCCCGCGAGATCGTCAGCGGAGACGTCGACCTCCCGCCGCGTGACGTGCGCTGATCCGGCGCGGCGGCAATCGTAAGCTGCCGGCCGGCGCCACGCGGCGATACAAGTCAGCGGGCTTACCCGTCATTGACCCGTCCGAGCGCCTATGCTCCAAGCAGGGACCGGGTTTCACCCAGTGTCCCGGGGCAGGCGCATCATGCTGTCCGTACGGCCGTCTCCCCCCACGGCCCACCGGACGCGCGCCCGCCCGGCCCCGCGCCGCCGATCCCCCAGTGGCCGCGCGGGGCCACCCACTTCACGGGTCGTTTCATCGGCCGTTTCCAGAGCTCAAGCGGCGGACGGTTGTGTCACGTGTGTCACGTACCGAGCGAGTCGACCAGAAACAGGCAGAACGGATGCCCGGCCGGGTCGAGCATCACCCGCACGTCCTGCTGCGGCTGGAATTCGGCGAGCGTGGCCCCGGCGTCCACGGCCCAGGCCACCGTCTGCGCGAGATCGGCGACGGCGATGTCCAGGTGCTCCATGATCTGCTGCTCGCCGGCCGCGCTCGGCCAAGTCGGCGGCACGTAGTCGGCCTCGTACTCGAAGTTCAGCGTCGGGCCGCTTTGCCCGGCGGGTGGACGCAACTGTGCCCAGCCGTCCTCGGGCGCGGCGCCCGGCCGCGGCGGATCCTCGGCCACGACGGGCCACCCGAGCAGCCGCGCGTAGAAGGCGGCCAGGGCTCGCGGATCGGGCGCAGCGATCGTCACGGCTGCTACCAGCATCACCGGTCGCTCGGCCATCTCGTCCTCCTCGAACAAAACTGTGGTCGGGCCGGGTTCGACCGGCCCGGAAGCCGTGCCGTTGCCGAAGGTACGCCACCAGGTCCGAATTCGACCGGTGCGCGGGCGAGGAGTCGGCTATACCTGCTCGTATGACGACGTACTCGGCAGTGGTGACCACCGGCATCTACTGCCGGCCGGGCTGCGGTGCCCGGCCACGCGCCGACAACGTGCGGACGTTCGAGTTCGCGGCGTCCGCCGAGGCGGCCGGGTACCGCGCCTGCCTGCGGTGTCGGCCGTATCGCGTCGCGGGGTCGTTGCCGTGGGACGCACCCGAGTTCGTCTGCCGCGCCGTGAAGATGATCATTTCCGGTGCTCTTGATGAGGGAACGGAGGCCGATCTGGGTGACCGGCTGGGACTGTCCGGGCGCCATCTGCGCAGGTTGTTCCAGGAGCACCTCGGCCTGACGCCTGATCAGCTGGCCCGGTCCCGGCGGGCGCACTTCGCCCGCCGGCTGCTCGACGACTCCGACCTGACCGTCGCCGAGATCGCCTTCGCGTCCGGATTCGGCAGCCTGCGCCAGTTCAACCGGACGATGCAGGACACCTTCCGCGAGTCGCCGACCCTGCTGCGGCAGCGCCGCCGGAGCACCGACCGGCTTGTCGCCGACGGCGGCCTGGTCCTGCGCCTCGCGGTGACTCCCCCGTACGACTGGGACGCGATGCTCGCGTACCTCGCCGCGCGGGCGATTTCGGGTGTGGAGGCCGTGGACGGCGCGGTCTACCGCCGGACCATCACCCTCGACGGCGGTCCAGGACTGCTGGAGGTGCGTTCAGGCGGACCGGATCAGCTGCTGCTCTCAGCGCACCTGCCCTACTGGGAGGGGCTGATCCACGTCGTCGAGCGGGTCAGGCGGATGCTCGGCCTGGACCTCGACCAGGCCCCGGCCGGCCACCTGGCCGACGATCCGGTCATCGCGCCGCTGGTCCGGGCGCGGCCGGGGTTGCGGGTGCCCGGCGTCTGGGGGCCGTTCGAGGCGGGCGTGTACGCCGCCGCCCGCCAGTACTTCAGCCGGGCCGAGACCAGGGTCCGCCTGGGTCGCCTGGTGCAGGCGCACGGGCCGCTGATCCCCGGGTTGGCGCACGGCCTGGACCGCGCTTTCCCCGCCGCCGAAACCCTGGCCGATGCGGACCTCGGCGCGCTCGGCCTGTCGTCCGCCGAGCAGGCGGTGCGCGGCTTTGCCGACGCTGTCGCGAACGGCAAGGTCCGCCTGGACGGCAGCGTCGGCCTGGACGAGCTCGTCACCGCGCTCACGACGCTCGGCGGGTTCGGCCCGATCGCGGCTCAGCACCTGGCACTGCGGCTCGGCGAGCGCGATGCGTTTCCGGCCACGGATCTGTCGCTGCGTTACGCGCTGCGCGCCCTCGACCCGGGCGCGACCGACCCGGCGGCGGTCGCCGAGTCCTGGCGCCCCTGGCGTGCGCTCGCTGCGATGCACTTGTTGATGTATCGCGAGACGCTGCCCGGTTAGCTGCGGTCTATAGGAAGTCGCGCCAGAACGGCACCGTTGCGTGCGGTCGCCATGCGGGGTCCTTGCGATCCATCCCCGGGCCGCCGAAGTCCTGGTGGATGTAGTCGACCAGGTCGGTGCCGTAGTAGATGATGTCGCTCTGCCACATCGACAGCACGGGGTGGCCCCAGGTGCCCCGCCCGCCGGGCAGGTAGCGGTGGGCGTGGACCGGGATCATCCGTGGGACGGTGGCCAGTTGCGCTTCGGCGATTTCAAGGGCCGCGGCCAGATCCTCCGGCCGCTCGCCCCAGGTCCGGTCCCAGAACACCCCGTGCTCGATGTCGAACAGCACGCCCTCCACCGGCCACCCGAGCGCCTTGCGCAGTTCCTCGGGGCTGCCGTCGCGCCAGTCCGGCCACGGTCTGGCGTGCGCGTGGAAGACCCCTTCCACGTGCGGGATCGGGGTGTTCAACGGGAGCGCGGCGGCGAGGAACGCGCGATGGTCGTCGGCGAATTCGATGCCGTACTCCTGCTCGGCACGGGAGAATTCCGCCTCGGTCAGGCCCGGCCCCAACGCGCACTCCCCGAGGCGGGCCAGTTCCTGCGCGGCCCGTACGCCGAGATCCGCCGCTTCACTGCTAGTCATCCGGACACGGTAGCGGTCGATCATCGACCACGCCGACGCCGGCCACCTCGTGGCGTCGTGGCCTCGTGGCCTCGTGGCCTCGTGGCCTCGTGACCGCTGCGTATCACGAGCCTGGTTCGGCCGGTCCCTCGCACACGCGGCGGGTGGCGGGCTTGCGGCGCGGGGCGGCGGAGCGGGGCGGGATGGTGCGCACGTGTTCGCGGACGCGGCCGAGGACGTCGCTGAGCGCTGCGATGTCCGGGCGGGTCAGCGGCGCGAGCAGGAGCTGCTGGACCAGTTCGACGTGGCCGGGCAGCACGCGGCCGAGCAGGGCCTGGCCCTCGGCGGTGGCGGTGACGATGACGCTGCGCTCGTCGTCGCTGGACGGCGTCCTGGTGACCAGTCCGGCCGCGGCCAGCTGGGCGATCTGGTAGGTCAGCCCGCTGCGGCTGTGCACCAGGCGGTCGGCGATGTCGGTCATCCGCTGCCGCGCCTCGGGGGCCTCGCCGAGCACGGCGAGGATCTGGAACTGGACGTAGCTCAGCCCGCCGTCCTCGCGCAGCTGCTGCTCGACGGCGTGCTGCAGCAGGCTGCTCACCTCCATCAGGGCGAAGTAGGCGGCCAGCTGCTCGGGTTCCAGGGGCTGAGGTTCGAGGGGCGCAGTGGCGGACATGACTACCGATCCTACTTGCTACGAATTCGAAGCGGGAGTATAGTTTCCACTTGCTTCGATTTCGAAGCAAGTGGCGAGAAGCGCAGGCGAACGGAGAGCACCATGACTGACGCGACCGACTTCAATGCACATACCATCGCCGAGTTCCGTGCCAACCACGGACAGGTCGGCGGCAACTTCGCCGGAGCGCCGATGCTCCTGCTGCACACCGTCGGCGCCCGGTCCGGAGCACCTCGGGTCAATCCAGTGATGTATATGGCCGACGGGGACCGGTATCTCGTGTTCGCCACCAAGGCGGGATCCGACAGCAATCCGGACTGGTACTACAACCTGCTCGCCCATCCCGAGATCCAGATCGAGGTCGGCGACGAGACCCTCACCGTGCAGGCCGTCGAGTTGCACGGCGCCGAACGCGACGCCGACTATGCGGAACAGGCCCGCCGCTACCCCGGTTTCGCCGCCTACGAGCGCCAGACCGAACGGATCATCCCCGTCATCGCACTCATCCCCTCCGTATGAGCTAGCTCCACAGCTCCACTTGCACATCAGGAAAGGCAAGGTCTCACCATGACCCAGCAGCAGCGCCAGGCCCTCGACGAACTCCTGCGGCACGGCCCGCTGGACATCGGAGGCGACGTCCTCGAGCAGCGTGCCATCTTCCACGAGATGATCGCGTCCATACCGCTGCCCGACGACGTGAAGACGACCGAGGGCGTGCTTGGCGGCGTACCTGTCGTCACCATCGAGACACCTGGCAACGACCCCTCGACGGTCGTGCTGTACATACACGGCGGTGCCTACGCCCTCGGCTCCGCGTCCGACTCCGCGGGCCTGGCCGCCGACGTCTCCCGGCGCACCGGCGCCCGCGCCGTCTCGGTGGACTACCGGCTGGCCCCGGAGAACCCGTTCCCCGCAGCCGTCGTGGACGCCGTGGCCGCGTATCGGGCACTGCTCGAAGACGGCACCCCCAGCTCCAAGATTGGTTTCGTGGGCGAATCCGCGGGCGGCGGCCTGGTCGTCGCGACGCTGCTCGCGCTCAAGGGGGAAGGCCTGCCTCAGCCCGCCTCGGCCGTCGTCTTCTCCCCCTGGACCGACCTGACCGTGTCCGGCGACAGCGCGATCAGTAAGGCCGACCTCGATCCCGCGCTGACCCCGCAGGGCCTGCGCACCCGCGCCCGCGACTACCTCGGCGAGACCGACCCGGCCACGCCGCTGGCCAGCCCGGTCTTCGGCGACCTGACCGGACTGCCGCCGCTGCTGATCCAGGCCGGCTCGCACGAGATCCTGCTGGACGACGCGGTGCGCCTGGCCGGACGCGCCGCCGCGCATGACGTGCAGGTCGAGCTCCAGGTCTGGCCGCAGGTCCCGCACGTCTTCCAGGGCTTCGCCGCGCTGCTGGACGAGGCCGACGAGGCGCTGAACGCCGCCGCCGCCTTCACTCGGGCGCATTGGTCCGAGTAAAGACGGCGGGCAGGATCGTCGAGGGCTACCCGAGGGAGATCGGCGCGACGGTGATCTGGTCCAGGTCCGGGGCGTAGGCCGAGGGGTTGGCGAAGGTGATGGTGTTGGTTCCGGCGTTCAGGTGGACGGTGACGTCCAGGGTCCAGAACTGGCTCCAGGAGTAGGTGTTGCGGAAGTACACCGTCTCGCTGGTTCCGCCGGAGGTGGTGATGACGGCGGGGCGGTCGATCAGGTTCTCGTTGTAGTTGCCCGAGCTCGCGCTGTCGTCGTTGGCGTAGGTGACGCCGACGCGGTAGGTGCCCGCGGCGGGCGCGCTGATCCCGTTGAAGGTCAGCGTGTTCGCCGCGCCGGTGCCGACATAGCCCACATACTTGCCGCCGGCGGCGTAGGCGTTGGTCGCGACCGCCGCCGCGCCGCCGAGCGTGTTGCCGGAGGCCTCGGCCTGGTAGGTGACGGCGGACGCGGCGTCGGCGGTGTCCCGGGTCACGTCGAGCCGGTCGATGCGCGCGGTGGCCGCCCCGGTCGTCGTGTAGGTGACGTCGTTGACGCCCGCGTGCAGGTAGACCCGGTCAGTGGTCTGATTCCAGCAGGTGCAGCTGGTGGTCGGGGTGGTCGCCACGGTCTTGGCCGCGGTGCCGTCCAGGGTCAGCTGGAAGCCGTTGGACGTGGCCGCCGCGCCGGTGCCGTAGCGCAGGCCTAGCGTGTAGTAGCCGTCCGCGTCGGCCTCGACGGCGAACGTCGCCTTCGACGATGCGGGGGCTGATACGTAGCCGACGCCGGTGTAGCCGGTCGTCGAGGACGCGGTGGTCGCGCCGCCGGACAGGTCTCCGTTCTCGGCCTCGTAGGTGGTCGCGGAGCCGGTGACGCCGGGGACGGTGGACGGCGCGTAAGTCAGGTCGATGCGGTCGAGGGTGACCTGGCCGGTGGCCGTGCCGAAGGAGGAGTCTGATACGCCGTAGGTCAGCGTGTGCGTTCCGGCGGTCAGGGTGACGTATTGGTCGAGGTGGGAGCGGAACAGCCAGCTGAGCGTGGCCGGGTAGTTGAGGTACGACCACGAGCCGCTGTCCACCCGGAAGATCTGCTGGGCCACGGTCGCGGTCTGGTTGCCGTAGAAGGTGCTCAGCAGATAGCGGCCGGTGCTCGGCACGGTCACGGTGTACACGACGCGGCTGTCGGACGCGCTGATCGCGCCGACGTCCTTCGTTCCCGAGGTGGCGTAGCCGTAGGCGTTCGAAATCGAGCCCTGGCTGTAGACGGTGGCGTCGGTGATCGCGGCGTTCTCCGCCTCGTAGCGGCCGGTCCACGCGGTGTCGGTTGCTGCTGTGCCGGACGCGGCCGTGGCCGGGGTGACGATCACCTGGTAGGCGGCCATCGGGTCGGTCGTGGCGACCGGGATGGTGACGGAGCCCCCTGAGACGGTGTAGTTGCCCTCCGCGATGTCCTTGGGCGTGTAGGCCGAGCCGTCGTATCCGCTCCAGGTGGTCGACTGGACCGAGACGTGCACGGAGCTGCCGAAGGTCGCGGACGGGATGTTGTTCACCACGAGGTTGGACGCCGCGGAGGTGCCGCCCAGGATGATCCTGGCCTGCTTCTTACTGGTGTCGAGGGCTGCGACGCCCTGCAGCGTGTCCACGGTGTTCGGGCTCGGCGGCGTGACGGTGACCGTGTCGCCGGTCATCTGCCCGTACCAGTCGTAGAGCCACCAGGACCCGTTGGGCTTGTCGCTCTCCACCGCGTTGTCCGAGTAGTTGTCCGCGATGTCCCAGAACGCCTGGTCGGCGTCCACCTTCGCCTTCTCGAACATGGAGATCCACTGCACCAGCTGGCCCGGGTCGGACAGGTCGCGCCGGTCGGCGTACTCGTCGATGTTGACCGGCAGCGAGCCGAGGCCGAGCGAGGACTCGATCGACTTGACCGAGGCCAGGTTGGCCGGGAAGTTGGCGATCGAGGAGGGCGAGAGCTCGTGCCAGGTCAGAATGTTCGGCAGCACGCCGTTGGCCTTGGCGTAGGTCAGGAAGTCGGAGAAGAACTGGGAGTAGAAGCCCGCGGTGTTGGGCCCGGCGATCACGGCGGTCGGGTCGTCCGTCTTGATCCGGTGGTAGACCGTGGTCCAGTCGGACTCGAAACTGGCCAGGTGGGCCGCGTAGGTTGAGGTGCCCGGGGTCAGCGGGCTGTACCAGTTGCCGTCCGGCTCGTTGAAGGGCACGTACACGTAGTGGCTGTGGTACGGGCTGGCCACCAGCGAGGCGGCGACCGTGTCCACCACCGTCTCGTAGGAGGCGATGCCGTTGTTCTGGTACGGCCAGTCGGAGTAGTAGTCCTGGACGTACACCAGGATCTGCGAACCGCCGGCGCCGACGAACTCGGAGGCGACCTTGTCCGCGTCGCCGCCCGGGTGCTGGACACCGCCCGGGGGCTTCTGCGCGATGGTCCGCACGTGCAGCGGGTCGAGCAGGGAGGCGCCGGGCACGCCGTCCTGGGCCAGGCCGTAGAGCGCGCCGGAAGCGCCGTGGTAGACGGCCCCGGTGTCGGAGCCGAGGTTCACCGAGATCTGCTGGGTGGCGGCATGCGCCGGGGCGGAGCCCGCGTACAGCGCGGCGGGCAGGACCAGGGCCGTGGCTATGAACGCGCTGACGGGCCTGCTGGGTCTGCGGAACATCGTTGTCCCTTCGGGTCTTGCGGTGGGTGGGTTTTACTTGACGGCGCCGCTGGTGATCCCGGAGATGATGCGCCGCTGCGCGATGACGAAGACCGCGACCATCGGCAGGGACATCAGGGCGACGTACGCGAAGATCAGGTGCCAGTTGTTCAGGTAGAGCGCGGCGCTGGCGACCTGGTAGAGGCCGAGCGGCAGGGTGGCGTCCGCTCCGCCGCCCAGCACGAAGAAGGCGTAGAACACGTCCGACCAGGCGAAGAGCATCACCATGATGGTGGCGGTGGCGATCACCGGGCGCAGCAGCGGCAGCACGATGCGCCGGAACACCGTGAAGGACCCGGCGCCGTCGATCCGGGCCGCCTCCTCCAGCTCGTAGGGCAGGGTCCTGATGAACCCGGTCATGAAGAAGATCGAGGTGGACAGGTACATCCCGGTGTAGACGGCGATCATCCCGGGGCGGGTGTTGGCGATGCCGAGCTGGCGCAGCTCCATCACGATGGTGATGACCGCGGGCGGCAGCAGCAGGCCGCTGATGGTCAGCGCGTAGGCGGCCGAGACCAGCCGGCCCGAGCGGCGGGCGAACACCCAGGCCGCCCCGGCGCCGAGCAGCAGGACCAGGATCACCGACGGAACGACCACCAGCACGCTGTTGAGTAGGCCGCGCAGCATCTGGCCCTCGTCGAAGGAGGTGCGGTAGTTCGTGCCGGGCTGCCAGTGCTGCGGCAGCGCCAGGTTCGGCTTGATCGCCTCGGCCTGCGGCTTGGCCGAGGTGACCAGCACCAGCCACAGCGGGATGCCGACGAACACCAGCGCCATCGCCACGACCACGGCCGGGCGCAGGGTTCTGTAGCTCAGGATCCGGCGATTCAGGACCCGGCGATTCCGTGCCGGGTGACTCAGGACGCTCACAGCAGTACCCGCTCCCTGCGCCGCATGCCGAGGATGACCGGGATCGCGATGACCACGACCACCGCGAACAGCACCAGGCTCATCGCGGAGGCCTGCGCGTACAGTCCCTCGCCGAAGATGCGGAACATGTAGATGTTGAACACCTGGGTCGAGTCGGCCGGCCCGCCCTTGGTGGTGGCCTGCACGATGTCGAAGGTGTTCATCGAGCCGATCAGGGCCGTGGTCACGTTGAAGGTCAGCGCCGGGGCCAGCATCGGGAAGCGGATCGACCAGAACGCCCGCCAGGCGCTCGCCCCGTCCAGCGCGGCCGCCTCGGTGACGTCGTTCGGGATCGACTTGAGCCCGGCCAGGTACACCAGCATCGCCAGGCCCATCCACTTCCAGCCGTGGATGACGGTCAGCAGCAGCAGCGTCCAGGTCGTCGAGCCGAGCCAGGGCACGTCCACGTGCGTGCCGGTCAGGTCGGACAGCAGGGCGTTGACCGCGCCGTCCTGGTTCAGCAGCGCCTGGAAGACGTAGCCGACCGCGAGCGCGGACAGCAGCACCGGCAGGAAGAACACCGCCCGGAAGAAGCGGTTGAACCGGGAGTCCTTCTCCAGCAGCAGCGCCAGGACCAGCCCGAAGGCGTTCTGGAAGATCGCGACGCCGACCGCGTACTCCAGGGTGGTGCGCAGGGCCAGCTGCAGCGAGCCGTCGTGCAGGATGGTGCGGAAGTTCGACAGGCCCGCGAAGGAGATCGAGCTGTGGAACGCGGACCAGTTGGTGAACGGGTAGAAGAAGTTCAGCAGGTTCGGGACGAGGAAGAAGGCCGCGAACACGGCGATCGCGGGCAGGGCGAACCACCAGGGGTGCTGCGCACTGCGCCGCCGGGCGCGCGGGCCGCGCCGGGGCGTCGCGGACGACGCCCCGGCCTTCCGTCCCGGCGCCGCGGTGTCCCGGGCGCCGAGCGCGGTCTGGCTCATCTCAGAACCCCGCCACTCCGCGTGCCTTGAGCACCTGGGTGAACTGGTCCTCGGCGGCCTGGGCCACCTGCTGCGGGGTCTTGGTGCCGTAGATCATGTCGGCCAGGGCCAGGTGCATGTCCGGAGCCGTCAGGGCCTTGACCTGGAACACGCCGGTGGCGGTGTCGAGGGCGGCGGCCTGCGCGGTCGCGGTCTGCGGCAGCCCGGCCGGGTTCGGCACGGAGGGCTCGACCGAGACCACCTTCTGCGCGGTGATGTAGTCCTTGTAGTCGGTGGTCAGCCAGAAGTCGATGAACTGGCGGGCCGCGGCCTCCTTGGCGCTGTCCCCGGTGTTGAAGGCGACCACGCCGTTGGTCTGGTCGGGCGAGTACTCGGCCTGGGCGGAGGAGTTCGCGATCGGGAACCAGCCGAGCGCCTGGTCCATCTGCGCGGTCGAGTACGAGGCCTGGATCTCGGACTGCAGCGAGGTGACGTTCAGCGCCATCGCCGCGGTGCCCTTCATCACGGCCGTGCCCTGGTCGACGAAGGTGCCGGTCTTGTAGTCGGCCTGGGCGAGGCCGCCGTCCAGCACCTGGGTCTTGTACTTGGTGATAGCGCTAACAATCGTGGGGTCGGTCCACGAGGCCTTGTTCGCGTTCAGGCTGGTCCAGAACGAGGCGGGCAGGTCCGTCATCTGTACCTGCACCTGCCACTGCAGCGGCCACTTGTCCCCGCCGACCTCGAAGAACGGGGCGACCCCGGCGTCCTTCTGCTTGATCAGCTTGGCGTCGGCGAGCAGTTCGTCGTAGCTCTTGGGCATCGTGGTGATGCCGGCGTTCGCGAAGTCGGCCTTGTTGTAGTAGACCCCGAGCACCGCCGGGGAGGTGACCACGGCCGCGTACAGGTGCCCGTCCACCTTGCCGAGCGACTGCTCGGTGGTGCCCAGCGACTTGGTCCACGGCTCGCTGTCGAGGGTCAGCAGGTTCTGCGCCGGGTTGATGAACGGCAGGGTGGACTGGGTCGGCTGCCAGAAGGCCAGGTCCGGCTTCTCGCCCGAGGCCAGCTTGGTCGGGAAGTTCGACTCGTACGGGTCGGGCACGACCACCTCGTTCACGGTGGCCCCGGTGGCCTTCTCGAACGCCGCGATCACCTGCTTCGGCTCGCCGACGCTGTTCTGCGCGGTCCAGAAGGTCAGGGACACGCCCTTGAGCGAGCCGGTCGGGTTGAGGGTGCCGGTCGCGGCGGAGGCGGCGGGCCCGGAGCTCGGATTGGAGCACGCGGCCGCGGTCAGGGCGACGGCGCAGCCGAGGGCCGCACCGGTCAGTATCTTCTTCATCGAAGCGCTGCCTTCATGAGGTTCGAGGGTGGATGAGCTGGATCAGGGCGCTGCGGAGTACGAGCCGGCGCTCTCGCGCACGACGAGTTCGGCGCGGCCCACCGGGTGCGGGACGACCGTGGCCGGACCGGCCAGGACGTTGTGCAGCAGGCTGAAGCAGGCGCGGCCGAGCCCGACGAAGTCGAGGTGGACCGTGGTGAGCGAGGGGATGTAGAACGCGGACTGCGGGGCGTTGTCGAAGCCGACCACGCTGACGCCGTCCGGGATGGGCCGTCCGGCCTCGTGCATCGCGCGGATCACGCCGAGCGCGAGGTCGTCGTTGCCGCACAGGATCGCGGTGGCCTGCGGGTCGCGGGCCAGCCGGCGCCCGGCCTGGTAGCCGGCCAGCGCGTCCCAGCCGGCGCCGACCGGTTCCGGCACCGGCACGCCGGCCTCGGTCAGCGCGGCGCGCCAGCCGGCGGCCCGGCGGCTGGAGTGGGTGGTGGAGGGGATCGCCACGTAGTGCACGGTCGGGTGGCCGAGGTCGAGCAGGTAGCGGGTCGCGCTGCGGGCGGCCTCCTCGTCGTCGATCCAGATCCACGGCCGGTCCGGCGGCGGCGGGGTAGCCGGGGTCTCCACCGCGGCCACCACGGGGTGGCCGGCCGGGATCGCCTCCAGGGCCAGGGTCCCGGCCCGGTCGAAGGCGATCACGATGACCGAGCCGCTGGACTCCACCGCCCGGTCCACCGCCGCCCGCACGTCGTCCTCGCCCTCTGATTCCAGGACGCTGATGCCGACCGAGAACGAGGCGGCCCGCGCGGCCTCCTCGATTCCCTGCAGGGTCGCGGCGTACCCGTGCAGCGTGGTGTTGGAGGTCACCACGGTCAGCGACCTGAGGTCTCCGCTGGCCAGGGCGCGCGCCGCCGAGTTCGGCCGGAAGCCGAGCTGGGCGATGGCCTCCTGGACCCGCACCCGGGTGGAGTCGCGGACGTACGAGTTGCCGTTGATCACCCTGGAGACGGTCTGGTACGAGACGCCCGCAGCCTTCGCCACGTCCCGGATGCTCGCCGAGCGCACCCGGGGAACCGCGCCGTCCCCCAGGGCCGGCGCGGGTTCAGTACTTGTGTGACCGGTCACAGACATGCCAGGATTGTGAACGGTCACATAAATGCCTGTCAAGACCCGGCAACCCGGCCGTTACCGAGTCGAGAGGCTGCTGTAGGCCGCTCACAGGCGAAGCACCGACGAACCGCGGCGAGGAGAAAGCTGTGCCCGAAGCAACCATTCCGACGGCGCAATCCCAGGTGAACGCCTTTTCCTGGGGACACTCGGAACTGCCGCTGTCGTTCGGCGTCGACGCGGACGGCGTCGTGCGGCTCACCGGCTTCGGCGACGCGGTCGGGTCCGGCCTGCCGCTGGCCGAGGTGCAGCTGACCGGGGTCGGGCGCGCCTGGTCCGGCGAACGCAGCGTCGAGACGGCGACCGGGGAACGGCTGCTCTATCAGGGCCATGAGGAGAGCCGGGACGGCCGCTGGCTGCGGCTGCGGGTGGACCTGGCCGACCCGTCGACGGGCCTGGCCGTGCAGGTGCACTACCGCTCCCCCGAGGGCGTGCCCGCGGTGCAGTCCTGGGTGCAGCTGACTAACGGTGGCGACCGGCCGCTGGTCCTCGAGGCGGTGTCGTCGTTCGCGATATCAGGGCTCAGTGGTAGTGAGCCAGGGGATGCGGTCGATCTGCTGGACGGGCTGGACCTGCTCTGGGCGGACAACGACTGGCTGGCCGAGGGCCGCTGGCAGCGCCGGTCCCTACGTGCGCTCGTGGTGGACCTCAACCGGGGCGCGCACGAGCACGATCCGCGCGGCTGCTTCAGCCGAGCGAGTCAGGGTTCATGGTCGGCGGGACGGTATCTGCCGACCGGGGCGCTGGACGCCCGCGGCAGTGGCAGGACCCTGCTCTGGCAGGTGGAGAGCTCCGGCGGCTGGCGCTGGGAGGTCGGCGAGCGTACCGAGGGCGCCTATCTGGCCCTGCTCGGTCCGACCGACCGCGACCACCAGTGGCGGCAGCGGATCGAACCCGGCGACACGTTCACCTCGGTGCCCGCCGCCGTCGCGCTCGGCCGGGCGAGCGATGAGCAGGACGGCTTCACCGCGGCGGTCGGCGCGATGACCCGCTACCGACGGGCGATCCGGCGTCCGCACCCGGACCTCGTGGGCCTGCCGGTCATCTTCAACGACTACATGAACACCCTGATGGGCGACCCGACCACCGAGCGGCTGCTGCCGCTGATCGAGGCGGCGGCCGCGGCGGGCGCGGAGTGCTTCATGATCGACGCCGGCTGGTACGACGACGACGCGGGCGGCTGGTGGGACAGCGTCGGCGCCTGGGAGGAGGCCGGGTCCCGCTTCCCCGGCGGCCTGGCCGAGGTGCTCGGGCGCATCCGGGCCGCGGGCATGACCCCGGGCCTGTGGCTGGAGCCCGAGGTGGTCGGCGTGCGCAGCCCGGTCGCGGACCAGCTGCCGGACGAGGCCTTCTTCCAGCGCGACGGCATCCGCGTCGTCGAGCACGGCCGCCACCAGCTCGACCTGCGGCACCCGGCCGCGGTCAAGCACCTCGACCAGGTGGTCGACCGCCTCGTGTCGGACTACGCGGTCGGCTACCTCAAGCTGGACTACAACATCAACCCCGGCCCCGGCACCGACCTGGGCGGCAGCGCGGGCGCCGGACTGCTCGGCCACCAGCGCGCGTACCTCGACTGGCTCGCCGCGGTGCTCGACCGGCATCCCGGCCTGACCCTGGAGAACTGCGCGTCGGGCGGCATGCGCAGCGACTACGCGCTGCTGGCGCAGGCCCAGATCCAGTCCACCAGCGACCAGCAGGACTTTCTGCGCTACCCGCCGATCGCCGCCGCCGCGCCCGCCGCGATCGCCCCGGAACAGGCGGCGGTCTGGGCATACCCGCAGCCGGACTTCACCGACGACCACATCGCCTTCACGCTCTGCGGCGCGCTGCTCGGCCGGCTGCACCTGTCCGGCCATCTGGACTGGATGAGCCCGGAGCAGCACGCGCTGGTCGCCGACGCGGTCGCCGTCTACAAGCGGATCCGCGCGGACATCCCGGCCGCCACCCCGTTCTGGCCGCTCGGCCTGCCGGGCTGGACCGACCCGTGGTTCGCCCTCGGCCAGCGCGGCACGCGCGCGACCCACCTCGTGGTCTGGCACCGGGACGATGCCGAGGACGACGCGCGTACGTTCGCCATCCCGCACGTGCGGGGCGTGGACGGGAATGCGCGTGTGCTGTTCCCGTCGAACGTGGACGCGGGCACGGAGCTGAGCTGGGACTCGGCAGCCGGTGAGCTGACGGTCCGGCTGCCTCGTTCCGGCACGGCATGTCTGATTACGCTGGACAACTGATCACTTGCCACTGACCGGCGAGTCCGATCAGGCCTCGATCTTGTGCAGCCAGCCGTGGGTGTCAGCGAGCCTGCCGCGCTGCACGCCGAGCAGGTGCTCGCGCAGGCGCAAGGTGACTGGGCCCGCGGTGCCCTCGGCGATGGTGAACGAGTCGGTCTTCGACTTCACGCTGCCCACCGGGGTCACCACGGCGGCCGTCCCGCAGCCGAAGACCTCGGTCAGCGCTCCGGACGCCGCGTCAGCACGCCACTGCTCCACCGTCAGCTTGCCCTCCTCGGCCGGAATGCCGAGGTCGACGGCGGCGGTGAGCAGCGAGTCGCGGGTGATGCCGGGCAGGAACGCACCGTTGAGCGCGGGGGTGAACAACCTGGCGTCCGCACCGGAGCCGTAGACGAAGAACAGGTTGTTCGAACCCATCTCCTCGACGTACCTGTGCTCGTGCGCGTCCAGCCAGCACACTTGATCGCAGCCCTCTTCCACCGCCTGGGCCTGCGCCATGAACGAAGCGGCGTAATTGCCGGCGCACTTCGCCTCGCCGGTCCCGCCGGGCGCAGCGCGCACATAGTCCTCACACAGCCAAACCCGCACCGGCTTGGCCACACCCTTGAAGTAAGGCCCGGACGGCGAGGCGATCAACATGAACAGGTACTCACCGGCCGGCCGGTTCACCCCGAGGCCGGTCTCCGTCGCGAACATGAACGGGCGCAGGTAGAGCGACTTCTCCTCGTCCTCCGGCACCCACGCCACGTCCTGCCGGACCAGGGCGTCGATCGCTCCGATAAACAGCTCCTCGGGCGCCTCCGGCATCCCCAGGCGCTGCGCCGAACGGGCCATCCGGCCGGCGTTGGCCTGCGGACGGAAGCAGGCGATCGAGCCGTCCTGCTGCCGGTACGCCTTCAGACCCTCGAAGATCTCCTGCCCGTAGTGCAGGGCGGCGGTTGCCGGGTCCAGCTCGATCGGCCCGTACGGACGCAGTTGCGCGTCATGCCAGCCCTGCCCCGAGGTGTACTTGGCCGTCACCATGTGGTCGGTGTAGTGCACGCCGAACCCCGGATCCGCGAGAATCGCGGCGCGCTGCGCGGCCGCGAGCGGCTCGTTGCCGGGCTTGAGCTCGATGGTGGTCATCGCCATTCCTCCGGATGGGGGCCCGCGAGGGCCACGTCGCTTACGACAAGATAGACCCCGTCCGAAGGCCCGATCACGCGGCTCCGGTTCCGCTCCGGCTCAGGTCGCGGACTGGACGGCGGCCTCGGCCTCACGCAGGGCTCGCTCCGCGTCTTCGATCCGGCGCTTGGTCAGCCCGCTCTGGCGGGCCGAGGCCACCGCACGGCGCAGGATGTCGAGGGCGCGGTCGGTGTCGCCGGCGGCCAGTACGGCCTCGCCGAGGGCGACGAGGGCGCTGGGGATGCGGCGGGGATCGCCGAGGCGCTCGCGGAAGTCGAACGAGAGTTGCAGGTGTCGCACGGCCTCGGCGGGCTGCACGTTCTCGTAGTGGTAGTAGAAGCCGATGTGCCGGTGGAACTCGGAGCAGGAGTAGTAGTCGCCGGCCGCCTCGACGTATCCGATGAGGTCCAGCGCCTGCCAGAAGTACGGCAGGGCGGCGTCCCAGTCCCGGCGCAGCACCTGGAAGACGAGGCCGAGGCCGAACAGCGAGCGGGCGGCGCCCGCCTGGTCGCCGAGTCGGCGCTGCGTCGTCAGGGCCCTGCGGAAGTACTCCTCTTCGGTGACCGCGTCGGCCGCCGGGACGGGGAGCTCGTTCATCAGGTACGTGGTGATGAGCTGATAGTGGATCAGCAGGCCGAGATGGTCGGTCGCGGCCGCCTCGACGAGCTCGTCACCGGCCTGAGCTGCCTGCTCACGGGCCGCCTCGAGCGACGCGCGGGCCTCGGTGAAGTCCCCGGTGCGGAACGCGGCGTCGAAGAGTCCGTCGCGCCCGGCCGCCAGCAGTTCCGTGGCAGTCTTCTGTGTCGTCGTCATATCGGCAGAGGCTATATCCGGCTGTATCGGGCCCGCATCGTGGTTTCGCCCGTGTGGATCCGGCCGGTTACCGCCACGCCGTGCGCAGGCGGAAGATCTGGTAAAAGGCTCGGTTGAGCGGAAGGTCCCACTCGCCGACGTACTCCACCACCCTGCCTCCAGTACCTGCCTTGAACCGCAACAGCCCGTACAGCGGCCCGTCCGGGTCGAGCGTGTCGGCGACGCCGCGCAGGTCGTAGACGCGTATCCCGCGGGCCACGCAGTCCTGGATCATGCGCCACTGCAGCGCGTTCGACGGCCGGGCCTCGCGCCCGTGGTCGGCAGTGGCGCCGTATCCGAACCAGGCGTACGAGCCGACGCGCACGAGCGTGGCCGCCGCCAGCGCCTCGCCGTCGCGGCGGGCCAGATACAGCCCGACCCGCTCGGGATCCTCGGCGCCGAAGGACTGGAACATCCGCTCGAAGTAGCCCAGCGGCCGCGGCGTGAAGCCGTCCCGGGCAGCGGCGTCCAGATACAGCCGGTGGAACTCGGGCAGTTGGGTGGCGTCCGCGCGCTCGACCCGGACACCGGAGCGCTGCGCGATGCGGACGTTGCGGCGCCACTGCGGGCTGAGCCCGGCCCAGATCTCGCTCTCGTCGCGCCCTTCGAGGGGTAGGCGGAAACGGTAGCGGGGCTGGGCATCGCCGGGACCGAAGACGGCGCTGCCGCGTTCGGCGCGCTGCCAGCCGAGCGAGGACAGCCGCCGCTCCAGATCGTGGGCGCGGGCGTCGCGGTGGTCTGCTTGCAGGCCCGAGAAGCGGGCGATGTCCTCGGCGGCCATGCCGTCCTTGACCGTGCGGTTCTCCCATGCGCGCGCGATGACGGGCGGTCCGATGCGCAGCGCGAAGGCGCCGCGGGCCTGCACGTGTTCGGCCAGCGGCTTGAGCCACGATCCGAGCGGGCGGCGCGGCCCGTGTTCCCCGTACCAGTCGATGACCGGCCCCTCCGGCACGTAGGCGAAGCTGCGTTCCAGCCACGGCGCGCGCCGGTACAGCACGGTCGCGACGCCGACGAGTTCGCGTCCCTCGAACCAGCCGACCGACTCGGCGGTCCAGCCGGACTTGACCGCGCCCCAGGCCGGGCACTGCAGGAAGGAGACCTGGTCGGTTTCGGCGCGCGCGTAGGCGAAGGCCAGGTGGGTCCCCGGGGCGATGGGCCGAACCGTCAGCGCCGCACCGGCGAGGGCCGGGCGCACGGCTTCGGCGCCGGACCTCGGCGGGGTGCCCGTGGCGTTCCCTGGTGTTGCCTTGGGCATCAAGAACTGCTCCATGTCGTCGGACGGCCGGCGGGCGCGCTCTCCTGGGAGTCGGCAGGCCGGGTCTTAGAGATCGACGCCTTCAACCGGCGTGAGGTAGCGACGCCCGGCGTCAGCAGAAGGTGTAGCGACGACCGATCGGATCCAGGAACGCCGGGACGGGCGGGGCGATCACCCGCTCACGGCCACCTGGATCAGCGACGTCGGGAACTGACGGCGTACCAGGACGCCTCGGCCCGGGGGACGCTGGGCGGCGCGCTGGTCGCCCAGGATCACGCCCTCGTGCGGGTCGCCGGACAGGACCAGGCCGTCCACGCCCTGCTCCCGTACCCGGCTCAGCAGCGGATCGGTCGCGCCGATCCGGGTCAGGCCGGTCACCTGCCGGGCCAGCACCACATGGAGGCCCAGCTCGCGGGCCTGCGGCAGATACTCGACCAGCGGCGCCAGCGGTGACTGCCGCCCGTCGCCGACCAGGTCGTAGTCGTCCACGACGAGATAGAACTCCGGCCCGGTCCACCAGCTGCGCTCACGCAGCTGATCCGCCGTCAGACCGGCCGGCGGCAGCCGCTCGGCGAGCTTCGCCGCCACCTGCGAGACGTATTCACTGGCGGCCGCGGCGTCACCCGCGTACGCGCCCAGGTATTCCGGGGCCACGATGCCGAGCAGCGTGCCCCGGTAGTCGACCACGATGAACCGCACCTCCCACGCCGTGCGCTGGGCGGCGAGCCCGGTCATCCAGGTGCGCAGGAAGGCCGACTTGCCCGAGCCGGAGTCCCCCAGGACCAGGAAGTGCGGGTCGTCCCGGGTCAGCTCGAGGTGGACCGGTGCGAGATCGGCCTGCGCCAGGCCGATCGGGACGCCGGGCCTGGGCTCACCCTCCGGCAGGGCCGGTTCGTCGCCGGTCACGCGCTCGGGCAGCGTTCGGATCGGCGGCGCGCTCACGCCCTGCCAGGCCGCGGCGAGCTTGGCGACGGCCTCGTCCTGGGCGTCACCCAGCCCCTGGTCGTTGCCTATGCCGTCCAGCCGCGGCAGCGCCAGCTGGAACTGGACTCCCGGCGGCGCCAGGCCGCGCCCGGCGGGCGCGTTGGCGAGGAGCCGCGCCGCCCCGCGGTTGATCTCGGACTCGGCCGGATCGTCCAGCCGCAGCTCCAGCCGCGCCGAGAAGCTGTCGCGCAGGGCCGTGCGCACGTCGGCCCAGCGGTTGGCGGTCAGGATCAGGTGCACGGCGACGCCGGGGCCGCGGTTGGCGAGGTCGAGCAGCACGGCGTCGGCATCCGGGAGTTCGCCGCGTGCGGCGGCCCAGTCGTCGATCACCAGGAACACGTCGGCCGCCGGCAGGCCCTGCGGCAGCCGCTTCTCGGTGCGCCGCCTGCGGAACTCGGCGACCGAGTCCACCCGCAGGTGGTGCAGGAGGCGTTCGCGCTCGGCGACCAGTTGGAGCAGGTCGGCCAGCACCTGGCGGGCCTGCTGCGGATCCTGCCGACCGGCGACGCCGCTGACATGCGGCGCGCGCTCGAAGGTCTGCAGCGAGCCGCCGCCGAAGTCAAGGCAGTGGAACTGCGCCTCGTCGGGCGTGTGGGTGAGCATCGCGGAGAGCAGCAGGGTTCGCAGGAAGGTGCTCTTGCCCGACTGGGGGGCGCCGACCAGCGCCAGGTGCCCCTGCCCCTGCGCGAAGTTCGGCACCAGCGGGTATTGCAGCTGCCTGATCGGGACGTCCAGCACGCCGACGGGAAAGTGCAGCTCGCCGCGGTGCGGCCACCGCTCGGCGGCCAGGCCGCGCTCCGGTTGGATCGCGATGGGCCCGGCCAACGAGTCCAGTGACAGTCCAGCCGGCAGCGGTGGGATCCAGACCTGGTGCGCCGGCTGGTCGGAGGTGCTCAGCCGGTCCACGATGGCCCGCAGCGCGGCCGGCCGGGCTGTCGCTGAACTCGTTGGCCGGGGCCGCCGCGCGCGCCGCACGTCGGTCCCGGTTCCGGGTTCGGGCGCGACCCGCAGGCCGAAGGGGACCGGGCCGGTCGGCAGCGGGCCGGACGCGCCGGCGCGCCGCGCGGCGGGCTGGTAGGGCCCTGAGACGTACGCGGCCCGGAAGCGCTCGGGCTCCGCGTCGGCCACCTTCAGGTACCCGGAGCCCGGGAGGGGCGGCAGCCGGTGGGCGTCCGGGGTGCCGATGGCGATCCGGGACTCGGCCGCGGAGAGTGTCCGCAGGCAGATCCGGTAGGACAGGCTCGACTCCAGGTCGCGCAGCCATCCCTCCTCCAGCCGTCGGCCGGCCAGCAGCAGATGCATCCCCAGGCTGCCGCCGGCCCGGCCGATCTGCACGAGCAGCTCGGTGAAGTCGGGGCGAACGGTGAGCAGCTCGCCGAACTCGTCCACGATGATCAGCAGGTACGGCAGGGGTTCGAGGGGTTGCCCGTCCGGCCCCGTGCCCCCGGCCGCGCGCAGCAACTGGTAGTCGCGGACGGTGTCGACGTTGCCCGCGTCGCGCAGCAACCGCTGCCGCCGCTGCTGCTCGCCCACCAGCGCCTCGCGCATCCGGTCGACCAGCGCCAGGTCGTCGCCCAGGTTGGTGATCAGCCCGGCGACGTGGGGCAGTTCGGTGGCGTCCGCGAAGGTCGCGCCGCCCTTGAGGTCCACCAGCACGAAGCTGAGCAGTTCGGGCGAGTGCTTCGCGGCCAGGCCGGTGACGAGGGTGCGCAGCAGCTCGCTCTTGCCGGAGCCGGTGGCGCCGACGATCAGGCCGTGCGGACCCATGCCGCCCTGCGCCGACTCCCTCAGGTCCAGCTCGACGGGCTGCCCGTTGCCGTCGACGCCGATCGGCAGGCGCAGCACGCCCTCGCTGGCCGCCGCGACCCGGCGCGAGCCCGGGTCGAAGCTCTCCAGGCCGGTCAGGCCGAGCAGGTCCGGCAGCGAGACGGTCCGGGCGAGGGTCTCCTCGCCGTCGCCCTCGACGGGCAGGCGCAGCGGTGCCAGCGCCCGCGCGATGGCTTCGCAGAGCCCTGGCTCTGGCCAGTCGGCGACCACGTCGGCGACCGGCGGGCGCCGCTGCGCGCCCCGCTCCTCGAGGGTCAGCGCGCCGTCCTGCTTCACGCGCACCCGCACGTCGGCGCGGGCCGGCTCGTCGCTCTCCCGCCCCACGACGCAGATCACGGTGATGCCGCTGCCCGGGCCGGCCGCGGCGAGCAGTTCCGCGCCCAGGCCCGCACGCGCCCACTCGGCCTTCGGGTCGTAGCGGTCGAGGACGACCACCAGGCGGCGGGGGTGCGGCCGGGCGCCGTCCGACAGGGGGCTGCGACGCCCTGCGGACGCCGCCGCGGCCGCGTCCAACACGGTGCGCAGGTAGTCGGAAACCCCGTCGAAGTCCGTCGCGACCAACGGCACCACGCCGGCGGCCCCGGCCCGGTCGGGCTCGTGGGTGTGCGGCAGCCACTTGGCCCAGTCCCAGTCCTCGCCGCCGGTCGCGATCGCCACGCCCACGTCGTCCGGCGCGTGCAGTACGCCGATCTGGCACAGCATCGCCCGCACGACGCCCCGGGCCACCCCGGAGGGACCCAGCACGCTGACGACACCGGTCGCGGCCAGGTCCACCACCGCCGGCTGGCTGCCGACCGTGGAGAGCGAGGCGATCAACCGGTGCGCCGCGTCCTCGGACCGGCTGTCGTACTCCCTGGCCGGGTCGTAGCGCGTGGCCAGGCGGATCGGGGTCGCCAGCGGCGCCCGTCCCACGCCCACGCATACGTGCAGGAAGTCGGGATCAGAGCTGCGCCGCTCCCAGACCCGTCGGCGCTGGGTGGCGATCGCCCAGAGCCGGTACGGCGAGGGATGGGACCAGGCGGCGATCACCCGCTGGTCGTCGGCGATCTGTCGGGTGGCGCGGCGCACCTCGACGAGGTGTTCGAGGTAGCCGTCGCGGCCGCGCAGCTTCGCCTTGCGCTGGTTACCGCGCGTCCGCTGGCGCATGCCCAGGATGGCGACGACGGGGACCAGGGCGAGGCCGATCCCGGCCAGGATCAGGGATTTGCGACCCCCGATGGAGATGTACGCGGCCGCGATGATGCCGGACGTCAGGGGCACCATCAAGTACATCCAGTCGGAGCCCCCCTTGCCGACCGGCGGCGGCGGCGCGGCGAGGATCACCGGTTCCGTCGGGAGCCGTGGCGGCAGCACCCGGGCCGGTCGATGGAAGATGATCCGTGACATCAGGGTCCTTCATCGGTCGTGCTCGCGGGGTACGGGGGCCGGTTCGGGGATCAGTGGGCTGCGGGGCGCGGGCCGGTCGCGGCGGGGGTGCGCTCCGAGAGCACGATGACGCCGAGGCCCGCGAGCGAGCGCAGATGGTCCCAGTCGGTGGCGGGCCGCAGCCAGAGGATCTCGCCGGGGGCCACCGCGACCGGGCGCGGGACCTCCGTCACCGGCGCGTAGAAGCAGTCGAGCAGGACCAGCGGCACCGGCGCGGTCCACTCGGTCACGACGGGCGGGGTCGCGCGGTCGGCCGAGAGCACCTCCCGCTCCTGCGGCGAGCACCCCGCGGTGCCCGTCGAGACGTTGATCGCGGCCTGCGTGGTGACCTGCACGTGGACGGCGTGCAGGATGCGCGCCCGGGCGAGCTCCACCGGATCCTGTAGGTCGGCGTATCCGGGAATCAGGGCGCTGACCAGGTCCGCCGCGGCGTCGGCGTAGGTGCGCCGCGCTCCCCCGCCGTGGACCATCTCGTACCGGTACGACGTGCCGTTCGGCTTGGCGGGCGCGGCCACCTGCCCGCGGTCCGGCCGGACCCTGATCGTGGTTCCCGCCATCGTCATCGCTCCTCGGAGTCCTTCGGGTCCGACGGCGCGGGCCGCAGCCGGCCGCGGTCGTCGGTGAACGCGCCGCGCGCCGCGGAGCCGTCCGGCGCCACCGCACGCCACAGCGGTGCGGCCGGGTCGGCCGGCTTGGCGCCGGGCGCCCGGACCAGGCGGAAGTCGTGCGGCTCGCGGCGCTTCGAGCCGGACCGGCGCCGCGGCTTGCCCTCGGGAATCAGGACGCTGGCGTCGGGTTCGGCGAAGTGGACGGTGCGCCCGGCCGCGGCCGCGGCCGCGCGGGCCCACTCCAGCCACGCTGCGTCGTTCCCGCGCGCAGTGTTGTTCACATTCACCTTGTTAGCGCGCACAGCGTTGTTCGCGCTCACAGTGTTGTTCACGTGCACGGTGTCGAGCACGACGAGGCGCACCTCGGCCTCCGGCGACAGTCCCGACTGCGCGCCGAGCACGTAGACGAACTCCTCCGGGTCCAGGTCGCGCTCCGTGCCGTCGACCCACACCCGCGGGACCCCGTCGCGGGACCGGGTGAAGACCGCGGTGGCCAGACCGTCGGGGCTCTCGAGCCCGTCGAGGCGCTGGGCGGTGGCGGACAGTTCGGCCGGCTTGGCGAAGAGCACTCCAGTGCCAAGGCCCTGCCAGGCCGCGTCCCGAATGAAGGCCCGCACCCGGCGGTCGGGCAGCCGGGCCAGGGCGGTGGCCGGGGCGGTCCCGCCGCGCGGGTCGTGTCTGAGCCACAGCGCGGGCGGCGGCGCCAGCCGCCAGCTGCCTGGCTTGACCGCGTCGGGCCGGGCGTACAGCCCGAACCCGTCGAACACCTCCTCGGGCAACTCGGCGAGCCGGACACCGTCGGCGGCCAGGTGGACCGGCGCCGCAACCGCCTCGGCCAACGCCCGCGCCCAGGCAAGCAGCCCGCGCGGGTCGGGCCAGGGCTCGCCGACGATCCGCAGCAGCACGGCAGTCCCCTGCCGCCGGCCGGCCGCCGTGAGCAACCGCGCGAACCGCGACGGGGTCACCGCCGCGGCTCCGCCCTCGCCGTGGACGAGAGGGTGGCCGAGCCGCGGATCGAGCCGCAGGCCGACGACGAAGGTCGGCTCGTCGAACCTCACCTGCTCCGCCATCGAGGCCGCGTACCCCGCCGCGACGGCCTCGGCGGGATCGCTGAAGACCGCCCAGTCCCGGCCCAGGACCGCGTGGACCCGGCCGACCGCCGTTCCCGGCCAGGAGGTGATGTGGAAGAGCGCGGCGGCCTGTTCCCGGTCGGCCGGGCGTTGCAGGACGGTGTCGATCAACCGGCGCACGCCCGCGGTCTCCTCGGCGGGCTCCGGATCGCCGACCGCGACCTGCCCGGTGAGCAGGACGCCGGGCGGCGGGTAGAGCAGTCGGCGGGCCGTGTCGGGGGGCGCGTCGGTCCGCACGGTACGCAGGCGCTCGGCGAGATCCGGCGTGCCCGCGAGCCGGTCGGCCGCGGCCGCCACCCCCAGCCAGAGCCTGGCCCTGGCCTGGATCAGCCCGGGGTCCGGGGGCCCCTCCCAGGGTGGGAAGTCCACCAGGCCGAGGTCGTGGACGGCCGGGCCGCGCCACGGCGCCGCGCCGGTCACCGCCGCGGGGTCGGCTCCGAGCCGCCGCAGCTCCTCGCGGTGGGCCGAGACGAGCAGGAGCAGCGCCTCGTGGTACGCAGTGCCGTCGGCCCGGTCGGCGAGGTCGATCCTGATCTGGCCGACCGGCCTCGGCGTGGACTGCGTCACGCCGTCGTGGCCGAGCACGATCGCGAGGACTGCCGCGAGCTCCCGCCAGGTCGGCGGCGTGTCGGTCAGCAGCGCGCCGGAGTTCTCGAGCGTGACGGGACCGGCGTCGGACGCCCGCAGCGTCCACGACTCCAGCCCGGCGGCGGCCAACTCGCCGCGGACTGCGTCCAGGGCGGCCCGGGGAGTGCGGGCGAGTTCGAGGTACAGGGCGAACCTCGGGCCGTTCACCGGTTCGTCGAGCAGGTACCGCAGCGGCGGTTCGCCGCCGACCATGCGCTCCACGACCCGGTCGGCCACCGCGGCGAAGGCCTGAGGGTCCGCCAGATAGCCGGTGTCGACCGCGAACGGCCCAGCTGACAACCCGGCCGACGCCCCGGCGGACCAGGTGTTCCGGGTCTGGGACACACGCGCGGCGGGCAGGCTGCCGAGCGCCCGCCAGAGGTCGTGGCTGAGCAGGCTCTCGCCGTCGGCCATGCCCGTGGGCAGCCTGACCAGGGCCGGGCCCGGCGGTCCGGCCGCCGGTGACAGCGCCGCGCCGGGCGGCACGTAGCGCAGGATGAACGCGGACGACGGCGCCTCGGTGCGCCAGTCGCGCAACAGCCCCGTGGACCAGGGGAAGCCAAAGGCCTGATAACGCGCCAATAGCGGGGCCGGGACCTGGAGCAGGTTCGTGTTGTGGGCGATGCGCAGGTAGACGTGTGTGCCCAGTTCCGCGGCGAGTTGGCGGACCCAGTCCAGAAGTGGCGGCCAGTCGGCGGGGGCGGGGGGCAGCAGGCCGCGGCCGCCGTCGGCGCGGCGCACGAACGTGAGCGATGGACTGGAACCGGGGCGCCAGGCGGTCCCCCGCAGTAGCACGGCGAACTGGGACGGCGTGGCCTCCAGCCCGTCGAACACCGTGACGACGCCGCCGGGCGCGACGTCGGCCACCACCCGGAACGGGCGCGGCTCGAAGTGGCCCTCGGCGCCCTGCTCGCCGTGGTTCTCGTACAGCCCGCGCGGCGCGGAGACCGGCGGGAAGGCCACCCCGCCGTCGAACTGCCGGGCCCGGCGGGGCGCGAGTTCGGCGAGCCGACGCAGGGCCGCGAGCCGGCTGGAGAGCACGGCGCGCCCGGCGGGCCATGCGGTCAGCGCGGCCACGGTCAGCTGCTGCTCGAGGTCGATGTGCCGACGGAACACCGTCCCGAGCAGTTCGACGACCCGGGCTGTCGCCGAGGCGGGGTCGAGTTCGTACACGGTCAGCCTGCCGGGTGTCACCCTGCCGTCGGGCAGCCGCACCCGCTGCACCGTGCCGCGGCGCGCGTCGCGCGGGGTCGATTCGAGCAGGCCCTCGAGGTCGTGGTCGTCGGCCAGCCGTCCTCCCGCGGACACGAGCGCCAGCGCCAGCTTGATGTGCGCCTGTGCCGTGCCGGGGTCCAGGCCGCCGAAGAACTCGAACTCGGCCTGCTGTTCCCCGGAGCCGAGGACCGAGCCGGGGCCCGGCGAGCCGAGGCCGTACCCGCGGGGGACGGGATCGCTTGCGCCGCGTGCGTCACGTGCGTCACGTGCGTCGTGCACGTTGCGCACCTCGGCGAAGCCGACCGCCGGAGTCGGGCGCACGGTCGCGGCCGCGGGTGCGGCGACACCGTGCCGCAGGTTGCGGGGGTCGGCCCCCAGCCGGTGCAGCACGTCCTGATAGCCCTGGACGAGCCGGAGCAGCGTCATGTGACGTTTGATCACACGCCCGTAGGGGCCGAGGCCGACGCGGACGTGGGCCGCGCCGTCCGCCATGGGGATGCAGTGGTGCCTGGTGACGGCTCCCAGCGCCGTGCGCAGGCGCTCCCAGGTCTGCGGCGTGTCCCAGAGCATCGGGCTGGTCAGCACCAGCGCGCCGTCCGCGGCCCCGGGCTCCAGCGTCCAGTAGTCCCCGGACTGCGAGGTGTCCGGGCGCCGGACGAGTCCGCCGTTCTGGAGCTCCTCGAGCAGCAGCAGCCCCTGGGCGGAGCGCTCGGCGGCGGGCATGGCGGCGGGGAACGCGAACGGGAGCGTGACGCCGAAGGCCAGGCCGCCGCGGCCCTTGACCGCCATGTCGTCGGTCACGTCGTGCAGGTAGTACGGCACCGGGAAGACCCCGGACGCCGCCCGGTCGGCGGCCTCCAACGCGACCTCGGCGACCGCGATCGGATCGGTCAGGACGGCCGGCGGCTCAGTGGCCCACATCGGCACGGGCCCCGCCCACGTGCCACCGGCGAGCAGTTCGCCGACTGCCTGCGAGACAGGGGCGGAGGATGCGTATCCGGCGGGCTGTGGAAAGGCGGAGGGCAGCGGACCGGGCGGGATCGGGGGCGGTAGGGCGGACAAGCTTCGGAACACCGGCGAGAGGGCTGAGGGGTTCGAAGGGTTCGAGGGGGCCGAAGGGTTCGAGGGGGCCGAAGGGTTCGAGGGGGCCGAAGGGGCCGAAGGAGTCGATGGGTTCGAGGGCATCGCCGCCGGCAGCACGGCGGGTGGTGCGGCCGAGGGCGCGACCGGGAACGCCCGCGGCGTCTCAGGCTCACGGGTGGCGGGCGCGGCGTGGCGGCCACCGGCCCGCTGGATTTGCGGTGGGGCCTCGACGAGAGCGGACCTCGGCTCCGGCTGCGGGGCCGGCTCCGGCTGCGGGGCTTGGATCGGGGCCGGGACCGGGACCGTGGTCGGGGCCTGAACCGTGGTCGCAGCCTGTGCCAGGGCATAGACCGGGGGCGGAACTGGGATCGGGGCTCTTGCCGTCGCTCCCGCCAGTTCATCAGGGCTCTGCGACTTCTGGGCGGCCGACGGCGGCTCCGGGCGCAGTGGTGACGGTGATGGTAACGGTGGCAGTAGCGACGGTGGCGGCGGCGCATCCAGGCCGTCCGGAACGATGCCGAGGTTGGCCGGAGGCAGTGCGGGAGGGCGCGACACCACTGCACGCGGCACGGGAGTGAACTGGGCGGGACGGGTCTCGGGTACCACCCTCTCCGTCGCTGGGCGTGCGACTTCCGGCTCGATGCGCGGTGCGGCACCGAGATTCACGGCAAGTGCCGACGGAACCGTGGGCGCGGGCGCAGGAGCGGGCACAGGGTCGCTCGCCCTGGATGCGTCATCGCGGAACACCAGGTCGGCCCAGCCCACGGAGACCACGTCGACCGCGCTGCCAACCTTGGCAGGGGCCTGCTGGGTCTCTGCGCGATCGTCGGGGGCTGTCGCGTCGTAGCGGGTCCGGCCGTCGTAGCAGAGTTCGACGATCTCGCCGTCCGGATCGCCCACGGTCATCGGCGGCTCGTGCTCGGGCCCGAGGCGGTGGTGCACACGCAGCTGCACGCTGAGGGCGTGTGCGAGCAGCGGCGCGAGGACCCTGCCCTCGGCGCGGGGCCAACTGGCTTCCCACTGCTCGACGGCATCGCGCGCGATCGCGAACTCGACGTCGTCGAACTGCCCGGTCCGCAACGCGTAGCTCGCGATCAGGTATCCGCGTAGTTGGTCGGCTCCGGCGACGCCGGGCGGCAGGCGCGCGCCGAGCCGGCCCAGCGCCGCGGCCAGCAGGTCGGCCGGCTCCGCGCTGAACCGGGACGCCACAGCCTCGCCGAGGTGCGGCCGGACCGACAGCACGGCGTCCGGCAGGTTGCCGCGGTTGGCGGCCAGATAGGCGGCGGTGAGTCGGCGCAGGTTCCACCCGGCCCGCTCCAGGAAGGAGCCCGCCGGCACCGGTTCGCCCCGGCCGCTGCCGAGCCCGGTGAGCCTGACCGCCCCGGCGCGGACGGACCGGGGTTGCGCCAGCCACTGCATGAGCCGGGCGTCCTGGTCGAGCCCCACCTGCACGAGCCGGCTGCGCACCGCCGCGGGAGCCGTGACGATCACGGCGTACAGCAGGCACGATCCCGTGTCAGGCACCGGGATCGGCATCGGCATCGGCTGGAACCCGTCGGAGCGCGGCGCGGGCCGGTGCCACGGCACGACCGGCTCCCGGGCCAGGTGCCGCGGATGCGCCGAATCGGCTCGCGGTGCCGACTGGAGTTCGGTCATCGCGGTCGCGGCAGGGGATAGCCCGGCACAGCCGATGAATCAAGCCCTGCGAACGCGCCGATGCTCCCGGACGGCTCCGGCAGGCCCACCCCGGCGGGCCGCCGCACGAGCACTGATAAAGCCGTCACCTCAGAGATCGTAGTCCCAGACGTATCCGGAGTCACGGCTGGTACCAGTGGCGTAGAGCACGTCGCCTCGACGGGCACCTGCGCCGCGTCACGGCGCACTCGATTCCTCGGCCACCCTGCCACCTTACGCAAGCGGCCCGTCCAGCCGGTAGACCCCGTTCCGGCACCCGGCATGGACGAGACCTGCTATGTGAAGCGGCGACTGTAGTATTCGCCACGCAACTCAGTACTCATCTATGCGTCCGTAGCCGCCACGCGGTCAAGGGCTTCGCGCGAAAGGGCTGCGCATGGCCGAGTTGAAGAAGCCCACTGAGACGGTATCTCCGATCGACGCGGTATCCGGCGCGCCGGCGGGCGCGAGCACCGGCCGCGGGGACTCGGGCGCCCGGCCCGGCAAACCGGGAAGCGGGTCGCTGCGCCGCATCCCGTGGTCGGGTCCGCCACCACACGGCGCGCCGGGCGAGGAGGCCGACCGGCCGGTCCGGAAAGGTGCCAGGCCCCTGGTGCTGACCGTGGTCGCACTCGCGGCGCTCGTCGTCGTGGCCGGGGTCACCGGCTCGGTGGTCTGGGCCATCACCTCCTCGCATTCGGCGAGCCCGAACGCCGCGCCGGCCGCCGCCACAGGCCGGCCCTCGTTGGTGGGCGTTCCGCTCGGAACCGGAGGGCTGACCGCGATCTCACCGCAGCCCGGTGCCGCTTCCACCGGACCCGGCGCGACACCCTCGCCGTCCGCCGCGCTCACGCAGCCGCCGTCCGCATCCGCGGCCACAACTGCAACTGCGTCCGCAACTGCCGGGATCGGGGCCCAGGCCCTGCCCGCGGGGACGGCGACCAGTGCGGCGCCGTCCCCCACGAAGGCCGCGGCGAGCACGACGAGCGCGGCCACGGTGTCGGTGGTCACGTATCGGGCGCTGCCGGGCACCTGGCCGCAGTGCGCCGCCGAGAACGCGAACTGCTCCTTCAGCGGGACCAAGGCCGTCGCCTTCGGTGCGAACGGCCGGTTCAACTACGCCGTCGGCACCGGCACGATCGCGTGCGACGTCGGCACCCTGGGCGACCCGATCTACTTCACCGTCAAATCCTGCTACGCCCAAGCCGTGGCCCCGACCTCCGGGGTCTGGTCCTCCTGCGCCGCCGAGAACGGAACCTGCGCGTTTAGCGGCATCATGACCGTCGCGTTCGGCGCCAACGGCAACTACCGCTACGCCACGCTCGGCGGCGGGACCGCCTGCAGCGTCTCGGTGTTCGGCGACCCGGCGTACTACACGGTCAAATCCTGCTACCTCATGGGACCGCCGCCCTCGTTCACCACCTGGAAGACCTGCGCCGTCGAGGACCAGACCTGCTCGTTCAGCGGCACCCACGAGGTGGCGTTCGGCAGCTCCGGACGTTACTTCTACGGCACCTTCACCGGCAGCGCGCCCTGCGACAGCGCCGTCTTCGGCGACCCGATCATCGGGGTGCAGAAGACCTGCTTCGTCCAGTAGCGGACGTGGGGGAACCGCCGTAAGGCCAGGCCTCATCCGGCCTGACAGGTCAACCGCACCTGCGCGACCGCGACGTGGGCGTTCTCGGTTGCGGAGGTCTGGTTGAGGCCTGCGTCGAACAACCGGACCGTGACCTTGCCGGTGTCGGCCCGGAACGCGGGACCGGTGACCCAGCGGCCCCGGTTCGAGACCTGATCGACCTGGAAGCCGCCCAGCGCCGAGGCCGTCGAACCGGCCGAGTAGTCGCCCCCGTAGTAGTAATACCTCGCGGGATCGCCGCCGACGGACACGATCGAGTTGCCGTCGGGAACATACGCGGACAGCCGGCACGACGCGCTGGTGAGACTGGCGGCGAGGGTGAATTTCCAGAGTGCGAACCGGGTGGCGTCATAGTTCGTCGCCTGCCCGGACAGCGGCATGGACAGGAATCCGCCGGTGCAGCCCTCGCCGTTGTAACCACCGTGGTCGGCGGTGGACCAGCCGGACAGCAGAGCGCTGAAGGCGGCGGTGGAGTACCCGGTGGCGGCGAAGCTCGTCGAAGCAGCGGAGCAGGTCGGTCCGGCCACGACCGTCCAGTCCGCGGCCCGGGAGGCGCCCGGGGAGGCGCTCTTTGAGGAGCCGGACTTCGCGGTGGCGGACGTAGCGGAGGGCTTGGACGAGGGCTTCGGGTGGGACGCGCCGTAGGCGACGGCACCGAGCAGCATGGCGGACACCGCCGCGAATCCGACCATGAACATCCGCTTGCCGTACGGGCCGCGCGCCCCCTCGGGACGAACCGTCTCGGTGAACGCGGAGGCGAACCCGCCCCAGTCCTCGTCGATCATCTGCGGGCAGTTCTCCTCACCGCCGGACCGGCGCCAGAGTGCGTCAGCATACTGCCCGCCTGTCAAATCTGGATGCCCGGACACCGGAAGCGGCATAGCGCGGCATCAGGGCCCGCAGTCGCTCAGAGATGGCGGCCCAGGCTGACGAACCAGCCGACCACGTCGAAGGTCGCCACGGTGAGGGCCACGCCGGCCCCGCCGAGAACGGCGGCCAGGCCGGCCGACCAACGGGTGCCTCCCGCGGGGGCCGGACGCGGGCGTCGCATCAGCCTGCGAAGCCCGCAGAGCGGCAGCAGGAAGGAGAGCAGCGCGGCGTCGACCGGAACCGGCCCGCCCGGCCAGCCGAGATGGCCCGGCCCGACGACCAGCAGCGTGAACAGCCCGACCGCTCCGGCCGCCGCGACGGGCACCGCCTCGGCGACCAGCCGCACCGTGCCTGCCCGCAGCAGCAACGCGAGTCCCAGGCAGCCCGCCGCGGCCGCCGCGTACGGCGAGCGGGACGCGGCCATCGGCACCAGGGCGGTCGCGACCACCGCGGCCAGGCCGCAGCTCCAGAGCACCAGTAGGGCGGTGGCCGCCCGCACCGCGCCCGCCACCGCGTCACCGTCAGGCTCGTCCATCGACCGCGCGGCGGCCCGCCTGCGTCCGAAGGCGACCAGGCGGCCGACGGTCGCCGGCGCGATGGTCAACAGCCAGAAGGCGACCACCGCCACGACCGCGGCGACTTCGACCTCGGTGGCCCGCACCGCCACCAGCAGGCTGCCGATCGCCGCCGCCAGCACGCCGGCGAGCAACACCGCGCACGAGGCCACGCCAGGGGCGGCGAGGTACGCGAGGATCGCGCCCGCCAGCGCGCCGCCGAGCAGGACGGCCGCGGTGAGCCCGCCCGGCGTCACGGCCCCGTGCGCGCCGTTCATCCGAGAGATCTCGTGGCTGGCCTCCATCCGCGCGGCGAGCGCCAGGAACGGGACCGCGCTCAGCGCCAGCACCTCGCGCGGGCGCCGTGGCACCGGCCGCCGGCTTTTCGCGGCCAGCCAGGCCACCGCGGGCAGGACCAGGCCGGCCGTCGCCGCCACGTCGCCGATCAGCGCGGCGGTCGCCTGGTGCCGTGCGGCAAGCACGATCAGCGTCGCGGCCGACCAGACCAGGCCCGCCGTCATCAGCGCCAATGTGCGGGCCTGGGCGTCCCAACGCCGCTCCAGGGAGCTCTGCGCCACGTCGGCGACCCGCTCGCCGACGTCGTAGACCACCGGATCGGCGAACTCGTCGGCGATCGTGTTGCACAGGTAGAGGATCTGCCCGTCGACGACGCCCAGTTCGGCGAGCGAGCGCTCCGGGGCGAACGGTCTGTCCACCGCCGTGGACAGCGACCACGCGGAGGGCAGGATGTCGCTGTCGCTCTGGGCGCAGAGGCGGGCCAGGGCGCCGACATACGTCGTGATCGGGGCTGCGGCGGGCACCGCGAGATCGACCTGGCGCCGCTCGCCCACGACGGTGATGCGGCAGTGCTCGTCCGGCATGTGCGTTCCTCAGATCGTGCCTTGGTCGTCTGATTCTCCCCGCCGGCGTCCCGCGTCAGGACGGCATGGTCCACACCTGGCCGGCCCCGCCGGTGCACGCCTGGATCTGCATGATGACGCCGAGCTGCGTCGATCCGCCGGGATCGGTGAGGCAGTCGCCCGAGTTGGGGTTGTACACCTCGCCGTTGGATCTCGGGACGAACACCTGCGCGGCGGAGGCGTCGCAGGTGTCGATGACGATCGTGCTACCGCTCGCCGTGGCGCCGCCCCGGACTTCCATGCACATGTTGCGCACCTGCAGGCTGTTGTCGGCGGGCACGACGGTCCACGCCTGCGCCTCGCTGCCGTTGCATGTGTAGAGGTCGATCTGGTTGTCGACGACGGTGCGGTCGTTCGCGTCGTCCAGGCACAGTCCGTCGGCCCCGGTGACGATTCCGGTCGTGGGACTGGCGACCGCGGTGGCCTTGGCGGTGGTGGCTTTGGCCGTGGTCGGTGCCGTGGATGGGATGGACTGCACGGCGGTGCGGCCTGCGCCGATCGCCACGATGGAGGCCGAGGCGGAGGCTGAGCCCGTCGCGGTAGGCGAGGCGCCGACGGACCCTGTGGATGAGGGCCGCGGCGTCAGGCTCGCGATGAGAGGAGACGGGTTCCCTCCGGTGTGACCCACCGAAAGCTCGGTGGGCGCCGCACCCAAGTCGGCGACCGTGCCGTGCCGCCCCGGACTGTCCAAGGCGAGGTAACCGACCACGAGGGCGCCGGCGGCGAAGGCCCCGACCACCACAGCCGCCAGAACGCGGCGGGATTTCTTCCGCGGCGAACGCGGATCGGACAGGCCTGGATCGGACGGGCCCGGATCAGCCTGGCCGGGACCGGGGCGCCCTGGAACGCGTCCCCCCGGAGCGGGTGGCGGGTCGGCAGTCGCGACCACGGCGGGCAGCTGGAGGGTGGAATCGACGGCGCCGCCGACGGAACGAGGCGGTGATGTGAGCTGAGCCATCCGCACCGCGACGGCCCCGGCCCGCACCGGTGTCAGCCCGGGAGCGGGCGTGGCTATGGGCGTCAGCCCGGGAGCGGGCTTCGCCACGGGCGTCGGATCGGAAGCGGGTTTCGCTGCAGGCGTCGGATCGGGAGCGGGCTTCACGTTCGGTGTCCGCTTCGCGAGCTCCGCCGCCGCCGGGGGCCGGACGACCGGCAGCGCGGTCGCCGACACCTGCCGGGTCGGCGGCACGGTCTCCCGCTCGCTCGCCCGCTCGCTCGCCGCCTCGGGTACCGGATCGGGCGCGGGGTTGGCCGCCAGGTCCACTTCCTCGAGTTCCGGCACGAGTTCGCGCAGGACGCGGGCCAGCGCCGGGGCCGTGGGCCGAAACTGCGGACGCTTGTCCAGGCAGCCGGTGATCAGCAGCCACAGCGAGTCCGGCACGTCGGACATGCGCTCCGGCCGGCTCTCCCGGTGCAGCGCGGCGACCGTCTCGGGATCGGGGCCCGTGAAAGGCGGCTGTCCGGCAAGGGTCTGATACAGCACGGCTCCGACCGCGTACACGTCGCAGGCCGTTGTCGCCGCACCGCCCGCGCCGAGCTCGGGGGCCCGGTACTCGGCGGGCTGCACGGGGTTCCCGGCCGCGTCGGCCGGCTTCGCCCGCTCGGCCAGGGCGGCCATGCCGAAGTCCGACAGCCTGACCACGACCGGGCCGTCCGACTGCTCGGTACGCTCCAGCAACACGTTGGCGGGCTTCACGTCGCCGTGCACGATTCCGGCGTCGTGCGCGGCGGCCAGCACATCGCAGAGTTGCGCCATGATCACCACCGCCTCGACCGACTCCAGCCGGCCGCGCCCGGCCAGCAGGCTGCCCAGATCCCCGCCCGGCACCGGCCGCATGACCAACACGACCTGGTTGTCGTGCTCGACGACCTGGTCCACCACGACGGCACCGGGGTGATCGAGGCGCCGCACCGCGTCGAGCGACTCGGCCAGCGCAGCCACGGACCCGGGCGCGGCGGTCAACTCCGGCCGCAGGCTCTTGACCGCGAAGTCGGTTCCGGCCGACGGGTCGCGGACCACCCGGACCTTGCCCGTGGCACCCGCCGCGAACTCGGCCAGCAGGTCGTGCGGCTCGTCGAACCGCCAATGAGGAACAGCCATCCGCAAAACCCCACTGAAGTGTCCGGGGACTTCACGCCCGGCGGGGCCGGGACCGCCGAGCGGGGCGGTGGTGAAGTCAGGCTTCTGTGCCACCATGCGGGGCCGGCGTCGGACTCGGGTCCGGCCAACCAGGAAGACTCGTATGCGTCGACCCGGCACACCAGTGGGTTCACAATCTTCGGTGCGCCGTGATCGCGATCATCCTATGGGACTGATGAGCGACACCACAGATGCTGATTCCATACCGATCTGGTCTCGGATCAGTAGCCTGCTTCGTCGTTCCGGACGGCGGCCGGGGGCAGCCCGCCCGGATCGAAGTCCCGACCCGTCGGCCATGGGCTGTCGACGTATACTTCGATCTCGGCGCTCCCGCGACGACACGCCTGGCCGACGCCTCGCCCGAAGCGCCGCGGACCGAGAGGCTGGGGAAGCATGTCAGGACGCGGATCGATCGGAGGCGTCGGCGGGCCGGCGCCGGGGCTCCCCGGCCCGGTCGGAGAGCAGACGCGCCCACCGGCCCGGTCCGCCCTCTCCCTCATGGACCTGCTGGCCAGGGCCGAGGACGGCGCGGTGGTCGAGATACCGGCGGGCGACTATCCCGAGCCGCTGACGATCGTGCGGCCGGTGACGCTGGTGGCCGCCGACGGACCCGGCTCGGTGACCGTCCGGCTGGAGCAGCCCTGCGCCGTACACGCCGACACCGAGATCAGGGGTCTAATATTCGTCGGCGGCGGGCTGGTCGCGAGCGGCAGGGTGCGGCTGAAGCTCTCCGACTGCGTGGTGCGCGACGCCGTGTCGACCGGTCTCGGGCTGCGCGGCGGCGCCCGGCTGACCGCCGTGCGCACCACCATCACCGCCTCCCGGGGCAACGGCCTCTACCTGGCCGGCGACGCGGTTGCCCGGTTGGTCGAGTGCGGGCTCGATCAGACCGCGTACAGCGCGGTCCACCTCGCCGGCCAAGCCGACCTCGAACTCGAACACTGCACCATCACCCACAGCCGCGAACACGGCATCCGCTGCACCGAATCCGCGTCACTGCGCATCGACGGCGGCACCGTCGCCGACAGCGGCATGAGCGGCATCAGCACCGAGACCACCGGCCGGACCATCCTGACCGGCTGCACCGTGCAGCGCACTGAGCGGGCCGGAATCCTCATCGGCGCCGGTAAAGACACCCGGATCGAGCGGTGCCGGATCGAGGCAACCACCGGCTCCGCCCTCGTGATCTGGACCGGCGCCACCGCGCACGTACACGACACCACCATCACGGGAGCCGGGAAGAACGGCCTGTACATCGCAGACGGCGCACACGGCCACTACCAGAACCTCGACATCTCCCACACCGCCTACCCCGCAGTCCACGTCGGTGAAAACGCCGACCCGACCCTCACTGCACTGCACATCCACGACGTCGAACAAGACATCACCCTCGCCGAGACCGCCCGCGCCCTCGTGCACAGCACCGACATCAGCGCCGTGACCGTCTCCACCCTGCCCCCCGAACACCAGCCGGGCAGCGACGAGGACGAGCCCGCCAGCATCGAGGACCTCACCGCCCAGCTCAACAGCCTGGTCGGCCTCGACTCCGTCAAACACGACGTCAACTCCCTGATCAACGTGATGCGGATGACCCGCCGCCGGATCGAGGCCGGGCTGCCGCCGCCGCCCACCAACCGCCACCTCGTCTTCGCGGGCAACCCCGGCACCGGCAAAACCACCGTCGCCCGCCTCTACGGCCGCATCCTGCACACCCTCGGCATGATCGAGACCGGGCACCTCATCGAAGCCGACCGCACCCTGCTCGTCGGCGAATACATCGGCCACACAGCACCCAAGACCACTGCGATCTTCCGCAAGGCGCTCGGCGGCGTCCTGTTCATCGACGAGGCCTACTCCCTGGCCCCGCTAGGCGGCGGCAACGACTTCGGCCAGGAAGCCATCGCCACCCTGGTCAAACTCATGGAAGACCACCGCGATCAAATCGTGGTCATCGTCGCCGGCTACCCCCACGACATGCACCGCTTCATCGAATCCAACCCCGGCCTCGCCTCACGCTTCACCCGCACGCTCACCTTCGACGACTACAACCCCCAGCAACTCGCCGCCATCGTCGAACACCAAGCCACCCAGCACCGCTACGAACTCACCCCCGGAACCCACCAAGCCATCATCGACTACTTCACCCACCTCCACCGCGACACCCGCTTCGGCAACGGCAGAGCAGCCCGACAGCTCTTCCAGACCCTCACCGAACGCCACGCCCAACGCACCGCAGAGCTCACCCAGCCCACCACCAACGACCTCACCCAGCTCACCCCCAGCGACGTACCCACCCCACCGCCCGCGCCGCCTCAGACATCCCAGACACAGGCCAACAACCAGACCGATCCCACAGCCCAGCCCCGGAGCGAACCCCAGGAGAGATGGCAACCATGAGGCTTTCGCGCCGGAACCAGCCCGTGGGATCGCGGAAACTCACGGCCCTGCTCCACGATCCGGGCACCGTGCACGCCGCGGCGGCCGCGCTGGCCATGGCCGGGGAAGCCCCGGGCTGGTGGCCGTACGCGGCGGTCGTCGGGGCGGACACGGTCATGGTCCGCCTGGCCGGTATGCGGATCCCCGATCCGGCACCGCCCTGGCGCGAAGCGGGCGATCCGCGCGTCTGGGTGGCCCAGCGCGGCGACCTCGAGGGACGGCCGTTCCGCAGGGCGCTACCGGTGGTGATAGGGCGGTTGAACGACGCGGTCGTCTTCATCGACGCCGGGCGGTCGCGGGGGTCGATCACGGTAACCGGCGAACCGTACCTGGCCGATCGGGTGCACGATCTGCTTTCCGCGCAACTGCCCGGGTGGGCGCAGGACGGCGAGGAGGGCGCGGCGGGCTATTCAGACGAGGGTGGCGCCGATCATCCCAGTGAGAACGGCGACGCGGCCTACTGGCCGATAATCGTCACGGCCGAGGCCATCACCCTGGTGGGCCTGCCCATCGCCGCTGTTCTGCCCTATGAGGACTCGCTCAAGGTCATCGCAACGATGCTGAAGGCGGCCCTGTCCCCAGTGCACCGCCCGGATGTCCAGGACGCGCCCGCGCCACCCGCGCCGTCCAGGCCGATCGCGCCATCCAGGCCACCCGCGCCGTCCAGGCCGCCCGCCAAGGAGCCCTCCCCGCCCCCTATATCCGCACTCGAAGTATCCGAGCTCGAACCCGAGACTGAAGCAGAGCCCGAACTCGAGCCGGCACCCGCCTCCGAAGCGCGGTTCTCCGCTGAACCGGAGCCAGAACCCGCGACAGAGCCCTACCTGCCCCAGACCGAGGCCATCAACGACTGGCTGCAGCGCGTCAAGGAGGCGATCGCCGCCGCCCCCGAGACGACGACGCCGACGGCCGGGTCCGGGGGCTCCGCCGACAACTGGACGGATTTCGCGGTCTCCAGCGCCGACGAACGGCAGCGGCAGCAGGAACGGCCTAGATAGTCCGGCCGAGATAAGTCCGGCCGAGACAGTCATCCGGCCAGCCAGCCGGCTCGATCACCCACGGTGCGCGGCCCCTCGCACATCGCCGAACCCTGTCGCCGAACCGACCCGACAATTCGCCCCGCCCGGTCCCGGGTGGCGAGAACCAAGTGGATTATGGCCATCTGGGCCCTGCTACAAGGCTGCCAGGCCAACTAGGCTTTACATCTCGGTATCTTCTCCTGACTTCCGTCTGGTCCGCCAAAGCCGATCGCGAAGGAGACGCCGCGCCATGCGCCGCCGACCCGTCGAACACCGCGACGATGCGGCGACATGAGCAGGCCCACCGACTGGTCCGCGCTCGGGTTCAAACACGACCCGACCCCCGGCAACCCCGATTCGATGCACCTGCTCTTCACGCTGCTCGACGACGTGGCGACGAGCATCGACTCGGTCAACACGACGATGCAGCGGATCCTGGGGACCGCCACCACCGACAACTTCAAGGGCGACTCGGCGGACGCGCTGCGCACCGTGCTGTCGGATCGCATCATCAAGTTCATGCAGAACGCCGACACGTCGTTCAGCACGGCGCGGGACGCGACGCGCACGTACATAGCCGCGATGAACACCCAGCAGGCAATAGCCGACGGCGTGTTGGCCAAAGCGCAGGCCTCGGGACTCAAGCCGGACGATCCGCAGATCACATCGTGGGCGTCGCAGGCCACTCAGGCGGGCACGGACCTGACGGCGGCCTCGAACACCGCGGGCCACGCGATCGACGCGGTCGCCCACGCCACGAGCCCGCTCACGACGGCGCAGCAGTTCTGGAAGATCTTCACCTGGATCGCCATCGCCCTGATGATCCCGGCGATCCTGTTCGGCGGCGAGATCGCCCTGGTCGCGTTCGCCGCGAACTTCGCGCTGTTCGTCAAGGCGGCGGACGACCTGGCCAACGGGAGGATCGGCTTCCTCCAGTTCTTCCTCGCGCTTCTCGGCATTCTCGCCCCCACCACCAAGGCGCTGGATGTCGGGGACCTGCTGAGCAGCGCGCTCAAGGGCCTCGGCACCCTGGCCAAGAACGGGGTGAACGTATTCAACAGCACCATCGGCGACATCATGAAGTTCTTCCGCAACACCACGCTGTCCCAGTTCCTGTCGGTGGACACCCTGCTCACCCTGGGCAATTTCGTCCTCAAGTCCGGCGTGTGGGTGTTCAACAGCTTCAAGTCGCTGCCGACGGTGCTGCCCAAGGTGGCCGCCGCGATCGCCGAGAAACTCACCCCCGTGCTGACCCACCTCGGCGAGAACTTCATCCAGGACCTGAAGACCGGTGGCTGGCTCAAGATAATCCTGCCGATCTCCGGCGCCGAAACCCGTGAGTTCGGCCTGGTCAACGCGCTCAAACTCGGGGTCGTCAGCCGCGGCCTGCACACGAACGTCGATCCGACGCTGATCCTGCGGGCGGCGAACCTCGCCCATCTCAAGAGCCTCGCGGGCACCGAGCCGAGCAAGTTCTACACCAACTGGTCCGTCAGTCCGGCGAATCATCTCGACCTGTTGCCGAGCGGCTACAAGCTGATGCAGCCGCCCGGCGGCCTCGGCATCCCGGAACTCGGGACCGTCAAGATCGCCAGCACCAAGTTCACGATCGACGGCAGGCAGCTCGGCACGCTGAACATACCGGCGCTGGACCTGAACCTGGCGGTCAACGGCCTCGACCTGCGCCTGGGCGGCCTGCAGGCACCGGTGTTGCACCTGCCGCCCGTCACCCTCGGCAAGATGTCCGGGACGAACCTCACGCACCTCGCCGGCGGCACGTTGTCCGTGCACCTCGCCGACCTGCCGATCGTGAGCGGCCTGCCGCCGGAACTGCGCAACCTCGCCGACGGAACCTCCGTCATCAGCAAGTTCAACGACGCGTTCATAGTCACCCACAGTGCCGACCTCGCCCTCCCGCCGACCCACCTGGCTCCGGTGTCCAACCTGCACATCCCCAGCGCGGGCAACCTGGCCACCCCGACGAACCACCTTTCCCCCCTCTCCAACCTGCACATACCAGCCGCGGGCGACCTGACCTCCCCGACGAACCACCTCGCATCGCTGCCCAACCTGCACGTGCCCAGCGCGGGCAACCTGGCCACCCCGGCAAGCCTGAACATCAGTGGTCTGCTACACGCGTTCAAGGCCTCGGACGCGCTCGGCGCGCCGGCCGCGGTGGGCCACGCCATCACCGGCATGCACCTGCCGGACGCGCTCAGTCTCGCCCGTCCCGTCGAAATCAAGACCGCGCTGGCCAACCCCGCCGACTTCCACTTCCACCTGACCGACACCACCGCGAGCATCACCGCCAACCCGCTCGGCCACACCCCCTCGCACCTGCCCGAGCCCGGCGCCGCCGCAGGCCTCACCGGCAATCCGGCCGTGCACCTTCCCTCGCTGCCGCACCTGTCCGGGCCCGGCACCGCCAGCCTGCACTCGGGTGCCGGAGCAGACCTGTCCGCCATCGCGGTGAACTTCCAGATCAGCGGCCAGCTGGACATCAAGCTCGCGCTGGGTCACCTGGCGGACAACGCCGTCCTGCCCGGCGCCCACGTCGCGCACCCGAACCTGCCGAACGTCGGCCAATCCAGCGAGATCAAGAACGTACTGGCCAACCACGGCGAAGCGCAGCTCCAGCTGACAGACAAATCAGCGACCGTCACGACCAACCCGCTGGGCCACGTCCCCCCGCTCCCGCACGAGACCGTCACGCCCACCGCGGTCGTGCAGAGCAACCTCGCCCACCTTCCCGCGTCCGCCGCTCCCGGCGCGTCGGCCAAGCCGTCGATCTTCTCCAAACTGCGCTTCGGCGGCCCGAGCCGCAGCCCCTTCGACCACCTCAATACTCCGGACAGCTTCAGCCATCTCAGCACCCCGGGCAGCTTCAACCACCTCAGCACACCCCAGACCTTCAACCACCTCAGCACGCCGGACAACTTCGACCACCTCAACCCCTCGCAGACCGGCAAGCTCGACGGCTTCTCGGCCAGCTCGCTCGGCACCCTCGACCACGGCGCCGTCGGCAGTGCTTCGGCCGGCAGGTTGGACCGGCCCGCCCTCGCCGCGCCGACCGACCGCGGTGCCCTGCCGTCGATTTCCAGCATGGGCGACAACGGGCACCTGGACCTGGCAGGCCAACCCGGGGTGCTGGGCTCCCCGTCGAACCGGGTCCCGCTGCGCCCCGTTGCCACACCCGCCATGTACCTCGCCCATCAGCAGAAACTGGACGTCCTGCACGGCCTGGCCACCGAAAAGTTCAACAATGCACTGACACACTGGTCCGAGGTCGGGAAGCCGTCTGGATCAGGTCCCGGCTCGTGGCTGAAGATCAGCCCCGAGGGCCTGGCCACCCAACTGGACGCCTTCAAGACCGGGGTCGACACCAAGTTCGCCGACCTGTTCGGCACGCCGGGGCACGGCTGGCAGCATGAATTCGACCACCTCGGCGCCTTCCTGCCCGAGTTCGACCAGCTGACCCAGGGCCTTGCGACCCGGCTCGACCACCAGGCCCTGTTGGAACAGCACCTGAACCTGGCGCACGCCGGTTTCACCAAGGTCTTCGACACCCACCCGACGACCTTGGACCCGGCCGCGACGGCCGCCGCCAAGACCACCCTCTGGTCCGAGCTCACCCCGATCCTGCGCCACGAGTTCAACACCCTCGTCACCGGGCACGCCGGCACGGACCTGAACATGCTGAGCTTCACCGTACTCAGGAAGTTCAGCAACGTACTGAACAGCGTCCCGACCCGGATCGACCACCTGACCGCGGCAGCGGACAAGACGACCACGGCCATCTCCACGACGGCGGACGAAGCGAAACTCGACCACCTCGGCGACGCACGACCCGCGTCCGAGAAGCCGATCCTCGGCCCACTCACCCCAGCCGACAGCCAAGCTCTGCTGGACATGCACCAAAGCCTCGCGCACGCCACCTTCACCAAAATCTTCGACGCTCATCCGACGACCCTGGACCCGGCCGCGAAGGCCGCCGCCAAGACAACGCTCTGGTCCGACCTCACCCCGATCCTGCGGCACGAATTCACCACAATCACCACCGGACACGACGCCACCAGCCTCGCCGCACTCGGCGAAATCGTCCGCAGGAAATTCAGCACTGTACTGAACAGCGTGCCGACCCGGATCGACCATCTGACCGCGGCGGCGGACAAGACGAGCACGGCCATCTCCACGACGGCTGACGAAGCGAAACTCGATCACCTCGGCGACGCACGACCCTCGTCCGAGAAGGCGATCCTCGGCCCGCTCACCCCGGCCGACAGTCAAGCCCTGCTGGACATGCACCAAAGCCTCGCGCACGCCACCTTCACCAAAATCTTCGACGCTCATCCGACGACCCTGGACCCCGCCGCGAAAGCCGCCGCCAAAACCACGCTCTGGTCCGACCTCACCCCGATCCTGCGGCACGAATTCACCACAATCACCACCGGACACGACGCCACCAGCCTCGCCGCACTCGGCGAAATCGTCCGCAGGAAATTCAGCACCGTACTGAACAGCGTCCCGACCCGGATCGACCACCTGACCACGGCCACCGGCAAGGACGTCAAAGCCGGCCTGCCCGCGTCCGCGAAGCCGACTCTCGGCCCGCCGCTAACCCCGGCCGAGCACGAATCCCTGTGGGACCTGCATCAGGGCCTGGCTCACCGCACCTTCACTGAGACCTTCGACGCTCATCCGACGACCCTGGATCCGGCCGCGAAGGCCGCCGCCAAGACAGCCCTCTGGTCCGAGCTCGACCCGATCTTGCGCCACGAATTCCACACCCTCACCACCACGCACGACGCCACCAGCCTGGCCGGACTGAGCGAGATCGTCCGCAGGAAATTCGGCACCATCCTCGACACCGTCCCCACTCGGATCGACCACCTGACCACCGCGACGGACAAGATCGACCCTTCGGTGAAAGCCGCCACCACGGACGTGGTGGACCGCCCGGTGCCCGCACCGCCCGCCGGGACGCGCCCGCACGTGGACGTCAAACCGGGCGGGCCGGTCCCCATCCGCCACCCCGACGCCCCGACCGTGCCGTCGATTTTCAGCATCGGCAAGGGCAGGCCCCCGGGCAGCGCGGGCCGACCCGGGTTGTCGGGCCGTCCGCCGCTGCGCGTCCCGCGGCGCCCCGTCGAGGCCCCGGCCGGGTCGGAACTGCACTTCCCGAAGGCGATCGATCCGGAGAAGGATCCGATCAGGGCCAACACGTGGTCGCTCAAGACCGCGGCGTTGACCAAGGACCTCACCGTGCGCCTCGGCCACCAGCAGAAGCTGGACTTCCTGAACACCCTGGTCCACCGCAGATTCAACAACGCGTTGGCCCAATGGTCCGACAAGGCCCGGCCGCCGGAGTCGGGTCCGGGACCCAAGATCGGCTCGGAGGGCCTGGGCGCCGAGCTGACCACCTTCAAGAACGAGGTCGACGCCAAGTTCGCCGACCTGTTCGGAACGCCGGGACACGGCTGGCAGCATGAATTCGACCACCTCGGCGCCTTCCTGCCCGAGCTCGACAAGCTGACCCAGGGCCTTGCGACCCGGCTCGACCACCAGGCCGTGCTGGAACAGCACCTGGCCCAGGCGCACGCCGGTTTCACCAAGGTCTTCGACACCCACCCGACGACCCTGGACCCGGCCGCGAAGACCGCCGCCAAGACAGCCCTCTGGTCCGAGCTCGACCCGATCCTGCGCCACGATTTCCACACCCTCGCCACCGGACACGACTTCACCAGCCTGGCCGCGCTCGGCGAGAAGGCGCGCCGCGACTTCAACACGGTCCTCGACACCGTGCCGACCCGGATCGACGACCTGACCGCGGCGGCGGACAAGGTCGGCAGGCCGGCTCCCAAGACGCTGGCCGAGGCGAAGTTCGACGAGGTGTGGGACAAGTACCGCGTCGGCGACCACGACCAGCTCCAGGCCGCGTTCACCAAGAACGTCGAGACCGCGCACATCGACCCGCTGGACGGCGCCGGCCCGGACGGGACCCGGAAGGGCTTCGACCACCTGGTGGCCGGCCTGCCCGACCAGTTCGAGCACGAGATCGTCTTCCAACGCCAGCTGGGCGAGGCACACGAAGCGTTCACCGACGCCTTCAACACCCATCCTCTGGTGCTCGGCAAGAAGGAACTGCTCGGCCCGCACGCCGACGCCGAACTCGCCGCGCACGCCGACGTCCTGTGGAACGACCTGACGCCGATCCTGCGGCAGAGTCACGAGGGCGTCGCCGCGGACCACCCCGGTGGCGGCCTCCTGGAGCTCGACACCCAGTCCGCCATCCATACCGTGCTCGGCACGCTGGACGTACGCATCACCCGGCAGCTGGAAGACAAGGCGCTGCTCTCGGGCAAACAACTGAGCGACCACGTCACCAAGCAGCTCGACGTCATGAAGGACGAGATCGGCAAGCTGCAGGAGCAGCTCACGCACCCCACCCTGCTCGACCACGAGGAAGCGAACGCGCCGTACGGGGTGGACACCAAGACCATGCTCGCCTTCGGGAAGGCCATCGTCACCCGCGACGCCCTCGACCAACTCGGCGCGGCGGCGCTGACGCGGATCGGCAAGGCGGAGAAGCTCGGCCTGCCCTCCGACGTCGACGTCACCGCGCTCAGCCTCTCCCAGAAGGAGTTCACCGACAAGGCACTGGCCGCGTTCCACGAGTTCACCGACGGCGGCATCCTGCATGCCGACCATGACGTGAACGCCTGGAAGGCGCAGCTGAAAACGCTCGCCGACGAACACCTGTCCCCCCTGCTCGACCAGAACTCCGTCCTCGGCCGCCAGTTCGGGCAGGCGTTCCACGACGCGATCGACCACCTCGACGACGAACGTATCGGCACGGCCGGCGCGGAGCTTCCCCCCGACGCCGTGAACCGGATGTTCGCCGACCATGTGCAGGAACTGCGCATCGGCCACAACGACATCCACGAACGGCCGCCCGAGCTGTGGCTCGCGCACGGCGGCCCCGACGGAGCCTGGAACTCCTTCACCACGTGGCTGCACGACGGGCTGGCGCATCGGTACGCGGTCGAGCAGGGCGCTCTCGAGCAACTCAAGGACGCCGCACGGACCTTCGGCAAGCTGACCACCGGGCGCAAACTGGACGCCGACATCCTCAGCACCCTGGCGAAGGACTTCCGGGCCGACTGGATGAGCGCCTACCACTCCGTCTGGAACGAGAACTCGCACGACGTGTCGTCATGGCTGGCAAGCGAGGCGAGCCACGGCAACGCCTTCGACACCACGCTGTCCAACTACAGGGCCAGATTCACGGCCGCGCCCACGCCCGCCGTCGCCAAACCGGGCGCTCCCGCTCCCGCCGCTGCCCCGCACGACGCCGGCGTCCCGACCGGCAAGGGTCCCGTACCGGCCCCGGCCAAGCCGCTGCAGAACGGTCACCCACCGCTCCCGACCGCGGACCGGCCGATTGCCGAGACTCCCGAGCTCGGGGAGCAGGTGCAGCTGCAGGCGCAGGCGCTGGTCGAGCGGCCCTTCGTCGACCACGACTTCGCGAACGGCACGCCGCAGTTCCAGCCTGTGCGCGAGACGCCGGTCCACGCGGCTCCGGTCGCCCACCCGGCTCCGCCCGACGCACTCGACCACGCGCCACTCGACGCGGGGACACCCGCCCCCGTGCCCGTGGCCGTGCGCCCGAGCGGCATCGTGCGCGCAGTCCCGCCGGCCAGCAGCTGGCAGACGCAGAGCGCGCCGATCCGGGTCAGCCCCGAGGTGACGCTGCTCAAGACCCAGACGCAGACCGCGCTGACGGCCGCCACGACGGCCGCCGTCACGAGATGGCAGGCGCACGGCTACTCCGCGCAGGTCATCACTGCGGCGCAGCAGTCCTTTGAAACGACGGTGTGGAACAAGTTCGACCTGGCGCTCCAACAGAACACGCTGTTCTCGGACGATCTGCATCTCGGCTCGGAGAACCTTTCGGAAAGCGGTTCGAACGTCGTGGTCATGGACCTGACCGCCGCGTGGACCAAGACCCGTAATCAGCTGTTCGCCAGCCACGACGCCTGGGCGGCGGCATTCGACGCGAAAGCGCAGGCGCTGTCCGGGCTGAACACCGAGGCGACCGCGAAACTGGCCGAGTGGGGCACCGCGCCGTTCCAGGACTGGGAACACCAGCAGCTGGCGGACGCGACCGCGGATCTGCGAACCCTGATCGGCAACAAGTTCGACGGCCGGCTCGAACAGCTGGCGAACCGCGCGGCCGCGTTCGGCTACGAGCCCGTCGGCACCGCCGCGTTGCTGCAGAGCCTGCACACGACGATCGCGTTCGAGACCCGCCTACTGGTCAAACAGCTCACCGGGCAGCTCACCGCCACCCCGGCCCTGCAGGGCGCGCTCACCAACATCCGCCAAGCCGTGCTCAGCCCCCTGCAAGCCCTCGCGCCACGGCCGGCCGCGACCACTGTCCACACGACTGCCACCGGTATGACGACGGCCGGCGCGCCCGCGGACACTGCCGAGGTCGCCGGCCTCCTCCAGCAGCGCTTGACCGCCATCGCCAAGGTCGAGGCGCTGCGCCCGGACTTCGGGGCGGATCTGGCCTTCGCGGGCAAGGCCAAGGAGGGCGAGCTGCCGTCGATCGCCGGCTATCCGAAGCTGGCCAACGCCGCGTTCGACAAGTACTGGGGCCATCTCGGCTCGAACTGGCAGCTGATGACGGGCCGGGACTGGGAGCGCACGGCCAAGGGCTGGGAGACCGAGCTCGGCAAGCTCCGCGACACCCTGCGCAAAACGATCGCCTACGATCGGGCACTGCCGGACAAGCTGGCCCAGGCCACCACCGACCTCGGCGCGTTCAAGGAGCGCTGGGCCGCGGCCGCCCCCGGGCCGGAGAACCAGCTGGCGATCGAGTACGCCGCCAACGGCTTCCTGGCCAACGTGCGCGCCATCGTGGCCATCACCCACGGACCCGACCAGCCGAGGCGGACCCTGACCGGCAGCCCCGAGCACGAGTTCCACTACTACTACAGCCAGCTCACGGCGAAGCTGGACGACCAGTACAAGCAGATCGGCCGGTTCCAGACCGAACTCACCCGGGCCGACAAGCTCTTCGACACCACCGTGAAGGCCTTCACCGGGCAGCACCCCGGCATGGAGAGCCTGCCCCCGCAGCTGCTGACGTTCCTGCGCCAGGACTTCCTGGCCGACGCCCGCACCACGCTCGGCACGCACGCGAGGCCCGGCACCGACTTCAGCGCTCTGATACCGCGGCTGGAGACCAAGCTCGACATGGCCGACCACCTGGCCACCGCCCTGCCCGGCCTGACCGGCCAGGCGGCGAAGGCCGTCGGCGCGTTCGCGCAGGCCCTGCCGGGGGATGCCGGGCAGCGGCTCGGCCAGCAGCTGACGCAGTCCGTGCTCACCGAGGCCGTGACGCTCTACGCCAAGGCGGCGAAGTCGGCGCTGGCCACCCCGGAGCAGTTCGCCCGCCGCCTCGCGCTGGTCGGTACCGACCTGTCCTCCCGGGCCGCCTTCGAGACCGTCGCGGCGGCCGTGGCCGCAAAGGCCAACCTGGCCCTCGGGCCCGCCCTCGGACCGCTGCCGTCCGCTGCCGCGCTGGCCACCGACAGCATCGCGCGCGTCCAGGCCCTGGCCCAGGTCGAGCTGACCGCCGCCGCCGACGCCGCGCGCACCGACCTGGCGGCCCATCACTTCGCCATGGAGCACGTCGGGGCCGCCGTCGAGAAGCTGACCGCCGCGGCGGAAGACCTGCTGGCCGCGCTGCCCGCACGGGTCCTGGCCGATATCCGGCTGGTCGAATCCCTGGCCCAGGCGGGCTTCCAGTTCAGCCACCTCATGCAGGAGCTGGACGCGCCCCCGCTGCCCGACGGCACGGTGTCCGCCCTCGGCGGCGACTTCCGGCTCGACTGGGCCACCGCCCTGCAGCCGGACCTCGCTCTGGGCGCGCCGTCCGATCTGGCCTCCTGGCTCAAGCTCGAAGCCGGGAGCGGCGACGTGTTCAGCGCCGCCGCCGGGCTCGTGTTCGGCGACCCGCACGCGGCCGGGGACCCCGGAGTCCTCGACCTGCTCGGGCTGCCGGCGCGGCACTTCCCGCTGTCCATGGACGACCCGGCGGCCTTCGGGGAGACCCTCGCCGAGGTCTGGCCGGAGGGGCTGCCGGCCGCGAACCAGCTGCACACACTGGCCAAGAGCCTGTCCCTCGAATTCGACCGGCACCCACTGGAGCTGTCGCCCGAGGCGAACGTGGAGCGCGACGCGTCGATCGCGGCGTCGGTGGCCCAGATCGAGACGACGCTGCGGGTGCAGGGCCTCGGCCCGGCGCGGGCGCTCGCCAAGGGGCTCAGTGCCCAACACGAGGCGCAGCGGCTCGGCTTCCCGCCCCCGCCGATGGAGCAGGTGCTGCGGGCTCCGGTGCCGAAGATCACCCGGGAGAACGCGCCGCTCTCGTACGTGCACACCGAGCGCTTCGATCCGGGCGCCGTCCCGGACAGCAAGGAGCCGGGCAGGCTCGAAGGCGCGATGACGCTGATCGACTACGGCGTGAAGCGTTACCAGGAGCCGAACGGCGTATGGGTGCGAGAGTTCATCACGGAGATACCCGTGGTGCGCCGGCCCGGCGTGGAGCTGTCGCAGCTGACCGATCTGAACACCGGACTTCAGGCCAAGGCCGACGAGGTGGTCAACAACGCGTACTACCTGCTGCCCGACTCGCTGGACAAGCTGAAGGTCACCGTCCGGTTGGTCGACACCGTGCTCGGGCCCGAGCAGACGCTGCCCGTCAGCCACTATCCCGTGGTGGACCTGGCCCCCACCGGGGTCCTGGCGGACGACCCCGGGAAGCGCGAGGACCCCAAGCAGAAGCTCTGGCACCTCGACGACCATCTGCGGGCACTGCTGCACGAGGTGATGCACTTCATCGGGCTGCCCGACCGGGCACGGGACAAGGAGATGCTCTTCCGCCGCTTCGACCCGGTGCCCCGGCTGGAGGGCGATCCGGTGGTACGTGGCAAGCACACCGGCGCGGTCGGCTACGAGGGCCTGATGAGCTTCGGGGCGCCGGCCTATCTGGGCAACGCGGACCTGCACAGGATCGAGGCCGTCTCCGACCTCCCGACCACGGTCGCGGGCAGTGCGTCGCCCGACTCCCCTTCGGTCAAGGCGGCCGCGAAGACGCTGTCCGGCCTCGACGCGCCGTGGAACCAGTCGAAGGTGTCCGCCCCGAAGCAGGGTGTTTCGTCGCATGTGGTGGATCCGTCGGTGGTGGCGTGGGGGCGGGCGCTGGACGGCGTGATCGGTCTGGCGCAGCTCGACGCCCTGCCGAAGGACGCGGTGGCCGGGATCCGCGGGGAGATCGCGGCGGAGGTGCGCCGGCAGGCCGGGATCGAGGAGGACACGGCGCCCGCGGACGATCTGGACAAGCAGCTGGCGCGCGTGATCAGCGCCGACTGGCTGCTGGAGAAGCTGCCGTATCTGCGCGACGCCGACGGTGTGGCGTTCTCGGTCAAGTTCAGGGGCGTGCAATACGACGGGGCCGTGAACGTGCGGTTCATCGACCCGGTGCTCGCCCACGACCTCCCAGACCACGATCCGAAGGTCGCGGCGGAACGCCCGATCCTGAAGCAGAAGGAGCAGCTGACCGGGTCGAGCGGGTCGCAGAACCACGGCAAGACCGCCAACGTGCGCTCGGTGGACCCGTTCGGGACCTTCAAGTGGAACCCGCTGCGCCACAACCCGGTCTCCTCGGTCGCGTTCACCCCGGACGCGACCCTGGTGCACAACCAGCTGAGCACCACCTCGGTGGTCGGCACGGGCGCGCAGTCCTGGACCCGGGTGGGCACCCAGGACAACTCCGTGCCCTACGACTTCACCCTGGCCTGGGACTTCAAGCTCGCCCCCGTCAGGGGCGCCGCGACCGCGCGCGGGTGGAACGACCCGGCCCGCCCGGTCACCGCCGGGACGGTGCAGATCCTGATCCCGGACCACCTGGCCGTCCCCGTCTCCGCCGCCGCCGTCGCCCCGGTGGCCGCGGTCGGCACGATGCCGCTGTTCTCCACCGACGCGATCCGCCGGCCCGGCAGGCTCCTTGCCCAGGTCGACACCCACCTCGCCGACGACCTGGGCGACCTCGGGCCGGCCTCGCGGGTCGCGGTCGAGGACTTCTTCGGGGAGAAGGCGCTGCGCGGCAGCATGCCGTTCCTCGCGGCCGGTGCCTACGTCTCCCCGGTCCTGTTCGACAACGGGGGCAAGGTCGTGGGCGTCCTGAAACTGGACGCGGCGATCGACGGGTTCCAACCGCGGATCACCGGTAGCAGGGTCAACATCGAGAACTACCTGGGCCCGAGCACCCGGGTCGGCGGCACCACCACGGTGGCCCAGGGCGCCGGGATCAGCCTGCCGGTCGGCACCTCGCTCTCCCTGGACCCGGCATTCGGCCACCCCGACTCCGACAACTACCTGGGCTTCACGTTCCTGGGCCGCCCGGCCGCACAGATGTCCTCCTCCCGCAGCCTCAGCTCCGGGGCGGCCACGCTGGTCTACCGCTCGCTCAAGTCCGCGCAGCCGCACGTGCAAGTCGACGCGGCCGTGCAGTACACCGTGACCCTGATCCGCCCGGGCAAGTCCGACAAGGTCCTGACGCTGCCCGTCTGGGACAACGGGCTGATCATGCGGGTGCAGACCCGCAAGACCGCCGACGGCCTGACCAAGGCCGAACTGCCGCCGGGCTACCTCTCCGCCCCGGACCCAGCGGGCGTCCAGCGACGCTACTCGCCCGCCGAGATCAGGGACCTGCGCTACTTCGGCCTGTCCGCCACCCCGGACAAGGTCGAGGGCACCAGCCCGATCTTCGACCAGGCCGCGGCCTGGCTGCACAAAAACGGCTACCTGCCCAACACCCTGTCCACCACCGTCACCCCGCCGAGCACGGCGGGCACGACTTCGGCGGCAGCAGCCACAGCGACGACGGCGCCGGCGACCGCCAGCACTGCGACCCCTGCCGCCGCCGCTGCCTCCGGCGCCGCCACTGCCGCCGCCGGGCCGGCGCAGTACGGGCCGGGCATGTTCGAGTTCGAGAAACTCACCCAGGCCCGCTACGAGGCGCAGCTGGAGAACTTCCGGCGGCTGACCCTGGCCCGCTCGGGCGTGGGGCTGCGCGCGGCCGCCGACGACATGATCGACGGCGGACACTCGATCTGGTTCGACCTGCCCACCGCCACCGGGGTCAAGCAGGTCGAGCTGCGCCTGAGCGCGACCCGCGGCGGCGACGACGAGTACCTCAAAACCGTCGGCGGCGTCCAGGTCATCAACACCACCGAGACCACCATGCTCGGCAACGAGAGCCAGAGCGAGAACAAGAGCGGCACCTTCGAAGCCGCCTTCAAGGTCTCCGGCCCCCTGCACAGCAAGTACCTCGACGGCACCCTGACCCCGATCGACTACTCCTACACCCACAGCCGCGGCACCACGAAGAACGCCAACAGCGGCATCAGCGACGAGCAGTGGGTCTCCAGCGACACCGCACACCGGATGGACGTCTTCCGGGTGCCGCTGCGCTTCAAACTCGACCTGCACACCGACAACCCCGAGACCCCGCACCGCACCTTCGAGCAGCCCGGCGCCCTGGCCCCGGGATCCGCCGGCCCGCTGCCGCAGAACTGGATCCCCGAATCCATGGAGCTGTGGGTGCCCGAACACCGCACCAGCAGCCAGCCGCCCGCCACGGCCACCGCCGCGGCCACCATCGACTCCACCCCCGCGCAGATCAACGCCGCCGAAGCCGCCATCGCCGCCGACGCGGTACCGGTGCCCGCCACCGCGATCATCGAGTCCATGGCCGGATCGGCGAAACTCCAAGAAGCACTGCGCGCCATCCTCGCCAACGTCGACATCCCCGCACCGCAGCCGCAAACCGGTGCCCAGACCGGCCCGGCCACCCAGGCCGCCGAGGGCTTCTCGGGCCTGCTGGCCGACGCGGGCACCTGGATCCGGGACCACGGCGGCGCATGGGTCGGGAGCCACGGCGGCGAATGGGTCCTGAACAGGGGCAAATGGGTCTGGCAGCAGGCGATAGGACAAGACCCGCGGCTGCCCGGATCCATGGTCCAGCGCATGGGACGCGTCGGCCTGTCCCCTTCACGCCTGACGGCCAACGCCCACCAACTGCTCAAGGGCACCTACGTCCTGGAACACCTCTCCGCCTCCGGCCTGCTCGCCGACGCCGACACCACCGTCGAAGTGCGCGCCGTGCTGAGCAACCCCCGGCTGGTCCCCGCCGCGGCCTTCGACCAGAACGGCATCCCCGAGAACCTCGCCGGCGGCTTCAACACCTACACCGAGCACGACCTGCTCAGCCCCGACGCCACCTCGGTCAGCAAGAGCACCGACAACGCCCACAGCCTCGGGCCGCTCGGCTCACTCACCGTCAAGGCCCGCAAACTCTCCAACAAGGCCCGCGACTTCACCCCCGCCGGCCAGTACACCCGCACCTGGCACGACCAGCGCGGCACCACCGACGCCACCAACGCCCAGAACCTGCGCATCAACGCCGACGACGGCACCCACTTCCGCTTCGTCGCCGACGTCACCTACGTCCTGACCGTCAAACGCGGCCGGCGCAACCTGCCCCTCAACGCGGTGGGACTCGGCCAGCGCAACGACGTCACCACCACCGTCGCAGTCCCCAACGGCGTCCACATGATCCTGACCGGCCATCAGGTACGCGAACACCAGGCCGCGCTCGGCGACGCCGCCGCCAACATCCCGGCCGGCGCCCTGCCGCAGCTCGGCACCGACAACCTGGGACTGCCCGAACGCTTCCTGCTCGGCGACGGCATCGGCCTCGGCGTCATCACCGACGTCGTCCAGACCAACATCCTCAAACCGACCCGCAAAGCCGCCGCCACCCAGGCACCCCAGACCCAAACTCAGACCCAGCCAGGCAGCAGCACCCAGCCGGCAACGGCCCAGGCGAGCAGCAGCGCCCAGCAGCCGACCGCGTTCGGTCAGCCCGCAGGCGCCATCGCGCTCGACGATCTCACCCCGGACGGCACCCGGGAACTACCCGCGGGCCGCGGACGATTCCTCGACCAGCTCACCGATCTGGTCAACAGACTCACCCCCGGGGTCCTGACCCCCGGACACTCCGCCTTCGTCCCCGGGCTCGAAGGCCGGCTCGCCTCCCACGCCGCGCCCCCCGGCATGCGCGCACTACCCGGCCGCCACCCGCACGGCCAACACGTCCTGCACTACGTCTACGTCCACTCCCTCGGCGCGCAACTCGTCGAACTCAAGCTCACCGCGCAACCCCGGCCCGGCGTGGACCTCGCCGCCATCAACGGACACGCCCTCGAAGGCAACTACGGCTGGGAGAACTACGCCGCCTACGCCGGCGGCATCACCGGGGCCAGCCACACCCAAGGCACCGGCCACGCCTACAGCTTCAGCCCCTCGGCCAACAGCGCCAAACAGTTCGCCGACGCCAACAACGACAAGACCGGTATCACCGGCAACTGGTCCGCCACCCGCGACACCACCATCAGCAACCAACGCACTACCGACGAACACACCCAAGTACGCACCGGCACCGGCGCCGAATTCGACGTCCCCTACCTCTACCGCGCCACCCTGCGCAAAACCGCGACCGACGGCCGCCTGCTCGGCCTGCCCAACCGCCTCGGCCCCACCCTCGCCGACTGGGCAGTCCGCCTCTTCAAGGGCACCCGCGAACACGCCCGCGAAACCCCCGCGCTCGTCAAACTCCGCTTCGACACCAGCGAAACCCCGAAGCTCTTCCCCGGCGTCCCCCGGCACATCGCCCCCCGCCTCGCAGCAGCCGTCCACGCCCAAGACCCCTTCGCCCATCCCCCGACCACGAAGGCGACCACAGCCAAGGCCACCACTGCCAGACCCACCGCTGTTGGCACCGCCGCTGTTGGCACCGCCGCTGCCAAGCCCACCACCGAATACGCCGCACCCGACCGCCGCATCGTCACCCTCGACGCCCCCTTCGAACTCCACACCTACAGCGGAACTGAGGCCCTCCACACCGCCCTGCGCCAAGTCGCGCCCGGCCTGTTCACCAGCACCGCACGCCTCTGGAACTCCGCGGAGAACGCCGCCACCCACCTCTCCCACATCCTGCGCCAGCGCGGCGGGATCCTCGGCAACACCCGCGGCGAATTCGGACTGCTCTCCGAGCTCAGCGACGGCCCCGCCGTCACCGTGGAACCCTTCCTCTCCGGACTGACCCGGCTCAACTCCGGAACCGTCGGCATCGACAAAGTCACCCAGACCACCACCTCCCTCAGCAGCAACGTCGCGACCACCGTCACCCCCGCCCTCACGTTCGCCGAGACCGGCCTGCACGGCAATTACGGCGGCGGCGCCAAGATCACCGTCCTCAACGCCACCCACGCCGACGCCGCCCAAACCGCCGCCCAAAGCGCCACCCGCGCCGAACTCGTCCTCGGCGAAGCCAACCCCCTGCGCCACGACGCCACCCACGAGGTCCGCGCCGACCTGACCCTCAAGATCACCGGGCCCAAGAACGCCACCCGCTACGTCACCGGCACCGTCTACCTGCGCGCACACGACCAAGACGTCCTCGGCCACGGCATCCTGCCCACCGCCCGAGCCTTCCCCGGCACACTCGACCTGCGCAGCGCCATCCAAGAAGCCGGCTACGGCGACGAGCTCGCCGCACACGCCGCCTGGATCGCGCAGCAGGTCAGGCCCGACCTCGCCGCGAGCGACGCCGCGTTCAACAGTGCCCTGGCACAGTACAACCGCGAGAAGCAGGACTACGACGAGCAGGTGGCCGCGCTCCAGGCCACGAGGAGCATCGCGTCGTCCTCGAAAGCGCCCGCGGTCGAGGAGCCCGTCCTGCCCACGCGGCCCACGATGCCCGTACGGGGCGCCCATTCCGGCACCGTCCACCTCTGGTACGACCTGCGCGACGAGCTGCCCGCGACGGTCGGCACCGACTCCGTCGCCCAGCCGACCGGCGAGATGGCGGGCGCCACCCTGTCCATCGCGGCGATGACCGCCCGTCAGCTGGGCCACCCCGTCGAGCTCGCCCTGCGCGACGCCGACGGCGTACGCCAGTTCCTCTTCGGGCCGGACGGCCGGCTCCAGGTCGACGGCGGCCGCACCCGCGACCTCATCCAAGGCGTCGTCGACACGACTCAGGACATCGCCCGCGGGCAGGCCGACTGGGTCCGGCTCGGCACCCTCCTCAGCAGCCTGCGTGACGCTTACCAGAATCTGGGCGGCCAGGTCCCCGGTGCGGAGGCACTGGTCGACACGCAGCGCGGCACCATCACGCGTCTCGATGGCCAGTTGACGAAGTTGGGCGTCGAGCGGGACGACCTGACCAAGGCGATCTCGGAGATCAGCGGACGCGAAGCGGCCGTAGTCGAGCTCTACAAGAAGCAGCCCGGCGCGGAGGCCGCCGTCGAGCAGAGCACGAAGGCACTCGGCGTCGCGGCCAAGGCCACGGCGCAGGCCGAGGAGAAGCTGTCGAAGGCCGGTGAGATTCCGCAGGCCGAGCGCGACGAGCTCGCCGGGCAGGTACAGGCCGCCGTCACCGTGCAATCCGAGGCCCGGGCCCTGCTCGGTACGCACACCGCGAGGCTCAACGAGCTCAAGGCGGAACTGGCCTCCGCCGACGCGAAGCTCGCGGAGTTGAAGCGGAAGTGGCCCGAGCCCGAATCGGCCCTCGACGCCAAGAACACCGCGATCGAGGTCACGAACCGTCAGCTCGGCGGGGCGAAGAACCAGCTGACGGCCGCCGAGGCGGCGCTCAAGCAGCTCCAGGACGGCCAGGCGAAGATCGTGGAGGACCGCGATCGCGCCCGGGCAGAGCAAGTCCAGATCACCGCGGACATCAACGCCGGCAACGCGGCCTTCACGGGACTGATCGACCAGGTGATCCCGGCGCATATCAACGCGGGCCTGAGCCGGCCGCTGCAGCCGACCACCGACCTCACCGAATCGGCCGTCCCCGCGATCTGGACCAAGGACGGCGTCAAGAACCCGTTCAACCAGAGCAAGGCCCCCGGCGGCATCACCGACGAATCCGCGCACTGGACCCCGGAGCAGGTACGCGCGGCGGCGCGGGCGGCAGATCTCGGCGCTGTGTTCGATACCACGACGGCTGAGGGCGCGCCGATGATCGTGGTTACACCGGCCGCCCAGGACGGTGCATTTGACGGCGCGGCATTTGACGGCGCGGCATCGTCGCGGGACGCAGCGACACACAGCGCCGCGACGCTCGGCGGGTCGACGCAGGTACCGCTCGTGCGACGGCTTTCGGACGTGCTGCCCGAGTCGTCGTGGTGGCGGCTGTTCATCGACGTCAACCTGCACGAAGAGGCGCTGGCGAAGTCCCCCGGCAACGCGGGTTCGTTCTCGGAGATCAGGTACCCGGGCTATCAGCGGAGTCTGACCGAGACCTACCACGAGGTACTGGACACGGTGGGGCAGCCCAACCAGTGGTCGGTGATCGACGAGGTCGGCTACGAGCAGTTGCGGCAGCTGGTGACCGCCCATCTCGATCCGGCGGTGAAGAACGCGCTCACGTGGTCCGGCTCGACCGGGAACCGCAAGGCGACGATCCGGCAGATCGAGTCCTCCACGCTGGCGGCCGACCTGGCCGACGAGAAGCTGCTCGGGCGCCCGCTCGTCTGGAACGTCAACGAGCCGCTCGCCCCCGGCACGGCGCAGCCGATCCTGGTGTTCCAGGACGGGTACTCCCTGGGCGGCGCCATCATCGGCGACTACCAGGCGGCGTATATGCCGAAGCTGGTCGGGGCGGCGCTGGCGAACTACTACGCCGAGGTCGCCGTGACGCGCGACCCGGACGCCCGGCTGACGTCGATCGCCCGGGTGGTGCGGACGCTGCAGATGCTCCAGCCGTCCACCGACGCCAACAGCCGCCTCAACATCAACGTCCTCATGCAGAAGTTCCTGCTGGAGCAGGGCTTCACCCCGGCGATCCTGACCAACGCGCGCTCGCTGTTCATGGGCTCGTTCACCAAGGCGCAGATCGTCTCGGCCATGCGGGATGGCATGGAGCGGTTCGCCGGGATAGCGGCGGACAGCGCGGGCGACCTGTTCAACCACCCGTCCGGGCCGCCGGGCCGCCTGGTCGACGAGTTGAGCGACGCGATCCGGACCACCTCGCCGCTGCTCTCGCCGACGAGCCCGCTCGGCCAGTCCGCTCCGGCGAGCCCGACGGAGCGAGCGCGCACGGTCGCGCTGGTGCAGATCGCCCGCGCGGCGGGGCAGACCACCTCGCCCGGACCCAACACGCCGACCGACATCAAGACCCTGCGCGGCCTGGGCATGGTCGCCGACGCGTACCCCGACGTGCCGCTGACGCCCACGGCCCTCGCCCGAGTCGCCACCGAGGCCGCCGGGCTGGACGCGCTCGACTCGTCCCCCGCGGACATCAGCCACCTGATCGACGCGGCGCACGCCCTCGACGAGCGAGGCGAGGCCGTCACCCCCACCACGCTCTCGTTCCAGGTCGGCCTGATGCAGCAGTCGCCCCCGATCGGCGCCGACGAACTGGCGCCCGGCGGCGACACACACGGCAGTAGCCCCACCCACATCCCCGATACCGGCCCACGCCTGCTGTACACGATCCTCGCCGCCCAGCCGCACCAGGTCGGGGAACAGCTGCTGGCGAACGGGCTGCTGACGGACTTCGCCCAAGCCGACTACCTGTTGTCCCCGCGGACCGTGCGCGCCGACATCACGGCGCTGGCGGCCGACCCGTCCGCGACCCCCGCCGGACAACTGGCGACCATCCTCGGGCTGATGCACACCCTGATCGCCGGCTCGCCAGACGCTACTGAGACTGCTGACACGACAAACACCGCTGCCACGACTAACACCGCCGCCGAGGCAGCCACGCCCGGCGTGGTGGCCCAAAAGCTCGGCGTCCAGATCGAGCTGCACCTGCCCACGGGCACCGTCGCCGCCTTCGGCGACCCGGCCGATCCGCTCGTCACCTTCCACGAGCCGCCGCCCGAGGTCTCCCAGTCCGTCGAGCTTCCGGGCAACGCGGTCGGGTCCTCGCGTGTCGCGGAGGTGTTGGCGGCGGTCGGTCCGGCGTCTTCGCTGTCGCTGACGGTGAGGGCGTTGGAGGAGCGCCTTGACGCGGTGGTCCGGGGGTTGTCGGCGGCCACGGTGGGTCCGGCCGAGTGTGTGACGTTGCTGGACGGCTTGCGCGATGCGTTGTATCCGGTGGGGTTGGCACCGGCGGGCGTAGCGGACGATTCGGTGACGGGGGCGACGGGTGTCGCGGCGCGGTTCGCGACGGGTCCGGGGTGGGGTCGGGCCGCCTCGTGGGAGGACGTACGGGACGCGGTAAGCAGCGCCGGCGTGGGGGCGACGGCGTTTGTCTTGTGGGAGCAGCCATACGGGGTGGGGCACGCCTTTGCTGCGCACTACACCTCGGACGAGGGTGTGCAGTGGGTCGAGTTGCAGGCTGCACAGGACTCGCGGTTGTCGCAGGATGTGCCGTCGTTCGCGGTCGGCTTGGCGCGTGTGGTGGTGGTGGACGCAACGGGTCGGGTGGTGCCCGGCACGTCGGACTCCGTGCTGGAGTCGGGCTCGACGGAGCTCGCATTGCTGGACGCGGCGGTTCAGGAGCGTTTCGGCGCGGTGAGCGCGGAGCTCGAACTGCATGGCTACGAGCTGCGACTGCCCAGGGACTTCGACGAGGACGACGAGGAGCCCCTCGTCGACACCGGCTACGTGCAGCTCGTTCTCGACCACCATCTGCACAAGCCGATCATCGAGATCAAGCTGGGGAAGGTCGCCGCAGTGCCCGGCGATGTGGGGCGGGCGCAGTGGGCGGACGTGTACGCGAGCCTGGTGGACGTCCTCGCCCAGCTGCGCGCGGCCCGGCCCGGCGCGACGTTCGACACGATCTTCGCCGCCGATCGCTTCACCGTGGGCATCTTCGCCGGAGGCATCAGGCTGCAGCCTTTCGAGGGGCAGAATCCGAACGAGTTCTCCCTGCAGTACACGTTCGGGGTCGGGCTGGCCGGCGTGTACACGGTGCTCCAGCACATGAGCGAGCGCAACAGGACAGTGCGGCGCAGGGAAGGCGCAAGCCTCGTACACCTGGCGAACTCACTGGGCTTCGGCAACGAGATCGCCGAATGGTTCTCGCCGTCGGCCGGCGCCGGGACCGCGGGGGCCGCGTCCGCCGAGGACGTCGCGGCGTTGCGCGGGTTCCTCGCGTTGACCTATACGCAGGTGGCGGCCGTGGCGCACCACAAGCACGTCGACGGGGGCGGTCTGTCCAAGGGCAAGGCCGCGGTGGCGATGCGCACGTCACTGTGGGGCACGCGCCAGGGCCTGTCCGCGAATGTCCGCGCGTTCCTGGAGAACAACGCGCAGGCGATCCGCGACTCCTTCAACACGCGCTTCCGCGCATCAGTAGCCGGCAATCGCAGGATGCCGTCCGACATCTTCGCCGCGCGGCTGCAGAACGAGCGGGAGACGATCGGCGAATATTTCAACAACGCTCTGCTGGCCGAGGCGCCCTACGTCGACCAGTACCGCGCGTTGGGCGTGCGCACGAATTTCTCCCACCTGGACACCAACCCGGACCAGAACGGCGTCGCCCAGCTCGATCCGCCCGCGGTCGTGGTCGAAGCACGCGTCTACAGCGAGCAACTGGTAGACCGCGTGGGTTTCAAGGCGGACTTCGAGACCCTCATGGGCGTCGCGGCCGACGCGCACAACGAGGCCGTCCAGTTACGCCAACCGACCTACACCCCGCAGTGGGGAGTCGACAGTCTGACCGCCGGCTTGGGGCAGGTCACGCTTTCGCCCGCCGACACCAGCAGCCAGCAGTGGCAGTACGGCAGCGGGAACTACAGCAGTGAGAACTACGGCAGCCAGAACTACAGCAGCGGGAACTACAACGGCGAGAGCTCGAACACCGGCTCCACTCTCTACTATCCGAACCCCGACGAACCGAGCGACTACGACCCCGACGACCCGTCCATGCGCGGCGGCGGCCTGACGGCATTCGACCTCGAAGGACTCGAAGGCGTCGAAGGACTCGACGTCGACGCCGAGGATTCGGAATACGACCCGTCGGTCCAGTACGAGGCGGCGGACGAGCAGGAGGCGGCAGGCCTCCCGGATTCGCTCGGCCAGACGGCAGCCGGTCCGAGCACGCGCCGCTTCTTCGGGCTCAGGCCTCCCCAGCCGGCGGACGACGCGCCGATGCCGACCATCGAGTCGATGTTGAGCGCCCAGCCCGGGCAGGTAGCGCCGCACGGTGCGGCGAACCCGGCCGTCAACGCGGTAGCCGACGCCCCGGATCTCATCGAGCTGCCCTCCTTGGAACAGTTCGCGCCGCACGTCCTGCCGCAGCGGCGTTGGATGGACAGCGCCTACCTCACGCAGCTGCCGCGCGGGCTCGTGCTCCAGACCACTGCCGACAGGTCGGTCGAATCGCTCGCGGCGGCCACGGCGGCGCTGGACGAGCTGCTCGGCGCGTTCGGACGTCATGACGCGTTCGGGGTGATGCTCAAGCTCAACGACGCGGGCGAGCCGGTCTTCGGCCCGGAGGGAGTGCGCCTGGGAGTCGGGCAGTTCGCGGCGATGCTGGCCGAGTCGGGTTGGTCGCCGCAGCAGCCCTTGGTGATCGGCCAACCGGCCCCCGCCGTGCCCGAGGCCTTGCGCGTATGGGGTGTCACGCTGGCCGAGACATTGGGGCAGCCGCTCCACTTCACGATGGCCGGCGGCCGGGTGATCGACGGCATCGAGGTGCCGCCGTACGGCCTGGATCTGACGCGCGACGAGGTGTTCAGTCCGAACGTCAGCATCTTCGACGAGTACACCGGCACCCTGTCGACTCCGGGGGCCTGGTGGCTGCGGATACCGCCCACGGTGGCGCGCGGGCCCGTGCCGACGGACGGGTACTGGCCGGCGGGCACCGGCTACCAGCGCCTGCATGAGTTCGACCCGACCGCCGGCGAGGTCGAGTCGGAACTGGAGCCGGAGCCGCAGGTCCAGGTCGGCGGGGAGCCCACGGTCGAGAGCAACCCCGTCCTGAACCGGGCGGTTCGCCGCTGGCTGGAGCCGGACCGGCTGCGCCCCGCCGAGGCCGGCCCGTCGAGAATCCCCGCGGCGGCGACGCAGGAGCACGCCCGGGCCTGGTGGGCGAGGGTGTCCACCGGTACGAAGGCGGGCCCTGCGATGCTCGCCGAGCTGACCGACCGCGTGTTCCGGGCGCAGGCCGCCTCCCCGTCCCAGCCGCGGATGCAGTACCTGCTGCACAACGCGACCGCCGGCCTGGCCGCCCCGCTGCTCGGCGGCCTGAAGTTCGGCACCGAGATCGAGTTCGTGCTCGCCGAGGAGCTCACGCCGGAGGAGAAGCAGGAAGTCCTCCAGAAGATCCTCGAAGACCTGCGCGCCGCCGGGCTCACCGAACAGACCGAGATCGGCATGGCCCACGCGGTGAGGGACCGGGGTTACACCGACGCCGTCAACGGATGGTCCCTGGAGACGGACGGGACCGTCGACGGCGAGCTGGTCTCCCCCAAGCTGGGCGACTCCGAGAAGACCTGGCAGGACCTGCAGACCGCCGTGCGCATCATCCTCAAGCACGGCGGAGGTATCACGCCGAGCGCCGGCGGGCACGTGCACGTGAGCCTTGAGCAATACGGCACCGATGTGCGCGTTCACCAGGCCTTGCTGGAGTTGTACACCGCCCACCAGGACGTGCTGACCCGGCTGGCGACGAACTGGCGGGCCGAGGAGTACCGGGACACGGGCTGGGCCAAGCCGCTTCCGGCCGATCCCGCCAACGGCTACAGCGAGATCGAGGCCCTGCCCGTCCCGCTGCCCCGGACCACCAGCAGCGCGCTGAACTTCTCCTCCGTCGTGGGCGGCGCCGCGGACCACGTGGAGTTCCGGCTGTGGGACGGCAGCCTCGACGAGGCGGAGATCCAGACCAGGATCAAGATCTCGCTGGGACTGGTGCACGCGGCGCTGCGGCTGGCCGCCGACCCGGACTGGAAGCCGGGCGCGTACGAACCGGTGGGCGCGCACGCCGATATGGAGCAGGTGGTGAAGTTCCCGGCCGACGGGGTCCGCAAGCCGGGTCTGGGCGCGGTCTACGCGCCCGGCACGCCCGAGGAGGACGCGGGCCTGTTCAGCCTGCTGAACACCATCTTCTGGCGGTACGAGGACCGCGAGCAGGCCATGGCGCTCTACGTCACCACACCGTGGCCCAAGGAGCCGGAGGTGCTGCAGCAGCTCACCGGTGCCCAGACCGTCAACACACAGGCAGTCGGCACACAGGAGGCTGCGACTCCTGCGGCCGAGCCGGTGTGGGACCTTGCCGAAGAGGACGAGGCGGCGCTGGCCGAGGCCGTGGACGGCGCGCTGGCCGAGTTCGTGGCAGCCCGTACCGCCCTGGGCGAAGCCAGCAACCGGCTGAACGACGAAAGGGCAGGCACACCCGAGGTTCAGGCATCGTCCTCCACAGCCCCCGACCCCTTGGCCGGCGCAGAGCACACATACGCCGCAGCCCTCCAGCGCTACAACACCGCCACCAGCCGACTCGCCGACGTCGGACTCGACACCGCGGACATCGAAGAGGCACTACAGGGCCGACCCGGCGGCGAGGGGATGTTCGGCGGCGCCCCGATCCGCAGTGTGAGCCCGGGACCGTCGACCGGCGCTGCCTCGTCGCAACCGGCTGTCGGGTCCCAGGCGACGGTTGAGCTCGACGAAGTGCTTCGGGAGGCGCTCGCCGCGTGGCTGACGGATATCACGTCGACGCGGGTGCCGGCGCAGGCTGCGCAGGATCACGCGCGGGACGTGTGGCGGCAGAAGTCCGCGCCGAAGCTGAGCCCTGAGGCCTTCCGCGCGGCGTTCACCCGGGTGACCGGGGCGACGGCGACCCGGGTGAAGAGCGCCGGACCGGTCGTGCCGTTCATGGACGAGAACGCGACCGGCGGCCTGGCGGACTCGCTGCTCGGCGGCCTGGCGTTCGGCGTCGAGATCGAGTTCCTCTTTCCCGAGGAGTGGACGAAGCAGCAGCGCAAGGACGCGATGGACGCGATCCTCGAGGAACTGTTCGACGCCGAACTGATCAAGCAGAAGACGGTCGGGAAGGTCCATGCCGCGAAGGACGGGAAATACGCGGAGGCCGCCGAGGGGTGGTGGTCGATGGAGCACGACGCCTCGGTCGACTACGAGATGGTCTCGGCCATCCTGCGGGACACCCCGAAGAGCTGGGCGAACCTGGCCAAGGTGCTGGAGGTCATCGAGCGGCACGGCGGGACCATCACTCCGACCGCCGGCGGGCATGTTCACGTGAGCCTGCGTCAGTTCGGTGACGACGTCCGCGTACACGAGACATTGCTTACCCTGTTCAAGGGCTATCAGGACTTCCTGTACCGCTTGGGGATGGATCCGACCACGTTCCTGCACCGGGGTACCGGAAGCGCCGAGGCGCTCAGGGACGTCCAGCCGTCCCAGGGATATCAGAAGCTCGCCGATCTTCCCCGCAGGGTCAACGACGCCGTGAACCTGAGCGCGGTCAAGGGCCTGGGCAAGGATCACGTGGAGTTCCGGTTCCCCGACGGGAGCCTGGACAAGGGCGTGGTGCAGACCAGGATCAAAATCCTGCTCGGGCTGGTGCACGCGGCGCTGCGGCTGGCCCGCGACCCGGATTGGCAGCCGCCGGCGTTCGAGGCGCTGGGCGCGCACGCCGGGGTCGAGCAGGTGCCCTATCAGGAGACCGAGCCGGGCACGGTCCCAGTGTCCGAGCCGAGCACGGCGTCCGAGCCGGGCACAGTCACGGTGTTCAAGCCGGACGCGCCCGAAGTCCTGGCCCGGCTGCAGGCGCTGCTGGAGACGATCTTCTGGCGGCAGGAGGACCGGGAGCAGGCCATGGCCCTGTTCGCGGTCACCTCCTGGTTCGGCGGCACCGGCGCGATGCCGCCGGACCTGCGCGCGGCCACCTGGCTGCCGCCGCGCGACGTTCCGGAGCTCGAACTGCTGGCGGACGTGGTACGGGTGCTCGCGACCGTGTCGCCCGGGTCGGTGATGTTCCGCAATACCGTCAAGGGATCGGCGGCGGCCGACCTCGCCCGGGCGGACGGGCTGCGGGCCGCGCTCGGACGCGACGACGCGTTCGTCGCCGGGATCAGCTACACCAACTGGGCGGACGAGGCAGAGGTCCACGGCGTGGGGGGGCGACGCCACGTCGTGTTCCCGGAGGTCTTCGCGGCGATGCTGCCCCACTGGGGATGGTCGCCGGACCAGCCGCTCGTGATCGGCTATCGGGCCGGGACCGATCTCACGTCACTGGTCGGCTGGGTGGTCCAACTGGCCAACGCGCTGCGGGTGCCGGTGTACCTCCCGATCTCGGTCGGTTCCGACAGAGCCGTCGACGTCCCGACCGCCGACCTGGCGAACGTCTCGGTGTACGTGCCCGTCGGGATCGTCGTCGAGCGCGAAGGTGAGATGGCCCGGGTGCCGGCGACCTCCTGGTTGGGAGTCGCGCCCGAGGAGGGTGACACGGCGGTCGACTCCCGGCTGGAGGACAGCGGGTGGGTGCGTCTCACCCAGGAAGACACTGTGACCGCAGAAAACACCGTGGCCGCAGAAATCACAGTGCCCATCGGCGGCGGGGCGCTGGCGAGCCACGAGGTCGAGGAGATCGAGGCGGCCGTGCGCGAGGCCGTCCACGGCGCGCTCGCCGAGTTCGTGGCCGCCCGCGCCGCGCTCGGCCTGGCCGTGACCCGGCTGAACAACGAGAGGACCGGCACACCCGACGTCCAGGGCTCCTCGTCGACCGCCCCCGACCCGCTGACCGCCGCCGAACTCGGGCACGCAGCGGCCACCGAGCGCTACACCGCCGCCCGGCGAGGACTCACCGACCTCGGAGTCGACCTCGCCGAAATCGAGGACGCGCTCCAGGCCAGACCCGGCGGCCAGGGGCAGTTCGGCGGCGCCCCGCCCCTCCCGGCCCTGATCCACGCCTCCGGATCGGCCCAGTCCCACGCGTCCGTGACCGACCTCGGACCCGCGCCGCGACTCGACCACCTCGACCCCGTCCTCCAAGCCCTGCCCGGCATCCGACCCGACGCCGTCTGGAACCTGTCGGACAAACTCTGGCGCCACGGACCGGTCTCGCTCGAACACAGCACCACGCTCGGCGGCTTCGCCGACGAACCCACCGCCCTGGCCCACCTCGACGCGATGAAGACCACCGAACTCGCGGTGACGGCCGAGCAGGACGAACAGGGCCAGCAACCCGACGCGCCAGAGCTCTACGACGCACACCTGCCCGCGAACACGACCGACGCGCAACTCGCCGCCCAACGCACCTGGGCGCACGGCCTCATCGACCCTGCCCAACGCGCTCATGCGATGGCGCTGCTCCCGGTGCCGCAACCCGCCGAAGTCTTCGCGGCCGTGCCCGCATACCTGGACCCGCAGCCGGCCCGCGCGATCGCCACCGCGCTGCTCGGCAATGCCCGCACCGTCGAGCAGATCGCCGAGGCCCACGCGCTGGCGCTGCCCACCGCGCAACGGTACGTGGACGCGCTCGTCGCGACGCGCGCACTCGTCGAGGCACCCGGCACCGCGCCGGACGCCGCACCGGCCTTCACCACGCAGCTGGCGAAACCGCCGACGTTCGCCGGGCTCGCGGAACTCTTGGTGTGGCTTTACGAGCACCCCGACGTCGGCGTGTGGATAGTCGGCGCCAGGCAGTTGAGTCTGCCCGGTGGGCTGCTGCCGCTGCCCGCCGCGACGCGCGCCGCACTCGCCCTCAGCACGGACCTCAACCTGCCCGTGGCCTGGCTGATGTGGGACAACCTGCTGCGCGACTCCCAGCCGCGCACGGCCGAGTACGTGGGCACCCAGTTCGGCCTGAGCCTGGAGGACGCGCGGGCGTACCTGGGCGCACTCGCGCGGCTCGGTATGGTCAGAGCCCTGACCCCACCCGGGCAGAGCGACCCGCACTACCTCGGCCAAGTGCCGGCCGCCGCGACGGCGACCGAGGCGGCGCGGGCCTGGGAAGCCGTCCAGAACGAAATTCTGAGGAGCCTGGGCCTGTCGCAGCGCAGGGCGCCCCTGCCGGCCGACGCGCGCGCCGCCCTGGACCTGCTGCCGGGCGTGGAACCGTCGATCGCCGTGGCGCTGTGGACCATGCTGCTGAGCAGTGCGCAGCCCCAAACCGTCCAGGAGCTCCAAGAAGCGCTGCGGTTCGGCTCCACGCACCTGGTCCTCAGACACCTGGAAGCGCTGCGCCTGCTGGGATACGCCGGGACGCGCGTTCCCGACGGCTCGCCCTCTTCGATCAGCGCGACCACCCCGGGACTGCGGTACATCGCACGTGTACCGCATTCGCTGCCCGAGGACGACGAAAATGCATTGACCGACTGGCAGTACGACGCCGAGGGCTCGCAGGTATCCCGGGACGACGACTGGCAGCTCGGCGGACTGCCCGCCGGCCAGGCCGAAGCCGTCGCGGGCCACCTGGATGCGCGGGCCGCGGCTCCCGTGCCGGCCGCCACGCTCGCGACGCTCGCCGCGGACCCGGAGGCGGCGGACCTGGTCCCAAGAGTGCGGGCCGAGCTCCTGATCGGCGACGACCCGACCGTGTACGCTCTCGCCGAGCGGCTCTCCTTCGGCGACGAGGACTCGCGAAACCTCGTCCAGCGGATCCTCGACGCGCTGGTGCGCGACGGCCTGGTGGACGACGGCCTGGCCGCCTTCGTCGACAACCCGGCCTCGCCTCGCATCTACCTCGGCCGACGGTCTCCGCAGGCGGCAGCCGAGGATCTGGCCGCGGTCGCCGCGTGGGCCCGCTCCCTGGGCGACCCCCGGGACCAGGCCACCGCGCTCACCCGGCTGGGCCTGCCCGCCGCGCTGCCGACGATCCCCGAGCACCTGTCGCACGAGCTGACCGGACTCCTGCTCGACTGGACCGGCCCGCTCCTCGAACTGGACCAGCTGCGCCGCGTCTGGGGCGCCCTGTTGCTCGCGGAACGGCCGCAGAGCGCCGAACAGGTCAACGCCGCCCACATCCTGGGCGACCCGGCGGTGGCGCAGGCGTACCTCGACCTGCTCATCCGAATCGGACTGGTCGAGCAGCTCGAGCAGAGCCGGCTGCCCGACGCGCCACCGCTGTACAAGGCCCGGATATCCGCGGCCATCGCCGACAGCACCCTGCGCAACTGGGTGCACGGACGCACCGACCCCGCCCAACGCAGCCGGTTCATGTCCCTCCTGCCCGCACCGCTGCCTGAGTGGACGTTCGCGCAGCTGCCCGAAGGCCTGGGAGCGGATACGACCCGGGAGATCTGGACCGGGCTGGTCGGCGTGGCCCGCACCGTAGAGCAGATCGCCGCCGCGCACGGGCTGGACGCCGCCACCGCCCTGCAGCACGTGGACACACTCGTCGCGACGGGCGCGCTCGTCGAGGAGCCCGGCGCGACGACGGACGCCGCACCGACCTACACGGCGCAGGTGACGTTCCCCGAGCGGCTCCGCGAACTCGCGGAACTCGTGGTGTGGCTGCACGAGCAGCCCGCGTCCGAGTGGCGGACCGCGGCGCTCGGTGAACTGGGGCCGTACCGGCACCTGCCGCCGATTCCCGCCGGGACACGCGCCGCACTCGCGCAGAACACTGACACCAGCCTGCCCGTGCTGTGGCTGACGTGGATGAACCTGCTGCACGAGGACGAGCCGCGAGCACTCGACGAGATCCTCGACGGCGGCGGCTTCCCGGACCGGGCGACCGGGCAGGCACACCTGGCCGCACTCGTGGACAACGACCTGATCAGGACTCTGAGGTGGCCGGGCCGGCCCGCGCACTTCAGCGGCCGGTTCCCCGGGTCGAGGCGCGACGCGGAAATCGACGCGACAAGGGCGTGGGCACAGGCCGCGGCCACACCAGGGTTGCGGGCGCGGCTGCGGGCGCGCCTCGGACTCACGGATCGCGCACCCCTGCCGGACCTGGCGATGGACGTCTTGAGACAGCTGCCGGGTGTGGAACCGGTGCTGGCCTTGGTGCTGTGGGTCGTACTGCTGCGCGGCGAGCACCCGCTGGACGTGCAGGAGGCCCGGGAGGCGATCGACTTCGGCTCCCAGCGCAACACCGTCAGGTATCTGGAGGCGCTCCGCCTGGCCGGGCTGGCCGAAGTCCTGCTCCCCGCCGGCGTACCCGGAGAGATCACCCCGGCCACCCCGGGCGTGCGGTACCAGGCGAGCTCGCCGTCCCTGGCACCCGCATCGGGGAATCAGACGCTGACGGACTTCCTGAGCGCGCTGCCCGACGACCGGGGGGCCGCCGTCCTGGAACGCCTGCGCCGGGCGGCGTCCGCGTCGCCGCCGCTGCCGGCCGCCGCGTTCGCACCGCTGGACGAGTTCGGAACCGCGCACGCCGCCGCGGTCTGGGCCATGACCCTGACCCAGGATCCGCCGTCCGCCGCGCGGATAGCCGCGGCGCTCAACCAGGACTTAGCCGCAGTGCAGACGCTGCTCACGACGATGGAAGACGCGGGACTGGTCTCCGTCGCCGGTCACCACGACCTGCAACCGCAGTACGTCGGCCGACTCCCGGAGCGGACGACGCCCGCAGAGCTGTCCGTGATCGCCGCCTGGGCCCGGACCGTGCGATTCGCCGAAACGCAGTACACCGCGCTCACGCGGCTGGGCCTGCCCGCCGAACTGAGCCCACTGACCAACGCCGACGCCGATCCCGACGAGCTGCCCGGACTCCTGCTCGACTGGCCGGACGGCTTCCTCGACCTGCACCAGGCCGACCGGATCTGGACCGCCCTGCTCACCGCGGACGGGCCGCAGACCGGCGAGCAGGTCAACACCGCCCACGCCATGGGCAGCCCCGAAACGGCGCGGGGCTACCTGACCAGACTCGTCTGGGCCGGACGCGCCGTCGAGATCGACGACGGGGACCCCGCCACGCCGCTGCGCTACCGGGCCCGGATATCCCCCCGTCTTCCCTTCCGCACGATCGACATCCTGCGGGACTGGGCACACGGCATCACCGACCCGATCCGGCGCGGCCGAGTCATGGCCGAACTGCCGGCGCCGATACCGCGCCGATACCTGTCGGTTCCGGCCGTGGAGTTCGACGAGGCCGACATCCTCCTCGACCCGGTCACGGCCGGAGCGGTCTGGGCCGCGGTGCCGGGCCCGGCGCGCACCGTCGAGCAGATCGCCGCGGCCACCGGGCTGGAGCACGACACCGCGCGACACGTCGCTGCCTCACTCGCGCAGACGGGCGCCCTCGTCGAACATCCGGGCACGGAACCGGACTCCGTACCGACCTATACGGCCGAGACCGCACTCGCGCAGTCGCTCGTGGAGCACGCGGAACTAGTGGTGTGGCTGCACGAGCAGCCCGCGTCCGAGTGGCGGGCCGCCACGCTCGCGGCGCTGGGGTCGCCCGGCGGCCTGCCACCGCTGCCCGCCGAGATACGCGCCGGGCTCACGGAGCGCTTCATCGCCCTGCCCGAGATCTGGCTGATGTGGGCCAAGCTGCTGCTCGTCGACACCCCGCGCACTGAGGAGCAGATCGAGCGCGGGCACGACTTCCTCGGCCTGCCGACCACGCCGGAGCACCTGGCCCTGCTCCGGGAGTTCGAGTTGGTCCGGAGGCTGAGGCTGTCGGGAGGCATCAGGACCTTCGTCGGCCGACGGCCGTCGGCGGCGACCGAGGCCGAGGGCGGGCAGCTTCACGCGTGGGTGCGGACCGCGCCCACACCGGGTATCCAGGCCCTGCTGACGGCGCGCCTCGGACTGACGGATGATCCGGTGGCGGAGCTGATACCGGGCCCGGCACTGCGAACGCTGAGCCGACTGCCGGGGGTGGAGCTCGATCTGGCCTTGGCGCTGTGGGCCGTGCTGCTGCGCAGCGCGCACCCCTTGGACGTCCAGGAGATCCTGGAGGCGATCGCGTTCGGCTCCGAGCGGGTCGCCGTCAAGCATCTCCATGCACTGAGCATGGCCGGGCTGGCCGCGGAAGTACTCCCGGCCAGCGCGCCCGGACAGATCGCCCCGGACACCCCGGGCGTGCGGTACCAGGCCTTGGCGCCGGGCGATTTGTCCGAGTCGCCGGACTTCCGGCTGACGGACTGGCTCCGCGCACTGCCCGACGGCCAGGGCGCTGCGGCTCTGGCCCGCCTGGACCAGGCCGCGTCGAGCGCGCCGCGGCTGCCGGCCGCTTCGAGCGCGGCGCTCGGCCCGCCCGCCGAAGCGAACCCGACCAGGATGACGTGGGGCGCGCTGCTCATCCGCGAACCGCGCACCGTCGAACGGATCGCCCTGCTCTTCCATGCCGGCGACGTCGCCGCCACGCAGTCGCTCCTCGACGCCTTCGTCCGCGAAGGGCTGGCCGTCATCGTCGCCGATCAGGACGGCCGGCCTCTCTACACCCACCGCATGCCGGCCCAGTCGACACCTGAAGACCTGGCCGCGGTCGCCGGCTGGGTCCGCGGCCTGCGCGATCCGGAGGCGCAGGACCTCGCGCTCAGCCGACTGGGCCTGCCCACCAGGCTGACCCTGCGCTCCGCCGTCGAGGCCCGGGTCGACCTGCTGTACCGGGACTTCCTGCGATGGACGGGCCCGTTCCTCAACGCCCATCAGACCGATCGGATCTGGAGCGCGCTGCTGACCGCGGACGCGCCGCAGACCGCCGCGCAGATCAACGCCACGCACGCCCTGGGCGACCCGGCGCTGGCGCAGGCGTACCTCGACCTGCTCACCCGGGCCGGACTAGTCGTGCAAGTCGAGCAAGTCGGGCAGGACGCGGCGCCGAGCTACCGCGTGCGGACACCCGGCAACCTGAACGCCGCGACGATCAGAACCATGACAATGTGGGTACACGGGATAACCGATCCGCTCGTGCGCGGCCGACTCACGTCCCTGCTACCGCCGCCGCTGCCGGCCGGGATCTTCGCGGCACAGGCGTTCGACGTCCGCATCGACGAGGACGCGGGCCACGCGGTCTGGACCGTGACGCTCGGCATGCCGCGCACCGTCGAGCAGATCGCCGCCGCCACCGGGCTGCCCCTCAACACCGTCCAGGCGACCGCGGACCAGCTCGTGATGACGGGCGCGCTCATCGAGGAACGCGGCGCGGCGCCCGGCTCCGAGCCGAGCTACCTGGCCCGGGTCCACCTCGCGCAGACCTTCCGGGAAACGGCGGAGCTGATCGTCTGGCTCAACGGGCAGCCGCCGTCGGCGGCGCGGACCGGCGCGCTCGCGGCGCTGGGTGTGCACAGCGACCTGGCGCCGCTGCCCGCCGCGGCCCGCGACACGATCATGTCGAACGCGCACCTCGTCACGCTGCCCGAGGCCTGGGTGTTGTGGCATGCCCTGCTGCTCGTGGCTGAGCCGCGCACGGCCAGGTGGGTCGAGGAGACGTTCCGGTTCCCGAATCTCCCGGCCGCTCAGCTCCAGCTGGGCGTCCTGGTGGCGGCCCGGCTGATCAGCTCCCGAACCTTGCCGGGGCAGGAGATGGAAAGCGTCGTCGGCCGACTGCCCGGCTCCGCGACCGAAGCCGAACGCGCGGACGCGGCGGCCTGGGTGCCGCGGGCCGCCGATACGCCGGCCATCGCGGTCAGAGTCCTGGCGCGGCTGGGACTGGGCGCGTCCCTCGCCCCGCTGCCGGCGAGATCTCGCGCGAGCCTCGAACTCCTGCCGTGGATGGAACTGCCGATCGCCCATACGCTGTGGACGCTGCTGTTGCACAGTCGGCCGCGCAGCGTGCGCGATGTCCAGCTGGCGATGGGATTCGAGTCCGCGCAGCAAGCCTTCGCCTATCTGGAGGCGCTGCGCCTGGCCGACCTGGCCGAGGCGCGCTTCGACCCGGGCACGCCCACCCCGCTCACCGCGGACACCCCGGGTCTGCGGTACGTGGGGTATCGGCCGGCCCCGCTGGCGGAACAGACCGACGAGACAGTGACAGCCTGGCTCGACACGCTCACGGACGACCAGCGTGCAAGAGCGCAGAACCGGCTGTGGGAGCTGACCGCCAAGGTGCCGCCGCTGCCTGCCGCCGAGCTGGCTGGGCTCGGAGCGCTCGGTACCGCCCGCTCGACCGCGATGACGTGGGGCGCGCTGCTCCTGCGCGAACCGGTCACCGTCGAGCAGATCGCCACGGGGTACCACTCCGGGAACCTGGCCGCCGCGCAGATACTCCTCGACGTGTTCGTCCGCGAGGGGCTGGCCGTCGTCTCGACCGACCAGGACGGCCCGCCGCGCTACACCTACCGCCTGCCGGCGCAGACGACACCCGGAGACCTGGCCGCCATCGCCACCTGGGCCCGCAGCCTGCGCGACCCCGAGGTCCAAGCACTCGCGCTCACCCGCCTCGGCCTGCCCGCTGAACTGCCGCCGCCGCCCATCGCGATCTCCGAGGTACTGCCCGGGCTGCTCGCCGCCCGGCGGGGCAGCTCGCTCACCCTGACCCAGACCCGGCGGATCTGGGGCGCCCTGCTGGGCGCGGAGCACCCGCAGGACGCCGAGCAGATCAACGCCACCCACGCCCTCGGCAGCGTGGACCTGGCGCAGGAGTACCTCGACCTGCTCAAGCAGGCCGGCCTCACCGGCTCCCGGCCGGGCGACCCGACCCGGCACGAGGCGATCCTCTCGCCCACCCTGCCGGAGCCCGACCGCGAGGCCCTGGCGGACTGGGCGACCACCCTGGCCGACCCGGACGCCCGGGCCCGGATCGCCGCGCTGCGCGAACTGGCCGCCCCGCCCCCGCTGCCCACCCTGCCCGCCTCAGCCGTCGCGACGCTCACCCGGCTCGGCATCCGCCTGGCGGCGGCGCGGAAAGCGTGGTCCGCGGCCCTGCGCAAGGTACTTCTCACCACCGCGTATCTCAGAGCCACCCACGGATTCGGCTCGGACCTCGAAACGACGAGGTTCGGTGCCGCACTCGTCGAGGCCGGGCTGCTCACCAACCGCAACGACACGGAGACCGGCCCGACCTACCGCGCCGCCGTCCCCGACCTGACGCCGGACCACTTCGCCGAGCTGACCGCGTGGACCGCCCGGATCGAACACCCCGACGACCGCGACCAGGCACAGCTGCACCTCACCCTGGCAACCGCCGTCGGCCCGCAGGCCGCCACGACGCTGAGCGCGCCCCCGTTCCTGCCCGCCGCGGCCCTCTCCGTCCTCTACGCCAACCACCTCTACCCCGACGAGATCCGCACCGGCTGGGGCAAGCTGCTGGCCTGGCCGTCGCACGTGGCCGTCGAAGACCTCGCCGGCTTCTTCCCCCTCTCGCGGCCCGACGGCCCCCAGGACGCCGCCGCGCTCGCGGACATCCTGATCGCCGCGGGGTTGCTCAAACCCCACCGCGACCAACCCGGCACCTACGTCGCGCACGTGCCCGACCAGACCACCGACGACGAACGCGCCGACCTCCAGCTCTGGGTGCTCACCCTGCGCGACATCGAGCACCAGAACCTCATCAGCTACCACCTGCTGCCCCCGGTGCTCCCGCACGGCACGCTCGACGTCCTTCACGGCGACCCCGCCATACCCCCGGGCCTGGCGCTGGTGTCCTGGGGCCACCTGATCAACGGCGAACAGCTCTCCGCGAAGGCGATCCGCAACGTCGACCTCCTCGCCGGCCGGGTCGCCTCAGCCCTCGTACGCGCCCTGGCCCACGCCGACCTGGGCAGGCCGGGGCCCGACACCGCCGCCGGCTTCCTCCAGGGCCTGGCGCCCGGCACCGTCACGGCCCTCGACGCCGCCAGGGTGCGGGCCTGGGCCCGGCGACTGCCCCAACCCGCCCGACCGACCCCCGACGAGAAGGGCTGGGTCGACGACCCGTTCAGCAGCGCGCTCGAAAACCTCCTGCTGGACGAGGACTCCGTACTCACGACCTTCGACGACAGCACCCTGACCATCCACGCCCAGGCGGAAGCCATGGTCAGTCAACTGATGTCGACCCGCCGGCCGGCGGCGACAGGCCCGATACTCAAGAGCTTCGGGAAGCGGAACGCGACCTTCACCCGGCTCACCCTCGACGCCACGGGTGCGCCCCTGGATCCGGCGGACCCCGCTCAGCTACGACAGCTGGGAGCCCGGGAGTTCGTGGAGCAGCTGCGCACCGGAAACTGGTCCCCGGAACGGCCGCTGCTCTTCGGCCACGCGGGACAGGACACCCCCGCCGCGCTGCTGCGGTGGGCCGGCGAGGTGGCCGACCTCGCGGACCGGCCGACCCACCTCATCATCAGGGGCCGGGAGTCGATCTGGACCGAACTGCCGCTGGCCGGCCTGGACGTGCACACCCATGAAGTGTTCGGCGGCAGCCACGCGAACGCGGTCACCCCCTCGAAGACCATGTGGCTGCGCGTGCTGCCCAAAACAGCGCTCGACACACAGTCCTACGACGGCGTGTGGCCGACCGGCACCGGCTACACGCTCTACAGCCGCTGGCAGCGGCCGCTCGACACCGCTCCGTCCGCAGTGCTCGCAGAGTCCACAGAGTCCACAGAGTCGACAGCGCCCGCAGAGTCCGCAGCGCCCGCAGAGTCGACAGCGCCCACCATGCTCGACATCGCCCCGGTGGACTCCGCGGCGTCGGTCGCACCGGAAGCCGCCGAAGCCGCCGACCCGGCCGTGGACGGCCTGACAGCCGAGCTCGCGGACGCGACCGACGCGATGCACCGCGCCGCCGCCGCACGCGTCCAAGCAGTCATCGCCACGCACTTCAATCCGGCCTCGGGCCAGGAAGCCCCCGAGCCGGTGCGACTCGCCGCGCAACACCACCGCTCGGCGTTGCAGCGAGTCGAGGAGATCGAGCGGCGACTGACGGTGCTGGGACTCAACTCCACCGGAATCGCCGAAGCGCTCCGCATGAACGCGAAACGCCTACAACCGACCGCATCCGATGACCACTCCCCGCAGAGCCCGGCCGCGACCGAAAGCACAGCGCTACCCGAGTCAGTTCTGGCTGACCACCCCGTGCTGACCGACGCCGCCGCGTGGCGGACGGCTCCGCCGAAGCTCAACCACCCGGGCCAGATCGCCGCCGTGCGCCAGGCTGTACTCGAGGACACCGGCTCCGCACAGCAATGGTGGTTCCTCAGGGAAGCCGAACTGAGCCGCCGCGTCGACTCCGCGCTCGCCGAGGTCCCAGCGCCCGCCATACCCTCCGTCCGGCTCGAAGCGCTGGCCGCAGCGATGTTCCCCGGGGGGATAGCCCCGGCGGTGACTGCCGACGACTCGGTCCTCGGGCCGGGCGGCGCACAGGCCCGACTGTCCCCCGGCCCCGGCTGGAACCGGCTGCCCTCATGGGACGAGGTCGACAACGCCCTCGTCCGCGCCGGATTCGGGGCCAGCGCGTTCATCCTGTGGCAGCAGCCTTACGGTCTCGGGCACGCCTTCGCCGCCTTCTACACCATGGAGGGCGTGCGCTGGATCCACGTGCACCGCGACGCGGGCTCCAGGGTCGGCGACGCCTATCCCGTCGAGGCGGCCGAGGCGGCGCTGGTCCTGGTGGTCGACCGCACCGGCCGGGTGGTCCCCGACACCGCGCGGCCGCTGCGGGAATCAGAGTCCGCGCAGCTCGCCCAGCTCGACGCCGCGATACGGCCCACATACGACGCGACCGCCGCGCAAGCCGAAAGCCGGGGCTCAGAGCCGGCACCGCCGGCCGGCCTGCCCGCGGACGTGGCGAGGCTGTTGGCCGGGTCCGGCTGAATCCGTCCACGCATTCGTCCGAATCCCGCCGCCGCACGGGATGGGAGAATGTAATACAGCGCTCGTATCATGGGGTGCTCGGGTCGGTCAGCTCTCTGCCATGGGCGTCGCAGTGGTCAAGTCATGCGTCCCACGACCCGAGGACAGAACCCTGATGCAGTAAGGCAGGCAATGCGCTTCTCGGTGACCGCGCTCGGCAGGACCCCACACCACGTCGTGATCGGCGCGGCACCGGAAACGCCGATCATCGAGGCGGCCGCCCGGATCGCGGAGGCCGCCGACGGACCCGACGCCGCCCTCTACCTCGGCGGCCGGCGGCTGGACCCGCGCACCACGCTGGCCACCGCGGGGCTGTTCGAAGGCGCGGTCGTCGGCCTCGGCAAGCCGGTCGAGTCCCCGGTCGGGGAAACCGCCCTGCTCGAGTTGCACATCGTCTCGGGCGCCGACGCCGGCACGGTCGTGCCGATCGGCATGGGCTCCTATCACATCGGCTCGGCCGCGCACTGTGCCCTGCGGATCAAGAACGCGCTCGCGCACGCCACCGAGGTCATCGTCCTGCCCGACGGGACCGTCTCGGTGACGGTCGGCACGGGCGCGCGGCTGATCGGAGTGCGGCCGCCGGGACCGGCGGCGCCGGCCGAGGCCGGCCGGCGCATCCCCTGGCCCGCCGAGGCCGATCTCGAGGTCGGCGACGCCCTGGTGCGCTGGGTGCTGCCCGCGGAGCCCGACTCCTCGGTGGAGACCTCCGAGGACGGGGTCGGCCGCGACTTCAACCGGCCGCCGCGGATCATCGAGCCGGTGCCCCGGCGCCGCCACAAGATGCCGACCCGGCCGACCCCGCCGGGCCGCGCGCCGTTCCCGCTGCTGATCGTGCTGATGCCCGCGCTGATGGGCGGCGTCATGGTATTGATACTCCACTCGATCATCTACATCATGTTCATGCTGTTCTCCCCGGTGTTCGGAATAGCCAACTGGCTGCACGGCAAGCGCAACGGGAAGAAGGACTACAAGCGCAAGTCCGCCGAGTACGTCGTGGCGAAGGCACGCAAGGACGCCGAGATCGCCGAGCACGTCGCCGCCGAGCGGGTGCTGCGCAGCGACCTGGCCCTCGATCCGGCCGCCGCCCTGCTCACCGCCACCGGTCCCGGCCGCAGGCTCTGGGAGCGCCGACGCGCCGATGCCGATCACCTGGTACTGCGGATCGGCACCGTGGACCAGCCCTCCCTGGTCGAGATCGACGACCCGGCGGCCTCCGGCAGCCACGGGGAGACCGTGCGCTGGAACGTGCCGTCCATCCCGGTCGGCGTCGGGGTGGCCGACCGGGGCGTCGTGGCGCTGGCCGGGCCGCCCGAGCGGGTCAAGCCGCTGGCCGGCTGGCTGGTCGCCCAGGCCGCGATCGAGCACAGCCCGCGCGACGTGCGGGTCCTGCTGCTGACCGGGCCGGACGGCGCCGCCGACTGGGAGTGGCTGCGCTGGCTGCCGCACGCGCGCTCGCCGTACAGCGCCAACCAGATCCTGATCGGCAACGACGAGGAGACGGTGGCCTACCGGATCTCCGAGCTGCTCGGGATCCTCGGCCGGCGCACCGGGTCGCGCCGTTCGGCGATGAGCCGGGCCCTGTTCGCCGACCCCGACATCCTGGTCGTCGTGGACGGCGCCCGGCGGCTGCGCGAGGTGCCCGGACTCGTCCAGATCCTCACCGACGGGCCCGCGGTGCGCATCTTCTCCCTCTGCCTCGACCGCGAGGTCCGACTGCTGCCCGAAGAGGCCACCTCGATCGTGGTCGACGACGGCGAGCGGCTGACCCTGCGTCAGGACGGCGTGCCGGAGACCACCGGGATCCGGCCCGACCTGCCCCGCGCCGGCTGGCACGAGACCGTCGCGCGGGCGCTGGCACCGCTGCGGGACGCCTCGCCCGACGACGGCAACGTGCTGCCGGGCGACGTGCGCCTGCTCGACCTGCTCGACCTCGCCGAGCCGGACCCGGCGGCCGTCGCCGCCCGCTGGCAGGCCCGCCCGGCCTCGACCACCGCGCTGATCGGCGTCGGGTACAACGGCCCGCTCAGCGTCGACCTGGCCGCCGACGGCCCGCACGCGCTGATCGCCGGCACCACCGGCTCCGGCAAGTCCGAGCTGCTGCAGACCCTGGTGGCCGCCCTCGCCGTGGCCAACCGCCCGGACGAGCTGACCTTCCTGCTGATCGACTACAAGGGCGGCTCGGCGTTCCGCGACTGCGTCGACCTGCCGCACACCCTCGGCATGGTCACCGACCTCGACGGCCACCTGGTCACCCGGGTCCTGGAGTCGCTCGGCGCCGAGCTGCGCCGCCGCGAGCGGCTGCTGGCCGAGCACGGGGCCAAGGACCACCCCGGCTACCAGATCCTGCGCCGGCGCGACCCGGCGCTGCCGCCGCTGCCCCGGCTCGTGCTGATCGTCGACGAGTTCGCCACCCTGGTGCGCGAGGTCCCCGCCTTCGTGCCCGGCGTCGTCTCGATCGCCCAGCGCGGGCGCTCGCTCGGCCTGCACCTGGTGCTGGCCACCCAGCGCCCCGCCGGGGTGATCACCGGCGACGTGCGGGCCAACACCAACCTGCGCATCGCGCTGCGCGTCATCGACCCCGGCGAGAGCAGCGACGTGATCGACACCAACGACGCGGCGTCGATCCCGCCGAACCTGCCGGGGCGCGCCCTGGTGCGCCTGGCGCACAAGGCCGTCGCGGCATTCCAGACCGCCTACACCGGCGCGCCGTACGAGCAGAGCGAGGAGGAGCTCGCCCCGTGCTGGGCGGTCGAGGTGCCGTGGAGCAGGCTCGGACGACAGGTGGACCCGCCGCCCACGGAGCTGCCGGAAATCGAGGACCACGGTCCCACCGACCTCGCCGTCCTGGTCAAGGCGATGCGGCAGGCCGCGGCCGACCTGCAGATCGACCCGCAGCCGCGGCCCTGGCTGCCGGCCCTGCCGCCCCGGGTCACCCTCGCCGACCTGCCGCCGACCCCGCCGGCGGCCGACGGCGGCCTGCCCCCGGTCGCCATCGGCCTCGAGGACCTGCCGACCCTCCAGCTGCAGCGTCCGGTCATGCTCGATCTGGACACCCTCGGCCACCTCTTCGTCATCGGCGCGTCCCGCTCCGGGCGCTCGCAGACGCTGCGCACGATCGCCGGCGCGCTCGCGGCTCGGCACGCCACCGCGAACGTGCACATCTACGCCATCGACGCGGCCGGCGGCGCGCTGGCCGCACTGGGCCGGCTGCCGCACACCGGCGCGGTCGCCTCCCGCAACGACGTGGAGCGGGTGGACCGGCTGCTCACCCGGCTCGACGAGGAGCTGGACCGGCGCCAGGAACAGATCGCCGCGCACCACGCCAGCAACCTGACCGAGCTGCGCTCCGCCCTTCCGCCCGGCCCCCGTCCGGCCCACCTGGTGCTGATGATCGACGGCTGGGAGTCGCTGTACGGCACGATCCACGAGCTCGACAACGGCCGGCTCATCGAGCTGATCTACCGGCTGCTGCGCGAGGGCGGGGCGGCCGGGATACACGTCGTGGCCGCCGGTGACCGGGGCCTGCTCAACGGAAAGATCGGCACGCTGAACGACAACCGGCTGCTGCTGCGGATGAACGACAAGAGCGACTACCTCATGATCGGCATCAAGATGCAGGAGCTGCCCACGGTCGTGGAATCGGGCCGCGTCTGGCGCTCCGGCTCGTTGACCGAGGCCCAGATCGCCCTGCTGGCCGCCGACCCCGCCGGCCAGGCCCAGGCCGACGCGCTCCAGCGGATCGGGCAGCGGGCCGCCGCCCGCGACGAGGGCATGCTCGCCGCCAACCGGCCCTTCACGATCGGCGAGCTCCCGGTCGGCGTCGACTTCGCCACCGCCTACCAGCAGGTGACCGACCCGAGGCCGCTGCGGGCCCTGCTCGGCCTCGGCGCGGATCAGGAAGGCCCGGTCATGGTCGACTTCGCCGGGCGGGCGAACGCGTTCATGGTGGTCGGCCCGCCCGGCAGCGGCCGCTCCACGACACTCGCGACCTTCGCGATCTCGCTGCTGGCCGCGCGCACCAGGCTGCTGGTGATCACGCCGCGCGACTCGCCGTTGCGCCGGCTCGCCGACGACCCCAACGTCAGAGTCCTCACCCCGCCGGCGATCACCTCGGCCGAGGTGACCGGCGCGCTGTCGCAGCTGGGCGCGCCGTGCGTCGTCCTGATCGACGACATCGATCTCATGCACCAGCACCAGGCGGCCGACCCGGCTCTGCGCGAGATCGTCGCGACCGGCCGGGACCGGGGCATCGGGATCGCGGTCGCGGGTTCGGTCGAGCCCTTCAACATGTCCTTGACCAGCTGGCTCGGCGACCTGCGCCGGGTGCGCCAGGCCGTCCTGCTCAGCCCTCAGATGATGAGCGAGGGCGACCTCATCGGCACCCGCATCCCCGCGGACCACCTGCGCCGTCCGCTGCGCCCGGGCCGCGGCTTCATCGCCAACGCGGCGACCGGCGGCCTGGTCGCGGTGGCGATCCCGCTGACCCGGCTGCGCGAGCGCGAATCCAGTCGGTGACTCCGGTCAGCAACTGCGGTCAGTGACCCGTGCGGGTGCTCCGCGGCTGCGTGCGAAGCCCGGCCACCGGCGAACGGTGGCCGGGCCGGCTTCGCTCAGGACCCCGCCGACGGGTGCAGGATCTGGAAGGCGTAGTCGGAGTCCATCTTCTGCATGTCCGACGCCAGACCCGCGAACATGCTGCTGAAACTGGCGATGGCGTTGACGACGTTGACCGCCGAGGCGTTGAAGTCGTCGTACTGCTGCTGGAACGCGGGGCTGGTCGACTTCATCCAGAGGCCGCCGTCCTTCTGAAGCATCGCGTCCACGGTCGTCTTGAGATTCATGATCTGCGGACTCAGGTCGTTGTACGCGGCGGTGAGGATCATGCTCACGTTCGTGATCGTCGCGAAGTCGAGATTGATGTTCGCCATGGTCTGTTTCCTCGCTTGTCGCCTGCGGCCGGCCCGGAACTCAGCTGCTCGCGGGGGGGTTCAGGATCTGCTTGGCGTTGCTCTGGTCCATGGTCTGTAGGTCGGAGACGAGTTGCGAGAACGTCGAGCCGAAGCTGGCGATGGATTTGACCATGTTGATGGCCGACTGGTCGAAATTCTGGTAGACGCTCACGATCGCGGGGCTGGTCGAGTCCATCCAGAGGCCGCCGTCCTGGGTGAGGAGGCCGGTGACCCGGGTCCTCATGTTGTCTATCTGCGGACTGATCTCCGTCGCCGCGTTGCTGAGCATCTGGTAGACACCGGTCACGATCTCGTAGTCGATGGCCATGTCCGTATCCGCGCCCGCGGTGTGCGGCATCGTGCCCGGCGTGGTGGCCGTCGCGAATACTGTCGCGTGTACCGCCGCTTCCTCTGCCATGGGTCCAACTCCTCATCGGTAACAGGCTTCGCGGGCTCGCCCGCCTTGTCGCGGCGGGACCGGGGATCCGGTCCCGCCCGGGCCGGGCGGCTCGGTGTTCGGACCCGAGCCGGTCGGCCACGTCGCTCAGTTGACCATCGGAGCGCCCAGGTCCGGTCCGGGATTCGTGGGCACCACATTGCCCTGGTCCGTGACCGGCGTGGTGTCCACCCACTGAGCCGTCCAGTCCGCGCGCGTCGCCGTCGTCGTGGTGGTCGAGCTGCTGCTCACGGAGACGTCCTTCTGGGTCGCCGAGCCGTCCAGGTTGACGGTGTCGGTGATGGTCTCCACGGTCCCGTCGGGATGGGTGATGACCTGGGTGGTGTCCTGCGTCGGTCCGCCCGGGCCCCAGCCCTTGTCGGGACCGAAGGTCGTCGTCTCGGAGTACGTCAGCCCGCCGGAGTTGACGGTGGTCGTCTCCGTGGTCGGCAGGTACAGCGGCCAGTCGTAGTGCGCGGGGGGATTCTCGTCGAGGTTCCCCTGGTTGAAGGTGGTGCTCACCCCGGGGCTGATGGAGTACGGGTTCGCGACCGGAACCGGCATGTCGGGGAAGTTGCCCGTCGACACGAACTGGTCGGTGTACGGGTTCTGCTCGCCGAACGTGTCGAGCTCCTGGTAGTACTTCGTCATCTGGGCCGCGTAGCCGTCCACCGCCGACAGCGTGGCGCTCGCGTTGATCGCCGCCGCCGACTGGGCGTCCGCGTTCATGAAGGCGTCCGCCGTGGTCTCGAAGAACGACTGGAGCCGCTGCACCCACCCCGCCGCGTCGCTCATCGGCGTCCCCCAGGCGAGGTAGAACGTAGCGAGGGATTCGCCGAAGCCCCCGTTGCCGACCTCGGCCGCGGTCCTCTCGACGGTGCCCGACTCGGTCGGCAGGTTGAAGCCCCGCTTGCCGTCGACGACCTTGAACTTGCCGAGATCGGGAGCCAGTCCCTTGAGATCGGTCGCGGCATCGTGCAGCGTGGAGTAGGAAACGTGGATCTGATCGGCGTAGGCGGGGTGCCCGTCACTCGTGGTCTGCCCGTCACCCATGCGGCGATCCTCTCATCTCACCCTCTTCTTCCGATCTTAGGTTGCGCCGACACCGCCGAGGAGTGCCCCGGCCGCCAAATACCACCGGATTCCGGCCAGTCGGCCCGGGACCGCCGCGATGAACGCAGAGCGCTGCGATATGCCTGCGGACTGCTGCCGAAGAACCGCCGGAAGTGGTCCCGCAGGATGTTGGGCGAGCCGAAGCCCACCTGGCCCGCGATCTGCTCGACCGAGAAGTCGGTGGTCTCCAGCAGGTACCGGGCCCGGCGCAGCCGCGCCTGGTTGAGCCACTGCAGCGGGGTGCTCCCGGTCTGCTCCCGGAACCGCCGGCTCAGGGTCCTGGTGCTCATCGCGGCCTGCCTGGCGATGTCGGCCAGGGTCAGCTCGAGGTGCGCGTTGTCCCCCATCCAGTGCAGCAGGGCGGCGAGCGGCAGGCCGGCCTGGACCGACGGCCGGGTCTCGGCGCCGTCGGAGCGCCATGCGACGAAATCCCGCAGCTGCGCGGCGGCGCCGGCCGCGACCACGGCGCCGTGGTCCTGCCGGATCAGGTAGCGGTACAGCCCCAGGCCGACCGAGGTCACCAGCTGCCCGCAGTCCACGATCGGCGCGTCGGGCTCCACCTCGACCTTCGGATAGCGCCGCGCCAGCTCGCCAGCGCACTCCGGGCAGGTCGTGGCCCGCAGCCCGTCCAGCAGTCCGGCGGCGGCCGGGACGAAGGCGCCGCCGCCGACGGCGGCCACCCGGGCGCCCCGGCGGACGGCGCCGCGCAGCGCGTCCAGCACCGCGTCAGGGCTCTGCGCAAGCGGGTCCGCGGTGCCCGGCAGGACCACCGTGTCCGCGTCCGCCAGCGCGTCGAGCCCGAACGGCGTGCGCACGGCGAACGCCCCGGCGTCCACCTCCTCGGCGGCCGCGCAGACCAGCACCCGGTAGGCGGGCCGCCCGCCCGGCAGCCGGGCCCGCTCGAACACCTCGACGGCCGTCGCCAGGCTGAACGGCAGCGCCCTGTCCAGCGCGAGGATCGCTACGGTATGCACTGTGTTGTATGGCCCAGCGTGATATGGCCCTGTGCGAAAAAGTCAGGTATTCGCCGACGGTCCGTCGGAGAGGGCGAAGGCAAAGGCTCCTCCTGAACCGGGTGGTACCGATCCCGGCCCGTCCTCCGGGCGCCATCGCCTGATTCAGAGCCCGTAGGAACGGTGCGCCGGGTTACGACGCGGGTTCCAGCACGTATATCGCCTGACCACGTGGTCACTCGCGCAAGTCTGACATGCCGTGATCGACCCGTTCAATGTCGGATCGGTCACGACGGGCGGCCTGATCGGCGCGGACCGGACAACTAAGACCCCTGACTGCGCCGCGCACCGGGCGGCGGCCGCGCCGGCCTTCACGTCGACGGACGCCCGTCCGTTGGGCGAACGTTGGGCTCGACGACACGCGGGGTTCCCGGCGAGGTCGATCACAGCAGCCTTCATTGCTATCAGAGTCCTTTCTGAGGGGCTACCGAACGTGCCCGGGAAGCCGGCGCCGGTGGAGAGGTTCGACGATGGCGGACATGGCGAAGCAGATCACCATCGACTACACGCTGCTCACCGACGCGGTGAAAGATCTCAAGGCCCTGGGACCGTATATCCACCGGATCAGCTCCATCGGCTCCACCCGGGGCCGGGGTTACGCCCTGCCAACCGCGACGGGCACCGTCGCCAACGGGGTGCGGGAGGTCGGCAACGGGGGCTTCGGCCGGGCGCTGGCCAACTTCTACCTCCAGTGGGAGACCCCGATGAGCGACGCGTCCTCGGGGATCTCGAACCTCGAGTCGACCTTCCAGGCCACGGCCGACGCGTTCATGGACGCCGACGCCAAGCAGGCCGCCACGATCAACGAGGGCGCCGCGATGGCGGCCGTCATCGGGTACCCCGCCGAGATGCAGGCCTACTACCAGGCGCTCGAATCGTTCGGCGAGCAGAACCCGTACACCGGCCAGTTCGTGTCCACGGGCAAGATGCCCGACATGCCGATCCCGCCCGGCAACCCCTACTCCCTGGCTTCCGGGGTGACCACGACGTACGACAACGGGACTCAGGACCCGCATCCTCCGGAGCCGAACTACTCGTGGCCGCAGAACCTGCCGACCACGGAGACCACCACGGTCGTCAACGACGGGCTGACCTACACCGAGACCACCACCTTCGGCCCCGACAAGGGCTGGGGCCCCGACGGGCCGACGCAGGACACCACCCAGGTCATCAAGCACGCCGACGGCACCACGGAGACCGTCACCATGGTCGCGAACCTGGACGGCTCGGTCAGCGAGAAGGACGTCACCGTGAGCGGCAACACGACCACCACGACGACGGCGTACCGGTCCGGCTGGGACCCCTCCACCTGGACGGACACCACTCCGGTCACGCCGGACGGCGACTCGACCACGACAGGTCCGGACCTCGGCGCCCCGATGGTCAACTGACGGCGCGACGCTCGGCACGGCTCTCGGCACGGCTTCCGGCACGATTTCCGGCAGGGCTACGGGTTCGGTGCCGTACCCGGCTGGTCCGGCGCCAGGCCCACGGTCTGCGGCGCGGGCGGCTTGGGCTTGAGGTTGGCGGCCGTCAGCAGCAGGTCGTTGACCAGGTACTGCTGGAAGAACTTCTCGCCGAGCGTCAGGGCCAGGTCCGGGATGCCGCCGTAGTGGAACAGCCGGCCGGAGGACAGCTGGTGGGCGATGGTCTTGGCGGCGCCGAAGCTGAGGTTGCCGACCAGGTTGCCCGCCATGCCCAGCCCGCCGGCCTCCAGCGCCAGCAGCCCGGTGAGATGGTCGTGGTTCTTGCCGACGCCGAACGCGGCCGCGGTGACCGAGCTCGAGATGAAGTTGCCCACCGCCGAGACGGCGACGGTGCCGACCAGGTAGTCGTAGGTGCCGGCCCGCCAGCGCTGCGGGTTCTCGTTGCCCGCCCACTCGTTGTCCCAGTACTTGTCGTGGTTGTACGGGTTGCGGTTGAAGTCCTTGCCGCCGTCCACGTTGCGCAGCCCGTCGCGCAGCCCCTTGAGCGCGGTCTCGCTCAACACGGCGTAGCCGCCCTTGACGCTGCTCTTGATCGCGCCGCCGGTGAAGATCCGGCCCCAGTCGGCGCCGGAGAAGTTCCAGTTGTTGGCCGCGCCGGTGATCACGATGTTGGCCACGACGTCGAACACGAACTCCTGCGCCATGTCCGCGATGACCTTGTGGGCGAGCTTCTCGCCGGTGCCCTTGACGGTGCCCGCCACGCCGTCCGTGACCTTGAAGTCGAGCCGGTTGGACTCGCGGATGCGCCGGTTCCAGCCGCGGAACGCGGTCAGCGGCCCCTTGTCCTCGCGCTCCGTGCCGACCATGCGCCACCGGCCCACCGCGTTCTTGTCCCAGACGTGCCCCGCCGGTGAGCGGAAGCGCACGAGGACGCCCGTCGTGGTGGTCATCCGCCACTGCTTCTGGAAGGCCTCCTTCTCCAGGTACAGGCCGTCGGCCCCGGGGGCCGGGCCGCGCTCGCGCCACACGCCGCCCTGGTCGTACTCCTTCCACACCCCGTGGTCGGTGGCGTGGGGGTATTCGCGCACCCGTCCGTCGATCAGCTCGCGCAGCACGGTGCCCGCCGCGTCGGTGTCCCGCCAGGGCACGGCCCCGGCGCCGGGCGGGCGGGCCACGCCGAAGCCGCCGTCGGCCTGCTTCCAGGTCCGGGTGGCCCCGCTGTTGGCGATCTGGTCACCGGACGCGTCGAACTTCGCCGAGTGCCAGGGGGAGTGCGGGCCTACGCCGGCCGGCTCCGCCTTGAGCGTCTTGCCCTTATCCAGCGCGCGCAGGTCGTGCACCTGCACGGTCTCGCCCGCCCAGTTGGTGCGGAAGTCCGCGTAGGAGTCGTCCCACGAGCCGGTCCACCGCTCGTTGCGCTGGGAGAGCCGGAATCCGGACCCCCCGTCGGAGCTCTGCCATTTCCACCTGCCGGCGCGCGCGTCGCCCATGCCGGTCACGTGCACCGTCGGGCGGACCCCGCCGACCCCGCCCCAGGTGTCGGTGCGCCGCACGATCTGGCCCATGTTGTTGCGGGTGATCGAGATCTCGTTCCCGGTGAACCGGACCTGGCCGCCGGGCGGCGCGGCCGGATCGTGCGCGGGCTTGTTCGCACCCGGATAGTGCGCGACGTCGCCGTTGACGTCGGTGTGCCGCACGACGTACGCGGCGCCGGTCACAGGGTCCGTATACGTGTCGGTCCAGTGCTTGCCCGTGAAGGTCCGGGTGCCCTGGGCGACGACGTTCTTGCCGGGGTCCAGCTCGCGCCAGTCGAGGGTGTTGCCCGGACGGACGCCGCCGGCGCCGAGGGTGAAGCCGGCCCACTTGCCGGCGCCGTCCCGGCCGACCTCGACGGTATGGCCGTTGTCCAGCTTGATCACGGCGCGCACGAGGATCCCGTCGCCGGTGAAGTCGGTGGTCGAGCCGTCAGGGGTCACCACGCGCACCCCGTGGGAGGCCTGCGCGCCGCCGACCGCGTCGTGCTCGACCCAGGTGAAGACCTGGAATCGCGAGTCGCCGAGCACGGCGCCCTCGTGGGTGAAGTCGATCCCGGCGTACTTGCGGCCAAGGAACGACTTCGCCAGCAGCTTCGAGACCGTGCCGTCCAGGTTCTCCGGGGCCTTCCACAGGAAGTCCGGCGGACGCTGCTCGGCGTACCGGGTCACGGTCAGGGTGTGGCCGTTGCCGAGGATCTCCTTGGAGTTGGTGTCCTTGGCCTGCGGCGAGATCTCCTTGTAGGCGGCCTTGACCTCGTAGCCGCCGGTGGCCGCGTTGAACTGGACGCCGTACTCGCGGTAGTGCTTGGCGTGGCCGAGGGGGTTGTAGGCGTGCCACTTCTGCTGCACGACGTGCGTATGGCCGCCGATCGTCACGTTGTCCTGCCAACCGCTGAGCGTCGTGGTGCGTGGGCCGGTGAGCGTGCGGTCGCCGGCCTTGTTGAAGCGGGTCCACCTGATCGAGCCGTCCGGCAGCTTCTCGGCCCGGATCACGCCGCCGTCGATCGCGGTGCGGTACTCGCGGATCGTGCGGCCCCACGTGCCCACGTCCCAGGAGGTGACGCCGTCCGCCTCGGTGGAGAACTTGCGCACCCCGTGGTCGGTCAGGCCGCGGTTGTCCCACGTGCTCCAGTACCGGGTTCCGTTCGGCTTGCGCATCAGTTCCAGGCTCTGGCCGATGTCCAGGGTCTCGCGCTGGTAGACCGGGGTCTTGTCGGTGCCGGTGAGGATCAGGGTGCCGTCGTTCTTGCGCACGACGGCGCCCGCGCCGCTGTACGTCGGGCGGGACGCGGCCCCGGCGGGCGCGGGGGGCCGCGGGCCCGCGGCGCCGTCGCGGGTCCAGGTGCCGGCGGTGAAGTCGACCTCGAAGGACTCGCCGGTGCGCCTCCCCCCAGGTGTCAGGATGCTGATGTGCTCGGCCAGCGGCCGGCCGTCGGCGCCGAAGGTGCGGGTGTCCCCGGCGTGCGCGCCGCGCGTGTCGGTGACGACGAGGTCGCCGTTGGCCGGGTTCCGGGTGACGGTGAAGTGGCCCAGCTGCCCGTCGCCGCCGTGCAGGCCGTATGCCGGCGCGGCGCCGGTGTGGTCGACGAACACGTGGGTCCCGGAGTGGTCGAGCAGGTTGACCTGCTCGCCGCGGACCGAGCCGGTGAAGCGGTCGTACACCGTGAAGTCGCCCAGTCCCGGGCCGACGCGCGTATCGGTGGCGGTGAAGTGGCCGCCGGCGTTGCGCGCGACGGCGAAGTCCGGGCTCGGACCGGTCAGCATGTGCGCCGTGAAGCCGGGGCCGGCCGGGTTGGCGTAGTCGGCCTCGAGGTGGGTCCCGCTCGCCGAGCCGTCCAGGTTGTGCAGGTCGAGGTGCTCTGCGAGCAGGTGTCCGTCGGCGCTGAAGCTCAGCCAGCCGTTGGCCCCGTGGGTGAGGGTGAAACCGCCCGCGTTGTCGGCGTAGGTGCCCTCCAGATGGCCGTGCGCGGTCGACTCGATGGTCGCCTGGTTGCCCGCGTAGTCGATCTCGACATGACCGAGGTCAACGCCGCCGAGGTCAACGCCGCCGTGCTCGGCGATCGGGCGGCTGACCGCGGTCAGGTTGCGGGTCGGGCTGTAGTTGCGCCAGGAGAGGTTGTCACGTGGGTCGGTCAGGCGCAGGCCGCCGCCCGGCTCCACCCTGAGGTTCCACTGCGCCCGCCCGTTCGGGCCCGCGGTGTGGCCGAGGCCGTCGGCGTAGCCGAGTTCGAGGTGGCCGAGGCCGATGCTGCCGTCGTGGCTGTGGCTGGGCGCTTGCTCGGCGACGAGGCGGCCGCCGCCGTTGAACCGCTGCCAGGTGCCGGCGTCGGCCCCGTTCGGGTTCTCGATCCGGAACCCGCCGCCGGCCGGGTCGGGCCTGAAGGTCCAGCGCGGCCGGGCGGTGCCGATCCCGTCGGTGAAGGCGTGCCCGGCGGCGTAGTCGATCTCCACGTGGGTGAGGGCCGTGCCGTCGTGGTTGAGGGCGCCGCGGTAGGCGCCGGTGAGGCGGCCGGCCTGGTTGAACCGCTGCCAGTTGCCGGCGGCCGCGTCGGTGACCTTGAACTCGCCGGACGGCAGCGTCGTACCGGCGAGGTGCGTGTCCACGCCGGCCGGGTCGGTCCGGATCGCGCCGCCGCCGACATGGTCGATCTGCAGCAGCCCGAGGGCGACGCCCTGATGATCGGTGACGTCCAGCTTCTGCCCCGTCAGCTTCGCGGTGGCGGAGAAGTCCCGCCAGGTGCCGTCGGTGGGGTGGTCGAGCCGGAAGCCTGCGCCCGGGCGCGGGCTGTACCGCCAGTCGGCGTGACTGGCGCCGGTCCCGCCGGTCGAGGCGCGCCCGGTCGTGTAGTCGATCTCGATCGGGCCGAGCGCAGTCTTCCCGTCGTGACTCAAGCCGGCCAGGCTCTGCCCGACCAGCCGTCCGCCGGCGTCGAACCGCTGCCAGGTGCTGTCGGCCTGGTTGGTGAGCTTGACGCCGCCGCCCGGCGACTTCTCGGCGGTCAGGTGCGTATCCACACCGGCCGGGTCGGTGTGCACTGCGCCGCCGCCGTTGTGGTCGACCTCCACGTGTCCGAGGCCCACGCCCTGGTGATCGGTGATGGTCATCCCCTGCGCGTGCAGGGTGGCGTCGGCTTGGTATTCGTGGAAGACGTGCGGGTCGGCGGGATTGGTGAGGCGGAATCCCGGGTGCGCCACAGCCTCGGTCAGCACGCCGGAGTCCACTTGCAGGCCGGTGCGCACGTCGATCAGGGTGCCGTGCTCGGCGGCACCGGTGAGGTCGAGGTTGAGCTGGTGGTTGGGTCCGAGGCCGCGGGTGGCGACGGCCGGTGTGCCGTCGGGCTTGGCGGTCACGACCCGGTCCCCGAGCCGGCTTCCGCCGACCGCGCGGGGGTGTTCGAGCAGCGAGTGGGCCAACGCGGCGTATTCGGCGGCGGTCAGGCCGGGGGCGTCGGTGCCGAACTGGTGCAGGGCGTCGGCGGCGGCGTTGAGCCTGCCGCCCGCCATCTGCAAGCCGTGCTCGGCCGCGGCCTGCCCCGGGGTCTGGACTTCCTTGCCCTTGAAGCTGGAGACGGCGGCGGAGGACTCGGCGCCGGACGCGTCAGGGCCCGGACGGCTCTGGTGGAAGTGGTTCAGCGCGCTGGTGTAGTCGGCCTGGACCACCTTGAAGTCGGTCCAGGGCACTGCGACGCGCCCGTCCTGCCTGCCGAGCAGGCCGGGCGTCCCGGCCAGGTCGGGCGAGTGCAGCGAGCCGGGATCGCCTGCCAGATCCGCGTGCGTGTCCGCGGCGGAGCTCGAGACCGCCGGAGAGTCGGGTCGCAGGTCGGGGGATGGGCCGTGCAGGCCGGGGGACGAGCCGTGCAGGCCGCCGGACAGCGGGTGGCTGATCTCCGGGGTCACCTGCGCCAGCTGCGCGGAACCGGCCTGGTGGAATCCGGCCGGGGCGGCCAGGTGCTCGAAGCCCGCGTTGGCGGACCAGGCCGGCTGCTCGACGGCGTCGATCCCGGGCCCGGCTCCGCCGTTCAGATGTGGCAGGCCGCCGTGCGCGTTCAGGGCGGCGACGGATTGGCCGTGGTTCAGCTCGAGGCGCGGCGCCGCCGCGGGTACTTTGCCGAGCGGGTTGAGGTGGGCGCTCACGGTCGTGCCGGGCAGCCGGATCTCCGCGTCGGCGGGATTGGCCAGCAGGTTCTTGATCTCGACCGGGTGGGCGGCGAAGGAGAGGTCCGGCACGTGGGAGGCGGCGTGCACCGACACGGCCGGTCCGGCCAGACGGGTCTCGGGCAGGGCTGCGTGTGGCAGCGCAGAGTGTGGCAGGGCAGCGTGCGGCAGGCTGGCGGGCGCGAGATGGGCCGGGAAGTTCAGTCCGATACCCGCGGACAGATGCACCTCACTGAGCCGGCCCAACCCGGCGGACATCTCGACCGTGTCGATCTTGTGCGCGACCACCGACAGATCACTGACATGCGTCACGACGGAACTACCGTCCGCGAGGTGCCGCAGCTCCGGCACCGCCGCCGGGCTCGGCAGCGCGAGGTGCATGTCGACACGGCCTAGCGGACCGAGGCCCGCAGTAGCCAGGTGACCCGTGGCGAGGTGACCGTCGGCGAGATCGAGATGCGGCAGGGCGGCGCCGGCGAGATCGACCCGCGGCAGGCTGCCGGTGGCGAGATCGAGGTGTGACAGGCCGGTGGACGCGAGATGGGCCGGGGAGTTCAGTGCGATACCCGCGGACAGATGCACCTCGCCCAGCCGGCCCAACCCGGCAGGCATCTCGACCGTGTCGATCTTGTGCGTGACCACCGACAGATCACTGGCATGCGTCAGGACGGAACTGCCGTCCACGAGGTTGCGCAGTTCGGGCGGCGCGGCCAGGTTCGCCACGTCGAGGTTCGGCCTGGGGAAGGAGGCCGGGGCGAGATGGCTGAACCCGGTCGGGCTCGGAGTGATGCGCGACAAGCCGGAGATGCTGCCCGGCTCGGGCAGCCGGATCGCGCTGGGCACGCTCAGGCTGGTGTTGAAACTGCCCAGGTGCGGGTTCGCCAGCAGTGGGTCCACGGAGAAATTCCGATTACCCGGCAGGTGCCCGAGCGTGCTCAAAGGAGTGACCAACGGGCGTCCATCGGTGCCTAGCGGAGACAGCCGCAGGCCGGGAGCGGGCCGGTTGAGCGCGGCGTGCTGCTGTGAGGAGTACGACCACGGTTTGACCAGGCCGGTGCCGACGCCCTTGAAGCTCTCCCGGTTGATGACCCACAGGTCCAGCACGGGGTCGTTGGAGTAGCCGAGGCCGCGGTGCAGGAAGCCGAGTTTGAGCGAGTCGAGCAGCCCGAGCTCGCGGGTCTCCTCCCCGCTGACCGGCAGGACCAGCTTGAGCCAGCCGCCGGTCTTGAGGTCCAGCACGAAGGTCTCGGCCGTCGTGGTCAGGAAGGCGCCGAACTTCGAGCCGAGCGTCTTGGCGGCGTCGGCGATCGCGACGGGCATCGACTTGAGCCCGTCGAACACCCAGATCCCGGCGGTCAGGGTGAACCTGCCGAGGCCGATCAGCGAGTCGACCGACAGCAGCTGGGTCACGTCGGTGCTCTGGAGCAGGTGCATGAGGTCGCCGAAGCTGCCCTTGAAGAAGTTCACCCCGCTCTTGGTCAGGTCGCCCAGCCCCTTGAGCGTGGCGGACAGCAGGTCCGCGATGGGCAGCGCGCGGGTGCTCGGGGCGAGGATCCCCAGGAAGGCCAGCAGGAACTGCACGAAGCCGATCTCGCCGTGGGCGAAGTCCACCGCCGCCTTGATGAACAGCGCCAGGTTCGCGGCGAACGCGATCAGGCCGAACGCGCCGCCGAACAGGATCGCCGGGATCATCAGGGCGATGGCGATCCAGGTGAAGATCTGCCAGAACTGCTGCGCGGGGGTGAGCGGGTTGTAGCTGTGCGCCACCGCGTCGATCGCGTGGCCCGCGGTGTTCGAAGCCGCCGTCAGGTCCGTGCCCGCCTGCGTGGCCTGCGACGCCCACGACGTGATCTGCGGATCGTCCGGCTTGAGCCCCGACGCCTGCGCCTTGGCCAGCAGCCCGTCCGCGGTCGCCTGCTGGGTCCGCATCGCGGCGAGGTACACGCTGGTGGCGTCCCGGGCCGCGTCGAACGAGGTGTCCGCCTGGTCCATGAACTTGATGAAACGCGGGACGAGCTGCTGGTGCAGCGCGTCCGCCGTCAGGCCCTGGAAGTTCCCCGTCGTGGCGGTGCCCAGGATCCGCTTGAGCGCGGTGTTGATCGTGTCGGTGCTCGTCGCCACGTCGTCGAGGAAGGTGAAGAGCTCCTGCACCTGGTCGGGATCACCGGGAGTCGGATCCTCGTGCAGCCCCAGCGCGGACCAGTCCGATGCCCGTGCGCCCATCCCGCAGCCCGCCTCCGATCCGGCCGCCGGGCCACGCCCGCGGACACCGCCCGATACGGACCGTGCGACGGGTCGGCGCCCGGTGCGGCTCACGTAAGAGTCCTGTCACGTCCATGTGACCCGACCGGGCTGACCGCGGCATGGCCGACAGGTGAACGCGGGGACGGACTTCGACGACGGGACGGCGGAGGCGCGGCCCGGACAGTCGACCTCAGCCTTCAGGGTCTCGGCGTACTGATACACCGGGGCGAAGTAGCGGGACGGTGTTACGCGCGGTCCCCCGGTCAGGACGACGGGACCCGCAGAATACGCAGCGTCGTCGCCTGCAGGGCTTCGCGCAGCTCCTCGTCGGACAGGTCGACCAGGTCGGGCAGCAACTCCGCGACGGAGAACGCGGCGTAGTACGAGATCCGCTCGGCGCCGGTCGGGTTCTCGCCGAACAGCAGGAACAGGCCGCGCTGGCGCAGCGCCTCCGTCCCCGCCTCCTCGTCCAGCTTGTTGCGCTTCGCGGCCGGGTCGGTGGAGGCCATCACCGCGTAGTGGCGGTTCTCGACCAGGAAGTCGACGAAGCCGCTCACCACGTGCTCCATCCGGGCCCTGCGCCCGCGCATCGCTGCCGCCTCGTCCAGCAGGGCCGCGATGCGCTGGATCCCGGGCAGCATGGCCGCGTGCAGGATGTCGTTCTTGGCCCGGAAGTGGTAGTAGACGGCGGCCTTGGTCAGCCCCAGCTCGTCGGCGATCATCTGGATCGAGGTGGCGTCGTAGCCGAGCTCGGCGAAGAGCCGCTGCGCGGTCTCCAGGATCTGCGACCTGGTCTGCTCCGCCTGCACCGCGCGGGTGGACATGCCCCGGACCGGCGTCGCCATCGCTCTGCTCCTCATTCGTGGGCCGCCATGGGCCGCCTCGCATCATACAAGACCGCGGCCGGTCCTTCACTAGCCAATCGTCAAGCGGTTCACCGGACGATCGGCCAGCGATTCACTTGACGACCGTCTAGCGAAGGGCCTAGCGTCGACCGCGGAATGGGCAACCCGCACCGAGCCGTGGAGATCCGCCGTGTCCAGCTATCTGTATCGACTCGCCCGCTTCGCGTTCCGGCGTCGCCGGCTGGTCCTGGCGCTGTGGCTGACCGCCGCCGTCGCCGCGATCACCCTCGCCCTGGCCAGCGGCGGGAAGACCAACGACGTCTTCACCATCCCGGGCACCGAGGCGCAGAACGCCTCGGACGTGCTGTCCACCAAGCTGCCCGCGTTCAGCGGCGGCCAGAGCACGATCGTCTTCGCCACGGCCAACGGCACCGGGAAGGTCACCGATCCGTCCACCGAGGCGGCGATCGAGACGGCCATGGCGAAGCTCAAGGCGATACCGCAGGTCTCCACCGTGGTGGACCCCTACCAGGGCCGGCTGGTCTCCCCGAGCGGCACGGTCGCGCTCGGGCAGGTGCAATGGTCCGCCAAGGCGACCGACGTGACGGACGCCCACCTCGACGCGGTCAAGGCGGCGATGGAACCGGTGCAGGCGGCCGGCGTGCAGGTCGAGTACAACGGCAGCGTCTATCCCGGCTGGCGTGTGGCCATCTCCGAGACGCCCGAACTGTTCGGCATGCTCATCGCGTTCGTCATCCTGATGATCACCTTCGGCGCCTTCGCGGCCGCCGGCATGCCCATCCTGGGCGCGATCATCGGCGTCATCACCACCCTGATGGGCATCACCGCCGTCGCGTCGGTCCTGACGATCGCCTCGGCGTCGACCACGGTCGCGCTGATGCTCGGCCTCTCCTGCGGCATCGACTACGGCCTGTTCATCCTGTCAAGGCACCGAACCAACCTGCTCAACGGCATGACGCCCGAGGAGTCGGTGCCGATGGCCATGGGCACCGCCGGCAGCTCCGTCGTCTTCGCCGCCCTCACGGTCATCATCGCGCTGTGCGGACTGACCGTCGTCGGCATCCCGTTCCTGACCGTCATGGGCCTGGCCGCCGCGGCCTCCGTCGGCATCGCGCTGCTGATCGCCCTGACGCTGCTGCCCGCGATGCTGGGCTTCGCCGGCACCCGGGTCGCCAGGTTCACCCGGCTGCCGCTGCTCGGCGCCCACGCCGCCCGGGTCGCCCACCGCTCCGCCGCCGATCCGGACAGCACCCGCGGCGCCGCCTGGGCGCGGTTCGTCGTGCGGTTCCGGGTCCCCGTGCTCATCGCCGGAGTCGCCCTGCTCGGCGTGCTCGCGATCCCGGCGGCGAAGATCCAGCTGGGCCTGCCCAGCGGGGCGTCGCAGTCCGCGGACAACACCCAGCGCAAGGCCTACGACCTGACCACCGAGGGCTTCGGCGCCGGCTTCAACGGCGCGCTGCTGATCGTCGCCCAGGACGTCGCCAACCCCGCGGACGTCCAGCAGATCGCCGGGGCGCTGGCCAAGACGCCCGACGTCGCCCAGGTGACCCCGCTGGTCACGCAGAACAACACTGCTCTGATCCGGCTGATCCCAAGCTCCGGGCCGAACGACGCGGCCACCGCGAACCTCGTACACAAGCTGCGCGACGACCGCGCGGCGATCGAAGGCACTACGGGCACACACATCCTTGTCGGCGGCACGACGGCGTCCAATATCGACGTCTCGGCCAAGCTTTCCAGCGCGCTGCCGGTCTTCCTGATCGTCGTGGTCGGCCTGGCGTTCATCCTGCTCACCTTCGCGTTCCGCACCATCCTGGTGCCGATCAAGTCGATCCTGGGCTTCCTGCTCTCGATGGCCGCGGCCCTCGGCGCGCAGGTCGCGATGTTCCAGTGGGGCTGGGGCCGGACCCTGTTCGGCATCACCCCGAGCGAGACGATCAGCTTCCTGCCGATCATCATGCTGGCGATCATCTTCGGCCTGTCCAGCGACTACGAGGTCTTCGTCGTCTCCCGGATCAAGGAGGAGTACACCAGGGACGGCGACGCCCGCCGCGCCGTGCAGCGCGGCACCGGGCTGTCGGCCCGGGTGGTCACCGCGGCCGCGATGATCATGTTCTCCATCTTCGTGGCCTTCATGTTCACCAAGGACCCGACCATCAAGGCGATCGGCTTCAGCTTCGCCGTCGGCGTGTTCCTCGACGCCTTCGTGGTGCGCCTGACCCTGGTCCCCGCGGTCATGGCGATCATCAGGTCGAAGCTCTGGTACCACCCCGAGTGGTTCGCCAAGTACATCCCCGACCCCGACATCGAGGGACAGCGACTCGAGCACGAGCTCGCCCGGCATTGACCTAGTCAGGAGACTGCCGGGGCGGGCGGCGGCTGCGGCCGGTGCCCACCCCGGCCCAGCTGCGGCCGCCGTGTCCATGTTCTGACGCACCCGGCGGTGGGCAGTACTAGTCTTCGAACAGGGCGCGACACTCTGGCTACAGTCCGGCTCCACCGTCCGCGACAGTGTTCGTGCATGCGGGTACGTGGCGGAAGGAGTGTGCCCGGTGTGGTGGGGAGTGCTGGGGCCGCTGCTCGCCGTGGACGACACGGGCGCCGAGATCCCGCTGCCGGCCGGCCGGGTGCGGGTGCTGTTGGCGGCGCTGCTGACGCGGGCGAACCACGCGGTCTCGATCGACGAACTGGTCGAGATCCTCTGGGACGGGGCGCCGCCGCCCCGGGCGGCCAGGACGGTGCAGGTCTACGCCGTGCGCCTGCGCCACGCCCTGGGTCCGGCGGCAGCGGCGCGCATCGTCACCCGGACTCCCGGTTATCTGTGCCGGGCAACCGAGGACGAGCTCGATCTGCTGCTCTTCGAGAAACTGAGCCGGCTGGGCCGGGCGGCGGCGCACGACCAGGCCTGGTCACGTTCCGCCGCCCTGCTGGCCGAGGCTCTCGGGCTGTGGCGCGGAGAACCGCTGGCCGACGTACCGTCAGATGTGCTGCGCGAGCGGGAGCTTCCGCACCTAGAACAGCTCCACCTGCAAGCCGTCGAAGAGCACGTAGACGCAAAGATGCATCTGGAGCAGCACGAACACCTCATACCGCAGCTACGGGACCTGACCGCGCGCTACCCGCTGCGCGAACACCTGCATGCCCAGCTCATGCGCGCCCTGGCCCGCGCCGGACGGCGCGCCGAAGCGCTCGACGCCTACCAGAACGCCCGCGGGACGCTGGTCGAACAGCTGGGCATCGAACCCGGATCCGAGCTGCGGGACCTCCAACAACGCATCCTGGCCGGCGACGACGAGCCGGCCGTACCCCCAGCCGCCGAGACGGCACCCCCGCAAGCACCGGCGAGCGTCGCACCACCCCGGCAACTGCCTGCCGCGGTACGGCACTTCACCGGGCGTGCACGCGAACTCAAGGTGCTGTCGGAGCTGCTGGAGCAGACCGCGCAGCCCGGCGGCACGGTGGTGATCTCGGCGATCGGCGGGATGGCCGGCATCGGCAAGACAGCGCTGGCCGTGTACTGGGCGCAGCGGCACGCCGACCGGTTCCCCGACGGGCAGCTGTACGTGAATCTGCGCGGCTTCGACCCCTCCGGCGAGCCCATGGAGGCCGCGACGGCGGTCCGCCGGTTCCTCGACGCCCTCGCGCTGCCGCCCGGGCGCATCCCGGAGAACCTGGACGCGCAGTTCGACCTGTATCGCAGCGTGCTGGCCGACAAGCGGGTGCTGGTCGTGCTGGACAACGCCCGCGACGCCGAGCACGTGCGGCCGCTGCTTCCCGGCGCGGCCGGCTGCCTCGTGCTGGTCACCAGCCGCAACCAGCTCGGCGGCCTGGTCGCGGTCGAGGGAGCCGTCCCGCTGGCTCTGGGCCTGCTCAGCGTCGGCGAGGCGCACGACCTGCTGGCCCGCCGGCTGGGCGCGGAGCGCGTCGGCCGCGAGGAATCCGCGATGCGCGAGCTGATCGGATGGTGCGCCCGGCTGCCGCTGGCCCTGAACATCGCCGCCGCCCGGGCCGCCCTGCGTCCGGAGCGCCCGCTCAGCGCCCTGGTCGACGACCTGCGCGATGCCCGCCGACGCCTCGACACCCTGGCGATCGGCGACAGCGCCGCCGACGTGCGGGCGGTGTTCTCCTGGTCCTACTCGGCGCTCAGTCCCGACGCGGCCCGCATGTTCCGTCTGCTGGGCCTGCACACGGGCCCGGACCTCGGGGTCCCGGCCGCCGCGAGCCTCGCCGCGGTCGACCGTGACCGGGCGCGCCTCCTGCTGGGCGAGTTGACCGCCGCGTACCTGCTGGCCGAACTCACCCCGGGCCGCTACAGCCTGCACGACCTGCTGCGGGCGTACGCCGCCGACCAGACTCTCGCCCGCGACACCGCGGACGACCGGCACCTGGCGCTGCACCGGATCCTGGACCACTACCTGCGCACCGCCGGCGCCGCCGACAGCCTCGTGGATCCCGCACGAGACCTGATCACCTTCGCGCCGGCCCGGCCCGGCGTCGTTCCGGAGACGCTGGGCGACCTCGGCGCTGCGTGGCAGTGGTATGACACCGAACACGCGGCGCTGCTCGCGTCCGTCAGAGCGGCCGCCGACGCGGGGTTCCACACCCACGCCTGGCAGATCCCCTGGGCTCTGGCGAACCTCGCCTTCCGGAAAGGACACTGGCACGACCTGATCGACACCAATCTCACCGCGCTGACGGCCGCACGGCACCTGGGAGACCAGGCGGCCTGCGCCTTCGCCCACCGGGTGCTGGGCCGTGCCTATACCCGGCTCGGGGACTATCCCCAGGCGCGAAGACAGCTGCGGCAGGCCCTGGAGCTGTTCCAGGAGATCGGCGATCAGGTCGGGCAGGCCCACAGCCACCGCGGCCTGGCCTGGCTCCTCGAACGAGAAGGCCGGGTGGACGAGGCCCTGGACTGCGCCCGGCGGGCCCTGGACCTGTGCCGCGCCGCCGACCACCGGTCCGGCCAGGCCTACGCGCTCAACACCATCGGCTGGCTGCACACCCGGCAGGGCGACCACGAACAGGCGCTGGCCGCATGCGCCGAGGCTTTGGAGCTGCACCGCGAAGTGGGCGACCGCGACGGCGAGGCCACCACGCTCGAGAGCCTCGGCCACACCCACGAACATCTGGGCCACCACGCCGAGGCCGTCGCCTGCTACCAGCGGGCCCTGCCGCTGCTCCGGGAGCACGGCTCACGCTATTTCGAGGCCGACACCCTCACCCACCTCGGCGACACCCACCGCGCCGCCGGCGACGACGCGGCCGCGCGAGCCGCCTGGCAACAGGCCCTCGCCATCCTCGATGACCTGCGACACCCCGACGCCGACGCCGTCCGCGCGAAGCTTCGCGACGCCGGCGAAACATCTGGGCAACCTTAATTCCGGTTTGACACACCAACTCAGCGGTCTCAGTCTCTTCAGGGATGTCGGAGAGCGCTCTCTCGTGCTCGGCGCGGCCCGGGTCTCCGCAAAGGTATTGCCATGCATCGACGACGACTACAACGTTCGCACTGACTGGTCCGACATCATCGCCTCCTGACATTGAGACCCACGGAGCCGACATGCACCTGACCCGTTCCCCCCGCCGCGGCCGAGTCGCCGCCGCGACCGCGCTCGCCCTACTCGCCTCCGCCCTGTCCACCATGGCGGGTGCCGCCCCCGCACAGGCGGCGGGCACCACCGTCGTGGACGGCAACGCCCGGTTCGAGGTCCTGTCACCGACGCTGATCCGCCTGGAGTACGCGGGCGACGGCGCGTTTCAGGACGCTGCGACGTTCAACGCCGTCAACCGGTCGTTCCCGGCCGCGGCCTACACCACCGACGTGAGCGGCGGTTACCGGGAGATCGTCACCAGTGCCCTGACGCTGCGTTACAAGGAGGGCAGCGGGCCGTTCACCGCCGCGAACACCTCCGTCCTGGTCGGCGGCACGAACGTCACGGCGGCGCCCTCGTTCCCGTCGTACTGTGCGTTCGGGTCCGTATGCGAGGCGGAGGACGGACTGTTCGGCTGGGGCGCGGGTCCGGCCTACGACCACTCCGGGAACACCGGTTCGGGCTTCCTCGCCGGGCTCAACCAGACCGGCAGTTCCCTGACACAGGACGTCTCCGCGGTCCCGTCCTCGGGCACGTACCAGCTGACCGTGCGCTACGCGAACGCGACCGGCGGGGACGGACAGGACACCACGCGCACGCTGTCCACGACGGTCAACGGCGCGCCCGGACCGCGGCTGACCCTGCCGACCACGGCGTCCTGGGACACCTGGTCCACCGCCTCGGTCTCCGTGCCGCTGACCGCCGGGGTCGACACGATCGGCATCGTGCAGAACGCCTCCGACAGCGGCAACGTCAACCTCGACAGCCTCGCGGTCACCGCGTCCGGCGCGGCGTATCCGGCCGCGTCCGGCGGCCTGCTGACCACGGCCTACGGCGCGGGCCCGACCGACACGCTGGGCGGCTGGGACAGCTCGCTGGACAACCAGAGCCCTGCCACGGCGACCGAACGGCCGGGCATCCTGGACCGCGACGGCTGGTACCTGCTCGACGACTCGCGCACCGCGCTGCTCAACGCCAACGGCACCGTGACCGACCGGCCCTCGCACGGCGGCCAGCCGTATCAGGACGGGTACTTCTTCGGCTACGGCACGAACTACAAGCAGGGCCTGTCCGACCTCAATGCCCTGACCGGCTCGGCCAATTTGTTGCCGCAGTCCGCGTACGGGGTCTGGTACTCGCGCTACTACCCGTACAGCACCAGCGATTACGAGAACACCCTGCTGCCAACCTTCCGCAGCACCTTCACGCCCCTCGACTGGCTGGTCATCGACACGGACTGGAAGTCGCCGTCGCAGTGGAACGGCTGGAACTGGAACCCGGCCCTGTTCCCGGATCCGGCCTCGTTCATGGCCTGGACCAGACAGCAGGGCCTTGAGACCTCGCTGAACATCCACGTCACGATCGCCGGCAACGACCCGCAGTTCGCCGCCGCGAACGCGACCGCCGGGGGCCTGACCCCCGAGCCGGGCAACACCGGCAACTACGAGTTCGACTGGTCCAAGCCGGCCCAGCTCCAGGCCTATCTCAACCTGCACCAGCCCTTCGAGCAGCAGGGCGTGCGCGAGTGGTGGCTGGACTACTGCGGCGGTTGCGGCAACTCGACCGCCTCGGACGTCCACGTCGCGCCGGACAACTTCATCAACCAGGCCTACGCCCAGGACTCGGCGGCCAAGGGCCTGCGCGGATTCTCCTTCGGCCGGATCGGCTCCTCCGAGCAGGCCGGCGACTCCGGCAACTACGCGCTGGGCCCGTGGTCGGAGCGGCGCAACACCATGCAGTTCACCGGGGACACCGAGGCCACCTGGGCGATGATGGCCCTCGAGGCGCACTTCGCCGCCGACGAGTCCGCGGCCGGGATCTCCAACGTCAGCAACGACATCGGCAGCTTCCACGGCAACCACCTCGCCGACGACATGTACGCCCGCTGGGTCCAGCTCGGCACCTTCCAGCCGGTCGACCGGCTGCACTCCGACCACGGCGACCGGCTGCCGTGGAACTACGGCACGGCCGCCGACGCGAGCGCCGAAAGGTTCCTGCGGCTGCGCGAGGCCCTGGTGCCCTACACCTACACCCTCGCCCAGCAGGCGAACGCGACCGGCGTCCCCATCATCCGGCCGCTCTACCTGGACTACCCGGCCAACAGCGAGGCCTACACGAACAGCGGCGAGTACCTGTACGGCGACAACGTCCTCGTCGCGCCGATCACCTCGCCCAACGACGCGAACGGCAACGGCTCGGTGGCCACGTGGATTCCGCCTGGCTCGTGGACCGACTACTTCACCGGGACGACGTACACCGGCCCGTCCACCGCCACCATCACCGACTCGCTCGCGCAGATGCCGGTCCTGATCAAGAGCGGCGGAATTCTGCCGACCCGCACCGACTACGTGGACGCCGCAACGCAGAAGCCGCTGACGCAGCTGACGCTCACGGTCGCGGCGGGCGCGAACGGCGCATTCTCGCTGTATCAGGACGCTGGCGAGGGGACCGGATACCGCAGCGGCCAGTCCACCAGCACCCCGATCTCGTGGAGTGACGCGTCTCGCACCCTGACCGTCGGCGCGAGCACCGGCGGCTACAGCGGCGCGGCGACTCAGCGTTCATACACGCTGCGGCTGACCGACGCGACCGCCCCGACAGCCGTGGCGATCGACGGCGTGCAGGTCCCGGAGACCGCGTGGTCGTACAACCCGAACCTGCGGGTCACCACCGTGACGACCTCCGCGCTCCCGGTGGGCACTTCGCACACGGTCACGCTCAGCGGCAGCGCGACGGCCAACCCGAGGTCCGGCGAGGTCCTCGGTGACGGGGGCCTGTGCCTGGACGTGCGCGGCGGCGCCACCGCCGACGGCACACCGATGCAGCTCTACACCTGCAACCACTCCGCCGCGCAGCAGGTCACGTACACCGCCGCGAACACAGCGCAAATCAACACCGTGCAGATCCTCGGCAAGTGCCTGGACGCGACCGCTTCCGGCTCAGGCGCGAACAACACGCCCGTCGACCTGTCCACCTGCACCGGCGGCGCAAACCAGATCTGGAGCCTGCAGTCCAACGGCGAGCTGCTCAACCCGCAGTCCGGCCGCTGTCTCGACGACCCGAACGGCAACACGACCCCGGGCGCCGTCCAACTCCAGCTCTACGACTGCAACGCCGGCGCCACCCAGGTCTGGAAACTGCCGCCCGGACCGGTCACCGGCCCCGGCGGACTGTGCGCCGACGTCGCGAACGCCGATCCGTCCTCCGCCACGGCGGTACAGCTCTACACCTGCAACCAGACCGACGCCCAACGCTGGTCCGCCCCCGGTGACAACACCGTGCGCGACTTCGGCAAGTGCCTCGACGTCGCCCACGGCGCCACCGCCAACGGCACACCGGTGCAGCTGTTCGACTGCAACGGCACCGGATCGCAGACGTGGACCACCCGCGCCGACGGCAGCCTGTACAACCCGCAGTCCGGCCGTTGCCTGGACGACCCGGGAAACAAGCAGACCGCCGGAGACCCGCTGCAGATCTATGACTGCAACACCAGCGCCGCACAACAGTTCCGCCTCGGCGGCTGACCTGTAATCCACCCACCTTCACCCGCCACCGCGGGAACGCCGCCGAGGCGGGTGAAGGTGGATACGGATCAGCCGCAGACGTTCGCGCGTGAAGCGGTCTCTGCGTACTGAGCCGGGGGCAGTCGGGAACTCACTACGTCATTTGGCCGACCGAGGTCTGGCCGTCGGCAGCGCCGTCGACGGGTGCCGGCGCACGGCGCGCCTCGATGGTCAGGATGAGCTTGCCGTCGACTCGGTCCGCGGTGATCCGGAAGTCTCCATCGCTGCTGCGCAACAGGGCACGCACTCCACGCGCCGTCGCAGTATCGGCGACCGCGCGGTGAACCACGTCCCAGGCCACTGCTTCGCGGACGGCTTCCACGTCCCCCGGATCGCGCGTTACCGTCGCGATCGGCCGAGCAGTGTCCGCCCGAGCAGTGTCCGGTGACGCAGTTTCCCGTGGCGCAGTGTCCGGCGGCACAGTTTCCGTTGGCGCAGTTTCCGGTGGCGCGGTGTCCACGTCGTCCACAACGGTTCCTCTCACAACGAATCCGGCGCCCGGCGCGAAGTGCACCGGGCGACCGGAACGAGACGCTCCCTCATCTCCCTGATCACGGCGATCATGCGTCGCGTGACAGATTTGTTCGACCGCGGATCCGCTGCCATCTCGAACGTTCAGGCAGCCCTCGATCTGTACCGCAGCCTGGACGACAGGCGCTGCCGTCCGCCTGTCATTTCGCTGTGACCCCGACCTGCGCCCGCCCGGCCTCCCCCGCGTGGCCCGACGGCTTGGGGCGCGAACCGTCCGGGCCGGGTGCCAGTCGCCGTAGCAGCGACGGGGTCATCCGCCGGTAGGCCGCGGGATCGATCGGGTTCAGCCAGTGTGCGGCGCGCACCGGTGCACCGATGTTGAGATCGAGGTCGCCGAGCACCTCGTCGACGTTGTGCATCGAGAACGGGATGATCTTGGTGCCGCGGCAATGGTGCGTGTCAGTGGCGCGGTCCATGAAGGCCAGCTGCTCGACGACCGCCTGACGCATGGCGCCGGGGTCGGGCCGGGCCACCGCGCCGGCGAGGTCGGCGGCGATCCAGAGGGCCGCCATCTCGGCGTTGAGCGGGCTGAAGAACGAGGAGTTGTAGCCGTTGAAGTACAGCCCCGGCAGGTCGAGGGGCAGGATCTGCCGGTAGAGCATGAAGTTCCCGCGCTCGTCGAGCAGCCGTCTCTGCGTGTCCTCGGGCAGGAACGGCACGCCCTGGGCGTAGCCGGTGGCGCACACCACCAGATCGGCCCGCAGCACCGTGCCGTCGTTCAGTTCCGCCGCGGGACCGTCGGCTCCGGCGAGGAGGCGGGCGACGGTCGCGTCCCGGTGGACGGTGATGCTCCCGTCCGCGACGCCCTCGAAGAAGCCCTCGCTCGCGAGTCCGATGGCCCCGCGGACGATGTCCTCCATATGGCCGGCCGGGACCAGGCCGAGCTTCGCGAGGCCGAACTGCCGCACCGAGACCGAACCGATGGAGTTGATCATGCGTCGGCGCAGGCCGTCGCCCGGGCCGTGCAGGAACTTCTCGAAGCCGCGCAGTCGAAGGTAGCGGAACAGCCCCTCACCCATCCGGGTCAGCAGCAGCATCTTGAAGTTGAGGAAGCCGCCGATCTTACGCGGTACCTTCCACAGCAGCTGGCGGGCGATCACGTCGGTGCCGGCCGCGACGCCGCTGATCGCCACCGCGATGTCGCAGGCGGATTTGCCGTACCCGACGACGAGGACGTGCTTGCCGCTGGCCTCCTCGGCGTCGTTGAACTCCGTGCCCGCGCACAGGCGCCCGCCGGCCGCGACGAACTCGTCAAGGCCCGGATACGCCGGGACCGAGGGTTCGCAGAACACTCCGTTGGCGATCACGAGCCGGTCGAACCCCTCGCCGTGCTGCACTCCCCCGGCTCCGCGGGTCTCGAGCGTCCAGCGGCCGTCGCCGATTGGGCTCGCAGCCGTCACCTCGGTGTTGAGGCGCAGGGCGGATTCGAGGCCGAACTCGGCGGCGTACGCGGCGAAGTAGGCCTGGACCTGGGCACCGCTGGGCCATTCCGGATAACCCTTGGGCATCGGGAAGTCCGAGAGCGAATACTGCGCCTTCGGGCTCTGCGTCGTCACGCCCGGATAGCGCCGGGTCCGGCTCCACACACCGCCGACGTCCGGGCACCTGTCGAACACCCGCACCTCGTGTCCGGCCTGGGACAGCACCTTCGCGGTGGCGAGGCCGGCCACGCCGGCGCCGATGATCCCGATCTTCACGGTTACCGGACCCCGGGCGGCAACTGCAGCTCGATGCCGAAGTCGGCCATGATCCGCTGCATCAGCGAGATGTCCTTGGGACCGGGCGGCATGTCCGCCAGGGCCTGGTAGTAGCGCTCCAGCCCGGCGGGCGAGACCACGGAGATCACGCGCGACTCCTCCTGGTACGGGTTGCGGAAGGCGTGCAGCACGTCCCGGGGCAGGTAGAGGTAGTCGCCGTGTTCGAGCACGAAGTCCTCGCCGCCGAGATGGACGTCGAGCCGCCCGGCCAGGCAGATGAACGACTCGTCCTCGCGGGTGTGCAGGTGCGGGGGCGGCCCGTCGGTCTGCGCGGGGATCGTGTACTCGAACAGGGAGTACGCGTCGCGGGTCGATTTGCCGTCGGTCTTCATCGTGATGCCGAGCCCGATCGCCGCGATCGCGTGTCCCTCGCGCGAGGGCAGCAGGTAGCCACCGCCTAGAGTCATCATCGTCTCCTTCGGTCCGCCGTACCGACGAGTCGTCGGTGGGTCAGCGCTCACAGCGTGCGGGCCGTGCGACCCGATCGGCAATCGGACGTCCCGCTCAGCGGGACTCGACGCCCACGCCGGCGAACGGCAGTCGGCGCCCGTCAGCGGCGCGCGCAGTAGGCCCTTGACGCCGCCGCGGCGGCCAGGCGCACGGCGGGCCCGATCGCCTGCGGCCGGATCTGGCCGGACGGGCCGGTGACGGACAGCGCGGCCGAGACCTCGCCGAGCGGGCCGAAGATCGGGGCGGCCACGCAGCTGACCCCGATGTTGCCCTCCTCGCGCTCGACCGCCCAGCCGCGCGGCGGGATCGCGGTCAGCTCGCGCATGATCGCCACCGGGTTGGTCAGCGTGCGCGGCGTCCTGCGTTCGAGGCCGGCGCCCAGCACTGCGTCGATGGTCGCGGGGTCGCTGTAGGCGAGGATCGCGCGGCCCAGCGCCGAGCAGTGTGCCGGGATGATCCCGCCGACCTGGGAAAGCATCGGCATCGGCCGATGGCCGGTGATCTTCTCGACGACCAGGATCTGCGCGCCGTCGAGCACCCCGAGCTGCACGGTGACCTTCGTCGCGCTGTGCAGGTCCTGTAGGAAGGGCAGCACGGCCTCGCGCAGCTGCAGCCGGATCGGCGCCAGGCTGGCGATCTCGAACAGGCGGTTGCCGATCCGGTACCGGTCCTTCGGCTTGTCGAGCCAGCCGAGGCGGATCATCCGGTCGGCGGTGCGGTGCGCGGTCGAGCGCGGCAGGCCGCTTCGGGAGACGAGCGCGGCGAGGGTCAGCTCACGGTGCGCCGCGTCGAAGGCGCCGAGGATCGCCGCGGCGCGGTCGAGCCCGCCTGCGGCCGCTGCTTCGCTGTCCCGCTCAGCGGGACTCAACGTTGGTTCCCGGGTTCACGCGGCCCACGATAGACCCGTCGCGACCAGCGGCCCAGCACCCGAAAACCGGAGGCCCCAATCAACGCTCGCAACGCCATAGTGCCGTGGCAGTCAACGTTCGCCCCGTTCGCCGTCCCAGCACGACATCTGGCTGCGTTGCGGCAACGCCCACGCACAAACCAGTGCGAGGGCGTCCCCGCGCCTTGCCATATGCCGCCCTGGAACGCCTCACTTGCGGGCGAACGTTGACTGCCACGGCACTGGTCGGCGGCGGCAGCGCCGGGATCGGATACGCCGCCGCCGAGCAACTGCTGCGCTCGGGCCATCGCGTCGTGATCACCGGACGACGCGCCGAGCAGCTTGAGTCCGCGGCGCTGCGGCTCGGCCGGGACACCGGCGGTACCGTCCACGCGCTGGTCAACGACGTGTCGGAGCCGAAGTCCGCCGCGGCGGCCGTCGAGGCGGTCGAGAGCCTGTCCGGCAGGCTCGACGTTCTCGTGCTCAACGCCGGCGGACCGCCGCCCGGCCGCATCCTGGACGTCGACGACGGACTCTGGCAGCAGGCCTTCGAACTGCTGCTGCTCGGCCCGCTGCGCCTGGCCCGGCTCGCCCTGCCGCGGATGGCCGAGCGGGGCTTCGGCCGGGTCGTCTTCGTGACCTCGGGGGCGGTGCGCCAGCCCCAGCCCGACCTCGCGGCGTCCGTCGTCCTGCGGTCCGCGGTCACGGCCGCCGCCAAGCTGCTCTCCCTGGAGTTCGCGGCCGACGGGGTCACGGTCAACTGCGTGGCGCCCGGAGCCACGGCCACCGAGCGCCGCCGCCAGATTCTGGAGGGCCGCGCCCGCAACACGGGGGTCGGCTACGACGAGCTCGACGCTGCGGACGCCGCGGGCATCCCGGCCGGCCGGGCCGGACAGCCCGAGGAGATCGCGGCGGCCGTGGCCTTCCTGGCCTCGGCGGCCGCAAGCTACGTCAACGGGACCGTGCTCACGGTCGACGGCGGAAGGACGGAGACCATCTGATGGCCCGATCAGGAGACGAATTCGCGCTGGCCGACTTCCTCGGCGAGATCTCCGGGACCGTGCGGCCCAGCGCCGCGCACCCCGTCGTCGTGCACGCCGCGCAGCTCGAAACGCTGCCCGCGGACCAGGTGCACAATCCCACCAAACTGTCGATCGCCGGGAAGCTGCCGACCACCACCTTCGAGATCTTCCGGCAGACCATCCCGCCGGGTCTGAGCTCTGACATGCAGCGGCACCACCACGAGACGGTGCACTTCGTCATCGGCGGCGAGGGGCACAGCGAGATCGAGGACGAGACGGAGCCCTGGTCGACCGGCGACTTCATCTACACCCCGCCGTGGACCTGGCACCGCCATTACAACGACTCGGCCACCGAGCCGGTGGAGTTCCTGACCATCGAGAACTCCCGCCTGCTCGGCCTGCTGGGCGTCGGCCGGCGGCAGAGCGCGGGCCTGGCGACCGTCGCCGAGGCGCGCGCCCGATTCGGAGAGGACCCGCGATGAGCGCACTGCCCGAGCACGTCGGCATCTGGGGCGAACTGGCCGACGTCGAGCACGAACTGCGCCACATCGACGTGGGCGGCGTACGTACCAGGGTGCTGCGAGCCGGGGCGGGCCCCGACCTGGTCCTGCTGCACGGCACCGGAGGGCACCTCGAGGCCTACGCCCGCGACCTCGCGGGACTGGCCGCGGACTTCCGCGTCACCGCATACGACATGGTCGGCCACGGCTGGTCCGACCTGCCGGACAAGCCCTACACGATCGACGTCCTGTCCGACCACCTCGTCGGCCTGATGGACGCCCTGGGCATCGGCGCGGCGCACCTGTCCGGCGAGTCGCTCGGCGGCTGGGTGGCCGCCTGGACCGCCGCGCACCATCCGGGCCGCGTGGAACGGCTGGTCCTCAACACCCCCGGCAACATCGCCGACAAGCCGGAGGTGATGGTCCGGGTGCGCGAGAGCACGATGGCCGCCGTCCGGGATCCGAGCGACGAGACGGTGCGCCGCCGCGTGGAGTTCTTGTTCCACCACAAGGAGATGGTGACCGACGAGCTGGTGAACCTGCGCCGCGCGGTCTACAGCCGTCCCGGATTCCTCCAGGCGATCACCAATACGCTGGTCCTGCAGGACCCTGAGGTGCGCAGGGACTACGCCTGGCGGGAGACCTGGGTCGGGCGGATCAGCGCGCCGACACTGTTGTTGTGGACCGATCACGATCCCACCGGCGGGCTCGACGAGGCCGAGCTGCTGCTGCGTTGGCTGCCCGACGCCCGCCTGCATGTGATCGAGGACGCGGGCCACTGGCCGCAGTGGGAGAAGCCGGACGAGTTCCTGCGCGCCCACCGCGACTTCCTCGTCCTCGGCAAGGATCCGGCATGAGCGAGATCATCGGCCTGGTCGGCATCTCGCACTCGCCGTTCGCCACGATGCTGCCGCCGCGCGATCCGTCGGGGCCCGGGGGCAGGTTCCTGGCCGACGCCGGGCGGGTGGCCGCGGCCGTGGCCCGGCTGGCCCCGGACGCCGTGGTCGTCATCGGGCCGGACCACTTCCACGCGAACTTCTACGACCAGATGCCGCCGTTCGTCCTCGGCGTCGAGCAGGCCCTCGGATTCGGCGACTTCGGCAGCCGGTCCGGGCCGCTGCCGGTGGCCGCGCAACTGGCCTGGCCGGTGCGCGACGCGCTCGCAGGGGCCGGGTTCGACCTGTCGCTGTCCTACTCGCTGACCGTCGACCACGGAGTGACACAGGGCTATGAGATAGTCTGCGGCGGGCGTCCGGTTCCGCTGGTGCCGCTGATCGTCAACACGGCCGCCCCGCCGCTGCCGAGCCTGTCGCGCTGCGTGCAGCTCGGCCGGGCCCTCGGCTCGGCCGTCCGCGGCGCCGACTTCCCCGGCCGGGTCCTCGTCGTCGCCAGCGGCGGCCTCTCACACTGGCTGCCGTCCAACGACCCGCGCGACCCGGCGGTGGACGGCGAGCGGCGGGAGGCGGTGATCCACGGGCGCGCGAACGTCAAAGCCTTCGCCGCCGCGCGCGAACCCCTGGTCCGCGCCATGGGCGGCAATCCGAACGCCCACGTCAACTCGGCGTGGGACGGCTGGTTCCTCAAGCAGCTGACCACCCCGGACCTCGCGCCGGTCGCCGCGCTGGGAGACGAAGGGCTCGAAGAACAGGCCGGGAGCGGCGGGCACGAGATACGCACCTGGCTGATCGGTCACGCCGCCGTGGAACGGCCGTTCGTGTGGACCAGCTACGAGCCCGTACCCGAGTGGCTCACGGGCATGGGCGTCGGCACAACCTTCGAGGTGCACTGATATGCCCGTTCCCGTCACGACGCTCGACGTCAACGCCGCCGAGGCGCTGCACCGGCTCGGCGAGGCCCGCTCGACGCGGCGCCCCTGCGCTCCGGTTCGCGACCTGCTGCCCGCGGGCGATCTGGACGCCGCGTACGCCGTCCAGTCCGCCTGGGCCGCGCGGCAGGTGGCGGCCGGGGCCAGGATCGTGGGACGCAAGGTCGGGCTCACCAACCCGGCCGTGCAGAAGCAGCTGGGCGTAGACCAGCCCGACTTCGGCGTCCTGCTCGACACCATGGCGTGCCCGCCCGACGTGCCGATCGACGTCACGCGCACCCTGCAGCCCAAGATCGAGGCCGAGATCGCCTTCGTGCTCGCGCACGACCTGACCGCCCCGGTGATCGGACCCGCCGACGTGGCCGCCGCCACCGCCCACGTCGTCGCCGCGCTGGAGATCGTGGACAGCCGGATCGCCGGATGGGACATCGACATCGTGGACACCGTCGCGGACAACGCGTCCTCGGGCCTGTTCGCGCTGGGAGACCGGCACGTCGGACTCGCCGAACTCGATCTGCCCGCCTGCCTCATGACCCTGTGGCGCGACGGCGAGGTGGTCTCGACGGGCTCGGGAGCCGCCTGCCTCGGCGATCCGCTCCTCGCCGTCGCGTGGCTGGCCACCACCGCGCGCGACCACGGCCGACCGCTGCGGGCCGGGGAAGTCGTCCTGTCCGGCGCACTCGGCCCCATGGTCCCGGTCATGCCCGGTGACGGCTTCCACGCGCAGATCAGCGGCATCGGCGAGGTCCGCGCGAGCTTCACCGGAGGCGCATCGTGAACGATGGACCGGCCCTGAAGGCGGCCGTGATCGGCTCGGGCAACATCGGCACCGACCTGATGATCAAGATGCTGCGATTCAGCCGGGGCCTGGAGATCGCGGCGATGGTCGGCATCGACCCCGCGTCCGACGGCCTTGCGCGCGCCCACCGGCTCGGCGTCCCGACGACCGCCGACGGCGTCAGGGGCCTCATAGCCATGCCAGGCTTCGACGACCTCCGGATCGTGTTCGACGCCACCTCCGCCGGGGCGCACGTGGCCAATGCCCGCGCGCTCGCGCCGTTCGGCAAACGGCTGATAGACCTGACCCCGGCCGCGCTCGGTCCGTTCGTGGTCCCCGCGGTCAACCTCGACGAGCACGTGGACGCCGCCGACCTCAACATGGTCACCTGCGGCGGCCAGGCGACCATCCCCGTCGTCGCGGCGGTCGCGCGGACGGCGCCCGTGCGCTACGCCGAGATCGTCGCCTCGATCGCCTCCAGGTCGGCCGGCCCGGGCACCCGCGCCAACATCGACGAGTTCACCCAGACCACTGCGAGAGCCATCGAGTCCGTCGGCGGTGCGGAGCGCGGCAAGGCCGTGATCATCCTCAATCCGGCAGAGCCGGCCCTGATCATGCGCGACACAGTGCTCTGTCTGGTCGACGCTCCCGACCCCTCGGTCCGCGGGCGGATCGCCGAGGCCGTCGAGCGCATGGTCGCCGACGTGTCCGCCTACGTCCCCGGCTATCGGCTCAAGCAGCCGGTGCAGATCACGGCCGTCGACGGCCAGCCACGCACCCTCGTCGGCGACCGCCCGGTGACCCACCAGGTCACCGTCCTGCTCGAAGTCGAAGGCGCCGGGCACTACCTGCCGGCGTACGCCGGGAACCTGGACATCATGACCTCGGCGGCCCTTCGGGTCGGCGAACTGATCGCGGCCCGAACCCCGCAGGCGGTGAAATGAGCACCCGGCTGTTCATCCAGGACGTCACGCTTCGCGACGGCATGCACGCGACCCGGCATCGCCTCCGCCCCGAACAGGCCGCGAGGATCGCGGCCGCGCTCGACGCGGCGGGCGTCGACGGAATCGAAGTCGCCCACGGCGACGGACTCGCCGGTACCAGCCTCACCTACGGGCCGGGCAGCCACACCGACCCGGAGTGGATCGAGGCAGTGGCGCAGAGCCTGACCACGGCCCGGCTGACCACCCTGCTCCTGCCGGGCATCGGCACCGTCGAAGACCTCAAGCGGGCGTTCGAACTCGGCGTGCGCTCAGTGCGGATCGCCACGCACTGCACCGAGGCCGACATCTCGGCGCAGCACATCGCCACGGCGCGCGAACTCGGCATGGACGTTGCGGGATTCCTGATGATGAGCCATATGGCGCCGGCCGCGGATCTGGCGCGCCAGGCCGCCCTGATGGAGTCCTACGGCGCGCACTGCGTGTACGTGACCGACTCCGGCGGCCACCTGACGATGAACGCGGTGCGCGAGCGGGTCCGTGCGTACCGGGACGCCCTGGATCCGGGCACTGAGATCGGCATCCACGCGCACGAGAACCTCTCGCTGTCGGTCGCCAACTCGCTGGTGGCGGTCGAGGAGGGCGCCACCCGCGTCGACGCCTCGCTGGCCGGCCACGGCGCCGGGGCGGGCAACTGTCCGATCGAGGCGTTCATCGCCGTCGCAGACCTCGAAGGCCTGGAGCACGGCTGCGACCTGCTCGCCCTCCAGGACGCCGCGGACGACCTGGTCCGCCCGCTCCAGGACCGGCCCGTGCGGGTGGATCGCGAGACCCTCACGCTCGGCTACGCCGGGGTCTACTCCAGCTTCCTGCGACACGCCGAGGCCACGGCCGGCCGTTACGGCGTCGACGTGCGGGCCCTGCTTCTCGAAGCCGGGAGGCGAGGCCTGGTCGGCGGCCAGGAGGACATGCTCGTCGACATCGCGCTGGGCATGTCGAACTAGCCCAGACCCGCCGGCGGTGACTGTCGCCCGCACCCAACTGTTCACGAGTGTGAAAACAGGTCGCTTATCTGAAATTTTGCCTGTCTCCTTCTTGTCAACGACCATAACTCGGCCGAGATTGAGGGCCGTGAGACGCTCTGTACGCAACGTCACCCGCACCCGCTTCCTCGCCATCGCGGCAGCCGCCAGTGCCGCGGCCGCGCTGCTGATCGGCTCCGGCCCGGCCCGTGCCGCCGGCCCGGTGTCAGCCGACAGCCCGGTGTCGGCTGACAGCCTGTCGATCACCGTGCACCCCGACCAGGTCGGCAACCCGCTGCCTTCCGGATACCTCGGCTTTTCCTTCGGGGCGGCCACCGTCGCGAACGACGATTACGCGAGCACCGACTTCGGCGGCTACCTCAGAACGCTCGGCCCGTCCGGGGTGATCCGCATCGGCGGCAACTCCGGCGACACCACCTTCTGGACGTCCACCGGCGAGCCCGCGCCGGCCTGGGCGACCGGCGGCACGATCACCCCGGCCAAACTGCAGCATCTCGCGACCATCGCACGGGGCGCCGGCTGGAAGGTGATCCTCGCCGTCAACCTCAAGCACCCCGACCCGGCCAGGGCGGCCGACGAGGCGAAGTACGCGCGGGCGATCTTCGGCCGCTCGCTGCTGGCGATCGAGATCGGCAACGAACCGAACTTCTACTACCCCGGCGTGTCGGCCTACTACGCCGACTTCGAGTCCTACCTCGCGGCGATCAAGCAGGCGGTTCCCGGCCTGGGCGTCACCGGGCCCGACGCCGAGACCAACCACAGCTCCTGGCTCGGCGGGTTCGCCGCGGCGGAGGCCGGGCACCCGGACGTCGCCGAGGTCACCGATCACACCTACCCGGCCAGCGTCTGCGGCGGCTCGGTCGCGACCGTTCCGGAACTGCTGGGCACCGGCTCGGTGCAGTACGAGACCGCCAACGCCCAGGCGGTCGTGAGCGCGGCCCGAGCGCTGCACGTGCCGGCCGCGATGACCGAGACCAACTCAGTGGTCTGCGCCGGAGCCCCGGGCGTGAGCGACGTGTTCGCCGCGTCGCTGTGGGCGCTGGACTACAGCCTGCTGATCGCGCAGCAGGGCGTCTCCAACGCCGACTTCATGGACGGCACGAACGCCGCAGGCTGCGACCCGTACACCGCGCTGTGCCCGACGACCGGCGACCTGTCGGTCCGGCCGCTCTACTACGGCCTGCTGGCGACCGAACTGGTCGGCTCCGGCCGCTTCGTCGGGCTCGACAACCCCGACGCCGCGAACGTGCGCGCCTACGCGATCGAGCGAGGCCACCGGTTGACCGTCGTCCTCGACGACATCCAGGACCCGGCCGCCAACGGACCGACCACGGTGACGCTCAACCTCGGCGCCCAGTTGCACCTCGGCCGACTCACCACCCTGGCAACCTCGTCTCCGGCAGGCCTGTCCGCCACCACTGACATCACGCTCGGCGGCCGACAGGTTGGGCCGCACGGCTCCTTCCAGCCACCGCGGTTCACCCCCGTTCTCCTCCACCACCAGACCGCGACCGTCACCGTGCAGGCCGGGAGCGCCACGATCATCCAGTTCGACTGAACCGACACCGCGACCGGGCAGGCCACCGACCATCACAGGCTTCGATGATCAGCGGCCCGCCCGGTGTCGCGTCTGCCGGGCACCTACCTCACGGGGTGAGGTAGCAGGACTTGGCGACTCCGTAGACCGGATCGGACCCGAAGGCCGCCAGCGTGCACGAGGCGCTGCCCGTGAATGTCTTGTAGACGTATTCGCCTCCCGTCCCGAAGGCGACCGTCTGTGTTCCGCTGAAGGTGCACGTGCCGTTCTCGCCCGCACACTGCGTACTGAAGCCGGAGGGCGCGGCGCCGTGCTGGTAACAGGACTTGACGACTCCGAAAATCGGGTCGGCGCCGAACTCGGTGTGCGAGCACGCGATCGCACCGTTCGAGGTCGCATAGACGAACGCGCCGTTCGCGCCGTAGGCGATCAGCTGCGTGCCGGTGACGGCGCAGGTCCCGTTTTCGCCGCCGCACTGCGTCCACGACCCCGGCGGGGCGCCGGCCGGAGGCAGATAGCAGGACTTGACCACGCCCGGCATCGGATCGCCGAACGTCGAGTTCGAGCACGCGATACCGGAACTCGCGAGCTGATAGTTGAATCCGCCGTTGCTCCCGTACGCGACCATCTCAGTGCCCGAGAACGAACAGGTGCCGTTCTCGCCGGCGCAGGCCGTGTAGCCGGACGGCCCCCCGGAAGGAGCGATGTAGCAAGCCTTCAGCACGCCAGGGGCGGGGTCGCCCACAAAGGCTGACGAGGTGCATCCCGCGCTTCCGGTGACCGTCTTGTAAAGGTACTGTCCGGCACCGAAGGCGATGACAGACGTGCCGGAGGACGACGAGCACGTCCCGTTCTCCGTGGCGCACCAGGTGAATCCCGCGGGCAACTGCACCGGGGTCGCGGCGGGCACCGCGTTCGCCGTGACGCTCGTGGAGAACTTCACCGACCTGCCCGCCTCGGCGCTGAACGTCGACCCGCCGTTGCCGCTGTACGCCTCGCCGCCGCCCGGGTAGGGGCTGGAGTCGTTGTAAGTCATGCCGAAGCATCCGCTGGTCGCCACCGACTTCACCAGGAAGCCGTACCGGGTACCCGCCGTGACCGCGATGTCCGGAGTGATCGTGACGTCGCGCGGCGACCAGCCGATCGAGGAGGCCGGGACCACGGTCGAGCTCAGCACGGTCCCGGTCGGCTGGAGGGAGCCGTTCGCCTGGTAGACGTCGAATTCGAGCCCTGCGTTGGGGTTGCCGTTCTGGAAGGTCGTGTAGGAGAGCGCCGACAGGACGCCGGTGCGGCTCGGGACGAAGGTCTGGAAGCGCGCGATGCCGGTCTGCAGGTCGCAGAAGGTGCGGAAGCCGCTCACGCCGTCCTGCTGGTCCACGCCGGCGGGCTGGTTCTGGCTTCCGGCCGACCCGGTCGCCAGTGCCAGCGGGTAGGAGTCCTGACAGGTGACCGGCGCGATAGACCCGTCCGATCCGAACGAGAGCGGGGCCCAGAAGTAGTTCGCCAGCGCCTCGTTGTGCGCGCCGTCCCACAGGTCGCTCGCGTAGAGGTAGGCCGTTCCGGTGGTGGTGGGGATCGCCGAGACGAACGAGGGCTGGCCGCCGCAGGAGGTCGTGGTGATCTTGGTTGACGCGGACCAGGGACCCAGCGGACTCGACGCGGTGCGGTAGGAGGTCCCGGTGCTGGTGCAGTATCCGCAGTTCGGGTCCGAATACGCGAGGTAGTAGACGCCGTTGCGCTTGAACAGCGCCGGGGCCTCGGTCCCGCTCTGGCCCAGCCGGGTGTAGGCGCCGGTCCCGGAGAGGTCGCTGGAGTTGAGTCGTTCCACGACGAGGTCGCCGCCGCCGGTGTGCCAGTCGGTGTAGACGATGTAGGCCGTGCCGTCGTCGTCGGTGAAGACGGTCTCGTCGCCGTTGTTCGTGCCGCCGGCCGGGGCGGTCTCGTTCACCGCAAGCGTCGGCACAGCGGCCTCGGTGAACGGCCCGGCCGGACTGGAGCTGGTGAAGACGCGGTAGTCGACGCCGTTGTCGTACGTATTGATCCAGAGCACGTACATCCCGGTCGCGGCGTCATGGACGACGTGCGGCCGGAAGCAGCCGAACGTGGCCCCGTTGCAGCGGGTCTGCCAGACGCTGCCGGTGGGGTCGAACAGCAGGCCCAGGTCGGTCCAGTGCACCAGGTCGGGCGAGCTGTAGACCTTGAACCCGCAGAACGGGGTGCCGCTCGCCTGCCAGGTGAAACCGCAGTTGTAGGCGGTGCCATACAGGTAGTACGTACCGCCGAACAGCGCGATCATGCCGTCGTGCGCGTCCACCGCGTTGCCGTCGGTGTCGAACCTGACGACCTGGTTGCCACCGGAGTCGAAGTTGGTGACGGTCGTGCCGTAGGCGGCCGCGGGGGTTACCGCGGCGGCCCGGCCGGTCCCTGCCATCGCCGCGGACGGGGTGATCAGTCCACTGACGAGCAGGGCGAGCAGCGCCGCGCCGAGCGCGGGCAGGGCGAATCTCGATCGGTGCATCACGGGCTCCAGGGCTGCCGGATGATGGGATGCCGGGATGGTGGGTGCTGATGTGGTGTCGTCACGTCGGGCACTACCACCGCGCCGAGCGGCAGGGTCCTGGATCGCGCAGTAGATATTGAATCGTTTCAGGTCACTGCTCATCAGCATACGCACGCCAAGGCGGCCCGTCCAGGACCCAAGATGCAGCACGCCGAACGGGCCGGCGCGATCAGTCCCCGAGGTCAGTGCCCCGCTTATAAACAAGTTAGTTGGTATTTTTGTGGGCAGCCGGTGGAAGAACCCTTGCAGAGGCGGGAGGAACGGGACATCAGTCAGCTCATCGAGGTTCATCCAGCGCATCCGACGTCTGCGGGAACCATTTCGGCCGAGACCCGCTGCCGAGGAGGGCGAGATGCGGCTCACGATCGTGGCGGCGACCGGTGGCATCGGTAGCCAGATCCTCGCCCAGGCCGTGGCCGCCGGCCATGACGTGACGGCCGTGGTGCGCAACCCGAACCGGCTCCCAGACCTGCCGGTGCGCGTCGTCGTGGCCGATCTCACGGCCGCGGACCCGGCGACCCTGGAGTCAGCGGTTCGCGGGGCCGACGCGGTGCTGTCCGGACTCGGCGCACGTTCGGCCGCCGAAGCGGGCGTCGCCTCGCGGGGCACCCGAAGCATCATCGAGGCGATGCAGGCGACCGGCGTGCGACGCATCGTCGCCGTCAGCGCCGCGTCGGTCGGCACCGTGCCCTCCCCTGGGCGGCCGAACCCGCCGCGGCACAACCCCGGCGACGGGTTCTTCATGAGGCATATCGCCGCCCCGCTGGCCAAATCCGCGTTCCGCAGACACTACGAGGACCTGGCACTGATGGAGGACCTGCTGCGGGACAGCGGCCTGGACTGGACCGTCGCGCGCCCGCCCCGGCTGCTCGACAGGCGTCTGACAGGAACGTACCGGACGGCCTACGAGCAGAACGTCCGCACCGGCATGTTCATCTCCCGCGCCGACGTCGCCCACCTCATGCTCGACGTGCTCGCCCGCCCCGAAACGATCCATCACGTCATCGGGATCGCCTACTGACGATGCAGCGTCCTGATCAGCCCGACAGTCGACGAGGGAATGGGCCACGTGAAGCGCAGGCGGATGCACCGGGCCACGTTCGTCGCGGCCGGCGTGTACAACATCGCATGGGGCTGCTACGCGGTCCTCGATCCGCAGTGGTTCTTCCGCCTCACCGGCCTGCCGCTGTCGAACTCGCCGCAGATCTTCGCGACCCTCGGCATGGTCCTGGGCCTGTACGGCCTGCTCTACCTGGAAGTGGCCCGGCGGCCCGAACACGGCTGGCCGGCGGCCGCCGTCGGGCTGACCGGCAAGGTGCTCGGACCGCTGGGCCTGGCGTGGCTCATCATCACCGACGTCTGGCCGGCCGGCACCGTCGTCATCATCATCACCAACGACCTGATCTGGTGGGTACCCTTCGCCTGGTACCTGTACGACGGCTGGCCCGACTTCCGAGCCACCTGGCACTCCCCGTGACGACGGGCTATCCCCGGGCCTGGTGGGCCGGTTCGCCGGCGCGGGCCCGGTCGGGGTGCGCAGAGCTCTCGGCCAGGTCGGCTATCTCGCGGCGGGAGCGGGCCTGAAGTTTGGCGAGGATGTGGGAGACGTGGGTCTCCACCGTGCGCCGCGACAGCAGCAGCCGGCCGGCTATGTCAGGGTTGGACCGGCCCTGGGCGACCAGCTCGGCAACGCGCAGTTCGGTCTCGGTCAGCGCCTGCCAGCCGGTTCGGGGACGCCTGCGGGGTCCGCGCACTCCGGGCCGGATGCCGTACGGGCGAAGCCGGGCGGCTGCACGCCGCGCATCCCAGACCGCGCCGAGGTCGTCGTACACGGAGACGGCTTGTGTCAGCGTGCTGCGAGCCGCGTCCAGATCACCGCGGCGCCCGAGCAGGTGCGCCGCGTCCTCAAGTGCGTTTCCCGACTCGAACCGGCGCCCGACGGCGTGGTAGTGCGCGGCAGCGGCGAGCACCGGCTCCGGGTCGCCGTCCAGTAGGCCGCGGCACCAGTCGGCGGCGGCGGCCGCGCGGGGCGAAGGCGTGTCCCGCGCCTCGCGGGCGGCGAGGACACCGGCCTGCCGGGCGGTGCGCGCGTCCTCGGCGGCCAGAGCCAGCCTGACCAGCGCGGGCAGCAGGCCCCACTGGTGCCCCAGCCCTTCGTATTCGGGGGTGAGCAGGATCGCGAGCGCCTCGGCCGCCTCGGCGGTGCGCCCTGTCCGCTCGGCCGCCACCGATCCGATCATCAGGAGATAGCCGACGTCGTACCGCTTCGCCGCGGCCGGGATATCCGCGTCACGCAGCGCATCCAGCCGCCGGGCGAACCCCCGCTCGTCGTCCCGATGTCCGGCGATCAGGGCGGCCAGTCCGCCGGCCACCACCGGCAGCTGCGTCGGGAACGCGCGGTAGGCGGGATCGGCGATCGTGTCGAGCTCGGCCAGCGCGTCGTCCCACCTGCCCTGCTGGACGGCCAGTTCGCAGCCCTGCAGCTGGACCAGGCCCAGCCGCGCGCTGCCGGTCCGCTCGGCCAGCTCACGGGCCGTGCGCAACAGCTCGCCCGCCTCCCCGAAACGGTCCAGGTCCCGGAGCGAGCCCGCCTGGTTGTTGAGCAGCAGCAGCCGCAGATCCGTCAGCTGCGGCTGGTCGTTGACCACGGCCAGCGCCTGATCGATCATGTCCTGGGCCGCGGACCTCCGGTTTTCCGCGATGTGCACCATTGATCCGACGTGCAGTGCGTAGCCAACGGCCATCGGATCGGATGACCACTCGCCGTCGGACAGGACCCGGGCCGCTGCCGCCGCCGCGTCACCGTAGCGCCGCAGATTGAGCAGGGGGATCGCGCTCAACGCGGCCAGTCTCGCCTTCCACACCCCCACGGCCTGCGTCCCGGCGATCAGCGCCAGCGTCTCCTCGTCACGGCCTGCGCGCGTCAAGGCGTAGCCCAGGATCCACACGGCCTGCCCGCGCCGTTGCGCGTCCCCCGTTTCGGCCAGGATCCGGCGGGCGATCCGCTCCGACTGCTCGAAGCGGCCCAGCAGGAGGGCCGCCATGGCGAGATTCTCCTGCAGCCGGACGTGGCGCGGACCGTCGTCGGCGGTGTGCCGCAGCGCGCGTTCGAACAGCTCCGCAGCGACGGCCGGGGAGCGCCGGGTCAATCCGGCGGCATTGTCCACCAGCCAGTCCACCTCCCAGCCGTCCGCCGCGTCTCCCGCCGCCAACACCAGCTCAGCCACCCGCTCCACCGGCGCCCCCGCCGCCATCAGCCCCAGCGCCGCGTCCCGGCGCAGCCCCGCCCGAAGCGCCGCCGGCACCGACTCGTGCAACGCCTGTCGCAGCAGGTCGTGCCGGAACCGCAGCCGCACTCCCGCCGGCTCCACCACCCCGGCAGCCAATGACTCCCGCACGACCGCCGCCAAACTCCCCACCGGACGGCCCAGCACTCCCGCCAGGTCACCCACCAGAAAGTCCTTGCCCAACAAGGCCGCTGCGCCCAGCACCCCGCGGGCGTCGTCCGACAGGAAATCAAGGCGGTCCGCGATCGCGCCCGCCAGCGAGACCGAGGCCGCCTCGGCCGCCCCGCCCCGCCGCTCCGGGTCGGCCATGAGCTCCACCACGCCATCGCCCGCCGCCAACAGCCCGGCCCGGGAGTACACCCCCACCATCTCCCGCACGTACAGCGGATTGCCCGCCGCCGACTCCAAGCGCTCAGCGAGCCGCGGCCCGGGTGTTCCCCCGGCCAGGTCCCGAACCAGCTCCGACACGCTCTCGCCGGTCAGGCGTCCCAAGGCGATCACCGTGCCGTCGCGCGACGTGAGATCTCGGCGCAGGCGCTCCAACTCCTCCCGCCGAGGCACCGCCCGGCACGCTCCCACCAGCAACAGCGGCAACTGGGCGGTGGCACGGCTGAGCAGCCGCCACACCACCAGGCTCGCGTCGTCGGCCCACTGGAGGTCGTCGACCCAGATCACGACCGGGCCCTGCGCGCACAACCGGTCCACCAGCGCCAACAAGCGCTCGACTCCCGCCGTCACCGGGTCGCCGGCCAGCACGGGTACACCGCCGGATCCCGACAGCGCCACGGCGACCTCCGCGCGCCGGGGATCGGCCGACTGCGCGTGGACACCGAGCGTCTCCAGCATCACGGCCAGCGGGAACCGGCCCGCCAACTCGTCGCACACGCCCCGCAGGACCGAACCGCCGGTGTCTGCCACGCCCTCCAGGCCTGCCAGGCCCGCCGCCGCCAAGGCCGACTTGCCGATGCCCGGCTCCCCCTCGATCAGCACCGACCGCCCGCGGCCCGCCACGAGATCCCCGACCGCGCCGACGAGGACGGCCAACTCCGCGTCGCGCCCCGCCAGTCCCTCGGAACGAATCACTGTCACCGTCCTGACCACATGCACCGCGCATCCACCCGCCCGCCCCGGTGAACCGTCGCAAGCGTAAGCCACTCGGCGGAATCAAAGTCTCCGTGGATTCGACGGATGTCTCGGCGTGCCCGTAGTCAGCAGGCTGGCACAGCAAGGATCACCATCAGTCATTGGAGTTCAGAGATGGCCAGAGTCATCATTTGTGCATCACCCATCTACGGGCATGTCAGCCCCATGCGGACGATAGCCGCGGACCTCGTGCAGCGCGGCCATCAGGTCACTGTCCTGACGGGCACGGCCTTCCGGGAGATGGTCGAGCAGACCGGAGCGGCCTTCGCCCCGCTGACCGGACGTGCCGACTACGATCTGTCGATCCTCGACTCCTCCGAGCGCGACGCGCTCGAGCCCGGCCCCGCCCAATTCGAGTGGGACCTGCGCAACGTCTTCATCGCTTCGCTCGCCGACCAGCACCGGGCCCTGCAGCTGCTGCTCGCCGAACCCGACTCCGAATCGGCGATCGTGCTCTCGGAGATCATGTTCCTGGGAGCCACGCCGCTCATGCTGGGCGCTCCCGGCCCGCGGCCGAAGGCCTTCGCGGGCATCGGGGTGATCCCCTTCGCACTGAGCAGCTCGGACACCGCCCCGTTCGGCATGGGTCTGCCCCCGGACAGCTCCGAGCTGGGCAGGGTGCGCAACCGCGCGGCCAACGCCGTCATGCAGGAGCAGATCCTCGGCGCCGCGCAGCGGCTCTACGAGGAGGTGGTCGCCGAGCTCGGCGTGACCTGGCCCGCTCCCTTCTTCATCGACGCCCCGGTGCTGGAGCCGGAACGCTTTCTCCAGCTGTCGGTCGAAGAACTCAGCTATCAGCGCAGCGATACGCCGGAGCACGTCCGGTTCGTGGGAGCGCTTCCGTCCGCCAAGCCCGACGGAGCGGCCCTGCCCCCATGGTGGGATGAGGTCCTGGCCGCGGAGAGAGTGGTCGTGGTCACCCAGGGCACGGTCGCGAACAAAGACCTCAGTGCTCTGATCGAGCCGACCCTGATGGCGCTGGCCGACCTGCCCGTGCTCGTGGTGGCCGCCGCCGGCCGCGAGGGCACCGTGCGCCACCTCCCCGCCAACGCCCGCGTCGCATCGTTCATCCCCTTCGACGACCTGCTGCCGCATGCCGACGTGCTCGTCACCAACGGCGGCTTCGGCGCCGTGCAGCAGTCGTTGCGCCACGGCACGCCCCTGGTCGTCGCCGGACTGACCGAGGACAAACTCGAGAGCAACGTCCGGCTGGCGGCGACGGGCGCGGCGATCAACCTCGCCACCGACACCCCGGCCCTCACGGCCATCCGCGCGGCAGTCCAGACCGTTCTCGCGAACGCCGATTACCGGCTCAACGCCGAGCGGCTGTCGAAGCAGTACGCCGGCCTCGACCCGCTGGCCGCGATCGCGCAGACGGTGGACGAGTTGGCCGCCTGGTAGCCACCTCGAAGACGCCGGTCGACTCAAGGCTCACGATCCCGTGGGCCCGTGTCCGGATCACGAGGGCTGCGCGGGCTGTCGGCCCTGCTTCGGCGGGGCCGGCAGTCCGCGGGAGGGGATGCCGCCGGGGCCGAGTCGTGCAACAGCCTGTTGTAGAAGGGGTTCCGGATAGGCGAGGCGGGTACGCCACGGAACCGCGAGGGCAGTACGCCGCGCCGCGCGCAGTCCTGCGGTCGAGAGCCCTTCCGGCCAACCGTCGTCTCCGTAGAGGCCGCGTGCCCAGGCGGGCAGGATCGAGTACGCGAGCTGCGATGCCGTCCGCCACGCCGGAGTCAGGGTCCGATGAGCTCCGCGCAGCGGCGGCTTGAGCAGGAAGCCGTGTATCGAGCGTGCCTCGGCGGAAGCAGTGAGCACGCCGCGTACCCCGGCCAGGTAGTCCTCCAGGTCGGCAGCTGAGCCGGGGGCTCGGTCTGCACGTAGCCCGACGAGATCGGCGGTACGCCGCTGTTCGAGGACGTAACGGTCGGCCTGGTCCGCGCTGATCGTGAATCCCGCGCGCTGTACGGCATGCAGGTTCGACCTGACCAGGCAGCAGTGCACCCACAGCAGCAGATCGGCGTCGTCGAGGCGGCGCTCGCCGCCGCGCGGGTCGCGGATGCGCATCCTGGCGTGCATCGCGCGGACCCGCGCGCCGGCATGCTCGGCCTGGGCCGTAGTGCCCCACGTGGTCGTGACGATGAACCTGCCGGTCTCCCGCAGACGGCGCCCGGGATCCTCCGCGAACGAGGAGTTCTGCGCGATCCCGAGCGCCGTCACCGGATGCAACGCCTGCAGATGCAGGGCACTGATGCCGCCTATCCACATCGCGGGATCAGCGTGCAGATGCCAGGTCACCGAGGAGGGGCCGAAGATCCCCGCGTCGACGCGCACCGCGCTCTGAGCCTTCCCGTCCAGGGTGATCGAGTCCGGTCGCCCGGATTGTTGTCAGTTGTTCTGACGGTAGGGCAGCCGCTCCAGTGTGTTCCCGACCGCGTCACGCACCGTGAGGTGCGTACTGGAGCTGTTCTCGCTCAGACCGACGTTGCCGGGTATGGCGAAGGTACCCGCGTCCAGTACCGCTTCGGCGTCCGGCCTTCCTTTGCGGCTCAACGTGATCGAGGCCACCCGGTCATCGTTGACCAGGCCGATCACCGCGACGGTGTCACTGGAGTCGTCCTCGAATCCGTAGTACATCCTGGTCGCCGTGATCGTCTCGCCGATGACCGCGAACTGGCGCAGCGGACCCTGCTGGGGGCCGAAGTCGAAGACGAACAGGCCGTCGTCGTACCCGCGTGAGTTGTACCAGCCCAGCAGGTTTCCGTAGCGGCCCAACTGGACCTGTTCAGTGTCAGTGAGCTCCAGGTAGACGCCGGGCACCCACTGGTCGGGATCGACGACGGGCGGCGCGTCGGCCGCCGCGATGGCGGCGGCCAGGCGTCGTCCGGCCGGCGATTCACGCTCGGCCCGCGGGGCCGGCCGGTCCACGACGCCCACTGCGCGGCTCGGCAGTGCGTGCGCTGCGACGATCTCGCCGGTCCTGTTGTTGTTGACCCGGAACACCAGGCCGCTCGGTGTCACGGTGAACGCGTTGGGCGCCACGAAGATCCCCTCCGTGACGACCATCTGCTGCCTGGCCACCAGATCGGTCGGCCGTTCCAGTGACAGGCTGGTCACTTCGGGCCCCACGACGCCGGCCATCGTGCCTGACGCAGTGTGCAGCATCAACGTGCCCAGCCCTGCCGGCGGCCGGGGGAGGTCGCCGGGCGGGGAGGCCGTGACCGTCGTGGGCGTGAGCTCGCAGAACCGTGGCCCGGCCGCCGTGGCGAACGCGATCACCCGCACCCCGTTGTAGTGCGCGGTCAACAGCGGCGCGCACCCGCCCAGTTCCGGGTGAACGCGGACGCACCGCTTGACGTCCTGCTCGTCCGCCCAGCCCGGACGGGCGTGGTAGTGGTTCTGCACCGTGAGCACGAGAGACGTGGCTTCCAGGGGTTCCGGGGGCAGGACGAGCGTCACAATATGCTGCCGGAGCTTGGGCCAGCTGGCGAAACCATAGCTGCGGGCCAACACGAACTGCGCCGCGTCCAACGAGAATGCGTCGATGTTGGCAGTGTTGTCGGGCTGGTGCTCCGCCACCAGCGCGACGGACTTCGGATGCCCGGATCGCACCGTCCGCCGCAGGAGCCTGGCCTGCTTCTTCAACTGCTCGAGGTTGGGACGTTCGGGCAGGGGAACGGTCGGCATCGCGACCTCCTTTTCCACGCCTGCGGTCCGCCGATCAGGCCGAAAGGAGGTGGCCGGACGACACGATGATGCACAAGTACAAGTCTGGTGGGCTCAGCCCTGCCCGCGGACCCGGAGGCGTCCAGCACGCCCGTCCCACCAACGTAGCGTGCACTCCGGCCGCCGCGCCAGCAGCCCCCCTGACGGGATTGTCACGGCTCTCCTCCAGCGGATACAGGCACTGAGACACCCTCGGATCGAGCCGGAGTCCTTGCCAGGTAAGGTGTCCGGGCCAATCATCAGAGCACTACGAAGATCTGCTCACGACACCTCACTACGGGCGGGAGTACGGCGGCATGTCGAATCCCACTCTCCCCGGATCCGCCGGGGAGAGCGAATACTCCCTGGCCATCGCCGACCGCGACGAGATCCCGGAGGTCCAGCGGCTACGCCACGACGTACTCTCGGCCGAGTTCGGCGACCACCTGCCCACCCTGGCGCACGGGCTGGACACCGACGAGTTCGACGAACACTGCGACCACCTGGTCGTGCGGCACACCCGCAGCCGGGCGATCGTGGGCACCTACCGCATGATGACGCCGCGGTGCGCGGCGCTGGTCGGTGGCCGATTCGGCGACCGTGCGTTCGACCTCAGCCCCCTGCATCACGTCGCGACGGACCTGGTGGAGGCCGGCAGGGCGTGCGTGCATCCCGACCACCGGCAAGGCGCGGTCATATCCCTGATCTGGAACGGCATCGGCCACTACCTGCGCCGCACCGGCCACAACCACCTCGCCGGAAGCGTCTGGGTGTCCCTGCACGACGGCGGTCACGCCGCCGCCGGCATCTGGGCGGCGACGCGCGAGAAATACCTCGCCCCGCCCCAGTACCGGATCACGCCCCGTCAGCGGCTGTTCGACGACGACGGCGCGGCCAAGGCCGGTCCGGCGACGTTGCCTTCGATCCTGCACGGATACTTGCGAGCAGGCGGCTGGATCTGCGCAGAACCCGCATACGACCCGCAGGCCAAGGTGGCCGCATTCTACGTATTGCTGTCCCTGGACCACATGATCCCGCGCTACCGTCGGCACTTCTTCAACGAAGAAGGCTGACCCGCCGCGCCGCGCAGCGAGTCGCCGGACGCGGCCGCCGCCGGGCCGCCGCTCCGACGCCGACACCAGGCCGGTCATCGCGGAGCGCTGATACAGTGTCGGCCGATCGGGGCACCCGAACGACGAGTCAGCTGAAAGGCGAGCCCGTGGGCACACCGACTTCCGTCCGCCCCGAGCCGACCGGCAACGCGACACCGCCGCAGGCCACCGACCGCGTACCGGTGTCGGAAGGCCACGGCCTGCGCCTGGCCTGGGCGGTACGAAGCGATCCGCTGCCGCTGTTGATCCGGCTGAACCGGGAACACGGGCCCGTCGTACGGCTGCGGGTACCGCGGCGGCCCGTCTTCCTGATCAGTGATCCGGACGCCGTCCAGGAGGCGCTCCAGCGCACCCACCACGGCTACGAGAAGGGCTGGGGCCGGCGCGGCGATCCGGACAGCCCGGCGGCGCAGCCGCTGGTCCGCGCGCTCGGGCAGGGCCTGATCACCAGTGGGGCCCAGCTGCATCGCCGGCAGCGCCGACTGATCCAGCCCATGTTCCACCGGGCCCAGATCGACGCCTACGCCGCGAGCTTCGTGGAACTGACCGAGGCGGCGCTGAGCCGATGGCGCGACGGCGAACTGCGCGACCTGCGCCGGGACATGTCCGAGCTGACCCTGGCCATCGTCGCCCGGACCGTCCTGGACGTGGAACTGGACGCCGCCATCGTGGACACCATCCGCACCTCCCTGGCCCGCGACCAGGCGACCGTGCGCCGCAGCACCACGCTCTGGGGCCAAGTGCTCAACCGGCTGCCAGTCCCCTCCAACCGGCGCCTGAGCGAGTCCCTGCGCGACGTGAACACGGCGATCTACGAGCTGATCGCGGCCCGCCGGGCGGCCGGCGTACCGGGCACGGACCTGCTCAGCCTGCTGCTGTCCGCCCGCGACGAGGACACCGGCGAACCGATGCCGGACAAACTGGTGCGTGACGAGGCGCTGACCCTGCTGCTGCCCGGCCACGAGACCACGGCCAACGCACTGACCTGGGCGCTGTACCTGCTGGCCAACCACCCGGCGGAACAGGACCGGGTACGCGAGGAACTGGCCTGCCTCGACGGGCCCGCGACCGCCGCCGACCTGCCCCGCCTGCGTTACACGACCGCGGTGGTGCACGAGAGCATGCGCCTGTACCCGCCGGTCTGGACCCTCCTGCGCCACCTGAGCGAGGAACGCACGATCGGCGGATACCGGCTGCCGGCCGGGGCCACCCTGCTGCTGTCCCCATGGGTGGTGCAGCGCGACCCGCGCTGGTGGCCCGAACCGGACACGTTCCGCCCGCAACGCTGGCTCGCACCGGACGCGACGCCGCACCGGTTCGCGTACTTCCCCTTCGGCGGCGGCCCCCGCCAGTGCATCGGCAACGACTTCGCGATGACCGAGGACACGCTGGTGCTGGCGACCATCCTGCGCCGCTGGCAACTGCGCGCGCCCGAGGGCGCCCCGCCGGTCCGTCCGCTGGCCCAGGTGACCCTGCACCCACGCGACAGTGTCCAGTTATCAATACATTTAGTTAATTCGGCACCGACTCCCTAGCTTGTGCCGCACGGAAACACGATTCTGGTAGCGATCGGGACGCAGACGACGAGGTCCGGGGGACGGCGGCGTATCGCCGTCCCCCGGACCGTTGTTTTCAAGCAGTCACCTGTTTTCGAGCAGTCACCTGTTTTCGAGCAGTCACCTGTTTTCGAGCAGTCACCTGTTTTCGAGCAGTCGCGCGTTCGCTATGTGCCGTAGACCTGGAACTCCCAGAGCGAGTAGCCCCACTGCGTCGCACGAGTGGTGCCGTACATCCGCACGTAGCGGCCGCTGCCGGAAATGTTCAGCGTCTGCGTGCCGCCGGTACCGGCCGTGGTCGAGTAGATAGTCGTCCACGTACTCGCGTCGTTCGACGTCTGGATCTGGAAGGCGCTGCCGTACGCCGTTTCCCAGTTCAGCACCACCTGGCTGATCGTGTGGGTCGCGCCGAGATCGACCTGGAGCCACTGCGGGTCGCTGAACGCCGACGACCAGCGGGTGCCGGTGTTGCCGTCAACGGCCGCCGAGGCGGGGAAGGACGCGTTCTCGGTCGAGGACGAGGTCGCCGTCTTGCCCTGGGACAGGAGGGTCGCCGTGCCGCCCGTGCTGCCCGAGGCGTAGACCTCGAACTCGTACAGCGAGTCGCCGTACGCCGACGCGCGGGCCGTCGCGTAGACCCTCACGTATCTGCCGGTGGAGCTGAACGACAAGTCCTGTTGGCCGCCCGCACTACTGTTCACGGTCGATACCGTCGTCCAGTTCGTGCCGTCTGTCGAGGTTTGTAACTGGTACGCGCTGGCGCAGGATGCCTCCCAATTCAGTCGCACGTGGTCGAGGTTGTACGACTGGCCGAGGTCCACCTGGATCCACTGCGGGTCGCTGAACGCGCTCGACCAGCGGGTGGTCACATTGCCGTCGGTCGCATTAGATGCCGGGAACGAGGCGCTCTCCACGGACGACGAGGTGGTCGGCTTGTTGAGGGCGATGTTGGCGCCGTAGTTGGTCGCCGGCGGCTTGTTGTAGACCGCGACGTAGTCGACGTTCAGCTGGCCGCCGGAAACGGTCGACGCGTTGGGACCGCCTCCGAACGCGGCCGGGAAGGCGCCGCCGATGGCGAGGTCGAAGATGATCTGGAAGTTGTGATCGATCGCGTTCGCCCAGGTGGTCGCGTCCACCTGGCTGGAGTTGACGGTGAAGTAGTTGGTGCCGTCCAGGTACCAGCGGATCTGTTCGGGGCTGACCGAGCGGTCGATCTGCACCGCGTAGGTGTGGTAGCCGGTCTGGCAGCCCGAGCAGGCGCGCTCGCCGCTGCCGATACCGGTGTTCTCGTTGCACGGCCCGCCGGGCGCGGTGCCGCAGTGCAGCGTGCCGAAGACGGAGCTGCGGCCGTTGATGTCCTCCATCATGTCGACCTCGCCGGAGCCCGGCCAGGGGACGCCGATGCGCAACGGGGCGCCGAGCATCCAGAAGGCCGGCCAGTACCCGGCGCCGTTGGCGGTGGTCACGTTCGGCTGCTGGATGGAGGCCTGCATCGTGACCACGCCGCCGACCGGCGCGCCGAACGCGTCGGCCTGCGTCTCGATCCGGCCCGAGGTCCAGCCGCTGGCCGGATCGGTGCCGGTGTGCAGGGCCTTGAGCACCAGGTGCCCGGAACCGTCCTCGTACACGTTCGACGTGCTCGTGGTCGTCGTCTCGATCTCGCCGGTGCCGAACGCCGAGCCGGCGCCGGCGTCGTACCGCCACACGCCGGTGTCGAGAGCGCTGTTGGTCGCCCCGTTGAAGTCGTCGCTCCAGGTGAGGTTGAAGCCGGACGGCGGCGCGGGGACGGCGCTGGGGGTGACGGCGGCCGGGGCGGGGGCGGGGGCGGCCGAGGCCCGCACGGCGGTGAGGCCGACGACGGACAGCAGGGCGAGCGCCAGGCCGCCGGCCAGCCTGGTGCGGAGAATGCGGGCGCTGCGACGGGTGCGGGTTCGGGCGGGTCCGGGGCGCGGCCCCGGGGATTCGTCGTGTGGGGTGGGCGACATGGGCTCTCCTCATTGAAAGACCGGTCGGCGGCGACGGGCCCCGGCCGGGGATGGTGCCCCGGCGCCCCGCCGTACAGTCGGGCGGGGCGCCGGGGTTCCGGTGGGCCGCCGAGTCATGGCGGGACGCGGCGGCCCGGCTCGGGGTGTCCTACGGGTAGTTGGACAGGTAGCTGCGGACCGGCCTGGGCAGAGTTCTCCAGCGCGCCGGTTCGGCTGGGGATGAACGTCCCATCTGGGTTCCGTCTTTCATCAACGTTCTGGGTCAGTCCGCCTCGTGCCCGGTGGCCGCCGCCCGGCACCAGAAGGAATCAGGGCTCAGCTCCGCGATCGGCGCCGTACGATCGCGATCCCTTGGGAGAGCGCTCTCCAAGGTGATGGTTTGTTGTCTACCCCAACATTTCCGGGATGTCAACGAATCCGAATCCAAGACCGGGAGATCCTTGTCGAGCCGTCGCTCTTTGCTGCCGGCTTGTTCGTGGATTGATCCGTGAAGGTCCAGATCACGGACGCACGGCTGCGCACGCCGCAAGCGCAGGAGTATTTACGCCCCGGGCTAGGCGAGCTGCCAGTACACCGCCACGTCGAAGCGGCCGGTCTGAGGGTCGGGGTCTCCGTAGACCTCCCACGAGACGCCGGTCAACTCGCGACGTTGCGCGGAACACCAAGTCCGAACCGCAGCGTGCGCCGCACCGATCTGTGCGGGCGTTCCCGCGTGGAGCGTCGTGGCCGCCTCGGTAGCGGGCAACGTCGAGGGGACCACCCGGCAGACCGGCGCGAAGGGCCCGGTCACCTGGACGCCAATCTCGACAGCCACCTCGGCGTCGGGAACGTTGTGCCGGTACAACATGACGTTGTGGCCCTCGGTGCGCAGGCCGGGAGTGGCGCCGAGAAATGCCCACACCTCGTCGAGCAGCGTAGGCCACAGCGTCGGGAACTCCCGCCACGTCGTCTTCGCCTTGACCACTGCCGTCGCGCACTCGGTGGTCCGCTCGACGGTGACGTCATACGCCATCACAGTCCTCCTTTGACGCGATGCCCTTGCCGTGTCATCGACCGATGCCCGAACAACGGGAGGCAGGCATACCCCCAGTCACACTCCATGCCTACTACGGGATCGGCTTCCACCATCCGCATCTGCGAGGCGCGACCGTCCGCGACTGGCCGCTGAACGTCTTCACGGCCCACGACGCCGCCGGCCACCTCCCCATCATGCGCGCCATCGCCACCAGCGACCTGCACAACCTCTAGGCCGGTAGCGGCCCGAGCCGTTCGGTGATGTGGGGTGGCGTGACGAGCGTTTCGACGGAGATCGCGGAGACGAAGGCTGCGGTGATCGGGTCCGGGCGTACGCGCGTGTAGACCGCTAGTGGCCGCAGCACGGGCGGGTCCGGGCGCAGCAGTGTGCCGTCGAAGTGCGGGGGGACGATGTTGCCGGGCAGCAGGGCGAGGCCGACTCCGGCGCGGGCCAGGTTCAGCGCGGACGGGCTCTGTTCGGTGCGCACGGACAGCCTCGGGGTGAAGCCGGCCTGCCCGCAGGCCGCGTTGAGGATGTCGGACAGCCCGCTGCGCGCGGTGTAGTGCACCCACTCCTGCTGCGCCAGGTCGGCGAGCGGGATCTGCGCACCGTCACGGTAGGGCAGCACGTCGGGCGAGGCGGCGATGACGAACTCTTCGACGCCGATCACCCGGCAGGGCCCGTCCCATTCCGCGGGGGTGGGGCCGACCGCGACGTCGGCCTGTCCCGCCTCCATCGCCGCGATCAGCTCATTGGTGTGCGGGAACTCGACGAGATGCACCTGGAGCTCGGGGTAGCTGCGCCGCCACGTGCGCAGGGCCCCGGGCAGGACCCCGGTGCTGATGGAGTAGAGGGTGCCGACGTGCAGCTCGCCCGTCTCCACGCCCGAGGCGCGGCGCGCGGCGCTGCCGGCGCGCTGTGCATGCGCCAGGCTCGCCCGGGCGTGCGGCAGGGCGGTGCGGCCGGCCGGGGTGAGCCTGACCTTTCGCGGGAGGCGTTCGAGCAGTAGCCCGCCCAGTTCGCGTTCCAGAGCCTGGATCTGGTGGGACAGGCCCGGCTGGCTGACGCAGAGCAGTTCGGCGGCCCGGGTGAAGGAGCCCTCGTCGACGACCGTGACGAAGTACTCGAGCTGGCGCAGCGAGATTGCCATGCACTGAATCTATCACTCTGAGAAGTTCTATCTGTTGGACACATGGCAGGCGCCCGCAGCAGGATGGAGGCCAGGTCACCACGGTGGTGACGGCGAATCAGGAGGCAGGCAAAAACCATGTCCGGCAGCATTTCCCTCAGCAGCGTCGAGAAGGCCATCGAGGCCGGCAAGTCCAAGGCCGCCGACCTCGGCATCGCGTTCACCATCGCAGTTCTCGACGACGGCGCGCGCCTGGTCGCGCTCTCCCGGATGGACGGTGCCGCGCTGGCCAGCGTGGAGTCGAGCCAGGCCAAGGCCCGCACCTCGGTGTACTTCGCGCAGTCGACTCGCGACCTGGTCGGCGCCGTCCAGCCCGGCGCCCCGATGTTCGGCATCGAATCAGCCTTCGGCGACCCGGTCGTCTTCGTCGGCGGCGCCGTCCCGGTCACCGACGCCCGCGGGGCGGTCATCGGCGCCGTCGGTGTCGGCGGCGGGTACCCCGACCAGGACCACGAGATCGCCGAGGCGGTCAAGGCCGCCTTGTAAACCACGGGGCGGGCCGGGCGGCGGCGGGCATGCCCCTCGTGATCTTCCGCAGGAGGCCGATCAGTTCTTCCAGCCCGACCAGGTCCTCGCGGCGGGTGCCGGACTCGCGGCGCTGCCGAGATCGCCGCCCTGCCTTCTCCTCCTCACGCAGCGGCCGCTCGCCTCGAAATCGAGCCGGCCGCGATCTCAAGCGCAGCCCACAGGGAAATCGGCCATGCCAGCACTCTCCGACCACATTCACGCCAGCTCTTATCTGCGCGTACTTTGTCTGCACGGCTACCACGGCAGCGGCGCGATCCTGCGCCACCAGATGGAGTCGCTGGCCGCCTCCCTGCCGCCGAATATCGAGTTCGTCCACGTGAACGCTCCCTCGCTGGCCACCGGCGACTTCGGCTGGTGGCACGAGGGCTTCGACCGATGGGAGCGCACCCGCGACTGGGTCGTCGAGCTGGTGAGCGCCGGGCCCCGGTTCCACGGGATCTTCGGCTTCAGCCAAGGCGCGGCGCTCGCCGGCCTGCTCACCGCGCTGCAGGAGAGCGGGGGCACGCCGCCCGAATTCCACCTCGATTTCGCCATCATGGTCGGCGGCTTCACCAGCGACCTGCCGAAACACGCGGAGCTGTTCCGACGCAAGCTCACCACCCCCTCCCTCCACGTCATCGGCCGCAGCGACGTGATCGTGCCGCGCGCAGACTCGCTGCGCCTCGCCGACCGGTTCGCAGACCCCGTAGTCCTCGAACATCCCGGCGGCCACATCGTCCCCGGCCACGGCGCGGTGGCCGGGCCCATCGCCGACTTCCTTAGCGGGCGGCCGCTCGTGATCCACCGCCGTGCGCGGTGAGAACCGTCAGGCGTCCAGTCCCCGGACCGCTTGACATCAGGCCTCGATGCCACGACGCTACACGTAAGGCTACAACGTAGCGCTAAGTGTAGCCCTCGTGCTCGCGCCGTCAGCGCGGCCATCTCAGCATCCGCACCCACCCGGGACCGGCGCCCGCCTGCGCGCCCGACAGGATGCACTTCCTTCAGGAGGGGACCATGAACACCATGGGAACACCGGCGCGGCGCGCACGCAGCGCCGAGCAGTACCGGCCGAACCGCCGAGACCGGCTGCGCCACACGCTCCGGCCCGCCGTGCTCACTCTGGCCCTGGCCGGGGGCCTGTACGCGGGCGCGATGGCGCCCGCCGCAGCCGCCACGTCAGCGTCCGCTCCCACGTCTTCTGCCGCCGCCGCACCGTCCGCACACCAGACCGTGACGCCCCCGAAAGCGAACGCGCCCGCCGCGGCCACGGCCAACCCGGCCAACGCGGGCAGCGCACTCACCTGGACCATCTCGCTGACCGCCGACGACCAAAACCCGCTGCCCGGCTACGGCTCGGACCTGACCGCCACGGCCAACGCGGACGTCTCATCCCAGAAGCTTTACATCGACATCATCGACCTGAACACCAATGCCCTGATAGCTGAGTGCAGCGCCGGGTCCAGTTGCTCCGGAACGGTGGTCCAGAACGCCGGGACCAACCAGCAGTACCAGGCCTACATCACCGACGCCGCGAGCTTCGGCGCCGGCCACGACCTCGCACTGTCCAACCTGGTCGACGTCAACTGGCCGACCCTCAACGTGATTCTGACCGTGACCAACGGTGTACACACCCTGCCGGTCCTGGGCAAAAGCACAGTCACCGCCACCGCCACCGCCGACCTCTCGGACAGCCCGTTCGTGATCCGGATCTTCCACAACGGCGTCCCCGTCGTGAGCTGCGCAACCTCCTCGACCTGTTCGGCCGCGGCGTACGAACCCTTCGCCACCACGCAGAACTACGACGCAGAGATCTTCTCGATCCAACCCGGGTTCCCGGTGTACGCGACCTCCACGGTCCAATACATCACCTGGTCCAACTCCGGACTGCACATCTCGCTGACCGCCCCGGCCACCACCACCGGCCCCGAGACCGTCACCGCCGTGGCCAGTGTCGACGTCGGACCCACGCCGTACTACATCGAGATCTTCGACCGTAACGGCCACCAGCTCGCCATGTGCGGCGCCGGCACCAACTGCTCCGTCGTCGGCTACACGCCAGCCGCCGCACCCGGCAGCCAACTCGTCGCCTACATCTGCCTCGACCGCGGCGCCGCAGCTCCCCCCATCAACAGCGACAGCATGGCCGTCTCCAACACCGTCGCCACAACCTCTACATAAAGCACCAACCAGCCGCATCCGCGCCGCACACACGGCCCGTTGCAGTACGGGTAAAACCCCTTATACCGCTGCTCTCAATCAGCGGGCGGGCGGCGCCTGCCGCCGGGCGACCACGGCGGCCGTGGGACCGCTGCGGCCGCTCTCTCGATCCTGGCCGCTCGCGAGGGGCATGGTGATCTCGAGGTAGGTTCCGGCGCCGGGAGCGGTGTCGATCCGGACCGTGCCGCCCGACTCCGTGATCCGGCCGCGGATGGATTCCTTGAGTCCCATGCCCTCGGACTGCGCCGCGGGGTCGAATCCGCGGCCCTGATCGACCACGGTGACGACGAGGGCCGTGGGCGTGGCGGCGAGTCGGAGCACCGCGCTGGTCGTCGCGGCGTGCTTGACCACATTCGTCAGCGCCTCGCCGACGGCGCCTGCGAGCGCGCCGCTCTGCTGGGCGTCCGGCGCGCCGAGGATGGCCGAGCCCCGCAGCGTCGCGTAGTTGAACTCGACGCGCAGCCCGTCTCGGGCCGCCCGGGCGACCAGCTCGCCGAGCTGGCTGAGCAGGTCCCCTCCCGTGGCCTTGTCAGTGCCCTCGACCAGGCCGCGCAGCCATACGGCTTCCTCCGCAACGCGGGCCTTCAAAGCCGCGTCCGGGATCCACTGGCCCAGGGCCAAGGTCTCCATTGTCTGCAGGACGCGGTCATGCAGCATCCGAGCGTGGCGCAGCCGCTCCTGGTCCCGGGCCAGCGTGGCCTCGCGGGACCGGCTCTCGTCCAACTCGCGGCCCATGCGGCGCAGTTGCCGGGAAACGGCCCAGGTGACCATCGTGTTCGGGAAGTAGGTGATGCAGTTGACTGCCACGTGGGCCGCCGCGGTGCTTGGGGTGTTGCTGACCAGCGAGTACGGCGAAGCGATGTCGACACTCTCCCATTGGCTTCCCGTGCTGGTCCGCCTGGCGCTGGCCACCGGAGACGAGACGACGGCCGCAGCGGCAGCCGAAGCGTGCCGGCAGGATGCGAACCGGGCACCGCTGCCTCGTAAACAGGCGTCTGTGGACTGGTGCCGCGGGCTGCTGCACACCGACCCGGCGCCGGTCCTGGCCGCTGCCGCCTTCTACCGTGCCGCCGGCCGGCGTCCCGACCTGGGCAATGCTCTAGAGGACGCTGCCGTCCTGCTGGCAGTCACCGGCCATCGCGAATCGGCCCGCACAGCGCTGAGCGAGGCCCTGACGCTCTACACCGAGTTGGGTGCGGTGTGGGACGCCCGTCATGCCACAGCCCGCATGCGCCCGCACGGAATCCGACCCGGCGTGCGCGGACCGCGCCACCGGCCGAAGACCGGTCGGTACGCACTGACCCCGACCGAGCTGCGCGTCGCCGACCTGGTCGCCCAGCGACGCTCGAACCCCGAGATCGCCACGGATCCCCTGCTCTCGCGGCACACCGTGGAAAGCCACGTCTCGCACATCCTGGCCAAACTCCAAGTGCGCTCCCGCCGAGAGATCACCGAACTCTGGGACCAGTACGCAAGAGAGCTGTAATTCTCTGCACTGGAGGGCTCCCGGCAAGACACCTGCCCAGGACTCCCAGGAGATCGCCCAGCCCTCACGGGCTATCCAGCCTGCATGCAGGGCGTGGTGAATGTAGCCGGGTCTTGATTTTGGGCGTGGACGATCACCGATGCAGTCAGGCAGCCGCGTGCCGGGTGCAGCAGGTCGGTGTAGACAGGGGTGTTGCCTTCGGCCAGATAGGCGAAGGCGCTGGCGCGGCCGTCGGACGCCTGAACTCTGACCTCGACGAGCACGGGGGTCGAATTGGGGTTCAGGTAGAACCTGGCCCAACCCGCCTGACACTTCGGCGAGTACTTCAGCTGGAGCATCCCGGCACCGACCGAGAGTACAGAGACGGGCGTTTCACCCAGCACCGTGGTGTCAGAACCGCACCCTACTGAGGCGGGGTCCTGGCCGTCGGAGGGAACGGCGAAGGTCGACGCAGCTTTTGTCGCGGGCACCCCGACCGCGCTCGGTATGGCGAGCCACGTCAGCGTGGAGGAGGCGGCGGAAACCGCTACAAGGGCTGCCACAAGGAGCACAGTCCGGCGACGCGACGTCACCACGTTCGGAGCTGACGCGGTGTCGGCGGTGTCGGCGGCCTCGCCGCTCTCGACGGCTGCCTGCGCCCAACGCTCGCCCCACACGTCCGGCTCGGCGGCGCAGGCACGGGCAAACGCCTCCACCACAGCGCGAGTAGGCATCCGCTTGCCTTGTACGGCATCCGAGAGGGTGCTGGGCGCGTAATTGGCTACCCGGCTCATGGCCCGGAAGCTCGGTGATCCGGCGCCGGCGCGCAATGCGCGCAATTCAGCAGCGAAGCCGCCCACTGCGGAATCGGCGGTGTCTGCCTGATGAGAGTCATCGTTCACTGACTGCTCAGTCATGCCCGCAAGGCTATTCGTGTTCTGTCATGTACGCAACCAGCTCGGGACACCCACCGAACACGCAGGTCGGGGCGTTCGGCCGGGATCGAACGAAGTGCGTCGCACCGGCCACTTCCACACACCGAGGATGACCGGATACCTCTAGAACCGGGCCCGGCAGCAATGCACAACCGGGCCACGCACGAAGAATTCATCAGCCCTGATTGATCAGGTGGACGATCGGAATGATTGCATATTCCGAATCTCACGTTCACCGCAGCCTGGCTATAGCAATGAAGGGATGACCCTAATGAATCGCACGTTGTTCAAGGTGGTTGCCGCACCGGCGCTCGCAGGCGCTCTGGTCGCCGCAGGCGCTGCTTCCGCGTCGGCCGCTTCCACGACGTCCGTCGCTCCGCGCGACATGATCTGCATCTCGTTCTCGTCCGGTGACCACGGCTGGAGCCAGTGCGCGGGCAGCAACACGTGGCGTCAGATCGTCAAGTGCTCCGATGGGCTGACCATCTACGGAGTCTGGCACTACGGCAGCGGGCAGTCGGTGACCTACTGCGACGCAGGAGCAACGGCTGACGACACATCCGTCTATATCGTCTAGATCGGACCCCGCGACCGCAATCGCGGCTCGCCTCAGCTGCACCACCCCGGGGGAGCCGCGGGTTTTAGG